>Ga0189284_100051_pt1 | contig 211591 bp, 189 predicted proteins | sample N32C7minimetaG_FD_130314 | JGI IMG/M metagenome (GOLD analysis project Ga0189284, IMG submission 130314) | Marine microbial communities from the Costa Rica Dome - N32 C7 mini metaG | ecosystem: Environmental > Aquatic > Marine > Oceanic > Photic zone | place: Costa Rica: the Eastern Pacific...
ACGGGAAGACACCCGATCAGGCATATCACATCACGCCGCGACAAATCCCGGTCGCGGCATAACCGAGCGGGAAATCCACTTACGAAACGGCTCGAAACTGTTCAGACAAACCAAGCCACCTCTGTATTCACCGGCAGGCCAAAGGCTTCGGTCAGCTTCAGGCAGTAATATTCGTTCTCGACGCTATCCGAGAGGTCGATGCCACCGGGCAATTCGCCAATCTGCGTCTTGATGAGATGCGTGGTCGGTGTCGTGCCGTGTGGCTTGATCCATTGTCCTTCATGCCAAAGCAGCGCCGTCTTTTCTTGCGCGCCCGCTACAGAAATCCGGAACGCATCATCACTAGTCAGGCCAAGTGGTGCCTGGCTCAGGCCTTTAAGGATTTTTTCGATGGCGGTTTTATCTACCGGTTCACCTTCCAGCGTGCCGGTGGCATCAGACGCATCATCATCCCCCGCAATGAATTGCAGCGCGCCCACACAGTCATGACCGATCTTGGTCAGCATGCTGTACGCATCCGTTCCGCGCGCGCCGACCTTTTCGGCAACCAGGCGGCGCAGCTTGTCCGAATCCGGCAGCAGGTTTTCAAAGACGGCGGCAACGGGTTCGCCGCGATAGGGTGTCTCGCGTAGTGACAGTGAGAGAGAGACTGGCAGGGCGTGCTCCCAGCCCAGCCAGTCTTCATGATACGAAAAGCCGATGGCACCGCTGGCCTCGCGGCTCAGTGTGCCGACGCGGCGGTTGTTCAGATACACGCGCAAGGGTGCGTAGGCCGGTCGCCGTCCCATCAGAACAGCTCCTCGATGTCGCGTTCGTGCCCCTTGGATCGGTCGCCAATCCTGAGTTCAAGGTCGAGAGCGGCAAGGACGGCGAGGATGGATTCGAGCTTTGCGGGCTTTTCGCCGCTCTCTATCATCGAGATCGTCGCCTGGCGCAGGCCTGCCCGCTCGGCAAGCTGCATCTGTGTCCAGTCGCGCTTCTTGCGTGCACGCTGGATTATGGTACCGATCTGTCTTGGTGTGCGGGCTAGATCATTCATTGGTGTAATATACGTTATGGCGCATAAATTGTCAATATGCGGTGTGGCGGATAATTCCTGGTTATGCGGCGTAGCGAATAAATCTATTTATTCGGATAGAGCGTATAGAGTGTATGGGTGATTTGGGAAGCGCTGCTCCGGTGTACCGGCGGTGCACGAAGTGGCTAACCCTCAAAGGGCTCAGAGCCTCACCAGCAAAGCAGGGCGGGCGTATGTACCCTGCATCTTCTGCGCCGCCGCACCCCCATCAACAAGTGAGGGGTGACGGACGGCTCCGGCGAAGCAGGGCGATAGGTTCTTGATAAGTGGATAAAATCCCTACGCGGACGAAGCATCGTTCGTTAGACTTCCCGCTATGAGCGATACCCTTGATCTACAAACCAAATACAAAGCCATTCTGGATGCCGCGCGCGAGCACCGCTTCATTAGTTATGGCGCACTCGCCAAGGCCACGCGCGACACCATTCTGGACCGCCTTTGATGACACAGGTGCGGGTCAAGGGGTTCAAGACTTTCAAGGACCGACACGGCAAGCAGCGATGCTATCACCGCGAGGCCGGCCACAAGGTTGACCTGACCCACGCGCCGATTGGCTCTGCCGAATTCTTTGCCGAATGTGAGACAATCCGCGCCTTCGCTGAGGCTCAGCGTGCGAAAACCCCAAAGGCCGGAACGCTTGGCGGTTTGATGCAGTCCTATTTCGAGACTGAGCACTATCAGAACCTGGCGGAGGCCACCTGGCGCGACTATCGCAAGTGCGCGGACTTCCTTGAACCGATTCGCGACACGCCGATCCATGTGATCGACACGCCTCTGATCGCTGGCATCCACGATAAAGCGGCGAAGAAGATTGGTTGGCGGCGGGCGAACATGGTCCGCACGCTTCTAAGTGAAGTCTTTCGCTACAACATCCCAAAGGGCCTGATCTCAGCTAACTTCGCCAAAGACGTCATTCCCAAGCGCCGCCCGCGCGACCGCGCCTATGCCAACCGTCCCTGGACCATCGAGGAGCGAGACACAGTCTTGAGCAAGGCCAAGCCACATGTGCTCATGGCGCTTGCCATGGTGATGAACACCGGCCTCGACCCGTCCGACGCCCTAAGATTGCGGAATGATCAGGTCGACGGCGGCACGATCTGGGGCGTACGCGGCAAAACAGGCGAAGAGGTTGCGATTCCGGTCAGCCCGACCCTTCAGGCCGCGCTTGATCGCATGCCAAGCCACGACGCAGAGACAGTGCTTTCCAATTCGCGCGGCGAGGCATGGACGTACAACGGCTTTTCGACCGTTTGGCACCGCTTCAAAACCGCCCTTGAGAATGAAGGCCTTATTGAAAAAGGCATGACCCTCAAGGGCTTGCGGCACACGGTCGCCACGACATTGCGCGAGGCGGGCCTCGATAAACGCCGCATCGCGGACGTTCTGGGGCAGAAAACACCGTCCATGGCGCGGCACTATTCGCGGTCAGCGAACATTGCCGACAAGAACCGCGAGACCATGGCGACATTGGAAGAAGAAAACCGAAGGCGGGCCGAGAGTGTCAAACCTTCGCAGAAAAGCGTCAAACCTGACCGAAATGAGGATCAGCAATGAGTGGAAAATGAGGTCATATCAGAGATTTTAGTGGTGCCCGGGGGCGGAATCGAACCACCGACACGAGGATTTTCAATCCACTGCTCTACCCCTGAGCTACCCGGGCACGGGGACGGCAAATCCTTGCCGTGGGTGGGGGCGTTCTAGGGGGTTCGGGCGGGGCTGTCCATAGGGTTCTTGGAAAAATCTGCGGGCTGCTACCCGCGCTCGATTTCGGTCAGGACAGGCATTCGCGGCCAGCCAATGATCTACCGGGCAACCCCCTGATTGCCCGGAGAATTTCCTGTCCGTCAACCGGCCTTCTGCGGGCGCATGTCGGCCGCATTGATGCCCGCGACCTCGACCGGTTTCTTCATCGCGTCGCGGCGGAACGGGTCGCCCAGTTCCTGGTTGATCATCGCCTCGATCAGCGTCGTCTTGCCCGCCTTCTGATCCTTCAGCGCCTGATCCAGGGCCGCCGTCAGCTCCTCCATCGTGCGGGCCTGCACGCCCTGCAGGCCGCAAGCCTTCGCAATACCCGCGTAACTCACCTTCTCATCCAGTTCGGTGCCGACGAAATTGTCGTCGAACCAGAGCGTCGAGTTGCGCTTCTCCGCCCCCCATTGGTAGTTGCGGAAGACCACCTGCGTCACGGCGGGCCATTCCTCGCGCCCGATGGCGGTCAGTTCCGTCACCGCGATACCGAACGCCCCGTCGCCGGAAAACCCCACCACGGGGGTGTCCGGGCAGGCGATCTTGGCCCCGATCACGGAAGGAAGGCCGTAGCCGCAAGGCCCAAAAAGGCCGGGGGCCAGGTATTTGCGCCCCTCATCAAAGGACGGGTAGGCATTGCCGATGGCGCAGTTGTTGCCGATGTCGCTGCTGATGATCGCCTCCTTCGGCAGGGCCGCCTGGATCGCGCGCCAGGCCATGCGGGGGCTCATCCAGTCGGGCTTGTCGGCGCGGGCGCGTTGGTTCCAGGTGGTGCCTGGGTCGTCCTCCTCGTGATCCATCGAGGAGAGCTGCTGCGCCCAGGCCGATTTGGTCTGCGCGATGGTGGATTTGCGCTCGTCGCGCCCCGCATCGCCCGCCGCATCCGAAAGCTTGTTCAGGATCCCCTCGGCGACCTGTTTCGCGTCACCCACAATGCCCACGGTCACTGTCTTGGTCAGGCCGATCCGGTCGGGGTTGATATCGACCTGGATAACCTTCGCGTCTGTCGGCCAGTAGTCCATGCCATAGCCCGGCAGGGTCGAGAACGGGTTGAGGCGGGTGCCGAGGCAGAGCACGACATCCGCCTGTTTGATCAGCTCCATCGCGGCCTTGGACCCGTTATAGCCGAGCGGTCCGGCAAAGAGGGGGTGCGAGCCGGGGAAGGCGTCATTGTGCTGGTAGCCGACGCAGACCGGGGCATCGAGGCGCTCGGCCAAAGCCCGGCTCGCAGGGATCGCGCCGCCAAGCACCACGCCCGCGCCGTTCAGGATGACGGGGAATGTCGCCTCCGACAGCAGATCGGCGGCGGCCTGCACGGCATCCGCCCCCCCCGAGGGGCGCTCGAACTCGACGATGGCGGGCAACTCGATGTCGATCACCTGGGTCCAGAAATCGCGCGGCACGTTGATCTGGGCAGGCGCCGAGGCGCGTTTGGCCTGAAGGATCACCCGGTTCAGCACCTCGGCCATGCGCGCGGGATCGCGCACCTCTTCCTGGTAGGCGACGCAATCGGCGAAGAGGCGCATCTGCTCCATCTCCTGAAAGCCGCCCTGCCCCATCGTCTTGTTCGCGGCCTGCGGCGTGACCAGCAGCAGCGGCGTGTGGTTCCAATAGGCGGTTTTCACGGCGGTGACGAAATTGGTGATGCCCGGCCCGTTCTGCGCGATCATCATGCTCATCTTGCCGGAGGCGCGGGTATAGCCGTCGGCCATGAACCCGCCCGAGCCTTCATGCGCGCAATCCCAGAACCGGATCCCGGCCTGTCCGAAGATGTCCGAGATCGGCATCATGGCCGAGCCGATAATGCCGAACGCATCCTCGATCCCGTGCATCTGGAGGGTTTTTACAAAGGCTTCTTCGGTGGTCATCTTCATGGGGCGGGACTCCGGCGGGCAGGAAATCGGGGGGTGAGATTTGTGGCGACACTAGCGGGTTGCGGGGGGCCATCGTTAGGGCCAGTTCGGGCGGCCCGATAGGACCAAACCGGCGTGTTTGGGGGGCTTTGCCCCGTCGCCCCCTGGGCGACTCCCGAGGATATTTCCGGAACAAAGAAGCGGGCGGTGGCGCGTTAACCTTGATGGGGCGTTAAGCGGGGCTGGCGCGGATTTCCTCGGCGATGAGGCGGATGCCCTCGGGGATCCGGTCCTCGTGGATCGAGCTGTAGGCCAGGCGGTAATGGCGCGAGGGACCGCGATCGGGCCCGAAGAACCCGCGCCCCGGTTCGATCACGACCCCGCGCCGGTCGAGTCGGCGGGCAAGGTCTTCGGTGTCGATCCCGGGCGGCGCGATCATCCAGAAGCTCGATCCGCCCTGCCCCGCGTTCTCGGCGATGCTCAGCCCCTCGGCGGCAATGGCCTGGTCCATCACCGCGCGGCGGCGCTGATAGGCCTGGCGCATCCGGTTGATCTGCGCGTCGTAATGGCCAAGCGACAGGAAATAGGCGACGGTGCGCTGGATGTGGCCGGGTGGATGGCGCAACACCAGGCCGCGCAGGCCGCGCGCCTCGCGGATGAACTCCTCCGAGGCCACGACATAGCCAAGGCGCAGGCCGGGAAAAAGCGATTTCGAGAACGAGCCGATATGGATGACGCAGCCGCCCTGGTCCATGGATTTGAGCGAGGGCGACGGGGCCGCCTGGAAGGACAGCTCGAACTCATACTCGTCCTCGACGATGACGAAACCGCGCGCTTCGGCCAGGCGCAACAGCTCCTTCCGGCGCTCGAGCGGCATGGTCACATTTGTCGGGCAATGGTGCGAGACGGTGGCGAAGACCACGTCGGTATCGGGCGGCAACCGGCCCGGCGGCAGGCCCTCGGGCCCGACATCTATCGCGACGGTGCGGCAGCGGGTCTGGCTGAGGATCTCGCGCAGGCCGGGATAGGCGGGGTTCTCCATCGCCGCGACCCGGCGCTGCGTCAGCAGGATCTGTGCCGTCATCCACAGCGCGTTCTGCGCGCCCAATGTGATCAGGATCTGATCCTTGCGCGCGGCGATCCCCCGGCGCGGCAGGATATGGCGCTGGATGTATTCCAGCAGCCGCTCATCGTCCTGTTCGTAGTAATCGGCGGTGAGGACCGAAAAATCCTTCTGCCCCAGGGCCTGGAGCGCGCATTGACGCCAGGTCTGATGCGAGAAAAGGCGCGGGTCGGCCTGGCCGTAGATGAAGGGATAGGGGTAGTCCTTCCAATTGGACGGCCGGATCGGCCAACCGGGGCTGACGAACCGCCGCCCGATGGCGCGGGACCAGTCGATGCCGCCTTTCTCGGACCTTGCGGGGGGATCGAAGCTGGCTGGAACCGGCGCGGTTTTCGAGACGAAATAGCCCGAGCGCCCGCGCGAATTCAGGTAATCATCGGCCAGCAATTCGGTATAGGCATTGGTGACGGTGATGCGGCTGATCTGCAGGTGGCGGGCCAGTTTCCGGCTGGAGGGAAGCTTTTCTCCCGGGCGGAAGCGGCCTGATAAAATCCCTTCTGCAACAAGGCGTTGGACCTTCTGTTGCAGGGTTCCTTCGACGTCGGGATCGAGGTAGAAGCTGTCCACGGGTATGGGCATGACTGGACTTATGACCCCGCGTGAATTGGACTGCATTCAGCCTTGCCTGCCGGCCCCGCAATTGTCAATATTCTGGCGTTATCGGCACGCCCCCTCTGGCCCTATCTGAAGCCCTGTGAAACCGTCAGACTCCCTGTCAATATGCCTGTTCATCCAGGAGAGAGACTCATGAACACCCCTTTCAGCCCCAATGATCTGACCGCCGTGATCGAGGCCGACCGCGCCCATCTGTGGCACCATTTGATGCAGCACAAGCCCTTGGAAACCAACGACCCGAGGATCATCGTCGAGGGCAAGGGGATGCGGGTCTGGGATGCGACAGGCAAGGAGCATCTCGATGCCGTCTCGGGCGCGGTCTGGACCGTCAATGTGGGCTACGGGCGCGAGCGCATTGCCAAGGCGGTCTATGACCAGCTGGTCAAGATGAATTATTTCGCCAATTCGGCGGGCTCCATTCCGGGCTCGGTCTTTGCCGAAATGCTGATCGAGAAGATGCCGGGGATGTCCCGCGTCTATTACACCAATTCCGGTTCGGAGGCGAATGAGAAGGCGTTCAAGATGGTCCGCCAGATCGCGCATAAGCGCCATGGCGGCAAGAAGCACAAGATCCTCTACCGCGACCGCGACTATCACGGGTCCACCCTGGCGGCGATGTCGGCAGGCGGCCAGGATGAACGCAATGCGCAATACGGTCCCTTCGCGCCCGGCTTCGTGCGCGTGCCGCATTGCATGGAATACCGCGCGCAATGGGACCTGTCGGGTGAGGAATACGGGGCGAAAGCCGCTGATGCCATTGAAGAAACCATCCTGCGCGAGGGCCCCGATACGGTGGGTGCGCTCTGCCTCGAGCCGGTGACGGCGGGCGGCGGTGTCATCACGCCGCCCGAGGGCTACTGGCCCCGCGTGCAGGAGATCTGCCGCAAATACGATGTGCTTCTGCATATCGACGAGGTGGTCTGCGGCGTCGGGCGCACCGGCACCTGGTTCGGCTATCAGCATTACGGGGTGGAGCCCGATTTCGTCACCATGGCCAAGGGCGTTGCCTCGGGCTACGCCGCGATTGCCTGCATGGTGACGACGGAAGAGGTGTTTGCCATGTTCAAGGACGATGCCTCCGATCCGTTGAACTATTTCCGCGATATCTCGACCTTCGGCGGCTGCACGGCGGGGCCCGCGGCGGCGATCGAGAACATGAAGATCATCGAGGAGGAAGGCCTCTTGGAGAACACCACGCGCATGGGCGAGCGGATGCTGGACAACCTGCACGCGCTGTCGGAAAAGCACGCCGTGATCGGCGATGTGCGCGGCAAGGGCTTGTTCCTGGGCGCGGAACTGGTGAGCGACCGGACGTCCAAAGAGCCCTGCGCCGAGAAGGACGTGCAGGCCGTGGTGGCCGATTGCATGGCGCAAGGCGTCATCATCGGGGCGACCAACCGCTCGGTGCCCGGCTTCAACAACACGCTGTGCTTCAGCCCGGCCCTGATCGCGACGGCGGATGATATCGACGAAATCACGCAAGCCGTGGACAAGGCGTTAACCAAGGTCTTCGGCTAGGTGCGGGTGATCTCGATCTGAATTCGGGGGGGAACGCCCTCAAGCTGCGTGTACACCCCCCCGTACACCCCCCTATGCACCCCCCGTACAGACGCGGGGCGACAACCGGTCCAATCGCGCTGCGTCGTTCCTGTTGGATGCCGGGTTTGGGGGCGTTGCCCCCGGTCGCCCTGCGGGCGCCCTCCCCCAGGATATTTTCAGAACAAAGAAGTGGGGGCGCGCGCGTTAACCTTAACGGGGGGTTACGCCTTGCCCTTCCATGGCACCAGCACGCGTTCGGCCCAGCGCATCAGCATGTCGATGCCGTAGCCGATGATGCCAATGAGGATGATGCCCATGATCACGATATCGGTGAGCTGGAATTTCGATGCGGCCACGATCATCTGGCCCGCGCCCTGTTCGGCGGCGACAAGCTCGGCGGCGACCACGGTGCCCCAGCAGACCCCCATTGCCACACGCGCGCCGGTGAAAATCTCCGGCAAGCTGTTGGGGATGATGACATGGCGCATGATCTGCGCCTTGGACGCGCCCAGAGAATAGGCGGCGTGGATCTTGGAAATCGACACGCCCGAGACGCCCGCCCGCGCGGCGATGGTCATGATCCAGAGTGCCGCGAGGAACAGCAGGAAGATCTTGCCGCTTTCGTCGATGCCGAACCAGATGATCACCAGCGGGATCAGCGCCAGAGGCGGCACCGGTCGCATGAATTCGACGATCGGGTCGAACCAGCCGCGGAACCAGTTGGAAAGCCCCATCGCGTAGCCGAGCGGTATGCCGATCAGCGCGCCAAGGGCGAAGCCCGCCAGAACCCGGAAGAGCGAATAGCCCAGATGTTCGGCAAGGGTGAAATCGCGATAGCCTTCCTGCGAAATCTCGATCAGGCGTTCCCAGACATCTTCCGGCGCGGGCAGCCAGATCTCCTCCATCTGCCAGCCGCCATAGGGGGTGAAGCGGATCGTGCCGCGCCGGCTGAGCGTGACGGTTCCGTCATCGGTCACGACTTCGCCAGCCTCGGGCTCGATCGGTTCGCCGTTGATGGCGACGATGCGAAAGCCCTCCTCCTCGGCGCCCTCGTCATTCTCGCCGGTCTGGATCAGGCTGGAGCGGCCGCCATTCAATGCCACGCTGTCGTCGCGGGCAAAGCCGTCGCCGCCGCCATCGCCTTCGGGCAGCTCGGCATCCTCGCCCACGGGCCGGACAATGGCACGCACGGTGGCGTCGTCACGTTCCCCTGCCGCGTTTTCGGCGGTGTAGGTGAAGGAGGTTTCGCCCAGGAACGGCCCCGGCGCGTGGATGGGGGTGATGACCGAACCGGTGAAGGCACCCCAGATCAGGAAAATGGAAATGACCGAGATGACCGAGGCGGCGCGATTGGGGCGCACGGCGCTTTCATCGCCGAAGGTCACGGTCTTGAGCGAGGTGAAATCGCGGCGCGATTCGCGCATCGCGGTGAAGGCCTTGACGGCAAAGAAGGCGGCGACGAAGAGGGCGATATAGATGGCGGCGATCAGCATCAGGCAGCCCCTTCCGTGCGGCCCATGATTTCCTCTTCCATGTCCCAGATCATCGACAGGATTTCATCGCGGGTTTCTCCGAAGAGGTCGGTTTTCTTGACATCGCGCAGATCGGCATCGACGCCGCGTTCGGCAAAGGGCAGCCGGTATTCCTTGTGGATGCGGCCGGGGCGCGGGGCCATGACAAGCAGGCGTTCGCCCAGGAGCAGCGCCTCCTCGACCGAATGGGTGATGAGGATGATGGTCTTGCCGGTCTCCTTCCAGAGCTTCAGCACCAGCCCTTGCATCTTTTCGCGGGTCAGCGCGTCGAGCGCGCCAAGCGGTTCATCCATCAAGATCACATCCGGATCATTGGCCAGGCAGCGGGCCAGCGCCACGCGCTGCTGCATGCCGCCGGACAGCTCATAGACGGCCTTTTCCTTGAATTCCTGTAGGCCCACGACCTCGAGCAGGTGATCGGTGATCTGGTCACGCTCGGGTTTGGCCATGCCCTTCATGCGGGGGCCGAAATCGACGTTCTGGCGCACGCTCATCCATTCGAAAAGGGCGCCTTTCTGGAACACCATGCCGCGTTCGGCGTCGGGGCCGGTGACGTAATGGCCATTGAGTTCGATGGTGCCCTCGGTCGGCGCAAGGAAGCCCGCGAGGATGTTGAGAAGCGTGGTCTTGCCGCAGCCCGAGGGGCCGAGGACCGACATCAGCTCGCCTTCCTGGATGGTCAGGGTGATGTTCTTGAGCGCCTGCACCGCGCCGCCGTCGGGCAGGTCGAAGCGCATGGAAATCTTGTCGAGCACGAGTCCCGTCATGGCGGCCATTCCCCTTCAGGTGTTCGGCGTGGGTCGAAATGACGGCGCGGGAGGAAGCCCCCGCGCCGCCCGTTTCAAGGGTTTACATGTCGCCATTCGCGGCCATCAGCGGGCCGGTATTGACCGCGCTTTCATAGCTGTCGCGGGCGGCGTCGATATTGCCGGTCTCGACGAAGAAGTTGGCCACTTCCAGCAAGAACTCCTGCGTGCCGCCGCCAAGCCAGGTCTCGGAGAGCTGATCCTCGATGGAGGGAAACTCGAAACCCGCCAGCGTGGCCGCCGTGGCCTCCTCGTCCATGCCGGCATCCTGGGCGATGACCGGCAGCATCTCGTCGGTGTTCTCGCCCGAGTTCCACATGTCGTTCATGCGGCCCGTGATGGCGAGGAAATCGGCCAGAAGCTCGGGCTCTTCCTCGGCGAAGGAGGCAGGCACGGAGGTGACGTCGAAGACATAGATGCCAAGCTCCTGCTTTTCTGCCCCCGAAAGCAGCACGTTGCCATGTTCCAGCATCCGGCGCAGCGCCCCGCCCCAGCCGCAGGCCATGTCGAGCGAGCCCTGCGCCAGAGCCGCGGCGCTGTCGGCCGGTGCCATGTCGACCACTTCGAGGCTGCTGACATCGACGCCGAAATGCTCCATCTGGCGCAGGAAGCCGTAATGCGCGGCGGTGCCGATCGGCACGCCGACGCGGGCGCCTTCCAGGTCGGCCACGTTGCTGGCGTCGATCTCCTGATCGGCATGGACGACGCAGTTGTCATTCTCGGAATAGCTGACCGCCACATCGACGACCTGGATATCCTGACCGGCGGAGGCCGCGACAACGAAGGGCGGCACGCCCTGGCTGATCGAGATGTCCACATCGCCCGAGGCCATTGCCGCCGACATCGCGGTGCCGGTGTCGAAGGCGCGCCAGTTGATGGTGATGCCCAGTTCCTCTTCGTAGATGCCCATCTGCTTGGCATATTGGAACGGCATCGGCCATTCGAGGAAATAGGCAACGGTCAGTTCGTCCATGCCTTGCGCGACGCTGGCGGTCGCGGACATGGCTAGGCCGATGGCGGCCCCGGAAAGAAGCGTCTTTTTCATGAAAATCTCCCTGTGTGGTGCGGGACCGATTTCCCTGCCCGGCCCTTCGCGTGCCGTAGCTTGCGAGGGCAACTTGCCCCGCGTCAAGAAATTCGTGGAAACTGGACTGATCGTTGCCCCGGTCTGGACTGATCCGGCCACCCCGATCAGTGCAGGCGCGAAGTGTCCGTGGTCGCGGCCCCGGCGGCCTCGGCCGCCTCCTCGATATCGTCGGGATCGTCCGAGGGCACCGCGTAGCTGCCCATCATCCAGCGCCCCAGATCGACATCGGCACAGCGGCGCGAGCAGAAGGGGCGGTATTCAGGATCGGTCGGCTTCTTGCAGATCGGGCAGGTCATCGCATCATCAGGTCGGTCAGGGGCGCGCGGTCGCGTTTTCTTTGCAGTTCATAAAGCCCAAGCGGGGTCCAGCCCGCAAGCACTGTATCGGTGCCGTCGAGGCGAAAGGCGCGGCGCAGCGCATCCTCGAACCCGCGGCGATCCTTCTTGGGCATGGGCGCCACGTCCAGCGTGACCTGCCCGCCGAGCCCGCGCAGGCGCAACTGGCGCGGCAGGTCGCGGGCAGCAGCGAGGTTGGCCTTGAGCCCGGCGGCAAGCGAGGTGTCGGGGCCGGTATTGATATCGACCGCGACGAGGGCCGAGGTCGGCTCGATGATCATCGACGCGCCCGAAATCAGCGGGACATGGGGGCTGAGGGCCGCATCAAGCGCCTCCAGCACGCCATGCGGGCCGAACCCCTCCTCGACCGCATCGGGCGCGGGGGCGGCCCAATCGCGCCAGGCCAGGTGATGCGCGTCCGGCGCATCTACGAGCAGTTCGGGATCGCCTTCGGTGTCGGCGGTCACCGTCAGGGCGAGATCCCGCATCGCGGCAATGTCCTCGGCCAGCGCGGCCTCATCGGCGTTTTCGGCGGCAGAGCGCAGGATCAGCCCGAAATGGTCGGGGGCCGCGGCCATTTCCTCATGCGCGATTTCCAGCAGGCGGTCGCGCTCCGCCTCATCCTTGATCGAGCGGGCGATGTTGAAGCCGCGCGCCTCGGGCGTGACGATGGCATAGCGGCTCTTGAAGAGAAGCCGCGTGGCGACGGGCGTGGCCTTGCCGCCCTCGCCGATCCCGGTCACCTGCACCAGCAGCGTCTGGCCGGGGGCCAATCCCTTGGCCTGGCGCAGGAATGCAGGGATCCCGTCGGCCATGCGCAGCATCATGCCGCCCTGCCCCTTCATGGGCCGGTCGCAGACCGCGCGCAGGATCGCACCGGGTTGCGGCGGGGCGTCCTCGGGCGGGTCGATGCGGACATCCTCAAGCCGCCCATCCACCATCAGCGCGGCGGCGGGGCGGCCGTTGAGATGATCCAGAACGACGATGCGGCCCTTCATGGTTGCCCCCAGACCGGCCAGCCCGCGGCGGCCAGAAGTTGCGCGGTTTCCGCCAGCGGCAACCCCATGATGGCCGAATGACTGCCGGAGATCCACGGGATGAAGGCCCCGGCGGGCCCTTGGATCGAATAGCCGCCCGCCTTGCCCTGCCAGTCGCCGCTGGCAAGGTAGCCGTTCAACTCGATATCGCTGAGCCGTTTCATCTGGACCCGGCTTTCCACCACCCGTTCCCGGAGCGTCCCGCCCTTGCGGACCGCAATCGCGGTATAGACCCGGTGGCGGCGTCCGGCCAGATCGGTGAGGAACTTGGCGGCCTCACCGGCATCTTGCGGCTTGCCCATGATGCGGCGGCCCATCGCGACGGTGGTATCGGCGCAGAGCACAATATCATCGGGCCCCGCCGCGACCGCCTGCACCTTGTCGCGGGTCACGCGGGCACAATAGGCGCGCGGCAGCTCGCCTTTCAGTGGCGTTTCGTCGATATCGGGGGGCAAGATCGCGTCGGGTTCAATGCCCAGAACGCCCAACAGCTCAAGCCGCCGGGGGCTTCCCGATCCGAGGATGAGTTTCATTGATTGCCATCCTCATCTGGCGCAATACCCGCCATCTTCAGATAGTCGCGCTTCAGCAGCAGGCCCAATTCAAAGGCCATAACGTTCAGCAATTGCTTCGCATGAGGGTCGTTCATCAGCGCCGCCTGTTCATGGACCAGCGAGGTCGCCCGCTTGGATGCCGCGCGATACCCCGAGAGGTATTGGTCCGAACGCCCCATTTCGGTGGCCCGATTACTTGAAGCGGTAGTTGATCCGACCCTTGGTCAGATCATAGGGGGTCATCTCGACCTGCACCTTGTCGCCTGCCAGAACGCGAATGCGGTTCTTGCGCATCTTGCCTGCCGTATGTGCGATGATCGTATGGCCGTTTTCCAGCTCGACCAGGAATGTCGCATTCGGCAGGAGTTCCTTTACGACGCCGGGAAATTCGAGCAGTTCTTCCTTGGCCATGGTTTCTCCTGAATATTATCGCCCCTTGGGGCGCGATGGCGGCTAGATGCGCCTCAACGTCAAGAATTTCAAGCTGTATTTGCGGTTTGAACGATTTCAACCCCCGATTTGGCGCGTGCGTCACTGTCGGGCCAGCGGGCATGGTTGAAAACCGCGCCACCCTTGCGCACGCGGGCAATCGCGGCGGGGTCGATATCGGCGAGTGTCCAGCCGGGGGCGTTGTGCGGGCCCAGGGCGATGATGCCGGTTTCGGGAAAGCCCAGGTCGGGGGGGCCGTAGATCGCGGCGGCGCCCTCGTTTTCATCGACGGCGGGCGACCAGGCGCAGGGGAGGACGGTGGGCGCGTGGATCACGACGCATTGGCCCTCCAGCGCGCGGGCCATCGCGCCGACGCGCACGCGCCAGTAGCCCGCGAGGGTATCGGTGCAGGAGGGCACGGCGAGGATGTCGATACCTGCCTCGACCAGTGCGCGACCAAGTGCCGGAAACTCGGCGTCGAAGCAGATCAGGATGCCGAGGGTGATGTCGCCGATGCGGAACGCGCGCAGGGGGCCGCCGGGGACCACATCCCAGGTCTCGGCCTCGAAACGGGTCATGATCTGCTTGTCCTGGTGGCCAATCAGGCCATCGGGTCCGGACAGCATGGCGCGATTGACCGGGCGCGGCCCCTCGTCAAAGACGGGCGCGGAGGCGGCGAGGATATGCAGCTTGTGCCGTGCGGCGAGGGTGGCGTGCAGCGCAGCGGCGTCCGCCATCCGGTCCGAGACGGCGTGCAGGCTGGCCTCCAGATCGGCGGCGGCCTCGCGCCCGGCCAGCGTGGCAAGCTCCATCGCGCCGTATTCGGGGAAGACCAGAAGCTCCGCCCCCTGCCCCGCGGCGTCACTGACCCAACGGGTCAGCTTGTCTTCGTAAGCCTGCCAATTGTCTAGAAAATCCATGTTGTAGGCGGCGGCGGCGATGCGCATGGGTCAGAGCCTCCTTGTCCAGAATTGCAGCGGTTTGGCGGTCTCGATTTCAGCCCCGGTATCGCGCCAGGAAAGCCGCGCGATGGCGCCCTCCAGCGGCGCGTATCCCCGTGCGCGCCAGAAGGGATCGAGCGGGCGATAGCCGGCGGGCCGCGCCGGGTGATCGTGGCGACGGATCACGGCGCAGAAGGCGGAATGGCTGAGGCCGAGGGCGCGGGCGTGATCCTCGCGCGCATCGAAGAAGGCATGGCCCGCGCCCTGGCCGCGAAAATCTGGCAGCAACACGGATTCGGCGCAGTAGAACACGTCCTCCAGCGGAATGCCGCGAGCTTGCAATGTCGCCCCGAGCCCCTCGTCGTGATCCACCATCGGCATGCCGGTCGCCGCCCCCACCATGGTGCCGCCGTCAAAGGCGCCCGTGACGATGGCACCGGGGGTGGTGTAGGCCGAGAGATAGCCTCGTTCATAAGCCGCATCGCCTTCATAGAGATAGGGCCAGTCGCGGAAGACAGTGACGCGCAGGCGGGCGAGATCGTCCAGAACCTGGGCCACCTGCGGCCCGCGAAAGCTGCGGAATTCCAGGCTCATGCCGAGACCTGGGCGATCCAGTCGGCGAGGTTGTAATAGGTGGTGACGCGGGCGATCTTGCCGCCCTCGATGTCGAAGAAGGCCCCGGCGGGCAGGCGGTAGCACTGGCCGCGTGCGGGCGGCAGGCCCTCGTCATCGGCCAGGTATTCGCCGCTTACGGTAAACTCCGCCGCCGCGCGGGTGCCGTCCTTAGTCACCATCACCACGATGTCGCTCAACTCCTCGCGATAAGTGCGGGCCATGTGGTCGCAAAAGGCGCGAAACGCCTCCTGCCCCACGCGGATGCCACCCTCGTTGACGTGATGGGCCACATCCCTCGTCAGGCAGGCCAGCATCGCGTCGGTATCGCCTGCGTTGAAGGCGTCATAATAGCGGTGGATCAAATCCCTGCTCATGTCTGCGGCTCCGTCGGTTCTCCGAATTTTCCGATCATGCGGGTGATCAGCAGGTCGCGCGTCTGCCGATAGGCGGCGAGCTTGGCCTCGCGCGTCTCGCCCAGGCCCGTGGGGTCCAGCATCGCCCAGTATTCCACGTCGACATGGAAATTCCGGGTCAGCTCCAGCGCCAGGCGCTGGCTGGCGGGCGAGAGGCAGATCACCAGGTCGAAGCCCGACAGGTCATCGCCCCATTGCTTCATCTCCTCGAAGCTGCGCGAGCGGTGGCGCGACAGCTCCACCCCCATTTCGGCGCAGACCGCGATGGCGAAGCCGTCGATTTCCAGGTCGTTATGCACCCCCGCCGATTGCACATAGGCGCGGTGGCCGTAGAATTTCTTCATCAGCCCCTCGGCCATGGGCGAGCGCACGGCGTTGTGGTCACAGCAGAACAGGACCGAACTGGGGAACTCCTCGTCATCCACGCTCAGCCACCGTAATGCAATACGCAGACCAGCGTGAAGAGGCGCCTTGCCGTGTCGTGGTCCACATCCGCCTTGCCGTCCAGCCGTTCCTGCAACACCCGCGCGCCTTCATCGTGGATGCCGCGGCGGCCCATGTCGATGGCCTCGATCTGCGAGGGGGGCAGCCGTTTCACCGCGTCGAAATAGCTTTCGCAGATCTGCCAGTAATCCTTGACCACCTGTTTGAACGGGCTGAGCGAGAGGTGAAATTCCGCCGCATCCTCGCCCGCCTCGGTGTCGATATCGAAGACAAGGCGGCGGTCGCGGATGCCCAGATGCAGCTTGTAGGGTCCACCTGGCGCGGTGCGCCCGCCCTGCGCGGGCAGCGCGAAGTTATTTGCCTCCAGCAGGTCGAAAATCGCCACCTTGCGTTCCTGCTCGATCTCGGGCGTGGGCGCAGGCAGCCCGCTGTCGTCAATCTCGATATGGCAGATATCGCCGCTCATCGTCTCACTCCCCCTCGTTCAGACGGTCCAGCCGCGCGCGGACCGAGCCCCCATGTGCCTGCAAGCTTTCGGAGTTTGCCAGCGTTTCCGCCGCCGGACCGATGGCCTTCAGGGCGGCAGGCGTCAGTTTTGCCACAGTCGTGCGCTTGAGGAAATCCATCACCGAGAGGCCGGAGGAAAACCGCGCCGAGCGTGCCGTGGGCAGAACGTGGTTGGGGCCGCCGACATAATCGCCAATGGCCTCGGGCGTCCAGGGCCCGAGGAAGAGAGCGCCCGCGTGACGGACCTTCGCGGCCAGCGCATCCGCATCGGCGACGCAAAGCTCCAGATGTTCGGGCGCGATCCGGTCCGAGAGGGTGGCGGCCTCATCGAGGTCGTGCACCGTGATGACCGCACCGAAATCCCGCCAGCTTGCGCCCGCGATGGCACGCCGGTCCAGCGTTTCGAGGCGGCTTTCCACGGCTTGCGCGACGGCGCGGCCAAAATCGGCATCGTCTGTGATCAGGATCGACTGCGCGCTTTCGTCATGTTCGGCCTGGGACAGCAGGTCCAGCGCGATCCAGTCGGGGTCATTATCCTTGTCGGCGATCACCAGGATTTCCGAGGGGCCCGCGATCATGTCGATGCCGACCTTGCCGAAGACGCGCCGCTTGGCTGCCGCGACATAGGCGTTGCCCGGCCCGGTGATCTTGTCGACGGGCGCAATCGTTTCCGTGCCATAGGCCATGGCCGCGATCGCCTGCGCCCCGCCCAAGCGGTAGACGGTCTTCACGCCCGAGAGATGTGCCGCCAGCAGGACCAGCGGGTTGACCTTTCCCTCCGGCGTGGGGGCGCAGATGACGAGGGTTTCAACCCCCGCCACCGCCGCCGGAATCGCGTTCATCAGCACCGATGAGGGATAGGAGGCCAGCCCCCCCGGCACGTAGAGGCCAGCGGCGGAAACGGGGGTCCAGCGCCAGCCGAGGGTGGCTCCGGTCTCATCGGTCCATTGCGCATCCTCAGGCATCTGGCGCGCGTGGTAGGCGCGGATGCGGGCGGTGGCCAGTTCGAGGGCGTCGCGTTCGGCCTGAGGCACCTCCTCGATGGCTTGCGCGATCTCCTCGGGGGTGAAGGCGAAGCGGTCGGGGGTCAGGGTCAGGCGGTCGAAGCGCTCGGTCAGCTCGATCAGCGCCGCATCGCCGCGCCTGCGCAGATCCGCGATGATCGCGGCGACCGTGTCATCCACATCCGGCGCATCCTCGCGCTTCATCTCCAGAAGGGCCTTGAAACGGGCATCGAAATCGGGGGCGGTGCTGTCGAGGAACTGGGGCATTTGTCTTTCATCCTTGGGCATTTGCCCAATAGCGCGCGCGGCCCCCGGCCTCAAGCGCGGATGACGCGCGCCATGCGCACAAGCTCCAGCAGGCGCCCGTCACTGGCCAATGTGCGCGGTGCCTCGCCCTCGGAGCGGAACCCGGCCCGCTCGTAGAACCGGATCGCCGCCGCGTTGCTTGTGGCCACCGTCAGGCTGAGCCGGGTCATGCCCTGCGCCTTCGCCTCGACCTCGGCGGCCCGGAAGAGCGCCCGCGCAATGCCCTGGCCGCGATGGCCGGTCTTGACATAGACCGCGGTCAACTCGCCGGTTCGCGGGTCGGTCGGCATCGGATCCAGCGCGGTGGAGCCGATCAGGGCCTGGTCCGCGAAGGCCCCCAGGATGGTGCCTTTCTCCAGCCGCGCGGCAAAGGCCGACAGCGGCTGTCCGGCCCAATCGTCATGGCTGGAGCCATAGGCCTCGGGGTGGTGCAGCAGCGCCTCAAGCCGCAGATCGCGCCAGATCGCGGCGTCCTCGGGGCAAAGGCGGCGGATAGCGGCGGCAGGTCTGCGCCGCCAGCGCCAGATCATGGGCCATGTCCCGGCACCTTGCCGGAGGGGGCGTAATATGGCCGGGTCACGTCGCGCAGCGTTACCTCAAGGCATTCCACATCGACCGCCACCGCACCGTCACCGGCCAGCACCAGCGTGATCCGGCCCATGCCCTCCTCGCCGGCCTCCCAGTCCAGCGCCAGCAGCGACAGGACGGTGTCCTTGTCGGCCAGGTCGATGCCTTGGCTTGCCACCGCCATCGCATCCTCGATCACCAGCACCGATTGCACACGTTCGGGCGGGTGGTCGCCGACGCGGGCGCCCTCCTCCCAGCGGAAGCGGTTGATCAGGAGGGCGAAGCGGCGCTTCTTGCGGTCCCAGGTCATTTCCGTGATCGGGAAAACCGCGTCCTGCGTCAGCGTCGAGATCACCTTGAGGTCATCTTGGTCCAGCGCCCTCAGCGCCATCGGCTTGGCGCCGCCATCCTCGAAACGTGCATCAGACATCGCCATGCACCCGTTCGATGCGCGCGCCGACGCCCGCCAGCTTGGCCACGACATGTTCATAGCCGCGATCCAGGTGATAGACGCGGTTGACCACGGTTTCGCCCTCGGCGGCCAGCGCCGCGAGGATCAGCGAGACCGAGGCGCGCAGGTCGGTCGCCATCACCGGCGCACCGCGCAGCTTGTCGACGCCCGTGACGGTGGCATGACCGCCCTGCACGTCGATATCGGCCCCCATGCGGACCAGTTCCGGCGCGTGCATGAAGCGGTTCTCGAAGATCTTTTCCTCCAGCACGGACACCCCGTCAGCGGTACACATCAGCGCCATCATCTGCGCCTGAAGATCGGTGGGAAAGCCGGGGAAGGGCTCGGTCACGACATTGACCGCGCGCACCCGCCCGTTGGAGCGTTTCACCATCAACCCGCGCGGCGTTTCCGAGACGTCTATCCCGGCCTCGTCCAGCTTGGCGACGAAGCTTTCGACCAGGTCCAGCCGACCGCCCAGAAGCTCCACTTCGCCGCCCGTGATCGCGGGGGCCAGCATGTAGGTGCCAAGCTCGATCCGGTCGGTGACAACGGGGTGGGTCGCGCCGTGCAGACGCTCGACCCCCTCGATGGTGATGGTCGATGTGCCCTCGCCCTCGATCTCGGCCCCCATGGCGCGCAGGCATTTCACAAGGTCGACGATCTCGGGCTCACGCGCGGCGTTCTGCAGCACGGTCGTGCCCTTGGCCAGCGTCGCCGCCATGACGGTGTTCTCGGTCGCGCCGACCGAGGCGAAATCGAGCGTGATCTCGGCGCCCTTCAGCCCGCCCTGCGCCTCGGCATGGAGGTAGCCGTCGCGCAGTTCGATCGTGGCGCCCATCGCCTCCAGCGCGGTGATATGCAGGTCCATGGGCCGCGCGCCGATGGCGCAGCCGCCGGGCAGGCTCACTTCGGCGCGGTGGTGACGCGCCAGAAGCGGCCCCAGCACGAGGTTCGAGGCCCGCATCTTGCGCACGATGTCGTAATGCGCGACGTGGTTGTTCGCTTTGTGGGACGACATGGCGATGACCTTGCCGTCATTCAGCGCCGTCACCTCGGCCCCCAGCGATTGCAGCAGTTCGGTCATGGTGCGGATGTCCGAGAGGCGCGGCGCGTTGGTCAGCGTCAGCGGTTCATCCGACAGAAGCGTCGCGGGCATCAGCGTCAGGCAGGCGTTCTTGGCCCCCGCGATGGGAATCGCGCCCGAAAGCTCCGCACCGCCCTGAATGACTATTCGATCCAACCTGCCACCTGCCTTTTCCTCATTGCCGATCCGGGTAAGGATCAGCCGTCACTCTTGTCAACATCCTGCGCCGCGCGTGCCCGTGCCTGCGCCTTGCGCCTGCCCATATTGGCCTTGAGCGCCGCCTTCAACCGCTCTTCGCGGGTCTGGGCGGGTTTCGCCGGTTTGGTCTTCCGCCCGTGCTGATCCGAGTTCGATCCGTTCATATCGGCAGTCTTACAGGCTGCGGGAAAAACCGTCCAGTTACCCCTTGCACCGATGAACAATTGCCGCTAATTCACCGCCCACGCCGCCCCGGAACAGGGGCCGCCCGGAATGCTGTGGTAGCTCAGTGGTAGAGCACACCCTTGGTAAGGGTGAGGTCGAGAGTTCAATCCTCTCTCACAGCACCATTTCCCTTCCCTAATTCTGTATCAGCCCTACGGATCGCCGGATTGCGGACCACTCCCATTTGAACCAACTCGCGCCCGATGCGTTGGGTCTGCGAATTGGTTCAATGGGGATCACATGGCAGATCAGGACAAGCCGGTTGTCGTCATCACCGGGGCCGCCGGGAATATCGGCACCAACCTCAGGAAAAAGCTCGCGCGCAGCTACAGGGTGATCGGGCTGGATCTGCCTGACCTGTGCAAGGGGCGCAAGGACATGATCGGTTGCGACATCACCGATCCTGGGTCGATGGCGCGCGCGGTCGATGAAATCGGCGAGAAGACCGGCGGCGGTCGCATCGCCTCGGTCGTCCACCTGGCCGCCTATTTCGATTTCAGCGGCGAGGAGCGCCCGCAATACGAGGCTGTGAACGAAGAGGGCACCCGCAACCTCTTGCGCGCGCTGCAAGCCGCCGAGGTCGAGCAATTCGTCTATTCCGGCACCATGCTGGTGCATGCGGCCGGCGTGCCGGGCGAGCGCATCAGCGAGGACACCCCCATCGCACCCGCCTGGGCCTATCCGCGATCCAAGGCCCGCACCGAGGCGATCATCCGCGAGGAGGCGGGCGACATTTCCACGATCTTCCTGCACCTGGCGGGGCTTTACGATGACAAGACCGCGGTGCCGACGCTGAGCCACCAGATCGCGCGCATCTATGAGCGGGATTTCAAATCCCATGTGTTTTCCGGCGACCGCCGTGCCGGGCAGGCGTTCCTGCATCAAGGCGACATGCTGGATCTCTTCAAACGCGTGATCGACCGGCGTGCCGATCTGGACACGGGCGAGGTGATCCTGGCCGGTGAGCCCGACACGATGAGCTATGAGGCGCTGCAAGACACCCTCGGCGAACTGATCCATGGCGAGGAAACCTGGGCCACGCTGGTCCTGCCCGCCCCCGTGGCAAAACTGGGCGCCAAGCTGGAGACGGAGTCTGAGCCCGTCGTGCCCGATGCGCTGGACGAGGGCGAAAAGCCCTTCATCCGGCCCTTCATGATCGACATGTCCTCGGATCACTACGCGCTGGACATTTCCAAGGCGCGCCGCCTGCTGGATTGGGAACCCGAGGAACGCATCGCCGACAAGCTGCCGGTGCTGGTCGAGGCGCTGAAAGCCGATCCGCTGGACTGGTATGAGATGAACGCGATCACGCCGCCGCCCTGGCTGCGCGCCGCCGATGCGCGGGTGGAGGATGCCGAGGCGCTGCGACTGCGCCACGAGACGGAATACCGCGAACAGCACCGCGCCAATCTCTGGGCCGGGTGGGCCAATGCGGGGCTTGGCATCTGGCTGATGACCTCGCCGCCGATGTTGGGCTATGACGATCCGGGGATGATCCTGAGCGACGTTGTGGCCGGTCTTCTGCTGTTCCTCTTCGCGATGCTGTCCCTGTCCTGGCGCATGCCCTGGGCACGGTTTGCCGCCGCCGGGATCGGCGTCTGGATCATGTTCGCGCCGCTGGTCTTCTGGACGGCGAACGGTGCGGCCTATCTCAACGGCACCATCGTCGGGATGCTGGCGGTTGCCTTCGCGCTCTGCCTCGGGCCGATGCCGGGGGTCTCGCCCGTTGCCGCGCAGACCGGGCCGACCATCCCCAAGGGGTGGAGCTATTCGCCCTCGGACTGGTTCCAGCGCCTGCCGGTGATCATCCTGGCGGTCGTCGGCCTGCTGACCTCGCGCTACCTGACGGGCTATCAGCTGGAAAGCATAGACCAGGTCTGGGAGCCGTTCTTTCCCGGCACGCTGCAAGGGCAGAACGGGACCGAACAGATCATCACCTCGGAGGTCTCGGAAAGCTGGCCGGTGCCCGATGCCGGGGTCGGCGCGCTGACCTATGCGCTGGAGATCCTGGTGGGTGCCATGGGCACCTCGGCCCGCTGGCGCACCATGCCGTGGCTGGTGGTGCTGTTCGGCATCATGATCGTGCCGCTTGGCGCGGTGTCGATCTTCTTCATCGTGATCCAGCCCATCGTGATCGGCACCTATTCGACGCTGGCCCTCATCGCCGCCGCCGCGATGGTCTGGCAGATCCCCTATTCGCTGGATGAGCTGGTCGCGACCTTCCAGTTCCTGCGCCGCCGTCACCGCGCGGGCCAGCCCTGGCTGCGCGTCTTCTTCACCGGCGACACCGATGAGGGCCCCGACAAGCGCCGCATCGACGATTTCGAGCGCGGGCCGCGCGCCATCGTCTACGACATGCTGAATGGTGGCATGACCTTTCCGTGGACGCTGATGGCCTCGCTCGGGGTCGGGGCCCTGCTGATGCTGTCGCCGCTGGTCTTCCCCTGGGGTGGCGGGGTGGCCGCGACCAACCATATCATCGGCGCGCTGGTGATCACGGTCACGGTCGCGGCGCTGGCCCCGGTGGTGCGCCTGGCCCGGTTCCTGAACATGCTGATGGGGATCGTGCTGCTGTTCGCGCCGCTGGTGGCGGGGGCGTCCTGGGGCGGGCTGGCCTTTTCGGCGGCTTGCGGCCTGGCGCTGATCGGCCTCAGCATTCCGCGCGGGCCGGTCTATAGCAGCTTCGGCGACTGGGACAGGTTCATCCGGTGACGCCATGAGCCCTTTTGCCGATCTCCCCCTCTGGATCACCGTCGCGGCCTTCATCCTGGCCGCCGGCGCGGTCTGGGTCGCGGGCACGCGGCTGTCGCGCTATGCCGATGCCATCGCGCGCGAGTTCGGGATCGGGCAGGCCGTCCTGGGCGTCATCCTTCTGGGCGGGGTCACCTCGCTGCCCGAGATCGCCGTCACCGGCACGGCGGCCCTTGGCGGCAACGCGGCGCTGGCGGTGAACAACCTGCTTGGCGGCTTCGCGATGCAGGTCACGGTGCTGGCGCTGGCCGACATGGCCATTCGCAAGAGCGCCCTGACCGAGGCCGTGCCCGACCCCATCGTGCTGCTGCAGGGCGTGCTTGGCATCATCCTGGTCGCGGGCACGCTGGCGGGGATCGGGGTGGGCGACATCGCGTTTGCGGGCGCGGGCCTCTGGACCTGGGGGCTGGCGGCGCTCTTCGTCTATTGCATCCGCATGGTGGCGCGGGCCGAGGACAACCCGGCCTGGAAAGTGATCGGCGAGCCGCCCTCGTCCGAGATCGAGACCGACGACCCCAAGCGCGACCTGAGCCGCGCGCAACTTCTGGGTGCCACGGGCCTGGCCGCCCTGGCGATCCTGGTCATGGGCTATGTCCTGTCGACCAGCGGCGAGGCATTGGCCGAGCGCACCGGGCTTGGCGACAGTTTCTTCGGCGCGGTCTTCGTCGCCATCTCGACCTCGCTGCCCGAGATCAGCACCGTTCTGGCCGCCGTCAGACTGGGGCGTTACGTGATGGCGGCCTCGGATATTTTCGGCACCAACCTCTTCGATATCGGGGTGATCTTCCTGGTCGACCTGGCCTATCCGGGCGGCGCGGTCTTGAACGAGGTCGGCATGTTCTCGATCGTCGCCGGGCTGATCGGGATCCTCGTCACCGCGATCTATGTCGCCGGCCTGATCGAGCGGCGCGATCCGGCGCTGTTCGGGATCGGGCTGGATACCTACCTGGTGGCGGCGACCTATCTGGGCGGCATCGCGTTGCTCTTCACCCTGCGCTGACCCGTCCCAATTGAAAGGAGGCTGACATGACACCCGCTAAATCCCTGCCAGAAATTGGCGACGACCTCTCGCGTGAGGAGATCATGGATGTGCTGGCCGATGAGGGCTATTCCGCAGGCGACCGCAAGGGGTGGCTGAAGAAGGTGCTGACCCGCCTTGCGCAGGCGCCGCAGGACAGCTCCGACGCGGATCGCGACGCCCTGGTGAGGGAGATCAAGCGGGTGCTGGACCGCAACATCCCCGGTGAGCCCGAGGCCGACGACACGCTGTAACGCGCTATGTTTCCGTTGCCTCCAGCCGCAGCGCACCGCGCAGGGCGCGCGCGCCGATGGGTTCCAGCAGGCTGGCGCGTTCGTCGAACCCCATGCGCGACATGGCCCGCGCCTCATGCGCCGGCGCGGGGGCGCGCAGCGTCGTCCAGACCAGCCGGGCCAGCGACAGGGGGCTGTGGCTGGCCAGGTTGAGCCGCTCCAGCGCGGGCAGCAGCAGGCGTTCCACCGCATCGAAATCACTGCCGAAGGGGAAATCGGGCAACGCGTCGCGATGCGTCTTGCGCCACGACGCCAGCCGCTCGGGCGTGTTTTCCGTGTCGGGCAGGCGGTAATCCTTGCCGATCTTGCCCGCGCCCTGCGCCTTTTGCAAAAGCTCCGCCTGAAACCGCGCATCGGTGATCGCCAGCATCCGCGCCACGACCTCGTGATCGGGCTGGCCGCGCAGGTCGGCCACGCCATATTCGGTGACGATGATGTCGCGCAGGTGGTGGGGCACGGTGGCGAAGGGCAATTCCCAGGCGATGTTCGAGACCGTCTTGCCGCCGCTCTCGCGCGTCGCGGGCAGCGTGATGATCGAGCGCGCGCCTTCCAGCGCAAAGGCCTGATCGACGAAATTGACCTGCCCGCCGACACCGCTGACGGTCTGGCCATCGTCGGTGATGTCCGAGGCGACCGCGCCCAGAAGGCTGGCCTTCATCGCGCTGTTGACGAAGCGCCCATGGACGCGGGCGGCGCGCTTGGCGGGCTCATCCCCGTAAAGCGCGTTGGTGAAGCTGACGGGGCGCATCTGGATCAGGGCGCGTGTCTCGGCGGGCATCTCGCGCAGGCGGGTATAGAAATCGCGATCCTCGACAAAAAAGCCGGCATGGATGCCAGCCCCATCGACGCGGCGCGTGACGATCCCCGCCTCGAACAGTTCCAGCAAGCCGCGCACCAGCATTTCGGCGCACCCGTAGAGGCCGGTCTCGAACGGGCCGGTGTCGCCGGTATCGGGCGCAAGATCGTGCAGAACGCGCGCCAGCCGCCCCTCGTGGCGCAGGATCAGCGCATGCGCGACGGCGTCACCGGTCTGGCCAATGCCCAGTTGCAGCGTGCCACCATCCCTGACCAGCGCCGCGACATGCGCGCCGATGGCGTGATGTGCCGTCGAGACCGGCTGACGCACAGCAGAGAAAAGCTCGAACTGCGCCTCCGGCTCAAGGCAGTATTGCAGCGTCTCGGGGCCGATCTCGGCAGAGGGGCCGGGCATGAAGGGAAGCTGGTCATTGAGCTCGCCCGCCATTAGGAACGCCATCCGGCCCTCTTTGCGCCGGTCCAGCAGGTCGGCGGTGATGTCGGTGTTGCAGGAGAGGGAAAAAAGGTCGCCCTCGCGCGCCAGAAGCTGGATCAGCACGTTCGGATTGGCCGCGATCAGAACGTCGCGGGCATGGGTGTAATTGGCCGAGATATAGCTTTGCTGCATCCGGTCGACGCCCAACCAGCGGCCCGCCAGCAGGAAGAATTCATTGACCTCGATATTGTCGGGCAGGCACCCCTCGCGCAGCAGCGTTGCATAGAGAATCTCGGGATAGGCCCCGAAGAGACGCTCCTTGGCGGGGTTCAGCAGGCGTTGGCCCATGTCCGAGCCCGGCGCGGGGGCTTCCAGCGTCAGCGCGGTGAAGATCGACAGGCTGACGGAAGCATCGTCGCAGGCGGCGCGGGTCAGCGCATTGAGCAGCGTGACCGGCTTGCCGAGGCCCAGGGGCAGGGCCAGCCTGACCTCGCCGCCCGTGGCCTCGATGATCCTTGCGGCCAGTTCGTCGGCATCCCGGAAGGTCTCAGGCAAGGTCCGACCACCCTTCATCAGGCTCGAAGCGCGGCCCGTGGCGGCCCGCAAGATCGGACAGCGTGGCGCGCACCTCCTCGACGCCGCGCGCCTTGGCATGGTGCATCGGCCCGCCCCGGAACGGCGCGAAGCCGGTGGCGAAGATCAGCGCGGCGTCAACTTCATCGGCGTCGCGGGCGATACCCTTGCGCAGGCATTCGACGCAGGCATCCAGCATCGGCAGGATCAGCCGGTCCGTCAGGTCGGCGGGGCCTTCATCCTCGGTGTCGGGATGCGGCGTGCCGTCCGACCAGTCATAGAACCCCTGCCCCGCCTTCTTGCCGGTCTCGCCCGCCTCGACCTTGTCGCGCAAGGCGGCGGTCACGTCGGGCATGGGCTTGTCGAGATGCTCCTTGAGGCTCTCGGCGACATGCAGGCAGATATCCAGCCCCACCTGGTCGGCCAGCGTGACGGGGCCCATCGGCATGCCGAAATCAATCGCGGCCCTGTCGATCACTTCTTTCGGCACGCCCTCCTCCATCAGCACCATGGCCTCCAGCAGGTAGGGCGTCAGCGCGCGGTTGACGAGGAAACCGGGATAATCCTGCACCAGGACGGGCAGCCGGTCGATGGCACCGCAAAACGCGGAAAGCCTGTCCAGCGTCGCCTTTGAGGTCTTGTCATGCGCCACGACCTCGACCAGTTCCAGCTTGGAAACAGGGTTGAAGAAATGCAGCCCCGCAAAGCGTGTCGGGGTCTTGGCCTTCTTCGCCAGTTCCGCCAATGGCAGGCTTGAGGTGTTGGTGGCCAGGATCGAGCCCGATTTCATCCGCTTGCCCAGATCGGCGTAGATCTTGCCCTTGAGATCGGGTTTCTCGGGGGCCGCCTCGATCACCAGATCGGCGCGGGCGACACCATAGCCGCGCATGTCGGGGATGAGCCGGTCCAACGCATCGCGGGTTTCGGCGCTGCTCAAATGCTTGTCCTTGCAGACCTTGCGCGCCTGTTTCAACGCCTCGCCGATCGGCCCGGTTTCGACATCGCCAAGCGTCACGGTCTTGCCTTGCAGCGCGGCCCAGGCGGCGATCTCGCCGCCCATGGCCCCGGCGCCGACGACATGGACATGGGCGATCTCGTCCTCGCCCCTCGCCTTGTCCTTGAGGCCCTGGCGCAGGAAGAACACCCGGCGCAGGTTCTTCGACGTCTCGGTTTTCAGCAGCTCCGCGAAGGAGGCGATCTCGCCCTCCTGCATCGCGGCGCGGTCATCGCCATGCTCTTCCCAGAGCGCAATCAGCGCCTCGGGGGCGGGGTAATGTTCCGGCGGGGCCTGCTTGGCGGCTTCGCTGCGCATCCGGCGCGCGGCGAGATTTCGGGCGGGGCCGAGCCTGAACGCGTGCGAGGACAGCCCCGCGCCGTGTTTTTCGACGTCACCGGCGATGATGGCCTCGATGGCCGCCTCGACATGGCGCTCCTCGCAGACGACATCGGCGATGCCGAGCGATTTCGCCTTTTTCGTATGGGCCGATTTGCCGGTCAGCATCAGGGTCATCGCCTCGGTCGGCTCGATCAGCGCAGGCAGGCGGAAGGTGCCGCCAAGACCGGGATGCAGGCCGAGGCGCACCTCGGGAAAGCCGAAGGAGGCCCCGTCAACGGCAATGCGCCAGTCGCAGGCCAGCGCCAGTTCAAACCCCGCGCCAAGCGCCGCGCCGTGACTGACGCAGATCGTCGGGCAATCGAGCGCCTCCAGCCGGTCCAGCACGTCATGGCCCTGACGCAGCAGGTCTTCCGCGCCCTCCTCCGACATCGCGTCGAAGCCGGTGATATCGGCCCCGGCGGCGAAGCCTGCGGGCTTGGCGGATCGGATCACCAGCGCCTTGGGCGTGTCGGCCTCAAGCGCGTCGAGGTGACCCGCGAGGCCCTTCAGCACGCCTTCTGAGATCGTGTTGACGCGAGCGCCCTGCCGGTCGAGCGCCAGCCAGACGGTGCCCCCCTCATCGACAGCCTGGTGCCAATCGCCATCGCCCGCGCCGGTGATCGGCCCGAGCGCCAGTTTGGTCTCTCCCAGATGGTCCAGAACGGGTTTGGTCATCACACAGCCTCCAGCAACATCGCGCCGCCCAATCCGCCGCCGATACATTCCGTCGCCACGCCGATCTTGTCGCCGCGCCGTTTCATGGCATTGGCCAGGTGCAGCACGATGCGGTTGCCGCTGGTGCCGACCGGATGGCCGAGCGAGATCGCGCCGCCATCGACGTTGAGCCTGTCGCGGTCGATATGGCCGAAGGCGCCCTCCAGCCCCAGAACATCGCGGCAGAAATCGGCATCGTTCCAGGCCGCGACGCAGGACAGCACCTGTGCCGCGAAAGCCTCGTTCAATTCCCACAGGTCGATGCCGTCGAGAGCGTAGCCGTTGCGCGTGACCAGCGGTGTCGCGCACAGGACCGGCCCGAGCCCCATGACGGAGGGGTCCAGCCCCGCCCATTCGCTGTCGACGATGCGGGCGATGGGTTTCAGCCCATGTTCCTTGACCGCGGCCTCGGAAGCGACGATCACCCAGGACGCGCCATCGGTGATCTGGCTGGAATTGCCGGGGGTGACCTGGCCATAGGGTTTCTCGAAGGCGGGCGAGAGCTTGGCCAGCGACTCCATGTCATTGTCGGGGCGCACGCCGTCATCATGGTCATAGACCTCCCCATCCTCGCTGTCGAAGGCGGTCATGACCTCGTCGTCAAGCCAGCCTTCCTCCTGCGCCTTCGCAAGCCTGTGGTGGCTGTCCATCGCATAGGCATCGGCGGTCTTCCGGTCGATCCCGAAGCGATGCGCCAGAACCTCGGCCGTCTGCCCCATGTTCAGCGTGGTGATCGGGTCGGTCAGGCCGCGTTCCAGCCCGATGACGGGTTTGAAGAAATCGGGCCGCAGCCCTGCCATGGCGCGCGCCTGCGCCACCGGCCCCTTGGCGCGGTTCATCTCGGCGAACCATTCGACCGCGCCCTGGCGCAGGACCAGCGGCGCATGGCTCAGCGCCTCGGTGCCGCCGGCCAGGATCAGATCCTGCTTGCCCTCGCGGATATAGCGAAAGGCGGTGTCGATGGATTGCATCCCCGAGCCGCAATTGATCTGCGTCGTGAAGGCGACCATGTCCTCGCCCATGCCAAGACGCAGGGCGGCGACACGGGCGGGGTTCATCTCGTCCGCGATGACATTGACGCAGCCCAGGATCACCAGGTCGAAAGCATCGCGCGCGAAGGGCTGGCGCATGAGCAGGGGTCTGCCCGCCTGCACCGCCAGATCGACGGGGGTAAAGGGCCCCGGCCCGCCGCGCGCCTTGAGAAAGGGGGTTCTGGCCCCATCGACCAGATAGACAGGACGATCGTTCATTCCGCAGCCCTCGCCGTTGGTTGATGCAGGTTCGGGAAGAGCGTGGCGAGGTCTTCGGGGGAATAATCATCCACCGCGACGACCTCATCCACCAGCGCCTGCATGTCGTTGATCTGTTGCATGTCACTTTCGCCGATGATCCCGGCCTCGAGCGCCTCCTCGGGCGTCTTCCCGGCCTCGCGCAGCTTCTTCATCAGGGGCGCGGCCCCGGTCACGGCGGCGTAGCAGCGGTTGAGCGTCTCGATACCGTCCGAATGGCAGCCCTCGAAGATGCGCCCGACGATGCGGTCGCGGGTGTCGGAGGGCTCGAAGATCAGGTCCGAGCACTCCGCGACCAGCCGGTCATCGGGCGTTTTCGGGGCCGATCCGGTCAGGGTCACAAAGCGCAATATCCATGCCGCCCACCGGGCCGGGAAATTTGCCAGAACCCCATCCAGCGCCTCCTGCATCCGACCAAACCCGCGTTCGGCGGCATAGCGCACCACGGGCAGGTCGGCCTCGTTCCGCCCCTCGTCCTGCCAGCGTTTCAGCGTGGCCGAGAGGATATACATCTCGGACAGCACATCGCCCATCCGCCCCGAGATCATCTCCTTGCGCTTGAGCGCGCCGCCGAGCGTCAGAAAGGCGAAATCGGCGGTCAGGGCATAGGCCGCCGACCAGCGCGACAGCTTGCGGTAGATCGGTGCCAGCGGTCCGGCGTCTTTCGGCGCGGGCGCGAAGAGGCCCCCGGTCCAGGCCCGGCCCCAGGCGCGGAAGACGGTCCTGGTCGTGTGGCCGATATGGGCCCAGAGGCTCTTGTCGAAGCGGGCGAGCGACTCCTCCTCGTCCTCGACGCCAAGCGATTGAATATTCTCCAGCATATGCGGATGCGCACGGATCGAGCCCTGGCCGAAGATGATCAGGCTGCGGGTGACGATATTGGCCCCCTCGACGGTGATCCCGATCGGCACGGCGCGGTAGAAGGGCAGCAGGTAATTCGACGGCCCGTCGATCACCGCCTTGCCCGAATGTACGTCCATCGCGTCATTCAGCGCCTCGCGCATCCGGTAGGTGGCATGCGCCTTCATGATCGCGGAAATCACGCTGAGGGCGCGGCCCTCGTCCAGTCCGGCGCAGGTCAGGTGGCGCGCGGCGTCCATCGAATAGGCATCGGCAGCCAGGCGGCCCAGGCGCGACTGCACCCCGCCGAACATGCCGATGGGCAGGTTGAACTGCTCGCGGATGCGGGCATAGGCCCCGGTGGTATGCGCCGACAGCGCGATGGCGGCACAGCCCATCGAGGGCAGCGAAATGCCCCGGCCCGCGGCCAGCGCGGTCATCAGCATCATCCAGCCCTGCCCGGCATAGTCCTTGCCGCCGATGATGTTGGACAGCGGGATGAACACGTCCTTGCCGGTGGTCGGCCCGTTCATGAACATGGTCGAGGATGGCAGGTGCCGCCGCCCGGTCTCGACCCCGTCCAGATCGGTGGGCACCAGCGCGCAGGTGATGCCGATCTCCTCCTCGTCGCCCAGAAGCCCATCGGGATCGCGCAGCTTGAAGGCCAGCCCCAGCACGGTGCAGACGGGGGCAAGGGTGATGTAGCGCTTGGCCCAGGTGAGGCGGATGCCCAACACCTCCTCGCCGTTCCACTCGCCCTTGCACACGACGCCCTCGTCGCGCATCGCGGAGGCGTCCGATCCGGCCTCGGCGCTGGTCAGGCCGAAGGCGGGCAACTCCTCGCCGCTGGCCAGGCGCGGCAGCCAGTGGTCCTTCTGCGCGTCGGTGCCGAAATGCAGCATCAACTCGCCCGGTCCCAGCGAGTTGGGCACCATTACGGTGACGGCAACCGCGACCGAGCGGGTCGAGAGGAAACGCACGACCTCGGAATGGGCGAAGGCCGAGAAACCCAGACCGCCATGGGATTCGGGGATGATCATCCCGAAGAATTTCTTCTCGCGCAGGAAGGTCCAGATCTCGGGGGGCAGGTCGGCATCGAGCTGGTTGATCTTCCAGTCGTCGATCATGCCGCATAATTCGCGGCAGGGGCCATCGAGAAAGGCCTGTTCCTTGTCGCTGAGGCGCGGTGCCTTGACCGCGTGCAGCATGTCCCAGTCCGGGTTGCCGGAGAAAAGCTCCGCCTCCCACCAGACATCCCCCGCTTCAAGCGCGTCACGCTCGGTATCGGAGAGGGTTGGCAGGGCGGTCCTGGCCCATTTGTGGATCGGCGCGGTCAGTTTTTGGCGAAAGGTTCCCATCTAGGCAGAACCAACGGGGGCGGGTTTGGTTCCATGGCAGGGCTGTGCAAACCAAAAAAGGGCCACCCGGTCCGGATGGCCCCCTGTTCCATGCTAGCGCGCGCGGTGCTCAGGCGTCGTCCCATTCCCATGGCCGGGTAAACTCGCCCAGGACGCGGGTGACGTCGGCCTCTTCCACATTGCCGGTCTTCTTGACCTGCGCCACAAGCCCGCGGTTCTTGCTCTCGACCACCCGGACCACCTCGGCGGCCAGCCCCGCCTCCTTCAGCGCGGCATTGTAGACCCGCGTGATGGCGCGTTTGCGCAGGTCGGGCTTGAAGACCTTGCCAACGGCGGTCTTGGGCAATTCATCCATGATCTCGATATGCTTGGGCCGCGCCGCGCGTTCGTGGACATGTTCGTCGCAATGGGCCTTGAGCTCCTCGATGGTGACTTTGCCGCCATCGACCAGTTCGACATAGACGCAAGGCAGCTCGCCCGCGAAGGCGTCGGGCTGGCCGATCGCGCCGGCCATGGCGACGGCCTCGTGTCCGGCCAGCGCCTCCTCGATCTCGGCGGGGTCGATATTGTGGCCGCCGCGGATGATCAGGTCCTTGGCGCGGCCCGTGATCCAAAGATAGCCATCCTCGTCGATGCGGCCCAGATCGCCGGTGCGCAGGTAGATGTCGTCGTGGAACAGGTCGATATTCTTGTCGCTCTCGGTATAGGTCGAGCCTTCGAAGACACCGGGATTGTCGATGCAGATCTCGCCCACCTCATCGGTGTCGCAGACGATCACCCCGTCGGGCGTGTGTTTGAGGATGCGCACCTCGGTATGGGGCAGCGGCACGCCGACCGAGCCCACCTTCTTGGTGCCCTCGACCGGGTTCACCGAGACAAGGCAGGTCGCCTCGGTCAACCCGTAGCCCTCGACCAGGGTTACGCCGGTGGCCTTCTCGAAGCGGCGGAACAGCTCCAGCGGCAGCGGAGATGACCCGGAAAAAGCGGTCTTGACGGTCGAGACATCGGCATTGACCGGGCGCTGCATCATCGCCGAGATTGCGGTCGGCACGGTGATGATGAAGGTCACGCCCCAGCGTTCGACCAGCTTCCAGAAATTGTCGAACACGCCCTCGCCGCGATAGCCCTGCGGGGTCGGAAAGACGACATGCGCGCCAGAGGCGATCATCGCCATCAGGATCACGTGGCAGGCGAAGACGTGGAACAGCGGCAGCGGGCAGATGATGGTGTCGGTGTCGTCGAACAGAAGCGTATGGCCAAGCCAGCCATTGTAGATCATGCCGGAATACTTGTGCTGCGCGACCTTGGGCATGCCCGTGGTGCCGCCGGTGTGGAAATAGGCCGCGACGCGGTCTTCCTTGCTGTCATCGAAACTCAGGCGGTCGGCGGGCTGTTTGGCCACTTCTGCGGTGAAATCCAGCACCTTGGCGTGATGGCTGACCGGGTTCTTGGGCCGGATCAGCGGCACGATCCAGCTTTTTGGCGGGGTCAGATAGCGCAGCAGGTCGACCTCCAGCACATGGGTGACGCCGGGGGCATCCGCCACCGCCTCGGCCACTTTCTGCGCCACATCCGTCTTGGGGAAGGCGCGCAGGGTCACGACCAGTTTGGCCTTGGTCTCGCGCAGGATGGAGGCGATGTGCTCGGGCTCCAGGAGCGGGTTGATCGGGTTGGCGATACCCGCGACGCAGCCGCCGATCAGCACGGTCGTCGCCTCGTTGCAGTTCGGCAGGACATAGGCGACGACATCCCCCTCGCCCACGCCGAGCGAGCGGAAGAGATTGGCGACCTGCGTGACCTTGCCGTGATACTGTTTCCAGGTCATCGTCTCGGCCTTGTCCTTGGGCCCGGAGAGCAGCTGGAAACTGACCGCCCTGTTGTTCGGCACCCGTGCGGCGGTCTTCGACAGAAGCTGGTAGAGCGTCACCGCCGGCTGGCTCTCGGGCCATGGGTTCGCTTCCTCGATCGCGCGCACGTCGGCAATATTCGCAAATCGCGACATTCCGGTTCTCCTCCCCTGATTCCGGCGTCGGCCCTCATGCGTGGCACGGGGCCCGTTTTGCGGGCAGGATGGAAGGATTGCGCCTGCAAGGCAAGCGTTTCGGGGCTCGCCGCGCGGATTACTCTGCGGCAAGCCCTTCGGTGAACTGAAGCCGCGCCAGTCGGGCGTAGAGGCCACCGCCCGCCACCAGATCCTCATGCGTGCCCTCGGCCACGATCTGGCCTGCCTCGAACACCACGATCCGGTCGGCCTGTTTCACCGTCGCCAACCGATGCGCGACGATCAGCGTGGTGCGGTCGGCGGAAAGCTCGGTCACCGCCTGCTGCACGGCGCGTTCGCTTTCGGCGTCCAGCGCGCTGGTGGCCTCGTCGAGCAGCAGCACCGGCGCATCGCGCAAGATGGCACGGGCGATGGCGATGCGCTGTTTCTGTCCGCCCGACAGCATGATGCCGCGCTCGCCGACATAAGTGTCATAGCCCTCCGGCAGGGCGGTCAGGAAGTCATGCGCGGCGGCGGCGCGGGCGGCGTCCTCGACCTCGGCATCCGACGCATCGGGGCGACCGAAACGGATGTTCTCGCGCGCCGAGGCCGCGAAGATCACCGGATCCTGCGGCACCAGCGCGATGGATTTGCGGAAATGCGCGCGGGTCATGTCGCGCAGATCGACGCCATCGAGGCTGACCTTGCCCGAGATCGGATCGTAGAAGCGCAGGAGCAGCTGGAAGATGGTGGATTTGCCCGCGCCCGAGGGGCCGACCAGCGCCACGGTCTCGCCCGGTCTTATGGTCAGGCTGACACCCGCAAGCGCCGCGGCATCGGGGCGGGTGGGGTAGTGGAAATGCACATCCTCGAAGGCAATCTGCCCGCGCCCGCCCTGCGGCAGGGTCTGGCCCTGAACCGGGTCGGCCACGCTGTCATCGTCGCCGAGCAGTTCCACCAGCCGCTCGGTCGCGCCCGAGGCGCGCTGCAACTCGCCCCAGATCTCGGACAGGGCACCGACCGAGCCCGCCACCATGATCGCGTAGATCAGGAACTGGATCAGCTCACCCACGCTCATCGCCTCGGCCCGCACGTCGCGCGCGCCGATCCAGAGCACACCGACCACACCGGCAAAGACCAGCGCGATGACGATCACGGTCATGATGGCGCGGGTGCGGATGCGGGTCTTGGCGCTCTCGAAGCTCAGCTCGGTCACATCGTCGAACTGCCCCGCCGTGGCGCGTTCATTGGTGAAGGCCTGCACCGCCTGCGCGGACAAAAGCGCCTCGGACGCCTTGCCCGAGCTTTCCGCGATCCAGTCCTGGTTCTGGCGGCTGAGCATCCGCAAGCGCCGTCCCAGGAGGACGATCGGCACGATGACAACCGGCACGATCAGCAGCACGAGGCCGGTCAGCTTGGGCGAGGTATAGAGCATCATGCCAAGCCCGCCGAGGAACAGCAGCACGTTGCGCAGGGCGACGGAAACGGACGAGCCGATGACCGACAGCAGCAGCGTGGTGTCGGTGGTGATGCGGCTCAGGACCTCGCCGGTCATGATGCGCTCGAAGAAAGCGGGGCTCATGTGAATCATGCGGCTGAACACCGCCTTGCGAATATCCGCGACGACACGCTCGCCCAGGCGGGTGACGAGGTAGTAGCGCAGGCCCGTGCCAAGCGCGAGCAGACCGGCGATGGCCAGAGCGGCCAGGAAATACTGGTCCAGCAGGGCGACGGATTCTGTCTCGAACCCATCAACGACACGGCGCACGGCCAGCGGCAGCAGCAGCGAGACCGTCGCGGTCAGGACCAGCGCCGCGATGGCCGCCAGGACCAGCAGCTTGTAGGGGGCCATGAAGGGCGCCAGCGCCTTGAGCGAGCCGATGCGGCGCGATTTCTCGCGCTCCTCTTCCGACCGCTTGGGGGCGGGTGTGCTGGCGGCGGTGCTGTCGGACATGCGCGACCTTCTTTGGTTGACCTGGCCCGCACGGGGATACTGCCGTGTCGGCCCACGCACAAGACCGCAAGCCCCTGCAACGCGGTCGCAGGGGTCAGCGGCGCAGCAGGCGGGCCGTGATGGCGGTGAGGGCGAAGAGGACAGCGGCGGCGCTGACGATGCTCGGCCCCGTCGGCGTGTCATAGCTCAGCGAGGCCTGGAGACCGCCGAAGACAGACAGCGCTCCGATCCCGGCGGCGAACGCGGCCATGCGTTCGGGCGTGTCACCCACCGCGCGGGCGGCGGCGGCGGGGATGATCAGCATCGCGCCGATCAAAAGCGCGCCAACCACCTTGATCGCGACCGCGACGACAAGGGCCAGCGCCAGCGTCAGCACCATCTGCTCGCGCCTTGGGTCGATGCCGCTGGCATAGGCCAGATCGGGATTGACCGTGGCGGTCAGCAGCGCCTGCCAGCGCCAGGCCAGCAGCGCCAGAATCACCGCCGCGCCACCCCAGATCAGCGCCAGGTCGCCGCGCCCGACCGACAGGATATCGCCGAAGAGATAGGCCATCGGGTCGATCCGCACGCCCGAGATCAGCGATACCGCGACCAGTCCCGCCGCCAGCGCCGAATGTGCCGCGACCCCCAGAAGCGTATCCATCGCATGGCCCCGGCTGGTCAGGGTCGAGACCGCAAGCGCCATGATCCCGGCGACAGCCACAACGCCCAAGAAGACATTGACCGAAAGCGCCAGCGCCAGCGCCACGCCCAGGATCGCGGCATGCGCCGTTGCGTCGCTGAAATAGGCCATGCGCCGCCAGACCACGAAACAGCCCAGGGGGGCGGCGGCCAGCGCCACGCCAAGCCCGGCCAGAAGGGCGCGGATGACGAAACTGTCGAGAAAGCTCATTCAGGCGCCCCGTGGTCATGGCTGTGGGTATGTTCATGGCGGTAAAGCGCCAGCGCGCCGCCGGTACCGGTGCCAAAGAGCGCCCGGTATTCGGGGGCCGAGGCGACATGCTCCGGCGCGCCTTCACAACAGACATGGCCGTTGAGGCAGATTACCCGGTCCGAGGCCGCCATCACCACGTGCAATTCATGGCTGACCATCAGCACGGCGCAGCCCAACCGGTCGCGCAGATCGGCGATGCGCTGGTAGAAAGCCGCCGATCCCGGCTGGTCCAGCCCTTGCGTCGCCTCGTCGAGGATCAGGAGCTCCGGGGCGTTCAACAGCGCACGCGCCAGCAACACGCGCTGGAACTGCCCGCCCGACAGGTCCGTCATCTGGCGGCTGGCCAGCGCCCCCGCCCCCGCCTCCTCCAGCGTCTGACGCGCGGTGGCGGCCTCCACCCGGCGCGGCAGGTCGAGGAAGCGGCGCACCGTAAGGGGCAAGGTCGGGTCGATATGCAGTTTCTGCGGCACATATCCGATGCGCAGGTTCGGTCTGCGCGTGACACGGCCCGCCTCGGGCCGGATCGCCCCGATGATGGCGCGCAGAAGGGTGGATTTGCCCGACCCGTTGGGGCCGACGACGGTGACGATCTCGCCGGGATCAATGGAAAAATCGACATGGTGCAGAACCGTGTTGCCGCCCAGGCGAACGCTCATGCCGTCGATGCGCACAAGGCTCATGCGGGGGCCTCCTCGCGGCAATTGGGGCAGATGCCCTGCGCCTCGGTCACGGTGCGTTCGATGACAAAGCCCGTTTCCGCCGCCGCCCGGCCCAGGTTGCCGCGCGCGGGCTCGGCGATGGCCTCGGCCACCGAATGACAGATGCGGCAGATCAGGAAAGCCGCCGCGTGATCGGTGCCGGGATGGGTGCAGGCGATGAAGGCGTTGAGTTGCTCGATCTTGTGCGCGAAGCCATGCTTGACGAGGAAATCCAGCGCCCGATAGGCCACCGGGGGCTGGCGGCCCATGCCCTCGTCGCGCAGCCGGTCGAGGATCTCATAGGCCCCGAGCGCCCGGTGTTCCTCAAGCAGAATCTCCAGCACGCGGCGGCGCACCGGCGTCAGGTGCAGCCCTTGCGTGGCGCAACGCCGCTCCACCTCGGCCAACCCGCCCTTGCGGCAGGCGGCGTGGTCATGCTGTTCGAATCCGATCGGGTCCATGGCGGTGCATCCGGTTGGGGCATTTCCTGCTTGCTATGCTATAACATCACAAATAGAAAGCCGCTATGTGGTAATATAACGGAGGCCCCGATGTTTCGCCCTGCCCTCGCCGCGCTCTTTCTGTTCGCCACCCCCTTGCAGGCCGAAGTGCCCCGGATCGCGGTCGATATCGCGCCGGTCTACGGCCTGGTCGAGCAGGTCCTGGGCGATCTGGGGCGGCCCGACCTGGTGATCCGACCCGGCGCCTTGCCGCATGATTTCGCGCTGCGCCCCTCGCAGGCGGCGGTGCTGGAACAAGCCGATCTCGTGATCTGGGTCGGCCCCGGCCTGACACCGTGGCTGGAGGACAGCCTCGAATCCCTCGCCGGCGATGCCGATCAGCTCAGGTTGCTGGAGGTGGAGGGCACGCGGCTTCTGGAGATGCGCGAGGGGGCCAATTTCGCCGGTCATGAAGACGCGGCAGAGCACGAGGGCGAGGGCGAGGGCGAGCCTGACAGCGGGTCAATCAACCCCCATGCCTGGCTGGACCCGGAAAACGCCCGCATCTGGCTGCTGGCCATTGCCGATGCGCTGGCAGACGCGGACCCCCAGAACGCCCGGACCTACCTGGACAACGCCGAGGCCGCCGCAAACGATCTCGGCGCCCTGGTCGCGGAGGTCGATGCGCAACTGGCCCCCGTCCGTGACGCCCGCTTTGTCGTGCTGCATGACGCCTATCACTATTTCGAGGACCGTTTCGGCCTTCAGGCCATCGGGGCCATCGCCGATGGTGAAGCCAGCCCGCCGGGTGCCGCCCGCATCATGGAACTGCTGGAGGGCATGGCCGACGGCGATGTCGCCTGTCTGTTCTACGAACCGCAAAGCGATATCAACCTGGCCTATGCGGTGCTGGAAACGGGCCTTCCTACCGCCAGCCTCGATCCGCTCGGGATGAGCCTGCTGCCAGAGCCGGATTTCTACACCGCCCTGATCCGCGACATGGCCGATACCGCGCTGGATTGCCTGTCAGAGAGCTGAGCTGTTTGGGGATTGGAGCGGGCGACGGGAATCGAACCCGTATCTTCAGATTGGAAATCTGAGGTCTTACCATTACACAACGCCCGCGTTGCGAAGAGGTTGCTATTTCATGGGCCATTCGAGGTCAAGGGCCGAGGCCGCCGGGCGATCCCCCGGGGGCCGGATGACTCGTGTCCCTGCCCGGAAACGCGCGCCTTGCACCCCCGGAACGAGGGGCGCTTTCTTCGACGCGCCGCGGCCATCGTCGTACAAACCGAAACAATCGCCCCATTTTCGCCCCATTATGCGGCTAGGCTGATCTCAGGCAGCAGAAAGACAACAAGATCGAGCACGCTGCCTGACACTTTCCTCCCTGGACCTAGAACCGGGCCGCCCCCTCTCCCAGGCGGCCCGTTTTCTTGTCAGCGCTTCCTGAAGATCATGTCGCGCGCGGCGATCACCGCGCCGCCGGTGATCAGCACGCAGGCCAGGCCAATGGCCCAGGTAAACGCGCCCAGGCCAAGCGCGATCAGCACCAGCGTGGACAGAAGCGGCGCGCAGTAACTGGCCGCACCCAGAACCTGGATGTCGCCATGCTTGACGCCGGTATCCCAGACGAAGAAGGCCAGCCCGACCGGGCCGATACCCAGGCCCAGGACCGCCAGCCACTGGGTCGCGCCCTGCGGCCAGACGGTCGCCTCAAGCCCCAGATGCGCCACCAGCGCCAGCCCCGCCGTGACAAGGCAGAAGCCGGTGACGATATCCGAGGGCACGGCATGGAACCGGCGCGACAGCACGGAATAGGACGACCAGAAGAAAGCCGCCACCAGCGCCAGCGCGTAACCGTCCAGATAGGCCGGATCAATCGCAAGCCCGCGCCCGCCCGTCACGATCAGCGCGGCCCCCGCCAGCCCCATCAGCGCCCCGATGACGTGATGGGCGCGCAGCCTCTCACCGGGGGCAAGCGCGGAGAGCAGCACGATCAGCAGGGGCCAGAGATAGGCAATCAGGCTTGCCTCGATCGCGGGGGCCGCGCGCAGGGCCGAGAAATAGAGGAAGTGATACCCGAAGAGGCCGCCGACGCCCACGGCCCAGACCGGCCAGCCATGGCGCAGCGCGGCGATCCCATGCGGCCGCCACGCCCAGCTTGTGGCCCCGGCCAGCCCGCCGATGGCAAAGCTCATCGCCATGAGCTGGAACGGCGGCACCGCGCCGCTGGCTGCCGTGAAGGCCGCCAGAAGCGCCCAGAGCAGGATCGCGACGAAGCCCACCAGCGTGGCCGGACCCCGCCTCATTCGCCCCCGTCATCGAGGGGTTCGATCAGCTCCGGCCCCTGCGCGCGGTTGGAATTGACGGCAGGATCGACGCGGTAAGCTTCAAAGCGGTCCTTGGGTGCTGCCTGCATCAGGGGCGCCGCGCCCTTGCCCTCCTCGCCCAGCCACTTGGCCCAGTCGTCGGGTGCCAGGCTGACGGGTTCGCGGTGGTGGATATGGTCCAGCCCCGCCCCCGCCGCACAGGTCACGATGGCCAGCGTGGTCAGGCTTTCGTCGCCCCGCTGCCAGTCCTGCCAGATGCCCGCCAGCACCAGCGCGCCGCCGTCTTTCGGGTGGATATACCAGGGCAGCCGGTTATCCCTGGCGTCCTTGGTCCATTCGTAGAACCCGCTGATCGGCACCAGGCACCGGCGTTCGCGCACAGCGGAACGAAAGGCGGGTTTCTCGGCGATCGTCTCGGCCCGCGCGTTGATCAGCAAGGGCCCGTCCGTGGGCGTCTTGTACCAATGCGGCACCAGCCCCCAGCGCATCGGGCGGTAGCGCCGTTGGCCTCCGTCCGAGGTGACGACGCCCACGGCTTGCGTCGGGCAGATATTGTAGCGGGGGCTGTCGGGAAGGTCGTTGGCGGGTGCAGCCCCGAAGAGCTGCACCATCGCGTCATGGGGGAGGGTCAGGGCCATGCGTCCACACATGGGCGCGAGACTAGGCAGCCCGCGGGGCGCTGAAAAGCCCCAATCCCTCAGGCGCCGTAAACGGCCTTTTGGGCAATGCGCGGGATGTCGCCCTCGTAGATGTCGAGGTCCAGCCTGGTATTGCGGTCCAGCGCGCCCAGTTCCCGCACGGTACGGCGGTAGGCGGCGCGTTTGCGGGCGCGGTTCATCAGTTCTGCTGCATAGGTCATGTCGTGTCTCCTTCGCGTTACAGGGCCAATATGATAGCGCTACCGGAACGCACAACCGACGCTTTTCGAAAGCCGCCATGACGGGCTTGCATGGCGGGAAATTCCCGCCGCCCCCGCTGGACTGACCGACAGGAAAAGGGCCGGACAGTTTCCCGTCCGGCCCTTTCATTCCTTGTCACACAGGCTTATTCGGCCTGCATGATCCGATCTTCCAGATGCGGTGTATAGGGGGAGTTCTCGGCCAGGTAGTCGGCGACCACCTGCTCCAGGCCAGGACCGAAATCATAGGCGTTCATGCCCTCGCTGGCGAAGACCGCATAGCCGTCGCCGCCACCGCGCATGTAGTCGTTGGACACGACGCCATAGGTCGCCTCGGGGTCGATCGGCTCATAGCCGTTTTCCGTTTCGATCTCGACCGAGACGATGCGGCTGCCCGGCTCCGCCTCGGGATCCCACGTGTAGCGCATACCCGCGACCTGCGGGAAGCGGCCCGCGCCTTCCTCGACCTGGCTGACGCCATTTTCCAGCGCCGCGACGATGTCGGTCCCGGTCAATTGGAACGTGGCCAGCGTGTTCTGGAACGGAAGCACCGTCAGCACCTCGCCCATCGTCACCTCGCCCGCGTCGATCGAGGCACGCAGACCGCCGCCGTTCTGGATCGCGACGTCGATGCCCTGGTCGCGCACCCGCTCCAGCATCGCGGTCGCCACGAGGACGCCCATTTCGCATTCCTGCACACGGCAGCTCGACCGGTCGCCGTCGATCGCGGCTTCGGTTTCGCCGACCACCTCGGCCATCGCTTCTTCGATCGGGGCGGTCAATTCGGCGATGCGCTCGCTCAACTCCGCGTCCGGCTCAAAGGAGGCATCCAGCAGGATCGTGTCGCCCTCGGCCCAGACCACGTTGCCGTCATCGTCGATGGTCAGCTCCAGATGGCCCATGTACTTGGAATAGGCATAGGCCGAGACCACGGGCACCAGATCGCCCTCCGGGCCGGTGATGAAGTTCGGATAGGCAAAGTCGCGGTCGGGGTCGTCCACCGAATAAAAGGTGTTGGAATGGCCGCCGATCACCGCATCCAGGCCCGAGACCTGGGCCGCCAGCATGTCATCCAGCACCTGGCCCACATGGGTCACGGCAATGATCACGTCGATGCCCTGCTCGCGCAATTCATCGACATCCTGCTGCATCGCCTCGATCTCATCCTGGAACACGACATTGGGGCCGGGCGCCGCGATATCGACCGTATCGGTGGTCAGCGAGGCCACGAAGCCGACCTGGATACCGCCGATTTCCATCACGTAGCTGTTGCCGACACGTTCCTGCAAGGGATCCGAGCCGGACAGGTCCAGGTTGCCGGCAATCACCGGGAAGTCCATCATGTCGATGACCCGGGCCAGGTTTTCCGGGCCGTCGTCAAACTCATGGTTGCCAAGCGCCAGCAGGTCGAGCCCGATGGCATTCATCATCTCGGCTTCGACATCCCCCTTGAAGGTGGTGTACATCAGCGAGCCCTGGAACAGGTCGCCCGCCGCGACAACGGCCACGTTCTCCGCGCCGTGTTCGGCTTCGATCTGTTCGATCACGGTTTCCATCCGCGCGGCGCCGCCAAAGCATTCGCCCGCCGCGTCATCCTCGGCGTTGCAGGTGTTGTTGAAACGCGTGATCGGCTGCACCCGGCTGTGGAAGTCGTTGAAATGAAGGATATGGATGGTGGTGTCGGCGGCTGCCATGCCACCCATGGTGGTCAGCAGTGCCGTCGAACACAGGATTCGAGCAAACATCGGTAGTCTCCCTGTCGGTCTTTGTTATGATCGCAGCTTGGCGGGGGCTGCCCCCCATGTAAAGCGATTCAATCGCGCGGGCGGCCCCTTGACGTGGCGGCGCTGACGGGCCAATGGCTGGCCCATGCTGATTTTCAAGATATTGCGGTCCGAGGAATGGGCCGAACTGCGCGCCAAGGGCGAAACCGACGGCGCGCCGGTCGATCTGGCGGATGGTTTCGTGCATTTCTCGACCGCAGAGCAGCTGGCCGGGACCGCCGCCAAACATTTCGCGGGCGCGGAGGGCCTGGAGCTGCTGGCGGTGGAGGCCGCGCGGCTAGGCGATGCGCTGAAATGGGAGGTCTCGCGCGGCGGGGCGGAATTCCCGCATCTCTATGCCAGTTTGCGGCTGGAGGATGTCCTCTGGCACAAGCCCCTGCCCTGGGACGGCACCCGCCATATCATCCCCGAATTGGCGACGCCCTGATGCTGGAGCGGCTCGGCCTCAGCCTCATGCACCGGCTGGACCCGGAGCGGGCGCACGCGCTGGCGCTGACCGCCCTGCGCACCGGGCTTGCGCCCCTGCCCGGCCCCGTCACCTCGCCGCGCCTTGCCACGACCGTGGCGGGCATGACGCTGCTCAACCCCGTCGGGCTGGCGGCGGGCTTCGACAAGAACGCCACCGCCTTCGGGCCGCTGATGCGGGCGGGCTTCGGCTTTCTGGAGGTCGGCGCCGCCACCCCGCGCCCGCAGCCGGGCAACCCGCGCCCGCGCCTCTTCCGCCTGGCGCAAGACCGCGCCGCGATCAACCGGTTCGGCTTCAACAATGACGGGATGGACGCGATCACCGACCGCCTCGCCGCGCGCCATCACGAGATCCCCGTGGGCCTCAACCTCGGGGCCAACAAGGACAGCATCGACCGCGCCGTCGATTTCGCCACCGTGCTGCGCCATGCCGGGGCGCATGTCGATTTCGCCACGGTCAATGTCTCCTCGCCCAACACCGAACGGTTGCGCGACCTGCAAGGCAAGGACGCGCTCAAGGGGCTGCTGGAAGGCGTGATCGCGGTGCGTGAGGGCATGGCCCGCCCGATCCCGGTTTTCCTCAAGATCGCCCCCGACCTGGAGGCCCGCGAGATCGAGGATATCGCCGAGGTCGCGCACGAAACCCGCATTTCCGGCCTCATCGCCACCAACACCACCCGCGCCCGCGATGGGTTGCACGGGGCCCATCGGAATGAGGCGGGCGGGCTCTCCGGTCAGCCGCTTTTTGCGAGGTCCACGACCGTGCTGGCGCGGCTTTCCGACCTCACCGATGGCCGGATGCCGATCATCGGTGTCGGCGGTGTCGCCACCGCCGAGCAGGCCTATCAGAAGATCCGCGCCGGCGCCTCGGCGGTGCAGCTCTATACCGGGCTGGTCTATGGCGGGCTGTCGCTGGCCGCCGAGATCGCGCGCGGGCTGGACGGGCTCCTTGCGCGCGACGGGTTCGCCAGCGTGGCCGAGGCCGTGGGCACGGGCCGCGCCGACTGGCTATAGCGGGGGGCCGCCCGTCGACGGGCGGCGGTCAAAAATCGTCGACGATTTTTCCCCCGCGATCACGCAACGACGCGCATGCCGATCCCCAACCGCGCCCGGATCGCCTCGGGCAAGAGCCGCGCCGTGCTGATCCGGGGCCGCGTCATCTCGGGGATGATCCGTTCGCAGCCGTAAAGCGCGACATATTCGGCATGGTTGTCAAACACCCGCCGTCCGACATAGTCGATAAAGGTCTCGGCAGGCGCGCCATTGGCCAGGATCACGTCGTGGTTCTCGGTTTCGACATGGTAGTAGGTGACAGACTCGGGCAGTTCGGCCAGCGGCACGAACGCGATGCTGTCGCCATTGACCAGCGCGCCCGCGTTGATCACGAGGCCCTCCACGATCATCCCGTGATCGGCTGTCACGGTCAGGTCGGTATGCGGCAGGCCCGACCCGAGCGCACCGGCGAGGATGCGGACGGGCGCACTGCGCGGGCCCGCGAAGACCGGAAACACCGTCTGTTGCCCTATCCACCGGACCGGCACGGCATCACCTTGCGCGTTGTAGATCACATCCCCGATGGACAGGCTTTCGACCGGGCGGTCGCCGTCCGGCGTCGAAATACCGGTTCCCGCGGCGAAGCAGACGGTGAAATCATCGGTCGAGCGGCTGGCGTAGTCGATCGGGTCGGGAAAGACGAATTCGGATGCCGACATGGCTGCCGGGTAGACAATGAGAACCTGGATCACGTTCGGATCGGTATAGGCGGCGAGGCCACGTACAATCGGAAGCACCATCGACCCACCACCGACAAGATCTACCGAAATCTTGCCGAGATAGTCATTGCTTGGGGTGCTGGAATAGTTGAGGACGGTTTCACCTTCGGTCCAGACAATCCCGCCATCCAGATCATCCAGCGTCGCGCTGGTCACTGTGACGCCCTCGTAGAAGGTCGCGCCCGAAGAAGTGTTGATCTGATAGGCTGCAAACCCACCCACATCGTAACTCGCCATGATGTCCTCACTTGTCAAGAAAATGTCTTGAGACGAATAGGTTACATCCACCGGAATAACCATATGTCCTCGTCAGTTCAGGGGCAGAATTTGGGTGCGGATCAACCTTCGGCACGGCACCATTTGGCTTGGCCCGGATCACACGGACGGGCCCGTCAACGCAACGCCGCGTTGCCGGAATATGCGGCGCGCTCCGGTTCGGGATTTATGCGATCAGCTTTTCGCGGGCACTGCCCCTGTGCATACCGATCGCCAACCGCGCCCGGATCGCCTCGGGCAGCAGACGCGCCGTGCTGATCCGGGGCCGCGTCATCTCGGGGATGATGCGCTCGCAACCGCAAAGCGCGACATACTCGGCATGATTGTCGAAGGCTTCGCGGCCCGCATAGTCGATGAAGGTCTCGGCAGGGGAACCATTGGCAAGGATCACGTCGTGATCCTCGGTCTCGACGTGGTAGTAGGTGAAGCCCTCGGGCAACTCCGCCACCGGAACGAAAGCGATGCTGTCGCCATTCACCAGCGCGCTTGCATTGATCACAAGCCCCTCCACGATCATCCCGTGATCGGCACTGACATAGAGGTCGGAGTGGTTCCCCAACGCCCCCGCGCGGATCCGCACCGGCGCGCGTTTTTCGTCCAGCGCCAGGTTCACGGCGGCGGGCGTGACGCGCTGCTTGCCCAGCCATTTGACCGGCACGGCGCGGCCATCCGCCGTCAGCACAAGGTCGCCGATGCCAATATCCTCAACCGCGCGCTCGCCCAACGGCGTCGCGATCAGCGTGCCGCCCATGAAGCAGAAATTCGCCACGTTGGCGTTGTCGCCCGCAAAGGTGATCGTCTGGTTGACGGCAGTGCCATCGAGGCCGGAGAGATCCTCGAAGCTGCTGGTGTAGGGCACGTAATAGATACCCGGAGTAAGCGTATCCTCGAAAATGGCGTAGTCATGGCCGTTGATCGAGATTGTGAACCCGGAATAGGGAAAGGCCGGATCAAAATAGTGATCCGCCGGGGGGGGCCGCATCCGCATTGCCGTCGCAACTGACGTCATTCACATTGGAGCCGGGGATGAAATCATCGAAAAAAACCGTCGTTGGCGTCAATGTGCCGCCACCGGAGATGGCCTCGAATTCCAGATATCCGGTCATCGGGTACAGTGTCATCGGCTTGGCACTTCCTCGTTAACTGTAGGGCTTCATCAAAGCGCACCCAATCCGTGGAGGTTAAACGGCCCCGGCATACCTGACAATCCGCTGATGATCCCCTCACGCCGCCGCCCGCTCCAGCGCCGGGTAGCGCGCGGCCAGCGTCACCGCGCGCAGCACGAAGAAGATCATCAGCGCCGCCCAGAGCCCGTGGTTCTCCAACCCAGGCACAAGCACGACCAGCGCCAGCACGTAACCGGCGAAGCTCAGCACCATCATGTTGCGCATGTCGCGGGTGCGCGTGGCCCCGATGAAGATGCCGTCCAGCATGAAGGACGGCATGCCCAGCGCCGGGGCCAGCGCGACCCAGACCAAGTAATCGCGCGCCACCTCGCGCACGCCTTCCGCCGTGGTCATCACGTCGATGATCAGCCCACCCAACAGCGCATAGCCCGCCATCAGCCCGACACAGATGCCCAGGCCCCAGAGGCTGGTCAGCACCGCGCCTTGTCTGACCCGCGCCCGGCTGCGTGCACCCATCGCCTGGCCCACCAAGGTCTCGGCGGCCAGCGCGAAACCGTCCAGCGCGTGGGCCGTGACATAGACGAACTGGATCAGGATCTGATTGCCCGCCAGCGTCACATCCCCGAACCGCGCGCCCAGGAACATGAAGGCGGCGAAGCCCGTGGTCAGCAGGACCGAGCGGATCATGATGTCGGTATTGACCGCCGCCATGTGAATAAGCCGCGCCCGGTCGAAGACCCGCGCCCAGTCGCGCCAGTCCGGCACCCGGAACGCGGCGCGGCAGAGCCAGAGGCCGAAGGCAAGCCCGCTCCATTCGGCCAGGAACGTGGCCCCGGCCACCCCCGCCACGCCCCAGCCCAGGCCCAGCACGAAGACCAGGTCCAGCACGATGTTCAGCCCGTTCATCCAGATTTGCAGCAAGAGGATCGAGGCTGTGCGTTCCCGCGCGATGAGCCAGCCATTGATGCCGAAGATCGCGATGGCGGCGGGCGCGGACCAGATGCGGATCGAGATGTAGCGCTGCGCCAGCCCCTCGACCTCGTCCGAGCCTTCCGCCAGCCCCATCGCGGCAGCCACAATGGGCCATTGCAGCACGATCAGGGCCAGCCCGCCCATGAGCCCGATCATCAGCACCCGGGTCAGCATCGCGGCGACCTCGGCCCGGTTGCCCGCCCCCATCGCCTGCGCCGTCAGCCCCGTGGTGCCCATGCGCAGGAACCCGAAGATCCAGTAGACCGCGCTGAGGACCACCGCGCCCAGACCCACCGCGCCGATCGGGGCGGCTTCGCCCATCTGGCCCACCACGCCGGTATCGACCAGGCCCAGCAGCGGCACCGTGATGTTCGAGATCATGATCGGCAGCGCGATGGTCAGAACCCTGGAATGGGTCAGGGCCACGGTGTCAGCCATCGGAACCGGGTCCGGCCTGTGGCATCAGGAAATGCCCGGTCGCCTGCGCGAAGAGCCTGTCGCGGTGATCCTGCCACGCCTCGACATGAACGCTGGCATAGCGCCGCCCCGACCGGTTCACCCGCGCCCGCGCATAGCAGTCGCGCGGCAGGCCGGTGCGCAGGTAATCGACGGTGAAATCAATCGTCTTGGGCAGGCGCGGCATGGTCGCGGGCGTCATCTCCTCGGGCGCGATGCGGCCCGACTCGATCTCGGTCCAGATCGTCTGCCAGCTGAGTTGCACGATCGACGTCACCTCGAGGAACGAGGCAATCGCCCCGCCATGCAGCGCGGGCAGCAGCGGGTTGCCGATCAGCTTCTCGTCGAAATGCATCACCGCCGTCAATTCGTCGCCGCGCCGGTCGAAGCCGATGCCCAGAAAGCGGGCATAGGGCATGCCCTCGACCAGCGCCTTCAACGCGCCGTCGCGGCGTTCCTTGACGACCTGGACGGGTTCGGGGCGCGCGGGCTTCCGGCTCATGTCGTGGCCTCTTTCGGGCGCTCGATGGTAAAGGCGCCCGCGGCGGTCGCCACGGGACGCTCCTCGTCCTCGTCCCAGGCGCTGGCGCGCACGAAGCCGACCGAGCGGGTGACATGGAAACACTCGGCCCGCGTCACGATGCGCTGGCCGGGCGTGGCGGGGCGCATGTAGTCGATGCGCAGGTCGATGGTGGCGGTGCCCGCCGGGGCCTCGGGGTGGGTCATCACCGCCGCCCCGCCGCAGGTATCCATCAGCGCCGAGACCGCGCCGCCATGAATGACCCCGGTGCGCGGATCGCCGACCAGGTCGTCGGACCACGGCATCGCGATCACGGCCACCCCCTCGCCGATATCCTGAACCTCCATCTTCAGGCTATGCGCAAATGGCAGCGCCTCGATGAACTGCTTGGCAATGCGTCGTTTCTCGGCTGCGTCCAACGCCTCGGTCCTCTCGCCCATGCGGATTTTTCCGCCCCAGAGGGACCATGGTTTTGCATTCCCTGCAAGCCTGTTGCACAGTCGAAACGACCTGGTAACGGCGAGAGCCTCACGCGATGAATGACGAGCGGCTGGATTTCAAGGCGATGTGCGCGCGGTTCGACGTGACGCCGCGTACCCTGCGCCATTACGAATATATCGAATTGCTGGCGCCCGAACGCGAGGGCCGCGCGCGGTTCTACGGCCCCCGCGAGGTCGCCCGCATGACCCTGATCCTGCGCGGCCGCCGCTTCGGATTCGCGCTCGAGGAAATCCGGCAATGGCTGGAAATGTATGATTCCGACCCCGAGGGCCGCTTGCAGCAACAGGTCTGGATCGACATGGCCGACCGCCAGTTGGACGAGCTGAAGGCCCGCCGCGTCGAGTTGGACGAGGTCATCGACGAGCTGCAAAACCTGCGCAACGTGGTCTGGAACGCACAGGATCCGTGATCGAAACCCCGTGTTTTGTTACAGAATCGGCCATTTCTTGCTGACGTTGCGTCAATCAAAAAAGTGACGCGACGTTTCATTTACGTCAACGTAAGCTTATCTTGTAGAGTGGTCCCAGACGCCACAGATCGGGGACCAGCAAGGCAATGTATGATGCGATAGGTGATCTCATGGATCCTGAAACCATGACCATCCGCGAAATGTGCGACGCGTTCGACGTGACGCCGCGCACCCTGCGGTTCTATGAATCGAAAGAATTGCTGTTTCCGATCCGTGACGGACAGAAACGCCTCTTCACCCGGCGCGACCGGGCCCGGCTCAAGCTGATCCTGCGCGGCAAGCGCTTCGGTTTCAGCCTCGAGGAGATCCGGCAATTGCTGGAGCTTTACCATGTCGGCGACCAGCAGGAGACGCAGCTCAAGCGCACGCTCGAAGTGGCCCAGACCCGGCTTGAGGATCTGGAGCAGCGCCGCACCGAACTGGATGCCGCCATCTCCGAGATGAAATCCCAGATGGACCTGGTCCGCGACATGCTTGGCGATGTCCCGGAAGACGACCGGGACGCCTGACCCCCTCTACACCTCTCCGCAAGGATCCGTATCATCATGCCCGACTATACCGCCCCCACCAAGGACATGGCCTATGTGCTGCACGACGTTCTGAAAGTGCAGGACCGTGACATCCCCGGCTATGCCGACCTGGAGCCCGATTTCACCTCCGCCGTCCTCGACGAGGCCGCCAAGATCGCAAGCGATGTGCTGGCGCCCCTGAACGCGGTCGGCGACCAGGAGGGCTGCACCCTCGAAAACGGGGTCGTGCGCACCCCCAAGGGCTTCAGGGACGCGTTCGAGCAGGTCAAGGAAGGCGGCTGGACCGGCCTCGACATGCCCGAGGAATACGGCGGTCAGAACCTGCCTTACGTGATGGGCCTCGCGCTGACCGAGATGCTGTCCGCCGCCAACCAGGCCTTCGCCATGTACCAGGGCCTGACCCATGGCGCGGCGGCGGCGATCCTGGCGCATGGCACCGAGGCGCAGAAGCAGACCTACCTGCCCGACATGATCTCGTGCAACTGGACCGGCACCATGAACCTGACGGAATCGCATTGCGGCACCGATCTGGGCCTGATGCGCACCAAGGCCGTGCCGCAGGACGATGGCAGCTACCGCATCTCGGGCGAGAAGATCTTCATCTCCTCGGGCGAACATGACATGGCCGAGAACATCATCCACCTGGTGCTGGCCAAGATCCCCGGCGGCCCGGAGGGCATCAAGGGCGTCTCTCTCTTCATCGTGCCGAAATTCCTGGTCAAGGACGACGGCAGCGTCGGTGAAAGGAACGGCGTCGCCTGCGGCTCGATCGAAGAAAAGATGGGCATCCACGGCAATTCCACCTGCGTGATGAACTATGACGAGGCGCAGGGCTGGCTGCTGGGTGAGGAACATAAAGGCATGCGTGCCATGTTCACGATGATGAACGAGGCCCGCATCGGCGTCGGCATCCAGGGCCTGGCGCAGGCCGACGTGGCCTACCAGAACGCGCTGACCTACGCGAAGGAGCGCCTGCAGGGCCGCGCCGTCACCGGCACGGAGAACCCCGAAGGCCCCGCCGACCCGCTGATCGTACATCCCGATATCCGCCGCGCGCTGATGGACCAGAAGAGCTTTGTCGAGGGCGGCCGCGCCTTCGTCCTCTGGGGGGCCACGCTGATCGACCAGGCGCATCGCGCCAAGGATGCCGATGCCGACGGTCTGATTTCGCTGATGACCCCGGTGATCAAGGGTTTCCTGACCGACCAGGGCTACGACATGACGGTGCTGGCGCAGCAGATCTATGGCGGCCACGGCTATATCGAGGAACATGGCATGAGCCAGTTCACCCGCGATGCCCGCATCGCCATGATATACGAAGGGGCCAACGGCGTGCAGGCGCTGGACCTCGTGGGCCGCAAGCTGGCCCAGGATGGCGGCAAGCACGTCATGGCGTTTTTCGAGATGGTCAAGAGCTTCATCAAGGACAGTGCCGAGGTCGAGGGGATGGAGCCGATCCTGACCCCGCTCAAGCAGGCGTCGAAGGAATTGCAATCGGCCGGCATGTTCTTCATGCAAGAAGGCATGAAGAACCCCAACGCGGCCCTGTCGGGATCCTATGACTTTATGCACATGATGGGCCATGTCTGCCTGGGACTGATGTGGGCCCGGATGGCCCGCGCCTCGCTCGATGCCCTTGCAAACGGCACGTCCGATCCCGACTTCCACAAGACGAAACTGGCCACCGCGCGCTACTACATGGCCCGCCGCCTGCCCGCGACGACCATGCACCTGGCGCGCATCCAATCCGGCGCCGATCCGGTGATGGGTCTGGCCGCCGATCAGTTCTGAGGGAGAACCCATGCCCAAGCGCCTGCGCCTGACCCGCCGTCCCAACATCGCCATGAGCGAGGAGGGCTACCGCAAGCTGCGCGGTCTGGCGCAGGAGGCGGGACTGGATGAGGGGGAGTTTCTCTCCTTCCTCTTCGAGAACTGGAAAAGCGTGATGGATGAGGACAATTTCACCCACCGCATCCGGCTGTTCAATTCGGAGCTTGAGGACAGGAAGCGCTGAAGTCGCAAAGGACGGCGCGGGTATCGAGGACAGGATTTTGAGTATTTGGACCAAGAAGATGGGAGCAGGTTGCTTTCAGAAGAGAACCCTCTGCCACCCGCATAGCCGGTCCGAAGACCGGGGTCGGGCACGCAGAGGGCCATCTCCTTGGGCGGTCATCGGCTCTCCAGCCTGTACCGCACCTGCTACGATGGCACGTTAACGTTAATGCTTCGTTACGTGCCATCTTCTTGGTGAAAATACTCCACGGGGGGTGTGGGGGGTGTGAAACCCCCCACCCGCGCAACGCTGAAACTGGGAGGGACGATGACACTGAAACTCTACTGCTTCGGAGAAAGCGGCAATGCCTACAAGGCGGCGCTGACGCTTGAATTGGCCGGGCTCGACTGGCAGCCGGTCTTTGTCGATTTCTTTGGCGGCGAAACCCGGAGCCCCGATTTCCGCGCCATCAATCCGATGGGCGAGGTGCCGGTTCTGGTCGATACCGACCATGACTACACCCTGACCCAATCCGGCGCGATCCAGGACTATGCCGTGCACCTGTCGGGCAAGCTGACCGGTGCCACGCCGGAGGCCCGCCGCGAAATCCTGCGTTGGATCCTGTGGGACAATCACAAGCTCAGCTCCCAGGCCGGCATGACCCGCTTCTTGATGAACTTCCTGCCCGAGGACAAGCGCCCCGCCGAGGTGATCGGCTTCATGCAGGGCCGCCTCAAATCCGCCTATGCGACGCTGGATGCCGGGCTGGAAACCCGCGACTGGCTGGTGGGCGACGCGATCACCACCGCTGACATCGCCTGCTGCGGCTATCTCTTCTACCCCGAACCCTTCGGATTCGACCGATCCGACTGGCCCCATATCGACGCCTGGCTGACCCGCATCAGCGAAACGCCCGGCTGGAAACACCCCTATGACCTGATGCCCGGCAGCCCTGCCGACCGCACCTGAAAGGACCAAGACATGACCGACGCCTTTATCTACGATGCCGTGCGCACCCCCCGCGGCAAGGGCCGCAAGGACGGAAGCCTGCACGAGGTCTCCGCCCCGCGCCTCTCGGCGATCGCGCTCAACGCGCTGAAATCGCGCAACAACCTCGAAGGCCACGCCGTCGAGGACGTGATCTGGGGCAATGTCACGCAAGTGGGCGAACAGGGCGCCTGCCTTGCGCGCACAGCCGTGCTGGCCTCCGAGCTCGACGAGAGCATCCCCGGCCTCGCCATCAACCGCTTCTGCGCCTCCGGGCTGGAGGCTGTGAACCTCGCCGCCAACCAGGTGCGCGGCGGTGCAGGGTCCGCCTATATCGCGGGCGGGGTGGAATGCATGTCCCGCGTGCCGATGGGCATGGATGGCGGCGCAATCGCCGTCGACCCGTCCATCGCCATCGACAATTACTTCGTGCCGCAGGGCATCTCGGCCGACATCATCGCCACCGAATACGGCTTCACCCGCGATCAGGCCGACGCGCTGGCCGTCGAAAGCCAGAAACGCGCCAAGGCCGCCTGGGACGCAGGGCATTTCGCGGGTTCCGTCGTGCCTGTCAACGATATCAACGGCTTGCCGATCCTGGCCCATGACGAATACATGCGCCCCCAGACCGATATGCAGTCGCTTGGCGGGCTCAAGCCCTCGTTCAAGGACATGGGCGAGACCATGCCCGGTTTCGACGCCATCGCGCTGATGAAATACCCCCATCTTGAGCGGATCAACCACATCCACCACGCCGGCAACTCCTCGGGCATCGTCGATGGCGCTGCCGCCGTACTCATCGGCAACAGGGAATTTGGCGAGGCGATGGGCCTCAAGCCCCGCGCCCGGATCAGGGCCACGGCCAAGATCGGCACCGACCCCACCATCATGCTGACCGGGCCGGTTCCGGTCACGCAGAAGATCCTCGCCGAAAGCGGCATGGAGATCGGCGATATCGACCTCTTCGAGGTCAACGAGGCCTTCGCGAGCGTGGTCATGCGGTTCCAGCAGGCGTTTGACGCGGATTGGGACAAGATCAACGTCAATGGCGGCTCAATCGCCATGGGTCATCCGCTCGGCGCGACCGGCGCGATGATCCTCGGCACGCTCTTGGATGAGCTTGAGCGCAGCGGCAAGGGCGCCGGCCTCGCCACCCTTTGCATCGGCTCCGGTATGGGCGCCGCAACCATCATCGAACGCGTGTAAGGAACCAGACCAATGACCGATTTCACCATGACAACGGACGCCGACGGCGTCGCCATCATCACCTGGGACACCCAGGGCAAGAGCATGAACGTGCTGAACCTCGACGCGCTGGCCGAGCTGGAGTCCTGCATCGACCAGGCCCTCGCCGATGACGCCGTCAAGGGCATCATCGTCACCTCCGGCAAGGAGGGAAGTTTCGCGGGCGGCATGGACCTCAACGTCATCGCCAAGATGAAGGAAATGGCGGGCGACAGCCCCGCGCAAGGCCTGATGGACGGCATCATGCACATGCACACCGTGCTCAGGAAGATCGAACGCGCGGGCATGGACCCCAAGACCTTGAAGGGCGGCAAGCCCGTGGCCTGCGCCATGCCCGGCACCGGTCTGGGCATCGGCTTCGAGATCCCGCTCGCCTGCCACCGCATCTTCGTTGCCGACAACCCGAAGGCCAAGATCGGCCTGCCCGAGATCATGGTCGGCATCTTCCCCGGCGCGGGCGGCACCACCCGTCTCGTGCGCAAGATGGGCGCGATGACGGCCAGCCCCTTCCTTCTGGAAGGCAAGCTGAGCGACCCCAAGAAAGCCCTCTCCGCCGGTCTGATCGACGAGGTGGTGCCCGCCGACGAGCTGATGGCCAAGGCGAAGGACTGGGTTCTGTCCGAGCCCAGGATCGTCAAGCCCTGGGATGAAAAGGGCTACAAGATGCCCGGCGGCGCGCCCTATCATCCGGCGGGGTTCATGACCTTCGTGGGGGCCTCCGCGATGGTGCATGGCAAGACCAAGGGCGTCTACCCGGCGGCCAAGGCGCTGCTGCAGGCCGTCTATGAGGGCGCGCTGGTGCCCTTCGACACTGCGCTGAAGGTCGAGGCGCGCAATTTCGTCAACGTGCTGATGAACCCCTCCTCCGCCGCGATGATCCGCTCGCTTTTCATCAACAAGGAAGCGCTGGAAAAAGGCGCGAACCGCCCCGACGTGGCAGACCAGACCGTGAAAAAGGTCGGCATCCTCGGCGCGGGCATGATGGGCGCGGGCATCGCCCATGTCAGCGCGATTGCGGGCATCGAGGTGGTGCTGATCGACGCCAGGCAGGACGCCGCCGACAAGGGCAAATCCTATTCCGAGGGTATCCTCGACAAGAACATTTCCCGCAAGAAGGTGACGGAAGAGAAGAAACAGGAGGTTCTGGACCGCATCGCCGCAACCACCGATTACGCCGCCCTTGAAGGCTGCGACCTGATCGTCGAGGCTGTGTTCGAGGATGTCGGCGTCAAGGCCGGTGTGACCGAAAAGACCGAGGCCGTGATCCCCGCGGATGCGATCTTCGCCACCAACACCTCGACCCTGCCGATCACCGAGCTTGCCAAGGCGTCCAAGCGTCCCGATCAGTTCATCGGCATCCACTTCTTCAGCCCCGTCGATAAGATGCTGCTGGTCGAGATCATCAAGGGCGAGAAGACCGGCGATGTGGCCGTGGCCAAGGCGCTCGATTTCGTGCGCCAGATCCGCAAGACGCCGATCGTCGTCAATGACGCCCGCTTCTTCTACGCCAACCGCTGCATCATCCCCTACATCAACGAAGGGGTGCGGATGGTGACGGAAGGCGTCTCGCCGGTGCTGATCGAGAATGCCGCCAAGCTGGTCGGCATGCCTCTGGGTCCGCTGCAACTGACCGACGAGACCTCCATCGACCTCGGCGTCAAGATCGCCAAGGCCACCCGCGCGGCGATGGGCGACGACTATGACAACGACGCCGCCGATGAGGTGCTGTTCTGGCTGGAGGGCGAAGGCCGGTTGGGCCGCAAGTCCAATGCGGGCTTCTACGCCTATGACGACAAGGGCAAGCGCATGGGGCTCTGGGAGGGCATCGCCGCCAAATACAAGGAGGCCGACGACCAGCCGAGCCTGACCGAGGTGCAGCATCGCCTGCTCTTCGCGCAGGTGCTGGAGGCGGTGCGCGCATTGGAGGATGGCGTGCTGGAAGACATCCGCGAAGGCGATGTCGGCGCGATCCTCGGCTGGGGCTTCGCGCCCTGGTCCGGCGGGCCGTTCTCCTGGCTCGACATCCTCGGCACGCCCTACGCGGCGGAACGCTGCGACGAGTTGGCCAAGACCTATGGCGACCGCTTCGCGACCCCTGCCCTCCTGCGCGAGATGGCCGACAAGGGGCAGAGCTTCTACGGCCGCTTCGGCGAAGGCGTGGACAGCAAGGCCGCCTGAACCAAGGGGCAAGACAGGATCAAGCGGGCGTTCCTCGGGGCGCCCGTTTTCGTTGACCCTCACAGCGCCAGGTCGTCACCCTCCATCGCGGATCGGAACGCGGGCTTCGGCAACAGGCGAAACGGATCGCCCGTCCGGCTGGCGGCAATCATCCGGTCACATCGGAAGGTCCGTGGCGCTTGCCTGAGATGGTCGACCGCGACGACATACCAGACGGGATATTTCAGCAAAAGGTAATGCGGCTCGATCCGGCGTTCGGAGACCGCGCCATCCTCGCGCCGGTATCGAATCTCCAGCACCTCCTGATCGACAAAAGCCTGGTGCAACGCCTGCACGACCCGTTTCGGCGGCGCGCTGACCCCGGCCTGCACATAGGTCGAGGCGGTGACACCGATCACGACGCGCGATTTCAGCCGGTTCACCCTGTCGCGCTTTTCCGGCGAGAACGAGGCCACCAACTGCCGCCGCACCGACCCGAGATTGGCCAGGAACAGGGGCGACTCCATCCGCTCCGCCACCGCGATGCTGATCAGAAGATCGACCGCCTCGGGATAGGAGAGGTTCATCCGGCCCACGCCCCATCTCCGGTCCAGCCGCACACCCCCGCCGCGCCCCCGCTCGGCGTCGATCGGCAATCCCTGTTCCCGCATCAGCGCCAGGTCGCGCGCGATCGTGCGGGTGCTGACCCCATGGGTGCGCGCGAGATCCCGGACCGTGCAATGCCCCTCCTGCTTGAGCTCTGCGCCAAGCAGGTCAATCCGCCTGAGCCTGTCCTGTGCGTTTGTCCGGGTCATGCAACAAATAGGACATAAAATGTCATATTTGGCAATATCGGGTGACCTACATCGAAACGGCAGACAAGGAGATCACGCCATGAAGATGAACTACGTCACCCTCGGCACGAATGACATGCAGGCCGCAAAGGGCTTCTACGATGCGCTTCTCGCGGGGGCGGGGCTGCAATGCGCCTCCCCCTCGGAGAGGATGACCTACTGGTTCGGCACGGATTTCGCCTTCGCGACAGCGATCCCCTTCGACACGACCCCCGCCACCAGCGGCAACGGCACCATGGTGGGCTTCCGTGCCGGGTCCGAGAAGGACGTCAGACGATTGCACGCGCTGGCCCTCACCCTCGGCGCCACCTGCGAAGGCACGCCCGGCCAACGCGGGCCGAAATTCTCGGCCTATATCCGCGATCTCGACGGGAACAAGCTGTGCCTCTCCAACTAGGATGACCGGGGGCGTTTCAGATGTCCGGTGGCGCCGGTCCGACACGCTTGTTCCGGCACGGCGCATCGGGCAGGGTTATTGAACGGAATTCAACAGGCCCGGCCCGAGGCAATCTCATGCACCATGACTGACAGTCCACTCCACCGGCTCGACCTCAATCTTCTCGTGACCTTCGAGGCGCTCATGACCGAGGGCAGCGTCGCGAAGGCCGCCGAGAGGTTGAACAAGACCCCCTCGGCGGTCAGCCACGCGCTGGCGCGGCTGCGCGACCAGCTTGGCGATCCGCTGATGGTCAAGGTCGGTGGCCGGATGCAGCCCTCGCCCTTCGCCCGGACCCTGATCGAGGATGTCCGCCCGATCCTGCGCAGCATCCAGCGCGTCGTCGCGCCGCCCCAGCCCTTCGATCCCGAGACCAGCACCCGCACCTTCCGCATCGCCGTGCCCGCGATCACGGCCCTCATCGCCGAGGTCTTCGCGCGGATCAACCGCGACGCGCCGGGGGTGTCGCTGGAATGGGTGGGCCTGGGGCCGCATCTCTATACCGCCGTGGCGGATGAACAGGTCGATCTCGCCCTTCTGGGGGCCGACAGCCCCCTGCCCGACGGGCTGATGGAGCAGAAGATGCCGACCCTGCACCGCCTCACCTTCCTGCGCGCGGGCCATCCGGCGGCGGAAAACTGGACCAGGCAGGCCTGGCTGGACTGGCCGCATGTGATGGTGGGTCTGTCCAGCGCCGCGCGCGAGACCGTCGAGGACCGCGTCGCCCGCGACGGGTTGCAGCGCCGCATCGGCGCGCATCTGCCCGAGTTCTCCGGCGTCGCGCCGCTGCTGGCCCGCACCGACATGCTGGGAACGACCGTGCCGCCCTTCATCGCCGAGGACATGCGCACCTACGGCCTGATCGCCAGACGCCCGCCGGTGGACCTGCCCGACATCACATTCCGCTTTTTCTGGAGCGCCCGCCTGTCGCAGGATCCCGGCGGCAAATGGCTCCGCGCCCTGGTGATCGACGCCTACCGGGCCGTCCACGACCGGGCGCTGGAGATCTGCCAGCCCTCCGGCTGAGACCCGCGCGAAAGATCGCCTTCCCTCCCCCCCTTTCCTTTTTCGTCCCACCCGCCCAATACTCGTCCCCACCAATGGGGGGAGGACCACGATGGGCTGGATGAAGGACGAAACCGGGCTGGAGAAACGCGCCGCGAATTATGTGCCGCTGACCCCGCTCAGCCACCTGGCCCGCGCGGCGCAGGTCTTTCCCACCCACGATGCCCTGGTCTACGGCACGTTCCGCAAGACCTATGCCGAATACCATGCCCGCGTCTCCCGCCTCGCCTCGGCCCTTGCCGCGCGTGGCGTGCGCCCCGGCGATGTCGTCGCCACCGTGATGCCCAACATCCCCGCCCAGGCCGAGGCGCTCTTCGGCGTGCCTGCCTGCGGGGGCGTCCTCAACACCATCAACACGCGGCTCGATATCGGCACCATCTCCTACATCCTCGATCACGGCGAGGCGGCGGTGGTCCTCGTCGATACCCAGTTCCTCGGCACGGTCGAGGAGGCCATCCGCGCCCAGGAGGCCGACACCCTCCCCCTCATCGTCGAGGTGCCGGACGAGCAGGCCGGCTACCCCGCCTCCACCCGCCACCTGACCTATGAGGATCTTCTATCAGAAGGCGACCCCGACGCGCCCTGGCAGATGCCGCAAGATGAATGGGAATCCATCGCGCTCAACTACACCTCCGGCACCACCGGGCGGCCCAAGGGCGTCGTCTACCACCATCGCGGGGCCTACCTGATCACGCTCGGCACGCCGATTTCCTGGCGCATGATTCTGCACCCGCGCCTCCTGACCATCGTGCCCTTCTTCCACTGCAACAACTGGTGCCACACCTGGATGCTGCCCGCACTCGGCGGCACCGCCATCTTCTGCCGCGACGTGACCGCCAAGGCCATCTACGACGCCATCGCGGATGAGGGCGTGACCCATTTCGGCGGTGCCCCCATCGTGCTCAACGCCATCGTCAACGCAAACCCCGCCGACCGCCGCGACTTCGACCATACCGTCGAGGTCTTCACCGCAGGCGCGCCGCCCGCAGCCGCCACGCTGGCCCGGATCGAGACCATGGGCTTCAACGTCACCCAGGTCTACGGGCTGACCGAAACCTATGGCCACGCCACCGAATGCGTCTGGAAGGATGCGGATTGGGCCGACCTGCCCCAGGACGACATCGCCGCGATGAAGGCCCGCCAGGGCGTCGCGCTGCCCAATATGGAGCCCGTGGTCGTGACCGCTGACGACATGACCCCGGTGCCCCGCGACGGCGCAACCCTGGGCGAGGTCATGATCCGCGGCAATTCGGTGATGAAGGGCTATTACAAGAACCCCCGCGCCACCGCCGAGGCGTTCCGGGGCGGCTATTTCCACTCCGGCGACATCGCCGTGCAGCATCCCGACAGCTACATCCAGATCGCCGACCGCGCCAAGGACATCATCATCTCGGGCGGCGAGAACGTGAGTTCGGTCGAGGTCGAGGGCGCCCTCATGCACCACCCCGCCGTCCTGCTCTGCGCCGTGGTGGCGAAACCGGACGAGAAATGGGGCGAGGTGCCCTGCGCTTTCGTCGAGCTGAAGGAAGGCGCGGAAGTCACGGAAGCCGCCCTCATCGCCTTCGCCCGCGAGCGTCTGGCAGGCTTCAAGACGCCCAAACAGGTGGTGTTCCAGGAGCTGCCCAAGACCTCGACGGGGAAAATCCAGAAGTTCGAGTTGCGGAAGATGGTGGTGGGGTGAGGGGCACGCGTTACCTGCCCGCACCGCCCCCGAGCGCACGTAGGATGGCATCCCGGTAGACGTTTTCGACCGGCAGCGTGACGTTGTTGAATGCCTCCTGGACCTTGTAGACCGTTGTCGAATGGGTCTGCGTATTGTGCAGCGGAACAATACAGCCGGGGGTCGGCACATCCGGCATATCGTAATCATAGACCGCGAAGGTGATAGAGGCAGGCTGTAGCGCATAGCGGATCAGACCTTCCTGACCGCCCAATCGCTGCATGATCCGTTCAAAGACCGGGGCCGGACAGACAAAGAACAGGCCGCTTCGGCATAATTCCTCTCGTTGCAGGATCTGCCCCTTGTAAATGAGCTGCGGCAAGATGCGCTTTGCCACATTCTCCCAATTCAACCCGACTGTCGTTTTCTCAACCGCCCTGTGGCTCTTGAGGGCCTCGTAACCCGGTCGATAAGTCCCTGTTGTGTCGATGGTCTGCACTTCCACTGCAACGAACTCCTGCAATTCGCCCCCGCTGTTGAGCCTTGCAAGAACCCAGTCGACAAAGTAGCCGCCCTTGATCGACTTCTGCGGCAGCCGAAGCTCACCGCCCCACCCCTTTCCAAAGACCGCAACACAGCCTTTCTGATGGCGGGTGGAATATTCCACAGACTCGCGCCCGGCAACCAGCTTCAGTTCGGGGCCAAACACGCGACCGGCAATATCCGAGAGAATCCTGTAATCTTCCGCATATAACCTGATCGGGCAACAAATGACCGGCCCGCTTGTCATCGGCTTTACGGCGCATACTCCCGATACAACCCCATCGTTGAACGTCTTCTGACAGGTTGTGCCGCTGATCGGACAGGTTTCGCTGTCTGCGGCGTGTCGGGCGACATCCGACATGTCATCGGCACGATAGCCAAAGAACTCGAAAATCGACCCGGCCATGCTGTCAGGACACCATCCGGGACACTCCGGACATCTCAGCCAGAACGCGCCGTATCGACCGCCCGATCGCCGCGGCCAGAAGTGGCGGCACGGCGTTTCCGACCTGTTCATATTGCTCGACACGGGATCCGACGAAACGGAAGGTGTCCGGAAATGTCTGAATGCGCGCAGCTTCCCTGACCGTGAAGCAACGATCCTGAGCATAATGAAAATACGCACCCCAATGGGGATCGCATTTCGTCAGGATGGTCGATGCAAGCCCCTCGGGCGCAACCCGACCGTAGCGCTTGGTATGATCCGACCGGCGCGCGCGTCGCATTCCCTTTGGCAAGAGATCGTCGGGGATATCGGTCCAATTTCCACCCGGTGGGATGAAGGACATGCGTTTGAGATTGATCTCCCCCAGACGGGGAGCTTCATGGTTCAGGACGCCATCGCTTTCGATGCGCATCGCCGCCTGAAAATCGTTCTGCGCCGGCGTTCGATACGACTTGCGGCTTGCACCTGTTTCGCCATTCGTCAAGGCGGGCAGATCGTCAATTGCGTCGCGGACACTCACGAAGGGCGGCAATTCTAGATTCTCGGGAATCGCGACGATATTCTTGCCTTCGAAACTGGATGTAAAATTTATTCGAAGCGGCGCGTTGCGGACAGGCTCGGGAAAGGCCGCAAGGGGATCCGCCGCGTCCCCGCGAATACCGATGATGACAGTCCGCCACCGGGTCTGCGGCACACCGAAATGAGGCGCGTAGAGGATTTTCACATCGGCGCTGTAGCCGTGTTGATCCAAGGCCTGCAAGATCGCCTGCAAGGTGCCGCCACCTTCATAGGACACGAGGCCGGGGACGTTCTCGATCAGGACCGATTTCGGTTCGAACTCATCGACGAAGCGGAGGAAGTCGAGGAACAGGCTGTTGCGGGCATCCGCTGCGGAGCGCCTTGGCGCGTTGATCGAAAACCCTTGGCAGGGCGGACCACCGGCGGCAAGGTCAAGTTCGCCCTTTGCAAGGCCCAATCGACACCGCACTTCCCCTGCATCGACCAGCCGGATGTCCCGCGATTCGACGATGGCTTCTGGATGATTCAGCTTGAACGTCTCCGCATAGCGCCCGACGATTTCATTTGCGTAGAGCGATTTGAAGCCGGAAACGCGCAGTCCTTCGGACAGGCCACCCGCGCCGGAGAACAAATCAATAGATGTGTATTCGGCTTCCAAACGGCCCCTCCTCATTTGCTGAACGCCCTAGCACGCACAGGCCTAGCATGGAATGATCAACAAAGTCTTCACTGTTTGTTCCAGTATTGCAGATCTGTGGCAAGCCCCCCCCGTATGCACAGGGGGTGCATCGGGGGGTGTACGCATAGCACCCCCCCTCGAATCCGCCCGTTCCCCCTCCCCCGGACCCGTCATGTCTGGACATTCAGCCCCCTTAGATGGTCTCCTGCGCCGGGCGAGCAATCGAAAGGACCGGCCAGATGGATGGGCTTCCCCAGAGCGTGGATGAGACGATCAAGTCCTTATCCACACAGGATTATTTCAGCGGTCGGGATCTGGCCACGGTGGCCTTCCTGGCGCTTCGCCTCGGCAAGCCCCTGTTCCTCGAAGGCGAGGCCGGTACCGGCAAGACCGAGATCGCCAAATCCCTCGCCGCCGCCCTCGGCCGCCGCCTCATCCGCCTCCAATGCTACGAAGGTTTGGACGCAAACTCCGCCATTTATGAATGGAATTTCACCGCCCAGATGATCGCCATCCGGACCGCCGAGGCGACCGGCACCGCCGACCGCAAGTCCCTGCAATCAGAGCTTTTTTCCGAGGAGTTCCTGATCAAGCGCCCCCTCTTGCAGGCGCTGGAGCCGCATCCGGAAGGCCCGCCCGTCCTGCTCATCGACGAGGTCGACCGCACCGATGAACCCTTCGAGGCCTTCCTGCTCGAGGCGCTCTCGGATTTCCAGGTCACGATCCCAGAACTCGGCACCGTCACCGCCGAAACCCCGCCCATCGTCGTGCTGACCTCGAACCGCACGCGTGAGGTGCATGACGCGCTGAAACGCCGCTGCCTCTACCATTGGGTCGACTACCCCGATTTCGAGCGTGAGGTTGCAATCCTCAACGCCCGCGTCCCCGGCTGTTCGGACACGCTCTCGCGCGAAATCGTGGCCTTCGTGCAGGGCCTGCGCGGCGAAGACCTGTTCAAGACCCCCGGCGTTGCCGAAACCATCGACTGGGCGCGCTGCCTGATCGCGCTGGACGCGGTGGCGATCACCCCCGATGTGATCTCGGACACGCTCGGCGCGCTCCTGAAATACCAGGACGACATCGCGCGGATCGCGGGCTCCGAGGCGATGCGCATCCTGACCGAGGCGCAGGCGCGGCTGCGTCTCGCCTCGTGATCCGCCATGCAAGCGCTGCCGCGTACCGAAGGCCGTCTGGTCGATAACATCGTCCACTTCACCCGTGCCCTGCGCAAGGCGGGCGTGCCCGTCGGAACGGCACAGTTGCGCAACGCGATCGAGGCGGTGATGGCGGCGGGCTTCACCCGCAAGGACGATTTTTTCGTCACCCTGCGCGCCACGCTGATCTCGCGCCCCGAGCATTTCGAGACATTTGAACAGGTCTTTGCCCTTTTCTGGCGCGACCCCGAATTCCTGGAACGCATGGTGCGCGAGATGCTGCCGCTGATGCAGGTGATGCAGCCCGACCAGCCGCCGCCGAAACCCGCGCAAAGGCGTGCCGCGGACGGGCTCTGGGGCGATCAGCCGGGAGCGGGGGACGCGCCCGAGCGCGAGGAGCTGGAGGTCGATGCCAAGTTCAGCATGTCCGACCGCGAGACGCTGATGCGCCAGGATTTCGAACAGATGAGCGCGGCGGAACTGACCGATGCGAAGACCGCCATCCGATCCCTGCGCCTGCCCGCCCCGCCGATCCTGACCCGGCGCTATCGGGCCTCCTCCAGCGGCGGCCGCGCCGATGTGAAGGCGATGCTGCGCCGGTCCCTGCGCAAGGGCGGCGAGATCGACCGGCTCAGCCTGAAACAGCGGCGACTGCGCCCGCCCAACCTTGTGGTGATCTGCGATATTTCCGGCTCGATGTCGGTCTACAGCCGGATGATGATGCATTTCCTGCACGCGCTGACCTGGGCCCCCGATGCCGGATGGGGCAAGGTGCATGGCTTCACCTTCGGCACCAGGCTCACCAATGTCACCCGCTCGTTGCACCTGCGCGATATCGACATGGCGCTGGACGATCTGGGGCGCGAAGCCTCGGACTGGAAGGGCGGCACCCGCATCGGCGAGGCGCTGCACCGCTTCAACCGCGACTGGTCGCGCCGGGTTCTGGGGCAAGGCGCGGTGGTGCTGCTGATCACCGACGGGCTGGAACGCGGCGACGTAGGGCAATTGCGGGCCGAGGCCGAGCGGCTGGCAAAATCCTGCAAGCGTCTGATCTGGCTCAACCCGCTGCTCAGATGGGACGGGTTTTCGCCGCAGGCGGCGGGCATCAAGGCGCTGCTGCCGCTGGTTGACAGCTTCCATAGCTGCCACTCGCTGGACAGCCTTGCAGAGCTTGGCGCGGCCTTCGCCCGCCATGGCGCGGGGCGGCCATCTTCCGCCGCGCCGTCATAATTTCTTGCATTGGGTCAAAGGGTTTCTAAACTCGGGGCCGGGAGACGAGGGAGGATAGATCGGGTGTTCCAATGGATATGACCGGCGAATATCGCATAGCCGCCCCGCGCGATGCGGTCTGGGCCGCGCTCAACGATGTTGATGTGCTGGAGGTCTGCATCCCCGGCTGCGAGGAAATCCACCAGGACAGCCCCACCACGATGACCGCCAAGGTGGTGCAGAAGATCGGGCCGGTAAAGGCGCGATTCGACGGCGCGATCGAGCTTTTGAATATCGAGGCCCCGGCCAGCTACACCATCAAGGGCGAGGGCCAGGGCGGCGTCGCGGGGTTCGCCAAGGGCTCCGCCGATGTCACGCTCGAGGAGGACGGCGATGAGACCGTGCTGCGCTATGAGGCGCGGGCGCAGGTCGGCGGCAAGCTGGCCCGCCTGGGAAGCCGGTTGATCGACGCCACCGCCAAGAAGGTCGCGACCCAGTTCTTCAACAATTTCCAACAGCATCTGAACGATCCCGATCCGCCGGAGGACGGCTGATCGGGCGAGATAACGCGGGCGTCAGACCCGCAAGCCAGGGAGGAAGAGATGACCAAGATTTCCATGAATGTGAACGGCAAGGCCGTCAGCCGGGATGTGCCCGACGAGACGCTTCTGTCGGACTACCTGCGCGAACATCTGCGCCTGACCGGCACGCATGTCGGCTGCGACACCAGCCAATGCGGCGCCTGCGTGGTGCATGTGAACGGCCGCGCTGTGAAATCCTGCTCGGCGCTGGCCGCCTCGCTGGAGGGGGCCGAGGTGACCACCATCGAAGGCATCGCGCAAAACGGCGAGCTGCACCCGATGCAGCAGGCCTTCACCGACCATCACGGGCTGCAATGCGGCTTCTGCACGCCGGGCATGATCATGACCGGCGTCGATATGGTGAACCGCTACAAGGCCGAGGGCCGCGACCTGACCACCGACGCGATCCGGCATGAGCTGGAGGGCAATATCTGCCGCTGCACCGGCTATCACAACATTGTCCGCGCCGTCGAAGACGCCGCGGCGAAGATGTAAGGGAGGGTCACGCCATGTCCACGGGAATTGGTGCGCGCGTCAAGCGCAAGGAAGACAAGCGGTTCATCACCGGCAAGGGCAAATATACCGATGATGTGCGCAGCGAGAACCAGGCCTACGCCGCCTTTGTCCGCTCGCCCCATGCCCATGCGAAGATCAAGGGCATCGACAAAAGCGCGGCCCTGGCGATGGAGGGGGTCATCGACGTGCTCGACGGCCACCAGCTGACCGGCGACGGCATCGGCAACATCATCTGCGGATGGGCCATCACGTCGAAGGATGGCAGCGCGATGAACATGGGCGCTTGGTCGGCGCTGGCCACTGAAAAGGTGCGCTATGTCGGCGACGCCGCCGCCGTGGTGATCGCCGAGACCCAGGCGCTGGCCCGGATCGCCGCCGAAGCGGTCGAGGTGGACTATGAGGTGCTGCCCGCCGTCTCCAATGCCGCCAAGGCGCTGAAAGATGGCGCGCCCGAGATCCACGACAACGCGCCCGGCAACCTGATCTATGACTGGGAGATCGGCGAGGAAGCCGCCACCGACGCGGCGCTCTCCGAGGCCGCCCATGTCACCGAAATGGAGATCACCAACAACCGCCTCTCGCCCAACCCGATGGAGCCGCGCTCCGCCGTGGCGACCTATGACGCGGCGGAGGAGCATTACACGCTCTACACCACCAGCCAGAACCCGCATGTCGCGCGCCTGGTGCTGTCGGCCTTCTACCAGGTCGCGCCGGAGCACAAGCTGCGCGTGATCGCGCCCGATGTGGGCGGCGGTTTCGGGTCGAAAATCTACATCTACCCCGAGGAGATCACCTGCCTCTGGGCCTCGATGAAGACCAACCGTTCGGTCAAATGGACCTCGGACCGGTCCGAGGCCTTCATCACCGACGCGCATGGCCGCGACCATATCTCGACGGCGAAGATGGGCTTTGACGCGGATGGCAAGATCACCGGCTTCAAGGTCGATACCATCGCCAATTTCGGCGCCTACATGTCGCTCTTTTCCTCGGCGGTGCCGACCTATCTCTATGCGACGCTGCTGTCGGGGCAATACGACATCCAGAACATCCACTGCAACGTGCGCGCGGTCTATACCAACACGGTCCCCGTGGATGCCTATCGCGGGGCCGGACGGCCCGAGGCGTGCTACCTGATCGAACGCATGATGGAGACCGCCGCGCGCGAGATGGGCAAGGATCCGTCCGAGCTGCGCCGGGCCAATTTCGTGCGTGAATTCCCGCATCAGACGCCGGTGATCATGGCCTATGACGCGGGCGATTTCGACGCCAACCTCGACCAGGCGCGCGAGGCCGCCGATGTCGCGGGCTTCCCCGCCCGCAAGGAAGAGGCAGCGAAACGCGGCAAGCTGCGCGGCTTGGGCTATTCCAGCTATATCGAGGCGTGCGGCATCGCGCCCTCGGCCGCTGTCGGCTCGCTCGGGGCTGGCGTCGGCCTCTGGGAATCCGCCGAGGTGCGGGTGAACCCGGTCGGCACCATCGAGATCCTGACCGGCTCGCACAGCCACGGCCAGGGGCACGAGACCACATTCGCGCAAATCGTGGCCGAACGCTTCTCGATCCCGATCGAAAACGTCTCCATCGTGCATGGCGACACCGACAAGGTGCAGTTCGGCATGGGCACCTACGGCTCGCGCTCGGGCGCGGTCGGCATGTCGGCCATCGTCAAGGCGATGGACAAGGTCGAGGCCAAGGTCAGGAAGATCGCCGCGCATGTGCTGGAGGCCAGCGAGGATGACATCGTCATCGAAGGCGGCGAGGTGAAGGTCAAGGGCACCGACAAGGCGATGGGCTGGCACGAGGTGGGCCTTTCCGCCTACACCGCGCATAACCTGCCGCCCGACATGGAACCGGGCCTGAAGGAAAGCGCCTTCTACGACCCGGCCAACTTCACCTTCCCGGCGGGCACCTATATCTGCGAGGTCGAGGTGGACCCCGAAACCGGCGTCACCGAGATCGTGCGCTTCACCGCCTCGGATGATTTCGGCACCATCATCAACCCGATGATCGTCGAGGGCCAGGTGCATGGCGGCATCGCGCAGGGCATCGGACAGGCGATGCTGGAACAGGTCGTCTATGACGATGACGGCCAGCTGATCACCGGCTCCTACATGGATTACACCATGCCGCGCGCCGCCGATCTGCCGTTCTACGACGTGCATCACGCCTCGACCATCTGCCCCAACAACCCGCTCGGCATGAAGGGCTGCGGCGAGGCGGGGGCCATCGGCTCGCCACCTGCCGTGATCAACGCGATCACGGACGCCATCGGCAGCAACAACCTGGCCATGCCCGCAACCCCGCACGCGGTCTGGTCCGCGTTGCAGGCGGCTCAGTAACGGAGGGACTGAACATGTATCCGACGAAATATCACAAGCCCGACAACGTGGACGCGGCGATCACCGCCCTTTCCGGGGCCGAGGATGGCAAGTTCCTGGCCGGGGGTCAGACCCTGCTGGCAACGATGAAACAGCACCTGGCCGCGCCTTCCGACCTGGTCGATGTCCGGGGCATATCCGACCTCTCGGGCATCCGCATGGATGGCGACACGCTGGTCATCGGGGCGGCCACGACCCATGCCGAGGTCGCCGCCAGCGCCGATGTGAACTCGGCCTGTCCGGGCCTGGCCAGGCTGGCGGCGGGCATCGGCGATCCGGCGGTGCGCCACATGGGCACGATCGGCGGCTCCATCGCCAATAACGACCCGGCGGCGTGTTACCCGGCGGGGCTCCTCGCGCTCAACGCCACCATCGTCACCAACAGCCGCGAGATCGCCACCGACGACTTCTTCCTCGGCCTTTTCACCACGGCGCTGGAGGAGGATGAGATCATCACCTCGGTCCGCGTGCCCGCCTGCGCCAAGGCGGCCTATGCCAAGTTCCGCCAGCCTGCCTCGCTCTTTGCGCTGGTCGGCGTCTGCGTGGCGCAGACGGCAGACGGGGCACGGGTCGCGGTGACCGGCGCGGGCGAAGATGGGGTCTTCCGCCACGAGGGGCTGGAGGCGGCGCTGTCCTCGGACTGGTCGGCATCGGCAGTGGACGGGGTCGAGGTCTCGGCGGAGGGGCTGATGAGCGACATCCACGGCAGCGCCGCCTACCGCGCCAACCTGATCAAGGTCATGGCAAAACGCGCGGTTGCCGCCGCCTGAGCCCTGCGACAAGGACCGCCCCCGCCCTGCCGATCCGGCGGCGGGGGCGGTCCCCTCGCACACGCATCCTTGCCCCCTCCCCCCCCTTCGGGTAATCTGCCCGGCAAAACAAGGCGGTAGTCGGGCATGACGGCGCTCAATGAATATGCGAGGCTGGAAACCACGGGGCTCTGGCGGGAAACCCCGGACAGCCAGCGCCGCGAGGTCGTCGTGTCGCTTGGCGATGCCACGCTGGTGATCTCGGCGATGACCGACACCGCCCTGTCGCATTGGTCCCTGCCTGCCATCCACCGCCTCAATCCCGGCAAGCGCCCCGCCCTCTACGCCCCCGATACCGAGGCCGACGAGACGCTGGAGATCTCCGAGCCGACCATGATCGAGGCCATCGAGAGGGTGCGCAGCGCCATCGAACGCCGCCGCCCGCATCCGGGCCGGTTGCGCCTGTGGCTGGCGGCGTTCCTCTTCCTGATCACATTGGGGATCGGCATCGTCTGGCTGCCCGACGCGCTGGTGCGGCAGACGGCCTCCATGCTGCCCGCCGCGAAACGCACCGAGATCGGGCAATTCATCCTCGCCGACATGGCCGATCTTGCCGGACGGCCCTGTTCCGGCACCCGTGGGTTGCAGGTCATGCGCGAGCTCAGCACCGCCGTGTTCGGCCCCGGCGCGCCGCTGGTCGTGGTGCTGCCCTCCTCGGCGCAAAGCACCGCCGCGCTTCCGGGCAATATCATCGTGGTCAACCGCTCCCTCGTCGAGGATCACGAAGGCCCCGAGGTTCTGGCAGGCTTCCTCTTGACCGAAGACCTGCGTCGCAACACGCGCCCGCCCATGCGCCGCCTGCTGGACGAGGCCGGGATCTTCGCCACCCTGCGCCTCATGACGACGGGCGAGATCAATCGCAGCCACCTGCGCGACCATGCCGCCATGCTGCTCAGCAATTCGCCCACCCCGGTCGACACGCCCGCCCTGCTGGAGCGGTTCGAGAGGGCCGGTGTCAGCACCGAGCCTTTTGCCTATGCGCTTGATCTGTCAGGCGAATCGGTCCTCCACCTGATCGAGGCCGATCCCATGCGGGGCCGCCTGCGCGCGCCGCTCATGTCGGATCAGGACTGGATCGCGTTGCAGGAGATCTGCGGCGGCTAGGCCCCGCCCCCCGTGCCGGTCCCGTCAGCGCGTCACCGCCCCCGAATAACCAAGCCCATGCGCCCGGCTCAATGTCCGGCCGAGCGCGGCGGCATCGTCGAAGGGACCGGCCAGCAGGACCAGCGACCCGCTGCTGCTGCTTTGGCCCAGGCTGGTGGGCATCCCCTGCCCGGCCAGCTGCGCGCGGGCGCGATCCGCCGTGGCGCGGTCGGAATAGCGGGCGATCTCGACATAGCGATGCGAGGACGCGACCGGGGCCGCCGGGACCACAGGGGCTGCTGCCACAGGGGCCGTCACGGCCGGTTCCGCCACGCTTGGCGCGGGGGCCGCGATATCGGGCGTGCTGGAGGCGCGGGTGACGGTGCCATAGCCCGGTTCGGGAATGATCACCACCATCAGGTCGATGGCCGTCAGCGGCACGTCGCCTTCCCAATAGCTGTCCTGCGCCGCATAGCCCTGCGGCGTGGCGAAGACCAGCCCGCGATAGGGGTTGAGGCGCCCATCCTCCCAGGCAGGCTCATACCCCGCCGGGACGCCGCCGCCAAAGGCCGCGACGCCGGGATGAACGGCCTGCGGCCCGCAGCGCACGTTGGTCCCCTGAATGTAGCGGCCCGCCGACCCCGGAAGGTTCGGGCAGCCCGAGACCCCCGCGGCGACGGTGGCCGTCGTGGTCGTGGTCGGTGCGGGCGCTGTGGCGGCGGGCCGGACTGTCACGGTGGTCTGCGCGGGCCGCGCGGGCGCAACCGGGGCCTGGGGCGCTGTCGCAACCGTGACGGCGGGGCGCGCAGGGGCGGCGGGGGCCTGCGGCGTTGCCGGGGCCGCCGGGGCCGCGACCGTCGTGCCGCCCGTCGGCTGATAGCCGCAGAGCGGTTGCCGCGTACGGCTCACGCGGGGCACCCAGGTCTCCTGCCCGCCATAGCCCGCGCGGATGAACACGCAGCCCCGGCTGTCGACATATTGATCGGCGCTGTAGCTGGCCGGTGGCGTCTCCGCCGGACCACCCAGTTGCGATACACTTTGCGCAAGACCGGGTGCGGCCCAGACCGCCCCCATTGCCAAAGCCGAAACCAAAGAAAGAATCCGCATAACAACCCCCATTGTCTATGCCCGGAAGACTGACAGAGCTTGCCCGCGACGTAAAGGGTGCAGGGCCTATTTGGTGCCGAACATGCGGTCGCCCGCATCCCCTAGTCCCGGAACGATATATCCCTTGTCGTTCAGATGGCTATCCAGCGCGGCGGTGACGATGGGAACATCCGGGTGCGCCTCCTTCATGCGGGCCACCCCCTCGGGCGCGGCCAGCAGGCAGAGAAAGCGGATATCGGTGGCGCCGGCCTGTTTCAACAGGTCGATGGCGGCGACGGAGGAATTGCCCGTGGCCAGCATCGGATCGACCGCGATGACCAGCCGATCCTGCAATTCCGTCGGCACCTTGAAGTAGTATTGCACCGGTTGCAGCGTCTCCTCGTCGCGGTAGAGCCCGACGAAACCCACACGGGCCGAGGGGATCAGTTCCAGCATCCCATCGAGCAGCCCGTTGCCCGCCCGCAGGATCGAGACCAGCGCCAGCTTGCGCCCCGCCAGAACCGGCGCGTCCATCTCCTGCATCGGCGTGGTGATGCGCTTGGTCGTCATCGGCAGGTTGCGCGTCACCTCATAGGCCAGAAGCTGGCTGATTTCGCGCAGAAGCTGGCGGAACACGGCGGTCGAGGTGCCCTCCTCGCGCATCAGGGTCAGCTTGTGCTGTACCAGCGGGTGGTCAACGACGGTCAGGTGATCGGTCATGCGGCAGGCTCCAGTTTCTTGGCAATCTTGGCGCGGGTATCGGCATCGCAAAAGGCCGCGTCCAGCGCGTTTCGGGTGACCTCGGCGAAGACCTCCTCGTCCCATCCGAAGGTCTCCGCAAGCATCTCGTATTCGCGCGTCATCGTGGTGTGGAAAAACGGCGGGTCGTCGGTCGAGACCGTGACCTTGACGCCTTTTTGGCGCAGTTTCTCGATGGGATGTGCCTTCCAGGACGGGAACACCCCCAGGAAGACATTCGATCCCGGACAGCATTCCAGCGTGATGCCGTCCTCGGCCAGTTGATCGACCAGGCCCGGATCCTCGATGGCCTGCACGCCGTGGCCGATCCGCTCAACCCGCAGGTCGCGGATCGCGTCGCGCACCGAGGCCGCCCCGCCCCATTCGCCAGCGTGACAGGTCAGCCGCAGCCCCGCCTCGCGCGCCATGTCGAAGGCATAGGCGAAATCGCCCGGCTTGCCCGCCATCTCGTCGCCCGCAAGGCCGAACCCGGTGACGAAGCCGCCCACCGTTTCCGCCGCGCAGCACGCGATCGGCTTGGCGCGGTCCGGGCCGAAATGGCGAATGGGCGTGATGCAGGCGCGCAGGGTGATGCCATGCGCCGCCTCGGCCCGATCCGCCGCCTCTCCGATAGCGTGCAGATACTCCCGCCACGCCCCAAGATCGCCACCCCCGCAGAAATCGGGCGAGATGAAGCTCTCGGTGTAAACCACGCCCTGCGCCGCGCTTTCCTCCAGCACCGCCGCGGTCAGGCGGGCGTAATCCTCGGGGCTTGTCAGCACGGAAGTCGCCGCCTCATAGACACTGAGGAAATGGTTGAAATCGCGATAGGCATAGCCGCCATCGGCGTCAAAAATCCGGCTCAGATCGACCGATTTCTCCTTCGCCATCGCGCGGATGAAATCGGGCGGGGCCGCGCCCTCCAGATGCAGGTGCAACTCGATCTTGGGTGTCATAGAAAACTCCGTCCCGGTCCTTCAGCCGTCACGCCCAGATGCGCCGCCACGCTGGCGGCCACATCGGCAAAGGCGCACTGGCCGATCTGCCCTCTATAGGGACCAGCCGCAACCACCGGAACCCGCTCGCGGGTATGATCCGTCCCGGTCCAGCTTGGGTCATTGCCATGATCGGCGGTGAAGACCATCAAATCGTCACCCCGCAGCCGCGCCAGGATCGGGCCGATACTGCGGTCGAACCATTCCAGGTGCCGCGCGTAGCCCGGGATGTCGCGGCGATGACCATAGACACTGTCGAACTCGACGAAATTGGCGAAGACCAGCCCGCCCTCCGGAGCTTCGTCCACCAGATCGGAGAGATGCCCCATCAACACCTCATCCGGCCCCTTGCGCACCTCGTCGATGCCGCGCATCGAGAAGATGTCGCCGATCTTGCCGATGGCCTGAACAGACCGCCCCGCCCCCTGCACCCAGTCGCAAAGCGTCGGCGCGGGCGGCGCAATGGCGTAGTCATGCCGGTTGGGCGTGCGGGTGTAATCGCCTGCCTCGCCGATGAAGGGCCGCGCGATCACCCGGCCCACGCGCATCTTGTGCAGCGTCGGGGCAAGCGTTTCACAAAGATCATAGAGCCGGTCCAACCCGAAGCTTTCCTCATGCGCGGCGATCTGGAAGACGCTGTCGGCGGAGGTGTAGCAGATGGGCCAGCCGGTTTCCTGATGGCGTTCGCCCTCGGCCTCGATGATGGCGGTGCCCGGCGCGTGGCGATTGCCCAGGATGCCACCCACACCGACAATCCGCTTTACCTCTTCTACAAGATCATCGGGAAAGGCGGGCTGCTCATCCGGGAAATAGGTCCAGTCCCAGGGCACCGGCACGCCCGCCAGTTCCCAATGGCCCGACGGCGTGTCCTTGCCGCGCGACACCTCGGTCGCCGCGCCCCACAACCCGCTCGGCTCCGGGTCGATCCCCGGCGCGGCCTCGCCCGAGGCCAGCCGCACCGCCGCCCCAAGCCCGAGGCCGCCCAGATGCGGCATCGACAATGGCCCGCTACGCCCGTCCTCCGCGCGCCCCTCGGCGCAGGCCGCCGCGATATGGGCCAGCGTGTTGGCCCCGGTATCGGGCCGGTCGCCGTTGAAGAACTGGTCCGCATCGGGCGCACCGCCGCAGCCCATGCTGTCCAGCACCACCAGGAACGCGCGCGCCATCAGCCAATCCTTTCCTGTATAAGATCGGGACTGGAGCCACCGGAGGCCCCAAGCGTATAGGCCCGGTGCAGCGCTTCCGCCGCCTCTCTCGCCGCCTCCTCGCTGGCGGCATGGATGCGCGCCAGCGGGCGCTGCGTGTCCACCGTGTCGCCAATCCCGGCAATGTCGGACAGGCCGACACCATGATCCAGCTTGTCGGATTGCACCAGCCGCCCGCCGCCCAGATGCACCACGATCTCGCCCAGGGCGCGCGTGTCGATAGCCGCCACCGTGCCGGGATCGCGCGGGAAGACCTCGGCCACCACCGGCGAGGATGGCAAGCGGTCCCGCCAGCGGCTGACGAAATCGGACGGCCCGCCAAGCGCTGCCACCATTCTGCCGAAACGCTCCGCCGCCGCGCCTGAATTAAGCGCGTCGTTGATCTTCGCCTCGCCCTCCGCCGCATCCTCGACCAGCCCGCCAAGCGCCAGCAACTCGCCGCCAAGCGACAGCGTCAACCGGCGCAGCCGGTCCGAGCCGCCGCTGCCCGTCAAAAGCTCCATCGCCTCGATCACCTCCAGCGCGTTGCCGGCCGACCGCGCGGCGGGCTGGCTCATATCGGTGATCAGGGCCGAGCATCTGCACCCCGCCCCCTGCGCCGTGTCGACCAGCGATTGCGCCAGTTTCAGCGCCTCGCCCGGATCGGCCATGAACGCGCCCGAGCCGGTCTTGACGTCCAGCACCAGCCCGTCCAGCCCCTCGCTCAGCTTCTTGGACAGGATCGAGGCGGTGATCAGGTCGATGCTTTCCACCGTCGAAGTCACGTCGCGCACGCCGTAAAGCCGCTTGTCGGCAGGCGCGATCTGGCCCGACGCGCCGACGATGGCGCAGCCCACCTCGCCCACGACGCGGGCCACCTCGTCATTGCCGACGATGGCGCGGTAGCCCGGAATCGCCTCCATCTTGTCCAGCGTGCCGCCGGTATGGCCCAGGCCGCGCCCCGAAAGCATCGGCACATAGGCCCCGCAGGCCGCCAGCGCCGGGGCCAGCGGCAGCGACACGGTGTCGCCCACCCCGCCGGTGGAATGCTTGTCCAGCACGGGCCCAGACAGGTTCCATTGCAGCACCTCTCCGGTATCGCGCATGGCATGGGTCAGATGCACCCGGCCCTCGCGCCCGATGGCCCGCGTGCAGATCGCCATGGCAAAGGCCCCGGCCTGCGCGTCAGAGACCGTCTCATCGGCCAGCCCCTGCGCAAACCATTGATATTGCTCGGGCGTCAGCCCCTTCCCGTCGCGCAGCCGCGCCAGTATCTCGCGCGCATCCATCGGCTCACGTCCCTTCCATATGGCCCGCGCCGAAGGCCCCCGGCAGCAGCTCCGCCACCGTCATCGACAATGTCGCGCCGCGCGTCGTGGCCATGGTCACCACCACATCCCCTTGCGCGAATTCCTTGAGCTTCTGGCGGCACCCGCCACAGGGCGGCACCGGCGCGGGGCTGTCGGCGATCACCGTCACCTCGGCGATGCCCGTGTCACCCGCCGCGATCATCGCCGCGATGGCCCCGGCCTCGGCGCAGGTGCCTTCCGGGTAGGCCACGTTTTCGACGTTGCAGCCGAGATGCGTATTGCCCTCGATACTGCGGATCGCGGCGCCCACCTTGAAGTTGGAATAGGGCGCATAGGCGCGTTCGCGCACGGATTTTGCGGCTTCCAGCAATGACATCTGCCTGTCGCTCCTTGGCTGTCGGGTCGCGCCAGTTTGGGCGTTGCCCCGCCGGGTTGCAAGGGGCGCTCACGCCTCGCGGGCGGCGCGGCGCTCGACCTGCTCGATCAGGATGGCCAGCGCCTGCCGGCAGGTCGCGACCAGCGTCGGTGCCTCCTCCAGCCGCCCGCGATGCGCGGTGGCATTCAGCGATTCCGCCAGCCCCTGCAACCGGTCCGCGCCGACAGCACCGGCCAGCGAGATCAGGATATGCGTCTGCGCGCGCACGAGGCCCGCATCGCGCCCCTCCACGCCCGCGTGCAGCAGACGCGCGACGGATCGCAGATCGGCCAGCAGATGGCGCAGGAACTCCTCCCGCCCGTCGGGGCCCGCCGCCTGCAAGATCGCGTCGAAGCGGTTGCGGTCCAACTGCCCGATGCGCTGCGTCACCTCGGGGTCGGGCACCGGGGCGGGGCCATCGCCGCTGCGATCGACATGACGCCGGATCGCCTGCCCGAAATCCTGGATCGAGCGGATCGGCTTGGCGATGACCCCATCGGCCCCGGCGGCATAGATCGCCTCGCGGTTGTCGCGCAGGATATAGGCGGTCAGCGCCACCAGCGGCGTCTCGGGCACCGCGCCGCGCGCGCGCAGGTCGCGCATCACCTCGATCCCGGTCATGCGCGGCATCTCGATATCCAGCAGCGCGATGTCGAACCGGTCCACCTTGAGCGCGGCCAGCGCCTCGACCCCGTCGCGCGCCAGCCGCATCCGCGCGCCCATCCGCTCCAGCATCTGGCGTACGATGATCTGGTTGGTCTCGTTATCCTCGGCCACCAGCACGCTGAGATCCGAGAGGTCCGGCAGCACGGGCTCCGCCTCGTCCGGTTGCCAGCCCTCGGGCGGCAGGCGCAGGCGCACTTCCGCCCCGTGACCGGGCAGATTGATGACGGTCAGCTCCGCCCCCAGGCTGTCGGCCAGGTCCTTGGAGATATGCAAGCCCAACCCGGTGCCGGGGCGCGTCGCATCCTGCGGGCGGCCATCGGGGGTAAAGAGCCGCTCCAGCGCCGTGTCCGAGAACCCCGCCCCCTGGTCGCGCACGGAAAACTCCAGCTGATCGTCGCGGCACGCCACCTTCAGCGTGACCCGGCCCTGATCGGTGAATTTCAGCGCATTGGCAATCAGGTTGCCCAGGATCCGGTCCAGCTTGATCCGCGCCACGCTGACCCGCTCGGGCACGTCCCGGTCCACGTCCAGCCGAAAGATCAGCCCCTGTTCGCGCGCCCGCCCCGACCAGCGCATTTCGACCCCGGCCAGGAAGCTGCGGAAATCGAACACCTGGTCTACCGCGCTTTCATCCGCCCGGCCATCCAGTTCCAGCAGCGCCGCATCGACCAGTTCGGCCAGCGCCTCGCCGGCGATCTGGACCCGCTCGACCTGGTCCTGGGTATCGCTGTCCAGCCGGGCGCGGTCGATCAGGCGCAGCCCGCCGATCACGTCCGAGACCGCGGCCCGGATGTCATGACTGTAAAGCTTGATCGCCGCCCGCACCGCCCGAATCTGCGCCCGGTCCTCCGCCGCGTTTCCCTCCCGCCGTGCCGTCACTGCCCGTGGTCCCCTTCCGTTACCCCGGGGGAGAGCCTAGGACAGATGGCCCGAATCCGGAAGCACCGAGCGCGGCGTGAGGCAGGAAACAGAGCAATTCCCGCCTTAACGCGGGTAGCCGAGCGCCTTCAGCGCCTCAGCGATCTCATCCAGGATGGCCGGATCGTCGATGGTGGCGGGCAGCTTGAAGTCTTCCCCATCGGCGATCTTGACCATGGTGGCGCGCAGGATCTTGCCCGAGCGCGTCTTGGGCAGGCGGCTGACCACGCAGGCCAGCTTGAAGGCCGCCACCGGGCCGATGCGCTCGCGCACCAGACGGACGCAATCGGCGACCACATCGGCCTCGGACCGCTCCACGCCCGAGTTGAGGCACAGGAACCCCATCGGCATCTGCCCCTTGAGCGGGTCGGCCACGCCGATCACGGCGCATTCGGCCACGTCCGGGTGGCTGGCAAGAACCTCCTCCATGCCGCCGGTGGACAGGCGGTGCCCGGCCACGTTGATCACGTCATCGGTGCGCGCCATGATGAAGAGGTAGCCATCCTCGTCCCTGTAGCCCGCATCGCCGGTCTCGTAGTAGCCGGGGAAATGCTCCAGGTAGGATTTGCGATAGCGCGCCTCGGCGTTCCACAGGTTCGGCAGGCATCCCGGCGGCAGCGGCAGCTTGATGGCAATCGCCCCCAACTCGCCGCGCGGCACCTCGTGCCCGCCCTCGTCCAGGATGCGCACGTCATAGCCCGGCATCGGCACGGTGGGCGATCCCAGCTTGACCGGCAGCGGCTCGATCCCCATCGGGTTGCCCGCGATGCACCAGCCGGTTTCGGTCTGCCACCAATGGTCGATCACCGGCACGCGCAGCTTGTTCTGCGCCCATTCGATGGTGTCGGGATCGGCGCGTTCACCGGCCAGGAACAGCGTCTCCAGGCTGGACAGGTCATAATCGCCGACCAGCGCGCCCTGCGGATCGTCGCGCTTGATGGCGCGAAAGGCCGTGGGCGCGGTGAAAAGCGCCTTGACCCCGTGATCCTGGATCACCCGCCAGAAGGTGCCCGCATCGGGCGTGCCGACGGGTTTGCCCTCGAACACCAATGTGGTGCAGCCGAAGACCAGCGGCGCGTAGCAGATATAGGAATGGCCCACGACCCAGCCGACATCGGACGCGGCCCAGAACACCTCGCCGGGGTTCATGTCATAGAGATTGCGCATCGACCAGTTCAGCGCCACCAGGTGCCCGGCCGTATGCCGGATCACCCCCTTGGGCGCGCCCGTGGTGCCGGATGTATAGAGGATATAGGCCGGGTGGTTGCCCTCGACCGGTACGCAGTCCGCATTCTCGACCCCGTATTGAAACCCGTGCCAGTCAAAATCGCGCCCCTCTTCCAGGCGCGCCACCTCCTGCTCGCGCTGGAAGATGACGCAGAACTCGGGACTATGTTTCGCCTGCTCGATGGCCCCATCGAGCAGCGGCTTGTAATGCACCACGCGCCCCGGCTCCAACCCGCACGACGCGGCAATGATACATTTCGGCGTGCAATCGTCGATCCGCACCGCCAGCTCGCTGGCCGCGAAGCCCCCGAACACGACCGAATGGATCGCGCCCAATCGGGCACAGGCCAGCATCGCCTCAAGCGCCTCTGGCACCATCGGCATGTAGATGATGACGCGGTCGCCCTTCTCGATGCCCCTGGCCCGCAGCGCGCCCGCAAGGCTGGCGACGCGGGCCTGCAACTCGGCATAGGTGATCTCGTGCTTGGAATGGGTGACGGGGCTGTCATGGATGATCGCGATCCGGTCGCCGTGGCCGGCCTCGACATGGCGGTCGACCGCGTTCCAGCAGGTGTTGACCATGCCATCGGCGAACCACTCGTAGAGCGGGGCGTTGTCGGCGAACAGCGCCTTCGACGGGGCCCGATCCCAGTCAATCGCCTCGGCGGCCCCCATCCAGAACCCCTCCGGATCGCGCTGCGCCTCTGCATAGACTTCCTGATAGGACATTCATCTTCCTCCCGATCCAACCTGCCCCGTTGTTAGGCAGCGCCCGACGTTACGGCAAGCGCGCAGGCGGGCGGGTGAGGCGGAAGGACGCAATTTGTTTGCAGAAACGACCGGATCGGCTTTGCAAATTTTGCAAATCGACCGGGATCAGGGGAGCGATATGAATAGACGGCCTGGGTTTGCAAACTCTGCGCGCCAGAGATGCAAACCCCGCTGATTCTGTCCTCAGCTATAGTGATGCACGGGCGTGCCCGCCAGCGCGGTCATGTTCAGCAATCCCCGCGCGGTGATCGAGGGCGTCACGATATGCGCCTTGTTGCCCATCCCCATCAGGATCGGCCCGACCTCCAGCCCGCGCGCCTTGACCTTGAGGATGTTGCGCGCCGTGCCCGCCGCATCGGTCGAGGAATAGACCAGGCAATTGGCCGCCCCCTCCAGCCGCGAGCCGGGATAGATACGCTCGCGCAGCTCCCCGTCCAGCGCCGCATCGGTCAGCATCTCGCCCTCATAGGTGAAATCCAGCCCCATCGTGTCGAGGATCTGCATCGCCGCGCGGGTCCGCCTGCCGCTGTCGCTGTCCAGGTTGCCGAACTGCGAGCTGGAACAGATCGCCACTTTCGGCTCGACCCCGAAGCGGCGCACATGCCGCGCGGTCCCGATCACGGTCTCGACGATCTGCTCGGGCGTGGGCATCGCGTGGACATGCGTATCGGCGATGAACAGCGGCCCGTCCTCCATGATCATCAGGCTCAGCGCCCCGACCGGGTGCAGCCCGTCGGTATTGCCCAGAAGCTGGCTGATATAGTTCAGGTGCCACAGATATTGCCCGAAGGTGCCGCAGATCAGGCTGTCGGCATCGCCGCGATAGACCGCGACCGCGCCGATGGCGGTGGTGTTGGTGCGCAGGATGGCGCGCGCCAGGTCCGGCGTGACCCCGTTGCGCTGCATCTTCTCCAGGTAGCTCTGCCAGTAATCGCGGTAGCGGGCATCGCTTTCGGGGTTGATCAGGTCGAAATCCCGGTCCGGCTTGATCTTGAGGCCCGCCCGCTCGATCCGGCTCTGCACCACTTCGGGGCGGCCAATCAGGGTCGGAATATCGGTCATCTCCTGCACCATCGCCTGCGCCACGCGCAGCACGCGCTCATCCTCGCCCTCGGCAAAGACGATGCGCCGCGTCGCGGTCGAGGCCGCCTCGAACACGGGCCGCATGATCAGCGCCGAGCGATAAACCGACTGGTCCAGCTTGGCGCGGTAGGCGTCCAGATCCTCCAGGGGCCGCGCCGCGACCCCGCTTTCCATCGCGGCCTTGGCCACGGCGCTGGCCACGACCCCGATCAGGCGCGGGTCGAAGGGCTTGGGGATCAGGTAATCCGGCCCGAAGGTCAGCTTCTCGCCCTGATAGGCGGCGGCGGCCTCGGCGCTGGTGGTCTGGCGCGCCAGTTCCGCGATCCCCTCGACACAGCCGATCTGCATCGCGTCGTTGATCTCGGTCGCGCCCACATCCAGCGCGCCGCGGAAGATGAAGGGGAAACACAGCACGTTGTTGACCTGGTTGGGAAAATCGCTGCGCCCCGTCGCGATGATCGCATCCGGCGCCACGCTGCGCACATCATCGGGCGTGATTTCCGGGTTCGGATTGGCCAGCGCGAAGATGATCGGTTGCGCGCACATCCTCGCCACCATCTCGGGCTTCAGCACGCCGGGCCCCGACAGCCCCAGGAACAGGTCCGCCCCGTCGATCACCTCGTCCAGCGTGCGCTTGTCGCTGGCCTGTGCAAAGGCCGCCTTCTGCGGATTCATATCCTCGGTCCGGCCCTCATGGACCAGCCCGTGAATATCGCACAGCCACACGTTCTCGCGTTTCACGCCCAGTTTCAGCAGCATGTTGAGGCAGGCGATCCCCGCCGCCCCGCCCCCCGTCGAGACCACCTTGATATCGGCCCATTCCTTGCCCGCGACATGCAGCGCATTGGTCGCCGCCGCCCCCACCACGATGGCGGTGCCGTGCTGGTCGTCGTGGAAAACCGGGATGCCCATGCGCTCGCGGCAGATTTGTTCAACGATAAAACAATCCGGGGCCTTGATGTCCTCCAGGTTGATCGCGCCAAAGGTCGGCTCCAGCGCGCAGACGATATCGGCCAGCTTTTCGGGGTCGCTTTCATTCACCTCGATATCGAAACAGTCGATATTGGCAAATTTCTTGAACAGGACCGCCTTGCCCTCCATCACCGGCTTCGAGGCCAGCGCGCCGATATTGCCAAGCCCCAACACCGCCGTCCCGTTCGAGACCACGGCCACCAGGTTGCCGCGCGCGGTGTAGCGGGCGGCATCGGCAGGGTCGTTCTTGATTTCAAGGCAGGCCTCCGCCACGCCGGGGCTGTAGGCGCGGGCCAGATCGCGGCCATTGGCCATCGGCTTGGTGGCGCGGATCTCCAGCTTTCCGGGGCGCGGAAACTCGTGATAATCCAGCGCGCCCTGGCGCAATGTCTCGCGTTCTTCCTTATCCATCACCGGACCTCCCTCTGGTTTAGTTTAGCACTAAACTATTTTTCTCGCACGCCCAAACGCGGTGCAACGTCGCGGGCCGCTCATGTGAATTGCTCGCTGATCAACCGCTCCTCCAGCCCGTGGCCGGGATCGAACAGGATGCGATGCGCGACGCTCGGCTCGGACCGGATCTCGACCGAGACGACATCCTCGACCGACCGGCTGTCGGCATCGGCGCGCACCGGGCGCTTTTCGGCATTGATCACGTCGAAGCGCACCACCGCATCCTTGGGCAGCAGCGCCCCGCGCCAGCGCCGGGGCCGGAACGCCGCCATCGCCGTCAGCGTCAGCACATCCGCCCCGATGGGCAGGATCGGCCCATGCGCGGAATAGTTATAGGCGGTCGAGCCCGCAGGCGTCGCCACCAGCGCGCCATCGCAGACCAGTTCGGCCATGCGCATCCGGCCGTCGACGAAAATCCGCAGCTGTGCGGCCTGCGGCCCCGCGCGCAAGAGGCTCACTTCGTTGATCGCCAGCGCCTCGGTCACGGTGCCGTCGCGTTGCGTGGCGATCATGTGCAGCGGGTTGATCACCGCCTCTTCCGCCGCCTCAAGCCGGTCGATCAGCCCGTCCTCGGAATATTCGTTCATCAGGAACCCGACCGTGCCCCGGTTCATGCCATAGACGGGGGCCTCGATCTCCTGGGTGCCATGCAGCGTCGACAGCATGAAGCCATCGCCGCCAAGTGCGACGATCACGTCGGCCTCCTCGGGCGGGTAATGGCCGAACCGCGCCGCCAGCCGCGCCTGCGCCTCCGCCGCAATGGGCGCGTCCGAGGCGAGGAAACAGATGTTACGGGCAGCGGGCATCGCGCCTCCGGCGTTCATGAGCGTCCAGTGTTCACCCGGCCAGCGGCGAAACTCAATCCCTGATTAGGGCAATAGTCCCGCTCGAAATTCCGATCAAAGGACGGTTGCGGTCGTCAAAGCGGCGCTTTGAGGGCTTTCACCCCGCCCGCGCAAGCGCTATGGCGCACTCATCTTGCGCAACCCCGGACCCCAAAGAGGGAGTAGAGCCCATGACCGCAGCCCACCGTTCCCCCGGTTTCTTCACCGACGACCTTGAGGCCCGCGATGCGGAGATCTCACGCGCCATCCGCTCCGAGCTTGGCCGCCAGCGCGACGAGATCGAACTGATCGCCTCCGAGAACATCGTCAGCCGCGCCGTGATGGAGGCCCAGGGGTCGGTCATGACCAACAAATACGCCGAAGGCTATCCCGGTCGGCGCTACTATGGCGGCTGCGAATATGTCGACATCGCCGAAACCCTCGCCATCGACCGCGCCAAGGAACTCTTTGGCTGCGGTTTCGCCAATGTGCAGCCCAATTCCGGCAGCCAGGCCAACCAGGGCGTCTTCACCGCGCTGATCCAGCCCGGCGACACCATCCTGGGGATGAGCCTCGATGCAGGCGGCCACCTGACCCACGGGGCGAAACCCAACCAGTCCGGCAAATGGTTCAACGCGGTGCAATACGGCGTGCGCAAGCAAGACAACATGCTGGATTACGACCAGGTCGAGGAATTGGCCAAGGAACACCATCCCAAGCTGATCATCGCGGGCGGCTCGGCCATTCCGCGCCAGATCGACTTTGCCCGGATGCGCGAGATCGCGGATATGGTCGGGGCCTATCTGCATGTCGACATGGCGCATTTCGCGGGGCTGGTCGCGGCCGGTCTGCACCCCTCGCCCTTCCCGCACGCTCATGTCGCCACCACGACGACCCACAAGACCCTGCGCGGCCCCCGCGGCGGCATGATCCTCACCAATGACGAGGCCATCGCGAAAAAGGTCAACTCCGCCATCTTCCCCGGCATCCAGGGCGGTCCGCTGATGCACGTCATCGCCGCCAAGGCCGTGGCCTTCGGCGAGGCGCTGCGCCCCGAGTTCAAGGATTACGCCGCCCAGGTCATCACCAATGCGCAGGCGCTCTCCGATCAGCTCATCAAGGGGGGGCTCGATACGGTCACGCATGGCACCGACACCCATGTCGTCCTGGTCGATCTGCGCCCCAAGGGCGTCAAGGGCAACGCCACCGAAAAGGCGCTTGGCCGGGCCAACATCACCTGCAACAAGAACGGCGTCCCCTTCGACCCCGAGAAACCCACCGTGACCAGCGGCATCCGCTTGGGCTCGCCCGCCGGAACCACGCGCGGCTTCGGCGAGGAGGAGTTCCGCCAGATCGCCGACTGGATCATCGAGGTGGTCGACGGGCTGGCCGCGAATGGCGAGGACGGAAATGGAGACGTGGAAGAGAAAGTGAAGGCCGAAGTGGCTCAGCTCTGCGCCCGCTTCCCGCTCTACCCCGACCTCTGATCCCATCTTCTTGGTCAAAATACTCGAAAAGAACCTGACCCCCGGCGCAACCCGTCGGGGGCCTCTCTTGCCCGTCCTTCTCCCTGCATATGCGTCAGGGGGTGTACGGGGGGTGCATCGGGGGGTGTACAGAAAGGCACCCCCCCTTTTTCGGCCAACTCAGGCCGCCACCGCCTTGCGCACCATGTCCCAGTAGATCGCCTCGATATCGCCCCGCGCCAGCCGCCCGCCCTCGCGATACCAGGTGTTCACCCCGGTCAGCATGGCGATGATCGCCAGCGCGGCCAGCTTGCTGTCGGGCAGGTCGAAACTGCGCGCCGCCTGCCCCGCCCGCAGGATCATTTCCAGCCGATCCTCATACTGACGGCGCAGGGCTTCGATCACGGCGAAATTCTCGGGCTCCAGGTTGCGCAGCTCCATATAGGCGATGAAAACCAGTTCGGGCCGATCCAGGTGATAGCGGATATGATGGCGGCAGAAGGCCTCCAGCTGTTCGACTGCCGAGCCCTCCGGCACCTGCCAGCTTGCCAGCAAATCCTCAAGGTGATCGCGCATGAGATCAAAAAGAAGTGTCTGTTTATCAGGGGTATAGAGGTAAAGCGCGCCCGCCTGCACGCCGACCTCCGCTGCGATCTGGCGCATGGAAACGGCGGCGAATCCGTGTCGCGCAAAGAGGCGCAGCGCCGCGTCGCGCACCTTGGGGCCGGTGATATCGGCGTGGGAACCTTGTTTGCGTGCCATGGGGGCACATTATCTGAACATACGTTCAATTCAAGCTCCTGCTGGACGCGGGTGCGGCTTCCGCGATATGGGTGTGACATGACGCAATGCAGGCCCCCGATGCGGTATCTCACCCTCCTCACGGTTCTCACCCTGGTCGCCGCCTGCTCGATTCGCGCGCCCGAGCTTGACGCCTCGATCACCGATCAGAGCCGCGCCGCCGACTGGCCCGAGCTGGTGCCCCTCGGGCCGATCCTGACCCGGACCGAGCTTGCCGGGCCACCCCGCGCCGAAGCCGCGGGCCGCAGCCTGGAATGGCGCGCCGCCGATCTGCGCCGCCGCGCCGCCATCCTGCGCCGGATGCAGGTAAATTAGGGCAACAGCCTCTCGTTGCACCCCCCGGACGGGTCGGCTAACAGTTGCGCGACCGATTTCATTCCTGCCGGAGGCCCGCGCCACATGTCAGACCCGCTTCGCCTTGGCATCGCCGGGCTTGGCACCGTTGGATGCGGTGTCGTCAAGATCATCCAGCAAAAGGCCAACCTTCTGGCCGCGCGCGCCGGACGGCCCGTGGTGATCACCGCCGTCTCCGCCCGCACCCGCGACAAGGATCGCGGCGTCGATCTCTCGGCCTATGCGTGGGAGGATGACCCGGTCGTGCTGGCCGCGCGCGACGATGTGGACGTGTGCGTCGAACTGATGGGCGGGTCGGATGGCCCGGCCAAGGCCGCGACCGAGGCCGCCATCGCGGCGGGCAAAGACGTGGTCACCGCGAACAAGGCGATGCTGGCGGTGAATGGCCAGGCGCTGGCGGAACTGGCCGAGGCCGCAGGTCGCGTGATCCGGTTCGAGGCCGCCGTCGCGGGCGGCATCCCGGTGGTCAAGGCCCTGACCGAGGGGCTGGCCGGCAACCAGATTTCCCGCGTCATGGGCGTGATGAACGGCACCTGCAACTATATCCTGACGCGGATGCAGTCGGCGGGCCTCAGCTATGACGAGGTGTTCGAGGAGGCCAACAAGCTTGGCTACCTGGAGGCCGACCCCAATCTCGACGTGGGCGGCATCGACGCAGGCCATAAACTGGCGCTGCTCTCTGCCATCGCCTTCGGCACGGCGGTCGATTTCGACGGCGTGACGCTGGAAGGCATCGGGCAGGTCACCATCGAGGATATCGAGCAGGCCGCCGATATGGGTTTCCGCATCAAGCTGCTCGGTGTCGCGCGCATGACCGGACGGGGGCTGGAGCAGCGCATGACGCCCTGCCTTGTTCCCGCCGACAGTCCGCTTGGGCAATTGGAGGGCGGCACCAACATGGTGGTGCTGGAAGGCGACGCCGTCGGCCAGATCGTGCTGCGCGGCGCGGGCGCGGGCGAAGGCCCCACCGCCAGCGCGGTCCTGTCCGACGTGATGGATATCGCGCGCGGCATCCGGCTGCCCACCTTCGGCCAGCCCGCCGCCGGGCTGGAACATGCCGCGCGCGCCACCGTCGCGGTTTCGGCCCCCTACTATTTGCGCCTGAACCTCACCGACAAGCCCGGCGCGCTGGCCAAGGTGGCCTCGGTCCTCGGCGATTGCGGCATTTCCATCGACCGGATGCGCCAGCCCGAGCATGGCGGCAGCGAGGCCCCGGTGCTGATCGTCACGCACAAGGTCTCGGCCCCGTCGCTGGCCGACGCGCTGGAAGCACTGCCGCAGACCGATGTGGTCCTGGGCCAGCCCGTGGCTCTGAGGATCGAAAACATCTGACGCGCGGCAGGCGGCCCGTCGACGGGCCGCGTATGCGCTCGGTCGACCGAGCGCGCGCGCCCCTGTTAGCGCAACCCTGACGCGACACGGGCTTGCGCGGCTTTCCGGCCACGGGTTACAGACAGGGGCAACCTCTATCCCACGAAGGACACCGGCCCCATGCCCACGAAAACCGATTTCAACGATCGCATGCTCTCGCTCGGGCTGGCCCGCGTCTCCGAGGCTGCCGCCATCGCCTCGGCCGGCCTGATCGGGCGCGGCGATGAGAAAGCCGCCGACCAGGCCGCCGTCAACGCGATGCGCGACCAGCTCAACAAGCTCGACATCGCGGGCGTCGTGGTGATCGGCGAGGGCGAACGCGACGAGGCCCCGATGCTCTATATCGGCGAGGAGGTCGGCAGCGGCAACGGCCCCGGCGTCGATATCGCGCTGGACCCGCTGGAGGGCACCACGCTGACCGCCAAGGACATGCCGAACGCGCTGACCGTCATTGCCATGGGGCCGCGCGGATCCATGCTGCATGCGCCCGATGTCTACATGGAGAAACTGGCGATCGGTCCGGGCTACCCGGAGGGCATCGTGACCCTGGACATGCCCCCCGCCACCCGTGTCTCGGCGCTGGCATCCGCGAAGGGCTGCCTGCCCAAGGACATCACCGTCTGCATCCTGGAACGCCCCCGCCACCAGGAGCTGATCGCCGAGATCCGCTCGACCGGGGCCGCGATCCGCCTGATCACCGATGGCGATGTCGCGGGCGTCATGCATTGCGCCGAGGCCGAGGCCACCGGCATCGACATGTATATGGGCGAAGGCGGCGCACCCGAAGGCGTGCTGGCCGCCGCCGCTCTGAAATGTATGGGCGGGCAGATGTATGGCCGCCTCGTATTCCGCAACGACGATGAACGCGGCCGCGCGGGAAAGGCCGGGATCACCGACCTCGACAAGATCTATGGCCGCGACGAGATGGTGACCGAGGATGTGATCTTTTCCGCCACCGGCGTCACCAACGGCTCGATCCTGTCGGGCATCAAGCGCGAGGTCGGTTGGGTCACGACCGAGACCCTGCTGATGCGCTCCAAGACCGGATCGGTGCGGCGCATGACCTACCGCACGCCCGTCGCGTCCGAGGCATGACCAGCACGATCCTGAACGTCACGGCCTCGGCCACCGGGCGGCACTGGGTGGGCCTGTCACCCGAAGAGGACCGCCTGTCGGAGGCGCTGGCGCAACGGGCCGATATCGCGCCTGCGCTGGCCCGTGTGCTGGCCCGGCGCGGCGTGCTGCCGGAGACCGCCGACAGCTACCTGGCCCCTGCCCTGCGCGACCTGCTGCCCGATCCGCTGCGCCTGAAGGATATGGGGGTCGCCGCAACCCGCGTGCTTGCCGCCATGGCCGCCCGCGAACGCATCGCGATCTTTGCCGATTACGATGTCGATGGCGGCACCTCCGCCGCCCTGCTGATCGACTGGCTGCGCCAGCAGGGCCATGCCGCGACGCTCTACATTCCCGACCGCATCGACGAGGGCTATGGCCCGAACGAGGCCGCGATGGCCGAGCTCGCCACATCTCACGACCTGATCATCTGCGTCGATTGCGGAACGCTCAGCCACGGCCCCATCGCGGCGGCCAGGGGCGCGGATGTGATCGTGCTCGACCACCACCTGGGTGGCGCGGACCTGCCCGACTGCGTCGCCGTGGTGAACCCCAACCGGCAGGACGAGCCGGGAGACCTGGGCTATCTCTGCGCCGCCGCCGTCGTCTTCCTGATGCTGGTCGAGGCGGGCCGCCAGATGCGCACGGCGGGCCGCAAGGGCCCCGACCTGATGGCGATGCTGGACCTCGTGGCGCTTGCGACCGTGGCCGATGTAGCGCAACTGACCGGTGTGAACCGCGCCTTCGTGCGGCAGGGCCTCAAGGTCATGGCGCGGCGCGACCGCCCCGGCCTTGTGGCGCTCTGCGATGTGGCACGGCTGGACCGGGCACCGACCTCCTACCATCTCGGCTTCGTCCTCGGCCCGCGCGTCAATGCCGGGGGCCGCATCGGCGAGGCCGACCTGGGCGCGCGCCTCCTGGCCTGCACCGATCCGGCCCAGGCACGGGCGATGGCCGAACGTCTGGACATGTTCAACACCGACCGGCGCGAGATCGAGGCCAATGTGCGCGATGCGGCCCTGGCGCAGGCCGAGGCGCGCGGTCTCGACGCGCCGCTGGTCTGGGCCGCCGATGAGGGCTGGCACCCCGGTGTCGTCGGAATCGTGGCAAGCCGCCTGAAAGAGGCCACCAACCGCCCCGCCGTGGTGATCGGCTTCGACGGCGATGACGGCAAGGGCTCGGGCCGCTCCATCGCGGGCGTCGATCTGGGTGCGTCGATCCAGAAACTGGCCGCCGAGGGGCTGATCCAGAAAGGGGGCGGCCACCGCATGGCGGCGGGCCTGAGCCTGAGCCGCGCGCAGCTTGAACCCGCCATGGCCCGCCTCTCGGAGCTCTTGGCCAAACAGGGCGCGGGCGAGGCCGGCCCCGCCGACCTGCGCATCGACGCTATGCTGATGCCGGGCGGCGCAACAGTCGAGTTGATCGAGGCGCTGGAGACGGCAGGCCCGTTCGGCGCCGGATCCCCCGCCCCGCGCTTCGTGTTTCCGTCGCAGAGCATCCGCTTCACCAAGCCGGTGGGCGACGGCCACCTGAAATTCAGCTTCTCCGATGGCGGCCCCGTCACGCTGGAGGCCATCGCCTTCAATGCGCGCGGCACCGGGCTGGCCGACCTGATCGAAGGCCACGCAGGCCGCCCCATCCACCTTGCGGGCCGGATCGAGGTCAACCACTGGAACGGCCGCCAGAGCGTGCAATTGCGGCTGGAGGATGCCGCCTTGGCATGACGCAAGACCTTCGAAAATTTCCTTGCCCGATGCGTCAATTTCCCCTTGCGCATCACACCGGCTTTTCCTAGAACCCGCCTCACCGCCAAGCGTGGCCCGTTCGTCTATCGGTTAGGACGCCAGGTTTTCAACCTGGAAAGAGGGGTTCGATTCCCCTACGGGCTGCCACCCATTTCCCGCAAAGTATTGAAATAAGTAGAAAAATTGGATTGCGCCTTGGGCTCAACCCACATTCCGACCAACATCAGTATCCGGTGTCCGTCCTTTTGCCCGCGTTTTTCCGATCAGCACATGCTGACCGGCCACATGGCACAGGAGATGCACATGACCACGATTACAGAACTGTTCGAGCGCTGGCACGTGATAGTCAGCCAACTGACCGAGCTTGAGGATACCGGTTCCCCCGACCTCAATGCCGCGCGAAAAGCGTACATCGAGATTGAGGACGATCTGATTTCAAGCCAAGCGGAAAACTTGGCCGACCTACATCGTCAGATCATTGTTGCGCTGTGGGGAACCGTTGGCCCCGCTTCAAAGCAACCTGAGGCGGTGCTTCTTCGCCACGCAGCCGACGCGCTGCATTTCCCGCTATCAGAGCTTGATACGGCATAGGCCGCGAGAGCGTCTGCGAACGCTCCCATACCCCCGCTATTGAGCCATGGGAGACAATGCCGCAATCGCGCGCTGGTCCCGCTCAGGCAAGCCGCTAGCAGCATAGCGCGCGTGGTATCCCCTCCCTGCCGGGGGGGGTGTTTCACTGCGGAGGGGGTGGGGGGAAGAAATTCCCTAGCGCCTGTGCAATACTCCACCCATGCAGGCGCGGATTTTTGTTGGAGGTTTTTTTGAAACTCATCCGTTTTTCGTTGTTTGGAATGGCGTTTTTTGCGTTGCAATCATGGGCAAGTCCACTCGTGGCCTCAGAGTGGTACGCCGTAGAGTCGGAGTCCGATGTTCGGATAGGATCCACTGATCCAAGCCATGTCCTATTCGCTGGTCACGTCATCAGCCTTGTTCCGGTAGTCATATGCAGGAATGGTTCTTTGGGCATTTCAGTCACGTATTACGGTGACCGACCGGAAAGCGAACTCGATATGTTCTCCGGCATCGCCTTTGCCATCAACACCGAAAGTCGGCAGATAATTTCGGACACGATTTGGGTAGGCGATGGTGAGGGAGAACCAGCAGATTTGATCGTGGCTGAATTTATTCGTGTGATTCTGCTAAGCAGCGGTGAGCGGGCATCATTCATTGCTGATGCTCGCGGATTAGCTGAAGTTGCTTTCCAATATCGCGACGAGTGCGGGCTTTGACCGTTCTCGTGCATTCCTTGCTATAGCTGAGCGGGCCACTGTACAATTATGGTTCAAATGTTAATCACTCCATCTCCGAAGCCCCGCCTATCCTCAAAGCTTCGCGCTGCCATCCTGCTCCGAGTGACCAAGGGAATGACTATCAAGGACGCCTGTGAAGAGGCTGGGCTCTCGGAGAGTGGCTGGCACGCCGCCATGCGGCGGCCGGCGGTAGTGGCGCACCTGCAAGAGGTGCAAGAGCGCTACGTTGCCGAGGTCGAGGCAAACCGCGCGGCCTACAAGGCCCAGGCGCTCGAGGTCGCAGCGGACCTGATGCGCAACGCGAAATCGGAACAGGTCCGCGCCCGCATGACGGAGTTTCTCGCCAATGACGGCAATGTCGGCCAGGGCGTGCAGGTTAACGTTGACGCTCGCAAGATGGTCTCCGGTTATGAATACATCCCTCAGGGTGCCAAAGTTGTCGAAGTCCGTTCGGTTCAGGATGGCGACACGGAAAGCAGCTAGTGCCCCAGAAAGCAACGATGCTGGTTGGTATCACTCCTACAAGGCGATGCAGACGAACCGTCCGACGCAATTTCTTCAGTCGGGTGCTACTCCCTTCCAACATCAGCAAAGCCACGGAACGAAGCGCAGAATTGCCTGTGTGTAGGACAATTTGTACCATGCCTGCATGATAGAAATCCTATGTCGATCAAGTTTGCGACCGAGCTTGATACAGGCTTTCCACTGAGACCAATTTGACTGAGGGAGTGGAGTTTTCCGCGCCCGAGAGAGCTCAAGGCATAGCTCCCCCACCCGTTACCTGCCCCCGATATACAGGACAGGTCCCGACACCTCCCGCTCCGTATCCACGCACTGCCCTATCTCGGGGGCCAGCCGCCTGCCCGCAGGATTATCACCTGCCCCGCCTCTGAGCGGTCCCCGGTCGGATCATGTCGCCATGAACAGGGGTGGCCCCTGCCGGTGGGTTTACCGGGTTTCCCCGGAGTGCGTATCTGAGGGGGCCAGTCGGGACCGCTTCCCCTCGGGCCGGGTGAACTCCCCGGAGCGTAGCCACCCGCGCGGCGGGCGGCAAACCGGCCGTCCTTTCAACGGAGACGGCAAGACCTCGAACAGCGCAGCGTTCGGCCCTGGCACCCTTTCGCTGTCGCTACTCGTGGCACGTCCGCTCTTGGCACGGGAGAACGGCAAACCGTCACAGAGGTCTTTCGTGCATCAGCACCCGGCAGAGACCCCCGCATAAACCGGCCCCGCCCCAAGGATGGGACGGGGTAGAACTCAGGCGGTCTCGTGGATCGTTTGCCACGCGGAAAGGTCGAGCAAAGGTGCCCGCTCGGGCAGCCATTCGAGGGCTTCCCCGCCGTCGCCAGATTCGGCTTCCCACAACCGGAGAGCGGCTCGGCGGGTGGTGCAGTAGTGCCGCGCCCTCCAATGGGCTGAGGGACACCTTCCAGCGGCGCTAGCGCGCTTTTGGATGATGTATTGGATCCCATCTTTGCAGATGATGATGCGCCACCTTCCAGAGCGGTGGAGTGCACCCTGATAGGCGTCGTCACGTTCACGGTAGGATACTTTGAAGGGAGTATTCATACCTCGCCCTCCCGTTGCACATTGCAGCCCAAGCGATAGCGCGCGTGATGGCCACCATGCGGGCCCTTGTTCGGCTCGCGATCTGTGACGATACGCACGCCGAGTCTGCGCAACTTGTGAACGTAGGCGCTCCAACGGAGACCGGGTGGCAGTTCCGCAGTGGTAACTCCAACTGGGCCAGCCAGTTTCAGAACTGACAACGCCCAGGACATGCGGCCCGGTGCCTCAATCGTGAACGGTTCACCACCATCAGTGGCCACCGTCCAACGAAAGGACTGGCGCGAAGTGTTGGTTTCAGGTATTTCGGGAGTGCCCGCCTGTCCAGCAAGGCAATCCCGCCCCCGCGCGCTGTCACCACCAGCGCCGGGGGCGTTCCATTTCTCAAGCATTGGTCACGCGGCCTCCCGTGCTTCGATCCAAGCGGCCACTTCGCTCTGCCGCCACGCAACGGCACGAGCGGAAAGCTTGACTGGTCGGGGAAACTCCCCCGCAGCCATGAGTTTGTAGAGGGCAGAACGCCGCAAGCCGACGAGTTGTTCGACCTCGGAGCGCCGCAAAAGTGGGTCTGGGGTTGTCATTTTCTTGGTCCTTGTGTTTCGGCCTCAATGGCTGTGACACAAGGGTGAAGAACTAATCAGTGGCTTACGATGCACGACCTACCGCAAAGAGCCACTAACGGCCTTGAGCGGCCCCTTAAAAATATGGCTGTCAAGAAAAAAGCGTCACGACTTGAATGCACGACCTACCGCGAAGGAGGATTTCAGGCTCTCAACGCCACAACTTTCTCGGCCACTTCGCCATGAACGAATGCCGCCCAATCAGCCATCATGCGGCGGCGGCGATCGAGCATGTCGCTCCGCTGATAGGCGCGCTCAACGTCACTCCCGACTTGGTGTGCGAGCGCGATTTCAGCCATATCGCGGGAGTAGCCCTTCTCGGCGGTCCACTGCCGGAAGGTCGAGCGAAGCCCATGGGGAACAGCCAGGCGCTTGCTCTGCGGGTCGAGGTATCCCGGGCGCCCCGCCCGGTCCTCCGCTTCCTGCATCCGACGCATTACACCGCTGATACTCATGTCCGAGAGCATCCCGCCTCGCGGTGCCGCGAACACATAGGGCGAAGAGGTCCGCGGCAAAGCTTCAAGAATGGCGATAGCGGGTGTGGTCAGCGGGACTCGGTGTTCGCGCTCTGCTTTCATTCGATCCGCTGGCACGGTCCAGATGCCAGAAACCAGATCTACCTCATCCCACGTCATGCCTCTAACCTCGCCAGAACGCGCAGCCGTAAGAGCGATGAATTCAAGAGCGCGGGCCCCGATGCCATCGCGCCGGGCAAGCGTTGATGACCACCGCGCCATGTCAGCCAGAGCGAGAGCGGGATGGTGTTGGGACTTCGCCACCTTGGTTGGCGCGGGAAGTAGTTCCTTGAGGTTGCCACGCCATGCGGCAGGGTTTTCGCCTTCTCGATGGCCGGCCACCGTCGCCCATGTCAGGACAGCCTCCACCTGCCCGCGTAGCTTCTTTGCTGTGACTGTGCGTTCGCGCCAATGAGGCTCGAGCATCCGAAGCACGTCCCTCGTAGCAATGTGTTGAACAGCCATACCCCCGAGCGCTGGCAGAGCAAGCCGCTCCAAGGCGGAAAGCCATTGTTTGCGGTGCTTTTCACTTCTGAACTCCCCTAGCTTCGCCTCGGCATAGGCCGTCACGCATTCAGTGAAACTCATGGGCTTGGCCTGCGCAGCGTGCTTTTCGGCAATCGGGTCACCCCCTGCCCGCGCAGTAGCCCGATTGGTCACCGCTTGCTCTCTGGCCTGCGCCAGCGTGAGACCGGGCGACTTAGCTGGATCGTGCGTGAATGGGCCAAGCCCGATATCTCGGCGCTTTCCCCTGACCATGATGCGCTGCGTCCATCTCTTCGCGCCGCTATGGTCCACTTGAAGGAACAGGCCATTGCCATCCATGTAGCGCCCCGGTTCCTTGGCTGACCTTACGAACGCAGCCGAGAGTTGCTTTTCTTTGTGCTGACCTTTGGCTTTTCCCGGCATGTTCAACCTTTCCTGGGAGGGGTTTCGGATTGACCAACATTCCAACCCACATTATTTGATGGAACGCGGTGGACACATCAGGAATAGCGTGGCACTAACAAACCATGAAAACAAGGTATTAAAGGAACACACTGGAACCAAGCGGAATAAACAATGGATGCCCTACGGGCTGCCACTTGACCTCTCCTTTATCGCGTCGGGTTCCGGGATCTCCCAACATTCCGATATGCTGCCCGCGAGTGTCTTTCATTCAAGCATCCGGCTCACGCGGGCGTGGCGGGTTCCGGCTTGCCTTTACCGCAAGGCCCATGATTGTAATGCACATTCATCCCGTTGCGCAGGCCGCTCTTCGACCAGGAAAGGTCCCCCATGTCCAAACTGACGGAATCCGCGAAAGGCGTCTACGTCATCGCCCCCACCCCCTTCGATGATGGCGGGGCGATCGATGACGGCAGCATCGACACCATGGTGGAGTTCTTCCTGTCCGCAGGGGCCGACGGTCTGACGATCATGGGTATGATGGGCGAGGCGGAGAAACTCACGCAAGACGAATCCGTCGCCGTGATGACGCGCGTGATGGCCGCCGTCGCAGGCCGGGTGCCGGTCATTGTCGGCGTGTCCTCGCCCGGTCTTGCCTCGCTGGTCGGGCTCTCACGCACCGCGATGGATCTCGGCGCGGCAGGCGTCATGGTCGCGCCGACGCCGAACTTGCGCACCGACGCACAGATCAAGGGCTATTTCGCGACCGTGGCCGACGCGCTCGGCCCCGATACGCCCTTCGTCTTGCAGGATTTTCCGCTGGCCACCGGGGTCCGGATCGACGCCTCGGTCATCATCGACATCATCCGTGACCACCCCAGTTGCGTGATGCTGAAACACGAGGATTGGCCGGGCCTGTCCAAGATCACTGCCCTGCGAAAGGCCTCGGATGGGGGCGGCCGCCGGATCTCGATCCTGTGCGGCAATTCGGGGCTGTTCCTGCCCGAGGAGATGGCGCGCGGCGCCGATGGCGCGATGACCGGATTCGCCTTCCCCGAGATGATGATCGGCGTTTGCCGCCACGCGCAAGCAGGCGATCACGACAAGGCGCACGACCTCTTTGACGCCTATCTGCCCTTGATCCGATATGAAAGCCAGCCGGGTCTGGGGCTTGCCCTGCGCAAACACGTGCTGGCCCATCGCGGCATCATCGCGAACGCGGCCCTGCGCCGCCCCGGCCCCAAACTCGCCCCGCAGGACATCGCGGAGATCGACACGCTGCTGGACCGACAGGCCAGACGGCTGGCCGCCCTGGACGCGGCATGATGCGCCGCCCGCCTCATTGCGATAGCCAGGCGACCACGGCCTCCACCTCGGGGGCCTGGCGCTTGTCTGCGTCGCATCGGATGAAGTAGCACCAATCCTCGTCTATGGTGTGATCGGACAGCGTGACCAGGCGGCCCGCGGCCAGGTCGCGGCCGAGGAACCACTTTCGGCAGATCGCGACACCCAGACCGGCCACCGCCGCGCCTTGCAACAGGGCCGAGCCTTCCAGCATCAGGCCCGAGCCACTGGCCGGTTGGCGCGGGTGGCTTGAGCGCTCGTACCAGAGCGACCACATCCGCAGGTCTTCATCGAACAAAAGCGGTCCGGTCGTCAGCAACTCGTCCGGCTCCCGTCCCGCCAGCAGTGCGGGCGCGCAGACCGGAACCGCGTCGCCGGGGGCAAGCACGATATCATGCGTCATCAGCTGCGCGCGGCGGGCAAAGCGGATCTCGATATCGGGCGGCGGCGTCACCGGCCTGTCGGTCTGCAGAAGCGTGACATGCAGGTTGATCTCGGGATGCGCCGCGCTGAACCCCTTGAGGCGCGGCATCAGCCACCCGGTCGCCACCAGCGGCAGGCAGGCGATCGAGACACTGCGCAGCCCGCGCATCGGCAGCCGGTCCATCTCGTGCCGGATCGCGTCGAAGGCCTCATGCGTGACGCCCGCCAGGCTGCGGCCCGCATCGGTCAGCGTGGTCATGCGGCCCTGGCGGATGAACAAGGGCTCGCTGGCCCAGGCCTCCAGGATCTTGACCTGGTGGCTGATCGCGGAATGCGACACGTTCAGTTGATGCGCGGCATCGGTGATCGAGCCGGTCTGGTGGATCGCCTCCAGCGCGCGCAGGGCCTTGAGCGGTGGGAGGCGTCGTGTCGAGCTCATCTGTCCAATATGTTAGTTTTTTGAACGCTATCCAAGTTATTTGTGCTTTTTAAGTTAGGGTTTTGATTTCAGGATGAGAAGAGGGACAGGCATTCGGAGGACAATGTGCAGCGGAAGTTACGGCTATGCATGGCCCAGATGACATCGACCAACCGCCATGCGGGCAATATCGCCTTCGTTGAGGAGGCGGCTGCCCACGCCGCCGACCAGGGCTGCCACCTGCTCGCCCTGCCGGAAGCCGCGGGTATGATGAACAAGGACCGCGACGACGCGCGCAGCCAGATCACGCAGGAGGCCGATGACCCTTTCGTCACCGCCTGCAAGGCGCTGGCGGCCAGGCACGGCATCTGGATTCAAACCGGCTCGACCCCGGTTGCCAGCGGCGACGGGCGCTTTCTGAACCACGGCAACCTGATCGACGACACCGGCGCGTCGGTGGCGCAATACGACAAGATCCACCTCTTCGACGTGTTCCTGGAGGGCCGTCCGCCCACCGGCGAATCGAACCGCTACGCACCGGGCCGGGAGGCCGTGCTGGTCGATACGCCCTGGGGCCCATGGGGCCTGACCATCTGCTATGACCTTCGGTTCCCGCATCTCTACCGCGATTTCGCCAAGCGGGGAGCCACGGTGATGTTCATCCCCTCGGCCTTCACCGTCCCCACCGGCGACGCGCATTGGGAAACCCTGTTGCGCGCGCGCGCCATCGAGAACGGGGCCTTCGTGGTCGCGGCGGCGCAGGTGGGCCTTCACGATGACGGGCGCAGAACCTGGGGCCACTCGATGATCGTCGATCCCTGGGGTAAGGTGATGGTCGATATGGGTGGATCCGAGCCGGGTCTTGCCGTTGTCGATCTCGACCTCGACCAGGTCACACGCACCCGCGACCAGATCCCGTCCCTGCGCAATGAACGCGACTACACGCTGCGGCATGTCACGGCCAGCGGCACCTGATCTTCACATCTCCCAGGAGGACTTGTCATGAAAACCACACGCAGAACCCTACTTGCCAGCGCCGCCGCAATCGGCACGGTCACGGCCCTGAAACCGTTTCGCGCCTATGCACAGCAGGCGCGCCCCGACCTGGTGATCGCGGTCGACAACCTGTGGGAGACGATGGACCCGGTGATCGGCATCTCGACCTCGGGCGGCCGGGTGCATTCCAACCTTTTCGACACGCTGGTGCGCCGCAACCGGTGGGAAGACCCCGACGGGACCGAGCTTGTGCCCTGGCTTGCCACCAGTTGGGAACGCACGACGCCGACGATCTGGACGTTCCACCTGCGCGAGGGGGTCAAGTTCCATGATGGCCATGTGATGGATGCCGAGGATGTGGCTTTCTCGATCTCCGAGCAGCGGCTCTGGGGTGAGGAGCCCGACGCGCCGCGCGGCACGCGCTATGTGGCGGGCATCATCCGGGTCGAAGCGGTCGGCCCCCTGACCGTCGAGATCGAGACCGAGGCCCCCGACCCCTCGATCGCCTACCGCATGGTCACGCCGATCGGCTTTGTCCTGCCCAAGCATTATTACGAGGAGGTCGGCAAGGACGCCTTCGGCCAGGCCCCGATGGGCACGGGCCCCTACAAGCTGGTCTCGTTCGACCCGTCGACCGAACTGGTGGCCGAGGCCTTTGACGATTACTGGAATGCGCCGGTCCCTGCGGCGAGCCTGACCTTCCGCATCGTCCCCGAGTTCTCTACCCGCTACGCAGGTCTCGCCGCGGGCGAATTTGACGTCATCGTCAATATCCCCGCCGACCAGGTGGCACAGGTGCGCGATACGCCGGGCGTCGAGGTGATGGAGAAATCCATCGAGAACTACCCGATGTTCGCCTTCAACACGCTGGAAACCGAGGATCTGCCCAACAACCCGCTGACCGATCCGAACCTGCGCAAGGCGATGGTCTCGGCCATCGACCGCGAGGCCATCGTCGAGGCGCTCTGGGGCGACGCAACCTTCGTGCCGACGCCGTTCAACTTCCCCGAATACGGGCCCTATTACGACCCCGACCGGGAACGCGCCTACCCTTACGACCCGGACCGCGCCCGCGAGCTTCTGGCGCAATCGGATTACGCCGGGGAGGAGCTGATCTGGCACATCACGCGCGGCTTCTACCCGAATTACGAAGTTGCGGCCGAGTTCATGGTCGAGCAGTGGCGCGATATCGGGGTCAACGTGCGCATCCGCATCGTCGACAACTTCTCGCTGGCCTATCAGCGCCCGTTCCACCTGCTCAACATGTCGATGTCCAGCGAGTTCTCCGGCGACCCCTACCGCCCGCTCTGGCTGGACTGGGGGCCCAATTCCAGCCGCACCCGCGCCGCGCACCGGACGTGGGAGCCGACCGAGCGGTTCCTGGAAATCGGCGAACGCTTCGCGGCGGCGCAGGAATTCGATGAACGTCATGCGGCCTATCTGGACCTCGTCGAGGAATGGGAAAACGTCACCCCCGGCATGTACCTGTGGCGCAACGTGGTCAGCTACGGCGTGCGCGAAGACCTTGACTGGGATCCGGGCAATGACTCGGTCACCATCTTCGACCGGATGTATATGGGCTGAATGACGCCCACGGACCTCTCTCCCGTCCTGGCGGTGCGCGATCTGACCATCGCGTTGCCGCCGGGTGCCGACCGCGCCCACGCGGTCACCGGTATCGACCTGACGATCGAACCCGGCCAGACGTTGTGCCTCGTGGGCGAAAGCGGGTCGGGCAAATCCGTGATCGCGCAGGCGATCATGGGCATGTTGCCCCCGGCCCTGCCCATGACCAGCGGCGAGATCGCCCTGCAAGGCACCCCCAACCCGCCGCAGCGCGCCTCGGCCTATCACCGCCTGCGCGGGCCCAAGGTGGCGATGGTGTTTCAGGACGCGATCTCCAGCCTCGACCCGATTCAGCGCGTGGGCCGCCAGTTGGAGGAAATCCTCGAAGTTCACGGCGTGCCGAAATCCGAGCGCCGCGCCCGCGTCATGGACATGCTGGCCGCCGTGCTCCTGCCCGACCCGGACCGCGCCTATCGCTCCTACCCGCATGAGATGTCGGGCGGACAGGCACAGCGCATCGTCATTGCGGGCGCGCTGCTGCTGAACCCCGCGCTCCTGATCGCCGATGAGCCGACCACCGCGCTCGATGTCACGACGCAGGCCGAGATCCTCGAACTGATCGAGAAGCTCAAGGTCGAATTCGACACTTCGGTCCTGTTCATCACCCATGATTTCGGCGTTGTGGCCGATATCGCCGACCATGTCGTGGTGATGAAGGACGGTATTGCCGTCGAATCCGGCACCGCCCCCTCTGTTCTTCAAGACCCGCAGCACGACTACACCAAACGCCTGCTGGCCGCCGCAGCCCTGGCCCCTGCACGCGACCAGGCCGCGGATGGCGCGGCGATCCTCCAGGTCCGCGACCTGTCGCTGACCTACCGCCGGGGGCTGTTCTTCAACCGCACCGAGGTGCCCGCCGTGCGCGAGGTGACGCTGGACCTGCACAAGGGGCAGACCCTCGCCGTGGTCGGCGAAAGCGGCTCGGGCAAATCCTCGCTGGCCAAGTGCCTGTTGCGTTTGCAGGACACGGATGGCGGGCAGATGATCTTCAAGGGCCGGGACATCACCGCGCTGCAAGGCGCGGCCCTGCGCGATTTCCGCTCCAAGGTGCAGGTGGTGCTGCAAGACCCGTTCGGCGCGCTCGACCCGCGCTTCAAGACCATCGACGCGATTGCCGAGGGGCCGATCATCCACGGTGTGCCGAAGGCAGAGGCCCGCGAGCGCGCGCTGAGGATGCTGGAGCTTGTCGGCCTGACCCCGCAGGCCGCCGACCGCTACCCGCAGGAGTTTTCCGGCGGCCAGCGGCAGCGCATCTGCATCGCCCGCGCGCTGGTGCTGGAACCCGAGGTGCTGATCGCGGATGAGGCGGTCTCGGCGCTGGATGTGTCGATTCAGGTGCAGGTGCTGGACCTATTCACCGACCTTCAGGACCGCCTGGGGTTCTCGATGGTGTTCATCACCCATGACCTGCATGTCGCGGCCGCGATCTCGGACAACGTGTTGGTGATGCAGCATGGCCGCGTCGTAGAACAGGGGCCGACGGCGCAAATCTTCGCCAACCCGCGCGACCCTTACACGCGGGCCCTTCTGCAATCGGCACCGGGGCAGAAGCGGGGGCTGGTGGCATGATCGGCTTCATCCTCTCGCGCGTCGCCCGCGCCATCATCACGCTTCTGGTGACGGTCACGCTGGTCTTTGTCTTCATCCGCTTTTCCGGCGATCCGGCGGCGGCCCTCGCCCCGCCCGACGCGCCGCAGGAGGTGATCGAGCAATACCGCCGCGCGCTTGGTCTCGATCAACCGTTCTGGGTGCAATATACCGGCTACCTGGGCCGTTTGATCCAGGGCGATTTCGGCTATTCGATCCATTCGGGGCGCCCGTCGCTGCAAATCTTCCTCGACCGCCTGCCCGCCACCTTGCGCCTTGGCGGCACCGCGCTTCTGATTTCGCTGGTCTGCGGCATCACGCTTGGGGCCGTGGCCGCGCTGAACCGGGGCAGGCCCATCGACCGGGGCGTAATGGCCTTTTCCGTCTTCGCCTTCGCCATGCCGAATTTCCTCTTCGGTCTTGTCGTGATCCTTGTCGGATCGCTGGCGTTCCAAGTCTATCTGGGCGGTCAGGGGGCCAGCAGCACCGCACTTGGCCTGATCGCGCCTGCCCTGACGCTTGGCCTGGCGTCGATGGGCAGCTACGCGCGGTTCACGCGGTCATCGCTCTTGGAGACCATCAACAAGCCCTTCATGCTGGCCGCCGAGGCGCGCGGCATCCCCTATAAACGCCGCCTCATTCGCCACGCCCTGCCCAATGCCGCCATTCCACTGGTGACGCTGGTGGGTCTGTCGCTCGGCTCTCTCATCGCCGGGTCCGTGGTGACCGAGCAGGTCTTTGCCTGGCCCGGTGTCGGCCAGCTTCTGGTGCGCTCGGTCGCCACGCGCGACATCGCCACGGTGCAGTTCCTGGTGCTGGCGATTGCCGCGACCATGATCACCGCCAACCTCATCGTCGATCTGCTCTACCTCGTGATCGACCCGCGCATCCGGGCCAAGTGACTTGAGCGACGCCACCACATATCAGCGCCCCGCCATCCCCTGGGCCGTCCTACTGGCCCTCGGCTTCATCGCGGTCTTCGTCCTCTTCGCCCTCTTCGGCCAGTGGCTGTCACCGCACGAGTTCCGCGCCACGTCGCTCCTCGATCGGCTGCGGCCCCCGGTCGGGTTCGGCGGCACCTGGGACTATCCGCTCGGCACCGATGCGCGCGGGCGCGACCTGCTGGTGCGCCTGGCCGTGGGGGCGCAGATAACGCTGATCGTCGCCGTTGTCGGCACCCTGATCGGCGCGGTCCTGGGCTCGCTTCTGGGCGTGCTGGCCGCCGCACGGCGCGGCTTTGTCGAAACCGTCGTGGTGGGCGCGGTCGATGTACAGGCGTCGCTTCCGATCATCGTCGTGGCCCTCTTCGTGCTGGCCATGTTCGACAGCAGTTTCACCCTCTTCCTCCTCCTCATCGGCCTGACCGGGTGGGAGGTCTATGCCCGCCTGATGCGCGGTGCGGTGCTGTCGGCCAAGGAACAGGGCTATGTCACCGCCGTGCGCGCGCTCGGGGCCTCGCCCTACCGCATCTACCTGCGCCATATCCTGCCCAACGTGGTCTCGGTCGCGCTGGTCCAGTTCACCGTGAACATGCCGCTGACGGTGCTGCTGGAAACCGCGCTCAGCTTCCTTGGGCTTGGCGTGCAATCGCCGCTGACCAGCCTGGGCCAGATCATGAGCGAGGGGCGCGACCGCCTGCTGACCGCCTGGTGGCTGACGCTCTTCCCCGGCGTGATCATCTTCCTGCTGGCGCTGTCGATCAGCCTGGTGGGGGACTGGGTCCGCGACCGCTTCGACCCGACATTGAGATCCGAAAACTGAGGGTTCCCCCCATGTCCAAGCCCCTGCCCCGTCCGCGGAAATACACCATCGGCCCCGAGCCCGCCGCGCTGGAGCCCGACCTGATCACGCTGATGGGCCGGCTTGAGACGACGATGCTTGGCCACATCCTCTACTGGGGCAGCATGGATCGTGGCATTCAGGCCAGCCGGGGGTTCGGGCCCCGTACCGTGGGCCGCGCCCTGACCGTGCAATGCCCGGCGGCGGATTCGACGATGCTGCACCACGCCATTGGCCTCGCGCGGCCCGGCGACATGCTGGTGATCGACCGGTTGGGCGATGACAAATACGCCTGCCTGGGGGATGGAGTCGCCTCTGCCGCCCAACTGGCAGGGATCGTGGGCGCGGTGATCGACGGGCCCTGCACCGATGCCGACGAAATGGCCGGGATGGGCTTTCCCGTCTGGTGCCGCGGCACCGCGCCGGTGACAACACGCCTTCTGAACATCGCGGGCCGCGCGCATGTGCCGGTCAGCTGCGGCGGCGTCGTTGTGATGCCCGGCGCGGTGGTGCTGGCAGATGCCGATGGTGTCTTTGCCCTGCCGGCGGATGAGGCCCGCGCCATGGGCGAGATTGCCTTGACCCGAGGCCAGATCGCGCAAGAGCGTCGCGCCAACCGCGAACCGGGCGTGTCGCTTGGCCGGATTACCGGCGCGACCGCTCTGGTCGAGGCCGAGTTGAATGACGGCACGGGCTGAGGGCCTAGGACGCCTCCGCCCCGCCCGCCTCATCCGAGAATGACGCGATCAATTGCGCACAGGCCCGCATCGCCAGGTCGTATTTCTTCGCCTTGATCTGGTCCTGCACCCGCAACAGCGCCTCCGGCGTGTTGTCCCGGTCGAACGCCCGCGCGCCCAGGGCCTCCCGGCGCTGCACCGTCAGGTATCGGGTCTCCTTGTCGGTGGTCCCGTAGGAGTATTTGTAGGGCTCGTTCCCATGGCAGAAATCATAGACCCGGTAGCCATGCGCGATGGCCCATTCGATGCTGCCCAGATGCAGGATTTGCCCCGCGAAGGGCACGTCCGCATCGACATCGCGCCCCGCCACGATGAAATGGACGGTCTTCTGTTCATGGTCGAGGATATGCCCCAAGGCCCCTAGGGGCGTATCCCCGCGCCACAGCACCGGCAGGAACAGCGTGTCCGTCTCAAGCCCCGCGCGCAGCGTGCGCCGGTACATGTCGGCGGCCTTCGCGGCGGTCGCGGCCCCCTTCTTCGGGATCCATTTCCGGCCCCAGAATTCCATGAGGATCTCCAGATGCGCGTCAAAGGTCTCAGGCCCGGTATCGGTCAGGTGAAGTTCGCCCGTGTTCAGGTGCTTGCGCTCCAGCCGTCGGAACTTCTGCCGTGAATTCGCGCTGAGGCCCTCGTTCAGGAACGCGTCGAAACTGTCCGGCAGGGTCACCTGCGGCGACACCAGGTTGTCGGTCTCGCCCTTGTTGATGAGGTAGGGGCGAAATCTGGTCGAATACTCCGCCCGCGCAAACCCGGCCCGAAACGCCTTGATCCGGTCGATCTGGTCGACATAGCGCAGCGAGAGCGTGGTCCAGGGCATCTGGTCCAGCGTCTGCGCGAGGGCGGGCAGCGCCACCTCCTCCCAATCCGGGTCGCAGATGAAGCCGGTATATTCACCGCCGATGAGCCGCCCGGCGGCCTGATACTGGGTCTGGAACTCGGATTTCGACCGGCTCCAATGCACGCGCGACTTCAGCGGCAGGATCGCGACAACCTGGTCCGACACTGCATCGGCCCGCGCGACAAGCACGGTGAAGCGCCCCGGATTGTCACGAAACCCACGCATCATCCAGTCCCAGCTGAGGAACAACCCCGCCTGCGGATCGCGTCGGTGCAGTTCGGTCCAGTCGGCGCGCAAGTCCTCGACCTCCGAGAGGCTGCGCAGCAGGTGGACCGTCAGATCCTGCGAGATGTCGCGCGGGGCCATGTTCACACCCTGCCCTCCTCCAGCGTTGCCAGGATGATGCTCAGGAACATCTTCTGCGCCGCCTCGAAATCGCGCGCGATCGGCGCGGTCAGCGGGTTGCGGGCGGCGAAGAACGCGCCCACCCGGCAGATCTGCGCGCCGAATTCGGGGTGGACGCCCGCATCGTCATATTTGCGGATGCGGCGCTTCGACAGCCAGCCCCGCTTGCCGGCCTCCTTCACGATCAGCTTGAAACGCTGCGCGCAGTGAAAGGTCAGGTAGAGCGAAAGGTAGTTCAGATAGGGCTCCAGCGCATGGCCGCAGCCGGGGTCGAATTCCGAGCGCACAACCTCAAGCATCACGTCCGGTGGCACCGGCCACGCCTCGTCGCCGATCAGCCAGGCGATATCCTCGGCCCCGTGACGCAACCCGCTATACTCGAAATCGAACCAGCGCAGCACGTCGTCGCGGCCAATCGCAGCGTTGCCGGACCGGCAGTCCCACTTGACGAATTGCCGCCCCGGCTGCGCCACCGCCGCTTTGATCGCATCGAGGTCCACCGGGCCCGAACGCCCGCCCGAATAGGGCTCCAGCCCGCGCACGCCCTCGGCGAAATTGTCGATCCAGTCGCGGTTGTTGCCCAGGTGCGGCATGATCTCGTGCAGGCGGGTCTTGCGGGACGCCTCCTGCACCATGAAGATCGCGCGCACGGCTTCGGCCGCCAGATCGGCCTGCCCGCCCGCGTCACGGGCCGCGATTTCCATGTTCAGGCGGCGCCCGCCGACATCGGATTGGAACATCACCTCACCGACCACGCCGAGGCAGCGCGGGACCAGGTCGCAATGGGGTGCGAGCTGTTTCAGGACATGTGCCTCAAGATGGGTGCGGCGGAAATTCGGGCGCAGCGTGGCAAAGACCGTGCGGTCGTCGAAATGCAGCTTGTAGCTCGCACGCCCGTCGCCGCCGGGCGCCGTCACCCGCCGGATCTTGTTGCCGAAATGCCCTTCCGCGGCCCGGACGACCTGGGTCAGACGTTTCTGCCGAGAGCTGTTCGTCACGTGAATACCTAGCAGTTTGGCGCGCCGGATGCCGACGCGGAGCTGGAACCAAGGCCATGAATACCGCGGAATTGAGCCCGAATTGAGAACAGTCTTTGGCAACAATGGGCAAAGGAGGTCGCGTGATTCGGGCGCGAATTGCGCCAAGACCGCAATGGATTGTTCCGGAACCCCGTGAGAATCTTAATGGCACAATCAAGACTGTTTCCCGATCGAAAACCAAGCGCCTCATTTTCGCCGAAAAATAACGAAGAATTTGCCCGATTTCGGAATTGTCCGTAAAGTTCCTATCGGATGGGGGTCCGAAATCTGAACCGGAATAGTCGCCTTTTGCGCAAGTAAAAGTGCTGCCCGAATGAATGCTGCCTGAAACAGGGGGACTCTCGATGTCTGAAGAATACCAAACCATTTACGAAAATGCCGGTTCCGGAAATGGCTCCGGATCGGCAGGAACGCGTGGCTCCGGCTCGGGCGGCTCCAAGGGATCGGGCTCCGGCGGATCGCGTGGCTCCGGCTCGGGCGGCTCCAAGGGATCGGGCTCCGGCGGATCGCGTGGCTCCGGCTCGGGCAGCTCCAAGGGATCGGGATCGGGCGGATCGCGTGGCTCCGGCTCCGGCGGCTCCAAGGGATCGGGCTCGGGCGGATCGCGTGGCTCCGGCTCGGGCGGCTCCAAGGGATCGGGCTCGGGCAATGATACCGCCAGCACGACGAAGGCCTATCACAATGGCGGCGTCGAGGGTGACTCCTTCGCGGATTGGTATTCGGCCAACCTGGAGACCGAGTTCAGCGCGTCCGGGTCCGAGGGCCAGACGATCCTGGACCTGTCCGATGCCGGTGCGGCCAAGACGATCAACGAATCCGTCGCCCCCGACGGCACCCATAGCGGCACGGTCGAGTTCTCCAACGCGGATGGTGAGCCCGTCGGATGGGGCCATTACGATGGCGTGGACGAGGTCATTCCCTCGGACGATCCGACCAGCAAGTATTACACCGAAGACGATCTCAACGTGATCGGAGCGCACGGCCCCGGCCAACCGCCGGAAGTCTCGCTCGATCAGTTCATGACGGATGGAAGCGACGGTTCCGACGCGGGCGGCACGAAAGGCTCCGGCACGGGCGGCTCTGGCTCCGGCGGCACGAAGGGATCCGGGTCCGGTAGCGGCGGCTCCGGCTCCGGCGGCTCCAACGGCTCAGGCTCTGGGGGCACGGGTGGGTCCGGTTCCGGTGGCTCCAAGGGCTCGGGGTCTGGCGGCACGGGCGGGTCCGGCTCCGGTGGCTCCAAGGGCTCCGGGTCTGGCGGCACGGGCGGCTCCGGGTCCGGCGGCTCCAAGGGCTCCGGCTCTGGGGGCACGGGCGGCTCTGGCTCCGGCGGCTCCAAGGGCTCCGGGTCTGGCGGCACGGGCGGCTCCGGTTCCGGTGGGTCCAAGGGCTCCGGCTCTGGCGGCACGGGCGGCTCCGGGTCCGGCGGCTCCAAGGGCTCCGGGTCTGGTGGCACGGGTGGCTCCGGCTCCGGCGGCTCCAAGGGCTCCGGGTCTGGTGGCACGGGTGGCTCCGGCTCCGGTGGCTCCAAGGGCTCCGGCTCTGGGGGCACGGGCGGGTCCGGGTCCGGTGGCTCCAAGGGGTCCGGGTCTGGCGGCACGGGCGGGTCCGGCTCCGGTGGCTCCAAGGGCTCGGGGTCTGGTGGTACGGGCGGGTCCGGGTCCGGTGGCTCCAAGGGCTCCGGGTCTGGCGGCACGGGCGGCTCCGGGTCCGGCGGCTCCAAGGGCTCCGGGTCCGGTGGCACGGGCGGCGGCACGCAGTTGACCGCGGCTGCGGCAGCGCTGCCGGCGTTCAGCTATGACGCCCAGGACGACGCTTTGTCGGTTGATGACATCATGGCTCTGATGAACCAGGATGTCGACGATCCGTCAAACCAGCAGCAGGGCTGGGAGGATGACGGGATGGACGACCTCCTCCTCTGACAGGAGGCCCATCCGATCAAACCGGTGCTGCGGGGCCTGAACCGTCCCGCAGCGCCTTTTTCATGCCGGTGCGCCCGCGACATAGACCTGCGCAACCGCGCGGTCATCGCCCATGATCTGCAACACGAAAAGCTCTTCGGCCAGCGTCTCGGCGCGCTCCATCCGCAACGCCATCGCGTCGGTGGCGCGCGCGTCCAGCACCACGATATCGGCATCGCTGCCGGGCGCGAGGGTGCCGATCTTGTCCTCCATCCCCAGGGCCACCGCATTGCCGCGCGTGATCCAGTGGAAGGCACGCAACGGGTGCAGGCGCTGACGCTGGAGTTGCAGGATCTTGTAACCCTCGTTCAGCGTTTGCAGCATCGAATAGCTGGTGCCGCCGCCGACATCGGTAGCAATCGCGTTGATCGTCCCGCGCGCACGCAGGCCCGCATCGTCGAAGAGGCCACTGCCCAGAAAGAGGTTGGACGTCGGGCAGAAGACGGGCCGCGCGCCGGTTTCGACCAGTACGTCGATCTCGCGCGGTTTCAGGTGGATGGAATGACCAAGCAGCATCTTTTCCGACAGCAACCCGTGCGACTGATACACGTCCAGGTAATCGCGCGCCTCAGGATAGAGCTCGGCGGTGAAGGCAATCTCGTCGTGATTCTCCGACAGGTGCGTCTGCACGAAACAGTCGGGATGCTCCGCGACCAGCGCGCCGGCCATCTCCATCTGTTCCGGTGTCGATGTGATCGCAAAGCGCGGCGTGATCGCATATTGCGCGCGGCCCCGCCCGTGCCACTCGGCGATCAGCGCCTTGCTGTCGTCATAGCTTGATTGCGGCGTATCGCGCAGCCCGTCCGGCGCATTGCGGTCCATCATCACCTTGCCGCCGATCATGCACATGTTGCGGCGGGCGGCTTCCGCGAAATAGGCCTGCGCCGAGGTCTTGTGGACCGAGCAATAGGCCACCGCCGTCGTCGTGCCATGCGCCAGGATCTGGTCGTAGAACCTGCCCGCCATCGCGGCGCTGTGGGCGGGGTCTGCATATTCGGTCTCCGCCGGGAAGGTGTAGTTGTTCAGCCAATCCAGCAGTTGCGCCCCCCAGGAGGCGATGACCTGCACCTGCGGGAAATGAATATGCGGGTCGATGAAGCCCGCCATCAGCAGGTGCGGGCGGTGGTCGATGATTTCGGCATCCCCGGCCTGGCGGTTCACTTCGGCAAACCCGCCGCGCGCCACGATCCGCCCCCCCTCGATCAGGATCGCGCCATCCTCGATATGGATATGGGCGCTGTCATCCTCGGGGCTCTGCGGCTCGGCCACGAAATCCAGGATGCGGCCGCGCATGAGGGTCTTTTGCGTTGTCATGGCTCAGGGTATCCGTTTCTTGAAAGCACAGGGCGCATGGGATCCACGCGCCCTGTGAAGTGTCCGGGTGAAAACGAAGGACTATTCGCCCGGGGTTGCGTGTGGCGCATCGGTATCCATGAAATCGGGCTCGTCCGGCACGATGATACGATGTTCCAGATCCTCCTTCGGCGCAATCGCCGGGTAGAAATAGAGGAATGCGCCGATGATCAGGTATCCGATGGTGATGCCGTCAAACTGCGGGGCCTGCAGCGTGTTGCTGTGGATGATCCCGACCGAGGACATCGCGGCCGCCGCGAGGGCGAAGCCGCCCGCGAATCGGAACCGCCCGTCGATCACATCGGCCACGATCGCGCCCCAGACAAGCCCGGTGATGATCGCGCCCTGGCTGAGCGCGAGGTGCCCTTCGTAATGCGCCCCCTCGATCAGCAGCGCGGCGGTCAGGTCGGCATCGCCAAGGCCCGGCAGCCCCTCGACCCCCGTTGTACGCAGCGCGTTGATCAGCGATCCCCACTTGGTCACCAGGAAGGCCGAGATATGCGGCAGGATCGCGAAGGCCACGGCGGCCATATGCGCCGGTTTCACCGCGAAGGCCGTGTTGGTGATCAGGCTGACCGAGACGAAGACCAGCACCGGGGCGGCGGCGGCAATCGGGATCAGACCGGCCAGGAAGGACAGGAAGCCCAGGAAGGCCGCCGCCGCGATGACCAGCGCCACGCCGACGATATAGCCCGCATGGGCATCCAGCCGCTTGTAGGCGGGATGGCCGATATAGACGGTCGTCGGAAAGGGCGAGCCGAAAAGCGCGCCGATCATGGTGCCCGCGCCATCGGTCACCTGGCAGACGGCAACCGGGTAATGGTCGCCCGCGGCTTCGGCGGATTCGACGTTGTTCATGGTCTCGATGAAATTGTAGATCTGGACCGGGATCAGCACCAGGAACAGCTCGGGGTTGGCGAAGAGATACTGGATGCCCACGATCATGTCGCCCAGGTAGGGAACCGGCGGGTAGAACCCGATCCCCTCGGTGGTGAAGCTGGACTGCCCCAGGAAGATCGCGATGACCGTGCCGACGCCGATGGCCACCAGACCCGCGGGAACGTTGCCCGGCAGGCGGAAGCGCCCGATCAGGCCCCAGAGGATGAAGAGAAGCGAGGCAAAGCCGATGATCGGATACTCGAAGATCTCGGCCAGGGGCACCGATCCGATGAAGACCAGCGCGATACCGCAAAGCGTGCCAAGCATGCCCGCGCGCGGCGTGATCCGCTTCAGGAACGGCCCCACGATGGCCCCGAGCCCCGCGACGATACCGCCCATGAAACCCGCGCCGATGCCCACCTGCCAGGCCAGAAGCGCGTCATTGGTGGCCCAGTAGATCGGGCCGATCACGCCGAATAGATAGACGAACATCACCGGGGTCGAAATGCCATAGGGCAGCGCGGTGACATCCTTGCCCTGCCGGTTGGCCGCCCATTTCGCCAGGTAGGTATAGACCGCGACACCGGCGAGGATGGCGATGGCCGCCCCCGGCACGATGCGGCCAAAGACGATCTCGGCGGGCATCTGAAAGACGAATTGGCAGATCCCGGACAGGATCAGCAGGTTGACGAGGTTATCGGTAAACAGCGCCCAGAAGGCGTTGAAATCGCTACGCGTGAACAGCTTGTAATTGTAGGTTGTGCCGTCCATGACGGTCTCCTCCTCCTAAGACCGGGCCTGTTGCCTATGGGGCGACAGGGTGGCCGGTTTCCGTGCCCGTGGCGGGCGCTCCCTTTGGCCGTTCCGGCCGGTTCACGACAGTTTCAGAGGTCAATTCGGCCATCACCTCGGCAACCACGAAGGCCGCGATGACGCCGGGCCGCTTGTCGCGGCTGCCGTTCGCCCCGATGGGGCAAGTCAATTGGTCGATGGGCTGGCCCGCGTCGGCTTCACGGGTCCAGGTGCGGAATCTGGCGCGCTTGGTGGCCGAGCCGATCATGCCGACATACCCCGCATCGCCCCGCTCCAGCGCCGCCGCCGTCAGCAGGAAATCCAACGCATGGTCATGGGTCAGCACGATGAAGGCGCTACCCTGGGGCGCGGCGGCAATCTCGGCCTCGGGGATGGCGGAAAGGCGCGTCTCCACATCGGCGCGGCAGAGCGCCAGCTCCTCGGCCCGCGTGTCGATGAGGATGCAGCGCACCGGCAAGTGCTGGAACAGATCGGCCAGCGCGCGGCCCACATGGCCCGCCCCCATCACGTAGACATGGGGGCGTGCCTCCGCCTCCTGCCGCGCCCGCTCCATCGCGGCATAACGGTCGGTCCGGTGCATCCGGGTGAGGCGCAACGCCACCCGCCCGCCACAGCATTGCCCGATCTCGGGGCCAAGCGGCACGTCCATATCGCTGCGTGTCTCGCCGCTGCGCAGCATCGCACGGGCCTTGTCCAGCCCCATATATTCCAGTTGCCCGCCGCCGATGGTGCCGAAAAGGCCGGTCTCGCTCACGAACATCTCGGTCCCCGCCTCGCGCGGCGAGGAACCCCGCACGGAGGTCAGCAGCACCCGGATCACCGGGCCTTCGGACAGGAAGTCTTCGAGCCGCATCGCCTCAGGCCCCCTTCATCCGCTGGACGGCCATCAACACCCGCTCGGGCGTGGCGGGCGCATCCAGACGCGGGCATTCGCGGTAATCGGCAACCGAGGCGACCGCCATCGACAACGCCTCGAAGACCGAGATGCCCAACATGAAAGGCGGCTCACCCACGGCCTTGGACCGCTTGATCGTCAGCTCGCGGTTCTCGGACCAATCGGCCAAATCGACGTTGAAGACGCGCGGTCGATCCGAGGCCAGCGGGATCTTGTAGGTCGAGGGCGCGTGGGTGCGCAGCCGCCCCTCCGTGTCCCACCACAACTCCTCCGTGGTCAGCCAGCCCATCCCCTGGATAAACGCGCCCTCGACCTGGCCCCTGTCCAGAACGGGGTTCAGCGACCGGCCCACATCGTGCAGGATATCGGTCCGTTCGACCCGGTATTCGCCGGTCAAGGTGTCGATGGTGACCTCGGAACAGGCCGCGCCATAGGCGTAGTAGTAGAACGGCCGCCCCTGCCCCTTGTCGCGGTCCCAATGGATGTCGGGCGTCTTGTAGAACCCGGCGGCGGAAAGCTGCACCCGCGCCATGTAGGCCGCCTTGATGAAGGCGTCAAAAGACAGGGTTTCCTCACCGATCCGCACCCGGTTGGGCAGGAACGCCACTTCTTCCGCCGCAACGCCCCAGTGCTCGCAGGCGAAATCCACCAGCCGCGCCTTGATCTGCTCGGCGGCATTCAGCGCCGCCATCCCGTTCAGGTCCGAGCCCGAGGAGGCCGCTGTCGCCGAGGTGTTCGGCACCTTCTCGGTGGTCGTCTTGGTGATCTTGATGCGCTCGAAGTTGACCTGGAACGCCTCGGCCACCACCTGCGCCACCTTGGTGTTGAGGCCCTGCCCCATCTCGGTGCCGCCATGGTTCAGGTGGATCGAGCCGTCATTATAGACATGGATCAGCGCGCCCGCCTGGTTGTACCAGGTCGCGGTAAAGGAGATGCCGAATTTCACCGGCGTCAGCGCGATGCCCTTCCTCAGCACCTTCGATCCGGCGTTGAAATCAATGATCGCCTGCCGCCGCGCGCGGTAGTCGGCGCTCTGCTCCAGCTCGCCGACCAGACGGTCGAGGATATTATCCGTCACCTGCTGGTGATAGGGCGTCAGGTCGCGGCCCTCGCCGCCGTAGAAATTCGCCTTGCGCACGTCCAGCGGGTCTTGGCCGGTGGCATAGGCGATCTCCTCGATCATGCGCTCGGCCACGATCACACCCTGCGGCCCGCCAAAGCCGCGAAAGGCGGTGTTCGACACGGTGTTGGTCTTCATCGGGCGGCTTTCCAGCCGCACATGCGGATAAAAATAGGCGTTATCGGCATGGAACAGCGCCCGGTCGGTGACGGGGCCGGAAAGGTCCGAGGAATAGCCACAGCGCGCGGCGAAACTGCCGCCAACCGCCTCGATCCGCCCCTTGTCGTCAAACGCGACATCGTAATCGACCACGAAATCATGCCGTTTGCCGGTCGCGGTCATGTCCTGGTCGCGGTCGGGGCGGATTTTCACCGCCCGGTTCCATTTCTTCGCGGCCAGCGCGGCGACGGCGGCGAAGATGTTCATCTGGCTTTCCTTGCCGCCGAACCCGCCGCCCATGCGCCGCACATTGACCACGACCGCGTTGGACGGCACGCCCAACACATGCGCCACCATATGCTGCGCCTCGGACGGGTGCTGCGTGGAGCAATGCACAACCACCTCGTCATCCTCGCCGGGAATGGCGAAGGCGATCTGGCCCTCCAGGTACATGTGATCCTGTCCGCCGATAACCATCCGGCCCTTGATCCGGTTGGGGGCGGAGGCGAACCCTGCCTCGACATCGCCGCGCTCCAGCTTCAGGGGCGCGGTGACATGCGGATAGCCTGCCTCGATCGCCGCGACCGGGTCCAGCGCGTGGGGCAGCGCCTCGGTCTCGACCTTGGCCAGTTCCGCCGCCCGCCGCGCCGCATCGCGGGTTTCGGCGACCACCGCGAACAACGGCTGGCCATGAAACTGGATCAGGTCGGTCGGAAAGACCGGCTCATCGTTCTGGCCCGTGGGGCTGATATCGTTATGGCCCGGAATATCGGCGGCGGTGAGCACGCCGACGACGTCGGGGGCCGCGCGCACGGCGCTCAGGTCCAGTGAAACGATCCTTGCATGGGTGACGGTGGAGACGCCCAGATAGGCGTGCAACGTGCCCTCGGGCTGCGCGATGTCATCCGTGTAATCTGCGGCCCCCGTGACATGCTTGATGGCGCTGTCATGGATGCGGTCGGTATGGGCGGAGCCGGTGATGGTGACGTTGTCTTTCATCTCTTTGATCCTTCCCTCAAGCCGTCAGTTGGACGGGTGATGCGGCACCGTCCTGTTCCAGGTAGAAGCGGCGGAGGAGGTTCTGCGCCGAGAGCATCCGGTAATCCGAGGACGCCCGCCAATCGCTCAACGGTTTGAAATCCCTTGGCAATGCCTGCGCTGCCGCCTCAAAGGCCGCCTCGCCCCAGATCTTGCCAAGCAACGCCGCCTCCGCCCCTTGCGCGCGCTTCGGCGTCGCCGCCATGCCGCCGAACGCGATGCGCGCGGCGGTGACGGTCTCGCCGGTCAGGGTCACGCTGATGCCCATGGCGACCGAGGATATATCCTCATCCCGCCGCTTGGAGATCTTGTAGGCGGCATCGCGCTGGCCCTGGGTGGGCAACGGCACACGGATGCTCTCGACGAACTCGCCCGCCTCGCGGTCCTGCTTGCCATAGTCGATAAAGAACGCCTCAAGCGGCAGGGTCCGGCGCGCATCGCCCTTGCGCAGGTCCACCTCGGCCCCGAGCGAGATCAGAACGGGGGGCGTGTCTCCGATGGGCGAGCCATTGGCGATATTGCCCCCCACAGTGCCCATGTTGCGCACCTGCCAGCCCGCGATGCGGTCCCAATAGGGGCCCAGATGCGGAAAATGGCGCCCAATCGCGGCCTCGCAATCGGTATAGCTGGCGCCTGCGCCGATGGTCAGGGCGTCCGAGCCCTCCCTAATCTCTTTCAGCCCGTCCAGATGCCCGATGAAGATCGTGGGCCCGATGGGCTTGAGGAATTTCGTCACCCACAGCCCCACATCGGTGGCCCCTGCCACGATGGTGGCTTGCGGGTATTCAAGCAGCGCGGCGGCAAAATCATCGACGCTGGCGGGCAGGATGGCGCGGTTGTCCGCCGGGCCTGTGACGACGCGCGCGCCGTCCTGCATCGCGCGCAGTCGCGCGGTGATCGCCTCGCGCTCGGTGGTCAGGTAATCGGCGGCGGGGCTGCCATACTGGCTGACCGCGACGGCGGCGCGGATGATCGGCGCGTAGCCGGTGCAGCGGCAGAGATTGCCTTGCAGCGCGGTCTCGACCTGTTTCTCACTCGGCTTTGGCACCGCCATCCACAACGCATAGAGCGACATGACGAAGCCCGGCGTGCAGAAGCCGCATTGGCTCCCGTGATGCTCCACCATCGCCTGTTGCACGGGATGCAAACGGCCATCGGGGCCGCTCAGATGTTCCACCGTTACCACATGACAGCCGTCGCAGGAGGCCAGGAACCGGATACAGGCATTGACCGGCTGATAGCTGAGGCCCTCCGCCCCGAGCCGCCCGACCAGAACCGTGCAGGCCCCGCAATCGCCCTCGGCGCAGCCCTCCTTGGTGCCGGTCAACCGGCGGTCGAGGCGCAGGAAGTCCAGCAGGGTCTGGCTGGCCCCCACATCCGCGACGCTGACCTCGCGCCCGTTCAGCAAAAACCGGATCTCGCGACGATGTTGCATGTGATCTCCCCCCATTCATTCGGGCCGAACCTCCTCCGGCTTGTGAAAACACTACCGCGAATGACTGCCCCGAAAAATCCACCCAATCGGGAAGCACTTTCAACAACGCGTTGATAAAATCGCCAATCCGTGCCACCTTGGGTTGCGCGCGGCAGGGAAGAGGAAGGCAGATGTCCTATATCGAGAGCCTGCGGCTCTTCATCCGGGTGGTCGATCTCGGCTCCATCACCTCGGGCGGGCGCGACCTGCGCCTGACGCCTGCTGTCGCCAGCAAGCGCATCAAGGAGCTTGAGGCCCATCTGGGCGTGCGCCTCTTCAACCGCACCACCCGGTCACTATCGCCCACCGAGGTCGGCAAGGTCTTCTACGGCGAGGCGCGCAAGGTGCTGGCCACGCTGGACAGCGCCGAGGCGCGGGTGGCCAATTTCTCGGACCATCCGCGCGGCGTGATCCGGGTGACAGCACCGCTTGGGGCGGGCCGCAGGATCATCGCGCCCCTGGTGCCGCAATTCGTCGATACCTACCCCGAAACCGAGGTCCGGATGCGCCTGTCGGATCGCAAGGTCGACATCATGGCCGACGGGCTGGACGTGGCCTTTTTCATCGGCAGCCCCGGCGACAGCACGCTGAAACTGCGCAAGATCATGGATTGCGACCGGGTGCTGTGTGCCGCGCCCTCCTACCTGGCGGAGTTCGGCACCCCCGAAAGCCCCGAAGACCTGATGCACGGCAAGGCCAATTGCCTGCTGCTGCGGTTTCCGCGCAGTCCCGAGTATTTCTGGGTGCTGCAAACCCCCGATGGCCCGCGCAAATTCGAGGTCGAGGGCAAATACGACGCCGATGACGGCGACGTGCTGACCGCCTGGGCGCTGGACGGGCGCGGCATCATCAACAAGCCGCGTTTCGACGTGGCCGATCACCTGCGCGACGGGTCGCTGGTCGAGGTTCTGCCCGACACGCCGCCCGCGCCGTCGATGTTCGGCTGCCTCTACCCGCACAAGAAACTGCTCGACCCCAAGATCCGCGCCTTTGTCGATTTCATCGTCGAGCGCGGCGCGCCCCGGCTGGACCCCGAGATCTGAGCCCCCCGCATGTCGCAAAGGGGCTTGACCGGACCGACCCGCGCGGAGCCTTCTGGCTTTGAACCGGAAGGCAGGGAACATGAAAACGCAAACTCGGGTCGTCGTCATCGGCGGCGGCATCGCCGGATGCTCGACACTCTATCACCTGACGCAGGAAGGCTGGTCCAATGTGGTGCTTGTCGAACGCGATGAGTTGACCTCGGGCACCACCTGGCATTCGGCGGCGCAGGTGACGAATTTCGGCATGACCCAGACCATGGTCGGCCTCAAATCGCATTCCATCGCGCTCTACAAGAAGCTGCGCGACGATCCCGATTACCCGGTCGGCTATCACCATGGCGTTGGCGGCATCCGTCTGGCCAACCGGCCCGAGCAGATGGAGGGCTATCGCCATTTCGCCTCCGTCGCGCGTGGCATGGGGGTGGAGTTCGAGGTCATCGACGCCACTGAATGCGCCCGCAGGCATCCGCTGATCACCACGGAAAACCTGATTGGCGGGCTTTGGGATGGCGAGGATGGCGATATAGACCCGGCGCAGCTGTGCCAGGCGCTGGCCTTCCATGCGCGCAGGGCCGGGGCCGAGGTCTATCGCAACACCGCCGTCACCGGGCTGACGCAGAAAGCCGATGACAGCTGGACCGTGCAAACCGACAAGGGCGACATCGACGCCGAGATCGTGGTCAACGCCTGCGGCTACCGCGTGAACGAGGTCGCGGCGATGATGGGGGTGCAGCACCCCGTGGCCTCGATGGAACACCAGTATTTCGTGACCGAGGACATCCCCGAGATCGTCAATGCCGGCCACCGGATGCCGCTCTTGCGCTGTCCGATCAGCGATTACTATTGCCGCCAGGAAAAGAACGGGTTGCTGCTCGGGTTCTACGAGCAGGATTGCAAGACCTGGGGGCTGGACGGTATCAGCCCGGACTTCTCCAACGACCTCTGCCCCGACGACCTCGACCGGGTGATGGACGTGCTGGAAGGGGCCTTCGCGCGGATGACGGTCCTGACCGAGGCCGGGATCAAGCGGGTGGTGAACGGCCCGATCACCTACACGATCGACGGCGCGCCGCTGGTGGGGCCCATTCCGGGCAAGCGCAATGCGTTCTGCATCGTCGGACTGCGGGCGGGCGTTGGCGAGGGCGGCGGGCATGGCTGGCTGCTGGCACAACAGATCGTGCATGGCGAGGCCTGCTATGACACCTGGGGGCTCGACCCGCGCCGCTTCGGGCCACACGCCAATGTGGAGCTGACCGCGCTGAAGGCCATCGAGGATTACCAGAACGAGTTTCGCTTTCACTTCCCCAACGAACACCGCCCCGCGGGCCGCATGGCGCGCACCACGCCGCTGACCCCGGTGCTGGCCGCCGAGGGCGCGGCGTTTACCGTTGTTAACGGATGGGAACGGGCCGAGTATTTCAAGCCCGCCCCCGGTTTCCACGTCACCCACGGCTTTCGCTTCGACGAGAGCTTTGACGTCGTGGCGGCAGAGGTCGCCGCCGTGCAGACCGGCGTGGGCCTGTGCGAAGTGAACGGCTTCAACCGCTTCGAGATCACCGGCGCGGATGCGGTCGGCTTCCTTGACCGGATGATCTGCGGACGCCTGCCGCGCAAACCGGGCCGCGTCGGGCTGGCCTATCTGCTGAACCACAAGGGGCGGCTGAAATCCGAGGCGACGATTGCCAACATCCCGGCCTCGGATCGGGGACCGGGCCGGATCTGGTATGGTTCCGCCGCCGCGTCGGAACTGCATGACATGGATTGGCTGCGGGCCAATCTGCGGCAAGATGAAGACGTGCAGATCCGATCCCTGACCAATGACATGACCATCCTCGTGCTGGCCGGTCCGAAGGCGCGCGCGGTCCTGTCCAGCGTCGCGCGCGGCGACTGGTCGGCTGCCGCCTTCCCCTGGCTGTCCTTGCGCGAATGCTTCATCGGCATCGCGCCCGCGACCGTTCTCGCGGTCAGCTTCTCGGGCGAGCTGGCCTATGAGATCCACATCCCCAACGCCTCGCTGCACGCCGCCTACCTGGCGCTGCGGCTGGCGGGGGCCGACCATGACCTGCGGCTGTTCGGCGCGCTGGCGGTCGACGCCATGCGGATGGAGAAAGGGTACCTGCACTGGAAGGCCGATATCCTGAGCGAGTTCGACCCCTACGAGACCGGCCTCGACCGTTTCGTCGACATGTCGAAACCCGATTTCATCGGCAAGCAGACGCTGGCGGCGCGCGGCGGCAGGATCGAACAGCGACTGGTCACGCTGACCCTCGACAGCACGGACGCTCCGGCCCATCCCGGCGCGTCCGTGATGCTGGACGGTTTGGTTGTCGGCAGCGTCACCTCGGGCGCATGGGGGCACCGGGTGGGGCTGAACCTGGCCTGTGCCTTCATCCGCGCCGACCTGGCCGGACCCGGCACCAGCATGGTGATCGACAGCCTCGGCCAGCCGGTTCCGGCCAAGGTCATCGCTGCCTGCCCCTATGACCCCGCGGGCACACGGATGCGCGGTTAGGCCGGGTTACTCACCCAACACCGCTTGCAGCCGCGCCATGACTTCCGCGCCCATGGCGGGGTTGTTGCGGGCCTGTTCGATCGCGGTGACCAGCGCCTCGCGGGCAATGGCGCCGATCTCGGCCCCCTCGACCATCTCCAGCGCGGCATCGGCGTCGAAGGTGGGCAACCCGGCCTCGGTGCTGTCTTCGGTGGCGTCCTCCACCGCGCTGGCGGCCTGTGCCTCCTCCACCTCAGCCTGCAGTGCCGCCATGTCGCGCTCGGCGCGGGCAAGCTCCGCCTCCAGCGTCGCGACCTGATCCTCAAGCCGGGCGATCTGCGCTTGCGCCTCCGACGCCCCGGCGGCGGTCCCTTCCAGTTCCGTGCTGCGCGCCTCGGCGGCGGCGAGGCGCGCCTCCAATTCGGCGCGGGCGGCGGCGCCGGCCTCGGCCTGGGCCTGTGCCTCGGCCATGGCGGCCTGTGCGCGGGCCTCGGCGCTCAGGCTCTCGGCAAGTTCGCGTTCCAGGCTGGCGATCTCGGCGGCATCCTGGGTGCGGGCGGCCCGCATCTCCTCCAGCGCGGCCTGCGCGGCATTGCGCTCGGCGATCGCCGTCACCAGATCCTCCTGGCTCGCCTCCAGCGCCGCGCGCATCGTGCCCAGACGCTGTTCAAGGGCCGCCATCGCGCCATCATCCGCAACGCTGCCCGGCGTCGGCACCGGACCGGTCGCGGCGACGCAATCCCATTTGCCGACATCGGGCCCGCCACTGATCTGTGCGCGGGTCTCGCTCAACAGCAGGTTGCCTTCGGCCAGGGCGACGCGGTAATTGCCCTGCGCCATTTCGATGACGACACCGTCATGGCCGACGAGGATATCCCCCCTGATCGTGTAGCGCTCGGTTCGGCCATTGACCTGGCATTCCACATCCAGTTCAACATCCGAAGATTCCCCGACCATCGGCGCGACGCCGTCGCCGGGGCCTTGCGTGGTGACGGGCGGCCCCGCCAGCGCGGGCGCGGCGAGAACCAGTGACAGGGGCAAAGCGGTGATGAAACGGGTCATGGCGGATGAAACCTCCCTGGAATTGCGTATATTGAATAAACGGTGCGACGGACGAATTTGTTTCCGGCTCGCATCCTCCCGCCCGAAAGCCTAGCCAATTTCCCGCATTCTGCATAGGGCGGTAGGTCAGGTCGGTGCCCGTGTACTCTGGAACCTGTGCGGCGAAATGCCGAAACGCGTGCGGAACCTGCGCGAGAAATGGCTGCTCGAGTCGAACCCGCAGGCCGAGGCGACATCGGCCACCTTCAGGTCGGTTTCCGCCAGCAGCATCCGGGCACGGGTCAGGCGCAGATCGGTCAGGTATTGCTTGGGCGTGACGCCGACATGGGCCAGGAACAGCCTCTCGATCTGGCGGCGCGAGACGTCGAACTCCTCCGCAAGCTCATCCAGCGTGAAGAGGTCCTCGATATGCTCCTCCATGTAGCGCAGGATGCGCAGGAGCTTGCGGTTGCGGGTGCCTAGCGAGGCGGCGCGGCTGGCCTGCTGCGCCTCCTCCTCGGCGCGGTGGACCGGGTGCAGGCACATGTTCAGCACCGCCTGCGACAGGCCCGAGCCGAAGCGCCGCGAGATCAGGCTGAGGAAAAGATCGGTCGCCGCCGACCCACCGCCACAGGTCAGGATACGCCCGTCGATGACGTAAAGCTGATCGAGCGGCTCCAACCCCGGAAAGGTCTCGCGGAAGGGCGGAATATTCTCCCAATGTAGGGTAAAGTCATGGCCTTTGAGGATGCCCGCCTTGGCCAGCGCATAGGCCCCCGAACACAGGCCGCCCACGCTATGGCCAAGCCGCCAGTGATGCCGGAGCAGCCCCGCGACCCGGTCGGTCACCACGGTGTCGGGCTCGACCCCGGAGCAGACGAAGAGGCTGTCGGTGATCTCGGCCCCCGCCATGTCGCTCGAGGCGCTGATCTCGACCCCGTTGGAACAGCGCACCGGGCCGCCATCCTCGGTGATGGTCTGCCAGCGGTAAAGCTCCTGCCCCGTCAACTGGTTGGCGATGCGCAGGGGCTCAATGGCCGAGGAAAAGGCCAGCATCGACAGCTTGGGCAGCATCAGGAAGCTGATCACCTCGGCGGTCTGTCCCCCGGCCAGGTCCACCTGCGCCACGCCTTTGGGCACCACCGGCACGATCATAGCCCGAGGGCCCTGCGCCGTTCCTCCGCGAAGCCTTGCACGATGCGGTCCGAGATCAGCGCCAGGATCGCCATCGCCGCACCCGCCGCAATGCCGAGACCGACATCCGCCTGGCCAAGCGCCAGGTAGATCGACTGGCCAAGCCCGGTTGTGCCGATAAGCGCGGTGATGACCAGCATGGCGAAGGCATAGAGGATGGTCTGATTGAGCCCCAACAGGATCGTGGGGGCCGCGAAGGGTGCCCGCACATCGCGCATGATCTGGGTCTTCGTGGCCCCCGCCGCGACCGCCGCTTCCAACAGCTCGGGCGGCGTCGTGACCAGCCCATGCCGGGTGTAGCGGATCATCGGCACGATAGCATAGAGGATGATCGCCAGGAAGGCGGAGAACTCGCCGATCTGGAAGAACATCAGCACCGGGATCAGAAAGACGAAAAGCGGGATCGTCTGCAACATGTCGCAGACGGGGCGGATGATGGCCCAGGCAATGTTCGACACCGCCGAGAGAAGGCCGAGCAGACCGCCAAGCACCGCGCAGGCGATGACCGCCGCGCCGCAGAGGTAGAGCGACAGAAGCGCCCGTTCCCAAAGCCCCGATACCAGGATCAGCGCCAGCAGGATCAGCGCCAGCCGCGTCAGCTTCCAGCCGCCCGCGACCCAGGCCACCGCGCCGACACCGAAGAGGACGAAGGGCCAGGGCAGGTCCGCCACCCCGGTCTCAAGCACCACGGCCATGACCGGCAGGCTGGCACCGAACGCCACACGGCCCGTCAGCGCGACCGCGAGGCCAAGCGCCGCACCGCCACCAAGCAGCACCCAGGACATGGTGGCGGTCCAGGAAAACCCCCAGGTGAAGGGCAAGACGGCGCCGTCCAACCCGATCCTCAGCGGCAGAAGGCCATAGAACATCGCGGTGTTCTTGATGCTGTCCAGCGTCGCGCCGGTCGCGCGGGTGAACTGGGTCAACGCGCCATCCACGGCCTCGACCGTCGGCGCCAGCAGCGCGATATCCGAGGCCGCGGGCAGCGCCGCCCAGGCATAGACCGCCAGCGCGGCGGAGGCGGCCAGGATGATCCAGGAAATCCGCAGATCGTGACGGTCCCGGTTGGTCGCCATCCGGGCCGAGATGCGGTCGATGATGATCGCGAAGGCCACGATCACCAGCCCGGCCAGAAAGCTCTGCCCGAAATTGGCCTGCCGCATCGTCAGCAGAACCTCCCAACCGATATCGTCGAAGCCCCCGATCACGGCGGCGATGATGACCATCGACAGCGCCGCCATCAGCGACTGGTTCACGCCGATCATGATCTGGGTGGAGGCCGCCGGGATCTCGACCAGCGCCAGTTGCTGGCGGCGGGTGGCACCGGCCATGATGCCCGCCTCCTTCACCTCGGCCTCGACCCGTTGCAGGCCAAGAAGCGTGTTGCGCGCCATCGGCGGGGCGGCGTAGATCGCGCTGGCGATGAGGCCCACGACCGGGCCGAACCCGAACAGCAGCAGCAGCGGCGTCAGATAGGCAAAGGTCGGCACCGTCTGCATCAGGTCCAGCGTCGCCTCGATCCAGGGCCGCGCGCGCGGGCTTTCATTGGCCCAGATGCCGATGAAAAGGCCCAGGATCAGCGCCAGAGGCACCGAGACGAAGACCAGCGCCAGCGTGTTCATCCCCTCGACCCAGTAGCCCGAGGCCAGCACGAAGCCGAGGCCGATGGCGGAGAGCAGGGCCAGCGACAGCCCGCCCGCATACCAGCCAAGCGCCACGGTCGCGCCGATGATCAGCGGCCAGGGCGTTTCGACCAGCGCGACATTCACCCATTCCATCGGATAGCGCAGCAAGGTCGAGATCACCCGCACCACGGGCCGGATCAGCTCGAAGAGCCATCCCAAACCTTGCGAAATCCAGTCGGTCACCGGCAATGTCCAGGCATCCGGCCACTCCCACAGCCAATCCGCCCGCTCCTCCAGCGCCAGGCAGATCGCGGCGACCAGCAGGCTGGCCAGCGCCGCGCGGGTGCCGGGGGTCAGGTACGGCAGGGCGGTAGCGGGGGGGGCGGTCTGGTCGGTCATTCGCTATCGACCGTCAATGCGTCGGCCAGTTCCTTGGGGTGGACATAGCCCGCCATCTTGCCGTCGCGGTCATAGACCGGCACCGGCTGATACAGATACATGCAGGCGGCAAGCGCGTCGTCCAGCGTCATGTCGATGCGCAGCTTGGGGTCGTCCGGCATCTCGGGCAGCGGCCCCTCGGTCTGGATCACGGAATCGAGGCAGGCATGGCGGCCCCGCGCCACGTCCTTGGAAAACTCGCGCACGTAGTTGTCGACCGGTTTCAGCACGATCTCGGCGGGCGTGCCGATCTGCACGATACGCCCGTCGCGCATGATGGCGATGCGGTCGGCCAGTTTCAGCGCCTCGGTGATGTCATGGGTGATGAAGACGATGGTCTTGCGCAGGCCCGACTGGATCTTGAGGAACTCATCCTGCAACTGGCGGCGAATGAGCGGATCGAGCGCCGAGAACGGTTCATCCAGAAACCAGATATCGGGGTTCACCGCCAGCGACCGGGCAATGCCGACGCGCTGCTTTTGCCCGCCGGAAAGCTGCCTTGGATAGCTGTCCTCGCGCCCGTCGAGGCCGACCATGTCAAGCACCTCGAAGGCGCGCGCACGCCGCTCCGCGCGGGACTTGCCAAGCATTTTCAAGGGGAAGGCGACGTTCTCGGCCACCGTCATATGCGGGAACAGGCCGAAATGCTGGAACACCATGCCCAGTTTGCGGCGGCGCAGCTCGATCAGGCGCTTGGGGCTGGCGGCAAGAATGTCCTCGCCGTCGATCAGGACCGACCCGGCGGTCGGCTCCACCAGCCGCGAGATGCAGCGCACCATGGTCGACTTGCCGGACCCCGACAGCCCCATGATGACGAAAAGCTCGCCCTCGCGGACCTCGAACCCGGCATCCTGCACGGCAGGGATGAGGCCCTGTTGCTTCAACTCCTCGGCGGCCTCGGGGGCGGATCCGGTCCGCCCCCGTGCCTCTTTCAGCCTGGCCCTGGCATCATTGCCAAAGACCTGCCACAGCCCCTCGACGGCAATCGCCGGAGTGCCGTTCGCATCGGGTGTGGTCATGTCAGGCCCTTATTCGGTTGCCGCGGCGATCATGGCCGAGATTTCCTCGGAGTTCGCTTCCACATAGGCGGCCGCGACCTCCTCGACCGATTGCCCGTCGACATCGACCGCACCCATCATCGGCTGCTGGTCCTCGGTGGCCAATTGGTAGGCTTCCAGGATCTCATAGGCGGCGGGCCATTGCTCCTCGAACCCGGACCAGGCCACCTTGAAGATGCGCGAGGGCAGGAAATCGCAGTCAAAGGTCGCATCGGGGTTCACGCCCCAGGACGGATCCTCGTAGCATTCCGGCGTGCCCGCGGGCAGATCGACAAAGGTCAGATCATAGGCCGAGACCGCCCAATGCGGCTGCCAGAACACCATCAGAAGCGGCGTCTCGCGTTCGGTCGAGGCGCGCAATTCGGCGATCAACGCCCCTTCGGACCCTGCGGGCACGGCGCGGTAGGGCAGTTCCAGACCGGCAACGCGGTCGGCCCCCGGCGTGCCCCAATCGGCGGGGTAATCCACCAGGCGGCCCTGGGGGATGGTTTCCGCCGTTGCGAATTGCATCGCGCAGTCATTCAGCGCCTCCCAGGCCGGCAGGCCGGGGCAGATCTCGGCGACATGGGCGGGGTAGACAAAGCCCTCGCGCGCGGTCAGGCCAAGGTCCGAGACCTCGACCACGCCGCCTGCTTCCAGCTGGTCGTAATACTGGTCCGAGACGTTCGATTCCCACACTTCCAGCGCGGCGTGAATCTCGCCATCGGCCATCGCCTGGTACATGTTCATGTAGCCGGCGGTGACATATTCGACGGTATAGCCCGCCTCCTCCAGGATCTGGCCCGCGATTTGCGTGGTCAGGTGCTGCCCGGTCCATTCATTGATCGCCAGCCGGATCGGCGTGCCGGTATCGCCCAGTTCGGCGGCCTGCGCGGCCCCGATTGTGGACAGCACAACGGCTGCGATTGCGAGTTTCTTCATGTCTTGCTCCCTGTTGTTGGCCGCCCTTCGCGGGCCGCTCTGATCAGATTACGGGCGTCCCCCTGGTGATCCTCACCGGAATGGACATCGATTTGACCGGATCGGCCCTGGCGGGCCGAGCCGAAGCACTCTTCCTTGATGCAGACGGTCGCCGCCCGCGCGCCGGTAACTCCTGTATTCCGGGCGCAGTATGGCGCGGTTTCGTGCCAAGATTCCACCCCCTTGCGCGCCCCGCCCCCGCTTACTGCCCCTTGGCCGCCCGTTCGGCCAGCAGTTTCGACAGCCAGTCGGGGTCCATCTCGGGCACCGAGGACAGCAGCAATTCCGTGTAGGGATCATGCGGCGGCTGGAACATGTCGGTCTTGGGCCCCTGTTCGACCACCCTGCCCTCCTTCATCACCACGACCTCGTCGGCGATGGCCTTCACCGTCGCCAGATCGTGGGTGATGAACATATAGGCCAGGTCGAACTCGGTCTGGAGCTTGTCCAGCAGCTTGAGGATGCCCTCGGCGACCAGTTGATCCAGCGCCGATGTGACCTCGTCGCAGATGATGAACCGGGGTTCGGCGGCCAGGGCGCGGGCGATGCCGATGCGCTGTTTCTGCCCGCCCGACAGCTCGGATGGCAGGCGGTCGATATAGTCGTCCGGCTCCAGCTCGATCAGGTCCAGGAGGTTGCGGATGCGTTCGGTCAGCTTGCGGCCGCGCAGCCCCAGATACATCTGCGCGGGCCGGCCGATCAACTCGCGGATGCGCAGTTTCGGGTTCAGCGCGGTGTCGGCCATCTGGTAGATCATCTGCGCCTGGCGCAACTGGTCGCGGCTGCGCTGGCGGTAATCGGGCGGCAGCGCCTCACCCTCGAACAGAACCTCGCCCCGGCGCGGCGGCAGGAGGCCGGTGATCACCCGCGCCGTGGTCGATTTGCCGGACCCGGATTCGCCCACCACGGCGACGGTGCGGCGCTGGTGAATGTCGAAATTCACATCCATCAGCACATCGACCGTGCCATAGCCTGCGGTCACGTTGCGCACCGAGACGACGGGCGTGGTGCCTTTCCCGACCGGCGGCTGTTCCGCGCGGGTATGGCTGCGCACGGCCCAAAGCGACTTGGTATAGTCCTCCTGCGGGGCGCTCAGCATCGTGTAGGTATCGGCCTCCTCGACCTCGTCGCCCTTCAGCAGCACCTTGATCCGGTCGGCCATCTGCGCCACCACCGCCAGGTCATGCGTGATGTAGATCGCGGCGGTGTCGAATTGCTCGACGATATTGCGGATCGCGGCCAGAACCTCGATCTGCGTGGTCACGTCCAGCGCCGTCGTGGGTTCGTCGAAGATGATCAGATCGGGGCGGCAGGACATCGCCATCGCCGTCATCGCGCGCTGCAACTGCCCGCCCGAGACCTGGTGCGGATAGCGAAAGCCGATGCTGTCGGGGTCGGGCAACTGCATCCGGCGGTAGAGGTCCACCGCATCGCGCTCGGCCTCGGCCTTGCCCATGACGCCGTGCTGCACCGGGGCCTCGGAATACTGGTCGATCAGCTTGTGGGCGGGGTTGAAACTGGCCGCCGCCGATTGCGCGACATAGGCGATGCGCTTGCCCAACAGCTTGCGCCGGGTTTCCTTTCCGGCCTTGCGCAGGTCGATCCCGTCAAAGTCGATGGTCCCGCCCGAGATGCGGCAGCCGTCGCGCGTGAACCCCATCGCTGCAAGACCCACCGTGGATTTCCCCGCCCCCGATTCCCCGATCAGGCCCAGAACCTCACCCTTGCGCAGGGTCAGGTCCACACCGTTCACGATCGGCGACCAGGTCTCGTCCGAGCGGCCCTCGATCCGGAGATCCTTGATGGTCAGCAGCACATCCTTGTCGGCGAATTGATCGCTCATATCGTTACTCCTTCAATCCGCTGGCGCGATGCAACTGCCAGTCGACGACGAAGTTCACCGAGACCGTCAGCAGCGCGATGGCGCCCGCCGGCAACAGCGGCGTGATGTCGCCAAAGCTGATCAGCGTCGCGTTTTCCTTCACCATGGAGCCCCAATCCGCCATCGGCGGCTGCAACCCGAGCCCGAGGAAACTGAGCGCCGAGATCGCGAGGAAGACGAAGCAGAAGCGCAACCCGAACTCGGCCACCAGCGGGGCCAGCGCATTGGGCAGGATCTCGCGCGTGATCAGGTGCCACTTGCCCTCGCCGCGCAGCTTGGCGGCCTCGATATAGTCCATCACCACGATATTGACGGCGACGGCACGGGCGAGGCGATAGACACGGGTAGAATCGATCACCGCGATCACCAGGATCAGCGTCACGATGGAGGTGCCGAAGATGGTCAGCAGCAGAAGCTGGAAGATCAGCGACGGAATCGCCATCAGCGCATCGACAGCCCGGCTGAGAACCTGGTCCAGCCAGCCGCCCACGGTCGCCGCCAGCAGCCCCAGGATGGATCCGATGAGGAAGGCCAGCGCCGTGGTGGCGAAGGCGATGCCGACCGTGTTGCGCGCGGCAAAGATCATCCGCGACAGCATATCCCGGCCAAGCGTGTCGGTGCCGAGCCAATGCTCACCGTCCCAGGGCTGGAACTCGCGCCCCACGATCTGCGTCTCGGGGTATGGCGCGATCAGCGGCGCGAAGACGGCAACCACCACGTAGATCAGGATCATCAGCATCCCGAAACTGGCGGTCAGCGGCGCGGTGCGCATCTCCTTGGCGATGCCCCTGGGGCTGACCAGGGTCACCACCGTCTTGAACAGCCAGCCCGCGGCCATGGCGGCCACGATGAAACCGATGAAGTAAAGGATGTTCAGCAGAATTCCCATATCCCAACCCCCTCAGCGACGATGGATGAGACGCGGGTTCGACAGGGTCGAAAGCACGTCCGCAAGAAGGTTGAGCAGCACATAGGCCGAGGCGAAGATCAGCGCCACCGCCTGCACCACCGGCATATCGCGCGAGGCGACGCTGTCGACCATCAACTGGCCGAGGCCGGGATAGACGAAGACCACCTCGACCACCACGACGCCGGTGATCAGATAGGCGAGGTTCAGCGCGATCACGTTGATGATCGGGGCCAGCGCATTGGGCAGCGCATGTTTCACGATCACCCGCATCGGGTTCATGCCCTTGAGACGCGCCATCTCGATATAGGGCGATGCCAGCAGGTTGATGATCGCGGCTCGTGTCATCCGCATCATGTGGGCAGTCACCACCAGCGTCAGCGTCAGCGCCGGCAGGAAGGTGCGATAGAGGATCTCTCCCCACCCCGCCGTGGCCGGGATCCGCGCCATTGACGGGAACACCCCGGTCTGCGCCAGCCACAGGATCAGGATATAGGCCACGAAGAATTCAGGGAAGGAAATCGCCGTCAGCGCGGAGGCATTGGCGATGCGGTCGAACATCGAGTTGCGAAAGAGCGCCACCAGGATGCCCAGGATCAGCGAAAGCGGCACCGCGATCGCCGCGGCATAAAGCGCCAGGAACAGCGTGTTGCCAAGCCGCGTGGCGATCAGGTCGGCCACCGGGCGCCGGTTGGACAGAGAATTGCCGAAATCGCCCGTCACGACCCCGCCGAGCCAGTCGAAATAGCGCGTCACCATCGGTTGATCGAGCCCCAGTTCGCGCCGGATGGCGGCCACCGTCTCGGGCGTTGCGGACTGGCCCAGGAATTCTTGCGCGAAATCGCCGGGCAGAAGTTCCGTCGCCAGGAAGATCAGCACCGATACGATAAACAGCGTAAGCAGCCCGAGCGCCAATCGCTTCGCGATCATGCTCCAGATATGTGACATTCGTTCCCCCTCGTTGGGTCGCCGCGCCATCTTGCGTGCCGCTGGCCGTGGGTCGTCATTTGAAAAACCCCCGGCCGTTATGGCCGGGGGTCAGGGGTGGGATCAGGCGAACCACCAGCGTTCCGCGATGCGGTGACCGTCATTGGCCCAGTTCGAGGCAATCTCCTCCTCGTGGGCAAGGCTGTCGGAATACGCGCTGACATAGGCCGCGAACATCGGGATGATGGTCGAGCCTTCGTCGGACACGATCCGCTGCATTTCGAAATACATCTCGCGACGCAGGTCGTCGTCCAGCTCGGACCGGGCCTGCACCATCAGCTCGTTGAAGCGCTCATGGCTCCAGTAGCTCTCGTTCCAGGGCGCGCCGTCGGCATAAGCCGTGGCGAACATCCAGTCCTCGGTCGGGCGCCCGCCCCAATAGGTGCCGACAAAGGGCAGCTGCATCCAGACATTGGACCAGTAACCGTCATTGGGCTCGCGTACGACATTGAGGTTGATCCCCGCCGCCGCCGCCGATTCCGCGAACAGTACCCCTGCGTCAATCGCGCCCGCAAAGGCCGCATCGGCCAAGTGGATATCGACATCCAGGCTGTCGACACCGGCCTGTTGCAGGTAGTAGCGCGCCTGGTCGGGATCGTAGCTCTTCTGTTCCAGCTCGGTGTTGAAATAGCGCTGGCCGGGGCCGATCGGATGGTCGTTGCCGACCGAGCCATAGCCGTTGAGGATGGTTTCGACCATCTGCTCGCGGTCGATGGCATATTTCAGCGCCATACGGATGTTGTTGTCGCTGAAGGGGGCGGCGCGGCTGTCCATCGGCAGGCCGTAATGCTGCGTCCCGGTGATCGACAGGACCTCAACGCTCGGCGCGCGGGCCAGAAGGTGAACGGTGTTCAGGTCGACGCCGTCGATGTAATGCACCTCGCCCGACATCAGCGCGTTCTGGCGCGCCGCGTTGTCATGGATCGAGATGATCTGAACGCCATCGAAGAAGGCCGAGTTCGGCTTCCAATATCCTTCATGGCGCGAGAAATTGGCCTCGACCCCCATCTCGATGCTGTCCAGCACATAGGCCCCGCAGCCGTCGGTCGTCATCGGATCAATCGCGCCATCGGTCGAGGGCAGGATCGGCAGGTGATAATCCGACACGATGAACGGGAAGTCCGCGTTACCTTCGGAGAGCGTGATGATCACGTTCATTCCGTCGGCCCGCATCTCGGTGATCGATTCGATGATCGGCTTGGCGGCGGAGGTCGAATCCTCGCCCAGGTGATGCTGCAATGACGCGATCACGTCTTCGGCCGTCACCGTGCCGCCCGAATGATACTGCACATCGGGACGGATGGTGAAGGTCCAGGTCCGCGCATCCGCGGAGGCTTCCCAGCTTTCGGCCACTTCCGGCACCAGGCTGCCATCGGTGGCGATCTCGGTCAGGAAGCCGTTGCGCGTGTGCGACATCAAGATGGTGAAGTCGTTCTCCCACGAGCCGGGATCGAGGCTGTCGGTGGTCGAGCCATGCGCCAGCCCGATCTTCAGCGTGCCACCGCGCGTCGGTTGCGCACGGGCCATGCCCGCGCCCATCGGCCCGATCAGGGCCGCGCCGCCAAGCGCCGATGCGCCCTTCAGCACGCCACGGCGGCTGACACCGCCGGTAATCAAGGATGAGTTCCTCATTTGTCTTTCTCCACTGTTGGTTATTTCAGGTCAGGGACCCTCCCGGGTTCATCCCGGGTTGGGCGCAGAAATCGGGGCGCGCCGGACAAGGCCTGGCCGCCGCGGCAAGAACTGATGGATTCCCCAAACATGCGCGCAGTTTTGCATGAGACGGTCGGGACCGGAACCACTTTTCGACAGGTTGGGGCCGGTTTGCGACATCACTTCACGGTGTAAGGCAATATTCTTTCGCGTTCACGCGCCGAAAACGTCCAAACTTCGCCGGTTTCGGATGCGCGCGAAATGCGTGATGTTGCGACAAACCGCGAAAACCGCAGCCCGACAGACCCGGAGGACCACGCATGCCCACCCCGCCCAATATCGTCCTGATCATGGCCGACCAGCTTGCCCCGCACTTCACCGGCACCTATGGCCACCCGCTGGTGAAGACGCCGCATATGGACGCGCTGGCCGGGACCGGCACGCGCTTCGATGCCGCCTATTGCAACTCGCCGCTCTGCGCGCCCTCGCGCGCGTCTTTCATGACCGGGCAACTGGTCTCGAAGATCGGCGCCTATGACAACGCGGCCGAGTTCGGCGCCTCCATCCCCACCTTCGCGCATTACCTGCGGATGATGGGCTATCGCACCTGCCTCAGCGGCAAGATGCATTTCGTCGGCCCCGACCAGCTGCACGGGTTCGAGGAAAGGCTGACCACGGATGTCTATCCCTCCGATCACGCCTGGACGCCGGATTGGGAACACCCCCACGACCGCATCGACAAATGGTATCACAACATGGAGTCGGTGCAGGAGGCCGGCCCCGCCGCCACCAGTTTCCAGATCGAGTTCGACGAGGAAACCACCTTTGCCGCCCGCCGCCGCATCTTTGAATACGCGATGTCCGGCACCGCCCCCTTCGCGATGGTCGTCAGCCTCATCCACCCGCATGACCCCTACGTGCCCCGGCCCGAGTTCTGGGACCTCTACGACACTGCCGATATTGACATGCCCGAAACCGGCCTGACCGACGACCCGCACACCCGGAGGGTTCATCACGGCATCGCCGCCGACATCCAGCCGGTCACCGATCAGCAAATCCGCAACGCGCGCCACGGCTACTATGCCAACACCTCCTATTTCGACAGCAAGGTCGGCGAGGTCGTGAAGGCCCTGAAGGAGAGCGGCCAGTATGACAACACGATCATCATCGTGACCTCGGATCATGGCGACATGCTCGGCGAGCGCGGGCTGTGGTACAAGATGAGCTTCTTTGAGCACTCCGCCCGCGTGCCGATGATCGTCTCCGGCCCCGGCGTGCAGGCCCGCGCCGTGGGCGAGCCTGTCAGCCTCATGGACCTGCTGCCCACCTTCCTCGACATCGCGGCCAGCGAAGGGGCCGATACGCCGCGCCCTGCCATGCCGCTGGATGGCCGGTCACTCTGGCCGCTGCTGAAGGGGGCTGTGGATAACACTGATGGGGGCGAGGTGCTTGGGGAATATTGTGCGGAATGTGCAAGCCACCCCATTTTCATGATCCGGCGCGGTCCGTGGAAATACATTCACTGCCAGGTTGATCCCCCTCAACTCTTTAACATTTCCGATGATCCAATGGAGCGCGACAACCTGGCCGACGATCCCGCGCAGGGGACACGGGTGGCAGAATTCCAAGCCGAGATCGCCGAATGCTGGAACGAGGCCGATCTGTATTCCCGCGTTCTGGCCTCGCAAAGCCAACGCAGGCCGGTCTATCAGGCGATGGAGATCGGCAAACTGGTCTCCTGGGACTACAACCCGCCCCGCGACGCGTCACAGGAATATGTCCGCAACCACATGGATTGGACCGTCGCAGCCGAGAAAACCCGCTTTCCGCCTTTCCAAAAGAAATGAATGGCTTACAGGTCGTTCTTCTGTGGATATAAATTTGATCAAAAGATTTCGGCTTGTTTGCGGGCCGAAATCCCCCCTCCGGCCCCGTCATGTCCCTTGCGATTCAATGAACTGGATGGAACGCCGTTTAGACATTTTTTATCAAGGCGTTGCGCGCCCTGGATAAAGCAAAATCGAACGCTCTGGCCGATTTCCAGACCGTCACCGCCCCGCGACGCGCCAGAATCCGGCGAAAGCGTCAGCCGTCCCTGTCCAGAATATCGCAGGCCTTGCGCGCCAGCGGCCCCGCCAGCGCCCCCACGGCCATCGCGCGATCCGAGGAGGCATTGCCCTGCAACGCGCGGAACTTCACGCCCTGCACAATCGCGGCCAGACGAAAGAGACCGAAAACCAGGTAGAAAGGCCAGTCTCGGATCTCTGAAATCCCCATCCGCTCGCAATAGCGCGCGACGTAGTCCGCCTCCTCCGGCAGCCCCGATGCGCCCCTCTCGACGCCCTCCAGCCCGCTCAGCACCGGCCCCGGCGGCATCCGCCACAACATGCACTGATAGGCCAGATCGGCCAGCGGATGGCCAAGCGTCGAGAGCTCCCAATCCATCACCGCAACCACCCGCGGGGCGTCATCCGCGAACATGATATTGTCCAGCCGGTAGTCGCCATGGACCAGCGAAACGCGCCCGTCATCGCCCACCATATGGGCCTCCAGCCAGGTCATGATGCGCTCCATTTCCGGCATCTCGCCGGTTTCCGTGGCCCGATACTGGCGCTGCCATGTGGCGAATTGGCGGGCGTAATAGCCGCCCGGACGGCCAAAATCCGACAGCCCCGCCGCCTCCAGGTCAACCGAATGGATCGCCGCCAGCGTCGCGTTCATCGCGTCATAGACCTGCGCCCTCTCGCCCGCCTCAAGCTCGGGCAGGGCGGGGTTCCAGAACACCCTGCCCTGGACAAACTCCATCACGTAGAACATCGCCCCGATGACATCCTCGTCGGCGCAAAGATGCAGCGTGCGGGCCACCGGCACGTCGGAACCTTCCAGCGCGCGCAGCACCCGGAACTCCCGATCCACCGCATGGGCCGATTTCAAAAGCGCGCCACCGGGCTTGCGGCGCAGCACATAGCGTCCGCTGTCGGCCTCCAGCAGATAGGTCGGATTCGACTGCCCGTCGGTGAATTTCCGCGCCGCGCGCAGGCCCCGGAAGCCGTCCAGATGCGCCTCCAGGTAGCGCCCGAGGGGTCCGACAGCCAGGTCACTGCCCATGATGCGCCCGCACCAATTGCCGCCCGAGCGCCATCATATGCACCTGATCCGGCCCATCCGCGAGCCGGATCTGGCGCGCGTAATTGAACAGCTCCGCCAGCGGCAGATCGCCGGTCAATCCCGCGCCGCCATGGATCTGGATCGCCCGGTCAATCACTTTCTGCGCCATCTTAGGGGCCACGATCTTGATCGCCGCAATGAGGTCGCGGGCGGATTTGGCCCCCTCGGCATCCACCTTCGCCGCCGCCTTCAGCGTCAAGAGCCGCGCCTGCTCGATCTCGCACCAACTGAGCGCGATATCCTCGCGCACCGATTGATGCTCGCTCAGCTTCCGCCCGAAGGTGCGCCGCTCCTCCACGCGGGTCAGCACCAGGTCCAGCGCCCTTTGCGCTGCCCCCACCAGCCGCATGCAGTGGTGAATCCGCCCCGGCCCAAGCCGCCCCTGCGCGATCTCGAAACCGCGCCCCTCCCCAAGCAGCATGCTCTCGGCCGGCACCCGCACGTCGCGAAACACGATCTCGGCCTCGCCGAAGGGCGCGTCATTATAGCCGAAGGTCGAGACATGGCGCACGATCTCCAGCCCCTTCGCGTCGCGCGGCACCAGAATCATGCTCTGCTGCTTGTGGCGGTCGGCCTCCGCGTCGGTCTTGCCCATCACGATGAAGACGGCGCAGCTCTCGCGCATGCCGCCCGTGGTGTACCATTTGCGCCCGTTGATGACATACTCGTCGCCCTCGCGGCGGATCTCGGTGCGGATATTGGTGGCATCGGAGGAGGCGACATCGGGTTCCGTCATGGCAAAGCCCGAGCGGATCTCGCCCGTCATCAGCGGCGTCAGCCAGCGCGCCTTCTGCGCCTCGGAGCCATAGAGCAGCAGCGTCTCCATATTGCCGGTATCGGGCGCGTTGCAGTTGAATATCTCGGGCGCCCACCAGACCCGCCCCATGACCTCGGCCAGCGGCGCGTAATCGAGGTTGCTCAGGCTGCCGCCATGCGCGGGCGGCAGGAACAGGTTCCACAGCCCCGCATCCCGCGCCTTTTGCTTCAGCTCCTCCATGAATTCGGGCGTGCGAAAGGGCGTGTCCGTGGTCTCGAAATACGCCCGGAACCCGGCCTCGGCGGGGTAGATATGGGCCTCCATGAACGCTTCCAGCCGCGCCCGCATCTCCACCGCTTTCTCACTCGGTTCAAAATCCATGATCGCCCTTCCCGCCATTTGTCCTGAACCTCCGCCGCCGGTCCGCCCAAGTCAACGCTTGCCTTCGGGTCCGCCCCCTCTTTAGCCTTGCCTGACCCATCAGGAGGCCCGCAGATGACCCCCCATCCCCTATTCGACCTCACGGGCCGCATCGCCCTCATCACCGGGGCCAGCCGCGGCATCGGTGAGGCCATCGCCCACCTGCTGGCCGAGCATGGCGCGCACGTGATCTGTTCCAGCCGCAAGCCCGAGGGGTGCGAGGCCGTCGCACAGGCCATCCGCGACAAGGGCCTCCGCGCCGAAAGCCATCCCTGCCATATCGGCGAGATGGACCAGATCGCGGCCACCATCGCGCATGTCGAGGCCAGGCATGGGCGGCTCGACATCCTCGTCAACAACGCCGCCACCAATCCCTATTTCGGCCATATCCTGGACACCGATCCGGGCAGCTTCCAGAAGACGCTCGACGTGAATATCCGCGGCTATTTCTTCATGTCGCAAGCAGCGGGCAAACTGATGCGGGTGCAAGGCAAGGGGGCCATCGTCAACGTCGCGTCAGTGAACGCGCTGGAGCCCGGAGACGCGCAGGGCACCTATTCCATCACCAAGGCGGCGGTGGTGAACATGACGCAGGCCTTCGCCAAGGAATGCGCCTCTCTCGGTCTCCGCGTCAACGCCATCGCACCGGGATGGACGCGGACCAGGTTCGCGGGCGCGCTTCTCGACAGCAAGCCGCATCACGACGCGATCATGGCCCGCCTGCCGATGAAGCGTCCGGCGGAGCCGCAGGAAATGGCCGGGGCCGTGCTCTACCTCGTCTCCGACGCGGCAAGCTATACGACGGGCGAATTGCTGGTCGTGGATGGCGGCCTGACGATCTGAAGCGGCACCCTGCACCCATCTTCTTGGCCCAAATACTCACCCTTCTGCGCCCGAAGGGCGCGTGGATCGACGCGCGCAACGCGCGCGGCGACACCTCCGCAGAAGCCCCGATTTCTCATCTTCTTCGTGTAAATACCTGAAAGAAAGCGCGCCCGAAGGGCGCGCGGATCGACGCGCGCAACGCGCGCGGCGAAACTCCTCTATACGGGAGAAACCGGCGGATCCCGAACGCGATCCGCCGCTCGATCCCTGTCAGCCCGGCGACATCCCCCGCAGCCGTTCCGACCGCCGCCTGAGCAGCTCCACCGTGGTCAGCAGGCAGATCGAGATGATCACGAGGATGGTCGCCACCGCCAGGATCGTCGGGCTGATCTGTTCGCGCAGACCGATGAACATCTGCCAAGGCAGCGTTTTCTGCCCCGCCGACCCCACGAAGAGGACCACCACGACCTCGTCGAACGAGGTGATGAAGGCAAAAAGCCCGCCCGAGATGACTCCGGGCAGGATCAGCGGCATCTGCACCCGGAAGAAGGTCGTCACCGGATCGGCGCCCAGATTGGCCGAGGCCCGCGTCAGCGACTTGTCGAACCCCACCAGCGTGGCGGTGACGGTGATGATCACGAAGGGAATGCCAAGGGCCGCATGGGCCAGCACGACGCCCAGATAGGTGCCCTGCAACCCGATCCGGCTGTAGAAGAAATACATGCCGGCGGCCGAGATGATCAGCGGCACGATCATCGGCGAGATCAGGATCGCCATGATCGCGCCCTTGAAGGGCACATGGCTCTGGCTCAAGCCGATCGCGGCCAGCGTGCCCAGTGACACCGACAGAAGCGTCGCGGCGGGCGCGATCTTGACCGAGTTCCACAGCGGCTGCTGCCAGTCCGGATTGGTGAAGAAATCCCGGTAATGCTGCAGGCTGTAGCCCTCGGGGTCCAGCCGCAGCATTTCCGGCGTGAAGGTAAAGAAATCCTCGGCGTTGAAGCTCAGCGGGATGATCGTGATGATCGGCGCGATCAGGAAGAAGAAGATCAACCCGCAGATCACCCGAAAGCTGTAATACCAGATCTTCTGGCCGGTGGAGGCATAGATTGGAAGGCTCATGATCTTTACCCCAGTTTCACGTTGTCGATGCCGACGATCCGGTCATAGGCCCAGTAGAGCGCCAGGACGAGGATCAGCAGTATGGACCCGAGCGCCGCCGCCAGACCCCAGTTGAGCGAGGTCGAGATGTGATAGGCGATCCGGTTCGAGATGAAGGTGCCGGTGCGGCCCCCCACCAGTTCGGGCGTGATGTAATAGCCGATGGCGAGGATGAAGACGAGGATGCAGCCCGCCCCGATCCCGGGCACGCTTTGCGGGAAATAGACCCGCCAGAACGCCGTCCAGTCGGTCGCGCCAAGCGATTTGGCGGCACGCACATAAGAGGGCGGGATGGTCTGCATCACCGAATAGAGCGGCAGGATCATGAAGGGCAGCAGGATATGCGTCATCGCGATGATCGTGCCGGTCTGGTTGTTGATCAGCGCCAATCGGTCATTGTCGGCCACCAGGCCGATCCAGACCAGGATATCGTTGATCACGCCCTGTTGCTGCAACAGCACCTTCCAGGCCGAGGTCCGCACCAGCAGCGACGTCCAGAACGGCAGCAGAACCAGGATCAGCAGGATGTTCGATATCCGCATCGGCAGGTTCGCCAGCAGGAAGGCAATGGGATAGCCAAGCAGCACGCAGGAGCCCATGATCACCAGCGACATGAACATCGTGCGCTTGAAGAGCGTCAGGTAGACCCGCAGGTCTTCGGATTGCGGCTCGATCCCGTCGGCGGTCAGTTGCAGATCGACGGCGGTCAGGAAATAGCCGGCGGTGTAGTTTGGGCTGTAGACCCAGATGGTCTCGAACACTTCGGGGTCCAGCCAATCCTCGTCTATCGCTGCGAATTGCTCGCGCAGCGACACGGTCTCGAACGCGCCGACGGCCTCCGCCGCCTCGGAGAGCATCGCGTTGGACCCATCATATCCGCGCGCCGCAAGATCACGATAGAGCGCCGTATAGACGTAATCTTCGACATCCTCCTCCAGAGGGTCATCCTCGTTGGCCTCGATGGTGACATTGACCCAGCCGTCATAGGCGCTGGCGGTTTCCGGCAGGGCGGCGCGGACGCTTTCATCCGCCATCAGCGTGGCCCAGACCCGTGGGTCGGCCCAATCGGCGTTCAGCTCGGTGAACTGGTCGGTATAGATATCGGTGTCGAACCGGCCCACGCCGCGCCCCGACTGGCGGAACAGCGACGACACGCCGGTCATCTCGTAATTCAGGCGGCTGCCGACGCGGCTGTGGATGCGGAACTCGGCGGCCTCGAAAAGGTCATAGTAGAGCGCGGCGTAGACGTCTTCGGATGGCGGCTGATCGTGATCCTCCCAATCCTCCAGCGCGACCACCGTGCGCGGCAGCGTCTCGGAGACGATCTGGTTCTCGACCGAGCGAAACAGCATATCCGCGATCGGCATGATGAAGGTGATCATGATGAACAGCAGAAGCGGCGCGATCAGCAGAAGCGCCCGCATCTTCTGGGCCCTCAGCGCCCGGCGCAGGCTGGCCTTGAGGGGGCGTCCGTCGGCGGCCAGGACGGGGCCGGATTTCGCTTCGGTCTGTGCGGCTGCGTCTGTCATGTCTCAGGTGCCTTCCACGACGAGGATCACGCTGTCGGCACTTGCCCTGCGGATCGCTGCGACATCTTGATATTCGGGATCGTTATAGGCAGCCAGGGCCGCCTCATAGCTTGGAAACTCGATCACCACATTACGGTCGCCAGCTTGGCCTTCCATCACCTGCGCCTGACCGCCCCTGACGATGAATTTCGCGCCGAGACGTTCCAGGATGGGCGTGTCGCGGCGGATATATTCGGGGTAACTGTCGGGGTCTGTCACCGTGATATGGCCGATGATGTAGCCTTTGGGCATCTGTCCCGCCTTGTTGGTTTTTCTCTGGGCGGGGAAGGCGGGGACCCCCCCGCCCTACCCTGTTTTTCAGGTCGTGGGGCGGGGGTCACCCCGCCGCCACGGATCGCTTATTGCGACAGCCAGGCCTGGAAACGGGCGTCCAGGTCATCACGGTAATCGGCCCACCACTCGTAGTTGTAGAGGAAGGTGCGTTCCGCGTTTGCCGGATCGGTCGGCATATGCGGGGCCATGGCGATACCCAGTTCGGCGTGATCCCCCACCAGCGGGGCCGAGCTTGCGCGCGCCGGGCCGTAGGAGATGTATGCCGCCTGATCACCCAGACGCTGCGTGTCGGTGGCGAAGTAGAGGAAGTCCAGCACGCGGGCCAGGCGATCCTCGGGCAGACCCTCGGGGATGATCCAGCCGTCCAGGTCATAGACCTGCGCGTCCCAGAGCATGGCGACCGGCTGGTCCTGCTCTTCGATCACGCTGAAGAGACGCCCGTTATAGGTCGAGCCGATCACGACCTCGCCATCAGCCAGAAGCTGCGGCGTGTCGGCACCGGCGGACCACCAGACGGTCTCGTCACGGATGGTTTCCAGCTTGTCGAACGCCATCTGGATACCTTCTTCGGTCTCCAGCATGTCATAGACGTCTTCCTCGGCAACACCCGAGCACAAGAGCGCCCATTCCATGTTGTTGATCGGGCGACGCTCCAGCGACCGCTGACCGGGGAAGGCTTCCAGGTCGAACACGTCGCAGATGTCATCCGGCGTGCGGCCGTTCCATTCCTCGACATCGGTGCGATAGCCGAAGGTGGTGGAATAGACGATCTGCGGGATGAAGCAGTCGCTGACGATCAGGTCGCCGAAATCCTCGGAGGCAGGGGTGCCATCGGGGGCCGGGGCCAGAACCTCGTCATGGTCGATCTCCATGGCCAGACCCTCGTCGCACAGACGAATGGCGTCCGAGGCCACGACATCGACCAGGTCCCAGGTGATGTTGCCGGCTTCGTTCATGGCGCGCAGACGGGCCACGGCCTCGTTCGAGCTTTCGTCCCAGACAATCTCGACGCCGGGATTGTTCTCCATGTAGGGCTCCGCGTAGGCGGCAACCTGGCTGGCCTGATAGGCCCCGCCCCAGCTGACCAGAGTCAGGCTGTCGGCCATATGCGCTTCGGCGCTGGCCATGGTGGCGGACATCGCCATACCAGTCGTCAGCATAAGTGCTGATTTCAGTTTCATATTTCTCTCCTCTGTTGGTCGTTCTGTTCGCGTTATCGGCCCCCTTTGGCATTGCACGCGCCGGGGGCTCTCCACTTTGCTCAGGCGTCCAGTGCCCGGCAATCCTTGGCCCGCCAGCCGATCTCGATCTGTTCGCCGGGTTGCAACCGGCGCTGATCGGGGGCGTTGCGGGTCTTGATAAAGAAATCATCATTTCCGGCGACACGCAAACGGGTGCGGTAGATGTCGCCCATATAGATGAACTCCAGCACCTCGGCCTTGACGGTGTGGGCGCCGGGTTGCAGGCGGGAGGGGTCGTATTCGACCCGCTCGGGCCGGATCGAGACCAGCGTGCGGTCGCCCACCTTGGTGACGTTGACGGGCAGCGTGTCGATCAGCTCGCCATCGTCCAGCTTGACCACGGCAAGGTCGTTCTCGATGCTTTCGACGGTGCCCATCAGCGTGTTGTTCTCACCGATGAACTGCGCGACGAAGCTGTTTTCGGGCGATTCATACAATGTATCGGGCGCGGCAAGCTGCTGGATGCGGCCATCGTCAAACACCGCGACCCGGTCCGACATGGTCAGCGCCTCGGTCTGGTCGTGGGTCACGTAGACCGTGGTGATGCCCAGATTATGCGCCAGGTTGGTGATCTCGAACTGCATCTTCTCGCGCAGCTGCTTGTCCAGCGCGCCAAGCGGCTCGTCCATCAGCACCAGCTCGGGCTCGAAGACCAGAGCGCGGGCGAGTGCCACCCGCTGCTGCTGACCGCCCGAAAGCTGCGCCGGACGGCGGCCGCCAAACGATCCCATCTCGACCATGTCCAGCGCGCGCTGCACCTTCTGTTCGCGGTCGGACTTGCCGATCTTGCGCACCTCCAGCGGGAAGGACAGGTTCTCCGCGATCGTCATATGCGGGAACAGGGCGTAATTCTGGAACACCATCCCGATACCGCGCTTGTGCGGCGGGATGTTGTTGATCGGCTGGCCGTCCAGCAAGATCTCGCCATGCGTCGCGGTCTCGAAGCCCGCCAGCATCATCAGGCAGGTCGTCTTGCCCGAGCCCGAGGGCCCCAACATGGTCAGGAATTCACCTTTGCCGATTGCGAGATTGAGGTCTTTTACGACCAGATTTTCACCGTCATAGCTTTTCTGCACACGGTCAAAGACCACGAAATGGTCTGCGTCAGAACTTGCGTTCATGAATCTTCCCTGTTCTTCGGCGCTTGCGCGCTTCCTGTGGCCATTGCGGCATCATTGCGGCGCTTCCTGATACAACCGGGTCGAAAAACGACAATACACGGCCAGAAAACGACATCGTCCCAGCCTCTTCACTGTAAGAGCTTGATATTCGCTGTCCACCCGTTTTCTTGAAGTTCACTGGAAACGACCTGTAAGAGGCCACCATCCCGGAACCTGCATTGATGTCTGAAGGCATCCTGAAGCACTCAATTTTTTCATTCATGATCAGAGAGTTAGGCCCATTCTCTCCGGCCTTCAAAAAGGATGCGGACCAGCCATTGCCACAATCGAACAGAGGTTCCGCACCCGGCCCGACGAACGCTTGTCAACCCTCCAAAACCGCGCGCCTCGAATCATGCCCCGTCAGCCCCTGTTCCAGCACCGCGAGGTCAGGCACCGGCAGCGCCGCCATGATCCGCGAGAACCGCTCCCGCGCCGCCACGCCCGGCCAGCCTTCGGGAAAGAACGCCGGCGGCAGGTCCGGGTGGCGCAGCAGGATCCGGCGCCAGCTATGCACCACCAGCCCGCGCAGGGCGGCGGCCTCGGCTCCGGTCAAGGGTGGGCTGCGGTCGAGGCAGTCCAGCACGTTCTCGAACGCCGCCAGACATTCCGCATAGGCCCGCATCAGCGGTTCTGGGCAGATCTGCGCGCGCAGCCAGTCGGGCACCGCGACCGCGCCCGTCTCGACCCCGAGCAGCCCGCCGTGATCGTCAGGCAGCGGACCGGGGGCCAACGCCGCCTGCCCGCCAAGCGCGATATAGTCGTCGCTTTGCAAGAAAGCCTCCAACCGCGCCGCGCCAACCGTGTCGCCCGCGATCAGCAGGTGCCACAGGTCAGGGCTCGGCACGCCGGTCCCGTAGATGCGCGGCGATGCGGCGGCCGATTGCGCACGGCCATAGCCCGTCAGGAAATGCGTGCTGGCGCGCCCCTCGCGCAGGCTCTCGATCCAGCCATCCTTGCGCAGCCGGTGCAGCGCCACCCGCATCGCCTCGGGCCTCACGCCCATCAGCCCGGTCAATTGCGACAGCAAGGGCCCGCTGATCGCGTCGCCCTTTCCTTGCGCGAGATCGCCGAAGATGGTCACGATCAGCGACCACACCCGATGCCCCTGATCACCCGTGAGGGCGGCGGCGCAGGCGCGGAAGGTGGGGCTGGCGGACTCGTGCATGGAGGCCATGCTACGCGCGCCGCCCCGCCCCGCTCAAGAGGCGTTCATCGTCAGCAGCTCATATTCGGCCACCGCCTCGCCCTCCTCATCGGTCACGCGCACGGCCCAACGCACCTCGCCATACTCCTCGTTGCGGCGGGTCTTCTTCCTGACCGTCAGATGAACCCGGATGGAGCTTCCCGCGACCAGCGGCTTGAGGAAACGCAGATTGTCGAGGCCCGTATTGGCCAGCACCGGCCCTTCATCGGGATCGACGAACAGCCCCGCCGCAAAGCTCAGCAGCAGGTAGCCATGCGCCACGCGGCCCGGAAAGAACGGGTTCCGCGCGGCGGCTTCCTCGTCCATATGGGCGTAGAACGTGTCGCCGGTAAACTCCGCGAAATGCTCGATATCGGCCAGCGTGACCTGGCGCGGATCGGTGGTGATGCTCTCGCCGATCTGCAATTCGTCGAACGTGCGCCGGAACGGGTGCGCCGGACCTTCCTGCATCGTCGCGCCCTTGACGTAGACGCCGCCGATCGCGGTCAGGATGTCGGGGCTGCCCTGGATCGCCGTGCGCTGCATGTAGTGCATCACGCCGCGCACGCCGCCCAACTCCTCGCCGCCCCCCGCGCGCCCCGGCCCGCCATGAACCATATGCGGCAGGGGTGAGCCGTGGCCGGTGCTTTCCTTCATCGAATCGCGGTTGTTGATATAAAGCCGCCCGTGGAAGGCGCCCGCCCCCATTGCCATTTGACGCGCCACATCGCCGTCATGCGTGATGAGAGAGGCCACAAGCGACCCCTGCCCCTTGTTGGCCAGCGCAATGCCATGGTCCAGATCGCGGTAGCCCATGATCGTGCTGACCGGCCCGAAGGCTTCCGTGTCATGCACGCGGGCCGCCGTGTCGGGGCTTTCGCAATGAAACAGCATCGGCGGCAGGAACGCGCCCTTGGATCCGGCCATCGCGAATTCCTCGGGGTCGCCGAAGACGCGCGTGGCCTCGGCCCCGATGGTGCCGATCTTCTCCAGCACGTCGCGTTTCTGGTCGTTATTGACCAGCGCGCCCATCCGCGTGCCCTCAGCCTTCGGGTCACCCACGGTCGCCTTGGCCAGCCGCGCCGAGAGCGCCTCGATCAGCGCCGCGACCTGCCCCTCCGGCGCGATGATCCGCCGGATCGCGGTGCATTTCTGCCCTGCCTTGGTGGTCATCTCGCGGGCCGCTTCCTTGACGAAGAGGTCGAACTCCGGCGTGCCCTGCACCGCGTCCGGCCCCAGGATCGAGGCGTTCAGACTGTCCTGCTCGGCCACGAAGCGCACCGAGTTCTGCATGATCACGGGCGCGGAGCGCAGTTTCAGCGCCGTCGCCGCCGACCCGGTAAAGCCCACCACATCCTGACAGGTCAGATGGTCCAGCATGTCGCCCAAACCGCCCGAGACCAGTTGCAGCGCGCCCTCGGGCAGGATGCCGCTTTTCAACATGATCCGCACCGCCAGTTCGGTGACATAGCAGGTCGCCGTCGCCGGTTTCACGATTGCCGGAACCCCGGCCAGCAGCGTCGGCGCGAGCTTCTCCAGCATCCCCCAGACCGGAAAGTTGAACGCGTTGATATGGACCGCAACCCCTTGCAAAGGCGTGCAGATATGTTGCCCCAGGAAGGTACCGTCACGGCTGAGCTGCTCGACATCGCCATCGAGGTAAACGTGCCCATCCGGCATTTCCCGCCGCCCCTTGGAGGCGAAGACGAACATCGTCCCGATGCCGCCGTCAATGTCGATCAGGTGATCGCTCTGCGTCGCCCCGGTCGCAAAGCTGAGGTCATAGAGCGCCTGCTTGTGCTTGCCCAGTTCCACGGCCAGCGCCTTGAGCATCCGTGCCCGGTCATGGAAACTCAGCGCGCGCAGGGCAAGTCCGCCCTTGGTCCTGGCAAACTCCAGCATCGCGGCCACATCCAGCGTGTCATTGCCCGCCCGCGCCATGGCTTCGCCGGTGACGGCATTTTCGATCAGGCGCGCATTCGCATCCGGCGCGATCCAGCGTCCGGCGGCAAAACTTGAAACATCTTGCAGGCTCATCTCGCTGCTCCTTTCAATTGATCGGCAATCACCCACGATCCCGGGCTCGCCTCGGCCACGCGGGCCATGTCCTGTGCCACCACGTCCCAGCCGCGTTCGGAGGCGTAGTGCATCGGCCCGCCGCGCCAGCGCGGAAAGCCGTAGCCGTGGATCTGCACCGTATCGACATCGCCGGAGCGTTCGGCGATCCCCTCCTCGACGATCCGCGCGCCCTCGTTGATCAGCACGGCCATGAGGCGGTTCACGATCTCATCGGCGCCGAAGTCCCGTCGGGTGATCCCGCGCTCCGCCGAATAGGCCCGGATCATGCCCTCGACCTCCGGGTCGCGCTCGGGGCTTCGGCTGCCCTCGCCGTAGCGATACCAGCCCTTGCCCGCGCGCTGGCCCAACCGGCCGAGATCGCAAAGCGTGTCGGCAATCGTCTCATAGCGCTCGCCCTCGGGCCGCGTTGCCGCCTGCCGCTGGCGATTGGCCCAGGCGATCTGCAATCCGGTCAGATCCTGCAACTCGAACGGTCCCATCGGCATCCCGAAGCCGCGCATGGCCGCGTCCACCTCATGCGGCAGCGCGCCATCGGCCAGCAGGTATTCCGCCTCGCGCCGATAGGCGGCCAGCATCCGATTTCCGACAAACCCGTCACAAATTCCTGACAGAACTGTCATTTTCTTCAGTTTGCGGCCAAAGGCGAAGCCCGTCGCCAGCACCTCCGGGCCTGTCTCGGGCATCACCACGATTTCCAGCAGTTTCATGATATGCGCGGGCGAGAAGAAATGCAGGCCGAGGCAGCGGGCGGGGTTGGGAACGCCCGCAAAGATCTCGGTCGGATCGAGGTAGGAGGTGTTGGTCGCGAGGATCGCGTCGTCGCCCATCGCCTCGGCAAGGTTGCGGAACACCTCGCGCTTGACCTCCAGGTCTTCAAAGACCGCTTCGATCGCCAGATCGGCCCCGGCAGCGGCCCCGTAGTCCGGTGCAACGCTGAAATTATCCCGTTGTTTTTCAGATACTTCCCGGCTGATCTTGCCGCGTTTCAACGCCCCTTCCAGCAGCCCCGTGACGCGCGCTTCGGCGGCTTCGGCCTCTGCCTTTCCCCGCTCGAGGATCACGACCTCATACCCCGCCGACAGCGCCGCCGCCGCGATTCCCGCGCCCATCAACCCGCCGCCGACAATGGCGATGCGGGCGATGTCGCGCGGGGTGACGCCCTTGATTGCATCGGGCTTGGCGGCCTGCCGCTCGGCAAAGAAGGCATGGCGCAGGGCGCGGCTTTCGGCGCTCTGGCGCAGTTCCAGATGGCGCGCCCGCTCCTTCGGTTGGCCCTCCGCGAAGGGCAGCGCAGCCCATTGAAGCGCCATGATATTTTCCAGCGGTGAGGTCTGCCCCTTGGCCCTTTTTCGCAACTCATCCGCGACCCCGCTCAGGTCCGGCACATCGACATCGCGCGCGCTGACCGGCTCGGGCCGGGGCGGAAGATCCGCGGCGAATGCGGTGATATCAGCCATGATGTCCTTTGAAATCAGGTCGATACCGCCCAGGTCAAACACCTCTTCAGCCGCGAAGATCCGCCCCCGGCAGGCCATGTCAATCGCCGCCTCCATCCCGATCAGTCGCGGCGCGCGCTGCGTCCCGCCAGCCCCCGGAATGAGGCCCATATTGACCTCCGGCAGCCCGATCTTCACGCGAGGTGCGGCGATCCGCCAGGCGCAGCCCATGGCGATCTCCCACCCGCCGCCAAGCGTCGCGCCATCCAGAACGGCCAGGAACGGCACCGGGCTGTCTTCGATTTTCTGAACGACGTCAGGCAGATGCGGCTCTTCCGGGGGGCGGTCGAACTCGGACATGTCGCCGCCTGCGACAAAGCAATTCCCGGCCCCCCGCAGCACGGCCAGTCTTGCGCCTTGCACCGCATCGACCGCCTGCCAAAGCCCTGCGCGCACCAAAGTCGAGGTCGCGTTCACCGGCGGATTGTCGATGGTCACCCAGGCGATGTCGCCCTCTCGCACCACCTGCACGACATCGCGTTCCGACATGAAAAATCTCCCTTGGTCTGACGTGCGGAATTTATTGACCAACCGTTCGGTTTATGCAAGGTAATTGTCAGGCAAAGGGGGGATCGGCGGATATGAGCGACACGATACGCGTTGAAAACAAGGGCGACTGGCGGGAGATCACGCTGAACCGCCCGGATCGTCTGAACAGTTTCAACGACGAGATGCACGGGGCATTGCGGGCCGCGCTTGAGGACGCCCGCGATGAGGGGGCCCGCGCGGTGCTGCTGACCGGCGCGGGCCGTGGCTTTTGCGCGGGCCAGGATCTGGGCGACCGCGACCCTTCAAAGATGGACGGCCCGCCCGATCTGGGCCGCACCGTGCGCGAGTTCTACGCGCCGCTGGTGCGCCTGATCCGCAACCTCCCCTGCCCGGTGATCTGTGCGGTGAATGGCGTCGCCGCCGGGGCCGGGGCCAACCTGGCGCTGGCCTGCGATATTGTGCTGGCCGCCGAGAGCGCAAAATTTATCCAGTCTTTTGCGAAGGTTGGCCTGATCCCCGATACAGGCGGAAGTTGGCATTTACCCCACCTGATCGGCGAGGCACGCGCCAAGGGGCTGGCGATGACCGCGATGCCCCTGCCCGCCCGCAAGGCCGCCGATTGGGGGCTGATCTGGGATGTTCACGCCGACGACATGCTGATGGAGGAGGCCCGCGCGCTGACCGCGAGCCTCGCCGCCGGCCCGACCTTCGGACTTGCGCAGACCAAGGCCTGCATCCAGGCCGCCGCGACCCATGACCTGTCCGATCACCTCGACATGGAGGCCGACGCCATGAAGCTCTGCGGTGAAAGCGCGGACTATGCCGAAGGGGTCAGCGCCTTCTTGCAAAAACGTCCGGCGGAGTTTCAAGGCAAATGACCCCCGAGACCCGCGCCAGCCGCGCCGCCCGTGCCATGTGGGAGGGCGATGAAGCCTCCAAGTGGTTGGGAATGAAGATCATTTCCGTCACCGAAGGCTGCGCCGAGCTGTCCCTGAGGGTCGAACGCCACCACGCCAACGGCCACGGCATCTGTCACGGCGGCATCACCTTCGCGCTGGCCGACAGCGCCTTCGCCTTCGCCTGCAACAGCCGCAATCAATCCACCGTCGCGCAGATGAACGCGATCACCTACCTGGCCCCGGCCCATGTCGGCGACACGCTGACCGCCCATGCCCGTGAGGTCAGCCTGAGTGGGCGCAGCGGCATCTATGACGTCACCGTCACCAGCCAGGCCGGAACGAGGATCGCCGAATTCCGCGGCCATTCCCGCGCCATTCGCGGCCAGCTTTTCGAGGAGGAATAGACCATGAAAGACCTGACCCCCGCCAAGGACAGCCTCGACGCCATCGAGATCGCCTCGCTGGACGAAATCCGCGCGCTGCAACTGGACCGGCTGCAATGGTCGCTGAACCACGCCTATGAAAACGTGGCGATGTATCGCAAACGGTTCGACGATGCGGGCGTGCATCCTGCCGACCTCAAGTCCCTGTCAGACCTTGCGAAATTCCCCTTCACCTACAAGGCCGACCTGCGCGACAACTATCCCTTCGACCTCTTCGCCGTCCCGCGTGAGCAGATCGCGCGGATCCATGCCTCCTCGGGCACGACGGGCAAGCCGACAGTGGTGGGCTATACCAGGAACGACCTCTCGAACTGGGCCGACCTCGTCGCGCGGTCGATGCGCGCCAGCGGCACGCGGCCCGGCGACATCGTGCATGTGGCCTATGGTTACGGGCTTTTCACCGGCGGGCTCGGCGCGCATTTCGGGGCCGAGCGGCTTGGCTGCACGGTGGTGCCGATCTCGGGCGGAATGACGGAACGCCAGGTCACACTGATCAACGATTTCAAGCCCGGCACGATCATGGTCACGCCCTCCTACATGCTCAATATCCTGGAAGGGTTCCGCAAGGCGGGGCTCGATCCGCGCGCGTGTTCGCTCGATGTCGGCATCTTCGGGGCCGAGCCCTGGACCAACGCGATGCGGACCGAGGTTGAGGCGGCATTCGACATGCACGCCGTTGATATTTATGGCCTTTCCGAGATCATGGGGCCAGGTGTCGCGAATGAATGCGTCGAGACCAAGGACGGCTTGCATATCTGGGAGGACCATTTCCTGCCCGAGATCATCGACCCCGAAACCGGCGATGTCCTGCCCGATGGCGAGATGGGCGAGCTTGTCTTCACCACGCTGACCAAGGAGGGCCTGCCGATGATCCGCTACCGCACCCGCGACCTGACGCGGCTTTTGCCCGGCACGGCGCGGTCGATGCGGCGGATGGAGAAGATCACCGGACGCTCGGACGACATGATCATCCTGCGCGGCGTCAATGTCTTCCCGACCCAGATCGAGGAACAGGTGCTGGCCACCGGCGGCCTTGCCTCGCATTTCCAGATCGAGCTTTACAAGGCGGGCCGGATGGACGCGATGCGCGTCCATGTCGAGGCCACGCTGGATGCCGCCGACGAACTGAGCCGAACCGCCGCGACCCGGATGCTGGTCAAGCGGATCAAGGATGTGGTCGGCATCTCGACCGAGGTGATCGTAGGCGATCCCGGCGCGGTGGAGCGCAGCCAGGGCAAGGCCCGCCGCGTCGTCGACAACCGGGACCGGGGGTAGGCACATGGCGCGCACCATCGCCAAGGACCATGACCAGAAGCGCGAGTTGATCCTGCAATCGGCCGCCCGCATCTTTGCGACCGACGGGTTCGACCGCGCCTCGATGGCGCAACTGGCGCGCGAATGCGGGATCTCCAAGGCCAATATCTACCACTATTACGACAGCAAGGATGCGCTGCTCTACGATATCCTGGACAATTACCTGTCCACCCTGCGCGACCGGATCCTGGGCACGAATGTCGAGGGGCTAGACCCCGAGGCGCGGCTGCATGAGGTGATCCGCCAGATCCTGCGCGCCTACCAGGGGGCCGATCACGAGCATCAGGTGCAACTGAATGCGCTCGGCGCCCTGCCCGAGGATCAGCAGGCGCAGATGCGCGGCTATCAGCGTGACATGGTGCGGTTCCTCTCCGACACCATCGCCGCAGCCGCGCCCGAGGTCTTCGCGGATGACAAGCCAAAGCTGCGCGCCACGACCATGTCCGTCTTCGGGATGCTGAACTGGTATTACATGTGGAACACCGGGGCGGGGACAGAGGCGCGCGAAGACTATGCGCGGCTGGTCACCAACCTGACCCTGCGCGGGGTCGGCGGGCTCTAGGGCTTGCGGCCCCGCCCCACAGCGGCCAAAGTCGCGCCCGCCACCCTTGCCGCACCTCGAAAGCCGCCCATGCCCCGCCTGTCCGAGATCGCCCGCCATACCGGGGCCGCCGCCATCGGCCTCGCCATCGGCGGCGCGTTCTGGGGCCTTTACTGGGTGCCGCTGCGCTGGCTGGCGGGGCTTGGCATGGGGGGCGCCTGGCCCGGCGCGGTGATCTTTGCGGGCGCGGGCGTGATCCTGTCGCCGCTGATCTGGCGCTACCGGGCGCAGATCCGGGCCAACTGGTGGGCGCTGGTCAGTTGCGGGATGCTGACAGGGGCGGCGTTCTCGCTCTTTTCCACCGCGATCCTGATGACGGATGTGATCCGCGCCATCCTGCTCTTCTACCTCACCCCGGTCTGGAGCACGGGGCTTGGCCTGCTGTTCCTGGGCGAACGCCTGACCGTGGCGCGGGGCAGCGCGCTGGCGCTTGGGCTCATGGGCCTTCTGATCATGCTCGGGCTTGGCGCGGGCTGGCCGGTGCCGAGGTCGCTTGGCGACGGGCTGGCGCTGGCCTCGGGCGTGGTCTGGGCCGTGGGGTCGCTGAGGCTCTACCAGGGGGGCCATATCGCGGTGCCGTTGCAGGTGATCGGGTTTGTCGGCGGCGGGCTGGTGGTGACGCTGGCCACAATCGCGCTTGGCGGCGCGGCGATGAACCCGCTGGCGGGGGCAGGCGCGCTGACCACCGCGATTGGCCCCGTGCTGATCCTGTCGGCGCTGATCGTGGTGCCGGTCCTGTTCCTGACGGTCTGGCCAGCGACGGTCCTGCCGCCCGCCCGCGTCGGGCTGATCCTGATGACCGAGATCGTGGCGGGCGTCGTCACCGCGGCCCTGTTCGCGGGTGAGCCCTTTGGCTGGCGTGAAGCCATCGGCAGTGTCGTGATCGTCAGCGCGGGCCTGGTCGAGGTGTTGGGCCACCGGATTTCGGTGCGCGCAGTTCGGCCTTGAAGGGGCTGGTTGCGTTCAACCAGTCGAGGCTGAACCGCCCCTCGAAACAGGCCGCGATGATCGGGTTCAAGACGCCCGTGCGCTTGAGATGCTTCGCCACCCCGTGACCGAGATCGGAAAAGAGGACGTTCGAGATATTGGGCGCCTCGGGAAAACGCCGCCATTGCCGCCAATCCGGCCCCTTGCGCCCGGAGAAGAGGAAATACTCGGTCTCGGGCGAAAACCGGTCCTGAAGGCTGGAATAGCGCCAGTCTGAAATCGCCGCGCGGTATTCGCTCCACCGCGCCTCCTTGGGGATCACCTTGGGCCGGACGCTGAATTGCGGCACGAAGCCGACGACGCGCTTGATCGGCCAGAATTGCGCCGCCAGCACGGCGAGGAACCCGCCCATGGAATTGCCAAGCGCAAAGACCTCGCGCCCCTGCATATGCGGGGCCAGCACCGCGCCGATGGCGTCGAAATCCAGCGCGTTGCCCCAGGAGCGGGTGATGTCGGTGACAAAGATCGTGTTGGCGAAGCCGTTGCCCGCGCTTGGAAATTCCGGCTTCTGCACACGGCCCACGCTCTTGCCATGGCCGATCCCGGTGAAGGACAGCAGCAGGCGGTCACCCGGCCCGTCCTCGGCGTCCCGCGTTTGGATCAGGACAGTCTCATCGCTGAAAAGCGCGCGCATCCCCCGCTACACCCTCGGCCGCTGCATTTCCCAACGCAGATGCGCGGAGATCATCGGCCATTCCGTGTTCAGGATCGAATAGACCACGGTGTCGCGCAGGGTGCCATTGTCCATCCGCATATGGTTGCGCAGGATGCCGTCCTGCTTCGCGCCGAGCCTCTCGATGGCGCGGCGGCTTTGCTGGTTGAGGATGTGGGTCCGGAACTCCACCGCGACGCAATCCAGCGCCTCGAAGGCGTGGCGCAGCAGCAGGAACTTGGCCTCGGTGTTCAGCGGCCCGCGCTGTGCGGCGCGCGAAATCCAGGTCGATCCGATCTCCAGCCTCGGCAGGTCCGCGTCGATATTCATGTAGGTCGTCATCCCCACGGCGCGGCCCGCCGGGTCCAGCACCGCGAAGGGCAGCATCTCGCCCGCCTTGCGCAGCGCCAGCCGCCGGTCGATCTCGGCCTCCATCCCCTCGGCATCGGGGATCGTGGTGTACCAAAGCTGGTGCAAGCCCCCCTCCCCCGCCGCCACGCGCATGCCGCCCAGGTGATCGGGCCGCAGCGGTTCCAGCGTCACATGATCGCCGGTCAGGGTGATGTCGTCGGGCCAGGGCATGGGCGCACCTTGCTGCGTTGCATAGCACGCAGGCAAGCACAGGACGCGGCGCTTGACCAGTCCCCTGCCATCAACCCGCAGCATGGCAGGTCGGTTAAGATGCGATTAGGGTTAACGCGCCCGCGCCCTGCGCCCCCCGAACGCCCGCTTGAGGCAGTCCCTCCCGGATCAGGGCCGCCCTTGCCTTCTTTGTTCTTCAAATATCCTCGTCCATTGCCCGACAGGCGGCGGATGCGGCCGAGAGGGAAGGCTGCAGAACCGCAAGGCAGGCGGTCCACTCGCCGAAATAGCGCAGTTGCCCAGGGCACAGTTTACCCCGGCTGAATACCGACCCGGTCCAGCGCCGCAAGCGCCTTGGCTTCCCATTCCGCGCGCATCTCGTCATTGCTGCGCTGGCGCAGACCCATCTGTTTCTGCATCTCGTAACGGGGCGAGTTGGCCTGCCCGAAACTGGCGGCCACGCGCGGGAACCAGTAGCCGATCGAGGCGACGATGGCCTCGCCCTCGCCTTCGCCCATCAGGCGTTGCAGCCCTTCCTCGGCCAGGTCCGCGTGCCGCGCCTCGACCGGCGCGATCTCGCGGAACGCCTCGGCCAGCGGCTGATAGGAGACGCTTGTGTAATCGGCCAGTTGCACGGCGACGGCGCAGCCCATCAGCAGGTTCATCACCACGGCATCGGTCCAGCCCTGAAGCGGATAGTTGAACACCGCCAGCCGCATGTCGTGATCGCCCCGCGTGGTGCCGATATCGGCGTCACGATCCAGCCGGGCGGTCCAGGGGTGGTGGTTGGCGTAGCGTTCACTATCGACGCCGAAGCCCTCCATCACGCGCAGGACTTTCCCGGCGTGATCGGTCTTTTCCAGCACGATCCGCGCCGCCGCGATGCGTTCCTTGATCCCCGGGCCTTCGTTGATGATGTCGGCAAATCCCGCCGCGCCCGCCAATTCGCTGTCGACGAAACTGGTCATCAGCTTCAGCAACTCCGCCCGGTAGCGCGGCGGCACATTGGTCGGGTTCGACAAGACGCCGCCCTGGGCCAGGTAGTCCTCGATGCTCATATCCATGGGGTCCGGTCCTTTATTGATCGTAATCGACGATGACACGGTCGGTGACGGGGTAGGATTGGCAGGACAGGACATAGCCCTTTTCCACCTCGTAATCCTCCAGCGCGTGGTTGGCGATCATCTCGACCTCGCCCTCCAGCACACGGCAGCGGCAGGTCGAACAGACCCCGGCCTTGCAGGCATAGGGCGCGTCGAGATGCTCGGCCAGCGCCGAGTCCAGGATGCTCACCCCCTTGGCCGCCGTGATGGTGCGGGTCGAGCCGTCGAGCGTATAGGCGATCTCGGCCTGGTTGGCGGCCTTGCCCGCTTCGTGACTGACCGCGGGGCGCCTGGCGCGGCCCGGTTGGGCGCTGGCGAAAAGCTCGAACTTGATCTGTGCGTCGCTCAGCCCGTGGTCGCGCAGCGCGCGGGCAATGCCCAACATCATCGGTTCGGGACCACATATGAAGGCGGTATCCACGCTGGCGATGTCGATCCAGCCCTTGAACAGCTCGGCGCATTTCTCTTCCGTCACCAGCCCGGTGAAAAGGTCGATCTCCTGCGCGTCGGTCTCGAGGATGTGGATGACATTGAACCGGCCCATATGCAGGTTCTTCAGATCCTCCAGCTCCTCGCGGAACATGATCGAGTTCACGCCCTTGTTGGCATAGACCAGCGTGAAACTGGCGCGCGGTTCCTCGGCCAGCACGGTCTTGATGATCGAGAGGACGGGCGTGATGCCCGAGCCGCCCGCGAAACCGAGGTAATTGCGCTCGGTCCCCGCATCGAGCTGCGTGAAGAAACTGCCCATCGGGGGCATGGCCTGCAGCCTGTCGCCCGGTTTCAGCTCTTCATTGGCCCAGGTGGAAAACGCGCCGCCCTCGACGCGCTTGATGCCGACCTGGAGGTGGCCCTCGCCGCGCCCCGCGCAGATGGAATAGCTCCGGCGCAATTCCTCGCCGTCGAACTCGCGGCGGAAGGTCAGGTATTGGCCTTGCGTGAAATCGAAGGCCGCGGGGTCGTCGGGCTGCAACGTCACCACCACCGCATCGCGGATGGTCTTGGTCACGTCGGTAACGGTCAGGTCGTGAAATCGGGCCATCCATGCCCCTCCCTCAGATACATTTGAAATAGTCGAACGGTTCCAGGCAGGTGCGGCAGCGCCAGGACGCCTTGCAGGGGGTGGAGCCGAACTGGCTCACCCTCTCCAGATCCTCACCGCCGCATTGCGGGCAGCGCGCGGGGCCGCCTGCGGCCTGCGGCGGCGCGATGCCGTATTTCTCCAGCTTCTCGCGGCCCTTGTCCGACAGCCAATCGGTGGTCCAGGGCGGTGCGATCTGTTGCCTGAGGCGCACGTTGTCGACGCCTTTGGCCCCCAGTGCCGCAACGATATCGAGGTTGATGACGCGCGTTGCGGGGCAGCCCGAATAGGTCGGCGTCACCGCGATCTCCAGCGTGTCGCCCTGCCACTCTACGCCCCGGATAATCCCCAGATCGACCAGGGAAATCACCGGGATCTCGGGGTCCGGCACCTCGTCCAGCCAGGCCCAGACCTGATCTGTCGTGGGCTTGTCCATGATCACCACGCCGCCCCCGGATAGGCGCGTTGCAGCCATTGCATCGAGATCAGCAGGTGGCCCAGATGTTCCGTGTGCATCACCCCGCTGCGCCCGCCCTTGTGGCTGTATTTCGCGTTCGGAACGCTCAACGTCGCCTCACCCATGACGCGGCTGATCAGCACGTTGAAATCCTCCTGCAAACTGGCGGGGTCGGGCGCGATGCCGGTGTCAGCCATGGCGGCATCGACCTCGTCGCCCGTGAACATCTCGCCCACGTAAGGCCACAGATAGTCCAGCGCCGCCTGCATCCGGGCGTGGCTTTCCTCGGTCCCGTCGCCAAGGCCCACCACCGTGTCGGCGGAGCGTTCGACGTGATAGGCAACTTCCTTGGACGCCTTGGCCGCGATCGCCGCGACACGTTCATCCGAAGAAGAGATCAGCCGCCCCAGAAGCACCGACTGATACGCATCGAACAGGAATTGCCGCATCAGCGTCTGGCCGAAATCGCCATTTGGCAGCTCGACCAGCAGCAGGTTGCGGAAATCCCAGGCGTCGCGGTGAAAGGCCAGGTCGTCGGCGGAGCGTCCCTGCCCCTCGACCTCACCCGCCAGGCCAAGCCAGAACTGCGTCTGGCCGATCAGGTCCAGCGCCGTGTTTGCCAGCGCGATATCCTCCTCCAGCACCGGGGAATGGCCGCACCATTCGCTGACCCGGTGGCCGAGGATCAGCGTGTTGTCCCCCATGCGCAGCAGGAACTGAAAAAGCGCCTCGTCATGCGTCATCACATCTGCCCCGCTTCGTCGGGAATGTCGTAGAAGGTCGGGTGGCGGTAGATCTTGGCCTCGGAGGGCTCGAACATCGGGCCTTTCTCGCCCGGAACCGTGGCCGAGATATGCCGCGCCTCGACCACCCAGATCGAGACACCTTCATTGCGCCGCGTATAGACATCGCGCGCGTTCTTGATCGCCATCTCGGCGTCGGGGGCGTGCAGGCTGCCCACGTGACGATGGCTCATGCCGTGCTGGCCACGGATGAACACTTCCCAAAGGGGCCATTCGTTTTTCATCTGCTCTCTCCCTTATTCCGCCGCGACCTTGCGCGCGGCCCGTTTCTGCGCATGGGCCAGCAGCCCCTCGCGCACCCAGGCGCCATCGTCCCAGGCGCGGTTGCGCGCGGCCAGGCGTTCCACGTTGCACGGGCCGCCACCCTTCACGACGGTGAAGAACTCGTCCCAATCCGGTTCGGTGAAATCGTAGCCGCCCTTCTCCTCGTTCCATGTCAGGTCGGGGTCCGGCACCGTCAGGCCCAGATACTCGGCCTGCGGCACGGTCTGATCGACGAATTTCTGGCGCAGCTCGTCATTGGTGTTGATCTTGATCTTCCACGCCATCGACTGCGCGGAATGGACCGAGTCCTTGTCGGACGGCCCGAACATCATCAGCGACGGATACCACATGCGGTTGAGCGCATCCTGCGCCATCTTTTTCTGCGCGGGCGTGCCGTTCGCCATCTTCATCATGATGTCGTAGCCCTGCCGCTGGTGGAACGACTCCTCCTTGCAGATGCGGATCATGGCGCGGGAATACGGCCCGTAGGAGGTGCGTTGCAGCGGCACCTGGTTCATGATCGCGGCCCCGTCGACCAGCCAGCCGACCGCGCCCATATCGGCCCAGTTGAGCGTCGGGTAGTTGAAGATCGAGGAGTATTTCATCTTGCCCGAGAGCAGCATCTCGGTCAGCTCATCGCGCGTCACGCCAAGCGTTTCGGCGGCGGAATAGAGGTAGAGGCCATGCCCCGCCTCATCCTGCACCTTGGCCAGCAGGATGGCCTTCCTTTCCAGCGTCGGCGCGCGGGTGATCCAGTTGCCTTCGGGCAATTGGCCGACGATCTCGGAATGGGCGTGCTGGCCGATCTGGCGGATCAGCGTGGCGCGATAGTCATCGGGCATCCAGTCGCGCGGCTCGATCTTGATGTCGGCGTCGATCTTGTCCTGAAAATCGCGTTCCTGGTCGGTCATTTCCTCGCGGGGTTTGATCCCGGTTCCGGCCGTCTTCACCATTTGGGCATACATGTTTCGTCCTCCCATTCCTGTTTTTCGCGCAACTTGATCCGAAAACCGGTTCCCACTTTTCGGGTTGCGCTACACGCGTTCCAGGATCAAGGCAGCGCCCTGTCCGACCCCCACGCACATGGTGCACAGCGCATAGCGCCCGCCGGTGCGTTTCAACTGATAGGCCGCCGTCATCACCAGGCGCCCGCCCGACATGCCAAGCGGGTGGCCAAGCGCGATGGCCCCGCCATTGGGGTTCACATGGGGGGCGTCATCGGGGATACCAAGTTCCCGCAGGCAGGCCAGGCCCTGTGCGGCGAAGGCCTCGTTCAACTCTATCACATCCATGTCGGAAATGCGCAGCCCCGTGCGCGCCAGGACCTTGCGGGTGGCGGGCACCGGGCCGATGCCCATGATGCGCGGCGCGACGCCTGCCGCGGCCATGCCGACGACGCGGGCAATGGGGGTGAGGCCGTTTGCCTCCGCCGCCGTGCCCGAGGCCATCAGGAGCGCCGCCGCGCCATCGTTGACGCCGCTGGCATTGCCTGCCGTGACGCTGAGGTCGGGGCCGTTCACGCCCTTGAGCTTGGCCAGTTTCGCCGCATCCGTGCCGGGGCGCGGGTGTTCGTCGGTGTCGACCGTGATCGCCTCGCCCTTGCGCTGCGGGATCGTGACCGGGGTGATCTCATCGGCGAAAACACCTGCCTCATGTGCCGCCTGCCAACGGGCCTGGCTGCGCGCGGCGAAGGCGTCCTGATCTTCGCGGCTGACACCATACTCGGCGGCGACGTTATCGGCGGTCTGGGGCATGGAATCGGTGCCGTGTTTCGCCTGCATCCTGGGGTTCACGAAGCGCCAGCCGATGGTGGTGTCATGGACCGCGTTGGCGCGGGTGAAGGCGGTGGTGGCTTTCGGCATGACAAACGGCGCGCGGCTCATGCTCTCCACCCCGCCCGCGATGGCGAGGTCATAGTCGCCCGCCTTGATCCCGCGCGCGACCATGCCGACGGCGTCCATACCGGAGGCGCAAAGCCGGTTCACCGTGGTGCCCGGCACGTCCTGTGGCAGGCCCGCCAGCAGCGCCGCCATGCGGGCCACGTTGCGGTTGTCTTCGCCCGCCTGGTTGGCATCGCCATAGATCACGTCATCGACGCTGGCCCAATCCACCTGCCTGTTGCGCGCCATCAGCGCGACGATGGGATGGGCGGCCAGATCGTCGGCCCGGACCGAGGCCAAGGCCCCGCCATAGCGCCCGATCGGCGTGCGTGTGGCGTCGCAGATGAATGCATCCATTGGCGTCGGACTCCCCCTTGGCTCGCGCGGTCAATAGCTGACCGCACGGTCGGGATATGGGGTTTGCCGATTCGACGCAAGGGAAATGTTACGGCATTCGACGCACATCGGTTTCGGCTGTAACACGCCAAGCCGACATCGCGTGGGCGCGGCCCGTCGACGGGCCGCATCCCTTCACCGCGCGTAAGGATCCTTCATCGCGGGCAGCAGCTTGCCCTCGCAAGGGCCAAACCCGATCCGGTAACCGTCGCCCTTCGCCACGCCATGCAGCTCCAGCGTATCGCCATCTTCCAGGAAACTCCGCTCCTCGCCTGTCTCCAGCGTCACCGGCTCCTTGCCGCCCCAACTCAGCTCCAACAGCGACCCGCGCTGCGATGCCTCGGGGCCGGAGATGGTGCCGGACCCCAGAAGATCGCCCACCCGCATCGGGCAGCCGCTGGTCGTATGATGGGCCAGTTGCTGCGCGGCGGAGTAATACATCTGGCTGTAATTCGTGCGCGCGATGGTGCTGGCCGCCTTGCCCTCGGGGGTGAGCGTCACGGCGAGGTCGATGTCATAGAGCATCGGGCCCGCGTCCTTCAGATGCGGCAACAACTCCTTCTCGCGCTCGGGCGTGTCGCAGCGGAAGGGTTCCAGAGCCGCCGCCGTGACGATCCAGGGGCTGATCGTGGTCGCCGTCGCCTTGGCCTGGAACGGCCCCAGAGGCTGGTATTCCCAGGCCTGGATGTCGCGCGCCGACCAATCGTTGAGCAGCACATAGCCGAAGATCATCGCATCGGCCTCGGCGACCGTCACCGGCCCTTGCGAGGGCGTGCCGACAATCGCGCCCATCTCAAGCTCAAGGTCGAAGCGTTTGCAGGGCGCCCAGATCGGGGCCTCCATGTCGGGGCCTTTCAACTGGCCCCAGGGGCGGCGCACATCGGTGCCCGACACAACCACCGAGGACGCGCGCCCGTTATAGCCGATGGGGATATGCAGCCAGTTCGGCGGCAGCGCGTTTTCCGCGCCCCGGAACATGGTGCCGACATTCACCGCGTGGTTCTTGCCTGCATAAAAGTCGGTGTATTCGGCGACATCGAAGGGCATGTGCATCGTGGCATCCGCCATCGGCACCAGGAAAGGCTCGGCCCGGCGATCCATGCCGGTCTTCTCGCCCAGAAGCACGATCAGCGCCTGCCGGAACCCGTGCCACGCCTCGGGCCCGAGCGCCATGAAGGCGTTCCAGGACGGCTTGGTAAAGACCGGCGGATCACCCGCCGACAGCACGCCCTCGGCCTCCAGCGCCTGCACGTCGAGGATGAAATCGCCAATGGCCACGCCGCAGCGCGGCCCCTTGCCCTCGGTGGAGAACACGCCATAGGGCAGGTTGTTCAGCGGAAAGTCGCAGTCGGGCGCATTGGCGCTCTCGACCCAGGAACGGCGCAGGTCACTCATCGGTTTCTCCTTCAGTCGGCATCAGGCTGGTTTTCGGGCCGCGCGGTGTCAAAAGCCGGAAGGGCCAGCGCGCGGGATTCAATCTCGGTCAGGCGGGTCAGCGGGGCCAAGTCGACGCCCCACCGATGTGCGTTGTAAAGCTGCGGGATCAGGCAGATATCGGCCCAGGTCGGGCGGTCGCCAAAGCAGAAATCACCCGTCGGCGCGATCATCTGCTGAAACGCGGCCAGGTTTCGCGTCATGAAATGCACCATCCAGGCGATCCCGCCCTCGGCATCCGCGCCGTATTCCCGTTTCAGGTGAACGACGACGCCCACATTCGTCACCGGCTGCGTATCCATCGCGATGACATGGGCGGCAGCCAGCATCCGGGCGCGCGCCAGCGGCTCCTCCGGGACCAGCGCGGGGCTCGGATAGGTCGCCTCCAGCCAATCCAGGATCGCCATGGATTGCGTCAGTTCGGTGCCATCCTCCAACACCAGCACCGGCACGAAGCCCGAGGGGTTATGCACCAGGTAATCCGGCGCGCCCTGTTCGCCCTTGACCAGGTGAACGGGGATGCTCTCCCACGCCAACCCTTTCAGGCCCAGCGCGATGCGCACCCGGTAGGAACAGGAAGATCGCCAATAGGTATAGAGTTTCATCGGTCCCGATCCCGTCGCGTTTGGCCGCAGCTTACCCAAGCCATGGGGCCGGGTCGAACGGCTTTTCCGTCACCCACCCCAATAGGCCCGCGCCGAGGGAACGCGCCCGAACTGAAGGTGGAAATCATCCAGTTGCGGCGGGTCGATCCCGGCCTCCAGCACCATGGTATGGGCCTGCCCGCGATGGTGGATCTGGTGCTGCACCAGATGCAGGATCAGCGCGCCGACCTCCTCCTGCACGGGTCCGTCCTGCCGTTCCGTGGTGCGGGTCTGGGTCAGGGTCTCCTCGGTCAGGTCGCTGCAGAACCGCGCGAACCGCAGATCGACATCGGCCTGCGCGCGGGTCAGGTCCGCGACCTGCGCGATCTCCTCCCGCTCATAGACCGACCGCCCGCGCCCGCCCGCCTCCAGCGCATCGACATAGTAGAGGTCGACCTCGTGGATATGGTTAAGCGTTTCGCGCAGCGACGGGAAGAAACCGGGGCGCGGCGCGGCGAACTCGGTCGCACTCATCCCCGCGATGGCCCCGTAAAGCGTCGCGTTGGCCCAGGCATTGTTCAACGCCATGGTTCGGTAGGGGTTCGGTGTCATCGGCGCGGATCCTCAACTTCGTGGCGCTTATCCGCCCCGATTTTGTAACCGTCAACCGATCAGCGGGCCGTGGCCAGGATCGCGTCGAGATCCAGGTGCCGCGCCATGTGCTCGGCCAGATCGTCCAGCACCGCATCGACGCCTGCGCCGTAGCTGGCCGCGCCCGCAACCGCGCCGAACCCTTCCAGGTAGGCCCGCCGGAACGTATCGCTTGCAAAGAGCCCATGCAGATAGGTGCCCTGAATCTCCCCGTAGAGGGTCGAGGCCCCCTCGGGGCGGTCACCCACATGCGCGAAGGGCCGCGCCCGATCAGGGCCGTCGCTCTGCCCGATATGGATTTCGTAGCCCGAGACCTCCTGCCCGGTGAAGACATGCCGCGCCGTCACCCGTTCCAGGCTCTTGTCGCGCGACATCACCGTTTCGATACCAAGAAGCCCGAGCCCCTCGGTGCTGCCCGGCGGCCCCTCGATCCCTTCGGGGTCGTGAATGGCGGTGCCGAGCATCTGGTAGCCGCCGCAAAGCCCGAGCACCTGCCCCCCCCGCCTGATATGGGCGGCAAGGTCCACATCCCACCCCTCGATGCGCATGTATTGCAGATCGGCGCGGGTGGATTTCGTGCCCGGCAGGATCACCAGGTCGGTATCGCCGGGGATGGCCTGCCCCGCCCGGATCATCGTCAGCGACACGCCCGGCTCCTGCGCCAGCGGGTCGAGATCGTCGAAATTCGCGATGCGCTCGAAGGTCAGGCAGGCGATCTTGAGGCCTTGCCCCGCGCTCCTGCCCCTTATGTCCAGCGCATCTTCGGCGGGCAGCCTGGCGGCATCCGCGAAAAAGGGCAGGACACCGAAGCCGCGCCAGCCGGTGCGCGCCTCGATCAGTCTGTAGCCGTCGTCGAAAAGGCTCACATCGCCCCGGAACTTGTTGATGAGGAAGCCAGCGATCATGTCGGCATCGCCCGGATCCAGCACCGCCTGAGTGCCGACGATCTGCGCGATCACCCCGCCCCGGTCGATATCGCCTGCCAGGATAACGGGGACATCCGCGGCCCGCGCAAAGCCCATATTGGCGATGTCGCCCGCCCGCAGATTGACCTCGGCCGGACTGCCGGCACCTTCGACAATCACCAGGTCATGCGCCGCCTTGAGACGCCCGAAGCTCTCCAGCACGCGGGGCAACAGGCGCGGCTTGAGATCGGCATAGCCGCGCGCCTTCACCGTGGTCAGCCGTCGCCCGTGTACCACGACCTGCGCGCCGATCTCCGATTCGGGCTTGAGCAGGATCGGGTTCATATCCGTCACCGGCTCCAGACCCGCCGCCTGCGCCTGCAAAGCCTGCGCACGCCCGATCTCGCCGCCATCCACCGTGACGGCGGCATTGTTCGACATGTTCTGCGGCTTGAACGGGGCCACCGACAGCCCCCGCCTGCGCGCGGCCCGACAGAGTCCCGCCACCAGCAGCGACTTGCCCACATTCGAGCCCGCACCCTGGATCATCAGGGCCGTCACCTTGCACACCCCGCTCGGCCCCGAGAGGGCGGGGTAAGCGCGGCGGCAAGAACGCGGGGACAAGACCCTGCCCCGCAGGATCGAGGCTGACAGGAAATGATGAACAAATCCCTACCATCTTCTTGGCGACAAATACTCACGCCCCGCCCCCTGCCGCGCGCACGAGATCGGCGGGCAGGAACGCCTCCACAGCCGCGCTTGCGATCACCGTAATCGAGCCACTGTCCGGGTTGGTAACGTTCAAACCGCCATGGACGGCACGCACCGAAACCTTGCCGCGCGGCAACCCGTCGCGCAGCGCGTCACAATCCACCGCGTCCGGCGCCTGCACGCCGACCGTGACCCGCACCTCCATCGCCGCATGGTCGATCCCGAGCGCCTCGAATAGCGGGATCGAGGAGTGCCGGATCGCATCCTCGATCGCACGGGCCGCCGCCTTGGTGTAGTCCCGCCAGTAGAGATCGTTGCCCATCCCCATCTCGATGATGAACCGCTGCATCACGCGCCCTCCGGGTCGAACGAGACCGAGATCGCGGCATTGGCGATCACCGTCGGAGCGCCATCCGGACGCTGCACGTCCAGCCCGCCCTCGACGATGCGCAGATCGACATGGCCATATGGAAACACCGCCGCGATCCGGTCCCGATCGACCTGCGACGGCGCAGCGACACCGATCTCGACGGTGATCCGCATCTCGGACTTGTCGCGCCCGAAGAGTTCCGCGAGGTTGATCGAGTTGTGCCACAGCGCATCCCGAACCGCCCGAATGGCGGCCTCGGTGTAATCCTGCCGGCGCAGGCTGGTACCCATGCCGAACTCGGTCAGAAGCCGCGGACCGGTCATGAAAGGACTCGCAGCAGAGGACAAACGCACAATCTTGGAGGCAGCCCCCGTGACAGATGTCGGAGCCTCCGGCGGAGGTATTTCGAGCAAAATGAAAGCATGGATGCACAAGAGACACGCCACGCCCAGTGCTGACAGATCAGGTTAGGCGCGGCGCTTTCACTTTGCGCGGTCATCGGGACCTCTCCCTGTACCGCTTCACCACCCTGGCAGGCAAATCCTAACAAACCATTGCTTTCATTTTGCCGAAAATACCTCGGGGTCCGGGGCAGAGCCCCGGCGGGTCGGATTGCCGAAGGCAATTCGAGGCCAAAGTCAAAACTCCACCCCCTTCTGCCCCTTTATCCCGGACCGGAACGGGTGCTTGACCAATGTCATCTCGGTCACAAGGTCAGCCAGGTCGATCAGGTCGTCCTTGGCGTTCCGGCCGGTCAGCACCACATGCGTCATCTCGGGTTTTTCCTCCGCCAGGAACCGCACGACTTCGGCCAGATCGAGGTAGTCATAACGCAGCGCGATGTTGATCTCGTCCAGCAGCACCATCCGAATCGCGGGATCGCGGATCAGCTCCTTCGCCTTCTCCCACCCTTTCTCCGCCATCTCGATATCGCGGGTCTTGTCCTGGGTTTCCCAGGTGAAGCCCTCGCCCATCGCGTGAAACTGGCACAGATCGCTGAAATTGCCCTCCAGCAGCCGCCGCTCGCCGGTATCCCAGGCCCCCTTGATGAACTGCACCACGGCGCAGGGCATCCCATGCGCGATGCAGCGCAGGATCATTCCGAACCCGGAGGAGGACTTGCCCTTGCCCGGTCCGGTATGCACGATGATCAGCCCCTTCTCGCCCTCCTTCTTCGCCATGATCTTGTCGCGCGCGGCTTTCTTCTTGGCCATCTTCTGCGCGTGGCGGTCTTCGTCGGAAAGCGGTGTGTCGGTCATCTGGCGTCATCCTCATGCTTGACAAAGGGCTCGGTGATGGAGCAGGTGCGTAGCCGTGCTGGTTCCTGTCTTAGGACAGGCGAAGAGGGAATGCGACAGGCTTTGCGACCGATCACCGGTGGAAAGCCGCAAGCGCAGCCGCCCCCGCGACCGTGACCGGAGAATGGCCCCCGTATCCCACTGGCATCGACCGGGAAGGGTGAGGGGTCGCCGGGGCATCGCTCCGATATCCGCAAGCCGGGAGACCTGCCAGCACGGGACGGATGGATGAAGACCGCGCGAACGGGGTGTTTCGGGCTGGCTTTGGGGGCATGTGGCCAATTCGCCCCCGGCTGGCTTTTCCCCTTTTCCCGCATCGACCAAAGGGGGCCCGCGCATGGCTCAGGTGACACTCACGGTCTGCACGACCTGCCGCAAGACGGTGGATGGCACCCGCGTGGCCGAGGAGCCGCGCCCGGGCCTGCGCCTCTATGAGGCCCTCCGCGCAGCCGACCTGCCCGACGGCGTGCGCGTGATCGGCAATGAATGCCTCTCCGCCTGCGACAATGGCTGCTCGCTGGTGCTCTCCGGCGGGCCGGAGCGCTGGACCTATATCTACAGCCATCTCGATCCCGACACCCATGTCGACGAGATCCTCAAGGGCGCCGCCGCCTATGCCGCCACCGATGACGGCATCGTCCCCTGGCGCGACCGTCCCGTCATCTTCCGCAAGCAGAGCCTTGCCCGTATCCCCCCGCAAAAGGACTGAGCCGATGTCTGAGCTTTCCAAGATCCCCGTCACCGTCATCACCGGCTTTCTGGGCGCGGGCAAGACCACGCTCATCCGCCACCTGATGGCGAACCCGCAGGGCAAGCGTCTGGCGGTCCTGGTCAACGAATTCGGCACGGCGGGCGTCGATGGCGATATCCTGAAATCCTGCGCCGATGAAAACTGCCCCGAGAATAACATCGTGGAGCTTGCCAATGGCTGCATCTGCTGCACCGTGGCCGATGATTTCATCCCCACGATCCAGGCGCTGATGGCCCTGCCGGAGACGCCCGAGCACATCCTTATCGAGACGAGCGGTTTGGCCCTGCCCAAACCGCTGCTCAAGGCCTTCGACTGGCCCGCGATCCGCAGCTGCATCACCGTCGACGGCGTCATCGCGCTGGCCGATGCCGAGGCCGTGGCGGCGGGCCGCTTCGCCCCGGATGTGGACGCCGTGCAAAAGCAGCGTGAGGCCGATGACAGCCTCGATCACGACACACCGCTTGGCGAGGTGTTCGAGGATCAGATCTCCTGCGCCGATATCATCCTGCTCTCCAAGGCCGATCTGGCCGGCGAGGACGGGCTGGCCAAGGCGAAAGCCGTGATCGAAGCCGAGATGCCGCGCAAGGTGCCGCTGATCGCCATGACGGAAGGCGACATCGACCCGCGCGTCGTGCTTGGCCTGGGCGCGGCGGCCGAGGACGATCTGGATGCCCGCCCAAGCCATCATGACGGCGCGGATGACCATGAACATGACGATTTCGACAGCGTCGTGATCGAGCTGGATGAGGTAGAGAACCCCAAAGCGCTTGAGGCCGCGATCCTGCGGCTGGCGCGCGAGCAAGGGGCGCTCAGGGTCAAGGGGTATATCGCGGTGACAGGCAAACCGATGCGGATGTTGGTGCAAGCCGTGGGGGAGAGGTTGCGCACGCAGTATGACCGGCCCTGGGGCGAGACGCCCCGCCGCTCGCAGCTGGTGGTGATCGGCGAGCATGACAATATCGACGCCGCAAGGATTCGCGCTGTTCTGGAGGGCTAGATAGTGCCACACCGTTTGCCCCACGCGCCCAAAACGATGCATCGACGCATCGTTGTCACCGGGCGTCGATGCCCGGTCGCGCGCCAGGCGATGGGGCTGCGCTAATGCACGTCGTCTTTCGCGAAAGCCATGGGTTGGAGGAGACCGACACGCCGCAGGATCTGGGCCAGAGCCCGGCCGATCTGGTGGTGCTGTCCTTCTCCGATTCCGACCTCGGGGCTTTCGCGGCAGGTTATCACCGGGCGCGAGCCAATGGGTTCGACCCCACGCTGCGCCTGGCCAACCTGGTGGCGCTGAAACACCCCCTTTCGGTCGATACCTATGCCGAACAGACCCTGGCCGGGGCCAAGGCGGTCCTCGTCAAGCTTATCGGCGGCGAGAGCTACTGGCCCTACGGCCTGGCCACCCTGCGCGAGATCGCCGACACCACCGGAATGGCGCTGGCGGTGCTGCCCGCCGATGGCAGGCCGGATGCGCGGCTGGACGAGATCTCCACCCTGCCCGTCTCCACCCTGCGGCGGCTGCAGCATCTTTGCGACGCGGGCGGCGCGATTGCGGCCCATGCGGCGCTGGCGCAACTGGCGCTGGCGGGCGGCATGTATTGCGGTCCGGTGATCGGTGAGAAGACCGTGCCGGATTTCGGGTATTACCACCCGGACACGGGCGCCACCCAGACCGCCCCCGCATCGGACCGGCCGCGCGTTCTCGTCAGTTTCTACCGCTCCTACCTGACCGCCGCCGATACCGAGCCGGTCGATGCCCTGATCCGCGCGCTTGAGGCCGGGGGCTTTGACGCCATCGGCCTCTTTGCCAATTCACTGAAGAACCCCGCCGCCGCCGACTGGATCCGCGCGCAGGCCGCCGACCACGCCCCGGCGGCCATCGTCAACGCCACCGCCTTTTCCGCGCAAGGTGCGGATGGCGCGCCCTCGCCGCTCAATGCCAGCGGCTGCCCGGTCTTCCAGGTTGCGCTGTCCACCGCGCGGCGCAAGGAGTGGCTTGAGGCCGAGCGGGGGCTGTCGCCTGCCGATCTCGCCATGCATGTGGTGCTGCCCGAGGTCGATGGCCGGATCTTCGCCGGTGTCGCCAGTTTCAAGCAGCCCGGGCGCAAGGATCCCGAGCTGGAATACTCCCGCTTCGCCCACCGCGCCGATGCAGGGCGGATCGCGGCGGTGGTGGCGCGGGTCGCCGCCTGGCACCGCCTTGCCACGACAGCGCCCGAGGAGAAACGCCTCGCCGTGGTTCTCTCGACCTATCCCGGCCGCGAATGGAACCTGGCCCATGCCGTCGGTCTGGATGCCTTGGCCTCGACCGACGCGTTGCTGAACGCGCTGGCGGAGGAGGGTCATGACACCGGCACCCGCCCCGATCTGGGCAAGGCCCTGCTGGACAGGTACATCTCCTGGCCCGTCGCGGAATACCGGGCGGCCCTCGCCCGTCTGCCGGACGCCATGCGCGAAGACCTCAGCGCCGCCTGGGGCGCCCCGGAAACCGATCCGGCCTGCAAGGACGGCGCGTTCCATTTCGTCGCGCTGCATACCGGCAAGACCACCATCGCCCTGCAACCCGAACGCGGCGACGTGGCGGCCCGCGACGACGACTACCACGACCTCGCCCGCACGCCCTGCCATGGCTATGTCGCCTTCTACCTGTGGCTGACCGCGCGCACCGACGCCCTCATCCATGTCGGCGCGCATGGCACGCTGGAATGGCTGCCGGGCAAATCCGTGGCCCTCAGCGACACCTGCTGGCCCGAGGCCCTGACCGGCCCGCTTCCCGTGATCTACCCCTTCATCGTCAACGATCCCGGCGAGGCCGCGCAGGCGAAGCGCCGCATCGGCGCGGTCACCATCGGCCACCTGCCGCCGCCCCTGGCCGAGACCACCCTGCCCGCGAACATGGGCCGTCTCGAACATTTGCTTGATGAATACTCCACCGCCGACGGGCTGGACCCCGCCCGCCGCGACCGGCTGATCGAAGACATCCGCGACGAGGCGCGCGGCACGGGGGTCGAGTCCGATCTGGGGCTCGATGCCGCCGCCTGCCCGGCAGAGGCCATCACCCGCATCGACCGTTTCGTCTGCGACATCAAGGAAAGCCAGTATGGCGACGGGCTGCACATCTTCGGCACCGGCGATTGCGGGGCTGAGGAACGCGCCGGGTTGCGCGCCGCGCTGATGGGCCGGCTGGTCGCCCCCGGCCCCTCCGGCTCACCCTACCGGGGCCGTTCGGATGTGCTGCCCACCGGGCGCAACCTCTTCACCACCGACCCGCGCGCCGTGCCGTCGCGCGCCGCCCATGCGCAAGGTGTGAAGCTGGCCGAGGAGCTTCTGCGCCGCCACCTGCAGGATAACGGCGATTGGCCGCGCGGTCTGGTCGTGGACCTCTGGGGCTCGGCCACGATGCGCACGGCGGGCGAGGAATTTGCCATGGCGCTGCATCTGGCGGGGCTGAAGCCGGTCTGGGACGAGGGATCGGAGCGCGTCAGCGGCTTCGAGGTGATCCCGCTGGCGCTGCTCGCACGCCCCCGGATCGACGTGACCTTGCGGGTCTCGGGCCTCTTCCGCGACGTGTTTCCAGGGTTGGCGCAGATGTTCGAGGCCGCCGCAAGCGCCTTGTCCGGGCGGGAAGAACCCGCTGAAGACAACCCCTACCTGACGCAAACCCCACGCGTTTTCGGACCGAAACCGGGCCTCTACGGCGTCGGCATGACCGCCCATCTGGACGACTATTCCGACGCCGCGCGGCATGCGGCGGGCGAGGCCTGGCTTGCGGCCTCAAGCTTCGCCATCGACGCGCAAGGCGCGAGCCACGAGGCCCGCGCCGCGCTGGAGTCCCGCGTGAAATCCGCCGACAGCTTCGTCCACCTGCAAGACCTGCCCGAAACCGACCTGCTGATGGCCTCCGACTACGCCGCGCATGAGGCCGGGTTCGCCGCCGCCGTGGCGCGCCTGGGGGGGGACAAACCTGCCCTCTACCACATGGACGCGACCCGCCCCGACGCGCCCAGGGCCCGCGACCTGACCGAGGAGATCGCCCGTGTCACCCGCGCCCGCGCGGCCAATCCCGATTGGGCGACGGGGATGATGCGCCACGGCTTCCGGGGGGCGGCCGAGATCGCGGCGACGCTCGATCACCTCGCAGCCTTCGCGCATCTCGCCGCCGCCGTGCCGCCGCATCTCTTTGATCTCTATCATGACGCCACGCTTGGCCGCGACGACCTGGTGGCGTTCATGGAAGAGGCCAACCCGCGGGCGCTGGCCGCGCTGCGCGCGCGCTTTCAGGCATTGCATGAGGCGGGACTGTGGGCAACGCGGCGCAACTCCATCGCCGCCACGTTGCAGGTGGCGCAATGAGCGCGCCGGTCGTGCGCGGCTGGTGCCCCGGCGCGCTGCGTCCGATGATGTCGGGCGACGGGCTGGTGGTGCGGCTGCGCGCGCCCTTGGGGCGCTTCTCGCCCCGGCAGGCGGCAGGCGTGGCGGAATTGTCGCGCCGTTATGGCAACGGGCTGCTGGACCTGTCGGCGCGGGCCAATCTGCAAATCCGTGGCGTGGCGGAGGCCGATCACGCCGCGCTGATCGAGCGGCTGGCCACACTCGGGCTGGTCGATGAGGACGCCGAGACCGAGGCACGCCGCAATGTCGTGGTGCAGCCCTTCTGGCAGGCGGGCGATGAGACCGCGCGCATATCGCAGGCGCTGAATGACGCGCTACGCGGGACGGGCGCACCGCAGACCCCCGGCAAATTCGGTTACGCGGTGGATTGCGGCGCATTGCCCTTTTTGCGAATCATCTCTGCCGATATCCGCATCGAACGCGCTGAGGGCGGGATTATCTGCCGTGCCGATGGCGCTGACACCGGGGCGCGCGTGACGGACGAAACAGCGGCAGAGGTCGCCTTGGACCTTGCCGACTGGTTCCTGGCGACAGGCGGCGCGCCCGAGGGGCGGGGCCGGATGGCGGCGCATCTGAAACGTACGCCGCTGCCGGAAAACTTCCGTCAAATCAATTCCGTGCCGGAGACTGCTCAAGCCCCCACTCCCGGCGCGACCCCGCAAGGCCGCCTTGTCGCGCTTGAATTCGGTCAGATCGACGCGGCGACCCTCGCGGCCCTTTCCACCCTCGCCCCGCTCCGCCTGACGCCGTGGCGGATGCTCCTGATCGAAGGCACCAGAGAGGCCCCCGCCCTGCCCGGCCTGATCCATGACGCGGCCGATCCGCGCCTCCGCATCCATGTCTGCACCGGCGCGCCGGGATGCCCGCAGGGGCAGTCTGAAACCCGCCCCCTCGCCCGCGCCCTCGCCCCGCATCTGGGCAAGGACCAGTCCTTACATATCTCGGGCTGCGCCAAGGGCTGCGCCCATCCCGGCGCCGCGCCGCTGACCCTGACCGCGACCGCGCGGGAGCGGTTCGACCTGATCCGCAATGGCCGCGCGGGCACCCCCCCCGATGCCCGCGATCTCACCCCAGATGCCCTCACGAAAGCCCTGCAAGATGCCCCATAGCTACGAGACCAACGGTGCCGCGATCTACGAGGAGAGCTTTCGCACCATCCGCGCCGAGGCCGACCTCGCCCGGTTCGGACCCGATGAGGAAGGCGTCGTCGTGCGCATGATCCACGCGGCGGGTCTGGTCGGGCTGGAGCACGATGTGATGTTCTCGGACGGCATGGCCAGTGCCGCCCGCAAGGCGCTGGCGGATGGCGCGCCGATCCTCTGCGATGCCTATATGGTCAGCGAAGGGATCACCCGGCCACGACTGCCCGCGAAGAACGAGGTGATCTGCACCCTGCGCGACCCCCGCGTGCCGGATATGGCGAAGGAGATGTCGAACACGCGCTCGGCTGCCGCGCTGGAACTGTGGCGGCCACATCTGGCGGGCGCGCTGGTGGCCATTGGCAACGCGCCCACGGCGCTGTTTCACCTGCTCAACATGCTGGAAGACCCCGCCTGCCCCCGGCCCGCCGCGATCATCGGATGCCCGGTCGGATTTGTCGGCGCGGCGGAGTCGAAAGACGCGCTGATGGCCGATCTGCCGGTGCCCGCGATGATCGTGCGCGGCCGGCTTGGCGGCTCGGCGATCACGGTCGCGGCCGTGAACGCCCTGGCGTCGAAGGCGGAATGATGGGCAAGGTGATCTGCACCGGGCTCGGCCCCGGCGACCCCGATTTGATGAGCGTCCGCTCGGATCGCCTGATCCGGGGGGCGCGGCACGTGGCCTATTTCCGCAAGGCGGGCCGCAAGGGGCAAGCGCGCCAGATCGTCGAGGGCATGCTGCGCGAGGATGTCACCGAACACGCGATGGAATACCCGGTAACGACCGAGATTGCCGTCAGCGACCCCGAATACAACCGCATCCTCTCCGCCTTCTACGCGGATTGGGCCAACCGGCTTGAGGCGCTGGCCGCTGAGGCGGACGTGGTCGTGCTCTGCGAGGGCGACCCGTTTTTCTACGGCTCCTTCATGCACCTGCACAGCCGGTTGCAAACCCGCGTCGAGGTCGAGATCGTGCCCGGCATCACCGGCATGTCGGGCTGCTGGACCGCGACGGATCTGCCGATCACCTGGGGCGATGACGTGATGACCGTGGCGATGGCGACCCTGCCCGAGGCGGAACTGGCGCGGCGGCTCAAGGATACCGACGCCGCCGTCGTGATGAAGATCGGGCGCAACCTCGGGAAACTGAAACGCGCGCTGGAGACCGCCGGACGGCTCGACGATGCCTGGCTGGTCGAACGCGGCACGATGCCGGCACAATCCGTGCAGAAGCTGTGCGATTTCAATGGCGAGGCCCCCTATTTCGCCATCTGCCTGCTGCATGGGAAAGGGCGCAGGCCATGACCGGGTGGGTGGCGGTTGCAGGGCTCGGCCCCGGGCGCGATGACCTCGTGACGCCCGAGGTGCAGGCAGCCCTGTCCGAGGCCACCGATATTGTCGGCTACATCCCCTATGTTCGTCGGGTTGCCGACCGCCCCGGCCTCACGAAACACGAAAGTGACAACCGGGTGGAGCTGGACCGCGCCGCCCATGCCTTGCAGATGGCCGCGGAGGGCGCGCGCGTCGTTGTCGTCTCCTCGGGCGATCCCGGCGTCTTCGCCATGGCCTCGGCCCTGTTCGAGGCGCTGGAGGCTGGCCCGCGCGACTGGCTGGACCTCGATATCCGCATCCTGCCCGGCATCACCGCGATGCTGGCCGCCGCCGCGCGTCTCGGTGCGCCTTTGGGGCACGATTTCGCGGCGATAAACCTTAGCGACAACCTCAAGCCGTGGTCGCTCATCGAAAGGCGACTGCGCGCGGCGGGCGAGGCCGGGTTCGCGATGGCCTTCTACAACCCACGCTCCAGGTCGCGCCCGCATCAGTTCGCCCGCGCGCTGGAAATCCTGCGCGAGGCCTGCGGCGGCGAGACGCTGATTTCCTTCGCCCGCGCGGTCAGCACGCAAGAGGAGAGCATCACCACCGTCCCGCTGAACGAGGCGACGCCAGAGATGGCCGACATGCGCACCATGGTGATCGTCGGCAACCGCGACACGCGCCGCATCGGGCGCTTTGTCTACACGCCCCGGTCGGCCCCATGATCGAGCCAGTCCAGCACCGCGCCGACGCTGTTCAGCACCCGCCGCGCGGGGGTGGCGGGCCGGTCGATCATCACCACCGGCAGGGCCAATGCACGCGCCGCCGTCAGCTTGGCCTCGGCCCCCGCCCCGCCGCTGTTCTTGGCCACGATATGGGTGATGCCATGCGCCTCCATCAGGGCTTCGTCGCTGGCCACGTCGAAGGGTCCGCGCGCGATCTCGATGGCGCAATCGGGGAAAGGCAAGGGCGTTTCCGGCGGATCGACCAGGCGCAGGAGGTAGAAATTTCCGGGCTTGGCGGTGAAGCCGTCGACATGCTGTTTGCCGATGGCAAGAAACACCCGCGCGCCGGAATCGGGCAGCGCCGCCACCGCGCCGACAATATCGGGAACGCGGGTCCAATCGTCGCCCTTGCCCGCCCGCCATTCGGGCCGCTCCAGCGCCACCAGGGCAACCCCGGCCCGGTCACAGGCCGCGACGGCATTGGCGCTCATTCCCGCGGCAAAGGGATGGGTCGCATCGACGACATGGGTGATGGTCCCGGCCCGCAGATACTCCACCAGCCCCGCGACCCCGCCAAATCCCCCCACCCGCGTGGGCAGCGGCTGCGCCACGGGAGTGCCGGTGCGCCCGGCATAGGAGAAGATCGCGTCATCCCCCCGTTCGGCCAAGGCGCGCGCCAGCGCGGAGGCCTCGGATGTGCCGCCGAGCAGAAGGATGCGTGTCATGGCTGACCCCTGGCTGACCATCATCGGATTGGGCGAGGATGGCCTGAATGGCCTGCCGCCCGCAAGCCGTGCCGCGCTGGACGCGGCCGAGATCGTCTTCGGCGCGCCGCGTCATCTGCAATTGGCGGAGGTCGGCGAGAGGGGCCGCCCCTGGCCGGTGCCCTTCGACATTGCGCCGGTGCTGGCGGAACGGGGCCGCAAGGTCGCCGTGCTGGCCTCGGGCGATCCGTTCTGGCATGGCGCTGGCGGGTCGTTGGCGGGGCAACTGTCGCCGGATGACTACATCACCCACCCCGCGCCGTCCTGCTTTTCGCTGGCCGCTGCCGCGATGGGGTGGCGAATCGAGGGGGTGCTCTGCCTCGGCCTGCACGCCGCGCCGTTCACCCGGCTGACCCCGGTACTGGCGAAGGGCGTGCGCGTTCTCTGCACCCTGCGCGACGGCGCGGCGGTCGGCGATCTGGCGGCGTGGCTGACCGGACAGGGGTTCGGCCCCTCACGCCTCACCGTGTTGGAGGCGCTCGGCGGGCCGCGCCAGCGTATCCGCGAAACCACGGCGGCGGGGGGCGACATCGGCGACATTGCCCATCCCGTCTTACTGGCGATCGAGGCCGATGGCGCGACGGGACTGCCGCGCGCCTCGGGCCTGCCCGACGACCTTTTTACCCAAGACGGCCAGATCACCAAGCGGCCCGTGCGGGCACTGACCCTTTCGGCACTTGCCCCCCGTCCCGGCACCCACCTCTGGGATCTCGGCGCCGGGTCGGGCTCCATCTCGGTCGAGTTCTGCCTCGCCGCCCCCGGTGCGACCGCCAGCGCCATTGAGGCCCGCGCCGACCGGGCCGCGACTATCCGCGACAACGCGGCGCGGTTCGGGCTGGAACATCGCATCACCGTGACGGAAGGACGGACGCCGGACGCGCTGACCGGCCTGCCCGCGCCCGATGTGGTCTTCATCGGCGGTGGCGCGTCCGAGGCGCTTTTGCAGGCCCTGTGGGACAGGATACCGCAAGGCGCGCGGCTGGTCGTCAACGCGGTGACACTGGAGACCGAGGCCCTGCTGATGGCGTGGCACGGCGCGAAGGGCGGGCATCTGCTGCGCGTGGAACTGGCCGAGGCCGCGCCGCTTGGCACGATGCGCGGATGGGACCGCGCGCGCCCCGTCATTCAATGGAGCGTGACGCGATGATCGTGGCAGGCATAGGCTTGCGGGCGGCGGCCACGGTCGAGGCGCTGGCTGCGGCCCTGACCGCCACGGGCCAAACCCCGGACGCGCTGGCCTGCATTGAGGCCAAGGCCACACCCGCGCTGCGCGACATGGCCCGCGCCCGCGCCCTGCCCCTCACGCTTCTGACCGAGGCCGAGATCGCCGGGATCGAGACGCCCACGCGCTCCGCCCGCATCCTCGCCCGCTTTGCCACCGGCAGCGTCGCAGAGGCGGCGGCCCTTGCGGCATTACGCAAAACCGGCCATGAGGCACGGATCATCGCGCCCCGCGTGACTTCGCCCTGCGGCAAGGTCACGGTGGCATTGGCACAAGGGAGGCCGATATGAGTGTCCATTTCATCGGTGCCGGACCCGGTGCGGCGGACCTGATCACCCTGCGCGGGCGCGACCTGATCGCGGCCTGCCCGGTCTGCCTCTATGCCGGGTCGCTGGTGCCCGAGGCGCTGCTGGCGCATTGTCCCGATGGCGCGCGCATCGTGAACACCGCACCCCTGAGCCTGGATGAGATCATGGCCGAGATCCGGGCGGCCCATGCGGCAGGCCAGGACGTGGCGCGGCTGCATTCCGGTGACCTCTCGGTCTGGTCGGCCATGGGCGAACAATTGCGCCGCCTGCGCGCGGAAAACATCCCCTATGACGTGACGCCGGGCGTGCCGAGCTTCGCCGCCGCCGCCGCCGCATTGGGCGCGGAACTGACGCTGCCGGGGGTAGCGCAATCGCTGGTGCTGACACGGACATCGGGTCGCGCCAGCGCGATGCCGGAGCGCGAGACGCTGGAGAATTTCGCCGCCACCGGCGCAACGCTGGCCATCCATCTTTCCGTGCATGTGCTGGAGGACGTGGTCGAGCAACTGACGCCGCATTACGGCGCGGATTGCCCCGTCGCCGTGATCTGGCGCGCGACCTGGCCCGATCAACGCATCGTCAAGGCGACGCTGGCCACGCTGGAAGAGGCGACCGGCGGCGAACGCGGGCGCACCGCGCTGATCCTTGTGGGGCACGCCCTGGGGGCGGAGAATTTCGACGAAAGCTGTCTCTATGCGGGCAATTACGACCGCCGGTTCCGCCCCGTCGGCACCAGCCCCCGCTTTCCGGAGGACGCGTCATGATCCCCCCCGGCCTGCTGATTTCCGCGCCTGCATCCGGCACCGGCAAGACGACGCTGATGCTGGGGCTTCTCGCCGCCTTCAAGGCGCGCGGCACCCGGGTGCAGCCCTTCAAATGCGGCCCCGACTATATCGACCCGGGCCTGCACCGGGCGGCGTCGGGGCAATTCTCGGTCAACCTCGACACCTGGGCGATGGGGCGCGAGATGCTGGCGGGGCTGATCGCGGGCGCGCAAGGGGCGGAGCTGATCCTCGCGGAGGGCTCGATGGGCCTTTTCGATGGCGTCGTGAAATCCGGGGCCTGCGGCACCGGGGCCAGCGCCCATGTCGCGGCCCTGACGGGCTGGCCGGTGGTGCTGGTGCTGGATTGCTCGGGCCAGGCGCAATCGGCCGCCGCAGTGGCGCTTGGCTTTGCCTCCATGCGGGCCGATGTGCGGCTGGCGGGCGTGGTGCTGAACAAGGTCGCCTCACCCCGGCACGAGGCCATGCTGCGCGCCGGAATGGCCGAGGTGGGGATCGAGGTTCTGGGGGCCTTGCCGCGCCAGAAGGATGTCGAAATGCCCGCCCGTCACCTCGGGCTGGTCCAGGCCGAGGATCAGGGGGATCTGGCGCGGATCCTGCACGCCGCGGGCGATTTCGTGGCCGAGCATGTCGATCTCGACCGCCTCCTCGCCGTCGCGGGCGACACCCGGCTTGTCGGCGCGACCACGGGGATCACGCCGCCGGGGCAACGGATCGCGCTGGCCCGCGACGCCGCGTTTTCCTTCGTCTATCCGCATCAACTGGATGGCTGGCGCGCGGCGGGGGCGGAGATCACGCTGTTCTCACCGCTCAACGACGAGGCCCCCGACCCCGGTGCCGATATCTGCTGGCTGCCCGGCGGCTATCCCGAGCTTCACGCAGGAAAACTCGCCGCCGCCGACACCTTCCGCGCGGGCCTGCGCGACTTCGCCCGAACCCGGCCCGTGCATGGCGAATGCGGCGGCTACATGGCGATGGGGGCGGCCCTGATCGACAAGGCGGGCACGCGCCACGAGATGGCGGGGCTGCTGGGGCTCGTGACCTCCTACGCCAAGCGCAAGATGCACCTGGGCTACCGGCTGGCCACATTCGCGGAACCGATGCCGGGGCTGGTGGCGGGAGCCAGGGCGCGCGGGCACGAGTTCCATTACTCCACCATTCTGGAGCAACCCGACACGGCCTTGGCCCATGTGGTGGACGCGAATGGCGATGCGGTGCCGGAAACCGGATCGCGGCGCGCAAACGCCACCGGCACCTTCTTTCACATGATCGCGGAGGCGGCATGAGCGGCGTTGTCAGCTTCGTCTCCTCCGGCCCCGGCGATCCGGAATTGCTGACGCTCAAGGCCGTCGACCGCCTCACGCGCGCCGATGCGGTTCTGTTCGACGATCTGTCTTCCGGCCCAATCCTGACCCATGCCCGCGCCGGTGCCGACCTTGTGGGCGTCGGCAAACGGGCGGGCCGCCCCTCGCCCAAGCAGGACCATGTCAGCCGGTTGCTGGTCGATTACGCCCGCACCGGCCAACGCGTCGTGCGGCTGAAATCCGGCGATTGCGGCATCTTCGGACGGCTGGAGGAGGAGGTGATCGCCCTGCGCGCGGCGGGCATCGCGTATGAGATCATCCCCGGCGTCACCTCGGCCTCGGCCGCCGCGGCCGCCGCCGGTATCCCGCTGACGCGCCGCCTGACCGCGCGGCGGGTGCAGTTCGTCACCGGCCATGACGTGACCGGCGCGCTGCCCGAGGGTCTGGACCTGAAGGCGCTGGCCGATCCCGGTGCAACCACCGTCGTCTACATGGGCAAGCGCACCTTCGCGGGGCTGGTGGCGCGCCTGGTGATGGAGGGGCTGCCCGCCGACACGCCCGCGATGCTGGCCGAAGCCGTCACCACCCCCGACCAGCGGCTGACGCGGGCCACGATCACCGACCTGGCCGCACAGCTTGCCCAATCGGACAGCAAACTGCCGGGTCTGATCCTTTATGGTCCGCTGGCGGAGGGCGACGGCGGATGATCCATCTCGACCTCATCGGCATCGGCACTGGTAACCCGAAACACCTGACCTTGCAGGCGGTGGAGGCGATGAACGCCGCCGACCTGATCTTGATCCCGCACAAGGGCGCGCAGAAGGATGACCTGGCGGCGCTGCGGTACCGGATCTGCCGCGACGTGCTGACGGGCGAAACGAAGATCGTGCAGTTCGACCTGCCCGCGCGCGACCCCGCAATCCCCGATTACACCGCGCGGGTCGAGGCCTGGCACGACGCGATTGCCGCGATCTGGGTTGGGGCCATCCGCGAACATCTGGGCGATACGGGCCGCGTTGCGTTCCTGGTCTGGGGCGACCCGTCGCTCTATGACAGCACGTTGCGGATTGCCGAGCGCGTCGCGCGGAACCTGCCGCTCAGGCCCTGCGTCATTCCCGGCATCACCTCGATCCAGGCTTTGACCGCCGCGCATGCGGTTCCGCTCAACCGCCTCAATGCGCCGGTGACGATCACCACGGGGCGCAGGCTGCGGGATGAGGGCTGGCCGCACGGGGCCGACACTGTGGTGATCATGCTGGACGGCGAGTGCAGTTTCCGCGCGCTCAACCCCGACGGCCTGCATATCTGGTGGAGCGCCTATGCCGGGATGGCGGAGGAGATCACCCTCTCCGGCCCGGTTGCGGGGGTGACGGAGAAGATCGTGGACATCCGCGCCGAGGCCCGCGCACGCCACGGATGGATCATGGACATCTACCTGCTGCGCTACGACACCCCGGCCTGAAACCGACGCGAACGCCGTCGCGGATGGGCGGTTACAGAGCTGTCCCGGCGGTAGGCTTCAAGCCATGACCCTCGCCATCCCCGCCCCTTCGCCGGTCTTTCAGCGCATCGCGCGGTTCACGCTGGACCAGTCTGCCCGCGACATCCCCGAGGCCACGCGGGCGCGCGCCGCCCTTCTGCTGCTAGACACGCTCGGCATCTGCGCGGCGGCGGCCCCGATGGAGGCGGGCCGCATCGCGCGCAATATCGCGGTGGCGCTTTATGGCGCGGGCACGCCCGACCTTTCCGCGCCGATCCTCTTCGACGGTCGCCGCGCCAGCCTGGCCGGGGCCGGGTTCGCTGCCGCCAGCCAGATCGACAACCTCGACGGGCATGACGGCTACAACCCGACCAAGGGCCATATCGGGGTGGCGGTGGTGCCCGCGCTGGCCGCTTTGGCCCAAGCGCGCCCCGATCTGAGCGGCACGGATGCCCTCGCCGCGCTGGTCATTTCCTACGAAGTCGCGGGCCGGGCGGCGATCGCGTTGCACGCCACGGTCAGCGACTACCATACCTCGGGCGCCTGGAACGGGCTTGGCGTTGTGGCGCTGGCGGCGAGGCTGCGGGGCCACAGCGCGGATCAGTTGCGCCACGGGTTCGGCATCGCCGAATATCACGGCCCCCGCAGCCAGATGATGCGCGAGATCGCCAATCCGACCATGCTGCATGACGGGTCCGGCATGGGGGCGTTGGTCGGGCTTTCGGCGGCGATCATGGCCGAGCAGGGCTTTACCGGCGCGCCCGCGATCACGCTGGAGGGGGAGGACGCCGCCCCCCATTGGGACGATCTGGGCACGCTCTGGCAGACCGATCTGCAATATATCAAGCCCTACCCGATCTGCCGGTGGGCGCATGCCCCGATTGATGCAGCACAGATGCTGCGGCCCGGACTGGACCCCACCCGGATCAGCGCCATCACCATCCGCAGCTTCGCCAATGCCGTGGCCCTCTTTCCGGACATGCCGGAGACGACCACCCAGGCGCAATATTCCCTGCCCTTCGCGGTCGCCACGATGCTGGTGCATGGCAAGATCGGAGTGCCGCATATCTCGGGCGCGGGCCTGCGCGATGCGGATGTCGCCCGCCTGGTTGCGCGCACGCAGCTTGAGGTCGCGCCCGAGCACGAGGCGCGCTTTCCCGAGGGGCGATGGGCCGATCTCTCGATCACGCTGGAGGATGACGAGGTGCTGCAATCGGGCGAGGTTCACGCGCGCGGCGGGCCCGAGCATCCATTCTCCGAGGCCGATATCTGCGCCAAGTTCATGGACTTCGCAGCACCTGTCCTTGGCCCGCACCGCGCCGGTGCCATTCGTGACGCAACTCTGGCGCTGGCCCGTGAGGATGCCTCCTTCTCGACCTTGACAGACCTGCTGACAGATCCACCCTAGGCGCTGGCGAACAGCCCCGCGTGCTCCTCTCGCAGGGCGTTCTTCTGCACCTTGCCCATGGTGTTGCGCGGCAGGTCATCGGCGATGATCACCCGGCGCGGCTGCTTGAAGCGGGCAAGCTCGCCCTCCAGCCCTGCCAATACCTGCGCCTCCATCAGGCCGCGCCCCTCTTGCGGCACCACCACGGCCACCACCGCCTCGCCCATATCGGGATGCGGCACGCCGATCACGGCGCTTTCCAACACGCCGGGCAGATCGTCGATCACCGCCTCGACCTCTTTCGGATAGATATTGAACCCGCCCGAAATGATCAGATCCTTGCCGCGCCCGACAATATGGACATAGCCATCTTCATCGACCCGCCCCAGATCGCCGGTGAGGAAGAAGCCGTCCTCGCGCAACTCCTCCGCCGTCTTTTCCGGCATGTTCCAATAGCCCGAAAAGACATTCGGGCCGCGCACTTCCAGCATTCCGATCTCGCCCTGCGGCAGTTCCGCTCCGGTCTTGGGGTCGCAGATTTTCAACTCCACCCCCGGCAGCGGAAAGCCCACAGTGCCCGCGCGGCGTTCGCCGTCATAGGGGTTGGAGGTGTTCATGTTGGTCTCGGTCATGCCGTAGCGTTCAAGGATCGCATGGCCGGTGACCTCCTGCCATCTGGCGTGGGTCTCGGCCAGAAGCGGCGCGGAGCCGGAGATGAAGAGCCGCATGTTGCGCGCGGCATAGGCCAGCCCGAACTGCCGGAGCAGCCGCGTGTAGAAGGTCGGCACGCCCATCAACGCGGTGGCCTGCGGCATCACGTCTAGGATCGCGCCTTCGTCGAAGCCCTGCAGGAACAGGCAGGCGCCGCCCGCCATCAGGGTGATGTTGGTGGCGACGAAGAGGCCATGCGTGTGAAAGATCGGCAGCGCATGGATCAAGACGTCATCGCTGGTGAAGCGCCAAACGTCGCGCAATGTCTCGGAGTTCGAGGCCAGCGCCCCGTGGCTCAGCATCGCGCCCTTCGAGCGGCCCGTCGTGCCGGAGGTGTAGAGAATCGCGGCCAGATCGTCGGCGTTACGCGGGACGGGGTCGAACCCGGGTCGCTCCGCGTCGCGCGCGTCCGCCAGCGTGCCGGTCTCATCCGCCGCGATGGTCATGAGGTTCGGCACGCCGCAGTCGCGCGCGAGCCCTTCAAGCGCCGCATGTTTCCGCGCATCGCAGACCAGCAGCGTGGGCGTCGCGTCGCCCAGGAAATAGCGCAGCTCGCTTTCCGTGTAGGCGGGGTTCAGCGGCAGGAACACCGCACCGGAGAGGACACAGCCGAGATAAAGCTCCAGCATGGTTTGCGTCTTGGGGGCCTGCACCGCCACCCGGTCGCCGGGGGCAACGCCCATGCGCCGCAGCGCGTTGGCGATCCGCTCGGCATTGGCGAAGAAATCACCATAACTGGTAACGCGGTCGGTGCCGACATGGCGCAGGAACGGCGCGTCCTCGCGCCCGACCGAGGCGGCGCGCAGGCGGTGGGCAAGATGGTTGGCGTCATACATCGGGCAAACGGGCCTTTCCGTGGTGGGTTTTCGGGTCAACCATGCGTCACCACCGGATCAATCGGCCCGAGCGGCCCGCCCATCGCCATCTCGACCGCGCGCGCGACCTGCAACAGGCGTGCCTCGCCGCGCGGGGGGCCGATCAGTTGCAGGCCCACGGGAACGCCGTGCCGGTCGCGTCCGACGGGCACCGACAGCGCGGGCAGACCGGCGGTCGCGGCCAGGAAGGAAAACCGCAGCCAGTCGATATAGTCGGTCAGCGTCTGCCCCTCGATCTCGGTCGGAAACTCCTCCTCCACCGGGCCGGGCATCAAGCCGACGACGGGGCAGGCCAGCACGTCGAAACGCTTGAGGAAGGCGACCATGCGGTCGAAGATGTCGGATTTGGCGCGGCCCGCCGTGACGATGTCATCAAGGCTCAACTCGCGCCCCTGCTGGATGTTCTGCCGCAGGCTGGCCTTGAATTGCGCCTGCACCGTCTCGGGCAGTGCGCCCGCGCCGTTGGCCCAGAGAAGCGCCCGCGCGGTGCGATAGGCGTGGTCGAGCCCGGTCACGTTCGGGCAATCCTCGGAGATCATGGCACCGTCGCGTTCGACCTGACCCAGGGCGCGGCGCAGATGGGCCTCGACCTCCGGCGCGCAAGGAGCAAAGCCGCCCAGATCGGGGGTGAAGGCGATGCGCACATGGGGGTCGGCCTCGGCCACCGCCTGCTGATAGGAGGTCTGGGGCGGCGGAAAAGAAATCGCCCAATCTGGGTTGAACCCCGCCATCGCATCGAGGAACAGCGCGCAATCCTGCACGGATCGCGCCATCGGGCCCTGCACCGCCTCAAGGTGGAACCCGTTGCCCGCCGGCCCCGGCCCCGCGATACCCGGCGAGGGGCGCATACCCACGACACCGCAGAAGGCTGCCGGCGTGCGGCAGGAGCCCGCGAGGTCGGAGCCGTGCGACAGCCAGACCTCGCCGGCGGCCAGCGATACCGCCGCCCCGCCCGAGGAACCGCCCGCGTTCAGCGACGTGTTCCAGGGGTTGCGCGTCATGCCGAAGACTGCGTTGAAGGTGTTGGCGCCCGCCCCCATCTCGGGCGTGTTGGTCTTGCCCAGGACGACACCACCGCGTGCCTCCAGCCGCAACACCAGCGGCGCGCTTTCCTCGGGCACGAAATCGGCCAGACCGGGCGTGCCCCATGTGGTGCGCACGCCCGCGACGGGCGTCAGATCCTTGATTCCGATGGGCAGCCCGGCCAGGTATCCCGGGTGATCGGCCTGCGAACCGTCCAGCTCCGCCCTGCGCGCGCGGGTCTCGCAGAGCGTCGGCATGGCGTTGACATCGGGCTCAACCGTGCCGATCCGCGTGATCGCGGCGTCGATCAACTCATCCCGGCTGACCGCGCCCTTTTTCAACAGCGCGACAGCCTCATGGGCCTGCAATGCGCAAAGCTCGGGGCCGGTGAAAGGGGGCATTTCTGGTGTCATGGCACTCCTCCGTCAGGGCCGAACATGGCCCATCCCTCCCCCCTAGGCAATCGCCGCCGCGCCGATCATACTCGGCCCCATGACAGTGCCCCCGCCCCGCCCCCGACCGATGCGAACGGCGATGCGCAATCTTGCGCTGCTGGTCGTGCTGGCCATCGGTCTGGCGCTGGCGGCCCTGCCAAGGATCGAGCGTTATTTCATCGAGCAGACGGCAGCGCGCGAAGAGGCGACGCTGCGCCTGGCCACGGCGTCGCTGCGCGGCGCGCTGGCCCGGTCCGAGGCGCTGCCCGCGCTGCTGGCCGAACGCCCGATCCTGTCCGAGATCCTGCGCGACCCGGACAACGAGGGCCTTTTGCCCTTTGCCAATGAACAATTGCGCCAGACCGCGCTGACGCTGGAACTGGCCGATATTTTCGTCATGGACCTGGACGGCAACACCATCGCCGCCAGCAATTACCGGCGCGAGGCGTCCTTCGTCGGACGCAACTTTGCCTACCGGCCCTATTTTGCGGACGCGCTGTCGCTCGGGCGCGGGCGGTTTCACGCGCTTGGCGTCACATCCGGGCAGCGCGGCTACTATTTCGCCGCCCCGATCATCAACAATACCGAGCTTCTGGGCGTGGTCGCGGTCAAGATCCATCTCGACACGTTCGAGCAGACCTGGCGCGACGGCGACAACACCATCATCGTGATGGATTCGAGCAATGTGATTTTCCTGTCGGATCGCGAGGAATGGCATTTCAACACGCTCGGACCGATCCCCGATGGTGCGCGGGGCCGGATCGCGGCGACCCGGCAATATCCGCTGGACCAGTTGACCCCCCTGCCCGCCACGCGCGACCCGCTTGGCCCCACGACCGAGCTGCTGCGGATCGGGGCCGAGGAATATGTCACCAATATCGGCCTCATCGCCGCCGCGGGCTGGCGGGTCTGGGTGCTGACGCCGACCCGCCACGCGATTTTGCAGGCACGTCAGGCGCTGGCCTCGATTATCCTTGTCATCCTCTTTGCGGGGCTGGTCGGCGCGCTCTTCATCCAGCGCCGCGCGCGGCTTCTCGAACGCTTCGACCAGCAACGCCACCACAGTGAAGTTCTGGAGGCCCGCGTCACGGAACGCACCGCCGACCTGCATGACGCCAACGCGCAGCTGCGCCAGGAGGTCGAGGAACGCCGCCTGACCGAGGCGCGGCTGCGCAAGACCCAGACGGACCTGGTGCAGGCGGGCAAGCTGGCCGCATTGGGGCAGATGTCGGCAGCCCTCAGCCATGAGTTCAACCAGCCGCTTGCCGCCGTGAAATCCTATGCCGACAACGCCGCCACCTTCCTCGACCGTGACCGGCCCGAGGAGGCACGCCAGAATATCGGACTGATCAGCCAGATGGCCGACCGGATGGCCTCGATCTCGAAACACCTGCGCAACTTCGCCCGCCGTCCGCAGGAGAAAATCGGGCCGGTGCCGCTTCTGCCGGTTCTCGACGACGCGCTGGCGCTGATGCGGGCGCGGCTGGCCGAGGTGGGGGCCGAAATCCGCTATGACCGACCGGAAGAGGAGATCACCGTCATGGGCGGCCAGGTGCGGCTGCAACAGGTGCTGGTAAACCTTCTCTCCAACGCCATCGACGCGATGGAGGATCAGGAGGTGCCGGTCATCGAGATCAGCGTCGAGAACCGCGGCGGGCGCTGGCAGGTTTCGGTGCGCGACCACGGGCCGGGCCTGTCGGATGCCTCGCTGGCACAGCTTTTCGACCCGTTCTTCACCACGAAGAGCCCCGGCAAGGGGCTGGGGCTCGGCCTGTCGATCTCCTACAATATCGTGCGCGATTTCGGTGGCAGGCTGGCCGCGCATAACCATGAAGGCGGCGGCGCGGTCTTTACCGTCGATCTTGCCCCCGCCAGCGATGAGACGGAGATCGCCGCGCAATGACGTCCGAGACCATCCTCTTTGTCGATGACGAGGATCACCTGCGCCTGGCCGCCGAGCAGAGCCTGCAGCTTGAGGATCTGGAGGTGACGACCTTCGCCGATGCCGCAACGGCGCTGTCCCATGTCGCGCGCGATTTCGCCGGAATCCTGGTGACCGACATAAGGATGCCCGGCATGGACGGGCAGGAATTGATGGCCCGCGCGCTGGAGATCGACCCGGAATTTCCCGTGATCCTGGTAACCGGGCATGGCGATGTCGAACTGGCGGTGCGGACGATGCGCGACGGGGCCTATGATTTCCTGGAAAAACCCTATGCCCCCGCAAGGCTGGTCTCGACCGTGCGCCGCGCGCTGGACAAGCGGCGGCTGACGCTGGAAAACCGCGCCCTGCGCAGCCAGGTCGGCGGGCGCGACGCGATCGAGGCGCGGCTGACGGGACGCTCGGACGTGATGATCAGGCTGCGCGGCCAGATCCGCGCCATCGCGGAAACCGGGGCGGATGTCTTGATCGAAGGCGCGACCGGCACCGGCAAGGAGGTCGCGGCCCGCGCGCTGCACCGCGCCTCGTCCCGCGCGGCAAGGCCCTTCGTGCATATCAACTGCGCCGCCCTGCCCGCCGACCTCATTGAAAGCGAGCTTTTCGGGCATGAGGCCGGGGCCTTTCCCGGCGCCACGCGACCGCGCTACGGGCGCTTTGAACATGCGCGCGGCGGCACCGTGTTCCTCGATGAGATCGAAAGCATGACGCAGCCCGTGCAGGCCAAGCTGCTGGACGCGATCCAGAACCGGGTGGTGACGCGGCTCGGCTCGAACGATCCGGTGGAGTTGGACGTGCGTTTCATCGCCGCCAGCAAGCAGGACCTCAAGGCCGCCGCCGCCGCCGGTCAGTTTCGCGCCGATCTGCTCTACCGGCTGAATGTCGTGACGCTGCGGATGCCGGACCTGACCGAACGGCGCGAGGATGTGCCGCGCCTCTTCACGCAACTGGTCCACGAGGCCGCCGCCCGATACAAGCGCCCCTCCCCCCCCATCCCCGGTGCGGTCCTGACCGCCGTTGCCGCCCGCGACTGGCCCGGCAATGTGCGCGAATTGCGCAATGCCGCCGACCGCTTTGCCCTGGGTCTCGACCTCGATATCGGCGAGGCGGCGCCGCAGGAGGCCCGCAGCCTGAGCGAGGCGATGGCCGCGCATGAGAGATCCCTCATCGCGGCCAGCCTGACCAGCCATGGCGGCAGCCTCAAGGAGACCTACGAGGCGCTCGGCCTGTCGCGCAAGGCGCTCTACGAGAAGATGCAGAAATACGGGCTGGACCGGGACGCGTTCCGCCGGGACTGACCGCGATGGGCGGATTTCGACACATGATTGCGACGCCATGGGGCCCGACCGACCCATCGGGCCAGGAAATGTCGCGTCGATGCCCCTTGCGGCCCTCAGCGCCCTTGCCCTGGGGGAAGCCGCGCCCGCATGAGGGGGGTTGAGCGGATCGGGGCCTTGTGCCCCTTGCCGCCAATTCCAAAGGGAGAGGAAAACACATGACCTTCACGAAACTCACCGCGCTTGCCATGACCAGCGCCCTTGCGAGCACCGCCGCCTTTGCGGAAAGCCACGAGGACCGCAGCGACTGGCCCGAGAGCTTCACCGTCGGCACCGCAAGCCAGGGCGGCACCTATTTCGCCTATGGCTCCGGTTGGGCAAACCTTGTGGCGGAAGAGCTTGGCCTGACCGGCGGCGGCGAAGTGACCGGCGGCCCGATGCAGAACATGGCGCTGGTCCATACCGGCGAGGCACAGTTCGGCATGACCACGATGGGCCCGGCGGCGGAAAGCCTGCAAGGCACAAACCCGATCGCGCCCGGTCTGCAAATGACCAATGCCTGCGCCATGTTCCCGATGTACCAGACGCCGTTCTCGATCACCGCGCTGTCGTCGTCGGGCATCATGTCGGTCGCGGATATTCCCGATGGCGCGCGCATCGGCTTTGGCCCCGCGGGTTCCACCTCGGATACCTATTTCCCGCGCATGATGGAAGAGCTCGGCGTCAACTTCGAGCGCCGCAATGGCGGCTGGTCCGACCTTGGCGGGCAGTTGCAGGATGGCCTTCTGGACGTGATCGCCTTTGCCGCCGGTGTGCCGGTTCCGGCTGTCAGCCAGCTTGAGGTGCAGACGGATGTGAACATCATCGAATTCACCGAGGAAGAGCAGGCCGCGATCATGGAAGCCTTCCCGGTTTCCGCCTTCGAGATCTCGGCCGATATCTACACCACGCTGGAAGAGCCAGCGCGCTCGGTCTCGATGTGGAACTTCGCCATCGCCAATTGCGACCTGCCGGAAAGCTTCGTCTATGCCGTGGTCGATGTCGTGATGTCGGACAATGAGCGGATGATGAACATCCACCGCGCCGCACGTTCCACCCTGCCCGAGAACTGGGACAAGAACACCGTCATGATGTGGCACCCCGGTGCGGCCCGCTGGTTCACGGAAAACGCAGGCGCCGAGATTGCCGCCGACATGATCTACGGCGACATGTAATCGAAACCGGGCCAGAGGCCTGACACAGACGCCGCGTCCGGCTATGCTCGGGCGCGGCATTTTTTCAAACACCGGGGGAATCCCCGTGCGACACGCGCGGGGAAGCGGAGGGGACAATGACCACCAACACAAACGAGATCGACGAGATCGTGCTCGCCGAAGGCGTCGATGAGGAGCCGGTCGAGAAGAACCGCCGCCTCTTCACCGGGCCGTCCTTTGTCTTTATCGCCACCTTCTCGGCGCTCTATGCGGGCTTTCACATGCTGGCGCTCAACGGCGTGTCGATCAGCGACTGGACCGGGATCGAGATCCCCTTCCTGCCGACATTCCCGATGGAAACCTGGAATTTCCGCATTGTCCACGTCTCCGGCGCTTTGGCGCTCGGGTTCCTGCTATTCGCCGCGCGGCTGTTTCCCGATGACGAAAAGCCCGAAACCCGGACCCTGTCGCTGATCGGATACCTGCTGCTGATCCCGGCGCTTCTGGCCGGCTACATGGCAGTGAAATTCGCCTTTGTTATCAACAGCGGCACCTTGCCCGAAATGGGCGGGCTGACCACATGGGCCGCCTTCCCCGGCACCGAGATCTACGCGCAGGAAGTGCGCTGGTTCGGCATTCCGCTGCTCGTCGCCACCGGCGGCGCGATCGTTCTGGGTTGGTTCGAGAACACCCATCGCACCCGCTTTTCCACCTCGGATGTCGTGCTGGCGGTCTGCGGGGTCGTCGTCGCGCTCTACCTTGTGCCGATCTACTCCACCGCCGCGCGCAACTCGGTCGGGACCACCTTCGTGCCGATTGGCGTGGCCTTTGCCGCCACCGCCGGCACCGCGCTGATCCTGGAGCTGACGCGCCGGGTCGCGGGGCTGGCGCTGGTCATCATCACCGGTGTCTTCCTGATCTACACTTTCACCGCGCATCTGCTGCCCGGTATCCTGGCCGTGCAGACACCCTATAACTGGCAGCGCTTCTTCGGCTTCGTCTACACGGATGCCGGTATCCTGGGGCCGACCACGGCCGTCTCTTCGACCTATATCATCCTCTTCATCATCTTCGCGGCCTTCCTTCAGGCGTCGAAGGTGGGCGACTACTTCGTCAACTTCGCCTTCGCCGCGGCGGGGCGCGCGCGCGGCGGTCCGGCCAAGGTGGCGATCTTCGCCTCGGGCCTGATGGGCATGATCAACGGCACATCCGCGGGCAACGTCGTGGCCACAGGCTCGCTGACCATCCCGCTGATGAAGAAGGTCGGCTATCACAAGAAGACCGCCGGCGCGATCGAGGCCGCGGCCAGTACCGGCGGGCAGATCATGCCGCCGATCATGGGCGCGGGCGCCTTCATCATGGCCGAGATCACCGGTATCCCCTATACCGAGATCGCCATCGCGGCGATCATCCCTGCCGTGCTCTACTTCGCGTCGATCTACTTCATGGTCGACCTCGAGGCCGCCAAGCTGGGAATGCGCGGAATGCGCGAGGACGAGCTGCCCAAGTTCAACCAGCTTGTGCGTCAGGTCTACCTGTTCATCCCGATCATCATCCTGATCGTGGCGCTGTTCATGGGCTATTCGGTGATCCGCGCGGGCACACTCGCCACCGTCGCCGCCGCCGTGGTCAGTTGGCTGACGCCGCACCGGATGGGCCTGCGCGCCATTATCAAGGCGTTCGAGCTGGCGGGTGTCATGTCGATCCAGATCATCACGGTCTGCGCCTGCGCCGGTATCATCGTGGGCGTGATCTCCCTCACCGGGGTCGGCGCGCGGTTCTCGTCGCTGCTGCTTGGCCTGGCCGAGGCCAGCCAGCTTCTGGCGCTGTTCTTCGCCATGTGTATCGCCATCCTTCTAGGGATGGGGATGCCCACCACGGCGGCCTATGCGGTGGCGGCTTCGGTCGTGGCGCCGGGCCTGGTGCAGCTTGGCATTCCGGCCCTGACGGCGCATTTCTTCGTCTTCTACTTCGCCGTCGTTTCGGCCATCACGCCCCCCGTGGCGCTGGCCAGTTACGCGGCGGCGGGAATATCGGGGTCGAACCCGATGGAGACCTCGATGGCGTCCTTCAAGATCGGCATCTCGGCCTTCGTCGTGCCCTTCATGTTCTTCTACAACTCGGCGATCCTGATGGATGGCACCTGGTTCGAGATCATCCGCGCCGCTGCTACCGCGACCGTGGGCGTGTTCCTGCTGTCCTCGGGCGTCCAGGGCTGGTTCATGGGCGGTCGCATGGCCTGGTTCATGCGGGTGGCGATCATCGCCGCGGCGCTGTTCCTGATCGAGGGCGGTTGGGTCTCGGACGTGATCGGGATCGGCGGGGCCGTGGCGGTCTTCTTCATCCAGAAGCTGTTCCACCCCGCCCCCGACGCGACATTCGACGTGCGCGGCGCGGACTGACGACTGCGCGCAGAGATGAGATAGGGCCGTCCCGGATGCGGGGCGGCCCTATCTCTTATTGAAAATGGAGAGTTACTATACCATATTTGGACATGAGGTTTGAGTTTGACCCGGCCAAGAGCGCCTCGAACATGGAAAAGCACGGCATCGATTTCGAGACCGCGCAGGCGATCTGGGACGATCCGTGGATGCTGGAGGTGCCAGCCCGAACCGAGGATGAGCCGCGCGTACTGTCAATCGGCGCGATCGACGGTCGGCATTGGTCAGCCATCTGGACCACGAGGGGCGACGCGGTGCGGATCATCTCGGTCCGGCGCGCCAGGAAAGAGGAGATCGCGTATTATGAAGGCTACTGATTTCGACGAGGCATTCGATGCGGGCGAGGATGTCGGCGGCAGCCTGGACTGGTCCAAAGCCCGCCGTCCGAATGACCAACCCCGGCGCGTGAACGTAGATTTCCCGGCCTGGGTCGTCGAAGCGCTGGACAAGCAGGCCCGCCACCTGGGCGTCACGCGGCAATCCCTGATCAAGCTGTGGATCGCCGAACGCCTGCAATAGACTGCGCGTCCCAAAGAAAAACGCGCCCCGGTCAGGGGGCGCGGCTTTCAGGGCAGCAGTATTCGTGTCAGCTCAGGCGGCTTCGGCCTGGCTGCGGCGTTCGCTTTCCTCACGGCTGAGCGCGACAGAGGTGCGCACACCGTTCGAGACAAAGGCCATCAGCCCCGTCACGACACGCTCGTTCGGGTCGATCCCGGCACAGGACAGCACTTCGCGGCCATCGCGCGAGCGTGCCCAACGGGCGATCTGATCGGGCCCGTTGCCGTATTTCTTGTCATCTGCAATGGCGTCATCCAAAGCGGCGAGGACCACGGCGGCAAAAAGCTTGCGCGACCGTTGGCCCTGTTCGAAGTTGAATGCCGTTCCATCAACGAAATCTCTCATTCCGTCGTCCTTTTATTGCTCTTGCATTTCCGGCGGTCCACCCGTTATGCCCAATCAAAGCCGATTCGTGTGTGCAACTTTTGCATATGTGCCATGCGCACCCCGCATGGCTCAGCTCGAATTCGCGCTATTTCCGGTGTCTTGCCACCCTACCAAGCGGCAGATATAGGTCCGGTCAACGAAATCTCAACCTTTTGCCACGGAAATGACACATGCCAAAAATCAACGGCAATGAAATTCGCCCCGGAAACGTGCTGGAGCATAATGGCGGCCTCTGGGCCGCGGTGAAGGTCGATCACGTCAAGCCCGGCAAGGGCGGCGCCTTCGCCCAGGTCGAGATGAAGAACCTGCGCAACGGCTCGAAATTGAACGAGCGCTTCCGCTCGGCGGACAAGGTCGAACGGGTGCGACTGGAGCAGAAGGATCAGCAGTTTCTCTATGAAACCGACGGCATGCTGGTCTTCATGGACACCGAAACCTACGAGCAGATCGAACTGCCCGCCGACCTTCTGGGCGACCGCCGCCCGTTCCTGCAGGACGGCATGACAATCGTGGTGGAATTCCACGAAAGCGAGGCGCTGAACGCATCCCTGCCGCAAAAAGTGACCTGCAAGATCGTCGAGACCGAGCCCGTGGTGAAGGGCCAGACCGCCGCCAACAGCTTCAAGCCCGCGGTGCTGGACAATGGCGTCAAGGTCATGGTGCCGCCTTTCGTGGGCCAGGACGAGATGATCGTCGTCAACACCGAGACCATGGAATACTCCGAACGCGCGTGACGAGAATCCTTGTCCAAGGATTTTCACGCCCGAAGAGGTTTCATGAAAACTCTTCCGACCGCGAACGCTAGCGCCGCCCGCCCCAGGGCGATGACGGCGGCGGCCTGCGCCCCTGTCCGGTACGGGGGATGCGCGTTGTTGCGGTCGGCTCCACCTCGCGGGGGCGCGCGCGGCGCGGTCGGGAAACGGCCCGGTCGTCAAACGCTTCTTCATGCGGCGGGTGGCCGTGGGTCGCATTCCAGAAGGCCGGCCCGCCCCGCCGCAACCAGACCGGCACCGCCAGCACGACACCGGCGATGAAGCCACCGGCATGGGCCCAATAGGCGACCCCTCCGGTCAGCGTGTCGGCCGCCGCGCCGTTGACCAGCTGCATCCCGAACCACAGCCCCAGCATCAGCCAGGCGGGGACCGTGATGACCCGGAAAAAGACAAACAGGATCAGCAGGAAATCGACCCGCGCACGGGGGAACATCAACAAATACCCGCCCATCACCCCCGCAATCGCGCCCGATGCCCCCACCATGGGAACCGGCGAATAGGGGTTGGCGATCATCTGCCCGAAGGCCGCCGCCACGCCGGCCGCGAGGTAGAAGACCAGGTAGCCCAGATGGCCCATCTGATCCTCGAGATTGTCACCGAAGATCCACAGGAACAGCATGTTGCCCGCCAGGTGCATCCAGCCGCCATGCAGGAACATCGAGGTGAAGATCGTGTAGGTCTGGTCGCCCTGGCTGACCCGCGCGGGCACCAGCGCCCAATCGGCGTAGAACGCCATCAACAGGCGCGGGGCCTCGCCGATCGAGGGGAAATAGCTGAGGAAAACGCCGATATTGATCGCGATCAGAACCCAGGTGACAAAGGGCTTTCGTTCCGACGGGTTGTGATCGCGCAGGGGCAGCATGGGGTTCAGATTGCCCTTCTGCCGGTCCCGGTCAAGGGGGCGTCAGCGCGGGCTGCGCTCAATCCTCCAGGTCGTCGGCGGCCAGCGCGAGGCGAATCTCGCGGCGCACCAGTTTGCGCACATTGCGCGTGATGCGCTGGCCCAACTCGCCCTGCAACTCCTCGCGCACGACCTCGGCGACGATCTCGCGCAGGGTTTCCTCGTCCACGAAACCGGCATCCTCATCGGGGAAGGTAAAGGGCCCCTCGCCCAGATCCTCGACCTCCGAGCGGTCTCGCGGCTCTGACTCCGGCTCCGGCTCAAGATCGGCCGCCAGGTCCGGGGCGGGGTCTTCTGGGGAAGCCTCCTCTGGGGCAACCTCCTCGGGCGCCTCCTCCGTCACCGCGTCCTGCGGCTCGGTCTCTACCTCATCCGGCGCCGACGCGTCCTCCTCGCCCTCATCTTCCCGCGCACCCTTGCTGATCACGGCAGAGAGCACACCCGAGACGGCCATCTGGGCGGCCCGCGCCTCGGCCAGTTCGCGCGCGGCGAAGGGCGGTGCTTCGTCGGAGGAGGAAAAGGCCCCCTCCTCCGGCTCATACTCGGCCAGCGAACTGGACCGGCGAATGAAGGAGATCGGCCGGCTGTCGTCAGGCGCGTCCACCGCGTCATCCTCCGCCATGTCATTGGCGAGTTCCGCGGTCTCGGGGGCCGCCCGTGCGTCTGTGGCCTCATCCTCGGGGGGCGCGTCGTCGTCCGGCTCCGGCATGTCAGCCACATCCGCCATATCCGCCTCGGGCTCTGCATCCGTCAGGGGCGGGGAATCGTCGAACGCGACCGGCTCCGCCGGGTCCGCGTCATCGCCCGCGTCAGCATCCTCGACCGGCTCGCCCCACAATTCCTGCGCCCAATCCGTCCCCTCATCGCGGGACGGGTCGGGGTCGTCGCCACGCGGCGTGATCGGCACCCAGGGGTCCTCGGGGTCGGTCACACGCAAGGCGGGCGTCAGCACCAGCTTGTCCGGCGCGGTGGCATCCCCACCCTCGCCGGCCGGGGGCACGGCCTGCGTCCCCTCCGCCGGGTGATGTTCCGAGACAAGCCTGCGGATCGACGACAGGACATCCTCGATCTCATCGGATTTCATTGGGTCTGCCATGTCCTCACCACTCCGGTTTGGCTGCACCTGCCTCATGCGCGCGCCATCATTTTCACGCAAAGATACAGCCACAGGCCCGTTCGCACAATGGATAGGTAAATTTGCAGCGATTTCAGCCTGTCGGCTCAGTCCCGCCCGAGCCGGTCCAGCACCGCATCCAGCCGCTCGCCGCGCACCGTGGGTGTATGGATGGGTGCACGGTTGACCGCGTCATAATAGGCCGTGGGATCGTATTCCGGCACGTCCAGGTTCAGATGCTCGACCGTCAGCAGGCCCATCGCCGCCAACAGGCCATAGCTGGCCTGGTAAAGCGATGTCTGCGCCTCGATCAGCCCGATCCGGGCATCCAGCAGATCCTGTTCGGCGTCCAGCACATCCAGCGTCGTGCGCGCCCCGAGCGAGGCCTCCTCCCGGACGCCTTCAAACGCCAGTCGGTTGGCGCGGATCTGCTGCTGCGAGGCCTGGATCGAGGCCGAGGCGATGCGGATCTGGGCGAAGGCATTGCCGATGCTCTGGTTGACCCGGCGCACGGTCTGGTTCAGCTCGGCCATGCTGGCATGCAGCGTGGCCAGCGCGATCCGCTCGGACGAGGCCAGCCGCCCGCCATTGTAGATCGGCTGCGAGAGGCTCAGGGTCAGCGAGGCGCTGGCGGAATCCTCGAACCATTCACTGCGATCGGCGGGGTCGACGGAACCCTCGGCGCGCAGGCTGAGGCTGGGGCCGTAATCGGTGCGCGCGGCGGCCAGGTTCAACTCATCGGCGCGCTGGCCGTGTCTTCCGGCCTGAATCGAGGGGTGGTTCTGGCGCCCGATCTCCAGCGCCTCCTCCTGGCTGTCGGGCAGCGAGGGGATCACGCCCGGGCCGCTCAACGCACCGGGGCGGCGACCGACGGCCAGCAGGAACAGTTCGGAATCGATCATCAGCGCGCCCTGCGCCGAGACCAGCGCCCGCCGCGCCTCGGCCAGGCGCGCCTCGGCCAGCGCCACATCGGTGCGGGTATCCTCGCCGACCTCGAACCGGTCGCGCGCGGCACGCAACTGCTGCGTGATCACGCGCAGGTTGCTTTCGCGGACGCTGACGACCTGCGCATCGCGCCAGACCTGCAGATAGGCGGTCACGGCGTCCAGCAACACCTGCTGTTCCAGGCCGATCAGCGATTGCCGCGTCGCCAGCACGGTTTCCCGTGCCGCGTCGCGCAAGAGTCTGCGCCCGCCACCATCATAGAGCAGCATCTCGGCGGTCAGCGTCAGCCGGTCGGTCTGGCGCGTGGTCGGCGTCTGCCACCGCGACGACGCGATGAAGGTGATCACCGGGCGCAAACCCGCCACCTGCTGTGCCACGCCTTCATCCTGTAGCCGCAAAAGATAGCGGTTCTGTTCCAGCACGTCGGAATTGCGATAGGCGGCCGCCAGCGTGTCGGCCAGGGTTTCGGCCCGCGCCACCTGACCGAGACCGATGATGGACAGCATCAGGACCGCCAGGAAGGAGGACAATATTCTTGTGAAACGCATCGACTGTCGCCCCTGTTCAACCTGATACCCCGCCCCGGAAAGATCGGCGCCCTGCCTCAAAACACGAATTCTTCGGCGCGGCGAAACCCGGGCAATACCGGGGCTGTGGCGTTGAACGACATGCGCCAGAAGACCCGTCCATCCAGCTTGTGGCCGATCCGGGCTTCGCCAAGCGCACCCGTCATGAAGATCGCCGCGATCCGTCCGCCTTCCTTGAGCTGGTCCAGCAGGGCCGGCGGCACGTCTTCCACGCCGCCCTCGATGACGATCGCATCATAGGGCCCGTGCTTGACGCTGCCCTCGGCCAAGGGCCCCTCGATCACGGCGACATTGTCGACACCCTGCGCGGCCAGGATATCCTGCGCCTCGCCGGCCAGGTCCGGCACATCCTCGATGGCGATGACGGCCTCGGCCAGATGCGCCAGCACTGCGGCGGAATAGCCTAGCCCGCAGCCCAGATCCAGCACCAGGTCGCCCGGCTGAATATCCAGCGCGTCCAGGATCTTGCCCATCGTGCGCGGCTCCAGCACCACGCGGCCGCCTTCCAGCGTCACGTTCTCGCCGACATAGGCCACGTCGCGCAGGCTGTCGGGCAGGTAGGCCTCGCGCGCGACATCGAGCATGGCCTCGATGATGTTGAACTTGGTGACATCCTGCGGGCGCACCTGCGTATCAACCATCATGGTGCGGAGAGCGGTGAAATCCTGCATGATCACATCCAGCGGCTTGTTATCGTTTCGCCCGTCTTGCCACAGGTGTCCCGGCAGGGCAACGCAGGAAGGACGCCTGCCGCGAAGGCAAGGGCGAAACGTGGCACGAAAGCCCCGCGAACCTGCTTGCACCCCGCCCCGCTTTGAGGCAAAACCAGCGCCAGACCACAAGCGCGGCGAGTTGGCGGAGTGGTGACGCAGCGGATTGCAAATCCGTGTACACCGGTTCGATTCCGGTACTCGCCTCCACCCCTTCCAAACCCTACGTTTCCCCGCCCGTCAGGCCGTCGCTCCTGCCGTCCCGCTCGTCCCCTGCCGACGCGCGGAGCGTTTTTCGCCGAGCATCAGCATCGCGGGCGTCACCACAAGCGTCAGCACCGTGGCGACCACCAGCCCGCCCGCGATGGCGCTGGACAGTTCCGTCCACCATTGGGTCGAGGGGGCACCGTAGACGATTTCGCGGGTGAAGAAGTTGATGTTGAGGCCGATCACCATCGGCATCAGCCCGAGCGCGGTCGTGATCGAGGTCAGGACCACGGGCCTCAGACGTTGCGCACCCGTCCTCAGCGCGGCCTCCAGCGGCGACTGGCCGGATTTCTTGAGGTCGTTATAGGTGTCGATCAGGACGATATTGTTGTTCACCACGATCCCGGCCAGCGCGATCACGCCGATGCCGCCCATCACCACCCCGAAGGGCCGCCCCGTGATCAACAGGCCAAGCAGCACGCCCGCGATGGAGAAGACGATGGCGCTCATCACCACGAAGGCCTGGTAGAAGCTGTTGAACTGGGTCACCAGGATCACGAACATCAGGAAGATTGCCGACAGGAAGGCGGCGACCAGGAAATTCATCGCCTCGGCCTGGTCCTCGGCCTCGCCCGCGAAGGAGAACTCGACCCCCTCGGGCAGGTCGGCGGCCTCCAGCGCCTGGGTCAGCGCGATGACCTGGTCGTTGACCAGGAGGCCGGGGGCCACATTGGCCTCGATAGTGACGACGCGCCGCTCGTCGATGCGCCGGATGGTGCCGGTGCGCTCCACCGGCTCGAAGGTCACGAAATTCGAGATCGGGACCGAGCCCGCCGCCGTCGGCACCCGCATGTTGCCAAGCTCGGACAGGGACCGGTCCTCGTAGGGGAACCGCACCCGGATATCCAGCGTGCCATCGGTGTCGTCGGGGCGGTATTCGGCGACCGCGATGCCGCGTGTCAAAAGTTGCAGCGCCTGCCCCAGAAGGCTCACATCGGCGCCGTATCGTGCCGCCTCGGCCCGGTTCACGATCACCGCGACCTCGACGCCCGGCAGCGGGCGGGTATCGGTCACGTCGGTAAAGCCGCCGACGCGGTCCATGATGTCGCGGATCATCTCGACCGCCGCGCCCTGCGCCTCGCCCGTTCGCGCGGTGATCTCCAGGTTGACCGGCTTGCCCGCCGTCGGGCCACCGCTTTCGGTCTGCACCTGAACGTCGATGCCCGCAAGATCGGTCATCGCCTGGCGGATATCCTCGCCGATCTCGGCGGCCGGGCGGCGGGTGTCCCAGGGCGTCAGCTCAAGCTGGATGGTGCCGATGGTCTCCTCGTCGCCCTGCCCCGCGCTCATGGTCGAGCGGGCATAGACGCTGGCCACCTCGTCGAATTCCAAGAGGCGGCTTTCAACCCGGCGCACCAGGTCGTCGCGCTGGAAGATCGAGAAATTGTCGCGCGCGCGCACCTGCACCTGCATGAATTCCGGTTCGACCGAGGGGAAGAAGCTGAGGCCCACACCGAATTGACCATAAAGGCCGAAGCTGCCCAGAAGCATCGCAACCGTCAGCAGCACCGTCGCGGCGGGGCGCAGGATGGCCCAGTTGAGGACGCGGACATAGGCCCCCGTCACCCCGCCGATCCGGCGCGGATCGCCCGAGTCCGCCGCCGCCAGCGCCGCCTTCGAGGCCGCCGTCTGCGGCTGGCGCTTGCCGATGATGCCGCCCATGACGGGAATGAAGATCAGCGCCATGAAGAGCGAGGCAAAAAGCGTCAGGATCACCGTGATCGGCAGGAATTTCATGAATTCGCCGACCATGCCGGTCCAGAACAGGAGCGGGAAGAACACGCTGAGCGTCGTCGCGGTCGAGGCGATGACCGGCCAGGCCATGCGCTTGGCGGCATTGGCATAGGCTTTCTTCGGCTCCACCCCTTCCTGCAATTGCCGGTCGGCAAGTTCGGTCGTCACGATGGCCCCGTCGACCAGCATCCCCACCACCAGGATCAGCGAGAAGAGGACCACGATATTCATCGTGTAGCCCATCACCCACAGCGCGGTCACACCGGCCAGGAAGGCGCCCGGAATGGCCAGCCCCACCAGCACCGCCGAGCGAAAACCGAGGGCATAGACGATCACGATCATGACCAGCGCCACGGCGGTGATCACGTTGGCCTCCAGGTCGCTGAGCAGATCCTCGACCTGTTCGCTCTGGTCCTGAAGATAGGTGATCTCGACCGTTTCGGGCCAGTCGACGCGCAATCGCTCGATCCGGTCGCGAACCGCGGCGACGGTCTCGATGATATTGGCGCCCGAGCGTTTGGTGACCTCCAGCGCCAGCGCGGGCTGGCCGTCGATGCGGGCAAAGCCCGTGGGGTCGTCGAAGGCGCGCCGCACCGTTGCCACGTCACCGAAGGTCACGACCGTGTCATCGCGCACCAGCACCGGCATCGACATCACATCGGCCAGATCCTCGATCAGCCCCGGCACGGTCAGCACGATCCGGCCTGCCCCGGTCTCGATGGCGCCCGCCGCGATCAGGCGATTATTGCGGGTGATCTGGCCGATCAGCTCGTCAAAGGACAGGTCATAGGTCTGGAACACGGTCGAATCGATCAATACCTCGACGAATTCCTCGCGTTCGCCGCCGATCTCGACCTCCAGCACGCCGGACAGCGATTCGATCTCTTCCTGCAAGTCCTCGGCCAGGGTGTTCAGGGTGCGTTCCGGCACCGGGCCCGAGAGGATGGCGGTGATGATCGGGAAAAGGGCCGTGTTGATCTCGGTCACGGTGATGTCATAGGCATCTTCGGGCAGGTCGCCCGCAATCCGGTCCACCGCCTCGCGGATGTCGCTTAGCACCTCGTCATTGTCGAGGCCCGGCTGGAACTCCAGTTGCACGCTGGCCGAGCCCTCGGCGGCAAAGCTTGTCATGCTGTCCAGCCCGGTGATGCCTGCGAATTCCTGTTCCATCGGCTCGATCAGCAGGCGTTCGGCGTCGGTCGGGCTGATCCCGTCCAGCCCGGTATGGATATAGAACAGCGCCAGCGGCACTTCGGGGCTGGCCTCCTTCGGGATCGACACGTAGGCATAAGTCCCGACCGACAGCATCACGATCAGCGTCATGGCGACGACCCGCGCGCGGGAAAAGGCGGCGTCGATCAACCCGCTCACTGGTCGTCCTCCGCCAGTTGCGGGCGCACGGTCTCGCCGTCGCTGACGAAACCCTGTCCGATGGTGATCAGGCGCACGCTGTCGGGCAGGCCGGTGACCCAGATCCCCTCGATCTCGGCGCGGACCACCTCGATGGGGTGGAACCGGACGATATCCTCGTCATCGACGATCTTGACGCCCAACTGCCCGGCGGGGCTGAGCGAGACAATCGACGGCGACATGAAATGCGCCGTCACGTCCGTGGTCGGGATGGTGATCCGGGCCGAGATGCCGGCGGCAATGGCACCATCCTCGTTCGGCAGGGTCACCTCGGCCAGGAAGGTCCGCGTGGTCTCGGCGGCGGAGGTGCCGACAAAGCTGACCACGCCCTCGCGTTCCTCGCCGGTGATGAATTGCACGGTGGCGGGCTGGCCGCTTTGCAGGCGGGTCAGCGATTGCTGCGGCACCTGGAAGGAGACCGTCAGCGGCGCGTTATCGACCAGCCGCGCGACCTGCGATCCGGCCTGCACGAATTCGCCCGCATCCAGGTCCAGCAGCTCGATCCGGCCCGCGAAGGGCGCGGTGATGATCAGATCCTCCAGCGCCTCCTCGGCGGCGGTCAGCTGTGCCTCGGCCTGCGCGAAGGCCGAGCGTGCCTGCTGCACCCTGTCCTGGGTGGCGACGCCGCGTTCCAGCAGGGTCTCGGCATTTTCCAGGTCGCGTTCGGTGCGGGTCACCTCCTGCTCTGCCCGTGCCAGTTCCGCCTCGGCGCTGGCCGAGCTGAGCCTTGCGATCTCGGCCCCCTCCTCCACGTAGCTGCCCATGGTCGCGGAGACGCTGGCAACCTCGCCCGTGGCCTCGGCCATGATCATGCGGTCGCGATCGGGCATCGCCTGCCCCTCGGCGGTGAAAAGCAGCGTCACCGGTTCCGCCTCGGACGGCTGAACCACGACCGAGACCGGCTGCGGTTCGCCCGTCTCGGGCGCGGCGTCCTCCTCCTCGCTCGGCAGGACGAACCCGCTGCCCATCCAGCCGACAACCGCCAGAAGGATGATCCCGGCGATCCAGGTCGAGCGGGACGCGCCCTTGTCGGCGGAAAACTCCAGGGTGTCGCCCCGGTCCGACCGTGTCGCGGAATCTGTCATGGCGTTGTCCCTTTTGTCTGCCGCCCAAGGCGCAGAATATTTCCGTGGCCAAAGGGCTGTGACTGTCCCTGAAACCCGGCAAGAGTCAAGAATGCCCCGGCGTCTTCGGGTGAGGTAGCGAGGAATCGGTGTGGATCAAGGCGGAAGGGGCGACCGTCCAATTTCAGTTTGGTTGAAATTCGGTTCATCTTTTTGAGTTTGACTGATGCGGCGGCCCGCAGGCATCCTGCCGCAACCTGCGCCGACCGAGAGGACTCCGCCCATGCCCGACACCAAATTCAACCTCATCGCGGGCAGTTGGACCGCCGGAGTGTCCGAGATCGAGAACCGCAATCCCTCGGACATCACCGACCTCATCGGCCTGTTCACCCAGGCCAGCGCCGATCAGCTTGAGGCGACGCTGGACCGGGCGCGCATCGCACAGGCAGACTGGGCGGGCTACGGGTTGGAGCGCAAGCAGGCCGTCCTGATGGCGATCGGGGCCGAATTGATGAGCCGCGCCGAGGAGCTTGGCACGCTCCTGTCCCGCGAAGAGGGCAAGCCGCTGGCCGAGGGCCGAGGCGAGGTCTATCGCGCCGGGCAGTTCTTCACCTATTATGCCGCTGAAACCCTGCGCCAATTGGGCGAGAACGCCGACAGCGTGCGTGCGGGTGTCGAGATTGACGTGCGCCGCGAGCCGGTCGGCACCGTCGCCGTCATTTCCCCGTGGAACTTCCCCACCGCCACCGCGTCATGGAAGATCGCGCCCGCGCTGGCTTATGGCAACGCCGTGGTGTGGAAGCCCGCCAACCTCACCCCCGCCTCTGCCGTGGCGCTGGCCGAGATCATCGACCGGCAGGACATCCCCAAGGGGCTCTTCTCGCTCGTCATGGGGTCGGGGGCGGATATCGGCCAGCGTCTGGTCGAAAGCCCCAGGATCGACGCGATTTCCTTCACCGGCTCGGTGCCCGTGGGCAAGGGGATCGCGGCGGCGGCCATCCAGAATCTGACCCGTGTGCAGATGGAGATGGGATCGAAGAACGCCCTTGCGGTGATGGACGATGCCGATCTTGACCTTGCGGTGACGCTGGCGCTCGGCGGGGCCTTCGGCGGCACCGGACAGAAATGCACGGCCTCTTCGCGGCTTGTGGTGCATGACCGGGTCCATGACGCCTTTGTCGAGAAGCTGGTGGCAGGCGCGCAAGCGATGAAGGTCGGCCACGCGCTGGAGGACGGCACCCAGATCGGGCCGGTGGTGTCGGACCGGCAGCTTTCGGAGAACCTCGATTTCGTGCGCCTCGGCAAAACCGAGGGCGCGGAACTGGCCTGCGGCGGCGCGCGGCTGGAGATGCCGCATGACGGCCATTACATGTCGCCCGGCGTGTTCCTGAACACGCGCAATGACATGACCATCAACCGCGAGGAGATGTTCGCGCCGCTGACATCCGTGATCAAGGTCGGCAGCTACGATGAGGCCCTGGCCACGGTCAACGACACGCGGTTCGGCCTGACCTCGGGCATCGTCACGCGCAGCCTCGCCCGCGCCACGCATTTCCGCCGCAACGCCCGCACCGGCGTCGTCACCGTCAACCTGCCCACGGCAGGCACCGATTACCACGTGCCCTTCGGCGGTCGGGGCGACAGCAGCTACGGCCCCCGCGAACAGGGCCGCGCGGCGGCGGAGTTCTACACCACGGTCAAGACCGCCTATATCAGCGCCGGAAACCCGGCATGAGGATCGACGGGCTGCAATACAGCAACTGGTCGCCCAGGATCTTCCGCCAGCTGCGCGAGGGCGGCGTCGATGCGATCCATGTGACCATCAGCTATCACGAGACTTTCCGCGAGACGGTTCTCAATTTCGAGAAATGGAACCGCTGGTTCGAGCAGCATCCCGATCTGATCATGAAGGGCCTCTGGGCCAGTGACATCGACCGCGCCCGCAAGACGGGCCGCACGGCGGTGTTCTTCGGCTTCCAGAACCCCGCCCCGATCGAGGATGACATCGGGCTGGTCGAGATCGTCCACACCCTCGGCGCGCGCTTCATGCAGCTGAGCTACAACAACCAGTCGCTGCTGGCGACGGGCTGTTACGAGGCGGAAGACCCCGGCATCACCCGCATGGGGCGTCAGGTGATCCGCGAAATGAACCGCGTCGGGCTGGTCGTTGACATGAGCCATTCGGCGGACCGCTCGACCATCGAGGCCGCCGACATTTCCGAGCGCCCCATCGTCATCAGCCATGCCAACCCGCACGCCTGGCAACCCGCCCTGCGCAACAAGCGCGACGCGGTGATCCGCGCGGTGACGGAGCGTGGTGGCATGTTGGGCTTTTCGCTCTATCCTCATCACCTCAAGGGGAAATCGGACTGCACGTTGGACAGCTTCTGCCAGATGGTCGCCGACACGGCGGCCCGCTACGGGGCCGAACATCTCGGCATCGGGTCGGACCTGTGCCAGGATCAGCCCGACAGCGTTGTCGAATGGATGCGCGTGGGCCGCTGGTCGAAGGAGATCGACTATGGCGAAGGCTCCGCCGCCGCACCGGGGTTTCCGCCCATGCCCGCCTGGTTCCGTGACAACCGCGATTTCCGGAATATCGAGGATGGATTGCGCGCCACCGGCCTCAGCGCCGAGGAGGTCGCGGGCATCGTGGGTGGCAACTGGTACCGGTTTTTCGCCGAGAACTTCACTCCGAAAGGATGACGCCGATGCGCGACCCGGCCAGCACCCACATCCCCCGCCGCCCGCCGGCGCAGGTGATGCGGCTGAGCCGGCTCGGGGTTCTGCACCAATCGCGGCTCAGTTTCATGCGGATCCTGACGCGGCGCATGGCGGCTGAGGGCTGGACCTTCACCCGGCCCGCATTCGAGATCGACGAGGCCGGGGTCGGCCATGCCGTCTATACCGCGCATACGCCGGAGCGCCGCTATTCCCTCATCGCCTTCGCGCATGACCTGCCTGCCGATCAACGCTCGGACCGGGTCATCGCCGAGGCCTGGGATGCCACCTTCTGCCTCTACGATGGCGTGCCGACCGGCGCGGATATCGACCGGCTGCGCGCCAATGTGCCCTTGCAGGAGGCAGGCCGCATCTCGGAAACCGAGCTGTCGCTTTCCCGCGCCAACCGCTCCGTCCGGTTGTGGGCGCATGTCGTGGACCGGCTGGCCCGCGGGCAGCAGCCCGACCCGGCCCGGATCGACGCCGTCGGCTACCTGATGCGCACCACCGCCGTCTACGGCTCGGGCAAGTTCGGCGCGGCGGATCGTGAAATGATCGCGGGCCGCCCCGAAATGCAGGTGCCGTTCCAGGCCGAAATGCTCTCGGTCTACCTCACGCGGGTCTTCGTGCGCGACCTCGTGCAGCACATGGCGCACGCGACAGGCGGCGACCGGGCGGCGACGCTCGACCCCACCATCGGCCGGCGCCTCGGGATCGGCAATTCGACCGGCCTCGGCATGGCCCCTTTCATCGTCAATCACCCTGTCCTCTTCAACAACTGGATCATGGCGAGGGAAGAGGCGATTGCCCGCGTCCGCTCGGTCGAAACCGCCACCCCGCAGGAGGCCGATACCTTCCGCGCGCTTCTCGACCGCAGCGTGTTCTCCGTCACCCGCTGGCGCTCCGACCACCCGATCCAGACCGAGCGACTCGGTCTTCTGCGCGCCGATCTGGTCGCGCTGATGGCATATGTGGCGGTGTCCGATCTGGCCACGGATTGTCCCTGGAATCGCCTGTATCAATGGGCTGAAGCGAACCTGCATGAGGACGCGCAGGAGCTTGTCGCCTCGCTCATACTGGAGCCTTACCCCGATCTGGTGGACGGTCTTGCCTCCTGCATGGCCGATGGCAACCCGGATGCGTTTCATGTCGACGGCGCACAAAGCGTGGCCGAAACGCGCGCCGCCCTTGCCGAGTGCTTCAGTTGGGCGTTCGACCTGGACTGGAGCGCGCCGTCGAATTGCGCCCGCGCCTGGTATGTATCGGAAGAAAAGCTGGAGCCCCGCCTCGGTGAGCGGTTCGACGAACCGATTGCCGATTACGAACAACCCCTCGCGCCCGCCCGCGATGCGGCAGCAGCCTTTCATGCGCTGGACGACTACGCCGGTGACACCGCCATCGCCGAGTTCCTGCTGGCCCATCCCCAGCACCGCCAGAGCATCCGGCGCGCGCAGATCGCCCGCATCGCGCCCTATGCCGAGATCCGCGACAACACCATTGCCGCCGACCTCCTGCCCATCGACATGCTGCGCGCCAAACTCTCGTTCTTCGGGGCCACGCATTTCGACCCGCGGTCCGACCGGTGGGTGCGGATTGCCATGTATACCGGCGCGCCCTACCCCGAGGATCTGACGCCCGCCAGCGCCGAGCACTGGATCTACCCCGAGGCCCCGCCATGAGCCTCTCCCTGAACGAGGTCGAGGCCACGGCACGCAAGGCCGCGCGCGGGGCGGGCCTGTCCTGGGGCGAGGCCGAGGAGGCCGGGCGCGCCACGCGCTGGTTGTGCGCGCACGGGCTTGACGGCTGCGGTGACCTGGCGGTGCTGCTGCGCGGGCCGCGCCATGCGGGGCCGGACATCTCCCCCGGCCAGTGGTCGGCATCGCGCCCGCTCTGCGCGCTGCGCACCGGCATCGCGCTGTCCGATTTCGCGCATCTCCTGCCCGGCGGCCCGATCCGCATGACGCCCGTCGCGCATCCCCGCCTGCTCCTGCCCTTCGCCAGTGCCGCTGCGCGCGCCTTGTGCAAGACCATCACCCTGCACAGCGGTGATTTCATTGCCACGACAGACGGCATCCAGACCGCCCTCACCGGCCAGCCGCAGTCCAAGGCCACCGTCACGCTCACCCTCGGCGGCGCGGTCACGCGGCCCCTGCCCTGCGCCCGCCGCGCCACGCCCGCGCCCACAGATTGGGCCCGGCTTCTCTCCTTCGCCGCCCGCACCTACGCCCCCGCGACCGAGGCCTCGCGCCTCGCCGGGGCGGGGGCGGGCCTCTCCGATAATGACTGATCCGAGGCCCCCATGATCCAGACCAAGACCCTTACGCTCTCCGACATCGAGGACCTCGCCATGCGCGCGCTGGTCGCCACTGGCACCTCCGAGGCCAATGCGCGGCCCCTGGCCGTCGCCACCGCCGCGACCGAGGCCGATGGCGTCGCCTCCCATGGCCTCGCCTATATCCCGATCTATTGCGAACATGTCGGGTGCGGCAAGGTCGATGGCCAGGCGCGGCCCGTGCTGACACATCCGCGCCCCGCCGCGCTCCATGTCGATGCGGCGACCGGCTTTGCCCATCCCGCGATTGATCTGGGGTTCGAGCAACTGATCCCGTTGGCGCGCGATCAGGGCATCGCGATCCTCAACATCCATGACAGCTATAATTGCGGCGTCCTGGGCTATCACACACACCGTCTGGCCGCCGCCGGTCTGGTAGGGTTGGGCTTCACCAACGCGCCCGCCTCGATCGCGCCCTCGGGCGGGGCCAGGCCCGTCATCGGCACCAACCCGTTCTCGCTGGCCACGCCGGGTGACGGCGGTGAGGTCGATCTGCTCATCGACCAGAGCGCCAGCACCATCGCCAAGTCCGAGGTGATGAAACACGCGCGAGAGGATCGCCCGATCCCGGTCGGGTGGGCGCTGGACCCGGACGGCAATCCCACGACCGACCCGAATGTCGGGCTCAAGGGCTCCATGGCCCCCTCGGGCGGCTACAAGGGCGTTGGTGTGGCGCTTTTGGTCGAGGTGATGGCGGCGGCGCTGTCGGGGGCAACGCTCGGCAAGGACGCGGCCCCGTTTTCGGGCACCCAGGGCGGGCCGCCCAAGACCGGGCAATGCTTCATCGCGATCCATCCCGGCGCCACCAGCGGCGGCCATTTCGGCACCCGCATGAGCGATCTCATCGCCGCGATCCGGGCGCAGGAGGGCGCACATCTGCAAGGCGACGGGCGGCGCGCGAAACGGGCCGAGGCCAAACGATCCGGTGTTGCGGTCAATACCGCCACGCTGGACAAGATCGCGGCGATCGTGAACTGACGCGCCGGTCAAGGTGGGGGCGCTGCCAAGGGGGCCTGACGCGGACCGAACCCCGCTACCCTTTCGCCGCCAACCCCGCCAGCCGCACGCAGACCTTCGTTGCCGCAGCCATATCCTGCACGCTGATCCATTCCAGCGGCCCGTGAATCTCCTGCATGCCGGTGAAGATGTTGGGACATGGCACCCCCATCTCGGTCAGGCGCGACCCGTCGGTGCCGCCCCGGATCGGCTTGGACAACGGCTCGATCCCCTCCGCCTGCATCGCCGCACGGGCGAGGTCCACGGGGCTCATGTCCTCCTCCAGCCAATAGCGCATGTTGCGATACTGGTGGCGGATCTCGCAGGTGATCCGGGCGCGCGGCTCGCGCGCGGCGACGGTGGCGCAGACCTGTTTCAGCAGCGCGCCCTTGGCCTCCAGCCCCGCCATCTCGAAATCGCGCAGGATCAGCTTGATCGTCGCCTCCGCCGCGTTGCCCTCGATCTCGCCCACCAGGATGAACCCCTCGCGCGCCTCCGTCACCTCGGGCGTCGGGCAGGCATGGGTCAGCGTCTCGACGAGACGCGCCGACAGGATCAGCGCGTTGACCAGCTTGCCCTTGGCGTCACCCGGATGCGCCGAGACACCCGTTACCACAACCTGCGCGCCATCGGCCGAGAAGCTCTCGTAATCCAGCTCACCCAGTTTGGCCCCGTCGAACGTATAGGCGAAATCGGCGCCCAGATCGCCCGGCAGGGGCTCGGTCACGCCGCGCCCGATCTCCTCGTCGGGCGTGAAGGCGATGCGGATCTTGCCGTGCCGACTCTCGGGGGTCTTCAGCAGGTGTTCGGCGGCGGTCATGATGATCGCGACGCCCGCCTTGTCATCGGCCCCAAGCAGCGTGGTGCCGCTGGCGGTGATGATGTCATGCCCCTCCTTGCGCGCCAGATAGGGCGAGGACCGGGGCGACAGCACCAGGTCGGGCGCGTCGGCAAAGCTGATATCGCCGCCGTTATAGCCGCGATGCACCACCGGTTTCACCCCGGTCGCGTTATAGGCGGGCGCGGTATCGACATGGGCCAAGAGGCCGATCACCGGAGCCTCGACGCCCGGGCTGGCCGGGATCGTGGCCAGCACGACGCCGTAATCGGTCAGCCGCACGTCCTCGGCCCCGATCTCCTCCAGCTCTGCCTTCAGCAGGTTGAGCATGTCATACTGGATCTCGGTGCTCGGGGAGGTGGGCGATGCCTCGTCGCTCTGGCTGTCGATGGCGGCATAGCGCACAAGCCGGGTTTCCAGCGCGGTATCGAAATCGGATCGCATCGGGGGCCTCCTTCTGGGGTTCTGCGCAGAAGAGGCCCGCAAAGCGGAGGCGGTGTCAAGATCGGGGGATGTCAGGCGAGGCCATCCACCAGCACGCCCTCCTCCAGCCGCAAGACCCGGTCCATCCGGGCGGCAAGCTCAAGGTTATGGGTGGCGATGAGCGCGCCCATGCCGGTGTCGCGCACCAGCGCGATCAGCCGGTCGAAGACCTGGTCCGAAGTGGCGGGGTCGAGGTTGCCCGTGGGCTCATCGGCCAGCAAAAGCCGGGGCGCATTGGCCAGCGCGCGGCAGAAGGCCACCCGTTGCTGCTCGCCGCCCGACAGCGCCGAGGGGCGATGGTCGGCACGGTCCTTCAACCCCACCTGGGCCAGCAGCATCTCGGCACGCTCCGTCGCCGCGGCCCGCGCGATGCCATTGGCCAGTTGCGGCAGCACGATGTTCTCGGCGGCGGTAAACTCCGGCAGCAGGTGGTGGAACTGGTAGACGAAGCCGATCTGCCCGCGCCGCGCCGCCGTGCGCTTGCGGTCACGCGCGCCGCTTAGCCCTGCCCCCATGATCTCGACCGTCCCCGCATCGGGCGTGTCGAGCAGCCCCGCGATATGCAGAAGCGTCGATTTCCCCGCGCCCGAGGGGGCCACCAGCGCCACGACCTCGCCCCGCGCGATCCGCGCCGAGGCCCCGCGCAGCACGCGCAACTCCCCCGGCTGGCCCAGTTTGTAGCCCTTCTCGATCCCGTCGAGGCGCAGCACAATGTCACTCATAGCGCAGCGCCTCCACCGGGTTCATCCGCGCCGCGCGTCGCGCCGGGATGAAGGTGATGGTGAAGGAAAGCCCAAGCGACAGCGCCACCGCCGACAGGACATCCCCCCATTCCAGCCTTGCGGGAAGAGTCGAGAGGAACCGCACGGACGGATCCCAGACGCCGCCGCCCGCCATCCAGTTGACGAAGCCGAAGATCGGGTCGATCCAGATCGCGAAGGCTACGCCAAGCGCGACACCGGCCAGCGTTCCCGCCACGCCGACCGCCGCGCCGCAGATGAAGAACACCCGCAGGATCGAGCCTTCGGACAGACCCACGGTGCGCAGGATGCCGATATCGCGGCTCTTGTTCTTCACCAGCATGATCAGGCCCGAGACGATGTTCATCGTGGCGATCAGCACGAGGATCGAGAGGATGATGAACATCACGTTATCCTCCATCTGCAAGGCGCGCAGGAACGATCCGGAACTGTCGCGCCAGGTCCAGATGATCGCATCGGCCCGCGCCGCGCGGGTCAGCGGCAGGACCATCGCGTCGACCTCCTCGGGGGTCTCGACGATGATCTCGACCTCATCGGCGACGCCGTCGCGATTGAAATAGGTCTGCGCCTCCCCGAACGGCAGATAGGCGCGCACCCGGTCTATATCGTAGCGCCCGACCTGGAAGATATAGACCACCTCATAGGCGGAGATACGCGGGCTGGTCCCAAACGCCGTGCGCGCGCCATCGGGTGAGATCAGCCGGATCCGGTCGCCCACCCCGACATTGAGGCTGCGCGCCACGCCCGAGCCAAGCGCGATGCCCTCGTTGAAGCGGCTCAGATCACCCTGCGCGATCTCCGGATCGGCCACCAGCGGCACCTGCGCCAGGTCGGCGGCACTGATGCCGATCACCTCGACGCCCGCATTGGCCCCCTCGCCCGTCGCCATCACCTGGTTCCTGATGATCGGGAAGGCATGGGTGACGCCGGGTACTTCGCGCAACCGCTCGGCCACGGCCTCGTAATCCGGCAGGACACGCTGGACCCGCCCCGACTGGTTCTCGCGCGCCATCGGGATCACGCTGGCATGGGCGTTGGCGCCCAGGATGGTGCCGACGAACTCGTGCCGGAAGCCCGAGCGCACGGCGAGCGTCGCGATCAGCGCCATCACCGCCAGCATGATCCCCAGGAAGCTGATCCAGGTCATCACGCTGACGCCGCCCTCGGCCCGTTTGGCGCGCAGGTAGCGCCAGGCGATGAGGAACTCGAACCCGGCAAAGGGCCTGGTGGTGGAGGGTCTGGGGGCGGATGGCATGGCTGCTCCTGGATCGCGCGCGCCGCTTGGGGGCGCTTGGCGCGAACCCTACCCCAAGGTGGCGGCGGCGGAAAGAAGCAATGGGCTTTGCGCGGGGGGCCATGCTAGCGTCGCCGCGACTGACAGATGAAAAGGTGCCCGATGTCCCTGAAATCCACCATGCTGCTTGGCGCGCTGACCGCCGATGCCGCCAGCCTTGGGCTGCACTGGCTCTATGATCCCGCCCGTATTGCCGAAATTGCCGAGGCGCGCGGCAGTGCCGCCTTCGCGCCCGTGGAGCCTGAGTTCTTCGACGGGGCCAAGGGCTATTTCGCCCATGCCGGACGGCACGCGGGGATGCTCAGCCAATATGGCGAGGTGCTGTGGCTGGCGATGCGCGTGATGCGGGACCAGGGCGGGTTCGACGGGGGCGCCTACCGGCGGGCCTACGCCGCCCATTTCGGCGCGGGCGGGCCCTATCAGGGCTATATCGACCGTCCGACCCGTGCCGCGCTGGCCAATATCGCGGATGAGAAGGCCGAGACCGGGATCGACGACGATCAACTGCCCGCCACGGCCACACTGCCCGCCATCATGGCGGCCTATCACGGGCAGGGCCACCTAGCGGAGAAGGTCCGCGCCGCGCGCGAAGTGACCAATATCAACCCGGTCGCCGACGCCTATGCCGCCGCTTTCACCGACCTCCTGGGCCGTGTGCTGTCCGGCGAAGACCTGCCCGCCGCGATGGGGGCCGCCGTGGCGGAGGCCGATAGCGGCATCCGTGACGCTCTGACCGACGCGCTGAAAACCGACGAGGCCAGTTCCACCGACTTTGCCGAAAGGATGGGTCGCGCCTGTCACCTGCCGATGGCCGGGCCGGTGATCATGCACATCCTGCGCCACGCCACCGGCTATGCCGATGCGGTCGAGCGCAACATCCGCGCGGGCGGCGACAGTGCCGGGCGGGCGATCCTGATCGGGGCGGTGATGGGCGCGGTGCATGGGCTGGAGGGGCCACATGGCATCCCGCTGGACTGGGTGCTGCGGCTGACCGATGGGGTCGCGATCTGGGAGGATTGCCGCGCGTTGGCAGGGTAAGTGTGCCGCGATTTCGAAATCGCGTGCGAGGCTTTTCGAAAAGCCTCCCCCCCCTCAGACCATCTGGCGCCGCCGCAAGAGCCGCGCCATGAGGCCCCCCAGCCCCGCCAGAAGGCCATACCCCGCCAGGAACCCGATCGCGGCAAAGCCCACGCCCAGGAACGAGACGGGCAGCGCCGGCTGGAAATCCTGCATCGCGCGGCGGCCGATCTCGGTATCCAGACGCGCGGGCATCAAAAGCAGCCGCTCCAGCGGCCCAGCGGCGCGCAACAGGGTCAGGTCGGCGCTCAATGCTTCAAACCGGGTCAGCGTGCGGGTCATGTCGGCATTGCGCGCGTTGAGGAACGCGGTGCCGGTCAACTCGTCCAGCGCCTGGTAGCGGGTCAGCCCGGCGGCTTCCGCCGAGCGGTCGAAATCCTCGACCACCACGGCCAGTTCATCGACCGCGCCCGCCAGACGTTGCACATATTGGGTGGAGGCCTCGGGGAATTGCGCCAGCGCCGCCGCGCCGGTGATCCCCGCCACAAGAGCCAGAATTTTCATGGTCTGCTCTGCCCTGTCTTCTTATTGTTAGCGCCAGACTAGCACAAAAGGACAGGCAGGGGGAGGGGTTAGATCCGGCCCCCAAGCCGGGCCGGTTCTTTCGACATAACCCGCGCATCGGACCCTGCCCGCCCCTTCACAAAACCGTGATGACAGGCCCCGCTCCGTGACATCGTGTCAAGAGGACGACAAGGTTGCGCCGCGGCCCCCGTGCCGCGATCCCGCGTCATCCGTTCATTTCAGGCGGAGCATCATGACGCGCAGACAGCCTTAGTGTCTGATCGGAAATGGGTTGAGTGAATTCAGCAGGTTGTGATTCTGTTCGGTTGCGGAACAAAACGGAGATCACGATGGCCTGGACCGAATTCACCCGTTCGCAGCATAGACGCAAGACGAAGCGCTATCCAAGCGATTTGACCGATGGGGAATGGAAGATCGTGCGGCAATTGTTGCCCGGTCGCAACCGCCTTGGGCGTCCGCGCAAGGTGGCGTTACGCCGGGTCTGGAAT
>Ga0189284_100054_pt1 | contig 204105 bp, 184 predicted proteins | sample N32C7minimetaG_FD_130314 | JGI IMG/M metagenome (GOLD analysis project Ga0189284, IMG submission 130314) | Marine microbial communities from the Costa Rica Dome - N32 C7 mini metaG | ecosystem: Environmental > Aquatic > Marine > Oceanic > Photic zone | place: Costa Rica: the Eastern Pacific...
ACGAAACGTAGACGCTCCTCCACTTTGGACACCTCTTTCCACGGCATCGACACCTCCCGCAAAACGGAAAGTGTGACCCATGTGTCCGGAACGTTTTGTTACCTATGTCTCAGGTCGGGCATCCTACAATGTTTATTAGCGCCCAGCCGCTTTGAGTTTGGCGGACGACAGAATTGCCGGATTACCCGGCCTCAGTCTCCCTCACCACTTCTATTTGACTTTCGCCGGCTCACTCTGGTCTTCCGCGCTCTGGACGCGGTCTGCCGGTGTCTGCCTGTTGCGCTGCCTGGCCAGTTTTTGCAGATCCTCGACTTCATCATGCTCGTCCACGATTTCAGCGCCCAGAAGGGTTTCCAAAACATCCTCCATCGTGATCACGCCGGCCGTGCCGCCATACTCGTCCTGGACCAGTGCAATGTGCGCGTCATTTCCCATCAGCTTTTCAAGCAGGGAATCGAGATCTTCGTTTTCGGAAATTCGAAGAATCTCCCGGCGCAGCGTCGAGACACTGGCATCGTTGCGCCCGTTGACCGCGGTGAGAAGAAGATCCCGCGTCAGCAGGAAGCCCGACACTTCATCGATTGAGCTCCCGGTCACAAGCATGCGGGAAAACGGATAGCTTTCCCGCGATTTGATCACCTCTCCAACGCTCATCGCTTCCGGGACATGCTCAATAACCGTTCGCGGTGTCATCACCTCCCGCGCAGTGATTTCCGGAAGCTTGAAAAGGTTCGTGACCACGCGTGTCTCGTCTTCCTCCACGATCCCCAAGCGATTGCCGACGGTCGCCAAAGCCGAGATCTCCTCCCGGGACACTTCGTGTTTCGGATCGCCTTTGGTGAGGAACTTTGTAATCCCCTGGCTCATCCAGACCAGCGGCAATTGGGCAGCGATCAACCATGGAAGCACCCGAACCGCGAAGGGAACAAGTGCCCGCCAATAAGTCGCGCCCAAGGTCTTTGGAATGATTTCCGACAGGACCAGGATCGCAAGCGTCAGCACGGCTGAAAACACGCCCACCCCGGCATCATCAAAGACAAGCGCGGCCTGAGCCCCCGCACCCGTTGCCCCGACGGTGTGCGCAATCGTGTTGAGAGAGAGAATGGCGGCAAGCGGCCGTTCAATGTCCGACCGGAGTTTTCTCAGGCTTTCGGCGAGCTTGGGCCGATCCTCGTTCGCAGATTCCACAAAGGACGGCGTGATCGATAACAACACGGCCTCGAGTATCGAGCAGAGAAACGAGACACCGATGGCAAGCACCACGAATAGGATCAATAGGGTCAAATTCTTCTCCGTCGCATGCCCGGTTCATGGGAAACAAATCTCAGAGTGCCCGCCACAGTGCGGCAGGTCCATCCAAATTACGCTTCACGCGATTCTTGGTTGCACAATTCTTTCGTCAGCGGCTTTTGCAGCAAGTACTGGCCTCATCTGCCAGTATTCTTACCCCTCACACAGCCTCAGAAACCCGGCTTCGCTGTAGTCGAGCAAGGTTTCAGCAAGATCCGCTTGCTGCTGTTCGCGGGCGACAGCGCCGATGCGCCAGCTGCTGGCGGTGAGCGCCAGCATGCCAGACACGGTGAAGACGAAGGCCGCGCTGAGCGCTGTCCGGGAGGCGCCCGGCAACAGGTCAGCGATCTCATCCACGAAGACGGCTGCGGTCGGATCAAAACACTCCGCAGCAATCTGCCGCCAACGCTCATCGGCGGATACCAGCGCGATCAGACGGCCATAGGCAGGCCACGGCGCACCGTCAGACAAGGTCATCTCAAGAAACGGCTGAACGAAACTGGCCAGGATCTCGCGCAAGGTCAGCTTGTTGCGCCCGTCCCGGTCGGCCGCGGACTTTTTTTCCTCCAGCGCCTTCAGGCGAAGTTCGGCGAGCGGCTTTGCCCGGCGGGCAACCACCATATGAAACAGCTCTTCCTTCGGACCGCCGTGATGATGCACCAGCGCAACCTGGGCACCCGCCTGCTTGGCGATGTCGCGAATCGACGTGCCGTCAAAACCGCGTTTTGAAAACAGATCCTCTGCCGCATCCAGGATCCGGGCCTTTGTTTCCAATGACTTTTTACTGGGTGCCCGCTTCCGGGGCGCAGACACGTCTGTCATTTTTTACAGGAGCCTCTTGCTTATTTTGAACATTCGTTCAATATAACGATACCACTGTCGTGGTTGGGAGGAAACATGCCACAAGTAGCAGGTGTGGCGCCATGCGCCAGCACACAGGAAAGCTATGCCCTGATCGGCGCGGGCCCCATGGGCCTTGCCATGGCCAAGGTCTTGCGTGCACAGGGAATTCCCTTTCAGGGGTTTGAGCTGCACTCGGATGTCGGCGGTGTCTGGGACATGACCGGGCCACGCTCGACCATGTATGAAAGCGCGCACCTGATTTCGTCCAAGACGATGACGGAATTTGCCGATTTTCCGATGCCGCCGGACACGCCGGACTATCCCTCACACCACGACATGCGGCAGTACTTCCAGGCCTTTGCCCGCCACTTCGATCTCTACAGGTGCTACCGCTTCCGAACCGAAGTTGTGAAAGCCGCCCCGATTGGCCCATCAGGCAAGGGCTGGCGTGTTGTCTGGCGGGGTCCGGACGGCGAACAAGAAGAAGCCATCTTCAAGGGCCTTCTGATCGCGAACGGCACACTCTCGACCCCCAACATGCCGAACTTCAAGGGCGATTTTTCCGGCGAGCTCATTCACGCGGCCAGGTACAAGTCAGCAACCCAGTTCGACGGAAAGCGGGTGCTGATCGTCGGTGCCGGGAACTCCGGCTGCGACATTGCTGTTGATGCGATCCACCATGCAAAAAGCACGGACCTCTCCATGCGCCGGGGCTATCACTTCGTGCCGAAATACGTCTTCGGCAAACCGGCCGACACGCTTGGGCGAACAACCAGCCTGCCGATGTGGCTCCGCCGGAAGATCGACGGCGTCGTGCTCAACTGGTTTGCCGGAAACCCGCAGCGCTACGGGTTCCCGAAGCCGGACTACAAGCTTTATGAAAGCCATCCGGTGGTGAATTCGCTGATCCTGTTCCATGCCGGACATGGCGACTTGAAAATCCGCCCCGATATCGACCGGCTGGACGGCAACACGGTGCACTTCACCGATGGTTCGGCGCATGACTATGACATGATCGTCACTGCGACCGGGTATGTGCTTGATTACCCTTTCATTTCGAAAGACTTGCTCAACTGGACCGGGGCGGCACCGAGCCTTTATCTCAACTGCATGCATCCGCAGCGCGACGATCTCTTCGTCCTCGGCATGGTCGAGGCGACGGGCCTTGGGTGGCAAGGGCGGCATGAACAGGCCGAGCTGGTTGCGCGTTACATCGCAGGGCTTCAGACCGGGAACCGGGAAGCGGACAACATCAAACGCTACAAGGCTAACGGCTTTCAGCGGGCAACTGGCGGGGTCAACTACCTGAAGCTCGCCCGGATGGCCTATTACGTCGATAAAAAAACCTACCGCAAATCCGTCACGCAGAGGATTGCAGCGCTGAAAGAGGCTGCCCGATGACCAACATCGACGCAGCTGTTCTGAACTTTTCCCCGGACAGCATGCTGATCCTGAACGGCGTGTTGGCGATCGTTATGTTTGCGGTCGCCCTCGACATCACGCCCAACGATTTCCGGGCGCTATTGCGCACGCCAAAGCCTTTTGTAACCGGGATCCTGTCGCAGTTCGTCGTTCTTCCGGCCCTCACCTTTTTGCTGGTGCTGGCCGTCCGCCCCCAAGGGTCGGTCGCGCTGGGACTGATCCTGGTCGCCGCGTGCCCAGGCGGAAACATTTCCAATTACATCACGCACCGGGCGGGCGGCAATGCGGCGCTGGCGGTCTCGCTAACTGCCTTTACCACCATTGGAACGGTGCTCTTCACACCGCTCAACATCGCCTTCTGGGGCAGTTTGTACGGTCCAAGCCGCGCCTTCATGACCTCCGTTGCCATCGACCCGGTGCAGGTGGCCGCGACCGTCAGCCTGATGCTGGTTTTACCGCTCGCGCTCGGCATGCTGGTCAACCGCAATCTGCCGCAGCTCGCCTGGCATTTGCGCAAACCGTTGCAGATGCTTTCCATGACGATCTTCATCTCGTTCATCTGTATTGCGCTTTATGGAAACTGGGAATTCCTGGGCGCATTCGGGCCGGATATCGTCCCGCTGGTCATAGCCCACAATGGCATTGCCCTTCTTGGAGGGTACATGGTTGCCACCATTGCCGGGCTATCCCCCTATGACCGGCGGGCGATATCCATCGAAACAGGCATTCAAAACTCCGGCCTCGGCCTGATCCTGATCTTCGGTTTTTTCCACGGTCTCGGCGGCATGGCGGTTGTTGCTGCCTTCTGGGGCATCTGGCATGCGGTCTCAGGGCTGGCGCTCGCCAAGTGGTTTTCCCGCACGGTGGCCGCAAGATGAGCCGGATCCTGATCACAGGCGCTGCGGGCATGATCGGCCAGAGGCTGGTCCAGATGCTCGTGCGCAGCGGACACGAAGTGATTGCGACGGACATCGGGCCAAGGCCGCCGCTGCCGACTGGAGCCATCTGGCGCAAAATCGATGTGCGCGGCCGCGACCCGGAGCAGGTCATCACAGAAGACAGACCCGACGCCGTCATTCACCTCGCATCGGTTCTTGAGCCGAAGGACCGGCAATTGGCCTATGAGGTGGATGTCATTGGCACACGCAATGTGGTCAATGCCTGCATTGCGGCGAAGGTCAGGCGGCTGGTCGTCACGTCCTCCGGCGCGGCCTATGGCTATCATGCGGACAATCCGGACTGGCTGAGAGAAACGGATCCGCTGCGCGGCAATCCGGAATTTGCCTATTCCGACCACAAACGCCGGGCCGAGGAGGTGTTGGCCGAGGCCCGCAGACAGGCGCCGCAGCTGGAACAGGTGATCCTGAGGGTCTGCACCGTTCTTGGCGCCGGTGTTGAAAACCAGATCACCTCACTCTTCCGCAAACCGCGGCTGATGGGCCTTTCCGGCAGCGACAGTCCGTTCGTTTTCATCTGGACCGAGGATCTTGCGCGCATCCTGGAACGGGCGGCAACCGGCGGTCCGCCGGGCATCTACAACGTGGCGGGCGATGGTGCCCTCTCCATGAGCGATCTGGCAGCCCGCCTGAAAAAACCGCTGATCCGGATTCCCGCATCCTTGGTCAAATCCGCACTGGCAATAGCGCAGCCACTGGGCCTTTCCCGGTTTGGCGCGGAACAGGTCCGGTTTCTACAATTCCGCCCGGTTCTCGACAACACCGCGCTGAAAACGGAATTCGGGTACACGCCGCAGATGACCAGCGCCGAAGTGTTTGACCTCTGGAGCCGGGAGGCCGGGTTATGAGGCCGACGGCGGTCATATCGGGAGGCGCCGGGGGACTGGGCCTAGCTTTCGGGGCTGTGTTGCGGGAAAACGGCTGGTTCACGGTGATGCTCAACCTGCCCGGACCGGACCTGGATGCGTTGCCAGCGGTTCCAGAAACGCGCGCACTGTCCTGTGACATCACCGATGCCGGTCAACTGGCTGACGCCGCCCGGCAGATCCGGTCCGAGCGCCCTTCCATCGATCTGGTTGTCTACAACGCCGGGGTTACTCATATCGGCCCCTTCACCACACAGGCGCTTGAGGATCACCGTAAGGTGTTCGAGGTGAACTATTTCGGCGCCGTGGCCATGGCCAAGGAATTCGGCCCGGATTTGCGGCGTTCAAAAGGCACTCATTTGGCGATTTCATCTGTCGCCGGATTTTGCCCGCTGGCGCTGCGCACAGCCTATGCAGGCAGCAAACATGCGCTGGAGGGCTTCTTCAAATCGCTGCGCTCTGAGGAAGCTGTGCATGGGGTTGCGTGTCTGATCGCCGCGCCAAGTTTCATTGCCACCAACACCGGTGCGCGCAGCGAACCCCAAGGTGGTCTCGCGCGCCCGGGTTCGGCGACGGATCAGGTCGATGCGCTCGCGCCGGAGGACGCAGCGCGCATTCTTTACCGCGGACTTGTGCGGCGGAAGACCTTCATTCCGATCGGCCGTGTGGCGCGCCTGTCACACCTGATCAACCGTCTGTCGCCGCAGCTTTACCGACACCTGATGGAACGCGCGATCCTAAAGCGACCAGCCAAAGCTCAGGGAGGCGCGCCACACTGACCGGTTTGTGACCGCAGCAAAACCACCGCCGCAGATGCGCGGCGCACAAGGCAGCGCCCTGAAACAACAGCCAAACCGGGCGTGTGCATCACTCGTGGAGGGGAAATATGGGCAATCTCAAAGTATGGACCGCCAATCTCATGATTGGCGGAACGGTTTTCTATTGTCTTTCGCCAGCATATGCCGGCGGCTGGGACACGCTCGGCGTGGGCTCGAACGAGCTGTTGTTTGACAACAGCCGGTTTGCATTCGAGGCCACCACCAAGGCGGTCGACCGCAACGTCGACTACGAAGTCACCAATGCAGAAGTAGCGGGACGCCCGGTGGTCGGTGGACCTGTTAAAAGCCGGGCGACCCCGAACATCTGGAACTACCAGTTTGCCGCAAAATTCCGGCTGACAGATCAACTGGACTGCATGGCGCGGACCAATGACCCGTACCAGATTGAGGAAGACCTTAATCAGGCATGGCAGGGCCGGTTCTCACTGACCAGAACCTCGGCCTCCGGCAAGGCGTTTAATGGAACCTGTGCTTACAAGTTTCAGGTCCGCGACGGCCATTATGTTCGGGCGATTGCCGGGGCAAACCTGCTTTATCTGAGATACCGGACCGACAATCTGTCCTATGGTGCCTTTATCCCGCCCTCCACTTATGTCGATTTTCCGACACGGCTGGATGTCCGCTCGGACGATCCCGGCGTCGGCTGGCGGGTCGGCGCCTCTTACGAGATCCCGCAATATGCTGTCCGGGCGAGCCTGATCTACGATTCCGCCATTGATGTGGACCTTGCCGGCGGAACAGAGGTCACCGGGGTAACCAGCTTCGACAGCTTTGCCTCCGTGACCATGCTGCAATCCCTGGAGTTCAATCTGCAAACCGGGATCGCACCGGATTGGCTGGCCACCTTCGGCGTCAAGTGGGTGGACTGGTCCAAACTGCAGGATCTCACGGTTCAGAACACGGCGGGCAGCACGGTGGTCAACCGTTTCCTTGGGTATGACGACGGCTGGACAGTGCGTGCCGGGCTCGCCCACAAGGTCAATGACTGGCTGAAAGTGGGCTCAACGGTCCAATGGGACCGGGGCATCGGCCAATCTTATTCTGATACCTATTCCTTTGGCGTCGGAACAGCCATTCAGCTCGACAAACATGCTGAACTTACCATCGGCACGGCAGCGACCTACAAGGCCTCCGGCACCGGCGACCTCACCAATCTGGCATCCACTTCCGGCGCGACGACGCAATACAAGTATGGGAATTCCTGGAACTACACGCTTCAGACAAAGCTCAAGTTCTCGTTCTAGACGTGCGCATTCACATCGACGGTCACCCCCGCTTTATGCGGGGATCCAGCTTGATAACAGACCTCACTCCTCTCGATAGTCATCCTCGGCCTTGTGCCGAGGATCCATATGTCTCAAATCGTGATGGATGTTCGGAACACGTCCGAACATGACGCAAGGGGGATATCTGGGCTTTGTCAAAAGCCTGGGGATCTATTGTTTAACTGCCACTCTCTGAGCAAGCCCGGCACCCCGAGTGTCGCCCCGGCCTCAAGCAGGGATCCACTCGCATAACAACTGGCCGCAGCCATTGCGTGTTTTTTCAAATGCTCTGAGAACGAAAGGATCCCGGATCGCAGCAGAACTGCGTCCGGGACGGCAATACGGAGTGAACCGGTCTATGGCCACACTTGGGAATTGCGGCTTCTATATCTGCAGGCAAAACCTGCAAACTGCAGAACCGACTTAAGCGCAGAGGCCCATTTCGGCGGCTTGCTGCGGGCGGTGCAGCGCCGCGTTGGCGGCAACCATGGCAACGGCATGAACCCGGTTCTTGGCCCCCAGACGCTTGATGGCAAAGCGGATATGCGCCTTGACCGTCGCGGTGGTGACACCCAGCTCATAAGCGATCTGTTTGTTCACCTTGCCCTCACAGAGCTTCATCATGATTTCCAGCTGGCGCGGTGTAACGCCGTCCAGGATGTTTTCTGTCGGCTCGAGAGTGCTCGGGAGCGGCCGTGCGCGGCGCAACAGGTCGCGGGTCGAATGGAGCGCAAAATGGGCTGTCATGTCTGGGTCCACTTCTTCTCTGGCTAAGAGGTTGGACGCAGTTTTGTGCAGGACAAGCGAATTGTAAAATGTTAAATTGAGTATTGCTAATAGCTAATTATTTGCAATTTGAGGAAGCGTGTTTTGCAGAAGAACCTCTACTCCGGTCACACCCTGCGCCAGGTCCGTGCGGACACCGGTCTGTCGCAAGTGGACTTTGCAAAAAAGCTCGGCCTTTCAACGCCCTACATCAACCAGATTGAAAACAACAACCGGCCTGTGACCGCCTCTGTGCTTCTGGCCATCTACCGGGTGTTTGGCACCGACCTTTCAGCGTTTGAGGAAAACGACCTCGACCGGATGACGCAGGACCTGGAAGAAATTTTCGCAGACACCCGGTTTCACGGCACGCGCATCAGCAAACAGGACCTCCATGAATTGGCGACCCGGGCCCCGGAAGCCGCCCGCGCCATCATGGACATGTACGGCACCATGCGCGCCTATCATGAAAAAGACGCTGGCGAGGATGATCTTCTCCAGATGAATGCGTCGGACGATGGAACCGGCAGCATCAGCAAATCAGCCTACGAGGAGGTTCGAGACTACTTCCACTATCAGGACAATTATGTCGATGCGATCGACCGGGCCGCAGAACAACTCGCGATCAAGATCAATCTTCTTGCGGACACGCCGAAGCTCACGGCCCTCACCGACTGGCTCTATGACACCTACAGCATCACCGTGGAACAGCATGGCGCCGAGGATGCAGCGCTCATCCGGCAGAATGAGTTTGAACGCCGGATTTCCATCCACCGGTCCGTACCGGACAGCTCAAAATCGTTCCTGCTCGGCTCCGTCATCGCGGAGCTCTATGCCAAGGACATCTTGACGTCAGAAGTGGCGGATGCCAGTTTTCGGACCCAATCGGCGGAAAGCATCGCCCGGCTGGCGCTCCGCAATTTTTTCGCCGGATCGCTGCTCTTGCCCTACGAGGCCTTTCTGGAGGCGGCCGCTGCATGCCGTCACGACATCCAGCGTTTGTCGCACCAGATGGACGCCAGCATCGAGCAGATTTGCCACCGGCTTTCAACCCTGCAGCGGACCGGCTCCAAGGGCATCCCGTTTTACTTCGTCAAGATCGACCGGGCCGGCAATGTCGTCAAACGCCACAGCGCGACGCGGTTTCAATTTGCGCGCTTTGGCGGCTCCTGCCCGCGCTGGAATGTGCATCAGGCGTTTGAGCAAACGACCGACAAATTCATCTCCCAGATCGCCCAGATGCCGGATGGCGTGAAATACCTGTGTGTTGCGAGCAGTGTCACGAAACACACCACGGACTACAAGACTCAGGCCCGGCGCTATGCGCTTGGTTTCGGCTGCGAAGCCCAATATGCCGACGCAATTGTTTATGCGGACGGGCTGGCGCTTGACGATCGCGCGGAGCCGGAGCCTCTCGGCGTCAACTGCCGGATCTGCCCGCGCGACAACTGTGATCAACGCGCTTTCCCGGCGATCAACACAACCCCGTTCATCGACAGCCGCGAACGCGGCATTGTTCCGTACCGCGCGAAGGCGGCGCAGTAGACTTTCATTAAAAAAAGAGCATCCTGGAGGCATACACACGGCGCCGTCCCGGACCTGATCCGGGACCGTCAAGGCAAAGGCCCTGGCTCAGGGCCGGGGCGGCAGTAAGGTCAGGCCATCACAAAACAACTATTCCGGATGTTTCGTTCTGGCAGCAGCCTCAAGAAGGGATTTCAGCTCGTCCGGATCGCCGATGCGGTTGGCCATCAACAAGATGAGCCGGGCATTGAAGGCATCGCTTTCGGCCTTTGTGAGCCCTTCATGGGCCTCCAAAAGGTCCGCGTAAAAGTCATCCGGGTGGCGCAGTTGCGCCTTGGTGATATGCGCTGTCATCAGGCTGCATCCCCTTTTCCGATCGCCCGGTTCAAGGCTGTTTCAATCTGTGCCCAATCCAGCGTTGTCCAACGCGCAGCCACATGCTGGTCCGGCCGCATCAGATAAACAGCGGCGCTGGCATCGCCCAGATACCGGGACCGAAGCTCTGCGCCGATGTCGCCGTCCGCAACAGAAATGCCTTCGACCGATAGCCCGGCAATGTCGGAGCGCTCCGGGATCTCCAGGCCCAGCGCGAGCAGCTTGAACCCATCGCCCAGCCGGTCCGACAGCCACTCCTCGCCAACCGGCGCATCTGAAGCCGGACTGCCCGGCCGCGTGCGGGCCGGCAAGCCGTCAATATCGTCGCTGTTGAGCGGCGATGTGTCATAGATGCACGGCACAGACAGGCGGCCGGAATTCACCAGAGGGCGGGCGAATTCGTATGTTTCGGACAGATCCAGAACCGCATCGCGGAAGATCCGGCTCATTTCCGATTTTGGCGTGATGAAGTCGGTTGAACGGGAACTCTGCAGGATGTTTTCATCCGCGGCCCATTCGCGCTCCAGCCCATAGCTGTCCAAAAGGTTTTCCGGCGCCGTGCCTTCCAGAACAAGTTTCAGTTTCCAGCCGAGATTGTCGATGTCCTGAAAGCCGGAATTTGCACCGCGTGCACCGAACGGCGACACCTGGTGCGCGGCATCCCCGGCAAAGATCACCCGGCCATGGCGGAATTTTTCCATACGGCGGCATTGGAAGGTGTAGATCGACACCCATTCCAGATCGAACTCCACGTCCTCGCCGAGCATCTGCTTGAGACGCGGGATGACGTTTTCTTCTCTTTTTTCTTCTTCCTTGTCGATGTCCCAGCCGAGCTGCAAGTCGATCCGCCAGACCCCGTCCGGCTGCTTGTGCAAGAGCGCGGACTGGTCCTTGTTGAACGGCGGATCGAACCAGAACCAGCGCTCGGTCGGGAAGTCCGCTTTCATGATCACGTCGGCAATCAGGAAGTTGTCCTCAAACACCCGGCCGACGAAATCCAGATCCAGCATCCGGCGGGATGGGGAACCAGCGCCATCACAGGCGATCAGCCAGTCCGCCTCGATCCGGTAGGCACCATCCTGTGTGTCGATGATCAGCGAGGCGTGATCGTCCATCTGATCGATGGAGGCGACCTTGTTGCCGCCACGAATGTCGACCGGCTTGCCCTCCTGTTGAAGGGCGCGCAGTCGCTCCACCAAATAGAGTTCGCAGTAGTATTGCTGAAGATTGATGAAGGCCGGACGCTTGTGCCCTTCCTCCGGCAAGAGGTCGAAGTTGTAGACCTGACGGTCACCAAAAAAGACACGGCCATGGCTCCAGACCACACCCTTGTCGACCATCTGATCGCCGCAACCGTAGCGGTCCAGGATCTCCAGGGATCGTTTCGAAAAACAAATCGCGCGAGAGCCGACGCTGACCTTGTCATTGTCGTCGAGGATCACTACCGGAATGTCCTGCTGGGCCAGATCAATGGCCATCGCAAGGCCGACCGGTCCAGCACCAATAATCACCACCGGATGACGCACCGGCGCGGTTGTCTCCTGATCGGGGGACCACTTGTAGGGATAAAGCGGCACTTCGAACAATTTGGTCACAGGTTCTCCTCCCTGCTGCAATTTTCTAATTCTCGTGACCTTATGGAGCCATGTCCGGCTGCGAAACGTTTATGGAAACTCAGTTCCGGAAAAGGCCTCCCCGTCTTGAGCCGGGGTCTTGATGCGTCTGGTCCCGGCTCAAGGCCGGGACAGCAGAAATGTCAGGCTGCGTCAGTCATCCTTGCAGGTCCGCCCACATCTTTGCGTCGCGTTCTGCGGTCCAGATGCGCGGCGTGTCGATGCCCAGCGCCTCGTCGTAGGCGCGCGCGACGTTGAACGGCAGGCAGTGTTCGTAGATCGCATAGTCCTTGAACTTCGGATCGCATTCGGCGCGGCAGGCGTCCCAAGCCTCTTTCAAGGAGCCACCGCCCTGAGCAACCCGGGCCACCGGCTTGTAGGTAGACGTCACGAAGTCGGCGGTGTTCGTCAGCGCTTTGCCGACCATTTCCTTGCCGACCAATGCATCGCCGCGGCCCGGTGCAATCGCTTCAACGTCATAGGCGCGGATCGCTTCCAGTGTTTTCGGCCAGTCGTTGAAATGACCATCGCCGCAATAGCACGCCGAGTGATATTCAACGATATCGCCGGTGAACATGACGTTTTCGTCCGGCACATGAATGACGATGTCGCCTGCCGTATGCGCCCGGCCCAGGAAGCTGAGATCCACCCGGCGCTTGCCGAGATAAACGGTCATGCGGTCGTTGAAGGTGGTCGTCGGCCACGTCAGCGGCGGAATGTCGGCGACATTTTCATAACCCATGAACAGCCGCGGGAAGCGCATGAATTCCGATTCCCGGTCTTCCGCACCACGCTCCACAACCATGGACCGCGCCTTCTGGCTCATGATGATGTTTGGCGCCTGATAGGCCGCCGCTCCCAGAACCCGAACAGCATGATAGTGGGTCAGAACCAGATGGCTGATCGGTTTGTCGGTCACAGAGCGGACCTTTTCGATGACCTTGTTGGCGAGTGCCGGTGTCGCCTGCGCCTCGATGATCATGACACTGTCATCGCCAATGATCACGCCGGTGTTCGGGTCACCCTCGGCGGTAAACGCCCAAAGATCTTTGCCAATCTCTTCAAACGTGATCTTCTTTTCTTCCATGTCGCCGACAGAGGCGAATTGCTTGCTCATGCTGTTTTCCCGTCGCTGCGGTTTGTTTGTCCGTCATTGCCGGAGGTGACCCGGCTGCTTGGCGGCGCGCTAGCCAGCCTGTTCCACTGTCTGTTCAATAGCGCCGAAAATGGTGTGCCCGTCCCCGTCCAGCATCTCGATGCGGATGGTGTCACCGAACTTGAGGAACGGTGTTTTCGCCTCGCCATCTTCGATGGTCTCGATCATGCGCAGTTCCGCGATGCAGGAGTAACCTGCCCCACCATCGGAGAGCGATTTGCCCGGACCACCGCCCAGTTTGTTAGAGACCGTGCCGGACCCAATGATCGTGCCCGCGCTGAGCGCCCGTGTCTTGGCCGCATGGGCGATCAACTGGCCGAAATCAAAGGTCATGTCCACGCCCCCTTCCGCCCGGCCGAAGGGCTGACTGTTAAGGTCGACATGCAGCGGCAGATGCAGCTTGCCGTCTTTCCAGGCCTCGCCCAATTCATTGGGCGTCACAGCAACAGGCGAAAAGGCCGAGGATGGTTTTGACTGGAAGAAGCCAAAGCCTTTGCCCAGTTCGCCCGGGATCAGACCCCGCAAAGAGACATCGTTGACGAGCAGCACCAGCTTGACATGGGACAGGGCCTCTTCTGCACTCACGCCCATGGGCACATCACCGGTGATAACCGCGATCTCACCTTCCATGTCGATGCCATAGGCTTCGTCGCGCATTTTGATCGGATCACGGGGTGCGATGAACGTATCGGAGCCGCCCTGATACATCAGCGGATCCGTCCAAAAGCTCTCCGGCATTTTGGCGCCGCGGGCTTTGCGCACCAGCTCGACGTGGTTCATATAAGCGGATCCGTCGGCCCACTGATAGGCGCGCGGCAAAGGCGACAAGGCATCGTGTTCGTGAAAGCGCAAGGTTGGCACGGCGTCATGGGAGAGGCTTTCGGCCAGCACTTGCAGCTTGGGCGCAACATGGTCCCAATCATCGAGCGCTGCCTGAAGGGTCGGTGCAATGTGGCTGGCATCCGTGCAATAGGTCAGCCGCTCGTTGACCACCACCAGTTTTCCGTCCCGGCTGCCATCTTTCAAACTTGCCAGTTTCATGGATCCGTCTCCCCAAGCCTATTTTGTTATGACCAATCCATCATGACCGACAATTGTCTGCCCGGAAAAGGTTTCTGTTGCCTCCAACCACTCCTGCTCTTCGAAACCAGGCAAATCCGCCGGGATCAGATGGTTGAGGAGCAGAGTCTTGGCTTGGGCCATTTCGGCAATCTTGGCGGCATCCGGCGCCATCGTGTGGCTTGCCCACAAATGCTCGCGCAGCCGGTCGCCATTGCCTGTGATCTCGACGATTTTGTCGACCCCGCGCTGAAGCATGGCCTCGTGCACCAGAACATCGCAGTCCTTGGCAAAGACGGCGAGCGGCGGGAAGAAGGCCGTGTCAGCGGAAAAGACCACCGACCAATCCTCCGTATCGAACCGCAAGGCAAAACAATCGACCACCGGCGGGTGATCAACCCGCAGCGCCTTTAGCGCCAAGCCGCTTTCCTCAAGCGGCACATCACCCTCGGCCAGCAAGTGAATTTCGACCAGTTCCCGCAAATCCGGTCGGCCTTCATCATCAATCCGCAGATCGATGTCGTAGCGCATGGAGGCCAGGAAACCGTCCCAATACTCCATCAGGTCGGCCGGTCCGAACACCTTGACCTTATGCGCCAGCCCGCTGGTCCAGGCCGTGTGCAACAAGGGCCCGAGCTCCAGAACATGATCGGAATGCATGTGGGTTATGAAGATGAGGTCCAGCTCTTTCAAGGAGACCCCGGCGTCGACCAGGCCCCGGGTCACCCCAAGACCACAGTCAATGACACAGCGCCGGCCGCCGATCTCGATCAAGGAACTCGTCGGCGACGGCCCGCCCGGCCGGATCGCAGGCCCGCCCTTTGAGCCCAAAATGACGAGACGGTCATCCATATCCGCTTTGCCCTGCACCCACACACTCCTTGCCAGCATCCACAACTGCGCTTTTGTCAAAAAGCTGTCCCGGACTTGATCCGGGACCAACCCTGAAGGCCCCGGATCAAGTCCGGGGCGGCAAACAGTGCCAGTTACTTCTTATCCCAGGTGCCTTCCGGCGTGCCGTCGAATTTCTTCTCAAGGCTGTCCCAGCAGTCGATGTAATTGTCCTGCAACGGTGCGTCCTTCGCCGCATATTCGGTCAGGTGTTGCGGGAAGCGGGTCTCGAACATGAAGGACATCGTGTTGTCGAGCTTTTCGGCCTTCAGGTCCGCATTGGACGCCCCTTCAAAGGCATCATTGTCCGGTCCATGCGGCAGCATCATGTTGTGAAGGCTCATGCCGCCCGGAACGAACCCTTGCGGTTTGGCATCGTACTGGCCGTAGATGTTGCCCATCAGCTCGGACATGATGTTCTTGTGATACCAGGGTGGGCGGAAGGTGTTTTCGGCCACCATCCAGCGCTCCCGGAACAGAACGAAGTCGATGTTGGCCGTGCCCGGCACGCCAGACGGCGCTGTCAAGACGGTGAAGATCGACGGGTCCGGATGGTCAAACAGGATTGCCCCGACCGGGCAATAGGTCCTGAGGTCATATTTCACCGGTGCATAATTTCCGTGCCAGGCAACCACATCGAGCGGTGAATGGCCAATCTTGGTCTCGTGGAACTGGCCGCACCATTTCACTGTGACCTTGCTCGGCACTTCCTTGTCTTCATACCAGGCGACCGGTGTCTTGAAGTCCCGGCGGTTGGCCATGCAATTGGCGCCGATCGGGCCGCGGCCCGGCAGCTCGAATTTCTGGCCATAGTTCTCGCAGACGAAACCGCGTGCCGGACCTTCAACGACCTCTACCCTGTAGACTAGGCCGCGCGGCAGAATCGCGATTTCCTTTGGCTCCAGCTCGATGATGCCGAGCTCGGTGTAGAAACGGAGAATGCCTTCCTGCGGCACGACCAGAAGCTCGCTGTCGGCGGAGAAAAAGTACTCATCGTCCATCGACTTCGTCGCAAGATAGATATGTGTTGCCATACCGACTTGGGTGTTCACATCACCGGCCGTCGTCATCGTGCGCATGCCGGTCAGCCAGTTTAAATCCTCATCAGCGTGCGGCACCGGATCCCAGCGGTATTGGCCAAGGGAAATGACATCTTCGCAAACGTTTGGCGCGCTTTTCCAATAGGGCAGATCGATTTTCTGAAACCTGCTGGTATGCTTGACCGACGGGCGGATGCGATAACACCAAGTCCGCTCGTTTTGATGGCTTGGCGCGGTGAAGGCGGTGCCGGACAGCTGCTCGCCATAAAGTCCATAGGCGCATTTCTGCGGGCTGTTCATGCCTTGCGGCAGCGCGCCCCGCAGGACCTCAGTCTCAAAATCATTGCCGAAACCCGGCATATACTGGAGCTCGTTGGAAAGTGGCTTACCACCGTAACCTGAAACTTGCTTGTGATCGACCTTGTTCATAATCGCATCCTCCCAGGATCATGCCCTGCCAAATTAGTTGCACTTGTAACTATCTGCGCAAGTTCGGTCAAGTGACTTCCGAACTGACCGTGACACATTCGCAATTCCACTTGGCCGGAGTGTCAATTCTGAGGCTTGTGAAACCGCCACCCTGCCCCAACATTCCATGACCGCGAATTTGAATGTCTTGCATCTGCCGACGCGTTGAATTAAATTAGAACAAAATAGGAACATTGAGGATTCTCATGCCAATTCAGGACACATATTTTGAGCTGAAAGCGTCCGCGTCACATTTGGCAGCAGATGAATATGAGCCACAGGTTCAGGTGGAGACAGCGCCTCCTAAAACACCCCCACAGTTCACCCAACCGGCGGCTAGCGAGCTGGAAACCATGATGCTGTTTCTGCGGCGCGCACGCGACCGGGCTGTCGTCATCCGAGAAAATGCACCGGCCGGAAGCTATCTTGAGAGCGTTCTGCACCGGACCATTCTCGGCATTGATCAGGAGCTGGCCCAACTCAAATACCTGCTCGCCAAAAGCGATCAGCCAAAGCCATCGCCGGCCCGTATGCGCCCGGCGATCTGACAGAAGCGTCCTGTTCGAACCTTTACGCGCGACATGCCTGGTGATGACCGGTCCGTTTTGTTGCCATCCGCCCGCAAACAAACACAGAGTTACCTTTGAAAATCTGATATCACTTCATGGCATTGATGGAGTGAGCAAGATCGCTCACACAAAATTTTGGAGCATACGCATGAAGTTTCAGAATTCGGTGATGCCCCTGATCATGCTGACCGCCTTGTTCGGCATGATCGTGATGATGTTTGACGTGCCTGTCGGCATCTCCCCCAAACGATTTGGAGCGTTTGTCTTTGGTGCCATCCTGGTGATCGTTGTTTTAAACCTTGCTTATGTCCTGTTTGAAAACGCGCGCAAAGACAAAGACTGACCATAGAACAGCCGGATCATGTTCACTCGACACAAAGACACAGAGACGCGTGTTTTTGCTCACCGGTATTTCGCGGCGGTGATAAACTCACTGAACGCCTCACACCACACAAGGACGGTGGTGTAATCCTCAATGTTCACCCCCTCCGGAACGTCGGCAATGAAACCGTCGAAGGTGTTTATGTCGGCGATTTGAACAGCGTTTTCCCGAACAGATTCAAACCCCGCTTCGTCCTCGACGAATTCCGTGACCAAATAGAGCTTGTAGTCCGGTCCGGGTGAGAGCGCGCCGGTATGCACAATCTTGTCCTGAGACAGGCTGATCGAGCCTTCGCCCCAATGCAGGAAATCACTTCCCTTGAGATCGCGGGTGAGCGCTGCTTGGTACTCTGCGGACTGGCTGGCTTCTGCGAGAAGTGCCGCGTCGGGTCCTTTGGGCGCTGTCAAAATGGGCAGAAAATAGATACCCAGCGCAAACCCGATGGCCAGCATTCCGCCATGAGAAACCAGCAGCACAAGCCAACGTATCATGGTGCATCTCCTAATGACTGTTCAGTCCGGTTCCGAAGAGATAAGCAGCAAATACACAGCTGCAATCAAGTCCGCTTAACAGTTTTGTGGCCCGCCCGTCAGGCGGCGGCTTCGTCCCCCGGCTCTGTGCGCCAGCCAAGATCCGTCAGTGTCACAATCCGGTTGCCGCGCAGGTCAGTCGCACAGACCAAAAACCCGCGCTCTTCCATGTGGGACAAGAGCCAGCGGGCTCGCCCCGGGGACCGGGTACCATAAGCCGTTGCAATCTCGATGTTGCCCGGGCACGGCGCTTTCGCAAGGGCCGCTTTTGCCAACAACAGATAGACCCCGCGCATGTCTTCCGGCAATTCAGCTGCGATGAGTTCGGCCTGCTGCCAGGCACTGTCATCCACCTCGCCCTTTTCGACACCGGCGCGGGCGACTGAAAGTTTTTCCCGGAAAGTCTGGAGATCAGGCGTTCCGCCAGTGAGTTTGGCGATCCGGCAGCGCACCTGAAAATCCTGGTAGAGAGAGGCAATAGGCTGAAACGCTGCCTCATCCTCATCGAGGATTTCGGAGATAATTTGATCGATCTTTTCTTCGCGCTCGCCATGCTCAAACAAATTGTCGGCTTGCGGGATTTCGGCTTCTGCCGCATCCCCGGCGCTGGTCAATTGGTTCAGAACATCATCTGTCGAGGCAACCGGCTCGGCGATCCTCGGACGGAGCGGGATCTCGTCGGGAGAGCGGGTGAAAATCAGATCCTTGGCTTCTTCCTTAGGCTGCTCAGGCAAGGGCATCAGCTTCGGTCCGCCGCCGCGGCCAGCCGTTTCAACCGGGCCGATCTTGACCGGGATCGGACGGCGGGAGACCGCCGGGCCGAGCGCGATGAAATGGCCTCGATCCAGATTACGGAAGCTCTCCGCCTGCCGCCGCTCCATTCCGAGCAAGTCCGCCGCACGGGCCATATCGATATCGAGGAACGTGCGGCCCATCAGGAAGTTGGACGCCTCTGCAGCGACATTCTTGGCAAGCTTTGCAAGGCGCTGGGTAGCGATGATCCCGGCAAGCCCGCGCTTGCGGCCCCGGCACATCAGATCCGTCATCGCGCCGAGCGATCTGCGGCGGGCTTCTTCGGTAACGTCCCCTGCGGCGGCCGGTGCAAAGAGCTGGGCTTCGTCCACCACCACCAGCATCGGATACCAAAGGTCCCGGTCGGCATCGAAAAGGCCATCGAGGAACGTGGCGGCCGCCTTCATCTGACGGTCTGCATCGAGCCCCTCCAGATTAAGTACAACGGATACGCGGTGCTGACGCACGCGCCCGGCAATCATCTTCAGGTCTTTCTCGGTCCCAACCGCATCGACAACCACATGCCCGTATTTGTCGGCAAGGGTCACGAAGTCCCCTTCCGGGTCGATGATGGCCTGCTGCACCCATTGGGCGGACTGCTCCAGAATACGGCGCAAAAGGTGCGATTTACCGGATCCCGAGTTGCCCTGAACGAGCAAACGGGTCGCCAGAAGCTCTTCCAAATCGAGCCCGGCGCGTTTGCCTCCAGCCATTTCACCAATGTCGATCTGAACGGTCATGCACAACCGGGCGCACACCAGCGCCAACACCCTTTCTCTGCTGTCTATAAGACGCGAGTGAAAACGATTCCTCGTATCATGAAAAGCGGCTGTTGCGATTAGCAGAGGTTATCCCTGAAATCCACCCTGGAACGCGAGGTTTGGGCAGAATTGCACCCCGCGCAGGACGCTTTGCATGAGACACGGCAAACAGCGAACGCCCACAACGTTTTACCAAGTCGGGGGAATTAAGTTTTTTTCTGCGCAGTTATCAGATAATATTCAATAAAAGACGTGCAGTATAAAAATTATACAATCAGAAATAACATATCTACTTGGATAACTACTTTACCAAACTTATCTTCACTAAAATTAACCCAGGGTAATTTTGAGTTAGAATACGCCGCTAGATCCCCCGACATCGGTAGGCATCGCACGTAAGGAGCAGCAAGGATATGGTTGTCGTGTCTTCCAAAAGACTGTTCACCGCCCTCTTCCGGCCTGCCATCGGCGGTCTTGCTGTCCTTTGGACAATACTCCCGTCTGCTTTCGTCCACGCAGAAGACTGTCCGGATACCTTTCGTGTTGGCGCTTCCGACGATTACGAACCATTCAGCTATATCGGTGCTGACGGCAAACTGACGGGTCTTGATCTCCGGTTCGTTGAGCAGATCCTTGGTGAGGCGGGGTGCGATCCGCAGTTCCTTGTGATGCCCTTTCCGCGGGCTGTGGTGGAACTGGCTGCCGGGCGGCTCGACATGATGATGTTTGCCTCCGTCACAGCGGAGCGGCAGAATTTCGCCCATTTTTCAGCGCCTTACCGGAACGAAACAGCGGGATTGATCATCCGGGCTGACGATCAGGGTGGATATCCCATCACCGAGATAGGCGATCTATTAAAGCTCAATCTTCTGCTCGCCCATGATGTCGGGACCTATTGCGGCGACGCATTTGAAGCCTTCCTAAACAACCCGGAAGCCAAGAAGAACACTGTGCAGGTCAGCAGTTCCAAGCAGAGCCTTGAGATGCTGCTGAAAGGGCGCATCAACGCCATCGTTGAAGCGCCTGCCGCCGTGTTCGCCCTCGCTGAAACACTTGGGGTCCGTGACCAGATCGCCGAACACCCCTTCTTGCTTTGGAGCGAGCCGGTCCATTTCATGTTCAGCCGGAAGACCGTTTCTCCAGAACTCGTCGCTGAAATCGATGCCGTGTTGGCCGACGCGGTGCAGACGTCCGAGTATACATCACAGTTCGGGTCCATGAGTGTCGGAAGGCCCGCACAGGCGGGTTCCGAGACCAATTGAGGATACTTAAAGGGAGCGTCAATGCCGCCAGCACCATACCTTAAGCCTGTCATGTCCTGCTTTCGTTTCCGATTTGCAGGCATACACCGCAGTAGCCTCAAAAAGTGTGGCAACTGGCTTTTTGCACTGCTTGTGTCCCTCTCCTTTGTAACCCCTGTTGCTTCAAGTGCTGCCGCTGCAACACAGAATACCTTGTGTTCAGAGCCGCTGCGTGTGCGGGTATCGGGCGACTATTTTCCATTCAGCCACCAAGCGCCTGGCGGCAAGCTCATCGGCGCAGATGTCGAACTGGTTCGAACCGTTTTTGACCTCATTAATTGCCCGATTGAGCTGGAAATCATGCCTTTCAAGCGTGCAATTGTGGAGTTGTCGCAAGGCAACATCGACATGGTTCCGTTTGCCTCCATCACGGAGCACCGGTCGAAATTCGCTCACTATTCGGCGTCCTACCGGAATGAACTCGCCCGGCTGATTTTTCGAAATGGAGAAGCCGATACCCATCCGATCTCAGAGATAGACGACATCATTGACCATCAATTGATCGTCGGTCACGAGCGCTCATCCTATCGCGGAAGGCTTTTTGACAGTTTCATGAGAAGCGACGCCGGGCAGCATCATGTCTTCCACACGACGACCACAACGGAAGGCATCCGGATGCTGGAAACCGGCCGGATTGATGCCCTGGTCGAAATGCCCAGCGCCGTCATGGGCGTTGCAAACCGGATGGGCCTGGAAGGGGAATTTGAAGTGCACCCCTTTCCGGTGTGGGAGGAGCCTGTGCACTTTATGTTCAGCCAACAGACTGTGCCGGCCCAGCTTGTCGATGCTGTGAGTGCAGCAATCAGGCAGGTCAGACGAACGGAGGACTACAAGGTGGCGTTCGGACACCTTGCTCTTCCCGTTCCCACCACCGGTGATCCGTCAGCCCCCCTCATGGATTGAAGCTCTTCCCTTTGCCGGGCGACGCACCACATCAAATAGCAAGTGATTATCAACAGGAGCTGACTGGATGAAGATCCACGCCGATTTGTCGAAACGGGCCCAGGTCGATAGCGCGACCCTCGATTGGATCGCATCCCCCATGGCCGGTGTTGAACGGCGCATGCTGGAACGTGACGGTGAAGAGGTCGCCCGGGCAACCAGTCTTGTCCGGTACGCTCCAGGCTCCTCATTCTCAGCCCATTCTCATGATCTCGGCGAAGAATTTCTGGTTCTCGATGGCGTCTTCACAGATGAGACCGGCGACTTTCCGAAAGGCATGTATGTCCGAAATCCGCCGGGCTCACGACACATTCCATCCAGCGAACCAGGAGCTGTGATCCTCGTGAAGTTGCGCCAGATGCAAACAGATGACGATACATTTGTGCGGGTCGACACGCTGGATCCGGCAGGGTGGCAGGCTGGCCGTTCGGGCGAACACATTCTTCCGCTTTATGTGCGCCCCGATGAAGAGGTGGTGATGCTTCACTGGGAGAGCGGCGCGGCTTTTGGAGAGCAAACATTCCACGGCGGCGCGGAGTATTTTGTCGTCGAAGGGGCCTTTGAAGACGAAAACGGCCGGTATGATCAAGGCACGTGGCTGCGTTTGCCAACAGGCAGCAGTCAGACGATCAAGACAGAACACGGTGCCCGGGTCTGGCGAAATACCGGGCACCTTGCTGCTGGCTAAGCCGCAGCGTCCATCGGCAGCTTGAACCGGCCGTGAAAGGCAATCTCGCTGAAGGGGCGCCGGCCGCTTGGGCGTTCTTGCTGCTGAAGCTCTGGCGTCAACTGCTCAGCATCTCCGCGGCGGCCAATGGCAAAGGCGACATGGACCTTCAACCGTTCCGGCAAGCCCAGAACCTCGTGGGCCTGATCTCTGCGTAAGCCCGCCATTGCGTGCGTATGATAGCCGAGCAGCGTGGCTTGCAGCGCAGCCTGGGCCCAGGCACCACCGGCGTCAAACGCGTGAAAAATTGCCGGCGCCGGTCCGTCTTCGCTGACGCCATCGACCAAAGAATCTGAAATTACAAAGACCAGCGCCGAGGCGCCAACGGCCCAGCTCCCGTTGAAGTCGTCCAGCAAGGCGTAAAGCCGTTCAAATTCAGCATCTCCGCGCAGGGCGTAGACGAACCGCCAGGGCTGTGTGTTAAAGGCGGACGGTGCCCACCTTGCGGCCTCAAGAATGGTTTTCAGATCCGCTTCGGGCATCGGAGCCCCATCGAATGCACGCGGGGACCAACGCTTCAAAAAAAGATCATCAACCGGATGGTCTGCAACACGGGTCATTTCCAAAACTCCTTAAACCCAAGAACTGTGGCGATGCACATGAGATAGTCGATATTTATCTTTATATCAAGATACTTTTTTTAAAGATATTTGAAATCAAGATTCATGTGCCCCGACTTTGACTGCAGGCGCTTCTCTTGGTCCGAAAACTTCTGTACGACACACACTGCCCGCACTAGGCTGAGGCCAACGGACCTTTCACCAGAAGAGTGCACATGGCAGGACTTTCAGAGCACAACCGCAGGCGCGGCCTGGTCTTTGCTATGGGTGGGCTCGGCGGGCTCGTGATGCTGGACGAGACGGTTTTGGGCGTTTCCCTGCCCGCGATCCAATCTGAACTCGGATTATCAGCAACAACGGCACATTGGATCCTGAACGCCTATATGCTGGCGTTCACCTGTTTCGCTGCGATTGGCGGCAAGGCCATTGATCTATTCGGTCTCCGTCCGGCGCTCATTGTCAGCTGCTCGCTCTTTGCGGCCGCCTGTCTGATAGCCGGGTTCGCGGACAATGCGGCACTCTTGATCACGATGCGCGTGGTTCAAGGTCTGTGCGCCGCGATCATGTTTCCGATTACTTTCGCTGCCGCAACTCTGACCTTCGAATCGGACAAGCGTGGCCGCGCGCTCGGTGTTCTCGGCGCGACCGCAACCCTGTTCTTGGCGGCAGGACCGCTAATTGGCGGCGTCTTGACCGACCTGCTCTCCTGGCGATGGGTGTTTTGGATCAACATTCCGGTCGTTGGGACGGCGGGGATTCTTGCCTGTCTTCTCTGGCGCGCGCCGGATGCCAAAAGTGCCCGGCCGGACATCGACCGCATCGGCCTCATTTTACTGCTCGTTGGCCTGACGGCTTTAATTTTCGGATTGATGGAAGGCCCGGATGCAGGCTGGGGGACACGGCTGATCTATCTGAGCCTCGCCGCCGGTATCGTCGGGTTGGGCGCCTTTGTGATCTGGGAAGTCCGTCAGACGGCCCCGCTTATTGACGTGCGCTTGTTCCAGTCCCCGGCATTTACGGCAGGCGTTCTTGTTTTCCTGCTGACCCAAATGAGCAAAATCGTCGTCGCTGTGCTCGTGCCGCAATATCTTCAGCTCGATCTCGCCTACTCGGCTTTATGGGCCGGTGCAGCGACCGTCATTGCCGTCTTGCCAATCCCGTTCCTGTCAGCACCGGCCGGGACGATCGCCGACAAATCCGGATCCCGCCGCCCCGTTCTTGGCGGGCTGATCGTTTTGATCGCAGCCAATTTGTGCATCGGAGCTGCAATGCTTCTGGACAATTATCTTTACCTCGCGCCGTTGCTTTTGATCTGGGGCATCGCTCTTCCCTTTGCCATGATCCCGGCTGGCAGGATCACGGCCAACGCGGTGCCATCTGAAAAGCAAGGAGAGGTCAGCGGCTTGCTGATCACCTTCCGATTAATCGGGGCAACGCTTGGCGTCACGCTCGGCAGCGTATTCCTGGCGATCAATGCAGGCTTCCCGGCCGTGTTTTGGACGGTTGCGGCCATTTTTGCAGGCTGCACAGCGTTTTGCTGGTTTGCCATCCGCCCGGAAGAACAGCAGGCCGCATCATGACGGCGTCCTAACCGGATGTTGACACTTTAACCCCAGGATCGGTGATACCGTTCGGGGAGGCAAACTGAAACACTTGCCGCAACGGAGCAAAAGATGGCGCAAAACCGCCCCCAGCCCAGACACCAGACGCTCGGCGAATTGATTGCCGACGGAACGATCCATGTGATTGGAATTGGTCTTGGTGTCGCTGCAACGATCATCCTGACACTGACGCTTTGGAACAGCGGTGATCTCGCCCGCCAGGTCAGTGTCCTGATTTATGCCGCCTGCCTTATGGCCATGCTCATTTGCTCAGCGCTCTACAACATGTTTGCAAAAGACCACAAAGCCGGAGTGCTGCGCCGGCTGGACCATGCAGCGATCTTTTTGATGATTGCAGGTACTTACACGCCGCTCGCGGCCATGATCATCGGCGGCTGGACCGGCGGTGTTCTGTTGGCCGTTGTCTGGAGCGGCGCCCTGACCGGTGCGATTGTGAAACTCTTAAATCTGCAAGGCATGGACCGCTTGACCGTTCCAATCTGCCTCGGCCTTGGCTGGGTCGTGGTCTTCGTTGCCAAACCACTCATGGAGAACGCATCGGCCTTTGGTTTCTGGATGATTGTGGCGGGCGGTTTGCTCTATACAATTGGAACCGTGTTCTACGCCTGGAAGAACTTACTGTTCCAGAACGCAATCTGGCATGCGTTCGTGCTCGCCGCAGCCGTTTGCCACTTCGCGGCGGTCCTGCATGATGTCGCGCTGGCAGCTCCGATGCCTTGACCGGCAGCGGAGCTTCTGAACTTAACCGCTCAAGTGGAGATGTCCTCGTCCTTGGTCAGGACAACCACCTTGGTGCGCAGCGGCACCCGGTCAAACAGATCGATCACGTCCTGCTGCCACATGCGGATACAGCCGGAAGACACACTCTTGCCGATAGACGAAGGCTTGTTGGTGCCGTGGATCCGGTACAGCGTGTCCACACTGCCTTGCCACAAATCCATGGCGCGCGCGCCAAGCGGATTGCGCAGCCCCGGCGGAAAGCCTTTTTCCCAATACCGCTCAAGCGACGGTTTGCGGGCAATCATTTCCCGTGGAGGGCGCCAGATCGGATGCGGGCGCTTGACCCGGACCAGGGCTTCACCCGACCAGGCAAACCCTGCCCGCCCGACACCGATGCCGTAGCGCAGTGCCTTGCCGCCCGGAAGTACCCAGTAGAGGAAGTTGTTGTAGGGGTCGACGATGATCGTGCCGGGTTTTTCGCGGGTCTTGTACTCAACGACCTGACGCAGATATTTCTCGTCGAACGCCTTATAGTTGATCGCGGGCCAGGTGAAATCACCATCCGGCAATGCTGCATAGGCAGATGCATAGTCGAACTCTTCGTCCGGCAACGGTGGCTGATCGGGCAAACCGACGACCTGTTCATACGTCTGGCATCCAGCGAGTGTTCCCGCCGCCAAAACCAGCCCGCCCGCCATCAGGCTTCTCCGGCTGAGACCTGTGCTTGGCGCGAGGGGGGCTTCGCTGCTTTCAAATGTCCGGCGCGTCATGAGACCTCCAAAATCCGGTCTCTTCATAAGTCGAGCATCGCAAGGAGTGCAAGTCACATTGCCTTCAGGCGCTTACATTTCCAAAATTTGCGGATAAAGTGGCCTTCTCTTGAAAGCAGCCTGCCTGCCCCACCATTTTACAGTTTCCAATAAAAACAACGGCACCCATCCATATGACTTCGCATATCCCGGCTTTTGACGGACACAATGACACGCTTTTGAAGCTGGAGATCGACGCGATCCGCGGAAAGACCCGCGACTTCTTCGAGCGGTCCGACCGCGGCCACATTGACCTGCCGCGTGCCAAGGAGGGCGGTTTTGCGGGCGGTCTCTTTGCCATGTTCGTTCCGTCCAATCCCGAACAAGACTTCTCCAAGCCCTTTTCGCCAAGTGACAAACGGAACTTTCTTCCTGTTGAGCAGAAGTTGGCCCTCAGCTTTACCAAAAGGATGCTGGAACGGGCAGAACGGCTTGAAGCAGTTTCGGATGGAGCCGTTGCCATTTGCCGGTCGCCGGATGCGATCGAAAGCGCCATGGAAAAAGACCAGCTGTCCATCAGCCTGCATATTGAAGGCGCGGAGGCAATCGACACCAATTTCTATGAGCTTGAAGCTTTTTATAAGCGCGGCCTTCGCTCTCTCGGTCTTGTCTGGAGCCGGGAAAACGCCTTTGGCTATGGCGTGCCGATGGCGCACCCCCACAGCCCGGATATTGGGCCAGGGCTGACCGGCGCCGGCCGCGATCTCGTGCGCGCCTGCAATCAGATGGGTGTTCTGGTGGATGTGTCGCACCTGAATGAGAAGGGCTTTTGGGATGTCGCACGCATTACAGACAAGCCGATCATCGCCAGTCACTCGAATGTCCATGCCATATGCGCCAACAGCCGGAACCTGACCGACAAGCAGCTGGACGCCATCAAGGAGAGCGGCGGTCTCGTTGGCATCAACTTCTTCGTCGGTTTTCTACGTCCTGACGGCAACTTCAACCAGGACACGCCGCTTGATGTTGTGGCTGATCATGCCGCTTATCTCGTGGACCGGCTGGGCGAAGATGGCGTTGCCTTGGGGTCGGATTTTGACGGCTGCGCCCCACCGAGGGACCTCAGCGACGTCACCGGACTGCCGCGACTTGCTGAAGTCCTGGATGCACGTGGCTTTTCCAAACAGACTCTAGAGAAAGTGTTTTTCCGGAATTGGATCAACGCTCTGAAAACAACAGCGAAATAGGAAAATCTAGCAACACCAACTCAACGCCCTCGCGAACTTGTGACCACTGATCGCGATTTAGAGATTGTTTTTCGAGGCGGTCCATTCGAGGATGCATACATTGCAAATTTTGCAGATGTTGCTTGAAATGTGCATCGGTTTGCCGAACCGCCGACCATAAGAAAAACACCAAACGGCTGATCCGGGTCCGGAAAACTAAAAAAACAATTAATCAAGAACATCTGCGTGCGAACTGGCACGCCCCATCGGCCGCTGTCTCCAGACCTGCGGCACAATTCGGGAAGAAGCTTCAGGGCCGGACAGGAGGTTCGGCACCTTAAACTGCTGTGACGGTTCGCCATTCGTGTCGGTAATGGGGGCTGACTTGGTATTCGATGTTGGGGCAACTGATCCGCAGGTTGCGGGCTTTCAAGGCGAGCGCCGCAGACGCAAGGCTGACGCCGTCTATGACAATATGAAGCGTCAAATCCTTTTGGGGGAGCTGAATCCGGCCAGCCCAATCACAGAACAATCACTCGCGCAGTCCTATAACTGTTCGCAAAGTACGATCCGCGAAGCGCTTTTGACTCTTCAGGAAGACGGTTTGGTGATCCGGCGCGGGTACCAGGGCACGTTTGTTACTCAAACCACAAACAAGGAAGCGATCATCCTTTTCCGGTTGCGCCTCAACATCGAAACCGCAGCCGTTGACCGAATTACGCCAGATATCACAGAAGATCAGCTGGACACCCTTCGCCAATTGGCAGCCCGTTATGACGACATCCGGGCCAAACGGGACAAGATTGGCATCTCCGAGGCGGATATCACCTTTCATATGACCATGTTGCGTTTTGCCGACATGCCGGTGCTCGAGCCGGTGCTTTTGCGCACGCTGCTTCACCTGCACCGGTTTATCATCACCCGGCACACGAACAATCTGATCTGGATCGACAAGATCAAAGCCTCCCATCACGAACTGATCGAGGCGATTGCCACCAAAGACCCTGATCATGCTCGAAAAATGGCGATCCAGCACGCGACAACAAACACGATTGAAGTCACCGACGAGGTGCGGATGGAAGTTTTCGCAAAAATCTGAGCGCAAGGCGCTCCGCAAATAGACCGACGACCTCCGGCCACCATTATGGTGACCGGATCCGTTTGTTGGCAATGCTACCTAAGCTGTGTCCATCATCTGCTGCTGGGTCAACATCGCAGCGCCAATGAGCTCTTTTGTATAAGCGTTCTGCGGCGCCTGGAAGATGTCGTCCACACTCCCCGCCTCGACCACCTTGCCCCGCTGCATCACCATCACGGTATCAGAGAGTGCCCGGACGACGGCGAGATCGTGACTGATAAAGAGATAGGTCAAGTCGTATGCTTTCTGCAGGCCGCGCAGAAGCTCCACAACTTGTTTTTGAATGGTCCGGTCGAGCGCGGATGTCGGCTCGTCCAGAACGACAAACTGCGGTTTGAGAACCATTGTCCGCGCAATTGCAATGCGCTGACGCTGTCCACCGGAAAACTCATGCGGATAGCGGTTGCGCATCGCAGGATCGAGCGACACTTCGTCAAGCGCCTGGCAGGCTCTTTGATCCCTGTCCCGTGCACTTAAGGACGGCTCATGCACCAATAGGCCTTCGGAGATAATCTGCCCGACAGTCATCCGCGGGCTCAACGACCCAAATGGGTCCTGAAAAATCAGCTGCATGTCCTTGCGCAAAGCGCGCATGGCGGCCCGGTCCTTGCCCGAGACCACCTCCCCTTGAAAGACAACCCGCCCACCGGCAGGCAGCAAGTTCAAAACAGCGCGGCCGAGCGTGGACTTGCCGGAGCCGCTCTCACCGACGATGCCCAGCGTCTGCCCTCGGCGCAGGGAAAAGCTGATATTGTCGACAGCCCGCAAGATATGGGCCGGAACAAAAAGGCCCGCTTCCAGAACGAACTCCACATCCACTTTCTGCGCTTCCAGAAGCACCGGTGTGTTGTCGGGCACAGGAGGCTTATGACCCGTCGGTTCGGCGTCGAGCAGCATCCTGGTGTAGGGGTGTTCCGGCTGAGTGAAGATCCGGGCTGTCTCGCCGCTTTCCACCACCTCCCCGGTCTTCATCACATAAACCCGGTCGGCAATCCGCCGGACAATTCCGAGATCGTGGGTGATGAAAATCACGGCCATGCCCAGGCGTTTTTGCAGATCCGCCAGAAGATCCAGGATCTGCGCCTGGGTGGTCACATCGAGTGCCGTTGTCGGCTCATCTGCGATCAGGACATCGGGATCATTGGCAAGCGCCATGGCGATCATCACCCGCTGGCGCTGGCCTCCGGACATCTCGTATGGATACGCCTTGATCTTGCGCTCCGGCTCCGGAATGTTGACGAGCTTCAAAAGCTCCAGAGCTTTCACCTTCGCCTGCTTCCAGCTGAGGCCGCCGTGCACCACCATCGGTTCGGCGAGTTGGCGCCCGATTGTGTAGAGCGGATCAAGCGAGGTCATCGGCTCCTGAAAGATCATGGTGATCTTCTTGCCGCGCACCTTGTTCAACTGGTGCGCCGGCAATCCAAGGATGTTCGCATCCTCGTACAGGACTTCGCCTTGCGTCCGGCCATTGGAGGCAAGAAGCCCCATCGCAGCCATCAGTGTCTGGCTTTTTCCGGAGCCGCTCTCGCCGACGATGGCCACGGTTTCTCCGGGCTTCACATTGATATCGACGCCGCGCACGGCATTGACCGGACCGGTGGCGGTCTCAAAGTCGACTTTCAGGTCCTTGATCGCCAGGACCGGACGTTTTAGGTCTTGCATAGGCCTCCCTCCTATCGGTCCTTGGGATCCAGCGCATCGCGCAAGCCGTCGCCAATAAAGTTCAGCGCGAACAGCGTCGATGTCAGGAAAATGGATGGGAAGATCAGCATCCAGGCCGACCCCTGCAGATTGCGGGCGCCTTCGGAAATCAGAACACCCCAACTCGTCATCGGCTCTTGGATGCCAAGACCGAGGAACGACAGGAAACTTTCCAGAAGGATCACCTTCGGCACGAGCAGGGTCATATAGACAACCACCGGGCCGAGGGTATTCGGGATGATGTGCCGGCGGACGATACCGCCGTCCGCAACGCCCATGGCCTCGGCTGCCTGGACGTATTCCTGCCGCTTTATGGTCAACGTCTGACCGCGCACGATCCTGGCCATATCCAGCCATTCGACCGCCCCAACGGCGATGAACATCAAAATGAAATTCCGGCCGAAGAACACCACCAGCATGATCACGAAGAAGATGAAAGGGAGCGAATACAGAATGTCGACCACCCGCATCATCAGCTGGTCGGCCCGTCCGCCGAGATATCCGGACGTCGCCCCGTAAAGGACGCCGATGGTGATGGCAACGACCGTTGCTAAAAGACCAATCGTCAGGGAAACACGGCCGGCAATGAACGTTCGGGTCATCAGGTCCCGGCCATTGGCATCGGTGCCAAAATAGAAATGCAGATAATTGATGTCCGCTGTCAGCGTCGCACGCTTGTCTTCATCTGCAAGGTCGCTCAAGGCCGCGTTCTTGAACAGGTCGCTTCGATCGATGTACCGGGTTGATCGTGGATCAATGGCCCGGCGGGAGGTCACTTCCGCAACCACCTGATCGCCAACCCGCTCATAACTTTCAAGGTTCAAACGCGCCCGTTTCACCAGAGCTTCAAACGCCGGCTCAACCTGATCCGATTTCGGGTAAGCGCCCAGGCTTGCCGGCACCTTCACATAGTCCCTGTAAACGGTGTCATAGTCATGCGGCGACAGGATCGGGCCAAAGGCCGACAACAGCGCGATGGTGGCCAGAACAATCATGCTGGCAACAGCCGCCTTGTTCGCCAGAAGCCGGTCGCGGGCATCATCCCAGAGCGAGCGCCCGCGTTGCGGGACGTCGGCGGTATCGGGTGTCGTGACAGACATGTGGGATTTCCTCAGTCGTAGCGCACGCGCGGATCAAGCAGCGCATAAAGTAGATCCACGACCAGGTTGAAGATGATGACGAAACACGCCACGACGACCACGGTGCCCATAACCAGCGTGTAGTCGCGGTTCAGCGCGCCTTGTACGAAATAGCGGCCAATGCCGGGAATGCCGAAGATGGTTTCCACCACCACGGATCCGGTCAACAGGGCAGCCGCGGCCGGCCCCATGTAAGACACCACCGGCAGGATCGCGCCGCGCAAGGTGTGAACTACGATCACCAGATAGTTCGTTAATCCATAGGCCCGGGCGGTCCGAACGTGGTTGGAGCGCAAGGCCTCGATCATGGATCCGCGGGTCAATCGGGCGATCACGGCAATCTGCGGCAATGCAAGGGTCACAACGGGCAGGATCTTGTTGACGAAAGCCCCATCGCCCCATCCCCCTACGGGCAACCAGCCAAGCCAGACACCGAGCAAGAGCGTGAGCACGGGAGCCACCACGAAATTCGGAATCGTCACACCCAGGGTCGCCGCGGCCATGGCGGAGTAGTCAGCCGGACCGTTTTGCCGGAGCGCCGCTACAACACCCATGAGGCCACCGACAACCAGCGCCAAGGCAAGAGCGCTCAAACCAAGCTGGATCGAGATCGGCAAGCTGGCAGCAAAGAGTTCGTTGATGGTGAAGTCGCGAAAGTAAAAGCTCGGCCCAAAATCAAGCTGCGAAATGGATTTCAGATAGAGCAGATACTGTGTCCAGAGCGGCTCATCCAAGTGATAAATCTTGTTCAGATTTTCCATCACTTTGGCCTCAAGCGGGCGTTCGAGGTCGAACGGCCCGCCCGGTGCGATCCGGATCAAAAAAAAGGAGATTGTTACAATCAGAAAAATCGTCGGGATTGCGCCCAGCAATCGACCGAACACGTAGCGGGTCATCAGCTTGCCCTTCTCGTTCCACGATGATCTTAGGGTCAGGACCCAAAGCCAATCAGGCCGCCATCTTACAAAACTGGCAACGGCGGAAGATCCGCCGCTGCCAATTTCGAACGGTACCGTTATTGGGCAATGCTCATCCAGCGTGTCGGATGGATGTTTTGAAGATTGTCTTCAAATCCACTGACCGTGTCGGAGACGAGATTCATGGAGCCGTAGTACATCAACGGGATGAACGGCAGGTCACGCATGAACAGGGCTTCGGCCTGCTGCAGGAGCTGCGCGCGCTTTTCCAGATCAACGGTCTTTGCGGCCTCATCCATCAGCGCGTCATATTCCGGATTGTTGTACCGCGCGTAGTTGAAACCTGTGTTGTCGCTTTCCACCATGAACAGGAAGTTCTGCGGATCGGAGTAATCGCCGATCCAGCCGGCACGTGCGACATCGAAGTCACCCCGGTCCCGCAAATGCGCATAGTGGGTGGCGACATCCGTGTTGAGCATGGACACTTCAACACCCAGCGGCTTCCACATGTCGGCGATCGCAACGGCCGTGTTCTTGTGGTTTTCGGAGGTGTTGTAGCGGATCTCCAACTGCAGTGGATTGTCCGGAGAGTAACCAGCGCCGGCAAGCAGCTCGATCGCCTTGTCCTCGCGGTCGATCAAGGACATATCCTTGTAGTCCGCATACGCCGGTTCACCGTAGTTGCCGATGCCAGGCGGAACAAAAGAGTACGCCGGGACCATAACGCTGCCCCAGATTTCCTCGGCAAGGAACTCCCGGTCGATCGCCATGGACAAAGCCCGACGCACATCCGGGTTGGACAGCGCTTCGTCTTCATGGTTGAGGGCGTAATAGTAGTTGCCAAGATACGGCGCGACGCGGAACTGCGGCCCGAGCTCTTCCTTCATAAAGGCGACCTGCTCGGTCGGTGCATCGTTGTTTGTGTGCAGCTCGCCGGCCTGGAACCGGCGCAGGGCCGCGCCCCGGTCTTCAGTCGGATAGAAGATCACCGTATCAATCTGAACATTGTCCGCATCGTGGAAATGCGGGTTCTTGTTGGCCTTCAGCTGGGCGTTCGGTGTGAACTCGACCAGCGTGAAAGGCCCGTTCGAAACGATATTTTCCGGCTTCACGAAGTCCGTGCCATGAGCCTCAACGGTGGCCGGGTGCACAGGCAATCCTGTCTGGTGACCCAGCAAGTCAATGAAATACGGGGTGGGCGCTTCCAAGGCGATTTCGAGCGTGCGGTCATCAATCGCCTTAACGGCCAGTTCTTCCACCGCCATATCACCGGTGTTGACAGCTTCGGCGTTCTTGATCGGGTACAGGATGTTTGCGTATTTTGCGCCTGTTTCCGGATTCATAATCCGGCGCAGCGAATAAACGAAATCGCCAGCAACCACCGGGTCGCCGTTCGACCACTTGGCATCTTCGCGAAGCGTGAAGGTGTAAACAGTGCCGTCTTCCGAGGCCGTCCAGCTTTCGGCAACACCCGGGATAATTTCCCCTTTTGCGTTGTAAGCGACGAGGCCTTCGTAAAGATCGCGCAGTATGTGCGCCTCATAGACGGTGGATGTCTTGTGCTGGTCCAGTGTTTCCGGATCGCCCGTGTTTCCACGGTGATAAACCACTTCGGCCATGGCCGTGAGCGATGTTGCCGCCATCAGCGCGGCGGCAAGCGCGGTGACGCGTAAGGACTTGATCATATCGTTCTCCCCTCAGGATTTTTGTCGATTTAAGAAACGATGGCGATATACATTCCACGCCCATAACGTGCATTCAAGCGCTGCTTGAATATGTTTCCACCAAGAATCCAAAAAGGCGATATTCTTCCTGATAATATACATAATAGGGAATATTTTTCCGATCTTGTCGAATGCAGCCAAAGAAGCCGCGCTCGGCAACCGATGCCAAAATACAATCTAAAGTTGTTTTTATGGTATTACGGCGCTGCCTGGAGAAGCGATGCTACACCTTCTTGGCGTCACAAACAAAACCGGCCGGCCCAAACAGAACGCCCGAACGTGTGCGTACACCGTTCGAAACGTCCGGTCCGGAGCCGGCCGGGCTTGGTCAGCAAGTCTTTTGAGTATCAGTAGCCGAGATACGAGGAACCGAGGCTGTCGCGGTACTTATCGACCCATTTTGTGTTAATCGCCTTCACGGTGCCGTCAGCTTCAATTTCCTTGAAACACCGGTCAAAGTCGGCCGCAACCTTCGCATCCCGGAACGCCATGGTGTAAGGGCTGGAGTCAAACACGGCCTTGAAGGAAACAGACTGATTGGGATCGAACCGCAGATCGCCTTGGCCGCGAAGCTGCTGATTGTACTCCGCAAACAGCATGCCGTCGCCGATGATCGCGTCGACACGCCCGCCGAACAGCGACCGGCTTTGGGTAATCTGGTCGGTGACCTCCCTATAGTCCGCGAATGATCCGGTGTGGTCGGCAAGGCCCGGAATAATGCTTTCAGCGCCTTTGAAGCCGATGACTTTCTTGCCGGAAAGATCCGGCAAACCGTCGTAGCTGGCGCCACTGTCCGTCAGAAACGAGACACCGTTCTGATAGTGGATATAGACGCCGGTCGCGGTGCCATCGATCGGCATGCCCATCGGAACGGTCGCGACGGCATCGCCCTGCCCGTTCTTGAAGCTTTCCCAGTGACGTGTGAACGGTTGAATGTTGAATTTGACCGTATGGCCGCATTTCTCAAGGGCCGCAGTAATCAGCTCCGCCTCGCGGCCGCCACCACCGTCAAGAAACATGGGTGGCAAGTTGCCCGCCATTACGGTGATCTCGTCCGCCCATGACGTTGCCGGTTGCAGAGTCATTGTCAGGAGAACAGAAAAGAGGGCTGTTTTTTTCATCGATTTTCCCAGTGTCTGGAGGCCAATTAGGAAACCATCCAAATCGATAGCTATGAAAAACAGCTTAATCTGGCTCGCTGTATTTATCGCACTGCAATTACTACTAAGTAATTCAAAATTAACTCGAAATTTCTAAAACATAACCTGATGATTGACGCAGGGAACGCCTCTTGGGCACGAAGACCTTGCTCCAAAAATACGCTTCAATTTACGGCTAAGGAAACCGACGCGCAGTCAGCGCGCCGGTGCAATCAGTTTGGATCCGCCCACATACGAACGTGCCTCACCGGCAGAACCGGTATTTCCCGCTGTAAGCCAGATATGTGCCGGTGTTTGGGTTAAACGACTTAAATTTACGGGCACAATACGCGTAGTACTCCGGCGTAAACGGCGCGAGTCCGGTCTTGGTGTACGGGACGCGTTGCGGGGCGCCCGGGTAGACCACGACCGGCGGCGGTGCAATGTAGAGGGGCGGATTGATCCGAACACGCGAGCGGTAGCGATAAGGGCGCTTGTAGTACGGACGATAGTAAGGCCGGTGCGGTCTATAGTAACCGCCGCCATAAAACCCTCGGCCCCCATAGTAGCCACGCCCGCCATAATAGGCGCCGCCACGATATCCGCCGGTTCCGAAGGAAAAGCCGATGCCGCCGCTGCCGATGTAGATCGAATCAGCTTTCGCGGTTCCGGTTCCGCTCAGCAGCGCCGCCCCTGCAATCACTGCAAGGCCGAATACTGCAGCGACTGCAAGTGTTACCGTTGCGTGCACCTGAGGGCGCATCACGTTGGTTGTTTCTTTCAAGCTGCGACCAGTCACCGTAACGCCTCCACGTTTGCCCGGTTGCTCTGCCCCTGCCTTCAGCAATCACTATACATGCTTTCATGGCCAAAATCGTCCGCCTGACGATCAATTCTTTCAAAGCCGTTTCCGGCTGAGCTTGCAAGCCACTCCCAGCGCCCGTAAAACCCGGCGCCAGACCCTCAATTCCCAGACCGGACACACATGGCCCCTCCTCCGCTTTTGACCCTTCGCGACGTTCATCTGACCTTCGGCGGCACTCCGCTTCTGACCGGCGCCGAACTCTCCGTGGCGGAAGGCGAACGGCTGTGCCTGGTCGGGCGCAACGGCTCGGGCAAATCGACACTTTTGAAGATCGCCGCCGGCATGGTGGAAATGGACAGCGGCGAACGGTTCTTTCAACCGGGCCGCACGATCCGTTATCTGCCGCAGGAACCGGATCTTTCGGCCTACGCGTCCACGCTGGACTATGTCAACGAGGGCCTGACCGACGGCGACGATCCCTATCGCGGCGCCTATCTATTGGAAGTTCTGGGACTTACTGGTCAGGAAGATCCGACAGCGCTCTCTGGCGGCGAAGCCCGCAGAGCGGCCCTTGCCCGCACGCTGGCACCCGAACCGGATATTCTGCTTCTCGATGAGCCGACCAACCACCTCGACTTGCCTGCCATCGAGTGGCTGGAAGAAGAGCTGAAGAGCCTGAAATCCGCCATCGTGCTGATCTCCCACGACCGCCGCTTTCTGGAAAACCTGTCGCGTGCAACGGTCTGGATCGACCGGGGCATCTCGCGCCGCCTCGACAAGGGCTTTGCGCATTTTGAGGCTTGGCGCGACGAAGTCTTTGAACAGGAAGAAGTCGACCAGCAAAAACTGGCGCAGAAGATCAAGCGCGAAGAGCACTGGATGACCTATGGGGTCACCGCGCGGCGCAAGCGCAACATGCGCCGGGTGCGCGAGCTGGCGGATCTGCGCAAGCAAAAACGGGAGCACCGCGGCCCGCAGGGCACTGCCAAACTCGCCGCCGCCGAAGGCGAAACCTCCGGCAAACTTGTGATCGAAGCCAAGGGCATTTCGAAAACCTATAGCGACCGGTCCATCGTCAAGGACTTCTCGTCCCGCATCCAGCGCGGCGACCGTATTGGCCTTGTCGGCCCGAATGGCGCGGGCAAGACAACGCTTTTGAAAATGCTCACAGGTGAACTGACCCCAGACACCGGCTCGGTGCGCCTTGGCACCAATCTTGAGATGGTGACACTCGACCAGAAGCGGGAAAACCTCAACCCGCAGGACAGCCTGTCCTCCGTCCTGACCGGAGGACGCGGCGACACGGTCATCATCGGAGACGAGACCAAACACGTGATGTCCTACATGAAGGACTTCCTGTTTTCGCCCGAACAGGCCCGGACGCCCGTCGGCGTGCTGTCAGGCGGCGAGCGGGCGCGCGCCTTGCTTGCGCGGGCGCTGGCATCGAGGTCCAACATGTTGGTGCTCGACGAGCCGACCAACGATCTTGATCTGGAAACGCTCGATCTCCTTCAGGAGCTGCTTGCTGACTACAAGGGCACGGCACTGATCGTCAGCCACGACCGTGATTTCCTCGACCGGGTGGCGACATCGGTCATTGTCTCTGAGGGCAAAGGCGTGTGGCGGGAGTATGCGGGCGGCTACACCGACATGCTCGCCCAGCGCGGCGCCGGCGTCAGCGCACGCAAGGTGGAGAAGTCAGCGCCGTCCAGGAAAGAAAAGGCCCAAGGATCAGCACCTTCAGAGGAAAAACCGAAGAAGAAATCGAAACTCAGCTTCACCCAGCAGCACCTGCTTAAGTCCCTGCCTGAAGACATCGAGAAAATTGAAACGCAGCTTGAAAAACTTCAAAGCGACATGAACGACCCGGAGCTCTACGCGAAGAACCCGGACAAATTTGCCAAGTTATCTGAACAAATCACTGATCTTTCGACCAAAAAAGATGAAATGGAAGAACAGTGGCTCGAGCTGGAAATGCTCAACGAGGGCTGAGCGGTGGTGTGTGGCGCGGAGAACAGCCGTCACCGTCCCGGCCCTGAGCCGGGACCTACGCTCCCACCAGCAGCCTAAAGCTTTCACGCGAAACGCAGAGCTCTGCAAGTGAGTGGGTCCCGGATCTCCGCTTCGCTGCGTCCGGGAAAGCGCCCCCTCTTCCCAAAGTCATCCCCGCCTAAGAGCGGGGATCCATGCCGTTACCCATTCCACTCGATGAGACGCGATTTGGGCACGGTCACGGGATGGATTGGCCGAGATCGGATCCTCGCGAGCTCAGGTTGCCTTGTACTCACGAAAAAGGGGCGCCCGGGCCTCTCGGACGCCCCTTCAGAGCCCCCCTGGATTATGGTTCGGTTTGGCTCTGATCTCTGTATTTCAAATTGTCCGGCTTAAGACCGATTGCCGCGATGCGCCCATCCCGTCATTCGCATTTCCAGCCATGCCATTAGTGCGTACATAATAATACCCAGAACAGCGAGAGCGACAAGCCCTGCCCATACGAGCGGTACGTTAAACTGGGACTGGGCCAGCTGCATCATGTAGCCAAGACCTGAGTTGGCCGCGATGGATTCAGAAATCACCGATCCGACGAAGGCCAGCGTGATCGCCACTTTCATGGAGCCGAACAAGTAGGGCATTGCCCGCGGAATGCCGACCTTCAGCATGATGTCGTGCTTCTTGGCGCCAAGCGCGCGCAACACGTCCTCCATTTCCGGCTCAATGGTCGCAAGACCGGTGGCCACATTCACAACAATCGGAAAGAATGCAATCAGAAATGCGGTCAGGACAGCGGGAATGGTGCCAATGCCGAACCAGATTACAAGGATCGGAACAACGGCGACCTTCGGGATCGAGTTGAAACCGATCATGATCGGGTAAAGACCCGCATAAATCGACCGGCTCCAGCCGATCGCAAGGCCGAGCGCCATGCCGCCAACAACGGCCATGATAAAGCCGACAACGGTCGTATAAAGCGTCTGAACCGAGTTCTTCCAGATTGGCGACCAGTACTTCACGGTTGCCACCCAGATATCTGAAGGCGCCGGCAGGATAATCACGGGGATATCGAGAACCTGGACGGACCCTTCCCAGAGAACAAACAGGCCAATTGCCCAAAGCCAGGGCGCAGCGGTAATCCAACGGGTGTCAGTCATGCAGCAGCCCTCGCATCGGCGATCAGGTCGCGCAGTTCGTGAACAATGTCATTAAAGGCGCTCTCATAAGTCAGCTCAATCGGACGCGGACGCTCAAACGGCACTTCGCGTTCACGGATGATCGTGCCCGGGCGGGCGCTCATGACAAACACCTTGTCTGCCAGGAACACCGCCTCGCGAAGGTCATGGGTCACAAGGATGGTTGTGAAGCCTTTTTCCGCGTGCAGATCGCGCATGACCTGCCAAAGCTCTTCCCGCGTAAAGGCGTCGAGCGCGCCAAAGGGCTCGTCCAGCATCAATAGGGCCGGGTCATGAATAAGTGCCCGGCACAAATTGGCGCGTTGCTGCATGCCGCCAGACAATTGCCAGGGATACTTGTCGCCAAAGCCTGACAGGCCGACCAAATCCAACAGAGCTTCTGCCTTGGCCGTGTAGGCCTGCTTTTCAGAGCGGAATTTGGATCTGTGCGGCTGCACGATCTCAAGGGGCAGCATGACGTTTGCAAGTGTGGAGCGCCACGGCAGCATTGACGGGTTCTGAAAGGCCATGCCGGCAACAGACACCGGACCGTCCACTTCGTGCCCGGCAACTTCGATGGTGCCGTTCTGCGGCGCGATCAGGCCGGTGGCCAGTTTCATCAGGGTCGACTTCCCGCACCCAGACGGGCCGACAACGGCGGCGAATTCGCCTTTTTTGACGCTCATCGTGAGCCCATCAAGGGCAAGCGTCCCATCTGCTGCACCACCATAGGTCAGGCGGACATCTCTTAAATCTACAAATCCGGTCACTGAATGATCCGTTGGAAAAGGAAGGAGACCGCAGCCGGGTCGGCTGCGGCCAGAACATTGCGGAGCGGCAAACTTACTTCAGCATGCGCTCTTCTTTGGGTGGCAGATAGCTCGCATCGAAGACGCGCTCCGGTGCCGGAGGCGTGGCGCTAACACCCATCGAGCCCTGGAGGTATTCCATGGATTTCGTCAGCTTATCCATATCGACACCACCAAAGCCGTTTTCCTTCACGGCCGGTGTTGCGATTGAGCCTTCGACAGCCATGGTCAGCCGCTCGATCTCAACGGCTTCATCGAGGATTTCATTGCGCTTCATGACGTAAGGGATCGCAGCTGCCGGATCGGCAATTGCGTCCAGATAGCCTTTGGTCAGAGCCTTCAGAAAGCCTTTCACGGCCTCCGGGTTTTTTTCGGCAAAGTCAGTGTTCGTGATTACCACGTTGCCATAAAGCCCCAGACCATTCTCACCCATCAGGATCAGGGAGATGTCATCTTCCGGAACGCCTTGAGCTTTCAGGTTGATGACTGATGAAAAGGAGAACCCGAAGATCGCATCGACCTGGCCTTGTGCCAGCATCGGCTCGCGCACCGGGAAGCCGACGCTTTCGATTGTGATGCCGGAGGTGTCGATGCCCGTGACATCAACAAAGGCCGGCCACTGACCAAAGGCTGCATCCGGCGGCGGGGCGCCAAGTGTTTTGCCTTCCAGGGACTTCGGATCTTCCGTGACACCCTGACTTTTGCGGCCAATCACAGCGAAAGGCGGCGTTTCATAGGCCATCATGACGGCCTTCACCTTGAGATCCGGCTGATCGTCCAGAACCTTGATCAGGGCGTTGATGTCGCCAAACCCCATGTCGTACGTGCCAGTCGCAACGCGCGGGATCGACTCGCGGGAGCCCGCTCCGGTGTCGATCGTCACGTTCAGGTCTTCGTCGGCGAAGTACCCTTTATCGAGCGCAATGAAGAACGGCGCTGCCGGTCCTTCGAATTTCCAATCAAGCGTGAACTTGATGTCCGTTGTCGCAAGAGCCGTTGAAGATGTTAGGGCCAGAGCGAGGGCCACCCCTGTGAGAAGACGCATATTTTTCCCCTGCATTTGAAGAAGGTTTCGCTGACGTTGAAATCAATATGCTCAAAAATCAAGCAGTACTTTCGACTGCTCATCATCTGCGCAGAGCGTGCCCAATAGTTTTGCTGCGGGTTCCCAGGACAACAAGTAACTGAGTTTGCTGACTTTCCGTTGGCTACCAGCCTTCATTTGGCCGCAAGATAAGCCGAAACAGATCACAAAGAGCGACGTCAGGTGCTCAGAATATCCGCGCCATAATTAGACCAAGCGGTCAAGACACGCGGGCATACGGGCGCATGACGCAAGGCTGGCAGGAGCGGGCCCGCTAAGATAAAGACAAGTGACACGGCAATTTTGCGGAGTGGCAATGTTCGATTGGGCCTACAAGAAACGGCTGCGGGACGATCTGGAGACATGGGTCGGCAAAGGCTGGCTGACCCCGGAGGGCGCAGCAGCCATTCTGGAAGACCAGGACCAGGACGACGGACGCTCCAGACTGCCGATGGCCCTTGCCGGTATTGGAGTCGTCTGCGTTGCGTTGGCGTTGTTTGCCTTCATTGCCGCGAATTGGGGTGCAATCCCGAAGGCTGTCAAACTGGCCGGCATTGCAGCCTTGATCCTTGGCGCGCACCTTTTGGCAGCCCTCGCCTCCCGGGCCGGCAGAAAAGGTCTATCGGATTTGGCGACGGGCTTTGCCACTTTGGTGTTCGTCGGCGGCATGGCGCTGGTCGGACAGATTTTCCATATGCCTGCTTATTGGTCCGGGGGCGCGTTCCTGGTTTGCATGGGTGCCCTTGCCGCGGCCTGGTTGTCGGGATCCGTCACCTCTCTGACGGTTGCTGCAATTGCGGCCGTTACCTGGCAATCGTCGAGGGTGTTTACAGAGCACGCAGGCGGAGCGGACGCCGTAATCAGCATCGTGTTTCTGGTCGCGATTTTCCTGCATCCCTTCTTCTACCCTGCCCGACTCAGCCGGTTTGCAGCGATAGCTATTTTGCTTGTCACTTACGGACGCTGGTTTGGAGAAGTGGCCGACCGGATGCCGGGTGGAGATGATGCTGTCGGTGCCATGATCCTTGCAGGGTTTGGCGGCCTGTTCGCGACCATGGTCCTACTTGGCCCGATCGGCGATCTTTATGTGAAATGGTCGAGCTACAAACCGGTCAAGACGCATGCGCACTGGCTTATGTTGCGCGCCCTTCAGGACATCGGCTTCATGATGCTGTGCGCGCTTGTGTTCGCCAGCCTGATTGCGGTTCAGGAGTTTGATGACGGTGTTCCGCTGATGCGGGTCTTCTCGCTGCCGGTCGCACTGCCCCTGCTGTCAGCGGTTGCGCTGTGTGTCATTGGCCTTGTGATGTCGTTCAAGACGGAAAAGGCCCTTGCCCTTTTCGCCGCCGTCGGGCTGGCCTTGTTGACCTGCCTGGCACCCTTGGTTGTTGAGAACGTGTTGTTGGTGTCGGCCCTCGCACTCGCTTCCTTGATCGGTCTTTGCACGCTTGGAACCTGGTTTAACAACCGCTTCTGGATGCTCTGTGCCTATCTCGCGCTGACGGGTGTCGGGCTGTGGCTGCTTCAGGTGACCATCGGCTCCCTTTTGGGACAATCAGTCTTCTTTTTGATTGCCGGGCTTGTTCTTCTTGGGATGGCGCTTTGGCTGGCCCGTTTTTTTAAACGCAAGTCCGGGCCAGCCGACAAAGCGGAGACACCCTCATGACCGCCGAAGCGCTAGAGCAGCAGCCAACCACCCGCTCACGCAAACTATCTCCGTTCTTGAAATGGGGCTTGATCGCGCTTGTTCAGCTGGCCCTCATTTCTCTACCCCTGATCGACCGGCTCGATGTTCAGATGAGCGGCAAAGAGGTAACCCTGGCTCTGGTCCCGGTCGATCCGCGGGACCTTCTGCGCGGCGATTATGTGATCATTAACTTGGCCATCGCCCGTGTGTCCGTTGATCTGCCCGGCGCAAACGAGGTCAAAGAGGGAGATCGGGTCTATGTCCGTCTGGAGCCCGGAACCGACGGCCTTATGCGTGCGGCCTCCGTTGGCAAGGCACCGGACCCTTCCGGTACCACCGCAATGGCCGGAACAATTCGGTCCGTCGGCGGCAGCGACATTCGCATCGACTACGGCATAGATGCGTTCTTCTTGCCCGAAGGCGACGGCCTCATCATCGAGGATCTGGATACGGAGCGGGTCAATCTGGTGGCGGCCGTGACCGAAGATGGCCGGTCCCTGCCGCTGCGCCTTCTGGTCGACGGAAAACCTTTTAAAAACGATGCAGCCTTTTGACGGAGCCGCCGCCTGGGAGTATGAGCGCGCTATGATTTTCTTCGCAAAGGCCGCTTATGTCCGATCCTGCTCTTGAAACACTGGTGCTGCCAATCTCATCCGGAGATGTGGAATTGCCGGACCGCGCCCGGATTCTGGTACTCCGCGCCCGCGCAGGACGCCCGCTGAAAGATCTGGAGCCACATGAGGTCATGTGTGAGCAAAGCTTCGCACCGGATCGCGATGCCCTGCAAAAAGCCGGGTTCACGGTAGGTGCGGAAACGAATGAAGTCGGCTTTGATGCTGTGCTGGTCTTGCCCGGACGCCAGCGGCAGGAGGCACGTGCCCTGCTCGCCAAGGCGGCCACCAAGACGAAGTCCGGTGGCACCGTCATCGCTTGTGCACCCAATACGGAAGGCGCGAAAACGCTGGAGCAGGACTTTTCGGCGCTCTTCGGCAGTGCTGACAAGCTCTCGAAGAACAAGTGCCGTGTTGTCTGGGCGCCGGTTGATGCGATCAGCCTCGACAGTGCGCTGATGGCAGATTGGTCGGGTCTGGATGCGCCGAGGCCTGTTCTCGATGGTGCTTACATCAGCCGGCCCGGCGTTTTTGCCTGGGACCGGATCGACCCGGCGTCCAGGCTTTTGGCCGAGAACCTCCCCGACAGTTTGAGTGGCCGGGGCGCGGATCTCGGCGCGGGTTTTGGCTACCTTTCCCGACAGGTTCTGGAAAAGGCGCCAAAGGTCGCCGCCCTCGATCTTTATGAGGCGGAGAAACGCGCTTTGGATCTGGCAGCACAAAACCTCGCGTCATTCAAGGGCAAGAAGGCAATGACGGGCATCTGGTCCGATGTCACAAAAGGTATTCAGGGTCCGTACGATTTTCTGGTGTCCAATCCCCCGTTCCATCAGACGGGCAAGGCTGACAGGGCAGATGTTGGTCAAGGGTTTATCCGGGCAGCTGCCCAAGGGCTGCGCTCCGGTGGGGTCTTTTATCTGGTGGCCAATCGGCACCTGCCTTACGAGCGCACGCTCGGCGACGTGTTCGACCGCGTCGAAATGCTTGCCGATACCGGCGGCTACAAGGTGATCAAGGCAACCAAGGGCAAGGGAGGCAAGTAAGATGAGACTGGTCAAGCTCCTCGCCAACCTTGGCTACGGCAGCCGGAAGGAAATGCAGCAGGCAATCCGTCATGGCTGGGTGACCGACCGGGACGGCAACCAGCTAAAGGCAGACGCCAAGACGGATCACGAAGACATTCTCTTCGATGATGAGCCGCTCGACCCGGCGCATGGCGTCGTCATTTTGATGAACAAGCCACTCGGCTACGTTTGCTCAACAAAGGATCAGGGGCGTCTGGTCTATGATCTTCTGCCGGATCGGTTCCGGATGCGCAAACCCGTGCTCTCGACCATCGGTCGTCTGGACAAGGAGACATCCGGCGCTTTGCTGTTCACGGACGACGGCACATTTTTGCACCAGGTGATCTCGCCGAAATCCAATGTTCCAAAGGTCTATGAGGTCACGCTCGACCGGCCCATGAACGGTAGCGAAGCCGCCTTGTTCACCTCCGGCGAGATGATGCTGGAGAACGAGCAAAAACCTTTGAAACCGGCGGAGCTGGACGTAATTGACGAGACCCACGCGCGCCTCACCTTGCATGAAGGCCGCTATCATCAGGTCCGTCGCATGTTCGCGGCCACGGGCAATCATGTCACCGATCTTGCCCGCAGCCGCGTTGGCGCCCTCACCCTTGAAGGTGTTGACGAAGGTCAGTGGAAAGTCCTGACCGAGGACGACAAGGCACTGATCTTTTCTTGAAGCAACGGTGCGGACCCGGACTTGATCCGGGGCCAGCTGTTCAGGTGGTCCCGGCGCAGAGGCCGGGACAGTGTTTCTTGGACTTACCGGCTCAAGACCCGGATCCGGCTGTCGAATTCGCCCCGATCAACATAGCAACCGCGCAGATGCCGGTAACCGGTGTTGGGGTCAAACGCAGCCCGGCCGTGAAGCACCCGGCGGTTGTCGAAGATCACCATTTCCCCGCCTTCAAGGCGCGTGGTGATGACATAGTCGCTTGAACGGGTCATCTGCATGATCTTCCGGTAAGCCCGGTAGTAGGCTTCCATCTTGTCAGCCGGCAGGTCGAATACTCCGGCCAGATGGGCATTGAAATGAAGCTCCTGCAAATTGCCAAAGGCATCCACATCGATCACCGTCTGATGGCGGCGAATGTCATAGCTGTCATCATGAAACCGGAACGGAACCGGCGTTTTTGACAAGAGTTCAAAGGCCTCCGGATCGTTCTGGCGCAAGTCTTCGGCAATGGCGAAGCCGTCGCAAAAGGTGGACCCGCCCCCTTCCGCGTCGTTGGCAAGGCAATGCAGGAACTGAAAGCCTGGTGGCAGCTCCTGATTTGCCAGATCGGTATGCAGCGGCAAAGCGTGCGAGGTGTAGGCAAGATTGTTCGGGTTCGGCATGGACCGAACTTCAAACGTCACACCGAAGTTGGTTTCCCTGAGAAAGCCAATCCGCTTGGCTGCGGCCATACCAGCTTCCCGGTCATCCGCCATGCCATCCACGATGGCAAGACCGGTCTTCTTCGTCTCGATCAAGAACCCCAGCAGGGCCTTATCATCGTTCATCAGATCAGCGGCGCTGATCCTTGGCAGGCTGGCCGGTTGGAAATCGCCGCGCCACAAGGTCGGCGGAATGTTCGCTGGGTCATTCAGGCCAATTCCGGGCCGGTGAGCCTTTAGCCAATCGGCGTCGAACCGGCTCTGGTGCTCTTCCCCGTCCCATTCAATCCGGATGGCTTCGCCATCGAGTTCGGCGGAGAGAATTCCAAGCGTTTCCGGAATACTGGTAAGATCGAACTCCCGCTCGTGAGTTTGCGGGTGAAAGCCGCTCGGGCAATTGTCCCGGAGCCAGAGAAAGGGGAAGTCGGCGCTGGTGCCGTCCGCCCAGGCAACATTGAGAACGCGGTCGCTGCCGCGCAAGGTGATCGATGTCATGAGTGTTGTCCACTGACGTTGTGTTGAAATCAGAGCTGCGGCTTCGGCCGCACAAACGTCAATGACTGGCGGGGGGCGGCCACCACCAATGCGCTTTGTTATGAGGCTGTCCGGGCATCCGCCCAACAACTGCAATAATCGTTCAAAGCCATCTTGCAGGCTCGGCCTGCGATTTCAATCCGCTTCAAGCTACATCAAAGCACTCGCCCGGCAAGAGTTATTTTGCCGGACAAAAGTGTTTAACGGTCATATCCGCACATTGCATCAGGATTTTGAGGCCCGCGCCGCCAAAGCAATAGCGATGTAACTCCAGCCATTGATCAAAACGGAGATACCCGCGATCAGCCCAAGCGCCCAGGCGGCCGAGCCCGGCAGGTCCATCCAGATCATGACCCCAGCCGCCAGTGACACAACACCGGCAATCAATACCCAAACCCAGCCGTCATGCGGCTTGAGCTTGAAAGCCATGACAATCTGGCTGATGCCCTGAGCTGCAAAAATCGCTGCAATGACAAGCGTCAGCGCAAGTGTTCCGGCGAGCGGGTTTATATAGATGACAACGCCGCCGATCACCGCAATAACGCCTGTGATCATGTTCCAGATGAATGCGGCCGTGCCTTGCGTTTTGAAGGCCTGATAGATCTGGACGAGGCCGCCGACAAACAAAACAGCTGCAATTAGGATCGTGACCGCAATCGAGGTTGCCAGCGGAGCGGCGATCAGGATCATGCCTCCGAGAACGAGCGCGATCCCCAACGCCAGAAACCAGCCCCAATTTTCCTGGATCTTGGTTTTCATGTCTTCAAGTGACTGAACTGCATCGCTCATCGGAACCTCCTTAAAAATAACATCGCTGATGACGATAACCATTTGCACCAATTTCGCAAACTGCTGATGACGCTGGGCGTCAAAATCGGCAAATATGAATGCTTGACAAAAACTGTGCAATTGCACATTAAGGACACATGTCCGACGATGACTTTTCCTTGTGCGTTTTGACCAACGCCCGCAAAGCTGCACGCGCGGTCAGCCGCTATTATGATCAGATGGCCCGGAAAGCCGGGTTCACATCGGGTCAGTTTTCCGTTCTGGTAACGGTTCGGGAGCATGACGGCGCAACCACGGCAGAACTGGCGGAACGCCTTTCCATGGAACGCACGACTCTGGTCCGGAACGTAGCTCTGTTGGAAAAGAAGGGCTTCCTGATCTCACGGCCTGCCGCCGATGCCAGGGGCAAGGCCTTCAGCATCACAGAGCAAGGCAACTTGTTGATTGAGAATGCCTTGCCGCTTTGGCGCGATGCCCAGGAGCATGTCAAGGATCTGCTGGGAGAAGAAGACTTTTTGACTTCCGTCCGGCTGATGAAACGCCTGTCACAACTCTAACCGAAACAACTTCGAAAATCCGCGGGATTTGGTTTAGGTCAACCTCAAAAGTGTATTTACACAAATCTTTGGAGCTACAGGAGAGCGCAATGAGACGAGTGGTCGTAACGGGATTGGGTGTCGTGTCCCCTATTGGAACCGGTGTCGATGGGTTCTGGTCGCGTATAATAGACGGCGCCAACGGTATCCGGCGGATCACGAAATTCGACGCCAGTGATCTCGCCTGTCAGATCGCCGGGGAAGTTCCTTCAATTGATGAAGACGAGTTCGGTTTTGATGTTGATGCCGCGCTTGACGCCCGCGAACAACGGCGCACGGACCGCTTCATTCACTTTGCCCTTGCGGCGACCGGAGAGGCTCTTGCGCAAGCCGGCTGGACACCCGAAACCGACCTGCAAAAGACACGGACGGGCATCATCATCGGAACAGGTGTTGGCGGTTTTCCGGCAATGACCGGTGGAACGCGCCTTGTGGATGAAAAAGGCCCGCGCCGCACCTCCCCTTTCCTCGTTCCATCGTTTCTGGCGAACCTGGCGGCCGGCCAGGTGTCGATACGCCATGGTTTGAAGGGACCGATCGGTGCGCCGGTGACAGCCTGCGCCGCCAGTCTCCAGGCTCTTGGGGATGCTGCGCGCATCATCCGGGCCGGCGAGGCAGATGTGATGATCGCAGGCGGCACGGAAGCCTGTATTGACCGCGTGTCCTATGCCGGTTTTTGCGCGGCCAAGGCGATGTCCTCCAAGCGTAACGACGATCCCGAACACGCGTCCCGGCCGTTCGATCAGGATCGGGATGGTTTCATTATGGGGGAAGGCGCCGGTATTCTAGTGCTGGAGGACTATGAGCACGCCAAAGCCCGCGGCGCCAACATCCTGGTGGAGCTGGCAGGCTACGGAACGGCGGCAGACGCCTATCACGTCACAGCTTCTCCACCGGACGGAGAAGGTGGCTTGCGCGCCATGCGGCAAGCTCTTGCCGCAGCCAATCTGACCTCCTCGGACATTGGGTATGTCAATGCCCACTCCACATCTACACCGGTTGGCGATGCCGCAGAAGTCGCCTCACTGAACACCGTGTTTGAAGGCCGCGGCAAGGATATTGCCGTGTCGTCCTCGAAATCGATGTTCGGCCATCTCTTGGGCGCGGCGGGAGCGGTTGAGGCTATTGCTTGCGTGAAGGCGCTCACAACCGGTCAGCTGCCTCCGTCCCGCAATCTGGTCGATCCGGATGAAGCAATGACCAAGTTTGAACTGGTGCCGGACAAGGCCATCAGCCGCCAGGTCGACCATGTCCTGACCAACGGCTTCGGCTTTGGTGGTGTGAACGCCAGCGCAGTTTTCTCGCGCATCTGAGACACGCTTTGAGACAAGGCCAAGCCGGGCACCAAAAAGTGCCCGGCTTTCTTTGGTGCTTGCGCCAATACCAAAAATATTCAAAAATATGCATATGTTAAAGTATGTCCGTTCGATACGGAAACGGGAGGATATTATGCGCAAGGGTTTTCTGTCTCTGTTAGCTGCGCCTGTGATGCTGTCACTGACCGCCAGCGGCCCGGCAGTCGCGGACGGCGATCTAAAGATTTCTGGCGACGATACAGTCGTCACGATCCAAACCGACGAGGGCGCGGTCGATATCACCCGCTCCAAAACGGAAGCAGCCCTTATTGGCGGCGTCCTGCAGCCGATGGTTCCACTTCCGGGCGTGACACCGGTCGGCGAACTTGAAGTCATCGAAGCCTTGAAGTCCGGCACCGCCAAGGTCGTTGATATGCGGACGATGGAGTGGCGGACGCAAGCAACGATCCCGGGCAGCATTCATATCCCTTACACGGAAGTCGCCATGCGTCTTGATGAACTCGGCTGCGAGGGCGAACAAGGCGCTTGGGAATGCGCTGCGGCAGAAAACGTCATCGCCTTCTGCAACGGTCCGGCCTGTCCTCAAAGTCCCGTTGCCATCAAGGCCATGGCGCGGGAGGGATATCCGGTCGCGAAGATCTTTTACTACCGCGGCGGGATGCAGGACTGGATGGTTCTTGGTCTGACTACTGCCGAAGACATGTTCTAGGCCAACAACTGCACCTGCTTCAATCAACCGTGAAATCGACATTCAGCCAATGCGCAACTCCAGCGCATTGGCTTTTTGGTGGCATGTACAATATTTCTCATATATGAGAATATTCTCATTATTGAGGAAGTGGTATGATTGATCAGGATCTCGCACAACGCCTAATTGGCCTGCGCAAGGCGAAGGGATTGTCGCTGGATGAATTGGCGGAAAAATCCGGCATCAGCCGGGCAACTCTGTCCCGTGTCGAACGCGGCGACACCAGTCCGACCGCTGCTGCACTTGGGCGCTTGGCGACGGCGTTTGGCGTATCTGTTGCTGATCTTTTTGGCTTCGGCGCAGCAGCACATGATGCAAAGCTTGAACACACCGACCAACCGGTCTGGAGGGATCCAGAAACCGGATTTGAGCGGCGCAGCATGTCCCCGGCGATCTCCGGCTTCCGGGGCAGCGTCATTGAGGGCACGCTTCCAGCCGGCGCCATCATTTCCTATGCGGCCCCTCCCCTTCCCGATCTTGAACATCACCTGGTACTTCTGTCCGGCGCGCTCACTGTTACCCTTGGGGACACACGTTATGACCTCGCCCCAGGCGACTGTCTCCGCTTCCGGCTGAACGCCCCAAATGCCTATCACGCGACCGGCTCCGAGCCGGCACGTTATCTCCTGACGGTGATTACTCCATGACAGAAGACACACCCAAAAGATCAGAACAAACCATGCCGCAATTTAAACCGGACGCGCCCCTTCATTTGCTCACAGCAGAAGATGCGAATGGGGTTCTATCAGACCTCGGCGCACTCCTGAAAAGCTGTGTAGAAGATGGTGCCGGGATCGGCTTCATTCTTCCGCTAAGCTCAGAGAAAGCGCAGCAGTTTTGGCGTTCCCGGCTTGATGATATGGCACATGGCGCGGCGTATATGATCATCGCGCGTGAAGGGAGTCACATTGCCGGTGTGGTGATGCTCTGCCTTGCCCCGCAGGACAATGGTCCGCACCGGGCAGAGGTTGCAAAACTCATGGTTCACCCGGACCATCGGAGGAAAGGCATCGCCCGGAACCTCATGGCCGCGATTGATAAACTGGCACTCTCGCTTGGGCGATGGCTGCTTGTGCTTGATACGGTCACGGGCGATCGGGCTGAACACCTCTACCCGACCTGCGGCTATCAGAAAGTCGGCGTCATTCCGGACTACGCCTATGGCAGCCACGGCAACCTTGATGCCACGACCGTCTTCTACAAGGATTTAAGGAGCAACCGAGAGATCGGCTAAGAAACCGATCCCTCAGCATGCCTTTGGAGCACTTGTGCGAAAAGAAGGCCAGACTATTCAGCCGGCTCCTCTTTTTTGCCGGCGGTGCTGCGCGGCTTCCGGGGAGAAGCTTTGCGTGCAGCCGCGGGCTTCGCCGGAGCCTTTCGTGCAGCCCGTTTGGGCGCCGACGCCTTTTGCGGCGCAGGGCTTGCGGACGCTGCCTTCTCCGACACCTTCGGTGTGTCGCCGGCTGCACCCGGCGCACCTGCTTCACTGGAGACCAGCGGATCGGACGTAATGTCTTCGGAGACCGGTGGCAAACCCAGTACACTTTGGAAAGTCTGAACCATCTCCAGGGTATGCGGCGTCATCTCGTCGATGGCGCCCGGAATGTAACGAACGACCTTGGAGGCCATTTCGCGGTCTTCCTTGGTCTTCAGCAGTTTCGGCAGGCTTTCGATCGCCTGCTCGCGGGCGAACTCGACAATAAGCGTTTGTTCCTGCAGCATGAAGCTGCGCGCATCCGGTGACAGCGACTTGAACGGCTCGTCCTGGGTCAGAACCCGTGCGGAGCGTTCGAGCCGGTCGCGGCGGACATTGCCGCGGCTGTCGGCGAGAAGGATCAGCATCCGGATTACCGCCTCGCAGAACCCGCCCTCCTCAATATGCATGAGCGCGGCTTGCACTGGCGGCAGGCTGCGCAAATCTTCCTTGCGTTTCAATGTCCGGCCCGGCTGATGGGTCCGGCCGAACCAGCGCATGTAGGGCGAGCCCCACACCGTATAGAAGAGATTTTCATACCAAGTGTCCCTGAGGTCTCGGAAGAGGTCCAGAGACTGCTCGATCATGGCAGCACTGACACGTTCCATTTCAGAGAAGGGATTGTTTGCATCCGCCGGCGTGCGATCCTCTTTGACCCGTTCCGCCATACCAGGTAAGCCGCCAAACATTGGATTGAGGCTCGATATCATCGCGCGCTGAACCCGCAAAGGATGGGTTTTGCGGCGCAATTCGGCGCTTTGCTCGGTCACTCCTGCCTGAACGAAGGGGCGTACCGCCACATCATAGAATTCAGCCTGCTGCTCCGAGGCTCTGGCCACTGCTGCAAACGGAATTTCATCGTCGCGGCCATCGTCGATTTTCATCAGGTCCTCCATCTTGCGTTCATGGAAGGACACCGTGAATTCGCGCTCCATGAGGCTGCCCTCATAGTCGTCGATGGTCATCTCATAAAGGCCCGGTGCGAGCGCCTCGATGGTCTTGAGTGTCGAGGTGACCTCGGTGTGTTCCTTCTTGGCGATCTTGGACGATACAAAAATGCCAAGGTGCCCCACCTGATCGTGCACCATGTAAATGATGCGCTGGCCCCGGATCGCGATTTCCCGCTCGTCCGTGTAGGTGTCCAGGATCCAGTTCAGCGCCTGCTGCGGCGGCGTGATGTTGTCGCCGAAACTGGCAAAGGCAATGATCGGCGCGCGGATCTGCTTGATGTCGATGTTGCGGCCCGGCTCCAGCTGGGCCTCGTTCTTGGACAGCTTGTTGCCGACGAAAAGCTGCTCGACGATCCATTTCATTTCGGCTTCATTGAGAAGGAAATAGCCACCCCACCAGCGTTCGAACTCCAGGAACCTATGCGGCTCGGTGTCGACCTTGGAATAAAGGTCATAGTACTTGCCGAAGTAGTTCCGCGCCGGGTTCAGCATCTCGAAGTTCTGCACGATGTCGGCGCCGTCGAAGACGCCGTGCCCCAGATCTGAGTAGAACATGGCATTGTAGGTGCCACCCAGAATGCCGGCGTTGTAGCGCATCGGGTTCTCACCGACCCGCCCGGCCCAGGTCGAGACCGGCGCTCCGTTCAAGACGATCGGCCCCGTCAAATCCGGATTGGTCGCGGCAAGCAGCAAGGTGGCCCAGCCACCCTGGCAGTTGCCGGTGATGATCGGGTTCGGCGCGTCCGGGTGCTCTTCCATGATGCGGCGCACGAAGGCCGCTTCGGCATGGGTCACATCGGCCAACGTCTGGCCCTTTTCCGGCATGCGTTTGAAGGCAATGAAATAGACCGGATGGCCGTCGCGCAGGGCAACACCAACCTGACTGTCCGGCTTGAAACCGCCAATGCCTGCCCCGTGACCGGCCCGTGGATCAATGATCACGTAGGGCCGCTTCCAGGGTTTCATTTCACGGTGGTCGCCATCTTCGGGCGCCTTGATCCGGAGGAGCTGATAACAGCATGGCCGCGGCAGTTCTGCGCCATCCATGACCACGTCATAATCGTAGATCAGGACCGGCGGGCATCCCGCTTCTTCGTGTTCCAAAAAGATGTCACCGCGCTGGCGCAACACGTCCATGGTCAGCACGGCCCGCTGTGCCGCATCCTTCCAATAGGACTGCCAGGCATCGAACAGCGTTCCATCCCGCTGGGCATCGGTAAGATCTTCAACCGCCTTGCCCATGTCGGCGAGGCCCAGCTGCCAGCGGCCCTTGTGATCCGCTGTGATCTTCTCAAAGTGCTTGGAAAGGCCGCGCCCCATCAGCTCTGCAAGATTGGAGAGCTCGGTTCCTTGAGCCTGCAGTGCCGTAAACCGCTCGGAAGGTCCCCAGGCCGTGGCGTCGTTCAGGGAGTTCAGGAACTCGTTCTGGCCTTTTTCAAACGCGTCAAAAATGTCCTTCATGAGAACCTCCTATCCGATAATGCTGTAACCGCCGTCGATGGGATGAACACCGCCGGTTACATTAAGCGCTTCGCGGCTTGCAAGGAACGCGGCATAAGCCCCGGTATCCTCGATGGTCGCAAGATGGTGGGTCGGCGCACGCTTGGCAGCGTCGTCCAAGAGTTCGTCAAACTCGGCAATTCCAGACGCTGCCCGTGTTTTCAATGGTCCAGGCGAAAGCGCGTGCACGGAGATGCCTTTGGGGCCGAGTTCCGATGCCGCATACCTGACAGCCGCTTCCAGCGCGGCCTTGACAGGGCCCATGACACCGTAGTTGTCGATGACTTTCTGAGCCCCCATGAAAGAGACTGTCATGCAGGTGCCGCCATGGGGCATCAACGGTTCTGCCCGGCGGATCAACCGCAAGAACGAGTGAACGGAGATATCCATCGCCAAACCAAACCCGTCAGCAGAGCAATCGATCACCCGGCCATGCAGATCTTCCTTTTTTGAAAAGGCAATGGAATGCAGGATCGTATCGAGCTGGCCCCACTTTTCGGAAATCTCATCGAACAGGGCGTCCTGCTGGTCTTCGCTGCGCACATCCAGCGGCATGATGATGTCAGCGCCAAGCTCTTCAGCCAGCGGGCGGACATAAGGCTCCGCCTTGTCATTCAAATAGGTGATGGCCAAATCCGCGCCTTGTGCCTTGAAGGCCTTGGCGCAGCCGTATGCAATGGATTGATCATTCGCGACCCCGACGACGAGGGCTTTTTGACCAGTTAAATCGAACATGAATGCACGGCTCCTGAAATAGTGCCTGTCCCGGACAGACACGGCAGATCACGCGTCGCAATGCGTAACCTACACCACTTTATCGCAGTGCAATATAGAGGGTGTGACGAAACTATGAAATTCGGCGGTCATCCGGGTTTGTGCGGATCATCCCGTCGCCGGTTCCAAAAAAGCGCCCCGGACGAAATCCGGGGCGCTCGCATTCGGTTGCGTCAGTCAACTGACTTACGCCAGTTCGTAACGGTCCGCGTTCATGACCTTGTTCCAGGCTTCAACGAAGTCGAAGACGAACTTCTCGTGGCTGTCGTCCTGGGCATAGACTTCCGCATAGGCCCGCAGGATGGAGTTGGAGCCGAAGACCAGATCCACACGGGATGCAGTCCACTTGGTGGTTCCGGTCTTGCGGTCACGGATGTCGTACTGGCCGTCACCAGTGTGGATCCAGCTGTTGCCCATGTCGGTCAGGTTGACGAAGAAGTCTGTCGTCAGAGCACCTTCCCGGTCGGTAAAGACACCATGCTTGGCGCCACCATGGTTGGTGCCGAGCGCACGCATACCGCCGACCAGAACCGTCATTTCCGGTCCGGTGAGACCCAGCAGCTGGGCGCGGTCGAGCAGCAGCTCTTCCGTTGCAACTGCATAGTCCTTCTTGACCCAGTTGCGGAACCCGTCATGGATCGGCTCCAGCGGGGCAAAGCTGTCCCCATCGGTCATCTCGTCGATGGCATCGCCGCGGCCAGGCTCGAACGGAACTTCGATGTCGAACCCGGCAGCCTTGGCAGCCTTCTCGATACCGACGTTGCCGCCAAGAACGATGGTGTCTGCAACAGAGGCACCAAATTTCTCGGCCAGCGGCTCCAGAATATCCAGAACCTTTGCAAGGCGGGCCGGCTCGTTGCCTTCCCAATCTTTTTGCGGCGCAAGACGGATGCGCGCACCGTTGGCCCCGCCGCGCAGATCCGACTGACGGAACGTGCGGGCGCTGTCCCAGGCGGTTGCCACCAGTTCGGAAACGCTCAGATCCGTTGCGGCAATCGCAGCTTTCAAACCGCCGATGTCATAGTTGAACGGACCGAACGGAACCGGGTCCTGCCAGATCAGCTCTTCTTCCGGTGCATCCGGGCCGATGTAGCGGACGTTCGGGCCCATGTCGCGGTGGGTCAGCTTGAACCAGGCGCGTGCAAAGGTTTCCTTGAAGTAGTCCGGATCAGCCATGAACTTTTCACAGATCGCCCGATAGGCCGGGTCCATCTTCATGGCCATGTCGGCATCGGTCATCATCGGCATGCGGCGCACGGACGGATCCGATGCGTCGACCGGCATGTGCTCTTCCGTGATATCGACCGGCTTCCATTGGTTGGCGCCTGCCGGGCTCTTGGTAAGTTCCCACTCATAGCCGAAGAGAAGCTCGAAATAGCCCATGTCGAAGACGGTCGGGTTGGTTGTCCAGGCGCCTTCAATACCGGATGTGACGGCGTTCGACGCAACGCCCTTCATGTTCGGGTTGATCCAGCCAAAGCCCTGGTCAGCAACATCGCCGCCTTCCGGCTCCGGTCCGAGTGCTTCGGCATCGCCATTGCCGTGCGCCTTGCCAACTGTGTGGCCACCGGCAGTCAGTGCTGCGGTTTCTTCGTCATTCATGGCCATCCGGCCAAAGGTCTCACGGACCTGCGCTGCGGTCTTCAGCGGGTCCGGCTGGCCGTTGACACCTTCCGGGTTGACATAAATGAGACCCATGTGGACCGCGGCCAGCGGGTTTTCCAGCGTGGACGGATCATCCAGGTTGTCGTAGCGCTCTTCGCTTGGAGCGAGCCACTCTTTTTCCGCACCCCAGTAAACGTCTTTTTCCGGATGCCAGATGTCTTCCCGGCCAAAGGAAAAACCGTAAGTCTTCAGGCCCATGGATTCGTAGGCAACGGTCCCTGCAAACAAGATCAGGTCAGCCCAGGAAACCTTGTTGCCGTACTTTTTCTTCAGCGGCCACAGAAGGCGGCGAGCCTTGTCGAGGTTGCCGTTGTCCGGCCATGAGTTCAAAGGCGCAAAGCGGATATTGCCGCCAGCACCACCACCGCGGCCATCGGCAATCCGGTAGGACCCGGCAGAGTGCCACGCAAGGCGGATCATCAGACCACCGTAGTGGCCAAAGTCGGCCGGCCACCAGTCCTGGCTGTCGACCAGCAGCGCCTTCATGTCCTCTTTCAGCGCGCCGAAGTCGAGGCTCTTCAACTCTTCCTGATAGTCATAGTCTTCGCCCAGCGGGTTGGACTTGGTATCGTGTTGATGAAGGATGTCCAGGTTAAGGGTCTTCGGCCACCAATCCGTGACGGTCTTGCCGGTCTCGGTCAAACTGCCATGCATGACCGGACACCCGCCGGCGCCTTCCACTTTCGCGTCCATAAATGTCTCCCTGTGGCATCAGCCATCAATATGTGATGCACGGCCCGATGGGGCGAACATGCATCCGCATTCGAAATGTTTCGCTCATAAGAGGCGCCTGTGAGGGCCCTTCATGTGAGAACAATTCTAAAGTAGCAGGGAAGCTATATCAGGAGAAGTTGTATTTTCTAATAGTGATGATAAGTTTTCCTGATGATAAACATCACTCTTAAACAACTCCGCTATTTCGAAGCCCTTGCCCGGCACGGCCATTTCGGCCGAGCGGCGGAAGACTGCGCCATTTCTCAGCCGGCCCTTTCCATGCAGATCAAGGAATTGGAGGAGGTTTTGGGCGCACCGTTGTTTGAACGGACCGCTCGACAGGTGTCTCTAACGGGATTTGGTGAGGAGGCGGTAGAACGGGCGCGGGCGATCCTGCGCTCCGCTGACGAGTTGGGTGACCTTGCCCGTGCATCCAAGGAAACGCTGGAAGGCCGGCTTCGGATTGGCGTCATACCAACGGTCGCACCGTATTTGTTGCCACAGGTCGTTAGCCGCCTGACAGCGCGCTATCCGGGGCTGAATATCCATGTACGCGAGACCGTGACACCAAAGCTTGTTCAGGAACTGAATGATGGCCGGCTTGATACAGCCATCCTGGCCTTGCCCGTTTCCGAACCGGGTCTTGCAGAAACGCCGCTGTTCGAAGAAAACTTCGTGCTCGTCCGGCCAGGTAATGAGGCCAATCTTCCGGTGCCCAGCGCGGACAGCCTCAAGGAGATGCGGCTTTTGCTGTTGGAAGAAGGCCACTGCTTTCGCGACCAGGCCCTCTCCTTTTGCGACATCCAAGCCGGGCGTCCGCGGGAAGTACTCGACGCCAGCTCACTGTCGACACTCGTTCAAATGGTCAATGCCGGAATGGGCGTGACCTTCATTCCGGAAATGGCAGTTCCGGTCGAAACGCGGTCGGCCGACGTCGCAGTCAGCCGTTTCGAGCCGCCGGAACCAGCCCGCACCCTCGGCATGGTTTGGCGAAAATCCAGCCCGCTCGCAGGCCAGCTGACCGAGATTGCCGATCTGGTGCGGGAGGCAGCAAATCTGCAATAATGCTAACCATTACAAAACGTTGCCAGAATACAATCAAAGGGCTATATAATTCATCTCTCCACTTTTAGTAGATCGCCTTGCATTGACCCGCGTTGAAACCAAACACCTTGTCTCTGGTAGCGATTTGGTTGAACTGATATCAGCTATTCCAAGCGAACCTATCAAAGGGTGTTTACTATTGGTCCATGGGCACCAAGGAGGCGCGAGGGTTGGCGCTCATGCCGCCATGTCAGCACAAATGGCTGATCACATTGCGGGAAAGGGTTGGATCGCGTCAGCTGTTTCACAACCCGGATATGGAGCTAGCACCGGCCCTCCAGACTATTGCGGTCCTCGCACGCAAAACGCAATTACAACGGCATATTCATACCTTCTGGATAATGGTGCGGAACCAGATCAAACCATCGTTTGGGGCGTCAGCCGAGGGGCAATCGCAACAGCCTGTGCGTTCAGGAATTATCATACGGACCCGACGCTTATCATCCTACAGTCTGGGATTTACAGTATGGACGCATGGGTCAAATGGGTTGAGAACGGGGCTCCCGGTGGTGACGAGGAACTGACGCAAGCCATCCGATCAAACGTCTATTCCGAGGCTGGAAACGTTCCCGAAGCATTTGAAGAGAGATCCGGTATCAATTTCGTCCAAGACTGTCTCAGCGATGTTTTGTTGGTCCACGGCAAACAAGATGACCGGGCCCCAATCGCACAAGCTGCAAGAATGCGAGAGGCACTTGCGTCGTCCGGTAGAAGGGCCTTGCTAGAGATCGAGACCGGAGCAGGGCACTTTCTATCCAGAGGATTTGCCATGAAGTCTGCACGAGCATTTAGACCGGAACTTGAAATTCCTTGATAGTAGTTCCAGTGTAACCGCACCGTTTTCAAACAACATCAAACCTTCCGAGCGACCACAAAGTGGCTGCTTGGTGCCGGGTAGAGACCGGTTTCGATGATCTCAAACCCGGCCTTCGTCATCATGTCGTTGACCATATCCGTTGAGAGCACCGAGACATATGGCGCCTTGCCGAAGAGCTGCATCACCTTGATCATCGGGACATACAGCCAGGCTTTTGATTTCAGGCAGACCGTCTTTGAGATGAAAAGCCCACCGGGTTTGAGAAGCCCGTTGACGCGATCCAGAAGCGCTTCAGGCCCTTGCACCAGATGAAGGAAGTTAAACGCCAGGACGGCATCAAACCCCTCATCGCCGGCAGCGGTAGTCAAGCGTGGATCGAACCCGTCCGCGGCAAGGAACGACAAGCCTTCTAGCGCATTTCCCTCAGCTCTCGCCGCTACCAGTTTTTCCTCCGCTATTTCCATCATACCGGGCGCAAAATCGGTCGACAGATAGCTTTTCACGCTTCCAGCCAAAAGCAGAGCCGTGGAACCCGTCCCGGCGCCAAGTTCAAGAACCTTGTCATTTGGTCCAAGGTGTTCAGTCACCCGCTGCAATGTCTTCTGGTACGCTGCTTCATCTGCAATCTTGCTCTTGGCGTACTTGCGGGCGACTTTGTCCCAGAAGGTGATGGAGGGCGTCATGTCGTTCGTCCAGGTGGTTGTCATGGTCAGTCTATCCAGTTCATTGGGTCAGGAAAACAGAGCGTGCCGGCGGGCCGCTCCCCTGCTCCGTCAAATGATGATCTTGCGGGCGAGAAAGGCTGTGCTCCAGGACTGCATCCAGCGGCCCTGCACGGTTTCCGGAACCTCAAGCACTGCCAAGCTGCTTTCGTCCAGCCATTCGGCGATTTTGTCGTGGCTCAACCGGTGCGTCCGCCACTTCAGTTGAATATACGCACCAATCCAGGACTTCCGGGTTGCAACAAGCAACAGGTGTCCGCCCGGCTTCAAAACCCGGTGGATCTCTTGCAAGGCCGCCTTTGGGTCGGGCAGGTGTTCGATCACATGCGCGCACATGACCAAATCAAACCTGTTGCCGGGGTGCGGCATGTCGCGAATGTCTGAGACTGACGCGTCAACGCTCACATCGTTGTTTCGAAGATTGCCGCAGGCTTCGGACAGCATGCACGGTGAGATATCAACAGCGGATAAGGCATAGGGTTGGCGGACTTCCGCGGCGAAGGCCAGGGACAGAGTACCTGTTCCGATCCCGCAATCCAGGACGTCCAATTGTTGCCCGCCCCCGCCAGAAAGCGCCGGAAGAACCGCACGCACAAGTCGTCTGTAGCCGCCGGGAAACCCGAGCCTCGCGATCTTCTCTTCCCAAAGCGCTGCTTCGGCATCATACGCGGCGCTGAGTTCGGAGGCGGCAAAGCCGCGCCGGTTGACCGAGACCTGCCAGGAGCCGAACCAGCGTTCAAACACCGGGATCTTTTCGTCGTTGAAATCTAAACTCATTTCGTTTTTCCATTGCCACCGCGCAGGCCGACATGACGCAAGATCGCCCGGCCAATGTCCCGGCCGCCGGTCGGTGATGCGAAAAATTCCAGTATCGAGAGGACCACAGTCAGAAGCGGTCCGGTCAGCCAGCAAAATCTCATGGCCCCATCTCCTTTGCAGCTTCTCTACACCCAAGATAAATGAATACAAATTGCCTAAATCCGGGGAGTTGATATACATATTTGTATGAATTGGCAGAGCATCACTTTCGACTGGAACCAGGCCCGCGCTTTTTTGGTAACGGCAGAAGAAGGCTCCCTTTCTGCGGCGGCTCGCGCTCTCAACCTGACCCAGCCAACCCTCAGCCGGCAGGTGGCGGCGCTTGAGGAGACGTTGGGCGTCACGCTGTTTGAGCGGGTCTCCAAGTCGCTCGTTCTCACCGAAGCCGGTGTGGAACTTGCCGAGCACGTGCGGGCGATGGGCGAGGCAGCAAGCCGGGTCTCTCTGTCCGCATCCGGACAATCCCAGCAAATCGAGGGGATGGTGACGATCTCAACGACAGACGTTCTCGGGATCTATCTGTTGCCGGAAATTCTGAGAGATCTGAGGACAAAAGCACCCGGGATCGAGATCCGTATCCGATGCACCAATTCCTTGAGCGATTTGCGCCGCCGCGAAGCGGACATTGCCATTCGCCACGTCGAGCCGGACCATCCGGACCTTTATGCCCGCAAGCTCTACGATGCCTCCGCCAAGGTTTATGGCGCAAGATCTTACTTGAGCCGATTTGGCGACGGTCTGTCGATGCAAGATGCTGGTTCTCACGATTTCATCGGCTTTGACGACAATCCGCAACTGGTCGGCCATCTGCGGGCGATGGGCCTGCCTGTGACGGAAGCAAACATAAAACTGAGTTCCCCCAGCGGCGCCGTTGCCTGGGAATATGTCCGCCGCGGCCTTGGGCTCGGCATCATGGCAGACGAAATTGCCGCCTGCTGCCCGGAACTCGTCCCAGCGTTTGATGATTTGACGGAAGTCTACTTCCCGGTTTGGCTCGTTACCCACCGGGAACTGCATACCAGCCGGCGGATCCGGATCGTGTTTGACCACCTGGTTGAACATCTGCGGCACAAACAGCCGCACCAACCGCACGAAAAGTAAATAGACTTTATCGCGCGTCAGCGTGTTTTGAATCTTTCTCGTCAATCGTTTTGAAAACAATCAGAATTATTCTCGGCAACTCAAACCACAACTCTTGATGTTTGCGAAAAAGCGGCGAGGGAATGCGGAGCAGATACAGGGATTTAAGAGCTGCTGCAATTTGGCTGGTCGCATTATTCAGTGCTTTGACTGCGTTCACAAAACCCGCGGTCTCCGCTGAAAGCCATCTCACGCCGACCCTTGAAGTATATTACAACGCGCTTCCGCATGTTGTTCTCATCATTGAGCCGCAGACAGGCCGGATCGCATTTGCCAACAGTTTCGCACATGACTTTTACGGCTACGGGCCCGGTGCGCTGTCAGCCATGCGGATCCAGCAGATCAATCAGCTGACGGCAGAGCAAGTTGCCGCAGAACGCCGCCTCGCCAAGGAAGAGAGCCGGAACTACTTCATTTTTCGCCACAAACTCGCAGACGGCTCCATCCGGACCGTGGAGGTGCGCTCCTATCCGCTCGACTTTGGTGGACAGGTCCTGCTGCACTCCAATATTCGCGATATTACGGGAGAGCGCAGCCGGCAGGACAAGCTTTGGCACTACCAGACCCGTCTCGAAGAAGAAGTCCGCGAGCAGCGCGAAAAACTTGCAGTCACCTATGAAGCCCAGACCCATTGGCTCTTCGGTTTCTTGATCGCAATTACGGTGGCGCTCGGCCTCGTCGGTTTCTACGCAGTCCGGCTACACGATTCCCGCAAGAACCTGCGCAAAGCCAATCAGGACCTGATGCTTGCCGACATGGTCTTCCGCCATGCCAATGAGGGCATTTTGGTTACGGACGCAGATGGCATCGTCATCCAGGCCAACCCGGCTGTCGCGCGCATATCAGGCGAAAATCTTGACGCCATCATTGGCCAAAATCCAATGAAGATAGCCTCGGATCAGGATCGCTCCGAGATTCTGCCGCAAATGTCTCGGGCGCTCGCAGAGACCGGGGAATGGGCCGGGGAACTCTGGAGTGTCCGGCCCGACGGTGAGCGCTACGCGCAGCGGGTGTCAGTTGCGGCGATCAAGGACGAAAACGGGACCCTTACGAATTACATCTCCATCTTTTCCGACATTACGGATCTCAAGAACCATCAGTACGAGCTGGAGCGCATCGCCCATTATGACCCACTGACAGAGCTGCCCAACCGGGTGTTGTTGCGCGAACGCCTGAGTGAAGCGATTGAACGCGTCAAACGCGACAATTGCTGGGGCGCCGTCTTTTTCTTCGATCTTGATGGCTTCAAGGAAATCAACGACCGTTACGGCCATGAGCTCGGAGATGAGCTTCTGACCACGGTTTCCAGGCGGCTCCTCTCGCAATTCCGGTCAACCGATACTGTCGCGCGGCTTGGCGGCGATGAGTTCATTGCCGTGGTGTCTGACTATGAAAGTCCAGACGCTTACAGAACACTCGCCGAGAGGGTGCTGGCGGAGACCAGCAAGCCGATTGATCTCGGAGACAAATCGGTCGCCATTTCAACGAGTGTTGGCGTTGCAGCCTTTTCCTCAGACAGCGACACCACACCGGACCAGCTTTTGCGCCAAAGCGATTCAGCGATGTATCAGTCCAAGCTGGAGGGCAAGAACCGCTATACGCTGTTCAATCCGAAAACCGAGATTGAGATCACCGCCTTCAACAACAGGATCAACGCACTCTCCAATGCGATCGACAAAAATGAGTTGGTGTTCCATTACCAGCCAAAGGTCGATGTGGTCAGCGGGCGAATTCACAGTGCCGAAGCCCTCGTCCGCTGGCAGCATCCAGAGGTGGGTATCCGGTATCCGGGCAGTTTCCTCGACGCCACGGAGAACATCGGCTTGTCCCTGAAACTGGATACATGGGCGCTGGAGACCGCCTTTGAGACCGCGTCTGCGTGGCGCAAGGCCGGGCTGGAAGTACCGATCAGTGTCAATATTGACCCCCGGAACCTCACATCAAACTGGCTCGACGATACTCTGAAGGGCCTCTTGGCAAAATACGACTCGATCGCGCCATCTCTGCTCGATATCGAAGTGCTGGAAAATGCGACAGCCGTCGGAAACGCCTCGGTCGCCCTTGCGATCAAACAGTGCCAGGAACTTGGGGTCAGCTTCTCAATCGACGACTTCGGCACTGGGTATTCCACGCTCACGCACCTGCGCCATCTCCCGGCAGACCACGTGAAGATCGACCAGACCTTCGTGCGGGCGGCAATCGACACCCTTGATGACCTTGCGATCGTGGATGCGGTTCTCGGCCTTGCCGGCGCTCTCAACAGAGAGGTGATTGCCGAAGGCGTGGAAACAAAATCGCACCAGAACCTGTTGATCAGCCTGGGCACAACGATCCTTCAAGGGTACTCCATTGCCCGTCCCCTGCCCTACGGCGCCTTTCTCGACTGGACGGAGACCTTCTCACCCGATCCCGACTGGAGCCTGTTGCAGCACCTGTCCAAACGGCGCGTCAGACTGCTTTACCTTCAGGTCGAACTCCGGAACTGGATCAAGGTGCTGAGCGGTCAAAAAGACGCAAAGGAACAGCCAAGCTGTACCCTCAATGTGGAGGATATGGCGGCGAACTATTGGCCCTGGCTTAACCGCGACGGCACGAAACTGTTTGCTGGAAGCGGTCACTACGCCTTGCTGCTCACCCAGTGTGAGAACCTGATGAACCAGGCGAAATGGCACTGCGGAAGTAGCCTTGGCGCACAGAAGACGTGCTCCGCTGCTGCCGCTAACCAGTTGTCTGCACTCGCCAAAGACTGTGTGAATACAATCGACAACCTGTTGCTCGACCGAAAACTCGATCGCACTGATACCGTCCCCTACAAGGTGGGGGAGAAGCGGGCGTAATTGTACACATCAAGTCTGCGCAGCAACTGCCATTTTGCTCTGGTGGCAGAACTTGAAAAACTTGAACCGGCCTCCGTTCGGATCTTGCCGGTAACACAAGGTAACGTCGACGCTAAACGTTCGCATGGCATGCGCCTCAAATGCGATCGGCATACCGTTAGGTGTGCTGCTGCATTCGAAGGCCAGAAAATGTGTTTCAAGCCGTTTCGGATTTATCCTTGGCCGGTTTGTATTTGAACGCGGCGCGGATAATACCGTGGTCGTTCGTACCGTTCGCTTTGTGGTCATCAGTGTTCAAGTGATCATTGTTCACGATCAACCCATCGAATGACCAAATTCTCCGCCGGCTGTTGTCATAAAACTCCTGACTGACGAGGATCTGATCCAAAGATTCACGTGTTCCCTGAAAAACATGGGTGTAATACACATCGCGCTCCGACCGGTATGTTTGCAATACCTGTGCTGTATAGAGATCCGTATCCGCCCCACCGGACGACAAACCAGTCAGATACCTCGGCTGCCCGCCGAGTATGTTAAGCGTGTTGCTGTGCACGCCATCATTTATGTCTCCAAGCACGATCACCGGGGTATCTGTTTTTTTGGTGATTTCCGTCAGTATAAGACGCAGCGCGGTTGCCTCTGCCGTCCTCCGAATGGTTGACAGTGAGGCCCCTATCGCCTCCGTGTGGTTTTTGTATTTCTCCTTGTCGTCCCGGTACCAGCCTTCTCGAAAGATCTTGGTCGGGCCTTTCGACTTGAAATGGCAGACAAAGACATGGATCGGTTCTCGATCATCGCGTGGTTCGATCTGGAAATGGAGGACAGGCCGGGAAAACTTGTCAATCTGAACCGAAATCTCCGCCGTTTGCGCATCATCGCCGTGGCTTTGAAGTTTGAACGTATCTGGAAAATCCGTGATCCACTCCGGCTCTCCGACCAGCAGTCCTTTTCGGGCAGCCCCGGCGCAAACGATCTTCTGGCCGGCATGACCCCCGGGCACCAACAAATCAAAGTCTTTGTCGAGACCGGCCTTCGTGAATGCTTTTTCCAAAGATGTCTTGTGCCAAAGTTCCTGGAAACCGAACACATCCGCTTCCATGACTTTCAGCACAAAAGAGGTCCAGTCGATCTTCTTGGCGTATTCTTCGACGCTCCAACCGTTTGTGTCTGAATAGATTGGAAGACCCGCTTCGTTCAGATTGTAAAGATTGAACGATGTAAAACTGAGTTCCCGCAATTTCATGATCGTCACCTGTTGTCTAACTGCCTTTGGAGAAAGACCAGCCGTCTGCTCGCTTGCCGCATGCGCAGGCATCAACAAGCTCTGACCAACCTTACGTCATCCTTAGCAAGTTTACACAACCATTTCGTGAAATCATGTCATAAGGCAATCAAACTACTGGAGCATCGGGCTTTGTGTTTATCCAAGCATCCAGTTAAGCACCAGGCGCCAATCGGTCATCCGGATCGGCGTGCCATGGGTGCCGGTATCAAACAGCGTGAACTTGATCGGATAGTTCGGCGCCTTTGATTTGATCTGCTTGAAAAATTGCGCCTGGGTTTCCCAGTTGTAAACCCGGTCCAGCGTGCCCTGCCCCATGTAGATCGGAATATTTCTGGACAGCACCCCGGCTGAGAAAATGTTCGGATCCTTTGGTGAACCGAGCAGCATGATCCCGTTTACGAGGCGCGCATAGTTCCCGTTTTTCACAAGGTTCCAGCAGATGATGCCGCCCATCGATCCGCACGCCACAACAACCTTGGCGCCGGGAGAAAGCTGTTTTTGCTGCTGGATGAGCGCCGCGACATCCGCTGTGCCCCGCTTGTCGAAGTGAGTGACATCAACCGTGAGATATGCACCGCCGTTGCGGACCATCAGGTTTTGGATCCGGTTGAAGTTGCCACCAAAGGACACATCGTTCATGCCTTGAAAGCGGTTTCCGCCCTGACCATGAATATAGATGACGATCGTCTTGGCGCCGCCCTTCCACTTGCCCGTCCCCATGTAAGAGATGGTCCGGCCGTTTGCCCTGAGTTCGCCGCTACCGCGGCCGCGTTTCGGTTTGTAAGAAACGTAGTTGCCATATACTTGGCGCTCGGGGATCTGATCCCGGCCGTGCAGATCGCGTTGTTTGATGTACTCCACAACGATGAAATCGCCGTCGTAAAGCGTTTCGGTGACCTTCTTGTAGCGAAACAGGCGGTCTTTGTACGGCTTCAAGGCTTCAGCATGTGCGTTGATCGACACGCTGCTAAAGACAGCGGCCAGCACCACCACCGGCAATTTGGCGAACCGTGCCTGAAGGGCTTTCAGAAAACTGTTCAGCATGCAGTGTCCTTCGCTGGGCCGAATTGGAAGCCAATACCGGTAAAACCTACGCAGCCACGCTCCGGCTTTCAATGGACCCAAAGTCAATTCACTCAGATCCGCTGCCAATAATCCGCAGTAATCCCCATCAATGCGCACCCGTGATCCGTCAGCAACGCACACGGTCCTGAGACACCCGCGCGAAACCGGAGACCAACACCCTCCGAAATTGTGCCTAGGAATTTCAGAGACTTATCCACAATCCGCCTCCGGCGCTGAATAACCTCCTCGCATTTTGCGAATTTAAGGAATTGGTAACCATAAAATTTCAAGACTGACGAAGCTTCAGGCAGGAAAAAGACCGCCATCCCCATCTATGGCGGCAAGTTCAGGAGAACTCTCATGCCAGTCATTTCCTTCGCGAATGCAAAGGGCGGCGCCGGCAAAACCACAGCCGCCTTGCTGTTGGCAACAGAAGTTGCCGCCCGCGGAAAGCGTGTCACGATCTTTGACGCAGATCCGCAGAAATGGATTTCGAAATGGCATGAACTGCCCCGGACTTGCAAAGGGATTTCAGTGGTCAGCCACATTTCCCCTGCCTCCATCACAGAACAAATCACCCAAGCCTCAGAGACATCCGATTATGTGATCGTCGACCTGGAAGGCACAGAGAACCTGATCGTTGCAAACGCACTTTCCGTTTCCGACCTGGTGGTGATCCCGATCCAGGGATCCTCCATGGATGCCCGGGGTGGCGCAAAAATTCTGACCCTGATCAAAAAGCTGGAGAAAATCGTCCGTCAGGACATCAAGCACTGCGTCGTGCTGACACGCTCCAATGCGGCCGTAACGACAAGGGCCATGAAGGCCGTGCAAGATTTTCTCTCGGCGCAAAACATCGATGTTCTGATGACCCCGATCGTCGAGCGCGCTGCTTTCCGAGACCTCTTCGAGTTTGGCGGGGGCCTTGCAAACCTTGATCCGAAGATGGTCTCGGGCGTTGGAAAGGCCCGGGAAAACGCATCCCTTTACGCGGCAGAAGTTCTGGAGCGGGCAATCAGCGCTCCGAAGAAACGCTGGTACAACGTCTTCCGACGCGCCAGCTAGCTCCCTGATTGACAGCTGACTGAATGCCGGGCCTTTGCGCCCGGCTTTTTTTTTGATCCTGCTCATGGAGGTTCAGCGGCAGGCGGGATAAGCTTTCAGGAAAACAAACTGACTTATAGGCATCGTCCTGATCCCGCTGGAGAATTTCATGTTCCTCTCCCCAAAAAGGCTTCTGGTCGCCGGTGCGCTCGCCGTCTCCCTGTCCGCCTGCAATCCCGATGACGGCAGCGTCGCCCTGGGCACCCTTGAGCGTGACCGTGTGGCAATGACAGCCACGGCTGCGGAGGTTCTGGTTGCGCTTCCTGTGCCGCAGGGGTCGCCCGTTACCAAAGGCACGGTGCTCGCTCGTCTGGATGCGACACAGCAACAAGCCGTCGTCAATCAGGCTGCCGCTGAAGTCGAAAAGTCGCGAGCCAATCTTGAAAAGTTGGAAAACGGCGCTCGTCAGGAAGAGATCGCAAAAGCCGAAGCCGCTGTGGCCGGCGCCAAGGCGGAGCTGGTGGAGGCTGAAAACAACTTCGAGCGCTACCAAGATCTCACAACACGCGGCACCACCAGCCAGGCCCAGCTCGACAGTGCACGGGCCAGCAGGGATGCAGCAGATGCCAGCCTGAACAGCGCCGAACAACAGCTGCTTGAATTGGTCACCGGGACCCGTCCGGAAGACCTGGAAATGGCCCGCGCGGAACTTGCGGCTGCCGAGGCCAGCCTTGCCACACAGCAAAAGATCTTGAGTGACCTGACGATTGTTGCCTCCCGGGACGGCGTTCTGGACAGCCTGCCTTGGAACCTTGGAGAACGCGTTACCGTCGGCAGCCCGGTTGCCGTGATGCTGGCAGGTGATGCCCCTTACGCCCGGGTGTATGTGCCCGAGCCCCACCGTGTGAAGATCAACGAGGGGGACAAACTTGCGGTTCGGATTGATGGCCTCGACGATCCAATCGACGGCCAAGTGCGGTGGATCAGTTCAGAGCCTTCCTTTACACCCTATTACGCGCTCAACCAGTCGGACCGCGCGCGGCTGATGTACGTCGCTGAAATCCAGTTGCCCGACAGCGCTTCCAACCTGCCGAACGGTGTTCCGGCACAAGCCGTCCTGCCGTGACCGCGCCCATGTCCGACATTGTGATCCAAGCCGAAGGGCTGGTAAAAAGCTTCAAGGGCTTCCGGGCGGTCGACGGCCTCGACCTGACCATCGAACGTGGCATGATCTACGGCTTTCTCGGCCCCAACGGATGCGGCAAGACAACGGCCATCCGCATGCTGACCGGCCTTCTGACACCGACGGAGGGAAGCGTCGAAGTTCTGGGGCTTTCGATACCCAAGGACGCTGAAGCGTTGAAATACAAAATCGGCTACATGACCCAGGCCTTTTCGCTTTATGGCGATCTCACCGTGCTGGAAAACCTCAGTTTCATGGGAACCGTCTACGGCCTCACCAGAGCCCAGCGCAAGGAACGCATCGCCGAGGTGATGAACCGCTATGAGCTGACACAGCTCAGTGACCGGTTCGCGGGCAAGATGAGTGGGGGCCAGCGCCAACGCCTTGCCCTCGCCGCGGCCGTGCTGCACGGTCCGCAATTGCTGTTCCTGGATGAACCCACTTCAGCGGTAGACCCGGAATCGCGCCGGCATTTCTGGGAACAGCTCTTCGACCTGGTCGATGAGGGCACGTCTATTGTTGTAACAACTCATTTCATGGATGAAGCCGAGCGCTGTCACAAGATTGCGATAATGGAAGCCGGTCAAAAGCGGCTTGACGGCACGCCAGGTGCGCTGATGTCCGCCATGGGTGCCAATGTCGTGGAGATCGAAGCCCCGAACTTGCGCGACATCCGGCGGCATCTTCTGGGCACGGAAGGCATCGTGACAGCTGCCCAGCTTGGGGCGCGCTTGCGGGTGCTCGTCAAAGACACCATCCCCGATCCGGAGGGTTTTTTGAAGTCCAACCCGCAAACGGCAAGCGCGACAATCGTCGAACAGGTCCGGCCCAATCTGGAGGACGTCTTTGTCACCGCAACGGGAGAAGGCCGCCAATGAGATCGATATCGCGTATTCTCGCCGTCTTTTCCAAGGAACTGGCCCAGCTGCGCCGGGACCGGATGACCTTTGGCATGGTGGTCATGATCCCGCTCATTCAGCTGATCTTGTTCGGCTACGCCATCAACACCAATGTCCGCGACATCCCGATTGCGGTAGTCGATCAAAGCCAGACCGGCATCAGCCGTATTCTCGTTCAAATGGTCGAGGCAACCCGGGTCGTGACGGTGACCGAGCGGCTGACCACACCGGAAGAAGCCGAAGAAGCGATCCGCTCTGCCCGCGTCCGGGCCGCCTTCATTCTACCCGATGATCTCACACAACGGTTGGCACGGTCTCCCGCGGTGGGCCTTGGCACACCGCCCTCAACCGACCAGGAAACCAGCCGCCCGGTTGCTCAATGGATCGTCGATGGCTCGGATACGATGATCGCAAGCTCGATCAAAAGCCTTCGGAACATGCCGCTTTCAGAGATCTACCGGCAGGCACCCAACCGGTCGACGCCGACCTTCGAAGTCACGCTCTTCTACAATCCCGAACAGCGCACCGCGGTCAACATCGTGCCGGGCCTCGTCGGCACCATTCTAACGATGACGATGATCATGTTCACCTCTGCTGCGATTGTGCGCGAGCGGGAACGCGGCAACATGGAAATGCTGATCAACACGCCGATCCGGCCGATCGAATTGATGGTCGGGAAGATCATCCCATACATTTTCATCGGCCTTGTGCAGACGGCCATCATTCTCAGTCTGGGGCACGTGCTGTTCAACGTGCCGCTGGACGGAAACATGATCGACCTGTTTGTCGGGACGCTTTTGTTCATTGGGGCCAGCCTGTCGCTCGGCTTGGTGTTTTCCACGATCGCCCAGACCCAGCTTCAAGCCATGCAGATGACGGTCTTCGTACTTCTGCCATCAATCCTCTTGTCGGGCTTCATGTTCCCTTACGAGGGCATGCCGGTTGCCGCGCAGTACATTGCTGAGGCGCTGCCTGCGACGCATTTCATGCGCATGATCCGGGGCTTTGTACTCAGGGACGCAACGCTGATGGATGTCCATCGCGACGTTATCTGGATGAGCGGTTTCTTTGTCCTCGGCATGGTCGCGGCTGCCGTCCGGTTCAAGAAACGCCTTGATTGATCCGAGGTGACTAGCTCCGACGGCTAACACCGAATATCTCACGTTTGGACAAACACTCGAATTGCACCAGAGATACTGCCTGCAAACCGCTCTTCGATTGCTTGGCGGTCTTCCTCGCCATACATACCGGTGAGCGCTGTTTGGGAGATCGTCAGATACTGGATCGCACCGATCAGTTGAAACAGTTCGGCCCGGATCTCGTCCAAGGATGCGGTCTGCCACTTCGGGGTTTTGCGGGCGAGTTCCGTCAAGGCTTCGAGATAGGGCTTCATGGGCCAAAAGCGCGCGGTTTCCTCGGTGTCCAGGAGTGCCCGGACAACAAGACGTGCTTCGGCCTGCCGCTCCAATGAGTTTTTTGCAAGGCCTTCAAAATACGCGACGAGGCCGGCTGCAGGATCCCCAACCCCGGCCCTTTCCACCTCCGCACAGAGCTTGTCCGACAGCCTCTTGAGGACTGCGCCATAGAGCTTTTCCTTGGTGCCGAAGAAGTGCAGCAATGCCTGCTTGCTGACACCAGCCTCTTTTGCGATCGCCGCCAGGCTGACGCCATGAAAGCCCGTCTCGGCAAATTGGCGCTGGGCGATTTCCAGATACCGGTCGACGGCCGGTGCTGCGTTTGTCATCTGCGTTATCCTTTTCTCTCTCCTATAACGCCTGCTTGACAGCTTACCAAATGGTAAGTTACCTTACCATTTGGTAAGTCGCTTGAGGGGAGACGCGCGATGGATCGGACAACAGAGCTCAGCCTGATCAAGGAAATCATTGGACTGGCGGAACAAAAATCAGCCTATCTGGATGAGACAATCGCCCACTCGCCCATCTCACGATATGCCAGCCCGGAACGCTTTGAACGGGAACGGTCCGCCCTGTTCCGCCGGCACCCAATGATTGTTGCGCACTCCTCTGAGCTCGAAGGGCCGCAAGCCTTTTTGACCAAGGAGTTTCTCGATTTGCCGGTTTTGCTGGTCCGGGACGGTGACGACAAGGTCAATGCCTTCTTGAACGTCTGTCGGCACCGCGGCGCGAAACTGGTTCGCGAGGAGAGCGGCTGCAAGCGGATCTTTACCTGCCCCTATCACGCCTGGAGCTGGAGCAATGACGGCGCCTTGCGCGGCGTGCCGCATGAGGAACAGGGCTTTCCGGATTTGCCGCGCGCAGAACGTGGCCTGAGACGCCTGCCGGTTGCCGAATCGCATGGGTTCATCTGGATCATCGCCAATCCGGACGCAGGGGACATACCCGACATCGATGCCTGGCTGGGGGAAATTGCAACCGACTTCAAATGGCTGGGCATGGCAGATCACAAGGTCGCCGTCATGGAAACGCTGGAGATCAAGGCGAATTGGAAGGTGCTGGTCGAAGGCGGACTGGAAGCTTACCACTTCCGCGTCGCGCACAAGAACACGATCGGCCCCTATTTTACGGACAATCTCTCAACCTACCGCATGTTTGGTCGACACATCCGGTCGGTTCTGCCGCGAATCTCGATGCCGGACCTCACCCAAACACCGGAAGCGGACTGGGAAATCCGGCGCGATGCCAACCTGCTCTATACGCTTGTGACAAACTGCCAGCTTCTGGTTCAGCAGGACCATGTGATGTGGTTTCACTATGAACCGGTTGCTGCCGACCATACCCGGGTGCGGATCGTAACGCTGGCACCGAAATCCTACCCGGACACGGAAGAGATGCGCGAACGATGGGCAAAGAACCAGCTGATCACCACCACGGCTCTGATGGAGGACTTCGAACTCGGTGAGGAAATCCAGTCCGGTTTCGCCTCAAAAGGCAATCCAAGCCATCTCTTCGGCCGCTACGAGGGCGCGCTCAACCGGTTCAATCTCGTTGTCGAAGAAATCCTGTCTAATTAAGCGTTCAACCCGCTTGCCAAACCTTGATGGCATCTATCGGATAGATCAGCATCAGAACGTTCAGTGTGAGATTGTCGCGGATCACCCAGAGCGCCAGGAGTTCAAACACGATGCCGACCACGACCGTGACCCAGACCGGCATCCGCCAGGCGAAGAAGAAACCGGCAAGCATCCAGAGAATGTCAAAAACGGAATTCAGAACGCTGTCGCCGGTATACGCAACGGCAATCGTCGCTTCCCGGTATCGGTCAATAATCCAGGGGCTGTTTTCCGCCACTTCCCAGGCCGCGTCGATGAAGATCGCGCCAAGCGCGCGTTCACCGACAGACCGGCGCTTGAACAAGATCCAGAGCAGCCAATAAAACAAAAAGCCATGGATGATGTGGCTGAAGGTATACCAGTCGGCAATGTGCTGGGACGATCCCGCTACATCGCTTGCCGGCGTCCAGAACCGCACGTATCCGCACTCACAGATCGGAATCCGGCCCATAAAAAGCAGGATCGCGGCAGTCGCGACAATCATGAGGACACCGGTAATCAGGCAAGCGCGGTTGGTCAATTTTTTGCTTTCCTACTGTTGGTCAGAAACTGGCTAGGAACAAAGTGGCTAAGGACTTTCTGGTAAGTTTTCCGTTGCGATCGTTAGCAGCAATCATCCAATTGGTCATCCTTGATCGACCCGTTCTTTCCGCGATGTCCCCCCCGGGCGTAACGAGGCGCAGACCCGGGGCCCTCTCGTTCGCAGAGTGTTGTTGAGGACACTTAACGCCTGCCACAAGTAGGCCTTCGAGTAGATCTCCCGCGGATCGGGCCGCGGACAGGCTTGTCAAGTCCGGGACGGTGCACTGGAGGCCAAATCGGCGGCCACTTTACTTGGCGCAGTCCCGGCCTTGCGCCGGGACCTGACCGGGAAAAATCACGCCTTGAAATCCCGCTGGAATTTTACCGCAAATCCCTCTAGAACCTTGCGCCAACGAAACATTAATCCGTCCGGCCTTTTTTGACGGCTTGCGCTCCCGGATCTCCGGTGTGATGCGCAGCCCAAACGATAGCCATGTCCGGCGGTTTGCTCAGGAGACACCTCGATGGCCACCAACGGCGCGGCGCCGCACCAGACCCGGCGCACCTTTGCGATCATTTCCCACCCGGATGCCGGTAAGACAACGCTGACGGAAAAGCTCCTCCTGTCGGGCGGTGCGATCCGGGCCGCCGGTCAGGTCCGCGCCCGCGGGGAACGCCGCCGGGCCCGCTCCGACTGGATGAAGATCGAACAGGAACGCGGCATTTCCGTCTCCTCATCCGTCATGACGTTCGAGCGCAAGGGCATCATCTACAACCTTCTCGACACGCCGGGCCACGAAGACTTCTCCGAAGACACCTACCGCACGCTGACCGCCGTGGATGCTGCCGTGATGGTCATCGATGCGGCCAAGGGCATCGAGACCCAGACCCGCAAGCTCTTCGAGGTTTGCAGGCTGCGCGACATCCCGATCATCACCTTCGTCAACAAGATCGACCGCGAAGGCCGGCATGCGCTGGAGATCCTCGACGAAGTCCAGGAAGCGCTTGCCCTTGATGTGTCTCCGCAGACCTGGCCGGTCGGTATGGGCTCCGATTTCTTCGGGGTTTACGACTGGCAGAAGAAGCAGTTCCACACATCCGGCGGCGATCGCGGCGGGCCTTACACGGAAACCAAGACCGTTTCCGGTCTGGATGACGAGGCGCTCACCGGAACCGTCTTCGACCGGATCATGGATGAGCTGACCGAAAACGTGGAACTGGGCAGCGAAGGTTATGCGGAGTTCGACAAGGAAAGCTTTCTGGAAGGCCATTTGACCCCGGTGTTCTTCGGCTCGGCCCTGCGCGACTATGGCATTGAGGAAATCCTCGATTTCATCGCCGATTTCGCCCCGCCGCCGCACTCCCAGCCGGCGACTGGCGGACGGACCATCATGCCGAACGAGGACAAGGTCACCGGCTTTGTCTTCAAGGTTCAGGCGAACATGGATCCGAAGCACCGCGACCGCATTGCGTTCGTTCGCCTGTGTTCAGGCACCTTCAAGCGCGGCATGAAGCTGAAACACGTGCGCGCGGGCAAGCAGATCGCCGTCTCCGCGCCGATCTTTTTCTTCGCCGAGGAACGCGAGATCGCAGATCTTGCCTATCCGGGCGACGTGATCGGTGTTCCGAACCACGGCCAGCTGCGCGTTGGCGATACCTTGACCGAAGGCGAAAACATCCACGTCACCGGCCTGCCCGCCTTTGCCCCGGAAATCCTGCGCCGCGTGCGCCTGTCCGACACCATGCGCGTCAAGCAGATGCGCCAGGGTCTTCAGGACCTCGCTGAAGAAGGACTTGTCCAGATCTTCAAGCCGGATCTTGGCTCCAACTGGATCGTCGGCGTAGTCGGCGCGCTGCAGCTCGATGTTGTGGTGGACCGCCTGCGCGCGGAATACGGCACGGAAATTGGCTTTGAAGCCGTTCCCTACACGACCGCCCGCTGGATCGAGACCGACAGCCAGACCCTGCAAAAGATGATCGAAGGCCACCGCATGTCGATCGCCAACGACCGGGACGACAAGCCTGTGTTCCTGTTCAAGAACGCCTGGGAAGTCGGCCACATCACCGAAAAATTCTCCGATGTCACGTTCCGCGAAACCCGCGAGATCGTCTACGAGGGCTGAGAAACAAGGGCCTTTTCTGACATGACCGTCACTCTTCGCCCCGTCGCGCCATCTGATTGCGATCTGATTTGCCGGCACCGGTATGACATGTTTCAAGCGGCCGGCGATCAAGAGGCCGCAAAAGCTGCCTTGAGCCCGGCCTATCGAGAGTGGCAGCAAAACGCACTCCAGTCCGCGGCTTACTTCGGCTTCATAGCTGAAGTGGGCAGGGTTGCTGTCGGCGGTGTTGGGCTGATGGTCATCGACTGGCCTCCCCACCATCTCCACCCGGACGTCTTGCAACGCGGCTATGTGCTGAACGTTTTTGTCGAACCGGCCCACCGGGGAAAGGGGATCGCCAAAAGCCTGATGGTCGCATCCGATGACGCCTTCAAGGCGCGCGGGATAACCCATGCCGTTTTGACCGCGACCGATCAGGCCCGGCCACTTTACGAACGAGACGGGTGGCGGCAAACGGCTCAGATGGCCAAGGAACTTCGCTGAAACTGCTCAGGTAACCTCATACACCACTCAGAACACATCCGTTTGCGTGTCCATCAAGATGTAAAGCCCCGCGACGATCATGACGAGCGGGGCGAGGCGTTCGAAGAATTTCTCTGCAGCCGGTGTTGGCTTTATGAGACGGCTCAAGAAGGTCCCAAGTGCCAAAAGCGTTGCGACCGCGATCAGGGCGCCGGAGAGGACGAAACGGTCGAGCTCGGGTCTCGTATCTGCAAAAAACGTTGCCATCAAAACGAATGTGTCGGTGCTGAGTGCCAGGAAAAGGACAACCACCCCAATGATCGATCCTGGGGCCGGCGGATTCTTTTCTGTGACCGCGGGTCTTCGGCGGTTTTTCAAGACTTCGCGAAAGCCGAGTGCTACCGGCACAATTCCAAGTAAACCAAGATCGGCCGGCGTCAGAAGCGCGGCTCCACCGCCCACCAGAACCGCCCCGCCTATAACGACGACCTGTGCCAACACAAAACCAACGATGGCCGCCGGTTTACGTCCCGTGGCCGCAAGCGCCAAAAAGGCGAACAACCCGTCGATGTTGGTGAGTATATAGGTGGTTGCGACAGAGAGCGCAAAAAACATCCAGCAGATCCAAGGCCATGGCGTTTCAAGTACGACCATCAGTCATAAACACGCCAAGCCAGCCTGTCCCGGAAAAAAGGTCATTGACGCGAGTTGCACAGCCCGTAGAGCGGCATTGTGTCCTATGCACAAGTTCACTCTTTAGATGCGCGCCATTGTGATCTTTCACCAGCTTGGCTTATCGACTTACTAATAAACTTTGCCGGGCAGGCAGACACAGACGCCTGGACAGGTCTCGCAAGAATTGAAGAGGTCTGAAAACTCCGGACTAAACCGAAACATCAGCTCAATGCTTACCTGCGACCGAAACGCTATAACCGTCTACTCAGCAGGCTCCCCCATTGGGCGTTCAGGCGCCGGTTCAGTCTTGTCCGGCCGTGTTACAAGAAAAATTCCGAAAACAATGAGGCCAAGAGCCGGCCAGGTGGTCCAGCCGGGCTGTTCGCCGAGCACAGTGATCCCCAGCAAGGTGCCGATCACAGGCACTGCATAGTTCACCTGCTGCAGCCGGGCGGCTCCGATGCGCGGGATCAAGTAAAAATAGATCAAAGCCGCGAGCGCTGTTGGTCCCAGCCCCAAATAAAGGACTGCGGCCAGCGCCGGCACCGGCGCAGCGGGCAGACCAATTTCCGATACGAACAGAGCCATGTATCCGCCCAGCGCCAATAGCCCGATGAAAACCGACGCCGCGGCCATTTGCAAGGGGTCAGGAAAGGGAAATCTCCGCGAGAAAAGCGCCGTGAAGGCATAACAACAGGCTGCCGCAACCAGGCAAAGCTGAGGCAGAAGACTGCCAATCCGGCCTGCACTTAAGTCCGGTGCCGCCAGCACAGCGACTCCGGCAAAACCGGCGAGCGCACCGAACACTTTCAGTCTCGTCAGGCTTTCCTCACAATGGACCAGTGGCGCGACGACCAGCGTGATGATCGGGGCAATGCCCATGATCAGTGCGGCAAGCCCGGTGTTGACCTCCTGTTCTGCGTAACTGATCAGAAGAAACGGCAAAACGTTTCCGCTGACGCCGACCACGGCTGCAATGATCCAGCCGTGGATCCCAAGATTGAACCCGCCTCCTCTCAGCAGCAGCACACAGCCCAGAACGGGCGCCGCAATCGCCATACGCGCAAGAACCAACATGGCCGGATCCATGTCTTTGACGGCAACACCAATCGCCAGGAACGAACTGCCCCAGAGCGCTGCGAGCACCGACCACAATAGAAAGTCTCTTGCCTGCATGGGCCTATCCTCTAAACTGCTATGAAAGAAATAGCATGCTATTATTTTAATAGCAATGGAGGATAAATGACCGACATCCCCGTTCCCGGAAAGGCTGTCCGCGGATCGCGCAGCGGCGCGCCGATCATGGCCTTGTTCGACTTACTGGGACGCCGCTGGGCGATGGGGGTCGTCTGGACCTTGAGCGAAGAGGGCCCCTGCACATTCCGTGCATTACAGGAGGCTTGCGAGAGCATTTCTCCGGCTGTTTTGAATGCCCGGCTGAAAGAACTTCGGGCCGCTGGGTTCGTCACACAAGGGGATGGCGGGTATTGCGTGACACCGCTTGGGCAGGAGGTCTATGAAGCGCTGCTGCCACTGTCCAAAGTGTCGAAGGTCTGGGCGACGCACATTGAGCAGAGCGTATCTGATACAACTGATTAGCGCTGGCCGCCGACCTCAAGAAATCGCCAAACGGATCAAAACGGCTGCGCTGGCAATGATGTGCGCAAGCGTTATGACGACGGACGCGCCATGCAGAACCTTGAAACGTTTTGTTTCGCCCGCATCGGTCGCCGCATTGATCATTGGCATCAGGACCTGTCTTGCAAAGATCGCTGATGCCGCGATCAGGACCATTACCACGCAAGAGACCACATCCAGAAATCCGGTTCCAAGCGCCGCGGCCAAGGATGTCGCGATCACAAAAAGATAAAAGTGCGGGAAGGCTTTCCGGATAAGGGGTCCCGCCGTTTCCGCCGGCAGCGCTGTGAAGACGAAGGCCGCGAAACCAAAGGAATAGAGCGTCATGCCGCCGAACAGCAGCGCAGTCACAAGAAGGGTGGCTGAGGTGACGATCATTTCTTCGGTCTCCGTGTGACATTGGGCAAAATGTAGGGAACGGCTGTCTGGTACTGCCGGAAGCGGTCCCCGAACTGTGAGGCGAAACGCCGTTCTTTCAGGATCGGTGCGAGCAGGCAATACGCCGTTAGCGAACTCGCAACGGCGAGCTGGTCAGGCGTCCAGACCGGTACCGTCCAGGTGGTCAGCGCAAAGGACACATAAATTGGCTGGCGGATGATCTTGAAAAGCCCCGTCTCCGGCATGTCCGGGAAAATCGGGCGAATGTTCTGCGCCAGCGACATCCAGCCAAGCGCGCCTGACTGCACCTCGGCGCCTGCGTCATAACTCGCCTTGATCAACAACAGCCATGAGAGGGTGTAAAGCCCGCACAAAACCCAGAAGACTGCCCCATCCGCCTGCCACCAGATCACACCGCTTGGTGTCCAGAACGCAAACAGCAAAAGCAGCTGGAGAGAGGCGATGATGGCAAAGGTTGTGGTCGCCAATGTCTTGCCATGCCCGGACGGGGCGAGCGCCGACAGCCACTTCCGCCCGCGAGCTGACAGGAGCACGGAATGGATCAGCGGGAACTGGAGCAAAAGGAGCGCATTGGCGAAATACCGCCATGGATCCGGAAGCGTACCGAGGCTGCGGTTCATCCCGAAAAACATCGCGGCGATCATGGCAAGGACTGCGGCTGCAAAGAGCGTGTGGCAGATGAGGCCATAAAGATAGGCGAGCGCAATCCGGCCGCGCCCAGGCGGGACGGACAACAACCCCGCCACCAGGCGAAGCAGTCTTTTCAAAGGCTTCAGGTCAACCAGCATCATCGCCCACAACACCTAGCGTCATGCGTCCTTATCGCCAGTGGCACTTGACGGTTTGTCGCAGAGGTCTGAGAGAACCCGAAAAACTTGGACCAGGACCGGCCGAAAATCGCAAGAAGCCTTTGGCGTCCCCGGTCATCTTCCCAGTGAAACTGCATTATCCCAGTGAGACTGAATTAGGCTTGAGGGAGAACTGAATGTCTGAACCAGTTGTTGCGCAAAAGGCGCGCTATCCGATCGAAGTTGAAGCGGGCAAAAACTGCTTCTGATGCGCCTGCGGCAAGAGCGCGAAACAGCTGATTTGCGACGGTAGCCACAATGGCACCGACTTTGCGCCGGTGAAATACACGGCGCAAAAGGACGGCAAAGCGTTCTTGTGCGGCTGCAAGGCAAGCAGCAAGTCTCCGCTTTGCGATCGGACGCACAGCAAGCTTGAAACACAAAACAGCCGGACCGGGGAACCCCAATCCGGCTGTCTTCAGCTGTTCATAAAGTCAGGACGCCCGGGCTGCGGACGGCGGCAATTCGATATCGATGCCAAGCGTGGTGACATCGCCGTCCCGGTCCATTTCCAGCCGAACGGCATCGGGATCGATATCGATCCGCTTGGCCACGACCGCAAGAATGTCTTCGCGAAGACTGGAAATCAGCGCTGCATCATCGCTGTTGCCGGCGCGTTCATGCGCGAGAAGGATCTGCAGCCGGTTCTTGGCAACCGAAGCGCTTTGGCTTCTCTTGCCAAAAAGGCTCAGGATGTTCATGCCGCCCTCCCCTTGAAGATCTTGCCGAACAAGCCCTTCTTTTCTTCCGGGATGGTGACGGGAATGTTTTCCCCCAAAAGGCGCCGAGTCGCTTCCATATAGGCACGGGCCGCGGGCGAGCCTTCATCGGCCAGCGTGACCGGCAGGCCCACGTTGGAGGCCTTCAGGACGTCCTTGCTTTCCGGGATCACGCCAATGAGCGGCACGGACAGGATGTCCACTACATCGTCGGTTGCCAGCATGTCGCCTGTTTTGGCGCGGGCGCTGTCATACCGGGTGATCAGGAGGTGCTTGGGCATGCGCCCGCCCTGCTCCGCCACTTGGGTCTTGGCATCCAGAAGCCCGATGATCCGGTCGCAGTCGCGCACGGAGGAGACTTCAGGGTTGGAGACGATGATGGCTTCATCGGCATGGCGCATGGCCAGCGTCGCGCCGCGCTCAATGCCCGCCGGGCTGTCGCAGACGATCCAGTCGAAGTAATGGCGCAGTTCGCTGATGACGCTGGCAACGCCCTCTTCGGTGAGGGCGTCCTTGTCCCGGGTTTGGGAGGCAGGCAGAAGGAACAGGTTGTTCAACTTCTTGTCGCGCACCAAAGCCTGCTTGATGGTCGCCTCGCCGCGCACCACGTTGACCAGATCGAACACGACGCGCCGTTCCGCGCCCATGATCAGGTCCAGGTTGCGCAAGCCCACATCGAAGTCGATGGCACAGACCTGATAACCTTCCTTGGCCAGCGCTGAGGCGATTGCGGCGGATGTGGTTGTCTTGCCAACCCCGCCCTTGCCTGACGTGACCACAACGACTGTTGCGTTGCTCATGGTGTTCGTCCCACTTGTTGACGGTGCAAAGGCTCTTCGCGGCCCCGACCGGAGTTAATTCAGTTGTTCAAAGACAAGGCTTTCGTTTTCAAAGCGGATCTGCGCCGGTGCGTTGCGCAGGGCCGCGTCAAAATCGTCGGCAACCTTGTAAAGTCCGTTGATGGACACCAGCTCAGCGTCCAGTTTCGAGCAGAAGATCCGCGCGCCATCCCGTCCGGAAACCCCGGCCAAAGCGCGTCCGCGCAGGGCGCCGTAAATGTGGATTGATCCGCCCGCGATGATCTCCGCGCCGGAGCTGACCGAGCCGACAATCGTTACATCGCCGTCCGGATGCAGGATGCTCTGCCCGGAGCGCACATGTTCGGTAATGACGATCGACGACCCATTGGCCTCTGGCACCGCCCGTCGCTGCCGGTCTGCTTTCTTGGCAGCCGGCTTCTCAGCGGTCTTGACCACCGGGTCCGGATCGGATGCATCTGTTTTCGCTGCCTTTTTGGGCGCATCGGTCTTGCCAATTGTCTTTTGGCCAGCAGCCTCTGTCACCGGCTCATTCCCGGCAGCGGTTTCCGGGATTTCGACATCTGCCGTCAGTCGTCCACCGCCAAAACTCGGCGGCATTCCGGGCTTGAGACGCGTTCCGGAAATCCCGTCGATGCCGAAAACCCGCACGGAACGTTCGCTCAAGCCGCTCAAAACGGTTTCAAGGTCCTCAATCGGGATCTTGGTGCCCCGCACGTCCAGAACGATCGGCCGGTCGATGAAAAACCCCGGTGTGCGCGCGATAATCCGGTCGATCTCCTTGAACCAGTCCTGATAGGGCGGCTCGGGAGATAAAACGATCGCAATGAAGGATTTTCCCTTGAACTTCATCAAAGAGGCCCGGCGTCTTTCTCAAACGGAGTGCTTAGTCGCATAAACCTATCATTAACCGAACCGGACAATTGGGCAGCGGACCGTTTTCCACGGATATCCAAATTCTTCCGAGTTTTCAGGCAATTGTCGGGTCTGCGGTGTCTCTCCTGGCGGGTCTGCACTTCATACCTGACAAAACTGCGGATCCAATCGGCAGGAATCACCCCGAATACAGGGCGATTCTGTCAATTTGAGCCACCGCCGGTTAACCGAATTCCAGATGAGAGCTTCACTTTCGCCATATTGCAATGCAATATAAGCTATCTAACAACCGAGCGCGCTGACCGAACCTGGAACAAAAATGAGCAATTTCAGCGATGTAATGGATTATTTGGGCCTGTCTCAGGATGAGGCAGCTCGCGTCCTCAACTCATCTGCAGACGAAATTGTTCGCTGGCGCAACACAAACGAGGCGCCGCCCCTGCACATCTGGCAGTCGCTGGTGCAGATGCTCGACGACGTCCGCAGATCCGCCGAAGAGGCCGCAAAATCCGCCGATCTCGATCATCTGGAGGCGTCCGACCTCAACCGTGTCACGCTGAACATGCCGAGCCAGATGTCCTCCGATCTTGCCGGCCCAAAGCGCGCCGCCACCGCCCTTGCCGTCGCCACCCTTGCCCGGGTATTTGTCTAAGGCGTCAGCCGTCAGACGGTGACCGGTTGCCGCAAAAGGAAAAGATTTTTATCTCCACCATTTGTCACTGCCCGGCCTGACCCACTGCTGTCCGGCTACACTTACCGGATCTTGCCTATCTTTCTGTATTTAATAACGAATTCCGAGCTGTCAGTTTATTGGACATGAAACGGAAATCTCCGCTTGCTCCCTTCTCCCCCCTTGAGGGGGAGATGTCAGCTTTAGCTGACAGAGGGGGTGACGATCCGCGCTAAACAGCAAACACTTTGAAATTTGATAGGCTTATACCCCCCTCTGTCTCCTGAAGGAGACATCTCCCCCTCAAGGGGGGAGAAGGACCAAGTGGCAAAGCCATGCCAAAAAGAACACTTGTGTCGCTTAACCGGACAGCAGTGGGTCAAGCCCAGGACGACGGTGGCGGGTGCGGCAGCACATTTAGCCAACCAAATCAGACAGACCCTGGAATAGAGTGAACCCTGCACGCCGTGGGAGGACCGGTTCCGATCAATAAAACCGCGCATTCTGGCCCGCCGTGCCACCATGCCCCTCTATGTCACCCCGGACGCAGCGGAGCGGAGATCCGGGGCCCACTCATTCGCAGAGCCGTCCGGACAGGACGTTTCAACGAGCGGCAAGGCGAGTAGGCCCCGGCTCAGCGCTGTGCTTGGCCGGGGTGACACTGTGATTGCAAACAGCGCCTGTGTTCCACATCACCTTCGCCTGAACTTAAATCGATTAGAAAAATGTGCACAGCAACCTGATTTTGGCTCATTCCCGCCTTTGGCCAACCCAGGTTTTCTGCTAACACTCGTGCCGGTGCGGCGCTTTATCAGACCGCAGGAAATTCCCTGACCTTGCCACTCGGCAGATGGCCAGACCCTCAAAAAACCCGCTTCTTCAAGGCCGCTGCCTATGTCCGCATCGCTCAAAGGCTTTTTGTTCGCTCTCAGCGGCTTTGCGATCTTTTCCACCCATGACGCCTTGATCAAGGCGCTCGGCGGCACCTATCCGGCCTTCCAGATCATCTTCTTCTCGGTCCTGTTCGCCTTTGTGCCCGTCTCCCTGATCATTCTGGCGGACGGCAAGGCGGACAATTTCCGGCCTCGGCGGCCCGGATTGGTGCTCTTAAGATCAAGCCTTGCGATCGTCGCAATGTCCGGCGGGTTTTATGCCTTTACCGTTCTGCCGCTTGCCGAGGTCTATGCCCTCCTTTTTGCAACGCCGCTGCTGGTCACCGCCCTGTCCGTGCCGCTCCTTGGCGAAACCGTGCGTTTTCAGCGCTGGATCGCGGTCATTGTCGGATTGATCGGCGTGGTGATCGTCCTACGTCCCGGTGTCAGCGCGCTGTCCGCCGGCCACATCGCCGCGCTTTTGTCGGCCAGCGCGAACTCGGTCTCCTCGATCCTGGTGCGCAAGATCGGCGGGCAAGAACGCTCTGCGGTCCTGATCCTTTATCCGATGATCCTGATGTTGATCGTGATGTCCATCCTGATGCCGAGCTCCTACCAGCCGATGGCCGTGGGCGACCTGGGCTTGATGGCGGCAATCGGGTTCCTGTCGGTGATTGCCCAATCGGCCATCATTGGCGCCTACCGTGCCGCGCCCGCCGCCGTTGTCGCGCCGCTGCAATACAGCCAAATCCTGTGGGCCGCCCTGTTCGGCGCGCTGTTCTTTTCAGAAACACCGGATTTTTATGTGGCGCTCGGCTCGGCGATCATTGTCGCGTCCGGCCTGTTCGTGGTCTGGCGCGAGGCCCAGGAAAACGTCTCCGCCCGCCGTCCGGTCACACGCAGTGCCAGCTTCCGCTTCAACACCGGCTACGCCTCCAGCGTCAACCGGGCGGAGGACAAGGACGACGACGAAAAGCCGGATTAGGTGGGAAGGGATTTCGGGGCTGGGGCGTACAATAATCTCCCAAACCTCTCCGCCGTCATTGCCGGTATTGGTCCACTGCTGTCCGGGTCAGCTACACGAGTGTTCTTTTTAGCATGGTTTTCCTCTTGATCCTTCTCCCCCCTTGAGGGGGAGTTGTCTCCTTCAGGAGACAGAGGGGGGTATAAGCCTATCAAATTTGAAAGTGTTTACTGTTTAGCGCGGATCGTCCCCCCCCTCTGTCCGCAATTGCGGACATCTCCCCCTCAAGGGGGGAGAAGGGAACAAGCGGCAGCCTTCGTTTCATATCCCGTGGGGGCAAAAAGTTCGGAAATCTCTCTTGAACACAACGAGATACAAAAGAACCCGAAACCCTAACAGGACAGCAGTGGATAAAGTCCGGCAATGACGGATGGAGGTTTAGATGCATGCGGCGCATCCAACGACCACCATCTCCTGGATGGTATGACTGCGTCGCAGGGGGCGTCGGCCCTATTGGATGGGCCGCACATAGCCGGTCTAATCCGGAACTATCCGCGCTCTTGCAAATTCGAAATCAATTCGCAGCTTGGCGGCTTCGATCGCGTCGTGGAGAGCGCCGCTCATGAAGATCTTCCCCCTAAGCTTGGGGTCAATCCAGATATCGGCGCCTAGAAGAGAGGAGGCAGAGACAGCGATATCAAAATCTTGTGGCTCGATCGAAGCTTTCCAGCGATGAAACCCGGTTTGCGGGTTGCGCGCTGTAGCGACGACATTCACGCTCTCCTCCGGAACAAGGCAGTCCTTCTGAGACCCGAAGTTCAGAAAATAAAATGGCCCCGGTAGCCGTGTGGTCTTGTCCATTTCGTAGATCGGAAACTCGACAAGCTCGCCATCGCCAAGATCAAAGTCCTTGAGCAGTTCTGCCAGTTTTCCTTTTACGGCGATAAATCCATCCACCCAAAACAAGTCTTTGACCCGTGACCACCGCTTTTGATCAAAAACATAGGCGGATTCTACGAATTCTTCCCGGCTTAGTTTCTCGCCTTGCGAAGCCCGATTCACATTTTTCATATGTTCTTCGGTCGGCGCTCCCATTTCAAACTGAGGTGGCGCCCAATCCTGCCCGTAGTGCTTCTCTCGGATCCCGAGCTTGTTTCCCAGTAAATAGTTGCTTCGTACACTGCTGACCCAGATTTCCTCTGACACGGACCTAACCTCCCAGAACGGTCTCCACCGCCTTGGCGCAAGCGAGCAGGTTTTCATCCTCACCGCCCGGCGCGATCAGCATGGCGCTTAAAGTTATGCCGGCGTTTTGATAGGGCAGCGCGATGCCGCAGCCATCGCAGACGTTGGCGAGTGAGGGATTGCGCAGGGCCAGAAGATTGAGCCGGTTGAAATCGCCATCGTCGGCCAGATCGGCAATTTTTGGTGGCAGAATGGGCGTTGTCGGCAAGATCAGAATGTCACTGCCGACCTCCTCGGCAAAGGCCTTGATCAAGGTTTGACGCCGGTTCAGCGTTTGCCGGTACTCTACGGCAGAAATTTCTTCCGCCCGGCCCATGCGCGCATGCACACGCGGGTCGAACTGGTCCGGTGATGTCTGGAAATGATCCTCGTAATGAGCCCGCGATTCCACCGACGTCATGTGCCACGGCGGAACCTTTGCATAGAGATCGATGACGGCGAGATCCTTCTCGACAACCTCTAAACCGGCCGCGCGCAGTTTTTCGACAACGGCTTTGAAACCCTCGGCAACGGGCGCCTCGATCTCGTCAAAGCCGAAGTTTTTCGGCACCACGAGGCGAGCCACCTTGGGCTCTACCGCTTGGACGGTGCGGCCGGCCATCACCTGCCAGGCAAGTTCACACTCGGAGACGCTTTTCGCCATTGGGCCAAAACTGTCGAGACTGTCGGAAAGCGGCTTGCCGCCCGCCATCGAGACAGTGCTTTGCGTCGGCTTGAAGCCGGTGATGCCGTTGAACGCCGCCGGGATGCGCAAGGACCCACCGGTGTCACTGCCGATCGCAATGTCGCAAAGACCCAGCGCCACAGCGACCGCCCCGCCACTGGTCGATCCGCCCGGCGCACAGCCTGGATAAAGGGTGTTTTCCGGCGTGCCGTAATGGGGATTGAGGCCGAGCCCGGAATAGGCAAATTCGGACATGTTGGTGAGGCCGGTGAACACCGCACCTGCCGCATCCAGCCGGGCAATCGCGGGCGCATCCTCCGGTGCCGGCGGATCGTTTTTCAGAACGGTCGTGGCAGACGTCGTCACTTCCCCGGCAACATCAAACAGCGCCTTGACGCTGACCAGTGCTCCTTTGAGCGGACCGTCATTTTCGGCCGCTTTCGCCGCCTGCTGGCGGGCTCGGGGCTCCAGGAGCTTGATGTAGACTTGGGCCGCCGCCGGGTCGCTTTTTGCCTTCTCCAGGGCTGCCTCCAGCCGCTCACCCACCGTCTTCACGTCCCAGGGAAACGCCGCTTCCATTCTGCTCAATCCTTGCAAAAAATTCGTATGGTCCAACCCTGATAGCACGAAAGGCCACACCGAAAAGAGCTTTCAATAGCGGAGGTTCCTCAAATTGACAGCAATAACGAAGCTGATGATCACAGAGTGTCTGGAACGGTGTTGGCCAAGGAGAAACCCGTCACCCCGGACTTGATCCGGGGCCCACTCGTTCACAGAGCGTCAACCTAATGCCCCTTGGCTTGCAGCAAGTGGACAAGCGAGTAGATCCCCGATCGTGTCGGGGATGACACTATTGGGAGGCGCTAGGCACCGTACCCCTCTTTCGCCGGACTTGATGCAGTAATGTCCGAATTACCTTTTGCACAGTGTGTATAGCTGAATCTCAAACCCTCGCCTTGTCGCTCCAACGAAAGCTGGGATCCAGTAACCTCATGAAATAACGTTATTTCCGACCGCATACGACGCGGGGTAATGGGTCCCAGCCGGAGTTTATGCCCACGGAGGCGGGTGCTGGGGCGACAAGCCAAGAACCGTTTTGCGGCACCCGTCTAATATGCCCAAACAGGACAGCACTGGATCAAGTCCAGCAATGACGGAGGGAGGGTGGCTTCGACATCACGCTGTGGAATAGTCGACAGCGCCCGAAAGACTGAGTTGGTTCAGAGAAAAACAAACGGGCGCGCCGATAGCGCGCCCGCTGCAAAAACAGATGGACTGACCGGACCGATCAGTAGGTCATCATCGGCGCAAGTTCCTTGGCCTGATCGACCCACTTTGTGACCTGGGTCTCGCTCGGTACCTGGCGCACGAGGCTCTTTTCGTCGTTCACTTCTTTCATTTTCGCTGCAAGGTTCGCCGCGTTGCGGTGCTTGAGTTCCTTGACGGTGTCCACACCGGCCGCTTCCAGAAGCTCGGAATACTCTTCACCGACGCCGCTGATGCGCATCAAATCGGCCATGTTGGCCCATTTGAGGATGCGCTTGCCGTCAATGCCGGTTTCCTCTTCCAACGCCTTGCGGCCCTTCGGGTCCTTTGCCCGCTCAAGATACGCTCCCGTTGTCTTGATGCCGATTTCGCCGAGTTTGGCGGCATAAGTCGGGCCGATGCCCTCGATCTCATCGATGGAATAAGACATCCTCAATTCACTCCCGTTGCACCGGCGGCCAAACCCTGGGGCAATTAGACGATCTGGCTCAGTCCCGGAATTTTCGCAATTACCTCATCAACAACGTCATCCCCGGCTTTTTCTTTAGCATAAGAGACGAGTTCTTTGACAAGCCCTTGTATTTCGCCCATGCCGAGCCCGGCTTTGTTGAGCTCGTTGAGCGCCGCCATCGCGCCCATTGTGCCGCCCATCATGTTGCCTATTCCGCCCAGAAGGCCTCCGCCACTGGTTCCTGCACGAGCCGCCAGAAGATCCGCAGCACCCGGCAGAGCATCAAGCACCTGCTGCATTTTTTCTGCCGGTGCTTCCTTGTTCAAAAAGCCCAGGATAATCCCGAGACCATCCTCGGCCTGCTGCTGTTCGATGCCTGCTCTTGCCATGATGCGGCTGATCAGTTCTTGCATGTTGTCACGTCCTGAAGATTGTGCCGGAGGCCTCCGGCAAGTTTGAAGTTGCCTCCCTATACAGGCTCGATGACAGCTTCGTCGACGGCATTTGGTCTAACACGCGCAATTTTCAAAAGACTGGGCTAGGTTGTTTCCGTAAGGGACGGATTCGGGGGACGAATGTGAGTAAGGACAGTCAGATTTTTGTTGGGTTCAGCGCCAAGGACGAAGCGCTTTCATTGAAACTGGCCAACCGCCACGGCCTGATTGCCGGGGCAACGGGAACCGGCAAAACCGTTTCGCTGCAGATCCTTGCAGAAGGATTTTCCAAAGCCGGAGTGCCGGTATTCTGCTCCGATATCAAAGGGGATCTTTCGGGTCTGGCAGCAGCCGGTACATCAAAGGACTTCCTGGAAAAGCGCGCCAAAGAGGTTGGGATTGTCAAGACCTACAGCTATGAAGCGGTGCCAACGGCCTTTTGGGATCTCCTCGGCAAACAAGGCCACCCTATCCGCACGACCGTATCGGAGATCGGCCCGCTTCTCCTGGCCCGCCTTCTGGAGCTGAACGACACCCAGGAAGGCGTGCTTAATGTCCTGTTTGAGCTCGCCGATGACGAAGGCCTGCTGCTGCTCGATCTCAAGGATTTGAGAGCCATGCTGACCCATGTGGCCGAGCGGGCCTCCGAGCTGTCTACCGTCTACGGCAACGTCTCGAAATCCTCGATTGGTGCCATTCAGCGGCGACTGTTGGTTCTGGAGCGTCAGGGCGGCGAGCATTTCTTCGGTGAACCGGCGCTCGACATCCGCGATTTCATCCGGACAGCCCCGGACGGGCGCGGCATGGTGAATATCCTGGCTGCCGACAAGCTGATGACGGCGCCGCGTCTTTATGCAGTGTTCCTGCTTTGGCTGCTCTCCGAACTCTTTGAAGAACTCCCTGAAGTTGGAGATCCGGACAAGCCGAAGCTCGTCTTCTTCTTCGACGAAGCACATCTCCTGTTCAACGGCGCCCCCAAGGCGCTTCTGGAAAAAGTGGAACAGGTGGTGCGCCTGATCCGCTCCAAGGGCGTCGGGGTCTATTTCGTGACGCAAAACCCGCTGGACATCCCCGAGACTGTGCTGGCCCAGCTCGGCAACCGGATCCAGCACGCCCTGCGCGCTTTTACGCCGCGCGATCAAAAGGCGGTGCGGGCGGCAGCCGAAACCTTCCGGCCCAACCCGGATCTTGATACGGAGCGTGTCATTACCGAGCTTGGCGTTGGTGAAGCGCTGGTCTCGACGCTGGAAGGCAAAGGCATTCCCTCCATCGTCCAGCGCACGCTGATCCGTCCGCCCTGTTCGCAATTGGGACCGGTCACCCAGGCGGAACGAAGGACCCTGATCCAGTCCAGTCCCGTCTTCGGGCTCTATGAGCGGCAAAGAGACCGGGTGTCAGCCTATGAAGTCCTGACGAACCGCGCCGAAGAGACCCAGCGGATGGAACAAAGGCAGGCGGAAAAGGACGACAAGTTTGCGGAAAAGCACGGCGAACCACGCCGCACGCGTTCGGGTTTTCAATTGCCGGATTTTGGACGTGACGACCGTCCGCGCCGGCAGAGCCGCCAGCGGCGGACGCAGCGGCGCAGCCAGCGAGACACGGCTTTCGAAGCCGGTTTGAAGTCAGCTGCCCGCAGCTTTGGCACATCTCTCGGCCGCGCCCTCGTGCGCGGTCTGATGGGATCCTTGAAACGCGGCAATTGATAAGAACGGAGAAACGGCGATGGCGTCCCCGGAACTGCTGATCGAGCAGCGTGCCTTGACCGTCGGGAAATGGTCGAACCTGTTCATGGCGTTTGCCGGCATTCTGGCCTCCTGGCTGTCCCGCTCGGACGCCATGCTCGTGGATGGGCTTTATTCGGCCGTCAACTTCGTTTCAGCGATTGCAGCTGCACGGATTGGCGCGCGGGTCGGCCTTCCCGCCACCCGCAGCCGTCCGTGGGGCCATGACTTCGATGAGGTGCTCTATGTCACCTTTCGCAGTCTCATTCTGATCGGCATCCTGGTGTTTGCAGGCTTTGTCTCGGGCACCAAGATCTGGACGTTTTTCACTGGTGGCGACGTGCCGGAGCTGGTCTTCGGTCCGATTGTCATCTACTCGGTGGTCATTGTCGCAATCTGTCTTGCCCTTGCCTTCAATTATCACCGGGCGTACCGCAAGACCGGCCAGCGAAGCGCGGTGCTGAAAACTGAATCCCGGGCTGCCATGATTGACGGGGCCTTGAGTGTCGGTACTGGCGCTGCACTCCTGTCTCTACCCTTCTTGCAAGGCACGCCTCTTGGACCTTATGTGCCGATTGGTGACGCGGTGATTGTGGTGCTGCTGATCCTGGTGATTATATGGCAGCCACTCTCTTCGTTCCGCTCCACCCTGGCCGACCTGTCCGGCACCAGCGCGCCACGAAAGACTTACTCGAAGGTATCCCGCGTTGCCCGCGATCTTGCAAAAGAATACGGTTACAAGCTGCATCGGGTTGCGGTGCTGCAAGCCGGGCGCATGCATTATGCCGCCATCTACATTGATCCGCTGAAGCCCATCGAGGCCCATGACGTCGATGTTTTCAAGGACAAGGTATCAGGGCGGCTTGAAGATGTTGTCGGGCCGACCCGTGTGGAGGTGATGATCACCGCCCGCAATGGTCTGAAGACTTCCGCAACGGCGGCAAGCGCTTAAGGAAAACGCATTGCGCCCCGCCCGATCTTGTGGCCTTTTATGCCCTTCTCAAGGCCGCTTGCAAGCTGGCCTTTCACATCCTGTTTCATAATTTAAGGACATGTCATGAGTTCCATCGACAAGGTATTGGCGCGCATTGATGCCGACCTGGACAACAGTCTCGATCGCCTGTTTGAACTCCTCAAAATCAAGTCCATCTCCACCGACCCGGAATTCAAGGCCCCGTGCCGGGAAGCTGCCGAGTGGCTGGCGAAAGAATTGAACGACATTGGGATTGAGGCCTCCGTCCGCGATACGGAAGGCCATCCGATGGTCGTCGGACATCGCAAATCCGGTAAGCCTGGCCCGCATGTTCTGTTTTACGGCCACTACGATGTCCAGCCGGTCGATCCGCTGAACCTTTGGAACCGGGATCCGTTCGACCCTGCGATCGAAACCAAGGAAGACGGGACCAAGATCATCGTTGCGCGCGGAGCTGCGGATGACAAAGGCCAGCTGATGACCTTCGTGGAAGCGGCCCGCGCCTTCATCGCGGAAACCGGAGATCTGCCGGTCGATGTCTCCATCCTGTTCGAGGGCGAGGAAGAATCCGGCTCCCCGTCCCTTCATCCGTTCCTGGAAGCGAACAAGGACGAACTTTCCTGTGACATGGCGCTGGTGTGCGACACGGGTCAATGGGACGCCGACACTCCGGCGATTTCCGTCATGCTGCGCGGCATGGTCGGCGATGAAATCATCGTCAAGGCCGCCAGCCGGGACCTGCACTCCGGGTCTTATGGCGGGTCGGCGCAGAACCCGAACCACATCGTTGCCAACATCATTGCAGGCCTCCACGATGAGAACGGCAAGATCACGTTGCCGGGCTTTTATGACGGTGTCATCGACATGCCGGAAGAGGTCACGGCGATGTGGGACAAGCTCGGCTTTGATGTCGAGGAGTTCCTCGGCGACGTCGGACTGAAATACCCGCGCGGCGAAAACGACCGCACCCCGCTGGAGCACCTGTGGACGCGCCCGACCTGTGAGGTCAACGGCATGTGGGGCGGCTACCAGGGCGCTGGTACGAAGACCGTCATTCCGGCCGAAGCCCATGCCAAATTCACATTCCGCCTGGTCGGCGATCAGGATCCGGAAAAGATCCAGGACGCGTTCCGTGCCTATGTCCGCTCCAAGATCCCGGCAGACTGTTCGGTCGAGTTCATTTCCAAGGACGGCAGCCCGGCGCTCCGGCTCGATTTCGCCATGCCGGTTCTGGAGAAAGGCAAGAAGGCCTTGAAAGATGAGTGGGGCAAGGACGCAGCGCTCACCGGTATGGGCGGCTCCATTCCGATTGTAGGTGATTTCAAGCGGATGCTCGGCATGGATTCCTTGCTGATCGGGTTCGGGCTTGAGGACGACCAGATCCACTCGCCGAACGAAAAATACAACCTCAAGAGCTTCCACAAGGGCATCCGCTCGTGGGCGCGGGTTCTCGATGAGCTTGCGAAGGACTGAAGTTGAGCTCAAGTCTCCGGCCGCTAGGTGGCGGCCGGATTTCCCAGTTCGGAGAAAACCATGAAATCGATTTGCGTGTTCTGCGGGTCAAGTTACGGCGCGCTGGAAGACTACGCTGACGCGGCAAAAGCAACCGGTAAGGCCATTGCCGAAAAAGGCATGCGGTTGGTCTATGGCGGGGCGCGTGTTGGCTTGATGGGACGTGTTGCCGATGCAGCTCTGGAAGCTGGCGGCGAGGTGATCGGAGTTCTTCCACACTCGCTAAAGGAAAAGGAAATCGAGCACCAAGGTCTGACCGAACTGCACCTCGTCAAATCCATGCATGAGCGCAAGGCCATGATGGCGGACCTGTCGGACGGCTTCATCGCCCTACCTGGCGGTGTGGGGACGTTGGAAGAAATCTTTGAAGTCTGGACCTGGGGCCAGCTCGGCTACCATCAAAAACCCTGCGGATTTCTCAACATCAATGGCTACTACGACCACCTGATTGCCTTCCTCGATCATCAGACACAGGAAGGCTTTACTAAGAAAGAAATGCGGAACATGGCGCAGATCGCGGGCGCGCCAGAAGACCTCATTGCGCTGTTTGAACGCTATTCTCCGCCATCGATGCCCAAGTGGATCAAGAAGGACGAAACCTGAGTTGAGGGGACCAGTCTGACGGTTTGGGCGATTGAGATAAAATGCCCTGTGAAGAGTGTTAAAACTAACGAGCACATGGTTTCCTTGAGCCCATTGGTGGTGCTAAAACCCGCGTCGTGAAATTGCCTGTTCCCATGGCCGATGGAGTATCTTGTTTATGCGTTCGCCGATTGTTGCGTTCCTTCTGATTTCCGCTTTTTTGACCACAGCCTGTACACCGTCTGCTGACCTTGCGGCACCGGAAGCTGCGTTCCGGACATCCAATGTCACCCTGTTGCAAATCACCGAAGACCGGGTTGGCGGCATCACCGCAGAAACCGCCTATGCACCCAAGGCAATTGAGGCCTCCCTTCCCGGCTTTACCACCGAGGGCATTCAAACCGCCGTTGAAAACAACACAGAATGGGCATTGGCCGCGTTTAACACCGACGGCTTCCAGGTCTTGCAGGTGTTCAAGGGACAAAATGGCAAGGTGCGCACCGTTCATGGCGTCACCCACCATTTGCAAGGTCCCAATGGCGAACGCATCGGAATGACCTTCGCTGAGATCGGCACCGCGCGCGCTGATTGCCGCATTGGGCGCAACTTGTGGCGGGGTATGGCGATCTGCGAGTCGACCGGCCATCCGAATGTCGAACTGGTTTACGCCATACCGGGATACACCGGTCCGTTCGACGTGCTACCACCAGCCCAGGAACTCTTTGACGCGCAATTGCAGCGCATTCTGTGGACACCAAAGACCTAGGTCCCGACCCTAGAGGAACTGGTTTGAGGAATGCCGCAGCCTTTGTAACGAGTATTCCTCCTCCAAACGTTGCTGGTGACCTTTGCTGATTCTTGGCGTAAAGCCATGGTCCTATGACACACAGGACCTTACCCGATCCGAGGCACCTCGCCGGACAATTGATATCAGGCAACCGGGCCGCGCTTGCCCGCGCAATCACGCTTGTTGAATCCAAGAAACCGGAACATCGCAGGATCGCCCGGGAGCTGGTGCAGGAAGTCCTTCCGCGGACTGGCAAAGCGCTTCGGGTCGGCATCACCGGTGTTCCAGGCGCCGGGAAATCGACCACGATCGACACCTTTGGCTCCAATCTCACGGCAGCCGGCCACAAGGTCGCGGTTCTGGCAGTCGACCCGTCGTCCACACGCACTGGGGGGTCTATTCTCGGCGACAAGACGCGGATGGCCCGGCTGGCTGTCGACCGGAATGCCTTCATCCGGCCGTCGCCGTCCGCTGGCACTTTGGGCGGTGTTGCCGCCAAAACACGGGAGACGATGCTGCTCTGTGAGGCCGCCGGATTCGATGTCATTCTCGTCGAAACCGTTGGCATCGGGCAGTCGGAGACAACGGTCGCCGATATGGTCGATTTCTTTCTTGTGCTGATGTTGCCTGGAGCTGGCGACGAGCTCCAAGGCATCAAGAAGGGCGTCCTGGAAATCGCAGATATGATTGCCGTGAACAAGGCCGATGGCGATGGTGCCACGAGGGCAAGAGCTGCAGCCTCGGACTACCGCGCCGCATTGCATATTCTTGCTCCGAAAACGCCAACTTGGAGCCCGCCTGTGATCACGATCTCCGGACTTGCCAATGAAGGTCTGGACCATATGTGGGAGCAAGTAACGGTTTACTGCGAGCGCATGACCGCAAGCGGGGAATGGCAAAAACGCCGTGCAGACCAGCAAGTCTCGTGGATGTGGGATACACTGCAACAACGCCTGATGGAATCTCTGAAAACAAATCAGAAGACCGCCAACCGGCTGAAGACCTTGGAAGCAGATGTGCGCGACGGCACGACGGCGGTGTCCGTAGCGGTTGATGAACTATCCACCCTCATGGGCTTAAACGATTAATTGACTTATGAAAAATACTCAAAAAACGATACTTGTAACCGGTTTCACCCCCTTTCCTGGGGCCCCTGTCAATCCGACGCAACTCCTTATGAAGCGGCTACCGAAGCGCCTCGGTGTACATCAGCACGGCGTCGCCTATCACTTTGATGTCCTGCCGACGACCTGGGAGGCCCGGTCAAGCGTCACGGACGCACTTCGCCGTGAGATCCGGCCAGATGCCATCGTGCATTTTGGCGTTGATGGCACCCGTAAGGACATCAATGTGGAGAACCGTGCGGTCAACAAAGCCATTCAAGTCCGGTTTGACAGCGCCGGAAAAGGCCCCGGAAATCCGGAGCTCGACCCGAAGGGCGAACGTGCACGTACTGCAACTCTTCCCGCCGGGCATCTGGCCACAGCGGCGCGGCAGTCGGGAGCCTCAACAAAGGTGTCTCAGAACGCGGGGACCTACCTTTGCAATGCCACACTGTGGGATTCCATCGGGTCCGGCATCCCGAGCATTTTCGTCCACGTTCCGCCGCTGCCACGGACGAGATGGGATCCACGCCCGTCCCTGGCCTTGGTCGAAAATGCTGCGGTTAGTCTGCTGCAGGAACTCGCCCGCCGGATGCGGTAAGATCTGTGATCAGGTTTTCGGCTTGCGTGACGCAATCCCGCGCCATCCGGCTGGCAAGCCCGGCGCGTCCTAAAACTCGCATTCCGAAGTAAAGCGCCAACAGAGCCCGCGCTGTTTCTCCGGCACGGTGGCCCGCACAATCTGGCGGGGTCAAATCATCGTCCAGGGCTTTTTGAAAGGCCGCTTCCAGCCGTAGGGCCATAGCCTGCAACCTTTGTTCGATCTCACCGCCTTGCGCTGCCTTGTCTGCCATAGCGTTACATAAAAAGCAGCCAAGCCGGTCGCCGTCTTTCTCGGCCATGTCCGCGATTTTTGTAAGAAGGCTGAGGATGCGGTCCCGACCAGACCCATTTTCGGGGTTACCCAAAAAAGCAACCGTCGAAGACACAACCTGCCGATCATAGCGGTCCAGCGTTGCCAGATAGACCGCGTTCTTGTCTTTGAATGCTTTGTAGAAAGATCCCCTCGTGATCTTCATGGTCTTTAGAAGACGGGCAAGAGACGCTTCCTCATAGCCAAGGTCCCAGAACAGGCTCATGGCACTGTCCAGTGCTGTATCTGTTTCAAATTCCCTTGGTCTTGCCATCCGCTCGATCAGCCTCCTTCAGCTGCAACACAAACATCGGCACCTTTCGTGCGGTTTGCAAGGATGATCGGGCACCGATCGCCATGACACCATCGTCTTTTGGGTGGGTGTTCTCACGATTTCACAAACCGCTCACCGCTTCGTGCTTTGCAGATGATCACCCGAGCTCCCAACTTAGGTTCACCGGTGAGGGAAAATTTTTTTGGCAAATTTGGAACCGTTTGGTTCCTTATTTTCAAAATGTACTCCCTTGCCGATTACCCTGTCTTTTCTTGGAGTTTAAAAACATGTTTGCCAATCTGATCCGCGGCACCGTTGCTGCTGCTGTTGTTGCCGGCACTCTGGTGTCCAGCGCCTTTGCTGCAGGTGTTGATGTCAACGCAACCGTCACCGGCCTTGCTTTGCGCGGCGTTGACCCGGTTTCCTATTTCACCAATGGCGCTCCGAAAGATGGCGATTTCTCCATCACGTCGGTCCACAACGGTGCGACCTACCGGTTTACCTCTGAAGAAAACAAAGACCTTTTTGAAAAGAACCCTGAGAAGTATCTGCCGCAATACGGCGGGTTCTGTGCCTTCGGCACCGCGATGGGCGTGAAGGTAGATGGCGATCCGGACCTCTGGAAAATCGTTGATGGCAAGCTTTACCTGAACCTGTCCGAAAGCATCCAGGAGCGTTGGAACAAGGACACGGCGGGCTTCATTGAAAAAGGCGACGATAAGTGGACTGAAATCGAAAACGTCGATCCGTCCGAGCTGTAATACCTAAAAAGCAAGAACTCCCGACAGGCGGAGATGGCCTCATCTCCGCCTTTCTCGTCCTTGAACTTCCCGGCCGGCCGATCAGCCCCTTCAGCTCAAGGCAGTTGTTCTGCGGCTCAATTCAACAGAGTGCTGCTGGAGGCCAGCAGATTGTGCTGGAAAGTTCAATGTTTTGCTGTGTTCAGGAGGCACAAACCCCCAGCCGGTTTCCGTCCGGATCAAGAAAGGTAAAAAAACGAGCTGTTCCTTCAGAACCGATGTCCCCCACACGAACACCCTGCTCAGTAAGGGCCTTGTGCAGCTCTTCGATATCTTCGGTTAGAAAATTCATAAATTTGTCGACGCCAAAACCATTCTCCGGGAAGGCTACCGGCACCTTGGCGTCTGTCCTGACCAAACACAGGACAGTCGGAGAATGGTCTGAAAGCCTTATAACCGTCGCACCCGGCTCTTCCATGACAATGCTGCATCCCAGGATTTCCTGGTACCATTTTGCAGAACTGCCTGGATCGGATACCGGAATAAAGAGACCTTCAACACCTGAAAGCAGCGCTCCCATAAAACACTATCTCCATGTATTCATTAACATTTTCTCTTAACAATACACGATTGCCCCGGCACTTCCAATATGGACCGCAAAATTCGTTCACCTGGCACATCATTTGTGCGGATCGCTCCCAGGCAAATCGGCCAAACTCGCCACTCCAGTGCCATACGGCACACTGCTTGCTCTGAAGACCTCCAGAACAATCCGATTTTCCGTTTTGGAGCTGATCCGTGCCAAAAGACGCCAGAAATTGCCACGAACCTGTCCTAACCACACGGCGGGCGTTCCTAGCTGGCACAGCTTTGTGCCTTTCCGGGACAGCTGCCGGGGCCACGGTGGATGTGGCCGATCTTCGCGGATCAATCGACTCAGCCGATTTGGGCCTGCTGCCCAACGCAACGAATGACCAGACAGCGCAGTTCCAAAACGCTGTAAACCGCGCGGTCGAACGCGGCCGCGCCCTGTTTCTGCCGGCCGGCACCTATCCAGTGGCAAACTTACGTCTGCCGTCCGGTACACTGATTGTCGGCGTTCCTGGCCGGACACGCCTCGTTTATCAGGGCGGTGGCGGCCAGCTCATCCGGGCCGAAGGGGTCAGCAACATCGGCCTTACCGGAATTACGTTTGATGGAGCGAACCGCTCCATCGGCGACTTCACGGACGGTCTCTTGCACTTCATTGGGGTCCGCAATCTGGCGATCGACGAATGCGAAGTCGCCGGTTCAACCAAATCCGGGCTCCTGCTCGACCGGTGTTCCGGCCGGATAGAAAACTCCCGGATATCTGGGGCTGCTGAAGCCGGTGTCCGGTCCAATGAAGCTACCGGTCTCTCCATCATTGGAAACACCGTGACAGACTGCGCCAATGGCGGCATCTGGATACACCGCTGGCAGGACGGCGAAGACGGCACCATTGTTTCGGGCAACAGAGTTGAACGGATCAGCGCGCGGTATGGCGGCACCGGTCAGTTCGGCAACGGCATCAACGTGTTTCGGGCTGCCGGAGTTGTTGTCTCCAACAATAGGGTGGCCGACTGTGCCTTTTCCGCGATCCGTTCCAACGCCGGATCCAACATCCAGATCATCGGGAACTCGTGTTTGCGGTCTGGTGAGACCGCCATTTACAGCGAATTTGGTTTCCAGGGCGCCGTCATCGCCAACAACATCGCAGACGGCGGTACCATTGGCATCTCCATTGCCAATTTCGCTGATGATGGCCGCCTTGCAATTTGTTCCGGTAACTTGATCCGCAACATCAAGGATACCGGCCCGTATCCCCCAGAGGTTGCCGGTTTCGGGATCGGGATCGCCGCGGAAGCCGATACAACAGTAATGGGAAATGTGATCGAAAACGTCCCGAAATTCGGCCTGATGCTCGGATGGGGCCCCTACCTGCGCAACGTGATTGCCTCGCAGAACGTCTTACGCAATTGTGCAACTGGCATTGCGGTAAGTGTTGCGGATGGCGCCGGCCCTGCCATCATCACCAGCAATATTGTTCAAGGCGCGAAACAGGGATCGATCAATGGCTTCCGATGGCTGGAACGTGCGACCGGCGAACTCAACGGCACGTCGGAATTCTCCAATCTGACAGTGCACGGCAACCAGATCTGGAGTTAAGCGGGAGCATTAAGGGGAGTTTTACGCGAGGGTTGGGGAGCCTTCACCGGTGTTTTTTTCTTCCAACAACGGTTCATAGACCACCACGCAGTTTCGTCCGTTTGCCTTCGCGCGGTACATCGCCAAATCAGCCCGGCGCAAAACCATCGACAATGCCCGGTCTTTTTCAAAAACCGGACTGATCCCAAAGCTTGCCGTGTAGTTGAGCTTGTGACTGGACACCGACCTTTCCAAAAAGGCCTGACGCAGTTTCTCCGCAACATTTTGCCCGCCCGATACGCTGGTATTGGGCAAGAAAATTGCGAACTCTTCCCCGCCAATCCGGCCGAACAGATCGTAGTTGCGAACGAAGCCCATTGTAACCACAGCACAATCTTTCAGGATCCGATCTCCAATCTGGTGCCCATAGGTGTCATTCACTTCCTTGAAGTGATCCAGATCGAACATGATCACGCAGGCATCCTCGCCGCCGCGAATGGCGCGGTTCAGTTCCTCGTTTCCGCGTTTCAAGAAAACGCGCCGGTTCGGAGCACCCGTCAAAGCGTCCGTCGACGCCAGTTCTTCGGCTTTCCTCTTGGCCTCCTCCAATTCGGCAGTCCGCTCCCGGACTTTCTGGTCGAGCGTGTCTTTGACATGTTCCAGATGCCGGACCTGCTGGCGAACTTGTTCGCGCGTCGCATGAAGGGTCAGGACCAGGACGCCAATCACTCCCAGCAGAAGCTGCGTGTTGATCAAGGTGGTGTTCCTGTCGATCCCCTGTAAAGGCCCCTGGCCCAGCGCGGTCGGGACAATGATGCCTCCTATCAGGCACAACAAAGCAAAAGAAATGTAGATCCGGCTAAGGCGCAGAGAAGCCCACATAAGCAGAACCGGCAAGACAGCGAGTTCAAAACTCTGCATCAATCCGCCGACATCACTCCAGAACGCGATCTAGATAGCCGTCAGGATCAACAGGAAATTGGCGACTGTCTCGAAACCCGGAAACACGCGTTCTGTTTTGCCGGATAGATAAACTGCCAGCACGAAAGGCGTGATCGCCAAAACACCGATCGCATCCCCGGTGAACCAAGTCGCAAAGGTATTTCCATAGTTTTTGACATCGATAAGACCGGCAGCCAAAAGCCCGGATACGCCGACAATTGCACTGGCCGCCGCCCCACCTGCCACGCCAATGACCAGAAAAGCGGACGCAGAAGACACACTTTGGAACAGTCGAAACGGCTGAAAATAACGATGCAGAAGAATGCTGCAACCGACCGAGGCCAACACATCTCCAAGCCCATTCGAGATGCCCGCAAGCAGAACGTGACCGGCACTGCCAAGCGATGAGAAATCGGCATAAGCCCAGACGTTGCCAAGAAATGCTCCCAGAAGCACACCGGGCCAAATATGCGGGCCGCGCAAAAGTGCCCAGGTGAGCATCAGTCCGGATGGCATCCACACCGGTGTGACATTGCCTGGCGGAATAGCCAGCGTCTGCCCCAACCTCGCAGTCAGAACATAAAGCCCTGCCACCAAGGCTATCTCACTGATCCGAAACCAAAAGGTCGGCACTCATATGTCTCCCCGGGACAAAGACCCCCACCGGTCCCCACCTGACGTAATCCCGAATACCTTTCAGTATTTTCGAATGACAAAACCTTTCCATACGCAAAATCACGTATTTCACAGTCAATCGGAAATCCCGGTGCCCGATTGATCTAAACACCGGTTCGTCCAAAGCGGCAGACCCTGAGCGGCAGGATCTGCGCCCTGTTACATCTGACAGTGATCGAGCTTCAGGCTGCTTTGCTGGCGAATCGCAAGGACAGGCAGGACAAACCGCCATCCACCTTGCGCGCCTCGTGCGTTGGAAGAACAACCGTCCTGAAACCAGCGGCTTCGATGGCTGCAAGGGTTTTGGGGTAGCCTTCCGGCACCAACACAACGTCGTTCACACGGATCACGTTGGCCGCATAGTCTTCCCCGTCCGGCACAACAATGACTTTCCGCTGGCCGAAGAACCCACTTTTCGCCATCACTTCAGTTGCCAGAATGACTCCCTCGCCAAGGGTCGAGCAGGCTGTCTTGAAATGGAGCACACCTTCCGGCGTTTCGCAGACCTCTGCATTATAACCCCATTCTTTTAGAAGCTGTGCGAATGCATCTGCGCCTTCCCGGTTGGTGCGCGCAGAAAGGCCGATCAGGATCACATCGTCCAGCATCAGGATGTCGCCGCCATCAACGAAACCGCTGCCCGGCAATTCAACGACCTTGTCGAAACGTGCATCGAGCGCTGCCCGAATTTCCTTGCCTTCGCCCTCACGGCTTGCCGTACCTGAGCGCAATTGGATCGCACCTTCAGGAAGGCAGAAGGCCGGGTCCTCAACAAAGCAGCTGTCCGGATAGGATTCCAACTGCGGTAATACGTCAACAGCCAGACCGGCATCTTGCAATGCCCTGACGTAGAGCTCATGTTCTGCCCGAAAGGCGTCACCGCTCGGATCACCTGTGTCCACAGCCCGCAACCCGTTCGCGACACTGTCTGCCGGCTTGCGGGTGATAGCATGTGTGAAACGATAGGACAGTCCGGCGCGCGCTACCATTTTGGAACTCCAATGACAATAACAAACAAAGACCCAGCCATTCGCAGAGCAGATTTGCAAGACGTGAATGCGCTGAAACAGTGTATTGACCGCGCCTATGCACCGGTAAAGGCGCGGCTCAGCGACCTGCCCGATGTTTCCGCTGGGGTAGAAACCGAGATCACAGACAACGTGGTTTATGTAGCCGAAACCGATCAAAACATCATCGGATGTGCTGTCCTGGCGGTTGATGGCACAACGGCTCTGCTCGTCAACATCGCGGTCGATCCGGAATACGGTGGACGCGGCGCCGGCCGAAAACTCATTCAGGTGATCGAAACCCACGCTCGGGACATGGGCGCAATAGAGATCCAGCTCGCAACGCATGTCGGAATGCCCGAAAACATTGCGTTATACGCGCACCTCGGCTGGGCAGAGACCGGACGCTCTGGCAACAAGGTGCGGATGAGCAAACCACTCTAGGGCCGTGCACTCCCGCGTCAGTTGGCCGACAACGCCTCTTTAAGCATCTGTAGGAATTCGCTGCGCGGCCGGATAACACCTGCCTCCGCCCCCCGGCGTGTCAGGATCGGCGGATTGACCAGACCATCCAAGAGCTTTGCCTCGGCTTCATCAAGCTCCAGCATCACTTCGAGAACCGTTGCCATCATGACTTCGGCTGCCCGGGTCGCGCCGTCATCGCACTTCAAGGCAACGCCGTATCCAAGCTCAGGGATGGACGCGCAGAAGACCCCTTCCGCACCGGTTTTCACAAAAACACGGCCGCGGAAGCCTTCCATAACGTTGGTGCAGAAGCGGTCTGCACCGGCAACCATGTAAGGTTCATTGATACAGGCGTCAAATATGCGTTGCGCGGCGTCCTGGCGGAGCGGCTCCAGCCCCTCGCCCGTCCCGAAGGCCGCAAATGCGCGCGCAAAGCTGTTCAGCGGTGACGCATAGGTTGGGATCGAGCACCCGTCGGTGCCGCAAACGTCTTCCGAAACGACGTCGCCGGTCATTTGCTCCATCACATTCCGGATTTCGCGCTGGACCGGGTGCGACGGCTCGACGTACCCTTTCGTTTCAACGCCCATAACCTTGGCAAGGCCAAGAAAACCAGCATGTTTTCCCGAGCAGTTGTTGTGCAGCCCGCACGGTGTTTCATCGGCCAGAATGAGTTTTGCGGCGTCCTCCATTCGCTTTGGCCACTGGGGCCCACATTCCAAATCATCCTCGGTGAGACCCGCCTTCATCAGCATGACACGCGCGGAATTGGCGTGAACCTCCTCGCCATTGTGCGAGGCGCAGGCAAGCGACAGTTCGGCGTCGCTGAGATCCAACGCCTCCGCGGCACCGGATTCCACCAGCGGGATGGCTTGCAGGGCCTTGATTGCAGAGCGCGGAAAGACGCGAGCCTCGAAATCACCAACACCGCAAACCAACTTGCCATTGGCATCAACAACCGCGACGCTGCCGCGATGCAGGCTTTCGGTAAGCTGGCCGCGGGTCACGTCCACAAGGGCAGGATTGGTCATCAAGGTCTCGTTTCGCTCGGTCTGAATTGATAGAGATTTTATGCGGATTCGGCGCGTGCCGCAGTCAAAAAGCGTGACAGACGCTCCAAGGCCTCATCAATCACCGCGTCCTGTTTACAGAAGCAAAAGCGGATGAAGCCGGTCGGCGCGTCCGAGCCGTAAAACGCCGACACGGGAACAGCAGCAACACCAGCCTCTTTCACCAGGATCTCACAGGCTTCGACATCATTGTCACCCAGCCCGGTCCCTGTAATCCCGCAGGTCAGAAAGTAGGTCGCCGCACAGGGCAGCACCTCGAAGCCCAGCGCGGAGAGGCCTTTTGCCATGCGGTCCCGCTTCGCGCTCAAATCATCCGCAAGACCTTGATAGTAGCTGTCATCCTTGCCGATTCCATAGGCCACGGCCTTTTGCAGATTCGGCGGAGTGGTGAATGTGGTCCATTGGTGGGCCTTCGCGATCGGATCCAGCATAGACGCCGGGCCGGTGATGTAGCCGACTTTCCATCCTGTCAAAGAGAATGTCTTGCCGGCGGAGCCGATCCGGATCGTCCGCTCGCGCATGCTGTCAAACGTCATCAATGGCCGGTGCTTGTGGCCGTCAAACACCAGATGCTCGTAGACTTCATCGCAGATTGCATAGGCATCATACTGTTTGCAGAGGTCTGCGATCAGACCCAGCTCGGCGTCTGAGAAAACCTTGGCGGTCGGGTTCATCGGGTTGTTGATCAAAACGGCTTTGGTCTTGTCCGAGAACGCAGCTTTCAGAGCGTCTTCATCCAGATGCCAGTGCGGAGGGGTCACACGAACGCGAACCGCGATGCCACCGGCGCGTTCCACCAGCGGAAGATAACAATCATAAAGCGGTTCGATCAAAACCACCTCGTCCCCCGGAGAGACAAGCGACATGATCGCATCTGACAGGGCCTCGGTTGCCCCTGATGTCACAAGCACTTCGGTCTGTGGATCGATCTCAAGGCCATAAAATCGGTTGTTGGCATCGGCGACCGCCTGCCGCAACTCCGGAAGTCCGAGCATGGGCGGATACTGGTTCGGCCCTTCCATCAAGGCTTTGGCCGCCGTCTCGCGAATGTCTTCCGGTCCATCGACATCTGGAAAGCCTTGACCGAGATTGACGGCCCCATGCGCCATCGCAAGGCGCGACATGGTTTCAAAAACAGTGGTCTGAATGCCGGTGAAAACCGGATTGGTCGACTTCATGATATCCCCAATGTTTGCTTCGGCTTGTTTAGTCTGAATTGGCCGGACCGTCGAGGCCTTCATGGGCAAACCGAACACTGCAAATATTTGACAGCCTTGAGCCGCCCCCTTCAGATGGTTCTGAGCGGAATCGGCATGCACCGTGCACAAAACGGAGGCCCGACAAATCGGGTCGGTTGCGTCAGGTTGTTGAGGTAAAAATGTTGAAGTTTGTCCACCGCCCTCTGATACGCGCCCTCAAGTTTGCCGGGTTCACGGTTCTTGGCGGTATCGTCGCGATCATCGCCGTTGCGATCTTCTATTTGAACAGCCTGTCGGATCTGGAGCCCTGGCACACGGTTCACCTAGACGAGGATTATGCGGCGGATGGGTCAGTCAGCTCCTTTCCAGACTACCTTGCCATGGAGGACCGCCTGTTTGCCGAACTCCAGGACGAGTTGATTTCCAAACTCAGTTTTGGCCCCAAGGATGAAGTCAATCGTTTCCAGCCTGACAGTGTTTCAAATCCAATGACCTGGCCGCGGAATTGGAACCGGTCGTTTCTATTTGAAACCGATAGCCCCACAGCCTCTGTCCTCTTGCTCCACGGCATGTCGGATTCCCCCTACAGCCTGCGAGAAATAGGGCAATCCTTGCATGAAGCCGGAGCCAACGTGCTCGGACTGCGCCTGCCGGGACATGGCACGGCCCCCGCCGGTCTTCTGGAAACCAAAGCTGAGGATATGATTTCCGCGACCGCCCTTGCGGCCAAGCACTTGAAGGCGATGCAGCCGGACAAACCGCTTTTTGCCGTCGGCTATTCCAATGGCGGCGCGCTTTCGGTTGTGCACGCACTCCGGCAGTTGGAGGACCCGTCTCTTGCGAAGATCGACCGGATTATCCTTCTATCGCCTGCAATTGGGGTCACACCGGCTGCGGCCTATGCGCCAATCGCCATTCAGCTCGGCCACATTTTGGGTGTCCAGCGTCTTGCCTGGAGTTCTCTCGGACCGGAATACGATCCTTACAAATACACGTCCTTTGCCATCAATGCCGGCTATGTCACCCACCAGCTGACGATGGAGATCCGAACCCGCATGGATTCGGCTACGGCGGATGGATCGGTTGCCGTACTGCCGCCAATCCTTGGATTCTCATCCGCAGTCGATGCGACTGTGATCACCCGGGACATGATTTCAAATCTCTATGCCAAGCTGCCTGAAAATGGTTCGGAACTGTTTTTGTTCGACACCAATCAGTTTCTCACAAGACGTCCGCTGCTCTCCGATGATGCGGCAGATTTTCTGGACCCGCTCGTGACAGACACAGCCCGCGCCTACACCTTGCGCGTTATTACCAATGAAACGCCCTCGGACCGAAAGACTGTCGTGAACACGTATGTTCCCGGCGCAAATGAACCGGCTGTACAACGCCTTGATCTGTCCTGGCCACCCGGCGTTTTCTCACTGGCGCACATCTCGCTACCGTTCTCCGCGGAAGACCCACTCTACGGCATAATCCCCCAGCCTGAAATCTCCAGGCTTCAGTTGGGCGCACTTGCGCTACGCGGAGAACGCGGGATCTCGGAAATCCCAGCCGGTGACATGCTGCGCATGCGGTGGAACCCGTTTCATTCAATCATGATGTCGGAAACACACAGTTTCTTGGGTCTCGGCGCTGAGGATTGAAGCTGCTGAACCTAGGCCGTGTGGACGAATTGGAGATGCATTTCGCCGGGATTTGCATCGTTCAAGCTCGAGGAAATCCGGTGAAGGTGATGTTTGTGCATCATCAAGCCGGATTTGCGCTGGAATTAAGCAATGCAAACACGGCCCAGAGGGTGAGACAATTGCCGGCGATCTGGCACCACCGGTCCCTTGACCGTATTTCGGTACGCTCTGCAGGACCGCCGCCGCCATATCTTGGCACTTGTCTCACGAAATACGCCTCCAATTCGTCCATACGGCCTAACGTTCCATCGTGTGCGTTATTTGTATCCGCCCCTCTTTCAATTCGGTCAGCAGCCACTCTATCCGTGGCACCAGTGCGCGATGGCGCCGATTTAGGTAGTGATAGAATTCGACCGACCGAAGCTGCTTGGCTCCCTTGTATATCAGCCCATTGCCAACGGTTTTCATAACGGTATCGCCAGGATTTTCTGCTGCGATTACAATATCCAAGCGATCCACCTCCAGCATCTTGAACAGCATGTCAGGGCTCTCAACGGGCGTGACATCCGGGAGTTTTGCGGTCATGCGCTTTGCGAACAATGCTCCATCGACATAACCGACCCGGTAGCGGCCCATCTCATGAAGCGCAAGACCGGCCAGCTGCGGATCATTTGTGTAAGCGTAGATCGGGAGAGAAATTACCGGAATTTCAACGCGGACAATCTCGGTAAAATGGTCCCCGACCTGCCGGATCCTCAGCAATTCACAATCCGCTGCGCCGCTTTCGACCTCTTGGATGGACCGGTTTGGTGTCAGGTAGAGCACGGAAAACTGCACGCCAATCGCAGCATAGGCCTCCCGGAGCAATCTCAGCCCCTCCATATTGTGGCGCATCCCTTCAACGGCGGTAAACTTGAAATAAGTGTCCGATGCGGCACGGTCCGGCAGCGTTATGCTCAGCGACAGGACAAAACAGACGGCCCATAGAAGTTTTTGCAAACAATCATTTATTGTCACGCGCAGCCCTCTCGAAGAACCCAGAGGCGAACATTTAATACAATATCGCTTAAATTGTAGTATATGGTTTTTTCTACCTTACGTAAATTTCCAATATCTCCCTGTTGGCCACCGGCATGCTCGGCGCGCATTGAAATTTCATTTAACATTCCCTTCATGGGCCCCTCTTATGGTTTTCTCCAAATGGGCACCAACCGGCAGCTTCAGCCGGGCTCTCATACCGGAGGATAGATTATGCTTGGCGTTATCATCGGCTTGGTCGCCATCGTGCTGGGAGCCAGTGCCTTGCTCAGACGGGGAAGTGCGGCTGCCGGCAGTTCCCGGGTGTCAAAGATCCTTACAGGGAAGCCAGCCGGCGTTTTTCTGGTTCTGATCGGTGGCTTCATGTTGATGTCGACGTCTTTCGTCTTCGTCGACGCGAACAGCGTTGGCCACCTCAAGCGCATCTATGCTTTTAAGGAACTGCCCGAAGGACGGATCATCGCGCTTGAAGGCGAAAAAGGCCCGCAAGCCCAGATCCTCGGACCCGGCTTTCATTTCATTCCGCTGGTCAGGGTCCTTTACGATTTCGAGGAATGGGATGTCGTCTCCATTCCGGAAGGATATTACGGTCAGCTGACCGCACTTGACGGTGCGGCCATGCCCTCCGGCATGTTCATGGCGCCCGCAATCTCCGATTCAGAAGTCGGCGACATGCTCAAAGCCGAGAGCTTTCTGACAAAGGGGGGGCTTCGAGGCCCTCAAGAAACGGTCCTGAAGCCGGGCCAATACCGCTTGAACCGCTATCTTTTTGACCTGCGGCTCGATGAAAACACGAATGCGACCATTATCCCGGCAGGTCACGTGGGTGTGGTCAAATCGAATGTCAGCCAACCCGGGATCAATTGTGTAGAAGAAGAAGTCTCAGCCTCAACAGCCTCGCGCGAAGCGTTGACCGTTCCGCTGGTTCCGCGCGGTTGCGTTGGTATCTGGAAAGAGCCCCTGTTTCCGGGAGCCTATTATCTCAACCGTCAGGCCTATGAGGTTACGCTCGTCGATACGCGGGTTCAAACCTGGGAATACAAGGGCGGATATACCAAACGCATCATTGACCTCTCCGTTGACCAGCAGGGCAATATTCAGCAGAACGAGCGCTCCGTTCAAGAACGCATTCCGGATGATGCAGCTGACCGTGCCGTCTACGTCAAGGTTGAAGGCTGGGATATTCCACTGGAACTACGCGCGCTTGTGCAGGTTGACCCAAGCAACGCACCCGTCGTGGTTGGCTCAGTCGGCGGTTTGGGCGAGATCGAGAACCGTATTTTGACGCCGGCAATCCGGTCGATCGTCCGCAATGTTGCGGGTGCCTCCATCCGGGTCCCGGACAAGAACGCTGATGGAACGCCCGTCGAACCGGCACAGTTCACGGTACGCCCTACACGGGTTCTGGACCTCATTGAAAACCGTGATGCGCTTGAGCAGACCATCGAGCAACAGATCAAGATTGAAGGCAACAAGGCCGGCGTGAACATTCGTGAAATCCGGCTCGGTGAACCGGCCATCCCGCCGGAACTTCTGGTGTCCCGTCTCCGGGTTCAATTGGCCGATCAGCTCTCAACCGCTTATGAACGCGAAACGGACGCTCAGCAAAAGCGGATCGAAACCGAACAGGCCCGCTCAACCGCTGACGAGCAGCCCCGTTTGGTGGAAGCCCAGATTGCTGTGCAGGTTGCCAACCAGCGCGAGCAGGAACGCGCAGCCCTCGGACGGGCAGAAAGGCAATATCTGGAGGAACTGGCCCGCGGTCAGCGCGCGCAAGTTGATGTTCTTGGCCAGGATCGGGTTGCACTCCTGCAGGCACTGGAAAAGCTCCTGACATCGCTGGAACGCAAACCGGAGCTCGTCGGTCTCGTCGGCAAACTCGTGCCAAACACTGTTGTGGGTGGTGACGGTGCAGGCCTTGCTGGGGCAGCTGCTCTTCTGGGGGCCAGTATTGGTGGACAATCCTCTGCTGCGGGAACACCGCGACCGCCTTCGCAATAGCGCCCTTTGGCTTGAAGGCCGGGCGACGTTTGTTTGACACGCCCGGGCCTTGGCCTCCTGAACACCACCTAGAAATGATGATCCTGTTTGTTTCAAGACATCGACTTCGCCGCAACCGCCCCTATCATTGTTCAGCAGCATTCTAGTTGCCGCATTAGACTGGACCTTGTTTGGCAGAAACTGCGCCACCTGACACACAACGAGCCGCTTCCGGTTGGGCTCAGGCTTCAGCCGAGGAGATGTCGCGCCTTGAGACCGCTGAGCGGGCCGGGCTTAAGCTTGCTGTCCTATGCCGAACCGCGGTCATTGGGGTCTGCGCTGTCTATTGGGTTGCTGCAACAACCCTGATCGGGGCCTCTGTCTCTCCCACGGCCATGGGCATATTGGCCAGCCTTACGATATATGGCGTGATCGCATATTTTCTTATCGGAACGCGCCTGGACCGCTGGTGGCTGAAGTATACGATTTATACCATCGACATCCTCGCTGTTTGCGCCGCTTTCGCCCTCCTCCCACTACGCCAGGGCCAGGACATTCCACAAATCATCGCGTTCCGGGCCTATGGCATTCACTTCCTTTTTCCGCTGATCGCCATGGCCTGTCTTTCGTTGTCCTGGCGTCTGGTTTTATGGAGCGGTTTTGTCGCTTTGGCAGGCTGGTTCACTGCCTACTGGTGGGTCCTGCAGGACATGCCGCGCATCATCGAATGGCGTGATTTTCCAGACAATCCAACCACTTCAGACTATGAAGCCCTTTTCTTGTCGACGGAGTTTGCTGGCACTGGAAACCGGATCGGGGAAGCCGGCATGTTGTTTCTCGCCTCAGCCGTGCTGGCTCTCGCGGTCTATCGGGCACGGCGCGTGTTTTTTGCGCAACTTAGAGCCGAACAAGCGCGCGAGGAAGCGCAGGCAACAAGAGAGCGCGCAACAAACGTTCTTGGAAAATACGTCCCGGAGGCCGTGGCGACGCGGCTGGTTAACGACACTCAGGCGATGGTCCCTCAAGAAGTGCACGGCGTAGTATTAATTGCCGACATTGCCGGGTTTTCCGACTTCGCGTCCGGCAAACCTCCGACTGAAGTGATCGGACGATTGAACGACTTCCTCGATCTGGCGGCGACCAGCGTTGCCACACACAACGGTGTGGTCATTCTGTTCACCGGCGATGGTTTGCTGGCAAGTTTCAACACCCCAATTCCGATAGAAACCCCGGAACGCGCCGCACTGGCCTGCGCCCGGGATCTGGTTGCCCATGCGCATTCTGAAGGGTTCCAATTGCGTGTTGGGCTTGCCAGTGGCCCGCTGGCGGCGGGCAGCGTCGGTTCCTCCGAGCGGCAGGCGTTCACTGTTTACGGGGAAACCGTCAATCGGGCGGCCCGGTTGGAAACATTGGGGAAGGACTTAAATGCTGCGATCATAGCCGATACCGGAGTTGCGGAAACGTCAGATGAAATAGAATTGACCCTTGCCGGCGAACACCAACTCAAGGGAATTCCCGGCAGTTGGACGATATGGACGTGGCGTCCGGACTGATCTGCCGGAGGACAGCAGGACAAACACTATTTGGCGCCAGGATTGCCTTGACCGGTGATCATGGCTTCCAGAGTGGTCTCCACGATTTTCTCCAACTCACCGCTTCCGCGCATGTCTGCCAGAACAGCAGCCAGTTGCGGTGCCAACGCCGCATGCTTTTCATGAAGATAGTGAAACATCGGTTCCACTTGGAACGGCCGCCCCAGGGGAACAACATTGGTCAGACCAAGCTCGGCAATGGCCAGCGCACCGTCGATTTGATCGCTGACGACCGCATCGAGACGGCCAGCTGCTAATAGACGAAAAAGCTCGATCTCCGATTGCCCGGCCCACAAGTTCTCAAAACCTTGTGTGAACTGTTCCGCTTGAACAATACCTTCCAGATAGCCCACACGCAGCTTCGCAAGATTTCCGGTTACAATCTGATCCTTGTCGGCGGCGCGCACATAGACGACCCCTTTCAATTCCATGTTCGGGACTGGCACTTGCACCAAGGTGGGATAGTGCGCCTTGACGGCACCAATACGGACAAGCTCACCATCGGCCTTGCCGCTCGATGAAATCACCAGAGACCTGTTTCCAGACGTCGGGTAGATCTCAATCGGAATGCCGATGCGCTCATAGGCTTGCGTCATGATGATCTCGACAATCTTGGTCAACGGCGAGTTTTCGATCGTCGAAATCACAAGCGTGTCCTGCTCTGCCTGAGAAGGAAAAGCCCAAACCAAAACCATAAAGCAAAATGCATAGAAACGACACAACATGAACTTCGTATTCCGCCGCACCACTTTCCTTTTCGTACAATAGGATTAAAAACCACAAAAAAGATAATGATTTCAAAATCCAACATATTGCGGCAATACCTTCCGAAATTCTAGGCATTTCTTGCAGGGAGCATTTGTAGAAACCGGCGCGGTCCCGCCGTTGCATGGCTGCCCGGCACAGCGCGCCTTGCTGCGGCGCAATATTTCCAGTAAAAGACAAGCAACTTGACTGAGGTCAGTCTGCCGTGGGGGGCCAAACCGCGGCCCAAGACCCGCCAAACACACGCTAGATATGTTGGAGCCCGCCTTGACCGGACGAGCCGAGGCCGTTGCGCCTGTTCAATCGACAAAACTCGATGCTGCGCGCATCAAAACCGAACTCCTTGCCGGCCTGACCGTTGCACTTGCATTGGTGCCGGAAGCCGTTGCTTTCGCTTTTGTGGCGGGCGTCAATCCACTGGTTGGCCTCTATGCCGCTTTTTTTGTCGGTCTGATCACAGCCTGCATCGGCGGCCGCCCGGGTATGATCTCCGGCGCAACCGGTGCGCTTGCCGTGGTGATGGTCTCGCTCGTTGCCCAGCATGGCGTTGAGTACCTTTTCGCGACCGTTGTGTTGATGGGGATCATTCAGATTGCCGTTGGCGTGTTGCGCTGGGGCAAGTTCATCCGCATGGTGCCGCACCCGGTCATGCTCGGCTTCGTCAACGGCCTCGCCATCGTGATTTTCCTTGCCCAGCTTGGCCAGTTCAAGGTTCCGGACGGCGCCGGCGGCCAGGAATGGATGAGCGGCTCGCAGCTTTATCTGATGCTTGGCCTGATCGCACTGACCATGGCCGTGATTTACCTGCTCCCCAGATTTACAAAGGCGTTTCCAGCACCACTTGCCGGTATCCTCGTGGTGTCTGGCCTCGTTTTGGGTTTCGGCCTCGACACCCGTTCAGTTGGCGATCTTGCGTCCATTGCCGGCGGCTTGCCGACGTTCCACATTCCGATGGTACCGCTGAACCTTGAAACGCTACAGATCATTTTGCCCTATGCGATCATTCTCGCCGCGATTGGCCTGATTGAATCCCTTCTGACGCTGAACCTCGTTGCGGACATGACCAACACCAAGGGCGGTGCCTCCAAGGAGTGTGTTGCTCAAGGGACGGCAAACATCGTCACCGGCTTCTTCGGCGGCATGGGTGGCTGTGCCATGATCGGCCAGTCAATGATCAACGTGAAATCCGGCGCCCGCACCCGGATTTCCGGTATCGCTGCGGCGCTGTTCCTCTTGTCCTTTATCGTGGTCGCCTCGTCCCTGATCGAGCAGATCCCGGTTGCCGCGCTGGTCGGCGTCATGTTCATGGTGGTCATCGGCACCTTCGCCTGGACCAGCTTGAAGATCATGCACAAGATCCCGCTGACCGACGCGTTGGTGATGATCATCGTCACGGGCGTGACGGTTTATGCCGACCTTGCCGTTGCGGTTGTTGTCGGTGTGATCATCTCAGCCCTCGCTTATGCCTGGAATGCGGCAAGCCGCATCAATGCGAAAATCGGCAAGAGCAAGGAAGGCTGGAAGGTCTACCGCCTGGAAGGCCCGCTGTTCTTTGGCTCCACGACCGGATTTGTCGATCTGTTCAATCCGCAGAACGATCCGGAAGATGTGGTTGTCGACTTCATGGACAGCCGTGTTGTCGACCATTCAGGTCTTGAAGCAATCGATGCGCTGGCTTCCAAATATCTGGCGGCGGGCAAGCGCCTGCACCTGCGTCACTTGTCGCCTGACTGTCAGAGGCTTTTGAACAAGGCCGGCAATCTGGTAGAGGTCTCTGTCCTGGAAGACCCGGACTACGAAATCGCTGTCGATTACGGCCATGCGTTCGACACGCCTGAAAAGGCGAAATAAGAAGCAATGCTTCGGGCCGGCGAGCGGTCCACCTGAATAGTTGGACAGAAACCCCGCAGGGTCATTGACCTTGCGGGGTTTCTTGATTCTAACTCGGTGAAACCAGCGGCATGCAAACAAGAAAGACAAACCAGCACAGTGTCTCACGCCAAAAAGTTTCGCATTACACCGGCCCTGACAACTGTCTTGGGTCTGTTCGTTCTTTTGACAGCCGGTGCCGTCCTTGTTGTCCAGGCCGTCATTTCCAGAGACGTCGTGCGGGAGCTGGGTGGAGAGCTCATCGACAATGGCATGGACGGTCTGGAAGCTGCGGTTGCTGAACAGCTTTATGCGATCCGAAAGACTGCACGGTACACAGCGCGCGCGCTCGACATGGGGACGCTCAGTTTCGATGACACCGACAAGGCCGAGCAGTACCTCTTCGGGTCTCTGGCTCCACTGGATTTTGTGTCCTTCTCGCTGCTGATTGACGCCGATGGCTCGGGGCTTATGGTCGATCGCGGTCCCGGCGATGGCACGCTCTTGTCCGAGACGTTTTCGGTGAACTTGGACGAACCGCTTGTTGCCCCGATCTTCAACCGGGCACGCTCGACCTACTCCTCGTTCTGGAGCAAGCCGATCTTCCTTCCAGAACGGGACAACACGTACCTGCTTTACGTCAAACCGCTTCACGAGGCGGATCAGTATCTCGGCAGTATCATCCTCGGAATGTCCCTTTACCGGATGTCGGACATCACCCGGTATCTCTCGGACGATGACGTTACAGTCTTCCTGATGGAAGTGGGCACCACCGAGATCATCGCCCACCCAGGTCTCAACCATCATTTTGCAGATCTCAGCCCCGACAACATTCTGGTGGATGTCGACGATGTGCCAGATCCCTTTCTCGCCGGATTTTCTGAACTCAGGCAGATCGGCAACCGCACCTACGACCTGAACCCACGCGACACGCTGTATTCTGGTTATGACGAGAACGGTGAAAAGCGGTTTCTCGTCCTGGAGGATGAAAATCGGCGGTTCCGGGGGCTGCCCGTGCGCATCGGCGTTCATTTTCCGGCGGATTTTCTGGAGCATTCCATAAATCAGTTGTCGAGCGCGGCACTCACCGGCCTTGGCCTGCTTGGGATTTCGCTGCTGGGGTCGGGTCTCCTTGCACGCCGGATCTCGGTGCCAGTCAAAAGAGCGTCAATCGCGGCCAAGGATGTTGCGGACTTGAACCTTGGGAAGGTGGAGGACTTGCCGCCAAGCACGATCCGCGAACTCGACGATCTTTCAAAAGGCTTCAATTCCATGGTCGCGGGCCTCAAGGCCTTTAACCGATACGTTCCAACGAGCCTGGTCAAACGCCTTCTGCAGGAAGGCCGGACCGAAACGCCTCCGGAAGAGCGCGAGGTCGCAGTGCTTTTCACCGATATCGCGGGCTATACATCCCTCTCTGAGGGACTGTCCGCGGCGGAAACCGCCGAGTTCGTCAACCACCACCTGTCCTTGATCGGGGCGGAGATTGCCAAACAAAACGGCACGATCGACAAATACATAGGCGATGCGGTGATGGCCTTCTGGGGGGCGCCCGAAACGCTCAACAATCCGGCAAGAGCGGCTGCCACCGCGGCCGTCGGCATCGCCGCCGCAATCCGTCAGGACAACTTGGAACGCGTCGAGCGCGGCCAAAAACCCGTGCGTATCCGCATCGGACTTCATATCGGCCCATTGGTTGTCGGCGACATCGGCGCGCCGGAGCGGGTCAATTACACGGTGATCGGCGACACCGTGAACATCGCCGCCCACCTGGAAAGCCTCGGTAAAGAGATCGACCCCAATGCGGATGTGATTATTGCAGCGTCTGAAGAAGTTGCAGCTTCGCTCTCAGACAACCTTGACCTTCAACCCATTGGGCCACACAAGGTAAAAGGCCGGGACGAACCGGTGACCGTTCTGCGGATCCTCCCGTAAACTCAACATGCATTTATAAAGCCCATTTTGATGTCAGAATTTCTGTCGTACGTTCTATGCACCTCTCCTCGAAGCGGCAGCACATTGCTCTGCAAAATGCTCGCCGATACCGGTGTCGCCGGTCACCCGGAATCCTATTTTCACAAACCTGATCTTGGGAACTGGGCGTCTGCTCTCGGTGTTTCCCGCTCGGATGGAATGAGCGAGTTGGAGTACCTGAGGCTCTTGATAGATACCGCGATCGAACAAGGAACTGCGAACACAGGTCTGTTCGGACTGCGGCTCCAGCGGCACAGCTTCGACTTTCTCTTCCGCCAGCTCCGCAGTCTTTGCCCGGATGAAACAAGGGACAAGGCCCGTTTTGAGGCTGTGTTTGGCCGCACACTGTTCGTTCATCTCACACGGCCGGACAAGCTCTCCCAGGCGGTGTCTTACGTCAAAGCACAACAGAGCGGGCTTTGGCACAGGGCCGCCGACGGCTCGGAGCTTGAACGATTGTCGCCGCCGGCAGATCCGGTCTTCAACTTTGAGGCACTGAAAGACTGCCGCGATCAGTTCATTCAATTCGATCAGGATTGGAACGACTGGTTTGCCGAGCAGGCTATTGAGCTTCTTCGCCTGTCCTACGACGATCTGTGTGCCGACCCGCAAGCCGAACTCAAAAGGGTTTTGACCGCCCTCGACCTTCCGCCATCCGCGGCAGATCCTGTCCAGCCAGGCGTTGCCAAACTCGCGGACGGCATCAACGCGGACTGCATCAAGAGGTTTCAGGACCAGGCTGCTACAGGCTCCTGAACTTGGTTAGCCGGACCAGCCTGACAGAAAATCCATATAACCAAATGAAGACGCTGCGGAAGGCATTTTTCTTGACCGCTGCCGAACCCGCGCGTTTACTTCCAAGTGCGCCTGTCACCTGAGGTTAAATCCGCCCGTTCTTGAGGCGGCCAGGCACAGGCGTTTAGGGAGGAAAAGCATGACAGTCAGACCTGATCCGACGTTTTATGCGTCGCCGAAAATTGCCATGGAAGCCCCTGCGGAAACGCTCGCTTTCACTTTGATGCTGAGCCCGGATTTTTCGCAGCCCGACGGTCTGGCCGTCGTTGATGTCGATCCGAAGTCAAAGACTTACGGACAAATTCTACACTCCGTCATGATGCCCAACACGGGCGATGAGTTTCACCATTTCGGTTGGAACGCCTGTTCCTCCGCCCTCTCCCCTTTGACAGGGCATGCGTTCTTGGAGCGCCGCTATCTGATCATTCCCGGTATCCGGTCGAGCCGGATTTACGTCATTGATGTCAAGGAGCCGCTCAAGGCCAAGATCCACAAGATCATCGAGCCGGAGGAAGTCTTTGAAAAGACCGGTTACTCCCGCCCCCATACCATCCATTGCGGCCCGGAAGGCATTTACGTTTCCACCCTTGGCGGCGGCGGTGAGGATGGAACGGATGGGCCTCCAGGCATTTTCATCATGGACTGCCAGACATTCGAGATCATAGGCCGGTATGAGATCGAACGCGGCGTTCAGGACAAACACTATGATTTCTGGTGGAACCTGCCGCGCGACTATATGGTCTCGTCAGAATGGGCGCTGCCGCCGCAATTCGAAAACGGTATCGTTCCGGAAGATCTTCTCAGCAACAAATACGGCCACAAGATCCACTTTTGGGATCTGCGCGGCCGGAAAAACATCCAGACGATTGATCTGGGCGAAAACCATCAAATGGCTCTGGAGATCCGCCCTGCGCATGATCCAGTCAAGCAGTATGGCTTTGTTGGTGTCGTCGTCGACACGACCAATCTGGAAGGCGCGATTTTCACCTGGTGGCGGAACGACGATGGGACGTTTGAAGCCAAGAAAACCATCACAATCGCTCCGCAACCGGCCGATGCTGAAGATCTGCCACCATTGCTGGCCGGGTTCGGCGCGGTTCCGGCCCTGGTGACCGATATCGATCTCAGCCTGGATGACAAGTTCCTGTATGTCTCGTGCTGGGGCCAGGGCGAAATGCACCAGTATGACGTCTCCGACCCAATGAACCCGAAACTGGCCGGCAAGGTCGAGATCGGTGGGATCGTCAAGAAAACCAAACATCCCAGCGGCAAGGATTTCGGCTACGGCCCGCAGATGGTTGAGATCAGCCGCGACGGAAAGCGGGTCTTCTGGACCAATTCGCTCTACTCCACCTGGGATGACCAGTTCTATCCAGGCGAACGGGGTGCGGCGATGGTCGTTGCCCACGTTCAGGAAGGCGGCGGACTGGAGCTTGATCCTGACTTCTACGTCGAGTTCCCGAAGGGCTACCGAAGCCACCAGATCCGGCTTGAGGGCGGGGACTGCTCAACCGACAGCTTCTGCTATCCGTCTGTCTAGAGCGGGTCGCATTTAAACGGTTTTATTTGACCGAGACGATTTTTGTTTCTGGCGAAGCGTGGTCCGCGCGGTGGTGCGGGGTACCATAAGCGGACCACAACAAAGCCAGAGGCAAAAATTGTCCGGCCAGAAGGGTGAGCTTACTGAGCTCATCAAATGAACCCGATTAAACGCGACCCGCTCTGGAGACCGAACTTGTCAGACTTCATGACCTCGGCGGCGGGCCTTTGGCTCGTCGTTGTGGCCTCAGGCATTTATCACGGCATCAATCCCGGTATGGGCTGGCCCCTTGCCGTGTCCGCAGCGCTGTTCGAAGGCCAGCGGACCGCCCTGCTCCGTGCGCTGGCAGCACTCGGCTTCGGCCACCTGCTCGCCATGCTCGGCATTCTTTTGCCCTTTGCGGTGATGTTTGTGCTGGTCGAGTATCAACGGGAAATCAGAATTGGCGCTTCGTGCCTCGTGATCGCAGCCGGGCTCTACCTCGTGATCAACCGGCGCCACCCGCGCTTCTTGTCCCGGGTCAAACCGTCCCGCCTTGCGCTCTGGTCGTTTCTGGTGGCCATGGCGCATGGTGCGGGACTGATGCTTGTCCCGATCTATCTGGGTCTCTGCGTGCCGGGCGGTCCGGGACCCGACTACGGTGCGCCTGTTCAGCTCATGAGTTTCAATATAGGCATTGCCCTTGGCGTCGCCGTTCTTCACACCGCAGCGATGATCCTCTCGGGCGGCGCTGTCGCTTACGCGGTCTTCCGTATTCTAGGACTAAAATTCGTCTCCCAGAGCTGGTTCAATCTGGATGTGGTCTGGGCTGTCAGCCTCATCCTAGTCGGCGGCATCGGACTATGGGCGGCGCTTTGCAGGAGCACCGCCCGTCCGTTTTTGTGAGCCAGTCTGTTACCGCACCAGAATGTTCTTGAACTGCCAAGGGTCGCTGGTGTCGAGGTCTTCTGGGTAAAAGCCCAGACGGCCATCAAGCGGGGTCCAGTCGGTGTAATAGCCTTTCACTGGCCCCAGATACGGCTTCTGGATTTCCAGGCAGCGCTTGTAATCCATCTCGTCTGTTTCAACGATCCCGGCTTCCGGGTTTTCCAGCGCCCAGACCATGCCGGCAAGAACAGCGGACGTGACCTGAAGACCGGTCGCATTCTGGTACGGCGCCAGCTTGCGGGTTTCTTCAACGGACAATTGGGAGCCGTACCAATAGGCGTTCTTCTTGTGCCCATAGAGAAGGACACCCAGCTCATCGATGCCGTCCTGGATTTCGCTCTCATCAAGGACGTGCAGTTTTTCCTGGATCTTGCCTGCCGACCCGAAGAGCTCATGCAACGACAAAACCGCAACATTTGCCGGATGATAGGCGTAGTGACAGGTCGGACGGTATTTCAGCTTCTTGCCACCCTCCAGCGTGAAGTAATCCGCGATCGAAATCGCCTCGTTGTGGGTTACAAGGAAGCCGTATTGCGGTCCAGGTGTCGGGCACCAGGTGCGGACACGGGTGCTGGCTCCTGGCTGCTCCAGATAGATTGCAGCCCGGCAGCCCTTCTTGTGCTCCTTGGCGTTCTTTGGCTTCCAGGTTTCGTGTGTTCCCCAGCCGAGTTCGGCCGGCTGAAACCCTTCTGACAGGAAGCCCTCCACTGACCAGGTGTTCCAGAACTCGTCCATCGGCTTGGGCTCTTTGGCGCACTGGGTATCGCGCTCGGCGATGTGGATGCCCTTGACGCCGACTTTTTTCATCAGCTTCGCCCAGTCCTTCTGGCTGGACGGTTCGTCGAATTTGACGCCGGTGTCTGTCGCTATATCGACGAGCGCTTGCTTGACGAACCAGGACACCATGCCAGGGTTGGCACCGCAGCACGACACAGCCGTGGTTCCGCCGGGGTTCTTCTTCTTTTCCTTGCGGACCGTCTCACGAAGCGCATAGTTCGTCCGGTCGGCGGCCTTTGCCGTGTCGTCGAAGTAAAAGCCGGGCCAGGGCTCGACGACTGTATCGATGTAGAGCACACCGAGGTTGCGGCAGAACTTCATGAGGTCGAGGGAGGACGTGTCAACCGACAGGTTCACAACAAATCCTTGTCCCTCACCTTCGCTTAGCAAAGGCGTCAGCACTTCCTCGAAGTTTTCCGGGGTTAGCCCCACTTTCTGGAACCTGTAACCCTTGTCCGTCACCAGTTTTGCATCGGCATCGACCGGGTCAATTACGGTGAACCGGGACTTGTCGAATTTGAAGTGACGCTCGATGAGCGGCAACGTCCCCTTGCCGATAGACCCGAGACCGATCATCACAAGCGGACCCGTGATCGTGCCATGGACCGGCCAGGACTTGCTCGCGGCTGCCTTCGCGGGCGACTTTCGGGTCACCGGCTTCTTTGCAGGCGTTTTGGCAGGTGTTGTTTTAGCTGCAGAGGCCTTGGCCGATGTAGCGGTTTTGGCTGCTGCGGCCGGTTTGGCCACCGCAGACTTTTGAGCGGCTGGTTTGGTCGCTGTTGTCTTGGTTGCTCGGGGTTTCTTTGGAGCCGCCTTCGACGCAGCAGGCTTGGCGGCTGCGGGTTTTGCAGCAGTGGCCTTTGCCGATGCAGCGGTTTTGGATGCTGCAGCTGGCTTCGCTGTCGCAGACTTGGTAGCGGCTGACTTGGCAGGGGCTGACTTGGCTGCCGACTTGGCGGCAGACGCCCTTGTCGTAGCTGTTTTGGTGGCAGCCGGTTTAGAAGCAGCTTTGGACGCCGCGGGTTTGCGTGCAGCAGAGCCAGCGGCCGGCTTGGCCGCGGCTGTGGTCTTGCTGGCAGAGGCTTTGGTGCGGGACGTTCTCGAACCGGACGCACTCCCGGTGGTCTTTTTCGCTGCAGCTGGTTTGCGGCGGGTTGCCGGTTTCACCGCTGCGGTTTTTGGTGCGTCGCCCTTCGGGTCGTCTGTCATATTCCAAAGCTCCATTCATTGTCCGGTTCGCTGCTTCGAATGCATATACGAGCCCGGTAATTCTTGTTTCCCCTTACACAAAAGCGCACTGATTGCGCCCCATTGTAGGCGTGACAATTTTTGCCCGGAAGCGCAAGACTTCCGGGCAAATTTACAATTCGATTGAGTGTAGTTATGCGAGCTTGGAAAGCGCAAGACCATCGCCGGCGTCGGAAAAGGACGCAATGGGATCGAGCACACCGGCTGCAAACAGTGTTCCGTCCAATCCGGCCAAATGACCGGGTGCAATCTCAAGCCCAAGAAAGCGGCGATAGTCCATCGGTCCCGGCAGCGTTACATTCTCCAGCAGACCAGCGGCAAAGCCAAAGCGCTCGTAGTAGGGCAGATCTCCAACGAGCAGGACTGAACCATGACCATGAAGGACCGCCTGGTTGAGTGCATGCCGCATCAACCGGTCGCCGACCTTCAGGCCGCGGCACTCAGGGTCCACCGCAAGCGGCCCGAGCAGAAGGGACTGGTGTCCCCATCGGTCTGCCACGGCCCATAGCCGGACTGTGCCAACAACCTTACCGTTTGCATCCAGTGCTGTGAAGGCGAACACCGGAAGACGGCCTTCTCTCAGCCGTTCCGATGTCTTCGAATGCCGGTCCAGACCGAAACTCAGGTCGAGCAACGCCTCGCGGGCGCAGACATGCGCCTGCGCCTCGTCAACAATGTCGATCATGGCTTTGCGTCAGATGACGTAGGAGGCCAGCGGCGCGAAGCCGTTGAACCCAACCGAGGAGTAGGTCGTGGTGTAGGCACCACAGGCTTCGATTAAAATCTTGTCACCGATGGACAGGCTTACCGGCAGCTCATAAGGCGTTTTTTCGTAAAGAACATCGACGCTGTCGCAGGTCGGGCCGGCAAGGACACAAGGGGCCGTATGATCGCCGTCACGCGGGGTCTTGATCGGATACCGGATGGCTTCGTCCATTGTTTCGGCCAAGCCGTGGAACTTGCCGATGTCCAGATAGACCCAGCGAACGTCATCCGTTTCGGATTTCTTGGAAATCAGAACGACTTCCGCTTCGATCAAACCAGCATTGCCAACCATGCCGCGGCCCGGCTCGATGATGGTCGACGGCAAACGGTTGCCGAAATGCTTGGACAGCGCCTGAAAAATGGCTTCGCCGTACCGCGGCACGCCCGGAACGTCTTTCAGGTAGCGGGTCGGGAAGCCCCCACCCATGTTGACCATTTTCAGTTCGATGCCGCGCAGCGCCATTTCCCGGAAGACGCCTGCCGCCATGGCGAGAGCGAAATCCCAGGCTTGTAGGTTGGCTTGCTGGGAGCCGACGTGGAAGGAGACACCATAGGCTTCGAGACCGCAGCGGTGGGCGTGTTCAAGGACGTCGGGCGCCATTTGAGGGTCGCAGCCGAACTTGCGGGAGAGCGGCCACTCTGCGCCGACACCGTCACACAGGACGCGGCAGAAGACGCGGGAGCCCGGCGCGACCCGCGCGATTTTTTCGACTTCTTCGACGCAGTCGACGGCGAAGAGACGGACACCGAATTCAAAGGCACGCGCAATGTCCCGCTCCTTCTTGATTGTGTTGCCATAGGAAATGCGGGACGCATCGGCACCGGTTGCCAGAACCATTTCGATTTCGCCAACGGAGGCGCAGTCGAAGGAAGAGCCAAGGCTTTCCAGAAGGGTCAGGATTTCAGGCGCCGGGTTGGCTTTCACCGCATAATAAACGGACGTGTCCGGCAGGGACCGGGCAAAGGCTTCGAAATTGTCACGGACGATGTCGAGATCGACAACAACGCATGGACCATCTTCGTCGCGTCGGCGGAGGAATTCGCGGATACGTTCGCTCATGGGGATTACCCCTTTCCAATGTCTGGCTGCAGCCGCCTTTAAAAATCGCTGTTAGGCGCTGCAGTTTCACGTCGCAGGGTGCCAAAGATGCGAGCGCGCCTCCCCCGGGATGGAACCGGAGGGCGTACAAGGATCTTCAGCGACGGTTGGGCCATGCAGCACCGTGTATTGGATGCGCAAAGCTTTCCCGCGTCGGGAATGCCGTTGATTGGATCGGGAGAAACCGAACCGCACGTCGGGCAAGGATGTAACAAGTGCCTCTTCTGTTACCCCGGAGGTTGGAAACCCCGGCAGAGACCAAAAGGGCCCTCTTACGTCGTTGCTTTAAGCCGTCCGGATTGACTGCCCCGCCCCTTGGCGGTGTTTCTTGGCAGCTACCCCTTAAGAGATTTCATCGAAATCCCATGAACGACCACGGGCACGTGCGAATTTGGGCAGGCGGTGTATGACCCGATTTGCCGCCTTGCGCAACAGTAAATTTTTGCATGACTGCAATTTGGTAAACACAACCCACAAGTGATCGCCACTTGCCGTTGAACCTGGACCGGCAAACGCTACTTGTGAAAACCAGACGCAGACATTTTTGATCTCAACGCATGTGAGGATTCTGATGGTTCGTTTCGCCCGCAAAAGCCTGCTTTTGGCAGGTATTGCCGTAGTCCCCTTCGTCCAATCCGCTCAAGCAGAGCCCCATCGCTATGAACTCGATCCGGAACACACCACGATCGCGTTCATGGTGGACCATCTGGGATATGCGGATACGCTCGGTGTCTTCCTGGAATTTGAGGGCGGCTTCACCTATGACATGGACACCCAAAAGCTGAGCGATCTGAAGGTCACGGTTCAAACGGCAAGTGTTGAGAGCTTCAACGAAGCCCGCGACAATCATGTCATGAACCAGGATTTTCTGGACGTTACGAACCATCCGGTGATGACTTTCACCGCCAAAGGCGGCACACCGGCGGACGATACCTCCGGCGTCGTGGAGGGTGAGTTGACCCTGCTTGGCAAAACGCAGCCGCTGACGCTTGATGTCACCCTCAATAAGGCCGCCAACTATCCATTCGGACATGGTCGTTTCACACTCGGCATCAGTGCGCAAGGCGTGGTCAAACGCAGCGACTTCGGCATGACCTATGCGGTTGAAAACGGTTTCGTTGGAGATGACGTCCAGGTGATTATCGAAACGGAAGCCTGGCGGGTCGACTAAGCGCCGGACTTGGAGCGTGTCGCGTTTCATTGAATTCAGGCTGCTTCAGGTTTCGCATACGCGGCAAAGCAGAGTGGCAGCGAAACCTGAATCAATTTAAACGCGATTTGCTTTAAATGGCCTTCTCCATCAAAGGCTTGAGCGCCGGGTGAATATCCGGGCTCTCTTGCTGGATGAAGCGTAGCAAGGCCTTTTCGTTCTCGTGAAGAACGCCGTCGCGGCCAATCCGGTCGACAAGCCATTGAGCTTCATCTTCGGTCACCATTTCATTCACCGCAATCTCGGCTGCCATGGCCGCGCCTTTTGCGGCAAACGGATCCGGCTGCTTGGAGTAGGCATCGCGGACCCCGCTGACACCGCCGCCGAACATGGATTTGAAAAACCCAGAAATGCCGCCATCAAACCCGCCGGGACTGTTGATCCAGTCTTCGCGCGCCAGTGCAACCTCTCGCGGCGGCGGCGCAAAACCGGACAGCGCCATCAGATAATTGGCAACCGCCTTGGCAAACAGCTCGGACCAGGCCGGGGCGTTATCGGCTTCACTGGTGGCATCATTCAGATCGAACAGGATTTCAGCTTCCGCCTTGGATATGGCGATGCCCCCACAGCCTGCTCCGGCATAAAGAACGCGCCGGAGGATCTCCACTTCTGCATCCAGGATCACGCCTGGGGTGAGGGTTGCGCCGGAGCGGGTTGCCCCCTGCCCAGAAATGGCGGAATCCACCACGCACTTAAGGGCGAACTGTTCCAGGAACCGGGGCGCCTGGCGCGCTTTCTCCAGGACATGCAGCACGGCATCAAGCTCCGTACGGCTGCAGACGTGGCCATTCGCAGTGATCTCACCGATCAACCAGTGGGCATTTTCATCAGAAACGTACCCTTGAGGGTTTGCCTGATGAACGAGGATATCACCGATCGCTTCGGGAAACAGTTCGAACCAGGTTTGAGGCATCGCGAGACCGGCATTGTTCAGCCGGAAGAGACCCGCCCCCTCTTCCAGCGTGACATGCATGTCGCCATAGATGTACCGGCGCACCGTAATGACATCATCTTCTGAGAACTGACCGTCCGAAATCTTGACGTCCAGAAATTCACCCAAGCCCGGTTTTGCCATAGTATCCCCCATCGATCTGGCACCGCACTATCTGTCAGCAACCTTGAAGATAGGGTTACGCAAGGTGCAGCTTGTCGGCAAAAAAGGGAGCCGCGCGGGCGGCTCCCTCTCTGTATCCGGGTTCCAGGGACGGGGGGATTGGACCCGGGCAGCTTCCTAAAGGCGGGCTCGTACATATCCCGGTTTCGCTGGCTCACGCGATATGCACTCAGCTGTTGTTTTCACGCGCTTCCGGACGGCGAACCGGTCTCCACTTCGCTTGGAAACGCTCCTGGAAGCTGTTCCTTATGGCTTAGCTCCGGTCGCGGTGCTTGCCGTGCTTGCCCTTGTGGCCGCGTTTGAAGTCGGACTTGGTGATCACACCATCGCCGTTCCGGTCCGCACGGTTCAGCATCTTCGACAAGGCTTGTTCCTGCTCTTCCGCCGTGATGCCCAGGCTGCCATCGGCATCTGCGCGCTGGAACATGTTGACGATGCGGGCATCATTCATGGCCAGCCACAGCGGTCCGAAGTCTTCCAGGGTGAAAGAGCCGCTGCCATTGGTGTCGGCAAGAGCGAACAGCTCGGCACGTTTGGCGTCAAACTCTTCGCGGGTGACAGAGCCGGTCCCGTCCGTGTCAAAGACCGCCATGAACATGCCGGCCGGGCCAACGCGGCGTCCGTGGGCATGGCGCTTGCCATGCTCGCCGCGCTTACCGGCTTCGGCCTTCTTGCCGCCGCCGTCATGACCGCGTTTGCCGCCGCGCACCTTCTCAACGACACCGTTGCCGTCGCGGTCCAACCGGTTGAACATCCGGTTGGCCGCACGATCCGCCTCGGCCTGGGTTACGATGCCGTCACCATCCCGGTCGAGACGCTGGAAGACGCGAACCATGCGGTCATTGGAGCGCTCCAGAAAAGCAGCCTTGAACTCTTCCAGGCTGATCTCGCCGTCACCGTTGGTGTCTGCTGCCGCAAAATCGGCGGTGCGGATTTCTTCGATTTCAGCCTGGGTGATGGCGCCATCTTTATCGACGTCGAAGCGCTCGAAAATCCGGTTGGCCATACGGCGGCCGCCGCGCGGACTATAGCCTTGCTCATATCCGCCGCGTTCACCCATATGCGCCAAGCTCTGCTCGGCTGTTGCCTGGTTGCTTTGCCCCCCGCCCGCGTTTGCCGCGCCGGACTGGGCATAGGCGGGCAGGCCCGCGGTGAGTGCGGTACCGGCAACACTTGCGGCCAGGGCAGCGATTGCAATCGTCTTGAACGGTTTCATTCCAACAACTCCTTGGTTCGTTGATGAACTCAAGGTAGGTGGCAATTGTCGCAAGAATACATGTAAAAACCCGGTCAACTGTCGCAATCTGTCGCCGCAGTCGCCCTTGATACAGTTTGTTACAAACTCCGCTCGCACCGGGGCCGGGTTGTTATTACTTTTCCTTTAGATACACCACAGTTCGTGGGCGGCCACGCCGAACCCGGCACTGCGCCCCGCGACCGATTGGAGATAAAGGTGAGCGATCCGAGCCCACATATTCTTGTCGTTGATGACCACCGTGATATCCGCGAGACCCTCGCCCGGTATCTGGTAAAGAACGGTCTGCGCGCGACGGCTTGCGAAAATGCGGCTGCCGCCCGCAAGGCTCTGAAGGCTGCGTCCATTGATCTTGTTGTTCTCGACATCATGATGCCGGGCGAAGATGGGCTGTCGCTGTGCCGTCATCTTGTCGAAACGGGCTCCATGCCGGTGATCCTTCTAACTGCCATGGCCGATGATACGGACCGTGTGATCGGTCTGGAAATCGGCGCCGATGATTATGTCACCAAACCCTTCAATCCGCGCGAATTGCTTGCCCGTATCCGGGCTGTGCTGCGGCGGACATCGCTGGTGCCCAAGGACCGCGACCCGATCGAACAGGACCGGATGCATTTCGACGGCTGGGCCCTCAATGTGACCCGCCGGGAATTGACGGATCCGGACGGCGTCGCGGTCGCCCTTTCCAGCGGTGAATTTCAACTGCTTTGCGCATTTCTGAAACGGCCGAAGATGGTCCTGAACCGCGATCAGCTGATGGATCTTACAACGGGACGCACGCCGGCCGTCTTCGATCGGTCCATAGACAATCAGGTCTCGCGCTTGCGCCGGAAAATTGAAGAGGATCCGAAAGATCCCAAGCTGATCAAAACCGTCTGGGGCGGCGGTTACATGTTTACAGCCGATGTGAGAGAGCAGGTGGAATGAGCGCATCATCTCCCCGTTTCTCAGTTTTTCGGCGTTTATGGCCGCGCCACCTGGCATCCCAGCTGATCCTGCTTCTGCTGGCAGCGATTGTCGTTGTTCAGGCGATCTCGATCTACATTTTTCATGATGAGCGCCGGATTGCCCTTGTTGCCCTTGCCCGTGACAGCATCCTGGCCCGTGCGGTCTCTATCGCAGAACTTTTGGAAGAAACACCGCCTTACCTGCACAGCAGGGTTCTGGAAGCGAGCAGCACCCGCTATGTCGCGTTCTGGACCGGTGAGGTGCCGCTTGCAAAGGAGCCGGGAAAAAGCCGGTTCGAACAGCGTGTGCAAAACTATGCAGCGCGGCAACTCGGGTCCGATCGGACGATCCATATCAATCTTCATTCAGATGAGAAACGCGGCCCCTCCTGGCGAAGCCGCGTTGACGGTGGCAAGGAAAGCTGGCGCGATGTACCGAAGTCCGAGCGGCCACGCCACCTGAAACGGGTCATGAACAAGCCAGAGGATCTGTCCCTCTCCATCCAACTAAACGATGGCACTTGGCTGAACATGGCCACAAGCTACCGGCCGCCACCTGGCGCATTCATCCCCCTGGTGGTCCAGCTTTCACTGATGGGATTGGCGATTATCGGCATCGTCGCATTTGCCGTGCGCCGGGTCACCCGCCCCTTGCGCGGTCTCGCTGATGCGGCCGGCCGGCTCGGACGCGGCGAAGATGTTGACAGTTTGCCGGAAACCGGGCCGAGCGAGGTCCGCGCCGTAACGTCCGCCTTTAACGAGATGCAGGAGCGCCTGACCCGGTTTGTGCGCGACCGCACCCGGATGCTGGCGGCAATCAGCCATGACTTGAGAACACCGATCACCTCATTGCGCCTTCGGGCGGAGTTTATCGACGATGAGGAAAACCGGACAAAGATGATCGAGACACTCGACGACATGGCAGCCATGGCCGAAGCGGCACTCAGATTCGCCAAAGACGACGCGAGCCAGGAGCCTGCCGAGCAGGCGGATCTAGGTGCTTTGCTGGAGAGCCTGGCGGACGACCAGCAAGACCTTGGCCATGCTTGCGAAGTTGATGTTGAGGAACGGATTGTGCTGTCCTGCCGTCCTCTTTCCTTGAAGCGTGCCTTCCGCAACCTCATAGAAAACGGTATCCGCTACGGCGGTTCGGTCAAGATCACGGCAAAGGCGCTGGAGGCTGATGTGATCGTCGAGATCCTTGATCAAGGTCCCGGCATCCCGGAAGGCCGTCTGGCGGATGTCTTTGAACCTTTTGTGCGCCTTGAAGAAAGCCGCAACGAAGAGACAGGGGGCATCGGTCTCGGCCTTGCGATCGCGCGATCAATCATCCACGCCCATGGCGGCACAATCACGCTTTCCAATGTGGCCGGCACAGGCTTGAAGGTAGAGGTCTGCCTCCCGAAAGGGAACTGATCTGCGTCTTTCACGGTCTGGCAGACGGCAAGCCTGCGTGCTAAGCATTTTGTCCAACAATTGATAAAGCTGACGATTTTCCGGCTGGGCGTTTTTCAAAACGCCTCCTTTATGTCTTTATGGCCGGAGGTTAATACAAAAAGGGAGGACACCATGATCTCGATGAACCGCCGCAAGGCTCTAACGCTGCTTGGTGCTGCTGCAGCATCCACCACGCTGAGCACCCCTGCAATTGCCAGCAACAAGAAGATCAAGGTCGGCGCGCTGCGCTTTACATCGCACTCGGGCAGCTTTGTTGCCTATGAGCGCGGCTATTTTGCAGATGCCGGTCTCGACGTTGAATTCAAATTCTTCCAAGCGGCCCAGCCGATGGCGGTCGCCATTGCGTCCGGCGACATCGACTATGCGGTAACAGCCGTTTCCGGCGGTTTGATTTCGCTTGCGGACAAAGGCGCGATCAAGGTGATCGGTGGTGCTTTGTCGGAAAAGAAAGGTGTCGATGGGCAGAAAATTCTCGCCTCCGACGCAGCTTTCCAAGGCGGTCTGAAAACCCCAGCCGATCTCGGCGGCAAGACATTCGGCATCACGACGGCCGGCTCGTCCTTCCACTACATGGGCTCCACCATTGCAGCCAAGGAAGGCGTGGATCTCAAGTTCAAGCCATTGCAGAAGGTCGGCGCGATCATTGGCGCCCTGAAGTCCGGCCAGATCGATGCCTGGTCCATTGTTCCACACATCGCCAAGCCGCTGTCCGGCTCCGGTGCCGTGCACATTATCGGCAATGTCGTTGACTACATCCCGGATTATCAGGTGACCACGGTCTTCACGTCGACCAAGAACGCGGAAGACGAAAAAGGCATGACAACGGATTTCCTGACGGCCTTCTCCAGAGGTGTTGCCGATTATGATGCTGATCTTGTTTCCAAGACAAATGGCGACGCCGGTGTGAACGAGATGGTCGATCTCATTCACAAGTATGTCTACACGGACCGTCCGCGGGAAAAGGCAGCCCCATCGATCATCAACGGAGCCATGTACCTCAACGAAGGCGCAGCCTTGAACGTCACATCGATCGAAAACCAGCTGGCCTGGTTCCAGTCCGAGGATCTTGTATCCAAGGACGTGACGCTGGATACACTGGTCGATCCGTCCTATGTCGAGATCCTGAAATCCTGATCAAATACATGAAGGCGGGCGCCAAGCGCCCGCACTTCCCGGAGTAACTCATGGACCTTCGTCTTGAGGGCGTCGGGCACGCTTATGACACTGTCACCGTGCTCGAAGACATTACGTTCGACGTCCCCAGCGGCCATATCGTCTGCATTGTCGGCCCGTCCGGTTGCGGAAAATCAACGCTTTTGCGGTTTATCGGCGGCTTGGAACAACCGACCAAGGGCCGCGTTGTTCAAATCGGTTCACCGCCGCCGGGAAGCCTCAATCCGCTGACCTATGTGTTTCAGGATTTTGCGCTACTTCCCTGGCGAACCGTTGAGGGCAACATATCGCTGGTTCTGGAGGACCATGGCATCAAGGGATCGGAGACGCGGGAGATCATTTCCGATGTCCTGGCGCGGACCAATCTCACTGGTTTCGAAAAGGCCCTACCCAAGCAGCTCTCCGGCGGCATGAAACAACGTGTTGCAATTGCAAGAGCCTTGGCGGTCCGGCCAGCTGTCATGTTGATGGACGAACCGTTGTCCGCCCTCGACAGTCAAACCCGCGAACTGTTGATGGACGACCTTGTCGGACTTTGGACGCGGACACCCTTTACCTCCGTCTATGTTACCCACAATCTGGCAGAGGCCGTGCGTCTTGGGCATTCCATCGTCGTTTTGTCGCGCAGACCCGGGAAAGTCCGCGAGATCGTCACACTCGACAAGCCTCTGGAAGATCGTCAACTGGGCGATACAGACCTGGAAAAAACGCAGAAACACCTGTGGTCTCTTCTCAGGGAAGAAGCCCGGACCGCCGATACGGAATTGATCGATGGCTGATGCCTCTCTGTCAGACAGCAACAAGGGCGCGGCCCAAACCGTTCGGTTTCGCGGCGGAGGCTTTGCGCCAAAACCGCGCCGTTGGACGGGCATAGCGGTTTTTGTTGTGCTCATTCTGGTTCTGGAATTGGGCACGCAATCGGGTTGGATCTCGGCGTTGACGCTGCCAAAGCCATCGGACGTGTTCGGCACTCTTGTCGAACTCTATCAGTCGGGCCAGTTCACGGCCCACATGGCACCCTCGCTGACACGGCTGACGGTTGGGGGCTTCCTGGGCGCCGTGGCCGGGATCGGAACCGGCATTCTCATCGGATTGTTCAGCTACGTCCGCTCAGGACTTGTGCCTCTGATCGCGGCATTATTCCCCGTGCCGAAAATCGCCTTGTTGCCTCTCTTCGTCATCTGGTTCGGCATCGATGAGGGCTCGAAATATGCGCTGATCGCGTTTGGCACCTTCACGCCGACCGTTGTGGCGACCTATGGGGCAGTCGATAACGTCGATCGAACGCTAATCCGTATGGGGCAGAGTTTTGGCCTGTCCTGGCTTTCGATCGTCCGGAAAATCATTCTGCCGGGCGCCATGCCGGGAATTCTGTCCGGTCTCCGCATATCCCTGGCGATTGCGATCATTCTTTTAACGGCAGCAGAGATGCTGGGCGCGGAGTACGGCATTGGTGCCTATGTACTTCAGGCCGGATCGCTTTATGACCTCGACCGTCTTTTTGCCGGCGTCGTGATCCTTTCCTTGCTCGGCGTGATCCTCAACATGGTCATTGGCTTCTTGGAACGCAGGCTTCTGATCTGGCGGGTTTAAGACTGCTTCAATTTGCGCAGATCGAGGGCCATGAGAACTTCGTCAAATGACTGCTCCTCAACCTTCAGGGCGCTGTTTTCAAGACCGTAGGGTTCAAACCCAAACCCCTGATACAGTCTGGCCGCCAGGATGTTATGAGTACCAACAGACAATTGGATTTGCTCAACTTCATCCTTCACCGCATCAATAAGCGTATTGACCAGCGCTTTTGCCAATCCAGACCCGCGGGCATCCGGCTGCACATAAAGCCCCCAGAGGATACCCTTGTGCCGGACCTTCGCCGCCCCACCTACGATAAAACCAACTATTCCAGTGATATGTTGTTCGTCAGCCCCTCCGCCGAGGATTAAGTTTGTCCTCAGTTGCTGCACGAATACTTCATCCGGCAGGGCCGCTTCTTCGTCATAGCTGGTCCCGAACAAGTCGGGATGCCGCTGCAAGCTCTCTAGCCGAATTTGCCTAAAGGTTGCGACATCCGCTTCCGACAGTCTGCGTATGAAAACGTCCATGTAGTCTCCTCACCGCCGCGCTTCCAGATCTCCCCGATAGGTGGTCTCGTCGACAGGTTCCAACCACTCTGCAACGGACCCGTTCTCGGCTTCATGGATCGCAAGATGCACCATGGAGACATGGCGTGCCGCACCATGCCAGTGCTTGATACCAGGCGGGATCCAGATCACGTCGCCGGGCATGATCGACAGCTTTTCCTGCCCCCACAAATGCACAAAGCCTGCACCGCTCAGGATCTGTAGGGTCTGGCCGAGGGGATGTGTGTGCCAATGCGTGCGGGCTCCCGGCTCAAAGGTCACCTTGACGGCCTGAACCCGCGCCGGAGCCGGCGCTTCGATCACCGGGTCCTGCCATACGGTTCCTGTGAAATAGTCAGGATTTGCCCGTTTTGTTGGCCGGGATCCCGCCTCATAAACCGTCAACACACTCATCCGGAACTCTCCTGTGCCGTTTTAGACGATGCCCGCTTTCTTGGGGCGCCGCCAGTTGATCAGAACAACACCGAATATGGCAAGGCAAATCCCGGCAAACGTTTCCAGATCCAGTGTCTCGTTCAAAAAGACGATACCCAGAAGAACGCCAATTCCGGAGCGCAGATAGGCCTGGCTGGACGTCCCCATGGGCCCAATCGTGTTGATTAGACGGAAATAGATGAGGAACGCAAACGCTGTGCAGAATACGCTGAGAATTCCCGCGGCCCAAAGGCTTTGAGGCGAAATCTGCAGGGTCCAGGGATGATCGAACATCAGGCTGAGCGGCAGCAGCGTCAGGGTCGAGCAAATGAGCGTCCCGGCAGCCGTGACCAGCGGCGGCATATGCGCAAACTGGCGTCCCCGGATCGCAGCAATCCCGTAGAGCGCCGCACCCGCAAGAACCGCGACTTGGGGCACGAAGGCTCCGCCCAAGCTCTCCAGAGCACCAGTCCCAACAATCAGAACGATTCCCGCAATCCCGGCAAGGGCCCCAAAAAGCTGTTGCCCCGCCGGTCTGTCACTGCCGGACATCAGGAATAGGGAGAGGAAAAAGACAAACAGAGGAGAAGTGGAGTTCAGGACACTGGCGACGGCGCTGTCGACATACTGCTGCCCCCAGGCCAGAAACAGCCAAGGTCCTGTGCTGTTGACGATGGATTGGATAAAGAGCGCGCGCCAGGTGTGCGTCTCAGACGGCAACCGTAAACCGCGAAAACTCAGGATCGCGACCAAGATCAGCGACGCCAATCCAACTCTGAATGTGATCAACGTCAGCGGCGGAATGGTGTCCAGCGCAAGGCTGATCCACATGTAGGATGAGCCCCAAAGCAGCGCGAGCAGGCCCAGTAGGCCGAACTCAAGTCTCAGCCCGGTCATCTCTCTTGCCGATCATGCAAGGCGCGGCTGTCCGACGGCGCTTCAGCCCGCTCGGTCATGCCGTAGTCACGCAGCACATGTGATACGCGGAGACGGTAGTCCTTGAAATAGCTGTTCCGCCCGACCGATTGCGCCTTGCGGTGCTGGGTCAGCTGACGCCACTGATCGAGCGCCTCTTCATCTGTGAAGAAGGACAGCGAGAGCAGCTTTTCCGGATTGGTCAGGCTTTGAAATCGCTCAACCGACAAGAAACCATCGATTTCTTCGACCAAAGGCCGCATTTCGGCGGCCATATCGAGATAGTCCTGCTTCTTGTCCTCACGAGGTATGACCTCGAAAATGACAGCGATCATCGGTGCTCTCCCTCAAACCCGATCAATTTGCCATGCGGTGTTGAGGCCAGTTTCAGGAACGTCCGGTCTTCTCTCAAGATGAATTTTTCGCGCATGGCAAAATCGTAATTCTCCTGTCCAAGCGGATCGGCGGAAAGCCGGGCCCGATACGCTTCGTAGGCTGCCAAATTTTCGATCGAATAAACACCATACGCCAAGGTGGTCGAGCCTTCATGTGGAGCAAAATATCCGATCAGGTCGGCACCGCAGCGGGGAATCGCCTTCCCCCAGTTGCGAGCATATTTTTCAAACTGGTCCTTTTTGGTTGGATCGATGTGATATCGGATGAAGCAAGTGATCATGGCCGCTGTCCTCTTTTGTTGAGCAGGCAAAGGATGTGCCACAGCTGCTGCATCGAATGCTTCGACCACGATCGAAGCATTGTGACTGGCGCTCCCTGCCGCCACATGCCATCCTGACGGCCACACTTTGATGGAGATCGAACCATGAAAGACGGACCGGATATTGCGCGGATTGGCGCGCTCATTGGCGATCCTGCCAGAGCCAACATTCTGTCAGCACTCATGAGCGGTAAGGCCCTCACTGCAACAGAACTGGCAGTCGAGGCAGGGATCACCGGCCAGACAGCCAGCTCCCACCTTAAAAAACTCATGGAAGGCGGGCTGCTCGCCCAGGCCAAACAGGGTAGGCACCGGTACTTCACACTCGCAGGCCCGGACGTTGGTGCGACCCTTGAGGCGCTCATGGGGCTTGCGGCAAACAAGGGGCATTTGCGCACCCGCACCGGACCGCGCGATCCGGCCATGCGCACAGCCCGTGTTTGTTATGATCACCTTGCGGGCGATATGGCAGTCCGGATCTATGACAGTCTTGAAACGCGCGGCTTCTTGACCACGTCCACTGATGCCGGAGGTATTGCTTTGACGGAGAACGGTGGGGCTTTTCTCGCAACGATAGGCGTGGACCTTGCACCTTTGAAGGCCGCTCGCAGACCCTTGTGCCGCCCCTGTCTCGACTGGAGCGAACGGCGCAATCATCTGGCCGGTGCGGTGGGAGCTGCCCTTTTGTCCCGCTTTCAGGAAAACAAATGGCTCCGGCGCGAAGCTGACAGCCGCGTGGTTTATATATCTCCGAAGGGCGAGGCTGAACTCAAGGCCTTGTTTCCAATTTGATTGGACTCCGTTTCCATGCCCGAGTTTTGGCTTGACCGAACCAAAACAAAACCCGGCCGAGGCCGGGTTTTCAGTGTTTCAAATTGTCCAAAGTTTTTTGTTTGTTTTTCCGTTTGGGCCGGAAGCGGTTTGGGGCCACTAAAGGTCTGTCTCAGCTTGCCTTGCGGCCCTGACGGGCCTCACGCAATGACCGGTAAAGCCGTGCGGGCAGCCACGGCAAACGGTCACGGTTGTAGTCCTGACGATGATTGACCAGAAGTGTCTTTGCGACTTGCACAATCATTGTTTTCTCCTTTCCCCGGAAACCGGGTGGGGTTCTTTTGTTATATAAATAAAATTAGCGCACCACGTGCGCCTTTTCAAGGCGCACACTGTGCATTTTTTTATGAAATTTCCTTTAACTTACCGACGCAAAGCTTATCCAGTATGGCAAACGCAAATCATTAGCCGACTTACCACTAACCGCCAAAAAAAATCCCGCAGACAAGCCGCGGGATTTGTTCAAAGCATAACAGATTGAAAGAATTGATCTATTCCGCTGCTTGAAGCTGCGCTGGATCATAATTGAGGATTGGAGCGAGCCAGCGCTCAGCATACTCAACATCCCAGCCTTTTCTCTTTGCGTAATCCACGATTTGATCCTTTTCGATCTTCCCGACACCGAAATAATGGCTGTCTGGATGCGCAAAATAGAGACCGGAAACAGAGGACCCAGGCAACATGGCGCGGCTTTCGGTAAGCTGAATGCCCGTCAGCTTTTCCGCGTCAAGCAGCCGGAAGAGCGTGTCCTTCTCGGTGTGGTCCGGCTGTGCCGGATAACCAGGAGCCGGACGGATGCCCTGATACTTCTCCGCAATCAGCTCCTCACTGGACAGTGTTTCATTGACCGCATAACCCCAAAGTTCCTTGCGCACGATCTGGTGCAGCTTCTCGGCAAAGGCCTCCGCCAGACGATCGGCGAGCGCCTGGGAGAGGATCTTGTTGTAATCGTCCCCCTGGCTGGCGTAACGCCCAGCAAGCTTATTTTCACCATGCCCCGCTGTGACGGCAAATCCGCCGATCCAGTCGTTGATGCCGCTGTCGAGAGGCGCCACGAAATCGCTCATGGCGACATTAGCGCGGCCACCGGACGTGCGGGCCATCTGCTGTCGAAGCGTATGGAACGTCGCCGCGACTTCGCCGCGGTTCTCACCGGTGTAGACCAGAATGTCGTCGCCGACCGCATTGGCCGGCCAAAGCTTTGCAACACCACGCGCTGTCAGGAGTTTCTTTTCAACAATCTCGTCCAGCATCCGCCGTGCGTCATCAAAAAGCGCCGTTGCCGCAATACCATAGCGATCATCGGTCAGAACCTGCGGGTACCGGCCCTTGATTTCCCATGTTGCAAAAAACGGTGTCCAGTCGATCACCGGCACCAGCTCTTCCAGCGGGAAGTCGTCGAACACGGTAGTTTCGAGCTGGTTCGGTCTGACGGGTGCATTCCCTTCAAAATCGACCTTGAAGGCATTGGCACGTGCATCCGACAACTGAATTCGGCGGGCGGCTCCCCGGCCAGCGGCATGCTTTTCGGCAATATCCGCATATTCCGTGCGAACCTCGCCGTAATACGGCGCACGTCCCCCCTCACTCATCAGCTTGGAGGCCACACCAACCGCCCGACCGGCATCGGTCACATAGATCGCCTGTCCCTTTGCGTAATTGGGATGGATCTTCACTGCCGTGTGGATCTTTGACGTGGTGGCACCGCCGATCAGCAGCGGAATATCCAGACCTTCGCGCTCCATTTCAGCTGCGACATGGCACATTTCATCGAGAGACGGGGTGATCAGGCCGCTGAGACCGATGATGTCGACCTTTTCCTGCTTGGCCGTCTCCAGGATCTTCGCAGCAGGCACCATGACCCCAAGGTCAATGACCTCGAAGTTGTTGCACTGAAGAACTACGCCGACGATGTTCTTGCCGATGTCGTGGACGTCACCCTTCACTGTTGCCATCAGGATCTTGCCCTGAGAGGAATGACCGGTGAGACCCTGCTCTTCCTTTTCCTTTTCCATGAAGGGCATCAGATAGGCGACGGCCTTTTTCATGACCCGCGCGGATTTCACAACCTGCGGCAGGAACATCTGGCCGGATCCGAAGAGATCGCCAACGACGTTCATGCCGTCCATCAGCGGGCCTTCGATCACATGCAGTGGACGGTCGAAACTTTGGCGGGCTTCCTCAGTATCCTCCACCACATAGTCGTCAATGCCGTGAACCAGCGCGTGCTCCAGGCGTTTGGCGACGCCCCACGTCCGCCAAGTGAGATCGGCTTCCTTCTTCTTGCCGCCCTCGCCTTTCCATCGCTCGGCCGCGTCCAGCATCCGGTCGGTCGCATCGGACCGCCGGTTCAGAACAACATCTTCGCAGAGCTCGCGCAGTTCGGCATCGAGATCGTTATAGACAGCCAGCTGACCTGCATTGACGATGCCCATGTCCATGCCGCGCTTGATGCAGTGGTAGAGAAACACGGAGTGCATCGCCTCGCGAACGGCTTCGTTGCCACGGAACGAGAACGACAGATTGGAGACACCGCCCGAAACGTGGGCATGCGGAAGGTTCTCGCGGATCCAGCCGGTCGCCTCGATGAAGTCGACGCCGTAGTTGTCGTGTTCCTCGATCCCTGTCGCAACGGCGAAGATGTTCGGATCGAAGATGATGTCTTCCGGTGCAAAGCCTGCCTTTTCAGTCAGAACCTTGTAAGAGCGCGCGCAGATCTCAGTCTTGCGTTCAAAGGTGTCCGCCTGGCCCTGTTCGTCAAAGGCCATGACGACAACAGCCGCGCCGTAGCGCCGGATCAGCTTGGCTTGCTCCAGGAACGCCTCTTCGCCCTCTTTCAGGGAGATCGAGTTGACCACGCCTTTGCCCTGGATGCATTTCAGTCCGGCTTCGATAACCGTCCACTTGGAGCTGTCGATCATCACCGGCACTTTGGCGATATCGGGTTCAGCCGCCACAAGATTGAGGAAGGTAACCATGGCTTCTTCGGAATCCAGAAGCCCCTCGTCCATGTTGATGTCGATGATCTGGGCGCCGTTCTCGACCTGTTGGCGGGCCACGTCGAGTGCGGTGGCGTAATCGCCTTCCTTGATCAGTTTGCGGAACCGCGCAGAGCCGGTGACGTTCGTCCGCTCGCCGACGTTCACAAAATTGACTTCCGGCGTCAGCGTGAACGGCTCGAGACCCGACAAACGCATGAACCGGGCGACATCCGGGATCTGCCGCGGAGCCTTGTCCTTGACCGCCTCGGCAATTGCCTTGATGTGCGCGGGCGTGGTGCCGCAGCACCCACCGACCATGTTAACGAGACCGGCGGAGGCGAACTCCTCGATGAGGCCAGCCATATGCTCCGGGCTTTCATCATATTCGCCAAACTCGTTCGGCAGACCCGCGTTAGGATAGGCACAGACGAGGGTATCGGCGACGCGGCCAAGCTCATCGACATGCGCCCGCATTTCCTTCGCGCCGAGAGCGCAGTTGAGACCGATGGTCAGTGGGTTGGTGTGGCGCACGGAGTTCCAGAAAGCTTCCGGTGTCTGCCCGGAAAGCGTCCGGCCGGAGAGATCGGTGATCGTACCGGAAATCATCACCGGCAATTCCCTGCCGATCTCCTCGAACACTTCTTCAATGGCAAACAGCGCGGCCTTGGCATTCAGGGTGTCGAAGATTGTCTCGACAAGAAGGATATCCGCACCACCTTCTATCAAGCCGCGTACGGCCTCGGCGTACGCAATCCTGAGATCATCAAAGCTGACAGCCCGGTATCCGGGATTGTTTACATCCGGCGAAATGGATGCAGTCCGGTTGGTCGGCCCGAGCGCTCCGGCGACATAGCGGGGCCGGGACGGGTCTTGATCTGTTACCTGATCACAGGCCTCACGAGCAAGGCGCGCGCTTTCCAGGTTCAATTCATACGCCAAGTCCTCCATGCCGTAATCGGCCTGGGCGATGGTGGTGGAGGAAAACGTATTGGTTTCAACGATATCCGCGCCCGCTTCCAGATAGTCGACATGGATCTGGCGGATGGCATCCGGCATTGTCAGGCTGAGGAGGTCATTGTTGCCCTTGACGTCCGACGGCCAGTCCTTGAAACGCTCACCACGATAGGCTGACTCGTCCAATTTGAGCAACTGGATTTCAGTCCCCATGGCTCCGTCCAGCACGAGGATGCGGGATTTTGCGATCTCCTGAAGGCGCGCAAAGGCGTCAGACTTGGTCACAGGTGTTTCCTACCTCTTGGCCATTGTACCGGCTCGGGGCCGGGACGGCTGTTTTTTGACGTTGCAGCACCGGACTTGCTCCGGGCCGCGTTATTCCAAACTCGTGAGGTCCCGGTTCAAGACCGGGACAGCCGTTACACTAATGCCGCCCCGGACCTGATCCGGGCCCTCATATCTCAAAAACACACAGTTCCGGCACGGGACCTGAACGACAGCCCAAGGCTATGTTTTAGGCTGCCACTTTCTCGGTGCCCTGCTGCCCCATGCCGAGCATGTGGCAGATCGCGTATGTCAGATCCGCACGGTTCATCGTATAAAAGTGGAAGTCCGTCAGGCCGCGATCGACCAGGTCCATCACCTGCTCACAAGCGATGGCAACACCGACGAGCTTGCGGGTTTCCGGATCATTCTGCAGACCGGCAAAGCGCCGCGCGACCCATTCAGGGATCGAGGTACCGCATTTTGCGGAGAATACCATGGTCTGCTCGAAATTATGGATCGGCAGAATGCCAGGGATCACCGGGATATTGATGCCCGCCGCCGCGATACGGTCCAGGTAATCATCGAACAGATCGTTGTCAAAGAAGTACTGGGTGATGATCCGGTCCGCGCCGGCATCAACCTTACGCTTCAGGTTGTCGATCTCTTTCTGCCAGCTGCCACTCTCGGGATGTTTTTCCGGGTAGCCGGAAACCGATACATCGAAATTGGCGATCTTCTTGATGCCTTCAACCAGATCGGTCGCGTAGGCATAGCCCTCCGGATGCGGCTCATAAACCGCGCCGATACCTGCAAGCGGATCACCGCGCAGTGCCACAAGGTGGCGCACACCAAGATCCCAATAATCTTTGACGATCGCATCGACTTCCGCTTTCGGAGAACCGACACAAGTCAAGTGGGCCGCTGGAGCAAGATCGGTCTCGTTCAAGATGCGCTCGACGGTCTTGTGGGTCCGCTCGCGGGTCGATCCGCCTGCACCATAGGTGACCGACACAAAAGACGGGTTGAGCGGCGCAAGGCGCTGAACCGTTTCCCAAAGTGTCTCACCCATCTTCTCGGACTTCGGGGGGAAGAACTCGAAGGATGCAGTGATCGGTGCCTGGGTAGCACCTCGGGACAGTCGGGATGGCAAAACGGTCATATCAGGCAACCTCTCGGGAAGAATTCTGGGCAGGCACGTCGGTGATGATCCGCCGATCGCGGGCCAGCCAAAGGGTAACGGTCAGTTTGCTGTCATCGGCCTCGCCGGGAACGAGGTCGGTTGTTTTTTCAAGATCGAGATCCAGCGCGTCCAGCCAGCGTTCCATCTGCTCGCCGGCAAAGCCGAGGCGGCGGTGGGCATGCTGATCCCGCAGAAACTCAAGCTCATGCGGCGCAAAATCGACAATCAGCAAGCGCCCGCCGGGGCGCAAAGCCCGTGCAGCTTCTGCAAGCGCACGTGCCGGATCATCCAAGAAGTGCAGCACCTGGTGGATTGCGACCACGTCAAAGGATTTCGGCGGTACATTCAGAGCGTAGACATCTCCATGGCGAACCTGCGCGTTGTTCAGGCCTGCCTTCGACAGATTCGCTCGCGCGACGGCCAGCATGTCATGGGAGGCGTCGACCCCAAGCGCTGAGACATATTGATCGGAGAAGACTTCAAGGAGACGGCCTGTGCCGGTTCCAAGATCAAGGAATGTCTGGAACGGCGCATCGCCAAGCGCGGCACGCATAGCCGCTTCAACGTCGGCCTCAAGGACATGCAAGGAGCGCTCCCGGTCCCAGGTAAGCGCACGGGCGGCAAAGAAGGCAGCAGCCTCTTCCGCCTTGGCTTTGCGGATGGCCTGAAAACGCTCCTGGTCGGCTGCCAGAACGGCGTCTACATCTGAGATCCGGGCTACAACATCGCGCGCCAACGCGCCCTCGGGGCCATCTGACAGACGATAGTAGACCCACGAGCCTTCCGGGAAGCGTTGGATGACGTCGGCTTCAGCAAGCAGTTTCAAATGACGGGAGATGCGCGGCTGACTCTGACCAAGGATAGCCGTGGCATCCTTCACGGTGAGTTCGTTTTGCGCCAACAGAGCGATCAGACGGATCCGCGTTGCTTCCCCCACTGCCCGCAAGGCGGCCAGGGTCTCTTCTACAGATAGGGTTTTTCTCTCGGTCATTTACTCATCGCCAATGTCAATATAAAGATATCTTTATATCAAACACTTTGACGATGCAAGCCCAGCGACCCAAATGCGTCACACTCTTGTCTCTGAGCGACAATATTGGCAAATCATCAGTTAATTGGATTGCTGTTGCGCAGCGTCCGCCGCCTCTTCGCGCAGCCACCCCAGAAAGGCGCGTGCCAAGCGTTTCGGCCGTTTGCGTTGAGATACAATGGCACCAAAACCATCCCTGATCAGCGTGAACCCAAATGGGGCCACAAGGCGGCCATCCGCCAGCTCCTCCGCCACAATGCGCTGTTCAACCAGCGCCGCACCCAACCCGGCCAAGGCCGCCTCGATCACCAAAAAGGTGTGCGGGTAAGCCGTTGCCGTTTCCGAGACGACTTCAACACCGGCCAGCGTCTGGTAAGCGCCCCACACATCGCCAGGCAATTCCTGAACGCAGCGGTTTTTAACCGTCAGCACGCGCTCCTTCACGTCAACGCCTAGACCGGGCGCATGCACAATTCCAAAGGCAACATCCCCCAGAACTTCAATGTCTGTTCGACCGCCGAACTGCCAGCGCAAACGGTCCCAGGTGAGGATGGCATCCATCTGCTCTTCCGGCAGCCAGTGTTTCCCGGTCATGCGGAAATTGACCTGTGCATCGGGATACCTCTGATAGAACCGCGGCAGGCGCGGCATCAACCAGCGCATGGCAAACGTCGCGCTGATGCCGATGTCGAGGGTCGGACTATCAGCAAGCTGCGTGAGCCCCCGCCAAGCCGCTTCGATCTCCTGCAACGAGCCGCCAACCGTCTTTGCAAACCTTTCCCCCTCCGGGGTCAGGGCCACCCCCTGCCCGTCCTTCCGGAACAAGGCGACACCCGCCTGCTCTGCCAGATGGGCGAGCTGCTTGCTGATCGCACCATGGGTCCGGCCAAGCTCATCTGCAGCGGCACTCATGGATCCGAGCCGCGCCGTCGCTTCCAAAGCTGGCAAGGCATTCAAGGGTGGCAGCCGTTTCATCTCAGTCTCTCGCCTCGCGAAACATGTTCTTTTTTCTCACAATAATCTGACAGCTTCTCCGTCGACCAGGCGATATTTTTTCGTGATAGTGAAATCATTCCGCTCTTATTCCGGACAAATACCGTGAAGACACAAAAGCTCATTTTCAAACCCGTCTCGACGCCGCAAACGGTGCGGGTTATTTCCTTCCCCAGTCAAAACCACTGCCTTAAGAGATTTTCTCACAAATATCGTTTGGTAAAGTGGTTGCGCGACAAAACCAGAAAAATAAAGCAATTCCTGCAATTGGCCTCAGAGAGACGACACTTGCTCCGGGGGGAACCCGATAGTGTTTTGGCTGATCTTGACCTCACCCGCACACAGCTGCGTTCACGCAACTTCCTAAAAGCCGAGCTCACACGTGTAGATGAAACACAGCCGAATGCTGAGATCGTGGAATTTGAAATGCCTGCAAAGGCCCTTGGTTTCCGCCGAAACTAATCAAGCCGTTAAGCCTGCCGAAGACTACAGCAAATCCTTTTGATCGCTCGCCGCACCCGCTATCACACTCAATGCGTGTTTCTGGTACTTTAGCACGATAAGCGCGCATTCAGTTGCGCCCAACTTAATTCGCATTAGTATTATTCACTAACATCAAAACTGGGAGGCACGGTTCTATCCCGCTTGCCCGTCACTGCGTTCAACCACCTGGAGGAGAGCCTGAGGTTGGACTGCGGGTTTGCGCCCTGCGCGGGGCAAACAATAAATTCGTGAGGGAGGAAACACTTTATGAAACGCTTTATTGGCGGGGCATTGGCACTTCTTGTCAGCCCCCATCTGGCGGCAGCTGAGCCGATTTCGGCAGACGCCATTCGCTCGGCCACAGGTGGCATCAACACGGCCACGATCATCGAAAACGACGCTTCGGATCAAAACTGGCTCAATTACGGCCTGAATTACGCCGAAACCCGATACTCTCAACTCGACACGATCACCGCTGACAATGTCGGCGAACTCGGATTGGTCTGGTCCTACAATCTGGAATCCCGCCGCGGTGTTCAGGCGACACCGATCGTGGCCGATGGTGTCATGTATGTCACCGCATCGTGGTCCGTTGTTCATGCGCTGGACGCCATCACAGGAGAAAAGCTCTGGGTGTATGATCCGGAGGTGCCCGGCGAATACGCCGCCAAGGGATGCTGCGACGTCGTCAACCGGGGCGTCGCCATCTATGAAGGCAAAGTCTTCGTTGGATCCTATGATGGCTATCTGCATGCCCTGGATGCTGCAACCGGCGAGCTTCTCTGGAAGATTGACACCATTGAAAACCGGGATATGTCCTACACCGTGACCGGGGCACCACGGGTCATCAACGGTAAGGTGATCATCGGCAATGGCGGTGCAGAGTTTGGGGTGCGCGGCTATATTTCAGCCTATGATACAGAGACCGGGGACACCGTCTGGCGATGGTATACGGTGCCTGGCGACCCGGACAAGCCTTATGAAAATGATGCCATGAAAATGGCGGCGGAAACCTGGGATCCATCCGCCGAATACTGGGAAGCAGGCGGCGGCGGCACGGTCTGGGACGCCATGGCCTATGATCCGGAGCTGAACCTTCTTTACATCGGAACCGGCAACGGCTCTCCCTGGAACCAGCATTTGCGCTCGCCCGCCGGCGGCGACAATCTGTTTCTCGCCTCCATCGTCGCGCTCAATCCGGATACCGGCGACTATGTCTGGCACTACCAGAACACCCCGGGAGATACCTGGGACTACACATCCACACAGCACATCATTCTTGCCGATCTAGAGATCGACGGCGACATGCGCAAAGTGCTGATGCAGGCCCCGAAGAACGGCTTCTTCTATGTGATTGACCGCACCAACGGCAAATTCATTTCAGCAGAACCGTTTGTCGAGACGACTTGGGCCAAGGCCTATGACGCCGATGGCAGGCCCATCGAAAACCCGGATGCCCGCTCGAAAGACAAGCCCTTCGAACCGGTTCCATCCGCTTATGGCGCACACAACTGGCATCCCATGAGCTTCAATCCGGATACCGGACTTGTTTACATTCCGGCGCAAGGTGTTCCGCTCGTGCAGTCGACCGATCCGAGTTGGGAGCTCAATTCCCACAAGCCCATGTCGACAATGTCAGGAGTAGGCTGGAACCTCGGCTACCTCTTCAACGTGGTGGCGCCACAAGCAACCCCATTCGGACACCTTCTGGCCTGGGATCCGGTCAACCAGCGGGAAGCCTGGCGCGCTGAATATGTCTCGCCCTGGAATGGCGGCACCCTGACAACGGCCGGCAATCTGGTGTTTCAGGGAACCGCTGATGGCCGGTTCATTGCCTATAACGCAACGAACGGAGAAACCCTCTGGCAGGTTCCCATGACATCCGGCGTCATTGCTGCGCCCATGACCTGGGAACACGACGGTGAACAATACGTCACGATCGCTGCAGGCTGGGGCGGGGTCTACGGCCTGATGCAACGTGCCACCGAAAAGGTTGGGCCGGGCCGGGTCTTCACCTTCCGGATCGGCAGCAGCGAAGAGATTCCAACGGCGGAACTGTCAGACCGGACGGAACTTGTCGCCGGAGTCCCTTATGACCCGGAACAGGTCACGGCCGGACTGGCAACCTATGTCTCCAACTGTCTGTTCTGCCATGGTGTGCCCGGCGTCAACAATGGCGGTGCCATTCCGAACCTTGGATACTCGGAACCGGAAGTCCTGACCAATGCGGATGCCTGGGTCCTGCAAGGAGCTGGTATTCACAATGGAATGCCGCGATTTGATGCGCACCTAACCGACACCGACGTTCAGAACGTTCTGGCTTTTATCCAGGGAACAGCGGACTCGCTAAGGGCTGCAGCGGCACCCAAAGAACAATGATGCCTTGGGTGAAACGACCCTGCCTTTGCGTGGCATGAGAAAAGGTTCTGCGGATATCTCCGCAGAGCCTCAGGCCGCTGACAATGCCCAATTCCCCCTCCAGCGTCATGTTCGGACTTGTTCCGAACATCCATAACATATTGAAAAATATGGACCCTCGGCACAAGGGCGAGGATGACTACCGGGAAGAATAGGGTTTATCATCAAGCTCAGGCTACACAGTGGCTTTTTCCGTTAGCCTTTGCATACCGTCAGATCGCGTCGTCCTGACCCCGTTCACCATTGGCTTCTTCGTCCAGCATCCCGGCCATGGCAGCCGCGCCCGCAGCTGCCTTGGCCGCTTCCGGTGAGATTTTTCCGTTGTCGCCATCGTCCTCGTCCTCTCCGGCGCCGGCAACGCGGACCGTAACCTGACGATGGGCAAACCTGATGCCGTTTTCTTCGAAGAGATCGCGCAGACCTGCGTAGATCACCTTCCGCAACTCGAACTGCTTGCCGGGTTTTGCGGTGAACTTCACCCGGGCGATCATGGCTGAATCTTCCATGGACATGATGCCCTGGGATTTCAACGGCGCGAGGAACATCGGTCCATAGTATTCATCCTCAAGAAGCCGTTGGCCGAACTTCTTGATGATCTTGCGCATCTTTTCGACATCCGTGTCATAGGTGACCCGGAAGGCGAGTTTCATGATGGCCCAGTCGCGCGAGAAGTTTTCCACCTGCTGGATTTCGCCAAACGGGATGGTGGTGAGCGCCCCGCGATGGTGGCGCAGCTGCATGGAGCGGATCGAGATTTTTTCGACTGTCCCCTTGGCGCTGCCAATATCGATGTACTCGCCTTTCCGGAAGGCGTCATCGATCAGGTAAAAGGCACCGGAAAAGATATCCCGAATGAGGGTCTGTGCACCAAAGCCGATGGCAAGACCGACCACACCGGCACCTGCAAACAGCGGAGCGATGTTCACGCCCAGCTCGGCCAACACGACCATGGCTGCAATGACCACTATGGTGATCAGGAGGAAGTTCCGGAAGATCGGCAAAAGGGTTGAAATCCGGCTTTCTCCGGCGCCGCCGATCTCGGCCTCTTCGTCCTTTTCTGCCGGGGACTCCTTGGCGATCTGCCGGTCGATCAAAATCTTGACGGCCTCATAAGCCATGTACCCAAGGAACATGACGAGCAGGACTTCAATGAAGGATCCGATGAGCGACCCATCACCAGCCATTCCAACGCCCCAAAGAGACGTCAAGAGATCCAGACCGCCGAAGACCACGAGGATCGCTGCACCACGATCCAGCAACGCTCTGAAAGGCGACCGGTCTGCCTCACGATCCGCTGCTTCGGCATGGGCCTGAGCGAGCGTGCTTTCCGGGTCCTGCTCGGCGCCTTCGCTCTCCTCCGCCCGCTGAATGTCTTCGGCGATCTTCGCTTCCGCCTTGGCGGTATCAAGACGTGGCAACAGTACCCGGTCTATGAGGAGGATGAGCAATCCGTATGCAATGGAAGCCACCAGCAGCACCTGTATCGGCGCCCCAACCAAACCAGTTGCTGCCGGCAGATCCAAAAGAATTCGAAGCGCGGAAATACCCCAGGCCACAACAAAATAGATGATCGCAATAAGGTGCCAAACCGCAGCCAGCACCCGCCGCCACATGGGAGCCTGATCGCCTGCTGCACCCCGTATGAGACGCGCAATGACACTGCGGTAAGCCACTGCGATGACGCACAAGATGATCATCGACAGCCCGGACGCAGCAATCAGGGCCAGTTTGTGAATATCCTGCGGAAGGCCGAGACGCTCCATCCAAAGGCAGAACGCAAACGATGCGATGGAAATGGCGCTGCCGACCAGCAAGTACCGGTAGAGGCCATTCGATTCCCGGTTGCTCAAGGCGACCAGCCGGTGACTTTCAGCATCCGGGGCCAACAGGTTCATCCATATGATCCGCAGCGCCATGAAAGAGGCGCTCATACTGAGAGCGACAAGTGCTGTTTCATTGGCAGCTTCCAGACCGGTACCGATCAGGAGATAAACCACGCTCGCCACGGCGAAATAGAGGACGACGCCGACGATCATCAAAATTGCGCGCAAATACAAATAGATGATCTTGTCGGAACGGGTGTAAACGTCGGGCTTGTACATCCCGGAAAACTGCCGCCGCCCCCAACGCGCCAGTAAGGTCGCGGCTGCAAGACCGAAGAGAACCGCAATCACTACATCTGTTAGCGCGGTTAAAATCCAGCCTAGCCCTTGATCCTCGCCTTGCGAACGAAGCGTGTCGACCATCGCAGCGCGAATGGTCGGGATCTTCTGTACGATTGTTTTTAAGGTGTCACTGGCACGAACGGCTTCATCGGCAAAGTCGTCCATGGATTCCATAACGGCGCCGCCACCCTCTGAGGCCGGTTCTGTGTGTTTAGCGGCAGTCTCCGCAGCCTTTTCCGTTGAACCGCCGCTGACCGCCGACAATAAGCTCGCTGGACCCTGGGCGTGGGCATAATCCGGTCCGGCGCTTAAACTCACAAACAGTATGCTCAGGACGGCCATTGCGAGGACCGGAACGCGGCCGAAAAAACCGCGCATCGCCGAAGGCAGCTCATGTTGCATTAGTTGATGGACGGATCTGCGCATACCCCTTGGCCCCGCTCTTTGCAGAATCTGTTTAGAACTGTAAAGCACGGTTCCGCTGAGGAAAAAAGATATCTCGCACGGTGGATGCGCGCGAAAAAGCCCGGCGCAGAAGCCGGGCTCAGTATCCTACTCAATTTGTGTCGTCGGATCACTTCAGGACGTTGTAGCTCCAATGGGCGATCTTGCGCTTGGCTTCCGCAACAGTCATACGCTCAAAAAGGGTCATCGCGTTGCTGCGGGTTTCAGGCGTCAGGCGATGACGCCACGGGCCGATGCTCAACAATGCCCCGACGGTGATCGACGAAAAACCGGAGGCTTTTGCGAGAATGACAAACGGCTCCGGGTCCGGACGCACCATCCAGTGGCTGGCTTCCTCAACGCCGCAACGAACCAACCACGCGAAGGTGGCGACGGCCTCGGCGAACCTGTCTTCGGACGCGAACCGACGCAAAGCGGCTTCATTCACCATGCCCTTTTTCGCCAAAAGAAGTATGCGGCTACGTGCTGTTTCAAAATCGTACCGGCCCAACCAGTACTGATTGGACATGCGCCGCGCGGCAATATCGGCAGCCTCATTCAATTGCGCGGTTTCACCGGAACGGCCGGATGTCTGCAATTTCTTGCGGACTTCATCGCTCGCGATGGAAATCAGGCTGGCAATCTGCGCTTCAGCGAGATCCGGCCGGTCGCTCAAGCTGAGCTGAAGCGTTGCGTCGGCAGCGGAATCGGAGATGAGGATCTCGATGGCAGACCCTGACAGGCTGGCGCCTTCGTTGCTGGCTATCTTGCGCTTGACCTTCAGATCACCGCGCCGGACAAGGATTTCGCTGACGTTAGCGGAGAGCACTTCACGTTGTGCAATTGCGTAGCGGTGATCGTTGCCTTGCTCTTCTGCAATTGACACCAGATCAGCATCGCGCAGGACGGTTGAACGAACGAGGATCGGTTCGGACACCTCGATCACATCACTTGCAAGGCGCCGGATGGTCTCTTCCGGACCGCGGCGCAAGGTGCTCATTTGCTCGGCGACAAAACGGCGGACTTCAGATTCCACCATGTCCACCAAGCGTAGCAGCACGGAGTCGTAGATATCGACCTGTTCATCAGAGCATCTGTCGGATGTCAACGCAAAGAGCGTTGCCACATGGCGGGCCAGTTCAGCCCGGCGGGCGCTTGCTGCTTCCCCGGTCAGCTCCGAGAAGTTCACCAGTTCTGTTTTCAACGCTTCACTCATTTTCATTACCAGATTGAATCTTACGCCGGTCTTCGGCTCTGGCCACAAAATGAATTGGAGATTTAAAGAAGACAGAAACAGGTATTTGGAGAATGTAATCGTGTTTTTATAAATTTTACGAAGAATTCTAACTAGATTTGCCAGTTACTCTACATTCCATTGTTTTTTATGAATTTATTGGATCTGGCATCCCGTTTCAGCACTCTTTGAAGGTCAAAAATTCGAGTATTAATTTTTGTTAGCTGGGCGCATTTTTGTCTTGGCCAAGCCTCGTTTTCACGCTGAATACCCCAATTCTTTAACCGGAGTATTAATTCGCGTTGCCCTGGTGGGCAGGTCCGAAAACGGCGGTGTATATAATGAAATTCGCGTACAAAAGCCGCTTCCGTAGCTTCGATAGATATACCGTTTATTTCTTGCGTCAGACTGGCGCTGTACGCTGCCACGTTTTCAAACGAAAAACCGGCGCAGAAGCTGCGCCGGTTTGATTTTTCAATAATTAGACCGCGCGTTATTCAGCAGCTTGGAGGAAGTCGGCGGTTTGATGATCGCCATCATTGCCGCCGTCTTTGCGGATATTGAGTTGCTCAAGCACCACACGGCGTTTGTCCGCTGCCTTTTCCAGGTTCGCTTCCTTGACCGGGCCAAATCCGCGGACCAAATCCGGCACTCGTGCCAGTTCTACGAGGAGACCGTAATTGCCATTCGGCAAACGCGTGATGATCTCCGCAATGTCCTTTTCGTACTGAGCGATCAGGGCGCGCTCTGCACGGCGCTCCGCGGTCCGTCCAAATGGGTCGTACCATTTGCCGCGCATGCCTTTGAACCCGGCAAGGAGTTTGAACGCACTAAAGATCCACGGCCCGAATGCCATCTTTTCAGGGCGTCCGGTTTTCGGATCCTTCCGGTGCGCCAGCATCGGCGGTGCCAGATAGACTTTCAGCTTCTTCGGATCTTCGAACCGCTGCGCGATCTTTTCCTTGAAGGCCGGATCGGAATAAAGGCGGCCGACTTCATATTCGTCCTTGTAGGCCATCACTTTATAGAGCAAGTCGGCGACGGTTCTGGAGAGGCGCATTTGCCCCGGGCCATGAGCTTCGTCCGCTGCCTTCACTTTTTCAACGAGGTCCCGGTAATGGGCCGCATAGGCTTCGTCCTGATACCGGACGAGCTCGTCGGCATTGAACGCGATCTTTTCATCCAATGTGAACGCGCGCGGCTTTTCACTGGCCGGTAGCGCTTTCAACAACAGCTCAGCATCGGCAGCCAGAACACGGCCTGCGCGGAACGCCTTGATGTTCCCGGCGACAGCTGCCCCATTCAGCTGCAAGGCCGTCTCAATGGCATCGCCGGAAACCGGCAAGGCACCTGATTGATACGCCATGCCCACGAGCAGCATGTTGGCAAAGATCGCATCACCCAGCAGTTTTTCAGCAATTCCGGCGGCATCCATCGCGAGATACGTGCCAGATGCCGCCTTCAAGGCTGCGTCCATCTTCTTCTCATTAAAAGACAGGGTTTGCTTCAGGACAAACTCTGCAGTCGGGGCAACCTTGGTGTTTGCCACCGTCACGGTCTGACCACGGTGGGCAAGTGCCAGTTGCTCCGCATTGGTGGCAACGACCATGTCACTCGCGATCAACAGATCGAGGCTTGCAGCCGGCACCCGGGGACCTTCAATGGCGCGGTCGATGGAAGCGAAGCGAACGTGAGACGTCACCGGTCCGCCCTTCTGTGCCAGCCCGGTCATGTCCAGGGTCGAGGCCTGCTTGCCGTCTATATGCGCCGCCATTGCTAAAACAGCACTGATTGTGGTGACGCCCATGCCGCCAATGCCGGCAACCAACGCGTTCTGCGTCCGGTCCAGCGTCGGTAGAACCGGTTCTGGCAGCTGTTCGACCAGCACATCGATATCCACGTCAGCCTTTTTCGGCTTTTTGAGCGCCGCTCCGTCAATCTCGACGAAGGACGGACAGAAGCCCTTGATGCAGGAAAAGTCCTTGTTGCAGCTCGACTGGTTGATGACACGCTTTTCACCAAACGGCGTTGCCAGCGGCTCTACCGACAGGCAGTTGGACTGCACCGAACAATCACCGCAGCCTTCGCAAACGCGATCGTTGATGAACAGGCGCTGGTCCGGATCCGGGAATAGACCGCGCTTCCGGCGGCGCCGTTTCTCGGCTGCGCAGGTTTGGTCGTAAACGATTACGGACACACCGTTAAAGGTCTGCAGATCCTCCTGCACATCCATCAACTCATCGCGATGATAAACCTTTGTTCCAGCCGCAATCGGCGCCCAGGACCCGTAGGCATCCGGATTTTCAGAGACCACCGCAATGCGTTCGACGCCTTCGGCTTCCAGCTGACGGGTAATCTGCGGAACGCTCAACTGGCCGTCATGCTTCTGACCGCCGGTCATGGCCACGGCATCGTTGTAAAGGATCTTGTAGGTGATCGGGACATTGGCGGCGAGCGCCTGACGGATCGCGAGAATGCCAGAGTGGAAATAGGTACCATCCCCAACGTTTGCGAAGACGTGGCTGTCGCCCGAAAACGGTTGCTGACCAACCCAAAGAACGCCCTCTCCACCCATCTGGATCTGGCCTTCCGTGGTCCGGCCGGCCATTTCGGTCATGGCGTGGCAGCCGATGCCCGGCATCGAGCGTGACCCTTCCGGGGTCTTGGTCGAGGTTGAATGCGGACAGCCGGAACAGAAGTAAGGCACGCGGGAGGCGCGTTCTGCATGGCCTTGCGCCCACATGGCCTGTTTGGTCATCCGCGCAGCAACAGCCTGCATTTCTTCGGTGACAGCATCTGCCGGCAGCCACTTCATCAAACCCTCGATGAGTTCAGCGACAGAGATCTCAAGAACATCCGACAGGAACGGCGATCCATCCGGGCGGCGTTTGCCCCAAATCTCAGGACGGCTCATGTCCGGCCAGTGATAAGAAATTTCCTTGATCTGCGGCTCCATGAAGGCCCGCTTGTGCTCCACGACCAATAGTTTTTCCGCACCGCGGGCAAAGTCCCGCAGGCCAAGAGGTTCCATCGGCCACGTCATTGCGACCTTGTAAATCCCGAGGCCCAGCGCTTTGGCTTTTTCTTCGGTCACACCCATGAGGTCGAGCGCCTGAAGCAGGTCGCGATAAGCTTTGCCGGAAGAAACAATGCCGAGTTTCGGATTATGCCGGGTACCAAAGGTCACACGGTCCAGGCCATTCGTGCGAACATAAGCCTGGGCTGCCGGGATCCGCAGCTCACGCACCAAGCGCTCTGTTTCCAGCCTGTTGCCGAGCAGCAGATCGCGGTTTTGATGATAATCCTTGCGGGGATCGCCCTCCAGTGGACGAACCAATCGCAATCGGTTTGGTGACACATTGATTGTTGCGGACGCATCCATTGTGTCGGCCACGCAGATCAACGCCGTCCAAAGACTGGAAAAGCGGGACATCTCAAGTCCGTGCAGTCCGTAGTCGAGAACGTCCTGAATATCCGCCGGGTTCAGAACCGGCATTTCGGCATGTTCAAAGAAAAATTCGCTCTGCGCAGGCAGGATGGAGGACTTGGCAAGGTGATCGTCACCCGCCAAAGCCAGAACTCCGCCATTGCGGTCCGTGCCCGACGCGTTTCCTTGACGCAGTGCGTCGCCAGCCCGGTCAACACCTGGGGCCTTGCCGTACCAGATGCCAAAAACGCCGTCATATTCTGTAGGCCGTCCGACACCGCCCTCACCGCGCAGTTTTTGACTGCCCCAGACCGCGGTCGCGCCAAGCTCCTCGTTCACGCCAGGCTTGAAAACAACCTCAAGGCCCTTCAGGTGCCGGTGGGCGCGCTCCAACTCAGTGTCATATCCAGCCAGCGGCGACCCGCGGTATCCAGAAATGAAACCGCCGGTTTTAAGACCTGCCTGCCGGTCCAGGCGCGCGCGGTCCAGAGCCAATCTGACCAGCGCCTGAATGCCTGTCAGATACACACGACCGTCCGTCGCGGTGTATTTGTCTTCAAGGCTGATATCGGACACAAGCACATCCATTCGGTATTCTCCTCCTACGCCCCCGGGGCGGCCCTCTGCGGCGAACTGCCATTTTCGATTAATATCGTCCTTTTCAGTAGCGATTTCTGTGCTATCGTCACCGCAATTCGTCACTAGGCAGCATAATATTTCCGAAAATGACCCAATGACCGAAAAGAATCTTCTGGACCCGTCCGACATCCGTGTTTTGCGCGTTTTGCAAAGGGATGCCTCCCTTTCAATCGCAGAAGTCGCCAAAGAGGCCGGCATGAGCCAAACCCCTTGCTGGCGCCGTATCAAACGGTTGAAGGAACAAGGCATCATCAAGCAAATTACCGCGATCATAGACCGCGAAGCTGTGGGCCTTGGCTTTGTCGCCTATTCCTTCGTCAAGCTTGCCGTTCCCAGCCGCGAAAACATGGAAACGTTCGACAAGCTCGTCCATCATTGGCCGGAGGTCGTTATTTGTGAGCGTATCACAGGTGCTGTCGATTACCTCATCAAGGTGGTTACCGATGACATCAAGACCTATGACGACTTCCTGCGTCTGAAGCTTCTCGACAATACACTGGTGTCTGACGTTCAGTCACGTATCGTTGTCAACACGGTAAAGGATACCGCTGCACTGCCTCTTCGCGAGAATTGAGACGCGCCTTAGCTCTGCGCCGATTCAACATTCACTGTTTGTTTGGCTATTATATGGGACAGTAAACCCTGCCGTGTGCTTGCCCGAAAGTGACTTGAAAAGGGTTTAGGCGTGCTTCGTAAATTCGGTCTGTATTTTGTTTGCTGTCTTCTGGCTGCGATGTGGCACACATCGGCGGCAGCCCGCCCCTTAATCATCGCCGCCAACCCTCAAGCTCCTTTCAAATATGAGGCGGACGGACAGGTTCGTGGCATCGACATTGAAGTGATGGACAAGGTCCTGCGCGAACTGGCGATAGACTATGAGGTACTGCTTATTGAATCCGACCAGCGCCTGCAGGTCGAAGCCAAAGCTGGGCGGATCGATGTGCTGCTATTGTATTCGCAAAACGAAGACCGCCGAACCTTTCTGGACTATCCAAGCGAAAGCTACATCGATCTGGACTGGAATTTCTTCATCAGGGCGGAAGATCACGGCAAGTTCACGTTTTCGACGTTCGATGACCTGCGCTCAATGACGATCGGTGCAACGCATGGAATTTCCTACACTCCGGAGTTCTGGGACGCGGGCCTCCAGCTGCAACTTGTCTCAGAGAATTCCCTGCAGATCGACAAGCTGCTCGCAGGCAGGATTGATGCCGTTCCGATGAACACCATCTCGACACTGCACCAGGCTCATATCGGTGGCTATCGAAACCAAATCGATTTCCTGCCCAAACCGATGAAGTCGAAAGCCTATTACAACGTCTTCTCGAAAGCTTCGATGCATCCGGATATGAATAAACTTAAAGCCGAGTACGACCGGATCATTCGCCGCATGAAAGACGACGGGTCGATCGACCAAATCAGGGCGACCTATATAGGGCCTTCAAGTTAGATCCGGACCGTCAATTCCTTTGTGTCTGAAACCGGTTCGGTGAGACACCGGCGACGTCTGCAACAAGAGGTTTGTTGGCAATCATACCGGCCATGATCTGGCCGGAGACCGGTCCGAGCGTAAAGCCATCATGACCATGGGCGAAATTGAGCCACAATCCTTTAACAGATGGGGATGGTCCAATGACCGGAAGAGAATCCGGCACACAGGGCCGGCTTCCGACCCATGGTTCATCGTGAAGCGCGCGTCCGAGAGAAAAGATCTCTTCTGCCCTGCGCCGGACCTGTTTGATGATCTGCGGGTTCGGCGGTGCGTCGCGTCCTGCCAGCTCCACTCCCGTCGTCAGCCGAATGCCGAAATCCGTCGGTGTGAGGGCAAACCCGTTGTCGATGTCCACGACGGGGCGCGACAGGGACGCCCCGGAGAGCGGCCTATAATGCATGTGATAGCCGCGCTTGACGGCCAGCGGATACTGCTCGCCAAGTTTCTTCAGGACATCCATGGACCAGGCGCCGAGGCAGACAACAACATTGCGGGCGAAAACGGGCCCGCGTTCTCCCTCCAGGCTCCACCCGCCTCTCTGGCGGATCAACTTTTTGGCGTCTGCCCGAAAATACTGACCGCCGTTTTGGATGTATCCCCGCCAGAACGCATCGACGACAGCAGCCGGGTTGGAGACCGACCAGCTTTCAGTCCAATGCACGGCCTTCATGCCTGAAAGCTTCAACCCAGGCTCCAGAACACTGGCTTCTGCGCCATCCATTTCCTTGTAATCAACACCATAGATCCGGGCGTAGTACCGGGACATATCATCTGCATCAAAACTGGCCGGCGTTCGGTACAGGTGCAGCCAACCACCCTTCCGGTAAAACCGGCCGGCATTTGACTGCTCGGCAAGATCAAGATGCGCTTTCACCGCCTGTTGGCGCAGCGGCATGATGGCCCGGCAATACATTTCTGCAACCTCGCCGTAACTTGCCTGCACATACTGCCGAATCCATGGGAGCATCTTCGCCAAGGTGATTGGCCTGTACGAGAACGGACCGCCAAGGTTGAAGGATGACTTCAGGAATGCCACCGGGTTTTTCGGCAGACCTTGTGGGACGAACCCATTGTGCTGGACGACGCCTGCGTTGCCTGCAGAAGCTTCTCCGCCCGGATGCTTCCGGTCGATCAAAGCGACATCCAGGCCAAGGCTGCGCAAATGCGCTGCGGTCGAAACACCCACAATTCCGGCTCCCAGAACCATCACATCAAATGTCTGCATCTGTTTCGAAGTTGTCATGGCCCACAGTCCGACGGCAGGACGCCATCGTGATTGGCAAGTCCGGTCAAGATCCCCTAAAAGAACCGCAAGTCCCTGCCCACACGCGATTTTCAGGAGTTGATTTTAGATGATTCGGATGCTCGCGATAGCTGTGGCATGGATCGGCCAGCATGGAACGGCCGCTTTGGCTGTGAGTATCTTTATCGGCATGGCGCTCCCGGCCCTGTCGGAACATCTGCGGCCCTATCTCGGTGTTTCGGTCTTTAGCCTGCTGGTGCTGGCTTTCTTGAGGGTCGATATCGAAGCCATCAAGTTGCGCTTGAAACGACCGACCCTTCTCCTCACCGCACTCGTGTGGATGATGCTCGGTGTGCCACTGATTGCTTTTGCGGCCGTTCAGCTTATTGGCCCAGAAACGCTTGGACCTGAGCTTGTGCTGGCCTTGTTCATCTCAACGGCCGCCCCGCCGGTTATGGCAGCACCCGCCTTTATTTATCTCCTGGGCTTGAATGGGACGCTCAGCCTTGCGCTTTCCGTTGCGGCCCTGATCATCACGCCGCTTTCAGCACCTTTCATCGGCGAGTTGATGCTGGGGGACGCCTTGCCGCTGAGTATCGGTGGCTTGGCTGCGCAACTGTCATTTCTGCTTGTTGGGTCGTTTCTTACCGCAATGGTCATCCGCCGGATTGCCGGACAGGAACGGATTGCAAACGGCGCAAACATGATCAGCGGCTTGAATGTTCTCCTCCTTTTGATCTTTGCGATTGCGGCGATGGATGGCGTTGCGGCCAGTTTTGCAGACAAACCTGGCTTTACGCTCGGCTTGACCGCGATCACTTTCTGCCTCGCCTTTGCACAGATCGGTGTGACCCTGCTCCTGTTTTCGCCCGCAAGCCGGGAAGATGCCTATGCAATTGCGCACACTTGCGGCACGCGCAACATGGGGCTGATGGTCGCCGCCTTTGGCGGAACACTGCCAGAGCTCACGTGGCTTTGGTTCGCAGTCGGACAATTCCCGATCTATATTTTGCCGATGGTCCTGAAACCGTTTGTCGGATGGTTTTGCGGACTAAAGCTCAAAACTGTGACGCCGCAGACCTGACAGACCTAAAACCCGGCGATACTCTCTTGAACAAATCGAAGGGAGACCGGTCATGCGTTTCTGCAAACTGCTCGTTGCTTATCTTGCGTTCATAACAGGCTCGATGTCGGCAGCCATTGCTGGCGATCAGGCCCGTTTGGACATTCTCGGCTACTCTGAAGATGGCCGTTACTTTGCCTTTGAGCAGTCAGGAATTCAGGACGGCTCCGGTTTTCCCTATTCAGAGATATTCGTGATCGATGTCCATGAGGACAAATGGGTGAGCCCGTCTCCGTTTCGCCGCCGCGATGAAATCGACGACAGCAACGGCTACAATCCGGTGGCTCTCTTAAAGGCTGCCCGGGCCGCCAACAGAGCCACTGCAGACCCGCTTCTCAATTCCCTCGGTATTGACGGCCACGGACTGACGGTCGGCAGCAATCCGATCACGGAAATCTCCGCCAATCCATTCAACATGAGGGTCAATCTGCGGCGAGTCGTCCCCCCAATCGATGAGCCGATGGAGATCCAGTTGATGGAATTTCCCCTGCCCGACGACACGTGTGCCAGCTATGGCGCGGTCACCAAGGGGTTCCAGCTCAATACAATCTATGGCGGAGAAGCGCGGGTCCGGCATCTGGACAAAAGCCTCCCGAAAAGCCGCGGGTGCCCGATCGGCTACCGAATAGACGAGGTCGTCAGCTATTTCCCGGAAAACAAACCACCTGTCATCACGGTGATCATTCACATGGCAACCCACGGCTTTGAAGGGCCTGACGGCCGGTTTCTCGCCATCTCCGGACGGCTGTGAACAGTTTAACCGATTAGGAGCAAGCTCTTTGGCTTGCCGGTCCGCCGGACACGTGGTAGCGCGGCGCCAACAATCTATGACCGGCGTTGCCGCCGCCCGCAGGAGATCCGTAAATGCCGCGCGAGATTATTATTGCACCATCCGTCCTTGCCTCCGACTTTTCCAAGCTTGGCCAGGAAGTCCGCGATGTTGTCGAGGCGGGAGCAGACTGGATCCACCTTGACGTTATGGACGGTCATTTCGTTCCGAACATCACCTTCGGCCCGGATGTCATTGCCAAGATACGCCCGCACACAGACAAGGTGTTCGACACGCATTTGATGATCGAACCTTGTGATCCGTACCTGGAAGCCTTTGCAAAAGCCGGGTCGGACATCATCACCGTGCACGCCGAAGCAACGACGCATCTGGACCGGTCGCTGCAGGCCATTCGTGCCCTCGGCAAGAAGGCAGGCGTGTCGCTCAACCCGGCAACGCCGGAAAGCGTTTTGGAGTACGTGCTCGACCGGCTCGACCTGATCCTTGTGATGACTGTGAACCCGGGCTTCGGCGGTCAGAAGTTCATTGAGGCCATGGTGGAAAAAACAGCCCGGATCAAACAAATGATCGGCGATAGACCAATCGATCTGGAGATCGACGGCGGCGTCACGCCCGAGACCGCTCCGCTGGTTGCAGCAGCAGGTGCCAACGTCCTCGTTGCCGGATCCGCCGTTTTCAAGGGCGGTACAGTCGACGCCTACAAGTCCAACATCGATGCAATCCGGACTGCAGCTGCGAACGCCTAACAGAAGCAAAGACTCTTCGCCAAACACCTTTTGATCCGGCTGTCCCTTCGGCTAAGCTGAATTGCAAAGTCTGGGGGTGTCGTTTGGCACATATGCAACGCAACATTGGTCTGCTTGGCCTTACGTTTGTCGCGATCAGCGGCATTCTCGGGTCAGGCTGGCTGTTTGTTCCGATGATCGCCGCGCAATCTGCAGGTCCGGCCTCGCTGATTGCCTGGTTGATCGGCGGTGTCGCGATGCTGTTGATTGCGATCACCTTTGCGGAAATCTCCACAATTCTGCCGGTCGCTGGCGGCATCGGGCGGGTGCCTCAATTTTCTCATGGAACAGTCGTCTCCATGGCCATGGGATGGACCGCTTGGGTTGGCTACAACACGGCAGCCACCATCGAGGTCGAGGCTATCCTTCGGTATTCCAAGACCTTGGCCCCCTGGCTTTATTCCAGCGACAACGAGCTTAGCACCGGAGGGCTCGCAGTCGCCCTGGTGCTCTTGGCCGTTTTCACCGTGATCAACGCATTTGGCGTCAAGCTTTTCGCCCGGATCAACACGGCATTGACCTGGCTGAAAATCCTCGTGCCGGTTCTCCTGGCGGTCGTGATCATCAGTCTCAGCTTCAAGCCGTCCAACTTCACGAACCATGGCGGATTTGCACCAGAGGGCCTAAAGGGCATCCTCGCCGCCATCTCTTCCGGCGGCGTGATTTTCTCGCTCCTTGGCTTCCGGCATGTCATCGACCTGGCCGGTGAGGCAAAAAATCCGAAGGTCAATATCCCGCTCGCTCTGATCCTGAGCCTTTTGATCTGCCTGTTTGTCTATGGCGGACTACAGATTGCATTCCTTGGCGCATTGGATGCAGCCCAGCTACAAAACGGCTGGTCGGGACTGCATTTCGGCGGCGACCTCGGCCCTCTCGCGGCACTGGCAACAGCCGTTGGCGCTCTTTGGGTCGTCAGCTTGCTGGACACCACAGCCAGGATTTCCAGTTTCGCCTCCGGCCTCGTTTCGGTGGGGTCCAACGCCCGGCTAGGACTTGCTATGGCTCAGAACGGGCTGTTCCCGAAATTCATGGAAACGTTGTCGGACAAGGGCGTGCCGCTGTTTTCGTTGCTCGTCAATTTTGCGGTCGCAGCGCTCTTTTTCTTTGCGCTCCCCTTCGATGAAGTGCTTGCACTGAACACCTCGACCATCGTTCTGTCCTTCATTGTCGGACCGATCGCTGTGGTCGCCTTAAGGAAGCTGCTTCCTGATGCGCCCCGTGCCTTCACCTTGCCCGCCGCGCCAGTTCTTGGCTGTCTGGCTTTTATCGTTGCAACGCTGGTCATCTACTGGACCGGCTGGCATACAATGCTGCATCTGGGGCTCAGCCTTGCCGCAGGATTTGTGCTTCTGATGATCCGCGGATATCAAATTGGTTACGCCAATCTCGATTGGCGGGAGGCGTCTTGGTTGGCGCCCTATCTCATCGGGATTGTTGTATTTTCTTATCTGGGCTCCTTTGGTGGCGGATCCGGAATTTTGCCGCTCGGCCTGGACATTCTTCTGATCGCAGTGTTCGCAACGCTGATCTACATCGGAGCCATTCACCTGAGACTGCCGCAAGAAAAATTTGCTCGCTACATGGCGCAGGAGAAGATCGAAGAGTTGGCTGAATACGGCACCCTGGAAGACGACATCTATGAAGGGCCGTTTCGAAAGACCGGACGCGAATGAGTGTATTTCGCAAGAGAGACTTAGGGTTTTGGCCGACCGGACAGAGCGGCCGTGAGCCTTGCATCCTCTAGATAGGGGTCATGGCCGAAGCGGATTGCGCCTTGATGCTGCAGCCAGACGGACTGGTGCGTTGCAACGGCCATCAGGCCTGACCGGGCAGGAAAGGTAATCGTATCCCCCCGTGCAAGCCGGTTTTCTATTCCCTCAGCCGGAAACACCCTCGGCTCGATCACCTGCTCCAGCAACGCCAACCCATCAACAATTCCAAACGCATTGGCCGGAAGATAAGGGTTGCAGAACACGCCGTCTTCCGGGGCAGTATCCAGATGGAACAACGCCAGTTTCTGTTCTTGCCGGAGCCGGAATGCGTAGCTGCCAAGCGGATTTTCGTCTGAAGCTGGCAGATAGAGATTGAACTCGTCCTTGAAACGGTTTATGGCGCGCGGCGTTGCCTGCCCCCAAGGAAGCGAACTGAGCGGCACATCCGCCCCTTTCCGTCTCAAATAATACCCAACGCCCTCGACCTCCGCCGGATCGTCCTTCAACCGCGGCAGCAATTCATTGCCAAGAAACTCCAGTGGAACCTGCCAGGTTGGATGAAAGGTCACAGCTTCAATTGCTGTCGCCGTATTCGCATGGTTTCTGTCCGGGCAGTTGGCGAAAGCCTGGCCTTCCATCACCACGCGCCCAGACTCAGAGAACACAAACTGGTTCTCGCCTTTGTTGATGAACAGCTTGACCCGGGAAAATTCCGGCGGGATCCAGCGAATGCGCTCCATGGCGTTGCTGACCTGTTCGATCCGGCGCTCAATGGGAATGTTCAGCGCGCGGACAAGCCGGGGTGTCACCTCGCCGGAAACAGGAAGAACGTATCTGTGTTTCGATTGGGCGACCGCAAATGCAAGCCGCTTGTCGAAAAGCTCTCCACCTGTGCCTTCGCCGACAAGACCGTCTTCGAACATCCGGCGCCGCAGATCAGGAATCTGATCACCCTGCGCGCCCGGCGACAGCGTTTCTTTAATATCCAAATATGTAAAACCGCCGTCATCTTTGACTGCATACAAACGCTCAAGGTGTGTTTTCAGCAAGCGATAGGTATCGTCCTGCGGCTCCCAAATCGACACGAAATCCGGCAGTTGGGGTGCGGCCGCGAGCCGCTTCAAGGCATCTGTCCCGTTGATTGTGTGGACGGGCATGTAGGCACCAGGATAGAGCACCCGAGGCGTTACCCGGCCAGCCCGGAGGTCATTTGCAAAGTCAAGAAAATGGCCTGTGAAAAGGAGCTCAATCCATGCGATCTCTGCAGGATCTAGGCCTTCGTCGACGGACTTGAGCTCGGCTTCCAGATAGGCACGCGGATAGTCTTCCGGACGAAGACCGTGCAGATGCGCATTACTCAGGAGATTCAAGAAGGCCCGGGCTCTATCCGTTCCAAGCCACAAGAGTAACGCATCTTTAGACCCGTAATACGCGCTGATTTCCCGTCGGCGTTTTTCAACGATGAGAGACAGGCGTTCCGGCGTGTTCAAAATCCGCTGGACATCCTCCACCCCACCGTTCGCCAACGTTGGGCCGGAAATCACACTCATCCAAGCAATGAAAGCCGCTAATAAACCGATCGGAAGACCTGTTCTTCGGGTAACCACCAAAACCGACCTCCCTTTCCGTCTCCACGTACACCTTCATCACAGTATTTCTGGCGGATACACAAAGAATCAAGAGATCCCGCGTCGTATTAGCTGTATCGGCGGCTTACAGCCGAGCCGGCGACAGGTTGGGTGAGCCGCTCCATCAAGCCTTCGGGATAGAGTTCGATCTGTTTGGCCTTCAATTCAGCAACCGACATCCACCTGGCAATACACTCAGTTTCATCGTGCTCCAGAAACGGGATGGCATCTTGCCGGTAAAATCGCCCATCTGAAAAATGCGCATGGCACAGGAAGACGATCTCATGGCCGGTTTGGCCGTAGTGTTCGTAGATGTTTTCAAGAACAAAATGGTCACTGCCCAGGGAGATCCGCGCACCGAGTTCTTCCAAAAATTCCCGCTGCAACGTATCGCGCCAAGCTTCGCCGAATTCAACAGTTCCGCCCAAGGGGCGCATGCCCTTTACATTGCCATGATCGTCATAGATTTCGGTCAGGAGCAGAGCGTCATCTTGCCAGATGAGCGCCAGGGCTTTGACGGTGATGAAATTGGCGGGTCGCCAGATGGTCATGAAGGCCTCCGACACCAGTAATGGGTGAGTTGCGCGATAATCAGTCATATTCCCCGGCCCGCTGCAAGCAAAAACGGCGGCTTTCCATTGAAGGGCCGGGCGCGCTCTGCTATCCCGCAGCCAACACTTCCCAAGACGAGGACTGAACCTGCGATGATCCCGCGCTATTCCCGCCAAGACATGGTCGATATCTGGTCTCCGGAGTCGAAATTCCGCATCTGGTTCGAGATCGAGGCGCATGCCTGCGATGCATTGGCGGAGCTCGGCGTGATCCCGGAAGACGCCGCCAAGACGATCTGGGAAAAGGGCGGTGCCGCCACCTTCGACATCGACCGCATCGACGAGATCGAGCGGGAGACAAAACATGACGTCATTGCCTTCCTGACACACCTTGCGGAGATCGTTGGGCCGGATGCCCGCTTTGTGCACCAGGGCATGACCTCGTCGGATGTTCTGGACACCTGCTTCAACATCCAGCTGGTCAAGGCGACCGACCTTCTTCTGAAGGACATGGACGAGCTGCTCGCCGCCATCAAGCGCCGGGCATTTGAGCACAAGGACACGGTCACCATCGGCCGGTCCCACGGCATTCACGCCGAACCGGTCACTTTCGGCCTGAAAATGGCTCAGGCCTATGCCGAATTCGACCGCTGCAAAGCGCGCCTTCTGAATGCCCGCGAGGAAATCGCCACCGGTGCCATCTCCGGTGCTGTCGGCACCTTCGCCAACATCGACCCGCGCGTTGAAGAACATGTCGCCAAGGCGCTGGGCTTGCAGGCCGAGCCGGTGTCTACCCAGGTGATCCCGCGCGATCGCCACGCGATGTATTTCGCAACCCTCGGCGTCATCGCCTCCTCCATCGAGCGTCTTGCGACGGAAATCCGCCACCTGCAGCGCACGGAAGTTCTGGAAGCAGAAGAATTCTTCTCCAAGGGCCAAAAGGGCTCGTCGGCCATGCCGCACAAGCGCAACCCGGTCCTTACCGAAAACCTGACCGGCCTTGCCCGTCTGGTGCGTATGTCCACCGTGCCGGCCATGGAGAACGTGGCTCTCTGGCACGAACGCGACATCTCGCATTCGTCCGTTGAGCGCATGATCGGCCCGGACACGACCGTCACCCTCGACTTTGCCCTTTCCCGCCTCACCGGCGTCATCGACAAGCTGGTGGTCTACCCGGAGCGCATGATGGGCAACATGGACCGTCTCGGCGGTCTCGTGCATTCCCAGCGGATCCTGCTCGCCCTGACGCAAGCTGGCTCCTCCCGTGAGGACGCCTATCGCCTCGTTCAGCGCAACGCGATGAAGGTCTGGGACAGCTATCAGGTGTCCGGCGATGCGAAGGTCGACTTCATGACCGAGCTCCTGAACGACGAAGACGTGCGCAATTATCTCTCCGAAGAAGAAATTCGCGACCGCTTCGATCTCGGCTATCACACCAAAAACGTCGACGTTATCTTCGAGCGGGTATTCGGGGAAAGCTGACCCGGTACGATACCTGTACTGCCCCTGCTCAGGCAGGGGCTAGGGACCTTCAAGCGGTTGTCAGGGTTCCTGTCTATCTTCCCGGGTTACTGGATCCCTGCCTTCGCAGGGACGGCAGAATGTAAATGGGGCAATCATTCATGAAAATCGCGGTTGTTTCGGACATACACGGGAATGTGCTGGCGCTGGAAGCGGTGCTGGCGGATCTCACCGGCGAGGCTCCTGATGTCGTCGTCAATCTCGGCGATTGCGTCTCCGGTCCTCTGTGGCCGGAGGAGACGGCTGCAATCCTGCGGGAAACCAAGTGGCCAACGGTGCGCGGCAATCATGACCGGATCGTCCTTGAAAACCCGATTGAAAAGATGGGCCCGACGGACTCTTTTGCAGCCGACCGGCTGTCCCGCCAAAGCCTTGACTGGCTAAAGTCGACCCAACCGACCATCCGGTTGAGTGATGACGTATTCCTTTGCCATGGCACACCGGACAATGACGACCGGTATTTGACCGAAAAGGTGGAGGGTCCAAAGGGGCATCTGCCGGATGAAGAAACGTTGATTGGCGAACTCAAAGGCGAAGCATCTCCGATCATCTGCTGCGGTCACACCCACATTCCGCGTGTTATTCATCTTCATGAGACGAGGCAGACGATCCTCAACCCCGGCAGCGTCGGCTTGCCGTCTTATGAAGACGATCACCCGCACCGTCACACAATGGAAGTTGGCAGCCCGCACGCGCGGTATGCGCTGATGACCAAGTCGGTCTCAGGCTGGAGCTTTCAGGAAAAGATCCTGCCGTACGATTGGGAAGCTGCCGCGCTCGAAGCTGAAAAGAACAAACGGCCTGGCTGGGGGCGCTCATTGCGCCGCGGCTTTTACGGGCCTTTGTCTTAAGGTTTTATTCGCTCGAAGCGCCATAGCCCTTCGGGTTCTTGCAGGCCCAATTCCAAGTGTCGGAGCACATGTCTTCAAGGCCGCGTTCTGCGGTCCAGTTGAGCTTGTCCGCCGCTTTGTTTGTGTCGGCATAAACCTCGGCGACGTCCCCGGGACGTCGCGGGGCGATTGTGTAAGGGATCGCCTGGTTTGACGCCCGTTCAAAGGCTTTCACCATCTCCAGAACGCTGTAGCCGGTTCCCGTCCCCAGATTGACGGTGAAGCTGTTGTCCGTGTCTGTGAGCGACGCCAGCGCCTCATAGGCGCGTAGGTGCCCTTCCACCAGATCGACCACATGGATGTAATCGCGGACACCGGTGCCATCCCGGGTTTCATAGTCATTGCCAAAGACAGAGAGTTTGTCGCGTCGGCCGCTGGCGACTTGCGAGACAAACGGCATCAGGTTGTTCGGAATCCCTTGCGGATCTTCCCCGATCAGGCCGCTCTTGTGGGCGCCGACCGGATTGAAATAGCGCAAGATTCCGAAGCGCCATCGCGGATCGCTCGCAGACACATCGCCCAGAATTTCCTCGATCATCAGCTTTGTGCGGCCATAGGGGTTGGTAGCGCTCAGCGGATGATCCTCGGTCAGCGGCAGGAACTTCGGCTCGCCGTAAACTGTCGCCGAAGAGGAGAATATGAGCTGGCGCACATTGCACGCCTCCATGGCGGCCAAAAGCTCGAGCGTTCCGGTGATGTTGTTGGCGTAGTAGCTGAGCGGAACCTTTGTGGACTCGCCAACCGCCTTCAATCCGGCAAAATGAATAACGCCTGAGCAGTTGTGCTGCCGCAGCACCCGTTCAAGCGTATCCCGGTCCCGGATATCGCCCTCTTCATGAGCAAACTCCTTGCCCGTAATCGCGGTGATCCGTTTAAGGCTTTCCGGGCTGGAATTGGAAAAGTTGTCGAGCACGACGACATCGTGCCCTGCTTCCAGGAAGGTCACGCAGCAGTGGGATCCAATGTAGCCTGCGCCGCCTGTGATCAGGATCGTCATGTCACTGTTGCCTTTCCGGGGTCTGCACCGTTTGTATTGCCAACAGCATATTTGCGGATAAGACGTTCACGTTTCCTTACACGTCCCCAAGGACCTTATGGCAAGAGCGCTAGGTCGCTCACTGCAATGAAATGCGGATTGCGCAGATCGTCTTTAATCGCGCCCTCGGCAAGCCTGTAGACAAAGTCTCCACCGGACTCCGCCAGAACCACATGGCCGCCGGCGGCGCGGACCACTGCATCACCCGCTGCAATGTCCCACTGCATGGTCGGCGCCATGCGCGGATAAAGATCCGCCCGCCCCGCAGCGACCCAGCACAATTTCAGCGAGGAGCCGACACAGACCTTCTCGGCGACGTTCAGCTTTGCAATCAGCGCTTCGGTTTCTTCCGACAAATGCGAGCGGCTTGCCAGAACACTCAAGCCCGCTTCCGGCGCCGCTCGAACAGAGATTTTCTCAACATCAACGATTTCACTTCCTGAAACCTGCGCCTGGAAAGCACCGTGGTTTTCGCACCCCGGCAAGGCGCCGCCCCAATAGATCTCTTTCAGCGCGGGCGCGTAGACAACGCCAAAAATCGGCGTTCCCTCATCGATCAGCGCGATATTGACCGTGAACTCACCGTTGCGCTTTACGAATTCCTTGGTGCCATCCAGCGGATCAACAAGGAAATACCGTGCTCCGCCCTCTGGTAACTTCCCGGCTTCGACAGATTCTTCAGCCACCACCGGCACATCCGGAAATTGGTTTGCAAGGCCTTTCAGGATGACATCTTCTGCAGCCTGATCGGCAACAGTGACCGGCGAGCCATCACCTTTGACCGATGCGCTGAAGTCTTCGGCATAGACCTTCAGGATCTCAGCCCCCGCAGCCACGGCCAAGTTCAAGAGTGATTCCACCTGGCCATCTGCGGTCCCGGTCATGTGCTGGAGTTTGCTCATCGTTACGCCGTGTTGAGTGAAAGATCGCGCTCTTGTGGAACAGCTTTGCCTCCGGCGCAAGACCACAGATCCACGCGACACGTTCTACGAGGTCCACATCACGTTTCATATGAAAATGTCGTCCCGGACGCAGCAGAGCGAAGATCCGGGATCCACTCGTTCCCAGAGTCTTGCTCGCGAAACTGATGCGTTGATGCTGGCTGCGAGGAGAGTATGTCCCGGCTCAAGGCCGGGACGACAACTGGGAGAGCCGACAGGCCTTTTGCGCATCCGAATACCGTCACGAACCAGAGATGTCGCTTGAAAGCGCAGCTATCTGAGGGCGCCGTGGCGCCATGATGTGTGACTGCCGAGATCACATTCGAGCCTGCTTATTTCTGCCATTTGATCCATGTCTTGGACCGCTCCCAAGGCGGGCTGGCAGACTGTCATAAATTGCAGTGCGGTTGGGATCAGCAATAGAGGGGCTTGAGGATCAATCGATGCACGAAATGTCGTTGTGCGAAAACATACTCGGGATCTTGCTAGACGAAGCGGCCAGCCAGAACTTCTCTAAGGTTGACCGAGTTTGCCTGGAAGTTGGCCCCCTGTCGGGAGTGGAGCCGGAGGCCTTGCGGTTCGGCTTTGATGTAGTGACCCGCGGCAGCCTTGCGGACGGTGCGCAGCTGGACATCTTCGAGCCGGAAGCAACCGCGACTTGCGCTGCGTGCGGCACGACCGCTGTCATTCAAGACCGTTTCGATCCCTGCCCGTCCTGCGGCTCGCATCTGCTCAAGATCAAGACCGGGGAAGAACTGCGGATCAAGGAACTGGAGGTCTCGTAATGTGTACGGTTTGCGGCTGCCGGAGCGGTGAAACCCGGATCGAAGATGGCGCGGAACACTCACATGGGCATCATGCTCACCATCACCGTCATTACGGCACGGGCGATGCCGGAGACTCGGTCCCCGGAATGAGCCAGTCCCGCCTGATCCAGCTGGAACAGGATATCCTGTCGAAGAACAACAGCTACGCGAACGCCAATCGCCGGTATTTTGCAGAGCACGGCATCTTCGCGCTGAACCTTGTCTCAAGCCCGGGCTCGGGCAAGACCTCGCTTCTGGTGGAGACGCTCAAGAGACTCGGCAAGACCCATGCCTGCTATGTGATCGAAGGCGACCAGCAAACTACCAATGATGCCGACCGGATCCGCGAGACCGGCGTCCCCGCCCTTCAGATCAACACCGGCAAGGGCTGTCACCTGGATGGTCACATGATCGGTCATGCGCTGGAGCGGCTTGCCCCGCAAGACGGCGCCTATGTCTTCATTGAAAACGTCGGAAACCTTGTCTGCCCGGCGGCGTTCGATCTTGGCGAGGCCCACAAGGTCGCGATCCTGTCGGTGACCGAGGGCGAGGACAAACCGCTGAAATATCCGGACATGTTTGCCGCAGCCGACGTCATGCTCTTGAACAAGACGGACCTGCTGCCCTACGTCGATTTTGATGTCGCGATTGCCACGGCGAACGCACGAAAAATCAATCCGGACATTAAGGTACTTACCGTCTCCGCGCGGACCGGAGACGGTCTTGAAGACTGGATCGACTGGATAAACACCGCCCAGGCTGAGCTGTTCGCCGGATGCGCCACAACAGAAGCCGCGGAATAGGAACCGACCATGTGTCTCGCAATCCCTGCCAAGATCACGGAACTTGACGGTGACGACATGGCCGTCGTCGCGTTGGAAGGCATCAAGAAACGGATTTCGACAGCGCTTGTGGAGGATCTCGCCGTTGGCGACTACGTTCTGGTTCATGTCGGCTATGCGCTGCACAAGGTCAGCCCGGACGAAGCGGCCCGCACGCTACAGCTGATGGCCGAGGCCGGTGTGCTTCAGGACGAACTCGACGAGATGACAGGAGCGGACCAGTGAAATACGTCTCCGAATTCCGCGACAAGGATCTCGCGAAATCCGTTTCCGCTGCCATCCGGCGCGAGGCTGATCCGGGCCGGACCTACAATTTCATGGAGTTTTGCGGCGGTCACACCCATGCAATCTTCCGCTATGGCGTTCAGGACCTGATGCCGGACAACGTGGCTTATGTGCATGGCCCCGGCTGCCCGGTCTGCGTGCTGCCCGTGCGCCGGCTGGACGATGCCGTGGAAATCGCCGAGCGGCACAATGCGATCCTGTGCACCTATGGCGACATGATGCGGGTGCCGGGCACGAAACAGCGCAGCCTGATCCGCGCCAAGGCAGACGGCGCGGACATTCGCATGGTCTATTCCACGCTGGATGCCTTGAAGATTGCCCGCGACAATCCGGACCGTGAAGTCGTTTTCTTTGCCATTGGCTTTGAAACCACGACACCGCCGACCGCCGTTGCGATCAAACAGGCCCAAAAGGAAGACCTCACCAATTTCTCCGTCTTCTGCAATCACGTTCTGACGCCCCCCGCGATTGCCCATATCCTGCAGTCGCTCGATGTTCAGGACCTTGGCACCGTGGAGATTGACGGGTTCCTGGGCCCCTCCCATGTCAGCTCGGTGATCGGATCAAAGCCCTATGAGCCCGCCGCGGAGATTTTCGGTAAACCGGTGGTGATCGCGGGCTTTGAACCCCTGGACGTGATGCAATCGACCCTGATGCTGATCCGCCAGATCAACGAGGGCCGCTTTGAGGTCGAGAACGAATACACGCGCGTCGTGACCCGTGACGGCAATCTCAAGGCTCAGGCGCTGGTCGCAGAAGTGTTCAACGTCCGCGATGCGTTCGAATGGCGCGGACTCGGCACAGTTGCCAAGAGCGCCTTGAAGATCCGGAAGACCTTCGCCGCCTTCGATGCCGAACGGCGGTTCGAGATCACGCCCAAACAGTCGCGCGAAGTGAAATCCTGCGAGTGCCCCGCAATCCTGCGCGGCGTCAAGAAACCGACTGACTGTAAGCTCTTCGGTACGGTCTGCACGCCTGACACTCCGATGGGGTCCTGCATGGTATCGTCGGAAGGCGCCTGCGCGGCCTATTGGACCTATGGCCGTTTTCGGACCAAGGCGGCCCGGCCGCAAAAAGAGGCTGCGGCATGAATATTCAGGATCCGAAATTGTCCGCGCGCACCGGCAGCATCGACATGGCCCATGGCGGCGGCGGCCGCGCGACGGCAGAGCTGATCGCGGATCTCTTTCAACACCATCTGACCAATCCGATCCTGGATCAGGGAAATGATGCGGCCCTATTGCCACCGGCGGCCGGGCGGCTTGTCATGTCGACGGACGGTCATGTCATCTCGCCGATTTTCTTCCCGGGCGGCGATATCGGGTCTCTCGCCGTTCATGGCACCTTGAATGACGTCGCCATGGCGGGCGCCGAACCGCTTTATCTCACCGCCGGTTTCATACTCGAAGAAGGCTTTCCGCTCGCCGATCTGGAACGGATCGTCATTTCGATGGCGCGGGCAGCGGAGACGGCAGGCGTTCCGATCGTAACCGGAGACACGAAAGTCGTCGAAAAGGGCAAGGGCGATGGTGTCTTCATCACCACGACTGGTTTGGGGGTTGTGCCGGACGGCGTTCATGTCTCGGTCGAGCGCGCGAAGCCCGGCCAGGCGATCCTTTTGTCCGGCAACATCGGCGATCACGGCGTTGCCATCCTCTCCAAGCGGGAAAATCTTGAATTCGAAACAGAAATCCGCTCCGACAGCGCCGCGCTGCACACGCTTGTCGCCGGTATGATTTCAGCAGCACCCGGGATCACGGTTCTGCGCGATCCGACCCGTGGCGGTCTGGCGGCAACCTTGAACGAAATCGCCCGCACCGCCAAGGTCGGCATCCATCTGGAAGAAAACGCAATTCCGATAAAGCCGGATGTAAAAGCCGCGTGCGAGCTGCTCGGGCTTGATCCCCTTTATGTCGCCAATGAGGGCAAGCTGGTGTGTTTTTGCGAGCCCGGCGATGCTGATGCGGTGCTGGCGGCCATGCAGGCCCATCCCCTTGGCCGAGATGCGGCCTTGATCGGAACAGTCACCGAGGACGATGCCCATCTGGTGGAGATGGAAACGGAGATCGGCGGCGTGCGTGTGGTCGACTGGCTTGCGGGCGAACAACTGCCCCGGATCTGCTGACAGGTCGGCCAATGACGGTGACCGCAACACATGTCCGGATCAAGGGCCTCGTGCAAGGCGTCGGCTTCCGGCCCTTTGTCTGGCATCTGGCGCGGGAAGAAGGCCTGACCGGTCATGTTCTCAATGATGGCGACGGCGTGCGCGCGGAAATCTTTGGTGCATCTGACCGGCAACAACGGTTTTTGGAGCGGCTCCGTCGCGAAGCGCCGCCGCTTTCTGAAATTGTGAGCGTCGAAACGGCAGTTCTTGCGGAGCCCTTGGGTCCACCGCCGCAAGACTTTAAGATTGTCGAGAGCGTTGAAGGTCCGGCCACCACAAGTATTGTCCCGGATGCTGCCACCTGCCCTGCCTGCCTTGCCGACATCTTTGACCCGGCGAACCGGCGCCACGGCTATGCCTTCACCAATTGCACCCATTGCGGGCCGCGTCTTTCGATCATGAAATCCATTCCCTACGACCGGGCCAGCACCTCGATGGCCGCGTTCAAAATGTGCCCGGAATGCCAGAGCGAATATGACGATCCGGCGGATCGGCGGTTCCATGCGCAGCCCAATGCCTGCCCGGCCTGCGGCCCGCAGCTCTGGACCGAAGCGAAAGGAATGCGGATTGAAACGGCCGACCCGATCCACTGGGCAGCATCCAGGCTGGCGGCAGGTGAGATTATTGCCCTGAAGGGCCTTGGCGGGTTTCATCTGGCCGTCGATGCAACGAATGATGCGGCCGTTGACAGGCTTCGGGAGAGGAAAAAACGGCCGGACAAGCCGCTTGCCGTGATGGTGCGCGATTTGGCGCAGGCGCGGACGATCTGCCATGTCAGCGGCACAGAAGCGGCGCTGTTGAAGGACCGCACCGCCCCCATTGTCTTGCTGAGGTTGCGGGCATCGTCCGGCGAGACACCAGCCCTTTCCGAACACCTTGCGCCTGGCCTTGATCAATGCGGCCTCATGCTGCCGGCAACGCCGCTACATCATCTCCTGATGGCAGCGGTTCCAGGCCCGCTTGTCATGACGTCCGGCAACCGCTCGGAGGAACCGCAAGTCACGACCAATTACGAGGCGAGACGCAATCTTGGGCGGATTGCCGACGGGTTCCTCTTACATGACCGGGAGATCGTCAACCGGCTGGATGACAGTGTGATGCGGGCGGATCGAGGCGGCCCCGTCATCTTGCGCCGGGCCCGAGGTTATGCTCCTTCACCATTGGCCTTGCACAACGGCTTTCAGCCGCGCGCCTCCGTGCTTGCCATGGGCGGTGAACTCAAGTCGACCTTCTGCCAGCTGAGGCAGGCAAGCGCCGTCGTATCCCAGCACATGGGCGATCTGGAAAGCAGGCGGGTTCTGGAAGACTATGAAAAGACCCTCACCCTTTACCGGCACCTGTACGATTTTGAACCGGACAGCATCGCTGTCGATCTCCATCCCGATTATGTCTCAACACAAGCCGGACGGCGGTTGGCGGCGGACCTGCACATTCCGCTGATCGAGGTCCAGCATCATCATGCGCATCTTGCCGCTTGTATGGCTGAACACGGCCTCCCCCCGGACAGCGATCCGGTGCTTGGCATTGTCCTGGACGGCTCCGGTCTTGGCAGTGATGGCACGATCTGGGGCGGAGAATTTCTTGTTGGCGGTTATGAGGGCTTTCACCGGGCCGGCCATTTTCTTCCCGTTGCTCTGCCCGGCGGGGCGGCCGCCGTGCGCGAGCCCTGGCGCAATCTGGTGGCGCATCTGCGGGCGGCCTTTGGAGCAGATTGGTCCCCTTCGAGCGCCAGTTCCTCCCTCTGTCCCATCTTCACCGGCAAAACCTTGGGCGTGATCGAACACATGATCGACAGCGGCCTCAACACGCCAATGGCCTCTTCTGCCGGGCGCCTGTTTGACGCCGTTGCCGCGTCTCTTGGGATATGCGCCATGCGCCAATCCTATGAAGGCCAGACCGGCGCATTATTGGAGGCTCTCGCCCGGCCTTATCTACAAGGCGCCACCGCCTACCCGGTCGACATTTCGAGCGGCACGCCGGGGATCTTGTCCTGGGAGGTGATGTGGGACGCTTTGTTGAGCGACTTGGCGCGCGGAACCGCCCCCGGTCTGATCGGAGCCCGGTTTCATCTGGGACTTGCAGATGCAATCAGCGCCCTTGCAACGCGTCTTGCCGTGGACCGGAATATCAGAAAAATCATCTTGGCGGGCGGCGTCATGCAAAACGCGATCCTTGCCGATGGGCTGTTCGAGCAGCTTATGACTCAAGGGTTCGACGTTCTGGTTCCCGAAAAACTGCCCGCCAACGATGGCGGCCTGTCGCTTGGTCAGGCGGCGATCTCCGCCATGCAATAGTCATGCGATATCCGGTTTGATTAAGCCGGAAAGACTATGCCGCGCTGCCTTCGGCCAATTGACTTGATGCAGTGCCAAACCGGCGCGAAAGCTCGGCAATGTGGGCGGGTCCCACCTCACAACATCCACCGACAATCGTGGCTCCAAGATCAATCCAGTCAGCGGCATGATCCGCATAGACTTCGGGTGTCAAATCGGTGCGCGCGGCAAGCTTGGACACGCTGCTGCCCTTTTTGAGAAATTCCGGTTTAATGGCCGTAAAGCCATTGGCATAGGCACCGGTCTTCAGGCCCGACTGACTGAGGACAGCCATTCCCCGGGTGACCGCCTCCGGCACCGAACAATTGATCAAGACCACCTCTGGTCCATGGTCCTTGACGACTTCCAACACTTCTTCCAGCGGCTCACCGGATCGAAGCGCAACACCATCACCATCATCGACTGTCAAAGCGATCCAAACCGGTTTGTCGTGCCTGAGGGAAGCGGTCAGGGAGGCGCGCGCGTGTTCGATAGAGGCGATCGTCTCAATCAGGAAGACGTCGACGTAATCCTTCTGAACCCGGCAGATTTCGTCATAAAGATCGATGGATTGGTCTTCCGGCGGCGCTCCGTCATGGCTGTACGACCAGCCAAGCGGACCAAGACAACCGGCCACAAGACCACTGCCATGCGCATCTCGCGACTGACAGGCAAGGTCGCAGGCAAGGTGATGAAGCCGCTCGAACTGATCATCCAGCCCGTTGGGCCGCAGCCGGTCGCGGTGAAGCGTGTAACTGTTGACGGTTGCTACATGTGCACCGGCAGCGAAGAAGTCGTCATGAATAGCACGGACGAGATCTGGCCGTTCCATCATGAGTTCACAGGACCAAAGCCCGCTCGGCACCCGCCCGCTACGGTGAACCAGTTCCTGCCCCATGCCGCCGTCAAGGATCGTGATGTTGTTCATTCTTGTCCGTTTCCAAAATGCCTTGGCTGAAAACCGGCATTTTTCGGGTTCTATTGTTCGTCGTTCGAATGCACGTGCGGCAAAATCGATTTGGGCGCAGTAACTCCCGGCCAAGCTACAGGCGAAGTCTTACGCAGTCAGACATGGATTGGATCGGTAATATTAGCTTCTACTGCTGAGAGATCACCTCCGGCTCAAGGCACCTTACAAGCCAGATATTTAGAAGCGGTACCTGCTTCACAGAGCAAGAGGTTTAGAGTTCGGATCACAACTTAACGACATGAGCGCAATTGGTTTGCAAATCCACTTATCGACTCCTTCTTCCTCACTCCTTTTTGCTCGATAACGATTTGATCAAGAGTGTCAAAATCGGAGTCAGCAGAGCTGTAATTGCACCGTCCAGCGGATTCTTTGAAAATGAGACGAGGTTCGCTTTAAGGGCATAGAGTTCGCTCCGCAACTCCTCGAATTCGTCCTGAATATCTTCGGCCTTGGCCTCGAGTTCCTCTAGCCCGGAATCCCGTACTTCCCGCGCCAGGTCGAGCTCTGGGCCCGTGGTCAGCCGGGATCCCCAGACCATAAGAAGAGCTGCGATCAAGAAATCGGCTGTAGCCACACCCAGGGCCGCATAGACCGGTCCCCAAATCTCTTCCAGAGCGAAGAAGCCTGCCAGATTGAGCATGCCGAGACCAAAAACAAAGATCAGACCGGCAAAGGCTGTCGCTCCAATCTTCTTGGCTGCCACACTGAGTTTGGCTTCGATGATGAGCAGTTCCGCACGCCAGACGATGCGCATCGTCCTTACTATGCTATCCATGGATACCTCCTAACGGCGAAGCAGCGCACCAACAACAATTCCTAAGGCGAAGGCACCAAGAACCATGGTGACAGGTCGTTCCCGGATTTCGGCCTCAGCGTCATCCACCAAACCAGATAGTTTGTCTGCCAAGTCATCAAGTTCACTTTTGGCGATCGAATTATCCCAGGCAGGAGCCGCATCCGTCTGGGTGTCGCCCGCGTCCATTTCCCCAGACTGCATTTCAATCTTCGCCTTGGCAGCCGATGTTTCAACCCGCCGGCGCCGGGACCGTCTTCCACCGGCATCAGACTTCAGCTTTAAGATCTCATTTTGAAGATCACTCGATGTACCCATGGAGCCAATTCCTTGAGAAAGGAAGACAATGCTAGCTTGTTGCCCTGACATATTAAAGACTTAGCGGAAGAATATTTGCCTTGTCCGGGTGTCGTGTTCGGTCCTAACCTGAAACCGGGAAGTCACGGCTGGAGATCGATCCGGATGGAAAACACCACTGCTGCAGCGAACGGCGCTCCAAGCGAGAAGCACCGGTTTCAACTGTTTCTCATCGGTCTGACAGCGTTGGCCATAGGCGCCGCGTTCCTTGGTCTTGTCTGGGACTATCTGGTCGCCCTTTTCATGGCCGCCATTTTCAGTGCGATGTCGGCGCCTCTATACCGCTGGCTGTACCGGCATACTGGATCAAAAGCGGCCATTGCCGTCACCCTCACGCTTTTAATCCTAACCGTCGGCGTATTGATTCCGCTGATCTCCATCTTTGTTCTGGGCGCGGATCAAGCAGCAAGCGTTGCAAAGAGCGTCAGCGACTGGGTGGAAACGCTCGACCTGGATGCCATTCAGAACCAGCTGCCAGCCTGGATCCCGTTTAAGGTCGACTTTGCCGAACTCAGCAGGACCGTTGCAACCAAAGTTGGCGAGGCGGCGGGCCAGATCGCAGACTTTTTTGTCGGCGCCCTCTCACAGGCGACGCGCGGGACGGTCGCATTTTTTCTGCATCTCTTCATCATGGTCTACGCAATGGTGTTCTTTCTGCCGCAGAACGCCAACATGATCCATCAGCTTCTTGCCCATACCGGGCTCCCGAGCGATGTCCAGAAAACCTTGAGCGATCGTGTGATCTCTATAAGCCGCGCTACGATCAAGGGCACTTTCCTGATCGGCGTTGCGCAAGGATTTCTCGGTGGGCTCGGTTTTTGGGCCGCCGGCCTTCCGGGCGCGGCGTTCTGGGGCTGTGTGATGGCCGTGCTGTCGGTCATACCCGGCATTGGCCCGACGCTTGTTCTCATTCCGGGTGTCATTGTGCTCGCGGTGAACGAGCAGTATGTCGCGGCCATAGGGCTCGCGGCCTGGACCAGCTTGGCCGTGACCACCGTGGACAATCTGCTGCGCCCACTGCTGGTTGGTCGCGATACCAAGATGCCGGATTTATTGGTTCTGGTCAGCACCTTCGGCGGACTTGCCAGTTTTGGCGCAGTCGGTCTTGTGATCGGGCCGGTGATCGCCGGCCTTTTCATCACCATCTGGAGCGTTCTGGAAGAATATCTTCAGGCTGGTGGATTTGCCGACAAGCCGGAGATTGCAGACCTGTCAAAGACCACACCCGACCCGCCGGAAAAGAGCAGCGTGCCAGCTGAAAACCAGACACTGCCGGCAGAACCCTCCTAGAAGCTCACCAGTCCGAGTTAAAAACAAAGCCTAAAGTCCGCAGTTTAGTGAGCCAGTAGGTACCGCCGCGTCGTCTTGATCGGCACATTGAAAAACTGCAGCCACACAACCAATCATCTTTATCTCTGTCTCGCGCGGTAACTGGGCCAAAGTTTGGCTATCGCGGGAGTAGTTTGATTGGCGTACCATGACGGATTGCAGTCGTTTGCTATGGTTTGGCCAAAGGACCGGACTGGGCCTTTTTTGTCTGGCAGCTCGTTGGGTATGCTTTGGCGTGCAAATTTCTTGAACGGTTGGGTGGGATGGCATGGTCAGGGGGCTGCCTCAAGTGTTCCGTTCGAGACAGCTCACCCGCCAAAAAATCACATGGCCAGGGGCAAATACTCCCATCCGCCAAATCGGTTGTCGCGTTGACGGATCCGCAAACCACTTCAACGGCAAAAGACTGTGTTTCTAAACAATCCGCAGAGCCGGTCCGCGCCTGGACACATTCGGCGTGACCAGGCTGTATCTGGCGGAAAAACCAAGAGCTTGGCGAATGAAGCCGGCAAGCGTGTGCCCTTCTGTCAGAGCCCAAACCGCTTCGCGGGCGTCAGCAGTCTCATCACGCCGCATGTGGTGGACCATGAGTAGAAAGTATTCTTCATCCAGCGTGACGAGCAAACGGGCATTGATGCAAAGGGGGTCTTGCACATTTGGAAGCGATCCACGCGTATTCTCTAGTGCTGCCACCAGTTGTCCAATTTCATGGGCAACTGATAGTCCAATCGGCGCACCCCAACGCTCGGCAGCCAAGCCATATGCGAGTTGCCATGCTTTTGGATTCTTGCCTGAAAGGGCCAAGGTAAAATGGCGGAACAGCGGAAGCAGGCCGATCTCGAAATCGTCTATCGGGAGGTCGGCTGCCGATGTCAGAGTTGCGCTCTGTTCCGGGTTATTTTTGGCATGCATTGCTAACGTCCTCGCTCTGTTGCGGGCCGGCCTTGCTATGCGTCTTGTCGCTGTGCTGGGGAGGCTGGAAATGTGGTAGCGAAATTCGAGAGAGGGGTCAACCAATCGGCGCAACTCTCCTGCAGGGCTGACAATCCGCGCGCTGGCACCTCTCAAAGGAGAGTGTCGATGTGTGCAGAATGTGCCCAAATTTTCGGCATTTAGCCGTACTTTGGACCATATTCTGCGCAAGTTATTGAATGGTGAATGAAGGCTATTGACTAATTGGTCAAAAAATACGTCCATGATGAGGTGTAATTTGGAGATGCCCTATGGTTAGTTCGCTTTCCACTACCTTCACCGGTCTTAACTTCGTCAATCCTTTCATTTTGGCGTCTGCGCCGCCGACGGAAAACAAACGGAAAATCATGAGAGCGTTCGAGGCTGGCTGGGGCGGTGTTGTGACCAAAACCATCGGCCTGCATCCGGTCGAAAACGTTGCCGGACCCAAAACCATCTACCAGCGCACGAGCGAGACAAAGCCTTATGTCTCGCGGATGAAACGCCCTGATACAGTTTCACATTCGTCCTGGAATTGGGAGCTGATCTCCGACCAGCCGTTAGACCTATGGTTGCCAGATCTGGAAGAGATCAAGACCACGTACCCGGACCGCATGGTTATCGCATCGATCATGGCCGGAGCCGGTAACGAGGAGGAAATGGACAATTGGCGCAAGCTGGCAAAAGCAGTTGTGAACGTTGGATGTGACGCGATTGAGCTGAACCTTTCCTGCCCTCACATGGACCGCAAGGACATGGGCGCCAATGTCGCCAACGATGAGGATATCATCAGATCAATTTTACAGGCGGTAAAGAGCGCCGTCAGCGTTCCAATTTGGGTAAAACTGACACCGGCAAGCTCTTCTCTACTTGATGGTGCAGCCGCTGCCTATGAGGCCGGCGCAGCCTCCATCTCACTTTGCAACACTTTCCCGTCGCTTCCGTTGATGGACCCGGAAACACTGAAGTTCGAAGTCGAAGTCGATGGGCTTGTGACGTCCGGTGGTCTGGGTGGTTTGGCAATCCTGCCCCAGGCACTGCAGCGCGTGAGTGATATTTCGCGCGCGTTTCCCGATAAGTCCATCTCGGGCATCGGCGGCATTCGCGGCTTTCGTGAAGCGTTCAACTTCATTGTACATGGCGCAGGAAACTTACAAGTCTGCACTGCCGCAATGGAGGAAAAAGGCAGCGGCGGCGTAGGTGTGAAGCTTATTCAGGAGCTGAAGGAAGATCTGAGCGACTATCTGGAGCGCAAAGGGCATTCATCGATTGACGAATTCCGTGGTATCGCCCGCGAACGGATTGTCGAACATTCGCAAGTTCGTAGGAAGAGCGACACTTATAACGGCGGATTTGCAATCTCGGCTTAGTGCCGAGAATTGTTCACCACGAAGCTGTATCAAACAAACTGGCTGTGTAGACGGATTTGCTCAAGTTCAAGGCTGTGGCAAGTGCGACGCTGGACCAGAAGTATCTGGCAGTTTTCTCGCAACACAGGACGGCGCATTTATAGCTTTTGCGCTTCTCCATCAATTATTTGTTGGGTACCCGGCCCCGTCAGGGCGCTTTGGCGAAGTGCCCGGGATTGTCGCGCCGAATTGAACTGCAACAGATGACTGGCATCGCCCCGATCTTTCGCTCAGCCTCTCGATTAGCATTGCTGTCATAGCTCTTGTCGGCAACGACGGCCCGATGTTTGATCTTGCAGCAGGTTGCCGCGAGATCCACGAAACCCTTGCTGTTAGAGGCTTGGCAACCGGTCAGTCAAAAGTTAAACGGCGGACCGTTCCGATCTGTTTCCAGATGGGTTTTTGTTCCGAACCCGCCGCGTGAACGCCCGAGCGCTTGACCGTTCAGCCCCTTTGATGGCTGCCGCCGAGACAGGAGCGCGAATAACGGTACTGTCGCACATGGCGATCAGATGCGCGCCTTCATCAAGCCCAGCCAAACTGGACAATTCGTCCGAGAACAATCCTGCTTTGCCAAGACGGTCGAAGCGTTGCAAAACGCTGTTCCAGTTGCCGAACTGCTCGGGCGAAGTGTGCCGGAAGCTGTTGTGACGCGCGAAATAATGCAGTGCCTCGAGAAACAGACGGACAATCTTTGGCTCCGCGCTAGTCAAGCCTGGAAACCCTCAAGTACCAGTCCGAACTCTCATTTTGTCATCTTGGTACACATCACCGAGATCCAAATCACGCCGGCAACCTATCAATCACTTTGAAATCCAACCCAGAACTCCAAACTCACACCTGAGTCAATTCATCCACACGCCCCAGCGACAACTTCCATATTGTTCAAAGACCGAGCGAGTCAGTCTTTTTCTTCAAAAACTTCTTCAATGGTTTTGCCAAACAGACGCGCAATTCGGAAGGCCAAGGGCAAAGAAGGATCATATTTTCCATTCTCAATCGCGTTGACGGAATTTCTGGAGATTCCGAGCTCTTTTCCCAGGTCGGCTTGCGTCCATCGCCGCTCGGCGCGCAGCACACGAAGCTTATTTTTCATGGCGAGAACCTACTGCGGGATTGCGACCGCGTTTATGGGCAATTCGCAATGGTTTCATCGTTTCGATACCCACCAAATCGTAAGGCCGGTGGCGAAGGTAATCACCAACAGACTCAAGGTGAACATTACACCCATCCCAAATCCGGCGGCAGTGGGAAGCAGATCGCCTCTTGCGTTCATTGCCCAGGAGGCAATCAGATTCTGAATGCTTGGCGTTGCGGTCATGACCATGACAAACGTCAGGCAGAGCGGAACACTGGTGCCACTGGCAAAAGCAAGCGCATATCTTGCATGGGCGGATTGCACTTCATCCGGTCCCCGAAAGACCGTGACGAAGCACCAGGCTGCATATGAAATGCAGACAAGAACGAACGAAAACTGCACGAAAAAGGGTGGATCAATCGTGAGCAAATAAGCCATGCAAAGGTAAATGATGACCAGCGCAATGAACTGTGATCGTTTGGTGGTGGGCATGAGGGACCTTTCCAATTTCGTGGGAGTTCAAAGTGCTGGACTGTTGTTGGGGCATTGTGGTTTTCAGCGCGATGCATGCAGCTCTAATACCTGCAATTTTGAAATGGGGTTTCATGCCCGTTCAAGCTTAGCGTTTGGAAACCCACCAGACCGAGTTGTAGATTGAAAAAACGCTACACAGCGCAATGACAGTGAAAGACACGCCTAACCCGAAGCCTGCCGATGCCGGCGACAGTTGGCTCAGCGCTGCCAAACCCGCGATCGTTTGCTGAATGTTGGGTGTTGCGATCATCAGCATTACAAACGCAACCGTCAGAGGCACGCCATATCCACTGGCCGCTGCCAGCGCGTGTTTCAGACTTGCAGCTTGCAACTCATCGGCACCTCGAAAATTCGCGATGAAGATCCACGCCGACCACGTGATGCAAAGGACAGTGAAAATCACAGTGACAAAAAATGGAGGTGTGAAGATCCAGATATAGGCAACGCCGAGTGCGAAGATGAGATTGGCCACAATTTGCGAGTACCTAGAAGCAGGCATGACAGGTCTCCTTATCCAAATGACAAGTATACTTGTCTTTCATGAAAAAGCGAATGTCAAGTTTCCTTTGCATCTCTGGCAACAATATTTCAAAGCTGTCGGTGGGACCGTGATCCCCCCTTTAAGGTGGTCCATCGTTATGTTTGGAAAAACGGAGGATCAAAATGGCTACGAAACGCCACAAGCCAGAGGAAATTGTCTCGAAGTTACGGCAGGTTCGTATTACGGAACAGGCGTATTACCGGTGGCGAAAGCGCGCTCTGCCTTGGCGCGCACAAGCGCTTTGAGCTTTGAAAACGCCATCCCGATCGCGTTGAAGTCGGGACTTTAGGGTGCACGGTGGAGTGTTTTACGAAGCGCATGGCGAGGTTGGTTGATGTCCTTCCCAAACCTATCCGCCCCTTGGCCTCTACAACCGCGAAAGGCGGCTGCTGTTATTCTGAAATTAAGATTGCAATGCGTATCGGCGCTCATCCGTTCGTAGCTTCGCTTCCTGGCAAATTCAGAGCTGCAGCAAACGAAAAATCCACGATGACAACAAGACTAAAAACACATGAGACAGGCGCAGACCGACTGGTCAGACCGAACCGTTTGCAATGTCGACCAAAGACTGTGTCAGCGACACATCATTCGCCAGTTTTTGGCTCGGTTCCAGCCGCTCCAACAGCGCTGATACTGCACCGCAATTTTTGCAATCGCCGTTACAGGTCTTTTTTTATCGACGCTGAGTCTATGATTTTCAGCACTTCCGCAAGCCATGCTATTTTCCTCCGAAGTCCAAATAACTTCGCCCCTCTGCGCAAAGGGGAACATCAAAAGGAAACGCAATCAATACTTACGAATACTTATTTCAAGTCATTATATATTTTAATTATTCTAATTCAAAATTCGATTATCAGGACAGCGCCCGAACCTCTCTTTGAGCGAGAGCACATTAACGATCGGGCTGGATTGCAGACCCCAACTTAATAAGCGTCACCGCCTCACAGAAAGACTGTATATTGACAAGGCGCGGTTGCCGTTACCCGCTACATCACTTACAGGCTGCACTCTGCTTTTTCATGAAATCAAAAACCGTGTCCGGAAAACTGTGTTGCATGAGACTAGCAGCCTCAAACCAATCATAAGCGGTGCAGGTATCGGTGTTTATTCCATAAAGGCCGTGGGAATGAATCATACCGAGCGAAACTGCAGAAAGTGCATCGCCTGCACCAGCTGCGGCTCCCAACCAATACAGGCCATCCTGCTGCTCAGTCTCTGATTGTCCGTGTGATACCAGCAGCACTCCGAGCCTATGTTGCGCGTCGATAAAACCTTTGCCCGCAGAGACTTCAAAATAATGAAGAGCCTCTTTGAATTCTAACGCATTCTCGGCATGCGATAGTAGAATTTCAGCTAGGTTAAATGCTGCTTCGGCATGTCCATGGTCCGCCGCTTTCGTCAGCCAGATCAAAGCATCGCGCCTATCGGAAGCTACACATTCTCTTTCTGCAAAGATCAAAGCGAGTTGAAACTGAGCTTCAACATCGCCGTTTTCCGCAGCTTCATAGTTACGTCGTATGTGGTGATCGAGACATTGGTGAGGTGACACTCCCAGTACCTGATCGGCATTATTGGCCGCAGCAGATGGCTGCGCAAAAGTGAGGAAGAAGACGCAGAAACACCTGCAAAAAAGATGACCTTTAGCGGTCCAAAACCTGATTTGGTGCGGCATCTGGTCCTTGCCCCCACAACCTTGATATTAGAGCTTGGGTCACTATATGCTCAATGATAGCATTATCCTGAGTTTTATGCTCAACTTATGTACTATCGCTGGAAGGAAGAAAATCGATGACGCTCATCATGGATCGCAGGACTGTTCTCATAAGTATGGCGGCAATTGCCGCTGCTGGACCGGCGCTCGCAGAAGGTGCTAGCCATACTGTTCAAATGCTCAACAAACATCCCGACGATCGGAAAGTCCGAAATGTTTTTCTACCGCTTGTCCAGGTTGTTGAGCCCGGTGATACTGTAGTGTTCACTTCGACAGACAAGGGGCACAATTCAGAATCCATCAAAGGCATGATCCCGGATGGAGCCGAAACCTGGAAAAGCAAAATCAGCAAAGATGAGTCGGTCACGTTTACCCAGCCTGGTGTTTACGGGTATCGCTGTACGCCACATGCCGCATTGGGCATGGTTGGCTTGATTATCGTCAAGGGTGATGGTATGATGGACAATGTTGAAGCTGCTCGTGCTGTAAAACATCGTGGCAAAGCCAAAGTTGTTTTCGAGCAGATTTGGGAACAAGTCGACAGTGAAAATCTGCTCGCCTGATTATTCTCAGCAGCACTGAAAACAAGCATTGATAGCGACAAGACCTTGTTTCCCGGAACTCCGTTGAAATACATCCTGTATCCACTCGCGATAATCGCAGTGAGCGCGCTGTCCTGGGCCACGCTCGTGGTCCAGGCACAGTCCGCAAAGGATGATTTGACGCTGATCGTTTCGTTAGACGAGGGCTTCGTCGAATTTTACATTCAAGGATCCGCTGATCTTACTTTGGAGCTGCTCGGCAAAAGGCCTGACGAGATTACGGACAGCAACGGTGCGATTGACTTTTCGGCTTTCCAGAACGGAACATGGAACACAGCAGATCGCCTTATTGACCAGTTGAAAGTTTATCGGGATGGCAATGGTGACGTGCTCGAAGCAATGTCATTGATGCTTCATCCGAAATCTGACTCCATTCCTTTTGAAACGCCGACAGATGGACAATTTGCTGTCAGTATCTGCAATGCGTTGTCTCGCGATCCTGTATCGGACCTTAGTACGCTGAATCTTTTTGCCGGGTACATAATGGTACCGGCCACACCATCGAGCGACATTCAAATCTCCTTTCCGAACGCCAGCTTAGAAGACGCTTCTTTGCGATTGATCACATACTCGGAGGGGCGCTTGCTAAGCTCTGAAAGCCTGAGCCTTAACAGCAGCGCCACGATCAATATTCCTTCTTGATTGGAAAGGTCACCTCGTCGTCGGACCGAAGTGTTTTGTACATTTGTCAATCAGCGGCAGCCAAAGAGGCGACGCGGCCAGTATAGTGTTTCTGCCAGGCAATTTTCTCCATGAACCTTGCGCAACAAAATATTCTTAGCTTCACGTGCTTCAAAATATCTGTTCTAAAACCAATTCGCGAGACTATGTGGGGAAGAACTTTGACCCAGGGTCAGTCGTCAAAGAGCGAGTGCACACCATGAATTTGCGACAGTTCCTGTTTGTTCCTTTGTTAGCGCTCACCCCCTCGGTGGCGCTCGCTTCGGATTACGTACTGGCAATAGAAAGCAAAGGCCTGCGGGAATACTATTGTACAATCACGGTTTCACTAGAAAACGTTTCCGCAAAAAAACTCACAGAGATCAGCGGATTTTTCTACTCATATATCGAAGATGAAATGGTCGGCCGGAGCAAGGGAGCTTGGTTCATGAATGTTGAACCGGGCAGTGTCCAAAAAGCAGTGTTCGAAACACCAAATGCACCTTGCGACGATGTCACCCGCTATGAATTTGTAATCGGAGCTTGCCGCTTTGATGCGGGTTTTGAGGATGTTTCCGAGTGCGAGGGCAGATTGATCTATAAAGCACCCTTGATGGCGGCAAATCCGGATGACTAGATCAGCAGGCGTTCAATCGCGATCGATTTCATGCCCAAAGCTGAACGCCTTTTGGTGATGCAGCATCTTTGGCCGTTTCAATCAAAACGCCAGTTGTTCTGGCGCGTTTCTCAGAGCCCTATGAGCAGCGGTTGAGGGACAAGATCCGCCTAGATAGTCCATGGCGACACGCCAAACACAATCGGGTGGAGATACAAAAGGGTGACGTAAAGTGCGGCACCCGCCATGAACCGAAGTACAAGCGCCCGTCTTACCTCCGGCAAAGAAAGCAACGGCTGGCGGTTCACTTCCGCTTTTAGCTGGGCCCAGCCCTCGCCCAATTCGCGCTTTTTCCTTCGATCAATGATCCGACCTCCGAACAACGCAAAGATCGTCAAAGAGGCGAATACCAAAAAGTGTGCGAGATCGCCATTGGCTATGACATGTGCGACACCCCACAATGCAAGGGCCAGCAGAAGAGGATGACGTGTGTAACGTACGAGGCCAGGATGCTCGGCAACGAACCGATTATTGTTGCGTCCGCCAAATGAAAAAGGATTTGGCCGTCCAACACAAAGGGCCAAGAGCAGACACATGACAAACATGACCGCCATTGCGAGACGATTCTGCCACGGAGCCCAGGGCCAGAGTTCAAAATAGGGTGCACGGCCTGAGGCAAGCAGCAGCCAGCCCAGAAGGACTATCGACACGATCGAATAAACAATCGTGAAACCCGTTCTACCCGTCACTGCTTCGATACGGCTGCGCACCGGCGGCCGCAGCGGCACAGAATGGAATACTATGAATGTGCCAAATGCCAGTGCCAACTCGCCCCAAACCATGAAGGCCCTTCCCAACAGATGTGCAATCTTTAAGCGACCGAGCGCAAAATCTTCTCAGCGGAAGCAACTGGCCCAGATCAAGCAGGAGCGCTTTGACTGGTATCAATGCTCTCAAAATACTTGAGCTTTATGTTCATAAAAAGTGGGAACAACCGTCTGCGGCTTTGTCTGAGCAGTCGGAACAGGAGGGGCTGATGCAAAGGCTTGCGCTCTTTTTTGGAATCTCTGCAGTGACCGCTCTTCTTGGCGTTGAAACTGCGCGGACGGGAGGCGCACAATCCTACGATACAAAAGCCGCTCTCGGAGAAGCATTGTTCTTCGATGTAAATCTCTCTAAAAACCGCAGTCAAGCTTGCGCAACTTGCCACAATCCTGACCATGGTTTTATCGATCCAAGGCCGACAGAGGTGGGATTGGCCGTTTCACTGGGTGATGACGGCGTTTCGCTGGGTGACCGGAATGCTCCAACGGCCTCTTACGCCAAACATGCTCCCAAATTTCATCAGATGGAAGACGGCGTTTATCGTGGAGGGCAATTTCTTGATGGCAGAGAACCAGACTTAGCCGGTCAAGCCGGCGGACCACCTCTCAATCCGATTGAGATGGGGATGCCGGACAAAGCGTCCGTTGTTGCAAGGCTTCTGGAAAACGCAGACTACGTGAGTGCATTCAAGAAACTCTTCGGAGACGACATCTTCGTCGATGACGAAACCGCTTATGGAGCGATGCAGACCAGTTTGGCGGCCTTTGAGGAAACACCTTTCTTTTCGCCTTTTGATTCAAAATATGATCGGTCTTTGCGCGGCGAAGTGAAGCTCACAGATGAAGAAGAGTTGGGGCGCATTCTGTTCTTTTCACAGCAATTTACCAACTGCAATCAATGCCATCAGTTGCAAACGTCTCAGGTCTCCAAAGAAGAAACATTTTCCAATTATGAGTACCACAACATCGGGATACCGGTGAACCAGGAAGTGCGGGCTGCAAACGGCTTGGGCTCGGATTTCGTGGATCCCGGCCTGGCGAACAACCCGCTGGTATCCGAACCATCAGAACTCGGTAAGTTCAAGGTTCCCACACTCCGCAACGTCGCGGTCACAGGACCGTACATGCACAACGGTGTTTTTAAAGATCTTCGCACCACCGTCGTATTTTACAACAAGTATAATAGCAAGGCAGCCAGCGCACAGACCAATCCGGAGACTGGTGAACCATGGGGTTCCCCAGAAGTCGACGGGACACTCTCGCTCAAAGAACTGGAGCATGGTCCAGCGCTTGATGCACAGCGCATTGATGCGCTTGTTGCATTCATGAAGACACTAACTGACCGGCGTTATGAGCATCTCATTCAGGACTAAGAAATAATCCCTTCCAACAAGTTTGAGCTACCCATCAATGTGGACGCGTGTTGCAAGCATATTTCGCGAACAGCGCGTACGATAAATGAAGGCTGGAAGGATGAACGATTGGAATATCGAAACCGGGTCAAACCCCAAGCAACCGGTCAAAAAGGCAACCAAAACAACTGTTTCCCGCGCACAGCCGGAAAGTCACACCGACCGTAACAAGCGGTTTTCTTCGATCTGCCGGCGCAGAGCTTGAGTTCTGTCATACTCAGAGCGAATTCTGGCAATAAACGGCAGAATGGCTGCTTCTGGCGTCTCCGCCCTTCGGTGATGCATCTCTGTTTCAGAAATAATGATGTTAATGATGTTCGGGAAACAGCCGCAGCACTGGCCCCGCTTTTTCATCGCATGATAGACTTTGCCCGGAGTGATCAACTGCCACGGATCGTTATCCAGGAACTCCCGAATGACGGTTTCAATCGCAGATTTCGAGATAACGTTGCAGCTGCAGACAAGCATTCAGATGGGCTCTTTAACCTGACTAGAAACATCATGTTTTCCCAGCTTAATATTATCTGGAGGCTATAAGTCAAGTTTTGAGTTTCACGTTGTTGCGAGCTGTCGGCTGGCTCCCACCATCAGAAGTATGTTCATCCGGACCCCAAAAGTCTCCTTGGCGTTGGAATCGGACAGGATAATATCTAGCGCCTGTCGCGTTTCATCGGAGGCATTTGACCGAAATGAATTTAGGTTCTGGCCAGAGCATCGGGCGTTTTGATGAAAACGTCCAAAGATGCTCGACCACTTTAAGAGAGCGATCAGCTTTGGACGTGAAATCGATCCTGATTTGACGCCCGCCGATCTACGCGGGCTTTGCGCAGTGGTGAAAAATACCATAAGCGAAGCCCAACGACGCCAGAACCTAAAATCATCCGACCGTTTGGGTGAACGAACTGATCCCATCGACAGCCTTGCGCCGTTTGACAGATGCACCGCATCGCGCACCACTTCGCGTCTTGTCAAGCGAACTCAGTTCGAACATCAAATTTTTCCGATGAAACGCGACCCGCCCTAAACCCTGACGACACAATTGGACCTTCCCAACAGGAGCGGACTGGAGCGTCACAGTCTGCGAGTAGGCCAATCGGCAGGCAATGCTCTTGCCAACCGGAGCATTGGCGCAGGCAACCGGAGTTTGGTCACGATTGCCTAATCGCTGGGGCCGATCATCTTTTCCGGGCGCACGAGGGCGTCGAATTCTGTTTCCGTTACATAGCCGAGATTGAGCGCTTCTTCGCGCAAGGAAGTGCCGTTTTTGTGGGCTGTCTTGGCGATTTCCGTGGCCTTATCATAGCCAATCGCAGGAGCGAGTGCTGTTACCAGCATCAAGGAACGTTCCATCAGGCGGGTGATGTTGTCCTCATTTGCTTTTATCCCGGATACGCACCGGTCCGCGAAGCTGATAGAGGCATCGGCCAGCAACTTGACCGACTGCAACATCGCATTGGCCATCACGGGCTTATAGACATTCAGCTCAAAGTGTCCCTGGCTTCCGGCAAACGAAATCGTTGACTGGTTGCCGTGAACCTGTGCGCACACCATGGTCATGGCCTCGCATTGGGTCGGATTGACCTTGCCCGGCATGATGGAGGAGCCGGGTTCATTTTCCGGCAACGACAGTTCCCCAAGCCCCGACCTCGGCCCGGACCCCAAGAACCGAATGTCATTGGCAATCTTGAACAGGGATACAGCGACCGTATTGAGCGCTCCATGGGCATAAACATAGGCATCATGTGCTGCGAGCGCCTCGAACTTGTTGGATGCCGTTTCAAACGGAAGTCCAGTAATCGCGGCCACCTCGGCGGCAAATGCAGTGTCGAAGCCTTTTTTCGTGTTAAGACCTGTCCCGACAGCCGTTCCACCCTGCGCCAGTGCATATAGCCCGTTGAGCCCTTCGGTGACACGCTCCATTCCAAGGGCGAGTTGAGCGGCGTAACCGCCGAACTCCTGGCCAAGGGTCAATGGCGTTGCGTCTTGGGTGTGGGTCCGTCCGATTTTGACGATATGCGCCCACTCTTCGGATTTTTGCTCAAGTGCGGACTTCAAATGCGCCAACGCAGGCAGCAGTTTTTCTTTGATTTCCGTGGCTGCAGAAATGTGCATGGCGGTTGGAAAGGTGTCGTTTGAAGACTGGCTCATGTTGCAGTGATCATTGGGGTGCACTGGAGATTTGGAGCCGACAACACCGCCGAGAATTTCAATTGCCCGGTTTGCAATAACCTCATTTGCATTCATGTTGCTCTGGGTGCCCGAACCGGTCTGCCAGACAACAAGGGGGAAATGATCGTCCAGCTTTCCGGCAGCGACCTCTGATGCGGCCCGATCAATTGCGTCCGCAAGTTTGGGATCAAGCTTTCCTTGAGCCGCATTCACACGGGCTGCCGCCTGCTTGATGACCCCGAGCGCATGGATGAGCGGACTCGGCATCGTCTCCCCACCGATCGGGAAATTGATCAAGGAGCGGGCCGTTTGCGCGCCGTAGTATTTGTCTGACGCGATCTCGAGGGTTCCGAAAGAATCAGATTCCATGCGGACTTGTTTGGACATGACTTCCTCGTAAATTTCAAAAACTCAGATAAGACAGGCTTCACTATGTCAAACGACGTCTTCGACAAAGTAGAGCGTATTTCCGTCTGGATCGGTGAGAGAAAACTGAAGTTTACCACATGGGTGAAATTTCAGTTTCGTGACAGGCAGGTAAGGCTTCGTCAGATACTTTTGGTAAAGACGAGCAACATCCTTTGTATGACATACGACACTGAGATTGCTCGTCAGAAACGGATCTGAACAGCGGCAGATTTTAAGGTCCAAGCCACCACCACGCACCCAAAGATTGCCAGCATCCTTATGAACAGCGCATTCCAGACCGTCGCTGTAAAACCGGCAAGAACGGCAAAAGTCCGATGAAAACAAGATCGGGATGGCTGCATACCTGCCGCGTTGTGGACTGATTTTCATTTTCAGGCTTTCTTGTTACGGCAATATTCTGGGTTGCAGTCTCATCGTGGCTTTAGTGCAGAACAGCCCTCTTTGAATCCTCTACGGCTGCACTCTTGATCAGCATCGTTTCAACATCATCTTTTGAGATGTGCCGGAAGCGTTCCCCTAAGTAATGAAACTCTGTCGCCAACTGGCAGGCAGGTGTCTCAAGCGTCAGATCGCCGCGTTTGCGCGCCATTATCTGCATACAAGTCATTGCGCACGCCTGGTCGAAATGCTGAATGGAAGAAAGAAGGGCCAACGACAAAAACTCATCGCGGGCCATGCAGGCACAATCCACTTGATGATATCCGGTCGGCTTGGCCGCAAACCGCCTGTAAGCTTCTGCAAAATCCCAAAGCGCCCCGAGCAGCGGCTTGGCGTTGGAACGGCCAAAACACTCGCTGTAACCAACCCAGACATCACGCCACTGGGAAAAGTGTTCCTCGTGATGTCCGTTGAGCACACAGCGCAAACCAACCACAAACAATCGTTCAGATGTGAAACACCAAGAACTTGGGCGATCAGTGAGCTGGGTTTGCGCTGGATTTAACATACAAAAGTCCATTGTAGAGTGCGGGTCGGAAGGAATTGGCTCGGGTATTTCCGCAAGAATTCCACTGCCTAGTAAACGTCTCTGAGATAACGTTTTTCTCGCTTTAGATCGGCCACGTACGCATCGGTTTCTGCCATCGATTTGTCGCCGAATTTCCGGATCACATCGTGCAGAGCCTGGTCGACATCCTTGGCCATTCGGGTTGCATCCCCGCAGACGTAGAAAAACGCTCCATCTTCAAGCCATCGATAGAGATCCTTGCCGTTTTCCATCATCCGGTTCTGGACATAGATTTTCTGGTCCTGATCCCTGGAAAACGCCAAATCAAGACGGTTCAATACGCCTTGGTTGCTCAAGCTGGTGAGTTCATCTTCGTAGATAAAGTCGCTTGCCTTGTGCTGATCGCCGAAGAACAACCAGTTCTTACCCGTGGCGCTGGTCGCGCGGCGCTCCTGTAAAAACGCGCGAAACGGGGCAATGCCGGTACCAGGACCCACCATGATGACAGGCCGTTGTTTATCTTCGGGAAGACGGAACGCCTTGTTGGGCGACAAAAAGATACCGGCTTTGCCGTTTTCCGCTATTCGATCCGCCAGGAACGTCGAACACACACCACCATGATCCCGTCCGTGAGTGCGATACCGGACACTGGCGATCGTTAGGTGAATGTGATCCGGAGCCTCCAGGGGGCTGGAAGAAATTGAATACGCGCGATGTTGCAATGGCTTGAGCAAGCTTGCGAACTCGGCGGCAGACAATTCACCGGCCGGAAGGAGACGCAGGACATCCAAGGTGTCCCGCCCCCAAAGCCAGCCGTCCAAGGCTTCCTTGTCACCATTATTCAGAACATGGCTGAGTTCATCATTCTTTGCGCGCGCTTCAACCGCCTTCACGAAATCCTTGGACGGCGTGCAAATCTCCAGGCTCTTCAACAATGCATCACCGAAGGCTCCATTGATGCCCTCAACGTTTGCATCCGCTGTCGTTCCCAGATGATCCAGAAAAGCGTCAACGAGCACCGGATCATTGACCGGCATGACACCAAGTGCGTCTCCGGCGGCATAGCTGATCTCGCTGTCTCCAAGAGAAAACTCGTAGTGCCGGATTTCTTTCGCCGACGTTTCTCCGGATAAAAGCCGGTTGGCTGAGATCAAAGATGGGTACAGAGACTTGCGCGACCATTTCGACTTGGCCGGTGCTTGGACAGCCGGAGGGGCAGAAGCCACTTCGCCGTTCGGCGAGTTGGTCTCTCTCGGGATCTTGGGGAGTGTTTCTGCGATCCAGTTCGCCGCTGGATCTTCAAAATCGATATCGCAATCGAGCCGGGTTGCGAAGCGTTGCGCGCCCAGCTGTTCGAGGCGCATGTCAATCAACTTACCTGCCTGACAGAAATCATCGTAACCGGTGTCGCCCAGCGCAAGAATGCCAAACGATAAAGCTTCCATCCGCGGTGCTGTATCAGCTGAAAGTGCCTGCCAAAACAGTTCCGCATTGTCCGGCATTTCGCCTTCTCCGTAGGTGGAGATGACAATGATGACGTGAGACATGGCCGCAAATGTATCCAGCTCAACGTCATCCAAGGCTTGCACAACTGGTGCGAAGCCATTTGCGGCAGCCGCTGCGGCCGCATCGTTGGCAACAGCTTCCGCGTTGCCGGTTTGTGTGCCGAACAGGATGTTCACCGGCGTTGGAGCGGCCGCCGATGCGCCAGCTGCAACAGCCGCGCCGGGAACATCCTGAAGCGATAAACGGGAATGCAGTCCGGCCAAGAAACCGGACAGCCAGGACCGTTGATCACCATTGAACGGAGCATCTTCGGGAATGAAGGGTATTTGCATCAACGTTTTCCTGACAGATTTGTTCTTTTCAACAGCCGGTCTCAAGCAGAATGCGCAGCAGTAAACGCCATGATGTCGGTGAGGCTGTGCTTGGCGAACAGCTCTTCAAAGCTGGGCAAGTGCCCAACCTTGTCCCGGTTCTTTGCGTTTTGGTGAATGATCCAGCCATATGTTCCCGGACTGTCCATCGACAAGACATTCCGGCTGGCAAGAGCTTGTTTGTAATCGTTGAGCCTTTTGTCGGCGATCAATACAGCCAACGCTTCGTCGCCATACTCAGCAATCGCGGTCTTGGCGTAACCGTGCAGTTTTTTGATCAAGGAGAAGTCCTCCGTGAGCAACAGATTGCGCGCGGCCTTTTCAACTTCTTTATCAGCGATTTTCGCGCCACCCTGGACCTTGTCGAGGGCCAGCGCCTGAGCCGTCGACATGACCAAATAATTGTTTAGGAGGACATACATTTCCTCCGTATCAGTCTCACCGTAGCCGGGGACTGCTCCATCAAGGATTGGTGTCTTGGTTTTCAGTGCAGCCTTAAACTTGCGGACCTGGTAAGACACCAAAGCGGTGCTAAGCTCTTCGACCAGTTCCTTGCGGCTTCGGGCCGAGAGAATGGCATCGCTGTCTTGGTAGACAAGCAACGAAGTGGGCATTGCATAAACAAAATTGCGACGTTCGCTGTCCCAATTCTCGAGCAACCATGCCGCTTTCTCAGAGCCGGTTGCCCTCAGGTGCCATCCAAGAAGCTGCTTAATCACATCAGCATGCATGTCTGAAAGCGGGGACACATCTTCCAGGGACGTCAAAAGGACGGAATCATGACTGACATTGCCCGGTAACTCTCTGTAAGGGTCATACTGATAAGCAAAACCACCACTCATGCCATTGGCAAATCCCTTACCGAACGCGCCAATGTTTAACACTGCGCCATTGGTCATGTATTCGCAGCAGAAATCACCGACACCTTCGACCACCGCCGTTGCACCAGAGTTGCGGACTGCAAACCGATCGCCTGCCTGACCCTCTATAAATGTCCGGCCACCCGTGGCGCCAAAGAGCGCGAAGTTTCCGATCAAGACGTTACCGCCGGCTTCGTCGGCCCCGCCGCCTGGTGAGCGAACACTGATTGTGCCGCCACATGCACTTTTTCCAACACCGTCGTTACACGTGCCGACATGCTCCAAATACATGCCGTCATTGCAAAAAGCGCCAAAAGACTGCCCAGCCGACCCGCAGGTCTCAAGCACGACAGTCTCGGCGTCGAGATACCGCCGGCCTCTGTGATCTTCATTCACCGCGGGCAGCAACTTGCCGGTTTCGGCGTCCAGCTCATGGTTCAGCAGCCGTTCAATGTCGATCGCAAGCTGTCCAGCAACTGTCTTGTTGCAATTGTTCAACATCACATTCGGCTTAATCCGGACAGGATGCTCATGATTGTCTAGGAGTTCCCTGCGGACAGTTTCCATGAAGCGGTCATCATGCTGGAAATCCTTTTCCAGATAGACCGGATCGAGCACTTTGATTTCTTCAACGCAAGCCAGCATGGATTGCAGATCAAGTTGCCCCACTTGAGATGCGTGATTGATCAGATGCAGAAGGTCCGAACGCCCCCGCGCCTCCAGCAAAGACTTCAAACCAAGCCCAGCCAGTATTTCTCTGGTTTCATGCGCGATGTTCAAAAGATACTGCGCCAATGCGCGGGGATCGCCATCAAACACTTCGGGATTGGTCGTAAGGCCAGCCGGACATTTGATGTTGCAATTCTTTGCCATGACGCATTTCAGCATCATCAGTGCGGTTGTACCGAACTCAAAGGAGTCCGCTCCGAGCAAAGCTGATTTCACTACATCGCTCGCGGTCTGATGCGCACCGGAACATCGCAAAACAACTTTCTGGCGGATCCCATTTGCGCAAAGGGCGTGATGAACTTCCGCGATGCCAATTTCCGCCGACCGACCGGTGTATTTGAGGCTCGTAACAGCAGCAGCCCCAGTTCCCCCAGTGTTGCCTGCAACGTTAATCACATCGGCGCCAGCTTTTGCGACACCAACAGCGATGGTGCCTATACCCTCGGAGGAAACGAGCTTCACGACCACACGAACACGGGCAGCTTTTGCATCATGAATGAGCTGCGCCAGGTCTTCAATTGAGTATGTGTCATGATGAGGGGGCGGTGAAACCAGCTCAACACCCGGAGTTCCCCCCCGTGCCGCTGCGATTTCGACAGTAACTTTGGGAGCCGGCAGCTGCCCGCCCTCGCCCGGCTTAGCGCCTTGGCCGATCTTGATTTCGATCTCTTCCAAGGTTGGGTCCGCAAGATATCCGGCCCAAACCCCAAACCGGCCTGATGCAAATTGCTTGATCTTAGAAGACCGGATCGTACCGTACCTGGATATATGCTCGCCGCCCTCACCGGAGTTCGACATTCCGCCAGCCATATTGGTACCATGTGCGACTGCCTCATGCGCCGAGGCAACCAAAGCACCGTGGCTCATGGCCCCACTTGCCAGCATTGGCGTGATTTCACTCGCTGGCTGAACCTGGGACACGCTGATCGCTATCGGTGCTGTTCGAATCTTTGACAAGAAATCTGCAGCCGCACCAACAGCGCGCAATTTTACATGTTCATCTTCCAGCCAGTGTCCCTGAATGTCGCCGCTGAAAATCCGCACAAAGGCCTCGGCCAGATCTGACCGGCGCGACAGCTGATTGCCGGACGGGCCCGTCAACTTCAACTTGAACGTATCCGCCTCTTCCCGCTCACAGGAGAGCCCACCGAAATAAAGAGACGTGTTGCCGACGACTGAGAAACGTTTGAACTCACGCTCAAAGTCGATTGCGGAGGTGGCAAAGCTGACGTCACCGGGAAACTCAAGCACATCACGCAACGCAGCAGGTCTGCGCGCTCTTTCCTCTGCCATCATTCGCGCAAACGCATGATACCCCTGCGTAATCGAAAACGCGTCGATCATGGCCGGTGTCAGCTTGTCGAAGTTAGTGAAAGTGTAAGCCGTCTCGTTCAAGCCAAACGCATCTGTCAGGCGGTTAACGGGCAGCAAACGGAGATAATCATCGAATTCGCTTGCATCCGCATCACCATTCACCTGGATGCTTTCTTCCGTCATGTCGACAAAACCGCGAACAGCTGTCGTGCCGTACGAGTGGCCGGCGCCCTCTGCCCGCTCCTTGAAAAGGCCCAAGAGTGGGATGTCCTTTTCACTGGACACGGATAAAGCGCGATTGTGCCAATCGTACACCGCTGCGGCGATCGTCGGGAAACCGACACCACCAACCGGTGTTTTAACATTCGGAAAATAGCGCCTGAGTACCGGGTCTTCGGTGTCGAGGAAGTTCGGCTCGAAGAATTCGCCACCGATATAGCTTTCCGCCGTGCATAAACCGACTTTGCCCATGGTTTTCAAAAGAGACTTTTCAGCCGCCTTCGCAAACCGCTTGAACGCTGCATCTGCATCTTCGGGAAAATTCTGTTCAGCCCTCATCTGAACAACAAGCGGATAAACCGCAGAGGCGCCAAAACCAAGAGCAGCTGCAATATGGTGTGCGGACGAGATCTGACCGCTCTCGGCAATTAGGGACGCCTGAAGTCTAAGACCTTCCTCAATCAATCTCTGATTTACAGCCGAAACGACCAGCGTCATCGGCAACGCGGCCCTGCCGGAGGCGATCTGACGATCACTCAGGATGACGATCCCGCCTTTGTCCGCAACATGCGCTACCACTTGATCGCATATCCGGCTAATCCCGGATTTGAGAGCTTCAGCATTGGCGCCGTAATCGTCATGAACCGGCTCATATAGCATGTCAGCAATCAGAACCGGGGTATCCGTTTGCGTACGTATCCATTTCATATCGGTACGCGAAAGAATTGGGCTGTCGATTATGATTTGTTTTGCTGCGATGCCCGAGAAGTTCGGTTTGCTGCCCAAAGCAACGCGCAAGGTCATTCCATCCGCTTCACGAATGGAATCCAGCGGCGGATTCGTTACTTGCGCAAAGCGTTGGGAAAAGTATTTGGCAACCCCGCCTTCCTGGTCGGAGAGCGCGTTGATGGCAGCACCATAACCCATTGCGGAGATCTTTTCCGCCCCGGTGCTCAACATTGGATCCATCAGAAATTTGAAGCTTTCCTGATTGTGAGAGTAAGCTACATAGCGCTGATTCAGATCCAAGTCGCCTTCATAGGGAACCAGCCGGCCCGGCGTCTTGATTGGAGGACCACGATGATCTGCCAGACGCACACGCGCCTCGCCCAGAAGTGCCGCGTAGTCCTTTTGTGAAGCTAGGTTTTCCAGCGCAGCTTTGGTCCCGAAACTGCACTTTTCCCGATGATCATAGTATAGCATGCCGCCAGCCTCGATGCGGCCGCGGCGCAAGATGGTATCCGGAGAAAAACTGATTTGACCGGCTTCTGACATGACGCACAAGTATTCGTCCGTCTCAACCGACCGCAGGGGGCGGAGACCAAGGCGGTCAAGTCGCGCGCCGATGATGTCCCCATTGCCGAAAATCAGTGCCGCAGGGCCGTCATTCTTCTCCTCATAGAGGGAGAAGTACTCGAGCATTGCTTTTATGTCTTCGGACAGATCAGCGTCGTTTTCCCACGCTGGTGGCATCATGGACACAACGGCTGTAACCAGATCGAGGTTGTCTTCCAACACACGGGATTGGAGCGTCTGGTCCAACCGGCAGCTGTCTGACTGACCGTGTGGGCGAACAATGCTGGCATTCTTTGCCAGAGCCACAGCTGTTTCAGACAAGCGGTTTTTCTTGTCCGTATTCAGCTCCCCATTATGGGCCATGAACCGGAATGGCTGCGCCATACTCGGATGTGGATCCGTGTTGGTTGAGAAACGGGTGTGAAAATAGAGCGTATGAACTTTGTGCTCCGGATCGCGCAGATCTTTAAAATAAGGTATCAGCTCGTAAGAATTCAGCCGTCCTTTGAACACCTGTGTCCGAGCGCTTAACGAAAGTGGATAAAGACCGGTTAGTTCCGGCCGGGTGTATGCTTCCGCCTCAATTGCCAGCAAGGCCTGATGAATAATGGCGTCACTCAACTGCCGGGATTCAGCCCCCCGTCCTGCAACGAAAACCCATTGAACAATTGGCAGTTGGTGGCGGACCGCCGCCGGACGCAGGACACCGTTGTCAACCGGAACATCGCGCGTCAAAACAGGCTCAAAACCGAAAGCCGAAAGTGTATCTCCAATGAGCCGGTTTGCCATTTCATGCTGGCTGTGATCGCTCGGCATAAAGAAGTTGCCAACACCAAACTCACCGAGTTTGAGATTGTTTAAACCAGTCAGGCGGGTGAAGAAGGATTTGGACAAATCAACGGAAACACCGGCACCGTCGCCGACCCCCTCAGAGGACATTCCGCCGCGATGAGGGACGGCGCACAAGGCTTCATGGCCCTTGATGAGCACATCATGGGTTTGCTCGCTGTCTTTGCGGGTAATGAACCCGACACCACAGCTACTTTTCTCTACTTCCGGATCGTAAAGTCCAAATTCCGAAGCTTTCACCTATCGCGCCTCCTAAAATTGCCTGCTTTGGTATTGCAACGTGAGATCCATCTCACTGCCCCCGCCTGAGCACACGGCTATCCACACCGATGGCATTTTCACATCGGTGGGGTTTTCCAAATGTGTGGAGTTTCGCTGGCTTAATGCGCAAATTGCCAAGCTGGCTGATACGTTGAGGTACAGTTATTAAACCTGAATTTAATAGTCAAGTTTTATGAAGCGAAAATGGCATATGCAGAAAAAAGCAATGTATCGTTTGGAACAAAGATGAGCCCGGCGCAAGGAACTTGCAAAAACGGCAGTCTCTAAATTATCCGTTGCCTTAATTCTATCTTCATCTGCAAACACAAAGGAACCCCGCAGCAAAATGCCAATGAGTTTGCAATATATTAGCTTCGCGGATGACGCCGGAGATGCCTGTATTTTGGGAAAGACGGTGTTTCACAGTCATGACACGTGAGCGAAAATGGTCTTAGAACCGCGTTGAGACCTTGGCGCAATTGTTTCAGTTCGAAAACAAGCGCCGGGCGCCTATGGTACAGCTGCGAGAAGTGATTGGTCAGATAGAATTTGCGGTCGTATGGAGCGAACTGAAGAGACCGGACGCTCTCTGAATGTCGCGAGATCGCCGCTCAATACAACAGCAAATATGCTTTCTAAATAAACGGCAATCCGGCCTATCAGAGCGTAGGGCGAAAGGGCTGGTTCAAAGAAATTTGTTCGGATATGCAATCTGGATCGCGTAGCAAAACATAAACGCCTTAATTTAAGAGCAACCGCTGGCATTGGTCCTGGTAATGTCATGTCGGCAAACTCCAAAGTTGGCCAGCAAAGCGTCCGGTCTATCCGGTGCACTTACCATCTTGATGCGTGCAGCTGCAGCCTCAGGATTGGCGTTGGACGCGGTCTCCAGAAACTCGACACGGCTGTCCATCGTAATTGGTTTCTCCGGTGTTGTGCGTGTGCTGATCTATACGGCGAAAGGCGCCGAACAAAGGGTGTCAAACGCCATCTGACCGGACCAGCCCTCCCACGGTCTCTATTCGAGCATTCATGCAAAGCCCAGCAAATAACAGGAACGAGCCCAAGCCTCCCAAATGCTGCGATTGCGAACCGGCAACGATTGTGCCGTTACTGTCTGACTTTTAAGCTAGAACTGTGCAACTGAATGCAGTCCCCCTGTTTGTTCGCGGTACAGCGAGGCTGAGCACAACAAAACCTTCAGGTGAGCAGCCAACGTAACACGGAACTGTTCGCACCGTGTAAAGGAAGCTGACTTGAGTATCTTTTCCCTTATTGCCCATCCCCGTTCGAATAGTTTTTGTCATGCGATCTCGGAGGCAGCGCGCAGTTGTTTGCAGGCTACTGGACACAGTATCATCCATCACGACCTCTACGCAGAAGAGTTCGATCCGTGCCTGAAGGCCTCCGAAGCCTATACTGTTGGAGACTCGTTTGAAGAAGCGCTGGGGCGCTCTAAAGACCCTTTGATTCAAGAACATAGAAGGCAGATCGGTGAAGCTGAAGGGCTATTGGTCGTCCACCCGAACTGGTGGGGCAAGCCTCCAGCAATTCTCGCAGGATGGATGGACCGCGTTCTCGTCCCTGGTGTAGCTTATCGCCTTGAAACTGCGGATGGACGCCCCGAAGCGCTCTTGCATCTCAAGAGCGCCGTCATCTTCAACACATCGGACACAGAAGCAGAAAGAGAGCGGCTAGAACTCGGAGATCCACTTCAATCAATTTGGGCGAACTGTGTCCTTCCTTATTGCGGGACAGAGGACGTGCATAGGCACGTCTTCAGGCCGGTGAACGGAAGCTCAGACAAAGTGAGGAAAGACTGGCTGAGCGAAGTTGAAAGCGTCTGTCGGGTCGCCTTCGGCGCTTAAAACGAACGGCGACTTTGTCCCGTACTTCCGTCTTCGCTCTTTCGGCAGCAAACGTGCAGTTCCTGCCCTGCCTAGACTGTCGATTGCTTCCAACAAACATAGGTTTCGATTGTCGAATTGCACGCTCGTGTACGCTCAATTTGACACATAAAGCAGAATTACGGCGCTCCGCCTTGTGCTTCCTTTGGAAGTTACTGACGAGCATAAGTGCCCACCAGCTGTAACGCGCAAGAACACTTGGCATTTAGGCTTTAACCGGGATTAGGTGGGATTGAGCGGTATTTGGCGGAATTCTGCCGTTTACGCTGGCATTTTCAGAGCGCCGCCGCGCAATTTCATTTGGCACAAAATCACAGGAAGGCCTGTTGCGCAGTTTGCGCCTTTAGAAATTCCCTAATGAAAACAGCGACCGCGCAAGTTCAAGATGGGAACCAGCTCGCCATCTCTTGCGAGAGTTCGCACCACGGCGGTTTTCGCGGATTTCTGGCAGTTTTTCTGTTGGAGCCCCCACACTCACAAGCGGAGGTGGGAACTCATCGAGCGGAGCATTCCATATGCCACATCATGCGAACACTTGTTGCAATTTCGCCCTCAGATTCTCATCTAGAACTGGGTCATTTTCATTAGACAGTTCGCGAATATAATCCATCAGCTGACGTTCGTTTTTTGTGATACTGCAGTCAGTAACCAGACTCAGCAGCTCTGTTTCTTCCGGCCAGTATTGCTGCATAGCAAGCCTGTAAAGATAGACCGGATCACATCGGAGCGCTCGTGCAAAGGCAGGAACCTTGTCTATGGGAACCTTGGTCTCACCATTTTTCATCATTGATAGAATATTTGGCTTGTTGTAGCCGATTGCAGAAGCAATATCCCGCTGCGTTAAACCCTCTTTTTTCAATTCACTAATTCTATTGTTTATGAATTTTGCGATAGGGCTTATTACTTCGGGTTCAGTTACTTTATCGTCCCGCACTTTTTTCTCCAAAATTATGTTCACTTAATGATGAACTTGATTGCGTTTTCTTTTCACTCGCATGAAAGTCTTTTTTGTCAAAAAGTCATTTCACAAGGCTTTTGATGTCTTCAAGATCATCTCAAATTCGGAAATTTTCGTGAGTTCGAAACATGCAAGATCCGAAGCTTTCAGCTGCTCCATTGACCCCAGCGCAGAATGCCTGCCGTATATGATTTTGCCAGTGTCTGGGTGACGACGGTTGAGCTCGGAGGCGAGGTTCAGTCGACACTTAATGCTGCTTTCCCATAACGCTTTTACCGGCTCAGCGAGAACCCAAAGATTCGCAGGGACTTCAGCGTTTTTCTCAAACATAACCTCAAAAGTCTGCCCACTCTGAGCTTCAACCACGTAGCGTGCAACCTTGCTGGTCTGGTGCCCCTTATGGTGCTCGCGCGCCATCGCATCGAGCGATCTTAAAATTTGTTTTTTCAGATCCATACGCGACAGCTTTGTGCTTTGTGTTTCAGACTTGGGATTTCTTGTTTTTGCCGGTTCCATGATGTTGATTTGACCCTTTAATTCGCGTTCATTACTCGGCCCATAGACAGCCCCCTCTGCGAGGGCTTCAAAACTCACACCGCACTGTTCTTCCGCCCGCAACACAATCTGTGCCGCCGCGCGGGCATCATCTCTCGCGTCATGGTGGTTGAAGTCCAGTCCAAGATGAGTTTTCAGATTGGCTAATCCATGCCCTCCGTTGCCCTTCAAGTCTGGCCAAGCAGAACGCGCAATCCTGACGCTGTCACTCCAGATCCAATGAGGCATTTGTTCGCTGTGAAACGAACAAGCGGCTGATATCGCAGATTTATCGAAACTGCTGTGCTGGATAACGATACTCGTGCCCACAATAATACGAAGTGCCGACAAGACTTCGGGAAATCTTGGCGCGCCTTCAACTTTTTCGGCCGTTATCCCGTGGACCCAACTACAACTCCAATTGTCGGTTTGCGGATCTACATAAGTGGACCAGGACGCAATCGTATTGTCCGGCCTAACTCCGGCTAGTCCGACCTGACAGATACTTGCCCGGTCGTTGTTTGCGGTCTCCACATCCAGCGCTATGAACCGAAAGGGCCCGCGCGGGAGGTTATTTTCGCCGGTTACTATGAAGTGATCTGTCGAGACCAACCCTGTTTGTTCAAACAAACGCCTTTGCCGCTCGAGAGCTTCAATCTCATTTTTGGAAAACTGCAAACGTCTTATGGTCTGATCGACCAGTGCCTCAGGCTCGTCAAATGGCAGGCTCGCACGATTATTCCACGCCTTCACGTGATTGGGCGCGATCTCCAAGATTGCTTTCTCTATTCCAGCAATATCTTCATGGTCGTCAATCGTGCACCAAACCGCTCGGCAATGATCCAGTATGAACTCATTGCGCAACCGCTTTGCGACAGCCGCATCTGGATGGGTCAGCTGTGCGACCCTGTCACGCCACATCCTGCCTGTGTTATACATCCTTGCAAAGTAGTGACTTTTGTCTTCCGAGCCGGTGCGATGGCGATTGTGAATACGCTTGTACAGCGTTTCCTTTGGTGAAGATGTCGAGCCGATATAGCTCAACCGACCATCGTGATCGACCAATCCATAAATCCCACGCCGATCTTTTGGTGCGTCTTGCAGATGGCGGCCTGTTTTCTCCAAAAGCTCATGAAGCAACTCTTTTGCTATCTCTATCGACATTTGCGTTCTCTTATTTCACTTAAGTAATTAGTTCTGGCGGCCACGCTTGGTGTATCGCGCTGCCGTGATAACAGTCCCGTTGTCTCCGATGACTGCATAAACTGACAGCCATGGCTCTATGATTTTTAGGTTTCGTGCGCCGCCCAAATGGTGCTTAAGCCGTTTACGCGCTGCCTTATCAAAAACCAGTTTTTCAGCTTCGCCGCACCGTTGGGCCGTGCCACATGTTTCGAGAAGCTCTAAAATGAACGGTGGGATTGCACGCTGCTGAAGCCGTTTTTGCGCGTGCTCTGAATACCGAAAAGACATTTCTCATGCCTCCTTGTTTTTCAAAGCGTCGCGACGACGAACTACTTCCAGTGTTTTGCCCACAAAGAACGGTTCATCGACTTCAAGATATGCAGCTAACTCGGATGCTCTTTGCTCATCGAATACCTGAACACCGTCCAACCAATGCTCTAGCGTTTCCAGCGACCACCCAAGACCCTTTGCAACCTCAACCCTCGTACCGTTCAATGCTTGACAGATTAGCAACCCCATAGCATCGCTCGTCGTGACCTCCTTTAGGTTCTGAAGGAAAAAACGGTCCGACCCGGCTGACGAAGGCGTCGGTACAAAACCGCGTCTTCCAGATAGCCAGTGCAGTGCGTCTGCGTGCTCGATCAGGACCGGGTTCTTTGTTCCAGGAATTGCCTTGAGACCAGCACTACCCTTATCGGACACCGCATTGCGAACAGCTCCTTCGGTCATATTTGCCAAAAGGGCTAGTTCGCGCGTGGTGAAGGTTTCACCATCATTATATTCGTTCCATTCGAGCTTCCAGCGCGCAAAGACGGTATCAGCCACGCGCTGACATAGCCCATCTGATGTCATGAAGGCGTGGGTCTCACCGCCGGAGTGGATACCACCAGCCCTGGGCGTTCCAGCCATGAACACGTTCAAATCCTGGACTTCACCTTCACCAAGCGTGTTTTTGACACTCGGAAAATATGCGTAATCGTATCCACGATCGAATGCGCCTGCGATTGGAAACCTATCCAGGTTCACGTTGGCTGGATCCATATGGCAATACTCGCCACGATCACCTGCTGGAAACCCAATGAATTCTTCGGCGGCCTTCTCTCCAGCCCCCATAAGAATATGATCCGCTTCGAACAAAAAGATTGTCTTCAGCTCGTTCATCAAATCCTGTTTTGAAAATATCGCCATTATGATCTCCGTGATTCATATTTTCATAATTCTATACAGGCAGACGAAAGGCGACACAATAGGTATATTATTTTATTTTTCATTAAATCATATAATGCAGTCCTTACACAGTATGCCAATGGCCCAATTGTCAATAACTGGGCACTCCCGTTACTATTTTCCAAATAAAATAATAGCTTACGCGCCAAACAATGCGAAAACGCCAAAACTCTCTTTAGTTGCTATTTTCATAATTTATATTTAAAGTTGCAATTTACTGACGCAACGGTTGATATGTTGCAATTTTTGATTGCACGATCATCAAGCCTCGCGTTTGCCGAGACCGGGAGTGGCCTTGGCGGCTGATAGCTTTCGCTCAAGCCGCGTTTTAAGCCAAGGCAAAAGGCTAAAGAGTTCATCCTCGTCGGACGGATCCTCGGCCTTCTCGATCAACGCATTGTAGGCGCTCGATTGTTCGTCGAAGAGAGCATCTGGAGGAAGGGTTATTCCTTTGGCCTTATGAAGACTCGTGACCAGGCGCCCGATGACGCGGAACACCTCTGGCTTGATGGTGTGCAAGCTCGGATCCGATGGTGTTCCCCGTCAGCAACCATGAGACATATCGGGGAAATTGCCTAAGGAGGATTTCTGGCACATCGTAGCCCGCCAAGGGAGCGAAGATGAGACAGAAATCCGGGCCGCAGGAGTCGGCCGAA